>Ga0209125_1000011_pt1 | contig 418693 bp, 341 predicted proteins | sample BarGraIncub1131A_FD_184503 | JGI IMG/M metagenome (GOLD analysis project Ga0209125, IMG submission 184503) | Arctic peat soil microbial communities from Barrow, Alaska - Barrow Graham LP Incubations 11-31A (SPAdes) (version 2) | ecosystem: Environmental > Terrestrial > Soil > Wetlands > Peat...
TGACGTCGTCGAAGATATATAGCGTCAACTAAAAATAAGAAACTCTACCATACTTATAACGCTATCATGTGCAAGCACGATGACAGGTTTTCTCTTTTCATCACCGACCTGACATCGTCGAAGACATATAGCGTCAATAAAGAGTTTGAAGAGTCCCGTAAATACGGGATGTCGAATATTCCATTTGAAGTTTACGGGAAACGTTCCGCGTTGTGGAATCAAAGCTTTATGTGCACAGCCTGACGTCGTCGAAGATATATAGCGTCAACTAAAAATAAGAAACTCTACCATACTTATAACGCTGTCATGTGCAAGCACGATGACAGGTTTTCTCTTTTCATCACCGACCTGACATCGTCGAAGACATGTCAGCGTCAATAAAGAGTTTGAAGAGTCCCGTAAATACGGGATGTCGAATATTCCATTTGAAGTTTACGGGAAACGTTCCGCGTTGTGGAATCAAAGCTTTATGTGCACAGCCTGACGTCGTCGAAGATATATAGCGTCAACTAAAAATAAGAAACTCTACCATACTTATAACGCTGTCATGTGCAAGCACGATGACAGGTTTTCTCTTTTCATCACCGACCTTACATCGTCGAAGACATATAGCGTCAATAAAGAGTTTGAAGAGTCCCGTAAATACGGGATGTCGAATATTCCATTTGAAAAGTTTGTAGTTTGGTGGAAGCATTCCGGGTTATGGAATCAAAGCTTTGTTCAATTGAAATAACAGCTTTAGGAGAACAACCTGACATCGTCGAAGATATATAGCGTCAACTAAAAATAAGAAACTCTACTATACTTATAACGCTGTCATGTGCAAGCACGATGACAGGTTTTCTCTTTTCATCACCGACCTGACATCGTCGAAGACATATAGCGTCAAAAAGAGTTTGAAGAGTCCCGTAAATACGGGATGTCGAATATTCCATTTGAAGTTTACGGGAAACGTTCCGCGTTGTGGAATCAAAGCTTTATGTGCACAGCCTGACGTCGTCGAAGATATATAGCGTCAACTAAAAATAAGAAACTCTACCATACTTATAACGCTATCATGTGCAAGCACGATGACAGGTTTTCTCTTTTCATCACCGACCTGACATCGTCGAAGACATGTCAGCGTCAATAAAGAGTTTGAAGAGTTTGAAGAGTTTGAAGAGTTTGAAGAGTTTGAAGAGTTTGAAGAGTTTGAAGAGTTTGAAGAGTTTGAAGAGTTTGAAGAGTTTGAAGAGTTTGAAGAGTTTGAAGAGTTTGAAGTTTGAAGAGTTTGAAAAGTTTGAAGTTTACGGGGAGCGTTCAGTGTTGTGGACTCAAAACTTTGTTCAATTGGAATAACAACTTTAGGAGAACAACCTGACATCGTCGAAGACATGTCAGCGTTAAAAGAAAACCTGAAGCTCATCTGTTACCGAAAACTAACCGAAATAACAAACGCTGACATGTCTTCGACGATGTCAGCGTTAAAAATTCACTGAGTAACTGTATTTTCCTGAAATATGGTTGCACCAAAATTATCAAAATTCAGTCCCGGACACTCACTCCTCATTCCTGATTTCTAAATTCCTGTTTTCCGGCGTAAAACTTCAATCTGTTTATTCCAGAGCATAATCAAATCTTCTTTTTCGTTCGATTCGGCAAAATCAGTCACCACCAGTGCCAGGTTACCGGTTACTTCCATGGATGCAATCTTTAACTCAAAATACGATTCTGTATTGACATCTTCTTCCCATTGAAAACGAACGCTGGAATTTATTTTGGTATGAATTAAAAATGCGGTCTGTTCGTTTCCTTCCCAGGAAAAGGTGAATTCATTGTCATTGACTGTTACTCCATCGGCAAACCATTCTGCTAGTCCCATAGGTTTACTGATTGAATTCCAGAGGATATTGATAGATGCTGAACGCAGTTGATATTCAATATTAAATTTCGTTTTTTTCATTAAGTTAGTTGGTTTACGAATTGATATTGAAAGAATAAAGCTAATTCTTTCAATTTTTTTCGCAAGTTACATAAATTTTTTGAAAAAGACAAGTTGAAAGCTAAAATATAAGGGTTCAGGTTAAAAAAATCAACCGTTTAAACTGCTTTTCTCAAAGCATAACGGCAATAATTGTTTCACATTCTCCAGTTGGAAGACATGATTCGTACCATACAACAGGATGGTGATTTCCTTTTCAAACCGCTGTTCGGTTTCAAGCAATACCTGACGGCATGAACCACAGGGAGTGACAGGTTCCTCCAGGAAATTCCCATTCGTATAGGCTGCAATGGCCAGCGTTTTGACTGCCACATCCGGATACTGTGCATTGGCAAAAAACATGGCTACCCGTTCAGCGCACAACCCCGAAGGATAAGCTGAATTTTCCTGGTTGCTACCCGCAAAAATCTCTCCGTTTTCAAGTTCTATAGCCGCTCCGACATGAAAATTGGAATACGGGGCATACGCTTTTGACACCTGCTCTGTCGCTTTGTTTATCAACCGTTGTTTCGCTGCGTCCAGTTCATCAAAACCGTATATTTCAACGGTTGTTTCTATGGTTCTTTTTATCATTTTATATATACTAATTACACTAATTTAAATTTACACATTAATAGGATTTACACAGATCAAAGAAAGATTTACCATGAAAAAATGATTTACACAGATCAAAGAAAGATTTTCACAGATTAGATTTGTTGTAGAATTGTCTTTCACATCATTCTATCATCACTTTTCTCAATCACTCTCCCGATAACTATCGGAACAACTAATTAACCAATTAACTAATCAACTTCAAACCCTTCAAACCTTTCAAACTCTTCAAACTCTTCAAACGCGGAGCGAGAAGCGTTTTGCACAAAAATATAAAAATATCCTTTCAAAATCGTCGTTTTGATTAAATAGTTTTAATTTTGTAGCAAAATACCATTTAATATTCAAGGATGAAATTCAGTATCTCTACACCGGTTATCGTTATCTTTTTGTTTGTCAGTTTGTTGTCTTATTCCCAATCCAGGAACAGGGCATATGTCGCCTATATAGAACAATATTACCAATTGGCTGAAAAGCAACAAAAAGAACATGGAATACCGGCCAGTATTGTATTATCCCAGGGATTACTTGAATCGGGTGCCGGACTGAGTAGTTTTGCCATTGAATCAAACAATCATTTTGGAATTAAATGCAATGACTGGGCCGGTGAGAAAGTATACCACGATGATGATAAAAAAGGAGAATGTTTTCGCAAATACAGCCGGGTACTTGATTCGTATGAAGATCATGCCACCTTTTTAAAAAACAGGCTCCGGTACTCGTTTTTATTCGACTTGAACCCGACCGATTATGAAGGATGGGCACATGGACTTAAAAAAGCAGGCTATGCCACCGATCCCACCTATGCATTCAAATTGATTGCTCTGATTGAAGCCTATGATTTACACCGGTTTGATCTGGATCCAAATGCAACGGGTTATAATCCTGCATCCAACAGCGCCCGGAACGAATCCACTGTACGAGGATCGATAGGTTCTGTTAAAGCCTTTGTAAATCATGTGATTGTAAAAGTAAACGGAGTGAAATTTGTAACTGCCATCCCGGGAGATACCTATGCCGGGATAGCCGATGAATTCAGAACAAGTGAGGAACGGATCAGGAAGTACAATGAAGTAAATTCGACTGTCATATTGTTTGCCGGCAGCAGGGTTTTTATTGCCTCCAAAAAGAAAAAAGCTCCCCGTGGATGTGAAACACATGCCACCCGCGAAGGAGAATCCATGCATAGCATTGCCCAGGATTACGGGATTAAAATTGAAAGCATTTATAAAATGAATAAAATTCCCTTTACCATGGGTGTAACTGTCGGGCAGGTACTCAGGCTCAGGTAAATATTATCCTGATAAATTAAGAAACTAAATTGATAGTTTACTTCTTTGTTAATAATTTACGAATGCTAAATATTAAAAACCTTATTTTTTTTAACCTCAGTAGAAAACCGAACTCCCTGAATATTAACCTCATTATCATACATTATAAAATTGAAAATAATAATCAATACAACCATTTTATTTTTACTAATCTTTATTAATTTCAATCCATTTAAAAGAAAAATGGAAATCAGTTGAAATCATAGAATGAGGTTGGGATTTGGGTTCGAATGTTTTCTACTGAGGTTTAAGAAACAAAAATAAGGTTTTAAAAAAACATATGAAAATAAAGTAATGAGTAAACTACTTCAAATTTGGTATAAATTTATAATATACCGGTTGATGTAATGAAATTATTCATTCTCAAATCAAATCTGTGAAAATCATTTCTTTAATCTGTGAAAATCAAAATTAGTGTAATTCGTTTTAATTCGTGTAATTAGTATATCTATGAGGAAAAAAAATACAGAATTATTAAGTGATGTCATTCTTCAGGTACTGAAAGAACAACATCTCGACAAACCATTAAACGAAAAGCGTTTGATCGATGCCTGGCCATTGGTACTTGGAACCAACATCATGAACTATACCTCCGAATTGAGCATTAAAAACCGGGTGCTTTATGTCAGTCTTTCCTCTTCCGTTCTTCGCCACGATTTATTCATGTCCCGTGAAGAAATTAAAAACTCCCTGAACAGGCAGGTAGGAGCAGAGGTGATTGTTGATATAATATTTAGATAAACACAGATTCAAGAAAATAGATTTACACAGATTCAAGAAATGATTTCCACAGATAAGACTTACGATTGAATTACCTTTTCTCATAAATCTATAATCAAGTCAATCAATCAACTCTCCCGATAGCTATCGGGACAACTCAATCAACCAATTAACCAATCACCAATTAACCAATCAACTTCAAACTCTTCAAACTCTTTAAACTCTTCAAACTTCAAACCCTTCAAACTCCATGGACTACCGCGAACATCTTCTACGCCCTCTTTCCAGGCACTATGTCGATCATTTGGTGCAACAGGTTTTTGAAAATCCATCCGATATGGAACTCGTTTACCTCCTGGTATTCGATCCGGATGTCAAGGTAGCCTGGCGGGCAGCATGGGCATGCCAGAAAATAAGTGAAAAACATCCTTCATGGTTCAATGCCACCCAATTTATGGAAATTGCATCCCTTGCAATTACCTGTGCTCATGGCGGACTACAACGTGGTTGCCTGTCGGTGCTCAATAACCTGCCGGTACCTGAAACTATCTCCGTCGATTTTATAAACGCCTGTTTCGACTGGATGGTATCCCCAAAATCACCCATCGCCGTTCAGGCACTTTCCATGAAAATGCTATACCGCATATGCCTGGTCGAGCCCGGTTTTACCCCTGAACTCATTGCTTATCTCGAAAATGTCGACATATCCGGCTATTCTCCGGGATTCAAATCAACCCGTAAGAAGGTTCTTAATGCCTTGACAAAGAAATAGTTTTGTTTTATTAAGAATAAGAATAAAATAGAAATTGCACACTTTATGGATAAAAGTGTTACTTTTGTCCTGATATTTGAGAGGCTTTATTAACTCTCTTTACTTTAAGTTTAATCAAAAATAAGTTTTTATGACTTTAAAGAAAAACATTCTGGCTTTACGACAAAAAAAGGCAATTGTTGAAAAAGGCGGCGGTGACAAAGCTATTGAAAAACAAGTTGCTATGGGCAAAATGACTGCCCGTGATCGTATTCTTGCTTTGTTGGATCCCAATTCATTTCACGAATACGACCTTTTCGTTGAACACGAAGAACGTAATTTCGGAATGGCCAGTAAAGAATTAGCCGGCGACGGTGTCATTACAGGTACAGGAACTATGAATGGAGCTTCTATTTGTATTTATGCTCAGGATTTCACGGTAATGGGAGGTTCACTTGGACTCAAGCATGCCCGTAAAATTACCAAAATTATGGATCACGCACTTAAAATGAAAGTGCCTTGTATCGGTATCAATGATTCAGGTGGTGCCCGTATTCAGGAAGGCATCGGAGCATTGGCAGGATACGGTGAAATATTTTATCGCAACACCATGGCTTCAGGGGTGATCCCTCAGATATCCGTAATATTAGGTCCATGTGCCGGTGGTGCCGTTTATTCGCCAGCACTGACCGACTTCGTATTTGTGGTTGAAAACATTTCCAAAATGTTTATCACCGGACCAAATGTGATTGAAACCGTATTAGGAGAAAAAATATCCCAGGAAGATTTAGGTGGTGCACGTGTACACGCCGAAATTACAGGGAATGCTCATTTTTATGCCTTGAGTGAATTGGAATGTTTCCAACAAATCAAGGACCTGGTATCTTTGATCCCTCACAGCAACATGAGCAAGGCTCCACGTGTTGAACCGAAAGAACCGATATCAAAGAAAAATATCGAAAATATTATTCCTTCCGATCCAAAACAACCCTATGATGTCCGTGATGTTATTTTGGCATTGGCTGATGACTCTAAGTTCCTGGAAGTTCATGAACTGTGGGCTGCCAATATCGTGATTGGATTTGGACGTCTGAATGGTGAAACCATTGGATTCGTAGCCAACCAGCCTATGTACCTGGCCGGAGTACTTGATTGCGATGCTTCTGATAAAGCGGCCCGTTTTATCCGTTACTGCGATGCATTCAATATCCCAATTGTAACGTTGGAAGATATGCCTGGTTACTTACCGGGAGTTGATCAGGAACATGCCGGTGTGATCCGTCATGGTGCCAAAATGTTATATGCTTATTCTGAAGCAACTGTTCCTAAAATTACCGTGATTCTGCGTAAGGCTTATGGGGGTGGTTATATTGCCATGAACTCCCGTCACCTGGGTGCCGATTTCATGTTCGCATGGCCAAGTGCCGAAATTGCCGTTATGGGACCTGAAGGTGCTGCAAACATTATCTTTCGCAAGGAAATTATGGAAGCGGAAGATGAAGATGCCATGCGTCAACAAAAAGTACAGGAATACATCGAGAAATTTGCCAATCCATATGTTGCCGCTTCAAAAGGCTATATTGATGCGGTGATCGAACCGTTTGAAACACGTGAATTGTTATTGCATGCGTTGGAAGTTTCCAAAAATAAAGACGATTATCGTCCTGCAAAAAAACACGGTATTCCACCATTTTAAATTTACAATTTAATTATTTACAATTTACAATTTATGGAGGAATATCATTCCCGAATAAATTGTAAATAGTAAATCTTGTCCGTCTTTTGACGGATGAAAAAAACTTGTCCGGCTATTGACGGATAGTAAATAAATTAACAACTAAATATGGAAACAGAAAAACCAGAATATGTAGATTTTGCTGTCACAGCACGGAAATATAAAACGCTTCTGACGAAAAAATATCAGAACCGCAAACCCTGGATTGAACCAAGTCCGTACGATATTCAATCCATCATACCGGGAACCATTCTCAGTATTTTTGTGAAAGAAGGTGACATTGTACAGGAAGGCGCACCGATTCTGACATTGGAAGCAATGAAAATGATTAATCGGATTGAAATGCCCTTTACAGCACGTATCAAGAAAATTAATGTGGTAGTTGGCGTTCGCATTCCCAAAGACTCGTTAATGATTGAGCTGGAAGCAGCTGAATAATATGTGAAGCCCCAAGAAGTGAAGCCATCGCTATTTGATTTTATCAAATAGCGAGGGTTTCACTTTGCGATGAGGTTCATAGTGAAGCCCTCACTATTTGATTTTATCAAATAGTGAGGGTTTCACTATAGTAAAAAATTCATTCTCAAAATTCGGAGTAAACACATTTTTCCCCAGCTCCTGTTCAATCTCACTGATCTTCCAGAATTTTCCTTCTGATATCTCTACAGGATCCGTTTGTATATCCCCATCATAGATGGTATAATAACTATGTACCAGTTCCGCTTCACGGTCAGACACAAATTTATACCGCCTCAGGAAGACCGGTTTGAAATCAATAATCCCAAGCTCTTCCCTCACTTCCCTGCGCAGGGCTTCCTCTGTTTCTTCCCCGTAATCCACATGACCACCCACCGAGGTATCCCATTTCCCGGGTTGAATGTCTTTATCCGCGGCCCTTTTTTGAAGGTATAGTTCGCCCCGGGAATTAAATACATGCAGATGGACGACAGGGTGCAGCAAAAATGTACCTGAATGGCATTCTGTGCGGGTGGCTTTGCCTGTTACTACGCCCTCTTCGGTTACAATCGGAAAATATTCAATTGAATTCATAACTGTTCATGATTGATAATATGGTTAAGCGACAAATTTCGGGAATTAGAACGGATTATACAACTTCGTATAAAACAAAGACCCCAAGCCCCTAAAGGGGATGTGAAATGCTCCCGTCTCCTAAAATACTATTTATCTATTTTTTATTGCCATAAGATTTACACAAGCAATTCTTAAAAATCCCCTTGAGAGGCTTGGGGTCTTTGTTTTAAATCGTTTTGGTTCTTTAGGGAAGATTACAAAGCTCTTATGTAACTTGTTTGACAGGATTAACATGTAAAAATATTAATTACAATAAATCCTGTAAATCCTCTCTATAATGTTATTTTCTTAGTGCTATATTCTTTATATTGAGGGACTACTAAGGGTAAAAATTAAGAAAAATAAGGTTTTAAATTTTTCAATTGAACTTCACATATTCAATTTCTCCGGTAGTATCTTTCTTTTGCTTTAGGGATTTTTCGGATAATCCTATTTAAATGATTATCTGGTTTATATTCTTAGGGCACATTCCAACTTACATATTAATCACCGATAGATAAAGGCAAGATTTATGGTTTAAGATGTTTTGCAGATAATCATATAAAATTTCAACTGTCAGGTTTTCACGGACAGTTGAAATTTCAATGAAAATGTCATTCTAACCCAATTTACAAGTGAGTTTATTCGCCGACTTTCACATACGTTGAATTCGAAACCTTTTTTCCATCCCATCTCCGGGCAAATAGATAACAGCAATCCACTTCCGCTGCATTCTGTACCGGATATTTCAGAAGGATCGTTCCAATGGCTTCGTTCCCACGGATTTGCCGTGCAATAAGCAGTGACCCGTCCTTCAGCCTGGCGCAGGCAATAATCTCATCGATAGCAAAAGTTACTTCAGGCAGTAATTCCACATCATACTGTATCGTAATTCCATCAGTATTTGTAACGGCATCGAGCACTTTTACTTCAGGAAAAGAACCCTTGGAGAGCAGTAGCAACGGATAAACGGTCACCGGTATATTCTCAACTGTTTCAAATGCGTATGAAAAATTAGCTTTCACAAAAAGGTTATAAGGCGAATCCGTATACATGTTTTCGGGCGATTTCGGAAAACTGTCTTCTGTGAATCCCATGACAATTATCGGGCTTAAAGATTTATACAGGTTTGCCAGTTCTTTCATGCGTGCACGCATGAGGAGTTGTTTTACAGATCTGGCATCCCGAACCAAAAATGGCTTGGATCGAATGATGTTTTTACCGTTTAAGGTATAGGTCGTGAAGTTAGCCATCGATCCTTTCAAACGACCTACGAGTGGGTTTTCAGCAATACTCATAATGATTAAGTTTTAAATGAATTAATTGACACTAAATTTAAATCACGCTGGAAAATGTTATTATATAAATTAAATACAAAAATAGTATTTAAACTGAAAATATAATGCATAAACTAAAAATATTTTTTAATTTTTTTTTCTACCTGCATTTCAACGTAAAATCTAACCCAGCTACCCGCTGAATTTTTAATGAATTGTTTCGAATGTATCATTCATATAGTATTGATTGTCTGTGTGTTTCTGTTTTATTAAAAACACATTTAATACCTTCTTATCCAACCTGAAGCCAACTGTTTCGGTGAATTAGACCGGCTGGATTTCCCATTATTTTTTGCCGGATTTCCATAACCTGTGGGTAAAATAATCTTTATGTCCTGTCTACACTGAGATTTTATTGAGGGTATAGAGAGGGTTCAGTGACTCTTGAAAGAGCTAACCCTCATTCAACCCTCTCTGAACCCTCACTGAACCCTCTCTGAACCCCCTCTGAACCGATGACATTAACGGGAAATAAAAAACAGCTAAACGAGACCTATTTTAATATTTATTCAAAATTAATTTAACTATGGAACACCCGAAATGCATTGCCTTCATACTTCTAAAATTATTTGAAACCCTGACTTTATTACAATAATCTATGTAATCTGTGGACAATCACATTCTTTATTTCTTTTTTTATGAATATCCGCAATGTGTCCCAATAGAAGTCATCATTGTAAATCCAACCGGTTTAAATGTGATATTAAAAACCCTTATTTTTATTTTCTCACCCTTAGTAGAAAGCCTGAAACCCTTATAGCTAACCCTTATTTCCTTATTTATTTTGCATTTATCGACTTTTGATAAAACTTTTTAAATCCTTCATATTCTTCAGAAAATAAGGGAATAAGGGTTGGAATTGTGTTAGTTAAGTTTTCTACTAAGGGTAAAAATTAAGAAAAATAAGGTCTAAAAATTTTTCAATTGAACTTCACATATTCAATATCTCAGGAATTATCTTTCTTGGCTTAGGAGTTTTGCGGATAATCATATTTTAAAAGATGAACTGGTTTATTTTCTTCGGGTACTTTCCAACTTACAGATTAATCACTGATAGATAAATGCAATAATTATGGTTTAGGACGTTTTGCGGATAATCATATTCTTTTTTTTTAATAATCAGTGGAAAACAACCTAAACAAGCCAGCATGCAGATAATCATATATTATTTTAAGGTGGGTATTCGTTTTTATTTATGCTTTCCGGTATATGATTTTGTATAGTAACTTCCAGATATATTTGAAGTTTTTACGACGTAGAATGTCCGAAAGAAAAACAGGGATTCAAAATCAGGATAAAATGATTGCGAAAAGATTTTCAAAATGAAAGAAAAACTCCTTATTTAGTATGGTTTTTAACAGATATTTGCTGCTTAAAAAATCATTTTATTTCGGGTACTCAAGATAGAAAACTGATAAAATTAGAATTATGACACAAAAAGAAGCATTTATAAGGGTTTAAAGCAAGAATAAATCCAGATTTAAATATAATTAATGCTACAAATTCCAATATATAAAGAAAGTTGAAATATGTTTTTAAAGTAGGGATTTCTAAAAGATCACATCTAATTCGCTGTAAATAAATGAATTCTTAATTTTATTAAGAATAGAGTACTCTTAAAATACGTTAAAATAATGTACATCAACCACTAATACGAATTTAACTGCATTTTTAGGTGAATGAATTGAGAATGTTTGAAAGGAATTTTGTATCTTTGCCATCACAATTACTTAACCCTTGCTGCGGAAATGAGAATATTATTTGTTTATTCGTTTGGTTTTTTTCTGTTAAAAATCTCAAAAATAAAGATTGCAAGTTGGATTGAGTTAGAAATTTAATTCCTCAATTAACCATATTTTGTAGCATTTATTGTTTTATGACAGAATTTAGAATTGCCGTTATTGGTTTAGGATACGTAGGTTTGCCTTTAGCCATTGAGTTCGGAAAAAAATATAAAGTACTCGGATTTGATATCAACAAAACCAGGGTAGACGAATTGCAACAGGGTGTCGACCATACCCAGGAAGCTGATTTGGATGGTTTGCTCCAGGCAACCAATCTGCATCAGTCGAATCCCGCATTGGGACTTTCTTTTTCATCCAATGAATCAGACCTGAAGGATTGTAACATATACATTGTTACAGTACCCACTCCCATCAATCAATTTAACATGCCCGATTTACGCCCGCTTATCAAAGCTTCCGAAATGCTTGGAAGGGTGATAAGCCGTGGTAATATTGCCATATACGAATCGACCACGTATCCCGGTTGCACAGAGGAAGACTGCGTGCCGGTGATCGAAAAAACATCAGGAATGCTTTTTAACACCGATTTTTATGCCGGATACAGTCCCGAACGCATTAACCCGGGTGATAAGGTGAATACCCTGACCAAAATCAAAAAAGTAACTTCCGGTTCAACACCCGAAATTGCCAGTGTGGTGGATGGATTGTATGCTTCAATTATTACAGCAGGAACCCATAAAGCCCCGAGCATAAAAGTAGCCGAAGCTTCCAAAATCATTGAAAACGCACAACGCGACCTGAATATCTCGTTTGTCAACGAACTGGCCCTGATTTTCGACCGGGTAGGGATCGATACTAACGATGTACTCGATGCAGCCGGCACAAAATGGAATTTCCTGAAATACCGTCCCGGTCTGGTGGGAGGGCATTGTATCAGCGTGGATCCGTATTACCTGGCAAGCAAGGCTGAATCGTTGGGATATGTGCCACAGGTCATCCTTTCGGGTAGGCATGTGAATAACAGCATAGCCCCGTTTATTGCCAATAAGGTGTTGAAGCTGATGATTCACAAGGATCGTAAAATCAAGAACGCTAATGTGCTGATCCTGGGTGTCACCTTCAAGGAAAACTGTCCGGATATCCGCAATACCAAAGTCATAGACATTTATCATGAACTGTGCGATTTTGGCGCTAACGTGGATATTTACGATCCATGGGCTTCGGTTCAGGAAGTAAGGCATGAATACGGTGTGGAGATTATCACCAAACTGGATACCACCAAAAACTACGAGGCGATCGTGATGGCAGTGGCTCATGATGAATTTAAAGAGATTGATTTCGAAAAATATTATACCAACGGAACCGTCATTTTTGATGCAAAAGCAGTGGTGGACCGACGATGGGTGGACGGGAGACTCTAACGCGTTCCGCGTTCAACGTTCCGTGTTTTGGGGTTTGAAAAGTTTGAAGTTTGAAGAGTTTGAAGAGTTTGAAGTTGAGTGAGTTGATTAAGTTGATTATGTTGTCCCGATAGCTATCGGGAGAGTTGATTGATTGACTAGATAAAAGATTTATGAGAAAAGGTAATTCAATCGTAAGTCTTATCTGTGGAAATCATTTCTTGAATCTGTGTATATCTATTTTCTTAAATCTGTGATAATCATAAAACTATGGATGAACTACGATGGTATGCTGTTTATACGGCTCCGAGGGCAGAAAAAAAAGTAAGTGAACGATTTGGCATGGAAGGAATAGAACATTACCTGCCCATACAAAAAGTGAAACGACGCTGGAGTGACAGGATCAAGGAGGTGGAAGTGCCGGTGATAAACGGGTATATATTTGTCCATGTACCGGTGTGTGATTTAATAAAAGTGATCAGAATTTACGGGGCTTTGCAGTTTGTACGCGAAGCTGGCCGGCCGGCAGCCATACCGGATAATCAACTGGCAAGGTTACGCTTTATGGTGGAACATGCCGAAGAACCGGTGGAATATAGCCAGGAATCGTATGAACACGGCGAAAAGATTACCATTACCAAAGGACCACTGGCCGGGTTACAGGGCGAACTGGTAGAAATGAAAGGAAAACACAAGGTATTGATCCGGCTTGAAAAGTTCGGATGTGCCATTACCACAGTGCCCATGACGTTTGTGGAGAAGACGGACGCGGGAAGAATAGTTGCGGAAGTAGGTAGTTGGTAGTGGGTAGAAGTGAGGAGTGAGAGGTGAGGAATGAGGAATGAGGAAAGAGGAGTGAGGAATGAGGAATGAGGAATGAGGAATGAGGAATGAGGAATGAGGAATGAGGAATGAGGAATGAGGAATGAGGAATGAGGAATGAGGAATGAGGAATGAGAAATGAGGAATGAGGAATGAGGAATGAGGAATGAGGAATGAGGAATGAGGAATGAGGAATGAGGAATGAGGAATGAGGAATGAGGAATGAGGAATGAGGAATGAGGAATGAGGAATGAGGAGTGAGGAATGAGGAATGAGGAATGAGGAATGAGAAAGAGAAAGTTACAGTAAATACGGGAAGTCGAATAATCCTTTTGAAGAGTTCCGGATGTTGAAGATCAAGACTATCAGAAATGACAGTAGAAAAAATACAGATTCCCTACTTGGTAGAGAATTGATAGAAAAATAAAGCATAAAATAAAAATAAAGCATAAAAATAAACAGACCGGTATGGGCCTTGAAAGCTACCTGTTTGACTGAATTCCGGTGTAAGAACCGGGATTGTGAATGTTCCCAGTCAGCGGTTTAGAGACCTGGCACAATGAAAGATTAGATTTTTTTGATACAGATCACTTTGTAGTGATCATTGATTTCGTATTTGAATTACTTTTTTCCTTTTTTAGATAGATATTTCGGTTTTTAATCCTCATTCATTGCTCCCCATGGGAGTGACGAACATTGTCATGTTCCGCGTTCTGCGTTCAGCGTTTCGCGTTCTTTTACTATTTATTATCAATAGACTCCAGCTTTAGCTGGAGGAAAAATAATCCGAATTGGCTTTAGCCAAATTAATTGTAATTGAAATATCGTAATTGAAATATTGTTATTGAAATATTGTTATTGAAATATTGAATTTTGGTATTTTACATGTTTTAGAATGCCACTATTCTGATTCATATTCAACCTTTAGGCAAAGCAGGAATTATTGAACCGGGCGGTTTAAGCACAAATAACGATCGTCTTATTTATTACTTTTCGTATGATTTGTTTTGATTATAAAGCCGGCATGAATTCAGAAACAATTGTAGTTTTGAATTTTAAATCTTTTTCAAGGAACAGCTTATTTACGAATGTCATCCTTTATACTGAATACCACCCTACGACTTTATACCTATAAAATTACTACTTTTAAAAGAAATAATAACACTTTTTATGTACTCCCAATAAAACAAAGGATGGTAATTTTACTGTACTAATTTTTTATTGGTGATGAACGATTAGTGATTAACCGGTAGAAATTAGTGATTAACGAGTAGAATTCAGTGATTAACGATTAGTGATTAGTGATGAACGATTAGTGATTAGTGATTAACGATTAGTGATTAACGATTAGTGATTCGTGATGAACAAAATAAGTCTTTTGAATGAATTGCTTCGTTTAGCATAGGAAATCAAGGGAAATTGGTTTAACTTATTCCGGTAAATCAGAATAGAGCAGAATGATAATTGGATACTAATTGAATACGAATGAATCAGTTAGCTTCTGAATAATAGCTACATTCAATTTTAATAAAACACATTGATTAAAACTTAAAATCATTGCTCCCCATGGGAGTGACGAACATCGTTGTGTTCGGCGTACCGCGTTCTGCGTTCTGCGTTCCGTGTTCCGCGTTCCGTGTTCGGCGTTCTGCGTTCCGCGTTTGTCCGGTATATAAGTATATCATATATTCCATTTAAAAAGTTTATAATTTCAGAATCCCTGCTCCCTGTTCCATATGTATAGTTGATGGTTCCATAACTATAAGTTGATCTGGTAAATGGGTCAATAGGCTACTATGCTGTCTAATGTAGTGAGGTAGAATTACAAATCGAATGGCAAGATTGAAATTAACTGAAAATACTGTAACAACAAATTCTTTTTAAACAAACAATCATGCATTTTAATTGATAAATCTGCGAAAATAGAATTTCAACGATTGAAAAAGTAATATAGAATTCAAAATTCAAAATTCAAAACCCAAAACGCAAAACGCAAAACACGGAACCCGGAATTCAAAACCTGAATACAAACCCGTAACGCGGAACGCAGAGCGGAACATGAATGCGAACCCATAACGCGGAACGCGGAACATTGAACGCGGAACTCGGAACTCGGAACGTTGGACGCGAAACGCTGAACTTTAAAAACATAAAACCTTTCAAATAATTAAACTGTAAATTTATGTCTTCTAACAAATCAACCCTGTCATTGTTTTTTATCTTATGTGTGCTATTGTTAAGTTCATGCGCACCGGTTAAAAACATAGCTTACTTTCAAAAACTGGATACTAAAACAGATTCTTTAAATCAAAATCAAGTATCTGATATTGAAAAGGCACGTTTCAAACCGCAAGATTTAATAAGTATTATTGTTGTAACAACACAACCTGAAACTTCAAGGATTTACAATTTGATTACACCCTCGGTTTCTGATAATATCAGTAACAATTTAACATCACAGCCAGTATTACAAAACTATCTTGTAGATTACGATGGCAATATTGATTTTCCGGTACTTGGAAAGTTACATGTTCAAGGAAAGACCCGGAAAGAACTTTTATTATTGCTTCAGGAAAAACTTGCCTCAGCTTTTAACAATGAATTGCCTATTATTACTATTCGCATTACCAATTATTCAGTGGATGTTGTAGGTGAAGTAGTGCGACCCGGTAAATTTAATACCATCAATGACCGAATGACGATATTTGATGGTATTGCCATGGCAGGCGATTTAACTATCTACGGAAAACGTGAAAATGTGAAAGTGTTACGGGAAAATGCTGATGGTTCTAAAAAATTCATCACCGTTAACCTGAATGATAAGAACATTATTAATTCTCCTGCCTATTACCTGGAACAAAACGATGTGGTCTATGTCGAACCGAATAAATCAAGATCGAACGCTTCCCATTTTGGTGCGGCTGAATCATTTGGAATTTCTGCCTTATCGATTCTGATATCAATATCCAGTTTGATGTTCAATGTATTAAAAAATTAAACTACCCGGACCACTTCTTGTTAATCGGTATAAATTACCGTGTTATGAAGCGTGTTATCTATGATGATTTACTAAAAGTTCAAACTCTTTTATATCAACTTAGATCACTATAAATCAACATAAATCAACATAAATGCAGTATCTAAATTCGTGTAATTAGTTTCTAATTCGTGTAATTAGTATTTAATTCGTGTAATTCGTTATTTTAAAAAAATCGTAAATAATATCAATATTTTAATCCTCAAGAATCCGTATGAATCATAATTATGAATCTGAAGAAGAAGTAGTAAACGAGAAACCCATTGATTTACTGGGTTTGTTTTTCAAATACCTGTCGTATTGGAAATTGTTTTTGGCGTCCCTGGTCATCTGTATGATTCTGGGGGTCTTGTACCTGAAAACGGCTACTCCGGTTTATGAAGTTTCCTCCACTGTTTTGTTGAAAGACGATAAAAAAGGAGGTGGTGTGGCTGAACTGGGTGCCTTAAAAGATTTAGGTTTGATGGACGTGCAAAACAACGTGGATAATGAACTGGAGATTCTGAAAACATCGAATCTGACCGAACAGGTAGTTCGCGACCTGGGTCTCTATGTCAGTTATACCGGAATAGGTACGTTTAATAATAAAGTACTCTATGGTGCATCATGCCCTATTCAGATTTATTTACCCAATGCAGTGCTTGATTCGTTGAATGAATCGATTGAATTTGAAATTACGATGATTCCAAAAGATGGATTCGAGTTTAGCGGCACTTATAATGGCTCCGATTACAAAGTAAAGGCAGCTTCAACCGATTCAACTGTGATGTTGCCCAGCGGTAAATTGTATTTCAGAAGGACAGGAATTAAGCTACAAAGTGCCATGACTGTCGGTGTCAACATACAAAGTCCTTTAAAGAAGGCTGATGATTATCTCAAAAGAATCACGATGGATTTGACTTCAAAAACCACCTCTGTGGTTAATATTAACCTTAAAACAACCAATATAGTTCTGGGAAAAGCTTTTCTGAACAAACTGATAGAGGTTTATAACCACGAGGATATGAAAGATCAGAATATGGTTGCCACCAATACGGATGTTTTTGTTGAAACAAGGCTTGATTCGCTCTCGAAAGAACTTAAGCGGGTTGAATCACAGGTGGAGAATTATAAGCAACAGCAGGGACTGACGGACATTCAATCGGAAGCCGATTTATTTATTCAGAAAACAGGGGCCTACGAACAAAAGCGCCTGGAAGTGGAAACCCAACTGGCAATCGTGTCCGATATTGATGACTATATCCATAAAAAGGAAAACCGCTATCATTTGCTTCCCGCAGGTACAGGCATTCAAAGTGAAAATCTGAACGGGCTTATCGGAGATTATAATAAATTAATTTTAGACAAGAACCGTTATTCAAGAACAGCATCGGGAACCAATCAGTCCATGATTGACCTGACTGCTCAAATTGATGGCATGTTTAGTACGTTGCAAGCCAGTGTGCGGAACGAAAAGCGCAATTTGCAAATTACGTTGAGGGATCTGGATAGTAAAGACCTTCAAAATGCCGGACGAATCAAAGCTATCCCCCGGCAGGAACGGGAATATACTGAAATCAAACGTCAACAAAGTATCAAGGAAGCCCTGTATCTTTTCCTGTTACAAAAGAAAGAAGAAAACTTCCTGAATATGGTGGTGGTCATACCGAAGGCCAAGATTGTTGATAAAGCTCGCAGCAATGGCATACCGGTATCCCCCAAAAAACTGATAATATTAGTTTTATCATTTATATTAGGTCTTGTTTTACCGTTTGTTGGGTTATATGTTCGTAATATGTTGCGCTATCATATAGAAAACAAAGATGAACTTGAAAATTTATCCATTGTTCCGATTTTGGGTGAAATTGCAAAAAGCGAACAAACAGGCAATATAATTATACGGGAAAACAGTACGAACCGCTTTACCGAAATGTTCCGGTTGCTACGCACCAACCTGTTATTTGTTTTGGGAAATCCGGAACAAAAAGTCATTAATATCGTATCCAGCATTGGAGGCGAAGGGAAAACCTTTATTTGCATTAACCTGGCAATGAGCCTGGCATTGCTGGATAAAAAAGTGCTGATTATCGGACTTGATGTACGAAAACCTAAACTGGGTGAATATATCGGCATGGAAAATACAACCGGGATTACCTTATTCCTTTCCGGGAACCTGGATGAAAAAGAATTGATCCGTCCATCAGGTATACATCCGAACCTTTCGATTATCACTGCCGGTCCTGTACCACCCAATCCGGCTGAGTTAATGGCTAAACCGACACTGGACTCCCTGATTGCCTCCTGTAAAGAACAGTTTGACTATATTATTCTGGATACAGCCCCTATAGGAATTGTTTCGGACAGCTATGCCCTGAATCGTTTTGCCGATGTGAACCTGTATATCGTTCGGGCTGATTATACCCCGAAAAAGAATATCGAAGATGCCACGATCCTTTATAACCAAAAGAAACTGACCCGTATGTATTTTATCCTGAATGCTGTCGATTTCCATAAAGCATCTTACCGGTATGGGTATGGTAAACGATATGGATATGGGTACAGCAATAAGTACGGATATGGGTATAGTTACGGTGAGGGGGAGAAATAGTAGGTAGTGGGTAGTAGGTAGTAGGTAGTGGGTAGTAGGTAGTAGGTAGTAGGTAGTGGGTAGTAGGTAGTAGGTAGTGGGTAGTAGGTAGTAGGTAGTAAGTAGTAGGTAGTGGGTAGTAGGTAGTGGGTAAGAGGAAAGAGAATGTACGGTATGAGTAATACGATTTATTTGGAAACTATGATGATACCTTAATGATACAAAAAATGACATGTTGATTGTTGATTTGAAGAATTTAATTTCAGAAATTTACGATAAGTTCTTTAAATTGTAATTCGTTTCGAGTGTAAACATCCCAATAAAGCTCCTAAAGCAGGTGTATAATCATGATCCAACATTTATTTACTAACCATTATGTTACTATGGTTATTTCACAGACAAGTTGGAGATCTGATTCTATATTCGCCGATCGTTTTGATGGCTCAGGAAATGGAAAATGGATGGTTTACAGATGGTTTGATTAAGTTGGGACGTTTTGACAAATCTTTACAATTGAGGATTGAAGAACTTAAAAAAGGCAGAAATACTCAATTTTTAGAAAATAGAGCATTAAATGCAAACTATCTTATGAAAAATAATCCAACATTTCAGGATTTTTACAATATTGAATTGATTCATAAATGAAATTTTTAAAATAGTATCATATACAAGTCAAACATTCCTGAATTTACAAATACTGAACAGGCCTTATTAATATTCTCAAACACTGTATAGATTTAGTACTCAATGTGGTGAACCGATAAATTTACTGTTTGCTGCAGAAAAGAAATATCGACCAATCAACTGGAATATGTTTAATTACAACAAATAAAAACGGATACTATTTCTATATTATCTATCAAAGTAAATCCTTGAATGAATATAATAATTTTTTAGATTTAAATTACATTTTCATAAAACGATACAATTTAACTATCTAAATATGATAGAATTAAAATAAAAAAAATAATATTATGAACTATGGAACTGTATTGGTTACAGGAGGTGCTGGTTTTATTGGATCAAATCTTTGTGAAGGTTTATTAGATAGAGAATATCAGGTTGTTTGTTTAGATAATTTTTCGACAGGACACAGAAGGAACATAGAACCATTTCTTGCAAATCCAACATTCAGGTTAATTGAAGGAGATATCCGGAATATCAAAGATTGCCAAAAAGCATTGATTGGAGTGGACTATGTACTTCATGAAGCTGCTTTAGGTTCCGTACCACGTTCAATCAATGATCCAATCACAACGAATGCGGTTAATATTACAGGATTTCTGAATATGTTGGTTTCTGCACGAGATGCTAAGGTGAAAAGATTTATTTATGCTGCCAGTTCTTCTACCTATGGTGATTCTACCTCTATGCCAAAAGTTGAAGATGTAATTGGTAAACCGCTCTCACCATATGCAATTACAAAGTATGTAAATGAATTATATAGCGAAGTTTTTTCCAGGACATATGGAATGGAATATATTGGTTTACGGTATTTTAATGTATTTGGTCGGAGACAAGACCCGGAAGGAGCTTATGCAGCAATCATTCCATTGTTTGTAAAAAAAATGATGGAGCATGAACCCATTACGATTAATGGGGATGGCGAATTTTCCCGTGACTTTACCTATATCGATAATGTCGTACAAATGAATTTGCTGGCTATAGAAACGACTAATCCTGAAGCTGTCAATCAGGTTTATAACACTGCTTTTAGTGAACGAACTACCTTAAACCAATTAGTAAGTTATCTGAAAGAATTTTTAAGTGAATTTGATTCTGAAATTACAAATCAACACGTAATTTATGGTCCAACCAGATCAGGTGATATACCCCATTCCATGGCATCCATTGAAAAGGCCAGGAGATTATTGGGATATGTTCCAAAATATTCATTAAAAAAAGGATTAAAAGAGGCAGTTAATTGGTATTGGGAGAATTTGAGATAATTAGTGAAATTAGAATTAATTTGTTTAATTTAAATTTTAAAATGAAAAATATGAAAATTGCTGTTATCGGTTTGGGTTATGTAGGGTTGCCTTTGGCACGTTTATTTTCAACGAAGTATAAAACTATCGGTTTCGACGTAAATACTGCCCGCGTAACAGCCTTGATGGCCGGACATGACTCTACACTTGAAATTGAAGATAATGTTTTAAATACAGCCATTAGTAACGGATTTAAATGTACTACAAACATAGATGATATTAAAGATTGTAACTTTTATATAGTTACAGTTCCTACTCCGGTTGATGGGAATAATAATCCAGATTTAACGCCTCTGTATAGAGCGAGCGAAACAGTCGGAAAAGTCATATCTAAAGGTGACATTGTAGTATACGAGTCCACTGTTTATCCCGGAGTAACCGAAGATGAATGTATACCTCAAGTGGAAAGAGTTTCAGGTTTGAAGTTTAATGTTGATTTTTTTGCCGGATATAGCCCTGAACGCATTAATCCCGGAGATAAATTGCACACCGTTGAAAAAATAAAGAAAGTAACTTCCGGCTCAACTCCGGAAATTGGATTACGAGTGAATGAAGTTTATGCTTCAGTGATTACAGCAGGAACGCATTTAGCCCCGAATATTCGAGTAGCTGAGGCAGCAAAAGTAATTGAAAACTCACAACGGGATATTAATATTGCTTTTGTCAATGAACTTTCCAAAATATTTACAAAAATGGGGATTGATACCCAGGATGTATTGGAAGCAGCAGGAACTAAATGGAACTTCCTTCCTTTTAAACCAGGATTGGTGGGAGGGCATTGTATTGGTGTTGATCCTTACTATTTAGCACAGGCTGCACAAAGGCATGGATATAACCCTGAAATTATATTGGCAGGACGTCGTATGAATGATGGTATGGGTGATTATGTAGCTAATCAGGTCGTAAAGCTTATGCTAAAAAAAAGAATTCAGGTTATTAATTCAGATATTCTTATTCTGGGTTTTACATTTAAAGAAAATTGTCCAGACGTTCGAAATACCAAAGTTATTGATATTGTACATTCATTAAAAGAGTATAATGTGAATGTAACTATATATGATCCGTGGGCAAATCCTGAAGCTGTTTTACATGAATATGGTGTTAAAGTTCTAAATGATACCCCAATAGAAAAATACGATTCAGTTATTTTGGCTGTTGCACATGATGAATTTTCAACATTAGATATTAAATCAATCTTAAACAGTAAAAATGTAATTTTTGATGTAAAAGGTTCATTAAAAGATATACAGATTGATGGTAAACTTTAGAAATGTAATTTAAATATTATTGTTATTATAGTTATAAATATAAGTTTACATAATTAGTCGAAATTTCGCATAAGATAAACAATTGAAAAATCATACAAATAACACACAGCAAGCTTTTTGGGTAGGTATCGGAAGTCTTTTTTCGTTTGGTTTTACCATTGTCAGTTCCATGATTTTGAGCCGGTATTTCGATAAAGGCGATTATGGAACATATAAACAAGTAATCTATGTATATAGTACTTTACTAACAGTATTTACATTGGGACTTCCCAAGGCTTTTTCGTATTTTCTGCCCAGAGTACCATTGAATGAAGCAAAAAACCTTATCAGTAAAATTACCAATTTATTTTATTTGCTGGGTGGTATTTTTACTGTATTGTTGTTTATTTTTTCACCACAGATTGCGTCATTTCTTAAAAACCCTGATTTAAATCTGGCAATAAAGATATTTTCACCCGTTCCCTTGTTAATGCTACCGACCATGGGATTGGAAAGTATATTAGCAACGTACCGTAAAACGCAGTTTATTACAATTTACACCGTATGCACGCGTGTTTTTACGTTGTTGTGTGTTGTATTACCGGTAATTATTTTTAAAGGAACCTATATACATGCTATCATAGGTTTTGTAGTAGCTTCGGCATTGACTTTTACATTGGCAATATACTTTAAGTTCTTGCCGGTGCGACATGAAGCTAACGACAAGTGCAATATAAGTTATCAGGAAATTTTCAAATTCTCATTGCCATTACTTTATGCCAGCCTGTGGGGAATATTGATTGGTTCTGCCGATCAGTTTTTTATTAGCCGGTATTTCGGGAATGTAGTATTTGCAGATTTCTCCAATGGTTCGTTGGAATTACCTTTTGTTGGTATGGTTGTTGGTGCTGGAGCCACAGTGTTAGGCCCTTTGTTTTCAAAACAGATTTATGAAAAGGCTGACGTTAAGAAAGAAATATTACCATTGTGGATCAGTGTTTTTGAAAAAACAGCGAAAATCATCTACCCATTGGTGATATTCTTTTGGTTTTTTGCCGATATTGTTATGGTACTGTTGTACGGAGCACAATATCAAAATTCCGGAATTTATTTTAGAATTAAATTAATTGTCAATTTATTTACTATTATATCCTATATTGGTCTTATAATGGCTATTAATGCCAATAAATTTTATGCAAATGTTCATTTAGTTCATGCTGTTATACTTATTGCTTTAGAACTTATAAGTGTAAAATTCTTTCATTCTCCTTATCTGATTACTGTAATTTCAGTTTTTTGTAGAATTGGTAATACAATAGCCATGTTACTGTATATTGCAAAGTATTTTAATGTGAAATTAATTGATCTTTTTCCCATTAAATTGATAGGTAAAATAATAATCCCTTCAATTGTATTTTTGCTTGCCATACGGTTTTTCCTGGGAAAAATAATACATACAGAAGGCTTAATCATGTTAATATGTGGATTTGTAATTTATATTTTAGTGTATTTTGCATGGTCAATATTCTCTAAAATAGATTACCTATCAGTTGTAAGACCATTATTAACCAGATTTAAAAAACAGTAATAATGAACCTCACACTTATCGCCGGTGCCCGCCCCAATTTTATGAAGATTGCACCGATTATTCATGCAATTAAAGCAGCACAAAATAACGGTAATAATATACAGTTCCGTCTCGTTCATACCGGTCAGCATTACGACCAAAAAATGAGCAATACCTTCTTTCAGGAATTGAATATACCAGAACCAGATGCAAATTTAGGATGTGGCGGAGGTACACAAGCCGAACAAACTGCAGCTATTATGGTGGCTTTTGAAAAGGATTTAATAGATAATCCGGCTGATTTAGTACTGGTTGTAGGTGATGTTACAAGTACAATGGCGTGTAGCATTGTTGCTAAAAAATTAAACACCAAAGTGGCACATGTGGAAGCTGGAATCCGAAGTTGGGATTTAACTATGCCCGAAGAGATTAACCGAATGGTAACTGATGCGTTGGCAGATTATTATTTTACAACAACAGAACTGGCCAATGATAATTTAAGAAAGGCCGGATCTAAAGAAGAACAAATCTTCTTTGTGGGAAATGTAATGATTGACACCCTGCTGGCAAACCGTTACCGCTTTCAAAAGCCTTTATGCTTTGATGAATTATCCCTGATAAAAGGGGATTATTTTGTACTTACCTTGCACCGCCCGGGTAATGTGGATGAAGCAGATAAACTTAAAGCCCTGATGAATGAAATAGTAAGGAATACACATGATTTACCGGTAGTATTTCCAATTCATCCTCGTACTGCGAAAATTTTTAATGATCTTGGCATTCACTCACCTCATCTGAAGATAGTTGATCCAATGGGTTATCTTGAATTTAATTATCTGGTTGAAAATTCAAAAGCAGTCATTACTGATTCCGGAGGTATTACAGAAGAAACTACGGTAATGGGTATTCCTTGTTTCACTTTACGCAATAATACAGAAAGACCTGAAACTGTTACAATTGGCACCAATGAATTACTTGGGACTGATCCTATGGCGATTAAACCGGCTTTGGATAAAATCTTTGCAGGTGAATGTAAAAAGGGGGGAATACCATCGTTGTGGGATGGTAAAGCAGCTGTGAGAATTATGGAAATTTTACAACGCAAACTGCAATAGATATGAAAAATTGGCTTCAGGAAAAAAAAATCGATATTAAGCAAAAAGTAATTTTATTTTTAGTTTCTCCTTTTTTATCGTTTGTATATTCATTAACCAGAATTAAAACGAAATCATCGTATGTCGTATTTTACATGTTTTTCATTTTTTTTGGTCTGGCATTTACTGTTGAATCAGGTAGGCCTAATGATGAAGGTTTAGACGGTTCCAGTTACAGGTATGATTTTGAACAGTCTAAAAATATGAGCAGCCATACATACCTGACCGGTTTGTATGAATATCTGACTTTTAAAGAAGGAGCAAAAGATTATTACTTTGTTACCAGTACTTTCTTATTATCCAGAATAACCAATAATTACCATATTCTGTTTATGGTATTTGCCATTATTTTTGGTTACTTTTCATTAAAATCTTTAAAAATTTTAACGAGTGAACCTAATTTTACGACTTCTCTAAGTTGTTTTATTTTGGTATACCTCTTTATGTCAAACCAAATATTCAATATAAATGGAGTTCGCTTTTGGACTGCTGCCTGGATAGGTGTGTATGCAATTTTTCAAATTTTCAGAAACGGAAATAATAAATACTTTTTATTAGCCGCAATTACCCCATTTTTTCATGCTGCTTTCTGGATTTATTTAGTCATTGTTGGAGGTGCTTTTTTTTATAAAAGGCATTATAAAATTTGGGTTGTTTTATTTGTTGCCAGTTTTTTTGTTTCAAATATTTCTGTTGATTTTGTTACACGTTATATCGATTTATTGCCTACTTTCATTGCAAGGTCGGCACAGACATATACAAGTGCTGAACACATTGAAGAGGTGAATAAAGTAGGTAGCGGCTTTTATTGGGTAGCCCAAATTTTCAAATATTCAGTGCGGATTTACTTGAATTTACTGGTTTGGCTCTTTATTAGAAATTCTAAAACAATTTTTAAAAATCCCAAATCGAATGCACTTTTCCCTTTTCTGTTGGTTTGGATGTCATTTGTAAATTTTACCATGCCTATACCATCGGTGGGCAATAGATTTGTGATGTTGGCATACCCTATGATTGCCTATATCTGGCTTGTAAACTTTAAAGGGGTAAAGTATGAAAAAGTACTGTATGCTATGCCATTTGTGTTTTTGTTTAGTTTTTACAATCAACTCAAGCTTTATTTGATGGTAATTGATTTTAGTTTTTTATACTCCTCTCCTTTTTATTTAGTGTATAAATATCTGTAGAAATGAATCCGTTGAAAATTGTACTTGTTGCAGCAAATTGCTTCTCTACACTGGGACCAAGATTGCATAGGGCAACAGAACTTGCTAAAGAGTTGGCAAAACGGGGTAGAACTTTATTTCTATATGCTATACATGGCAATTATAACTACAATTAAGATTGTAAAAAACCTGATTTACTTTCAAATACCTTGGAAAACCTAAATTAGGACTTATTAATAACATAGGTAACCGATATAGTAACATCTTTTTCTGAATTTTAAAAAAAATAGCAGGTGAAATCCCGTTTTTCCATTTATAGAGTTGCTTTTCAAGGTTAGAAAATCTTTGAATAAAGAGTAAAAATATTGACTTATAAATCAAAATTGCTCATCCTCATCCTATTCACTGGCCAATTCCTTTTTTAAAGTAAAAAAACTATAAAACATGGAAAGTCGATTGCGGTGATCCCAAAATGGGTAATCCTCTTGAATTTTCCTATATGTCAACGGATAGCATAAATATTTATTGATTTGGAAATTTCAGTATTAAATCTTCATATTGTTAACTCGATGAGTTATTTAGAGTTTAATTACCTATTGCAGAATGCGAAAGTAGTTTTTACTGATTTGGGTGGAATTACAGAAGAGACAACAGTAATGTGTATTCCCTGCATTACATTACACAACAATACATAATGCACGGGAACCTAACAATAATAACGAATGAACTGATAGGAACCAATCCGGCAGCTTTAAAACAGGCATTTGATAAACGTTTTGCAGTAGAATCAAATAAAGGCGGAATACCGAAATTGTGGGACTGACAGTTAGCGGAAAGGATTGTAATTATTTAATTGTTATTTATGAATAAGAAAAAAATATTAATTTGTTCAGTCTCATTTTTTCCAAGAATATCACCTCGTTCTTTTCGTGCAACGGAATTAGCAAAAGAATTAGCAAAACAAGGACATGAAGTAACTGTACTTACACATAAAAGAAATACTGATTATCAAGAATATGAAGCTAAATACAATTTAAAAATTGATGATTTTGTTAATGGAAAATGGAAGCAAATACAAGGAAAAAATATTTTAGTTAAAGCATTTCGATTCCTTTTAAACTATTTGGTTTTATTTCCTGATATTCAGCTAACATCATTTTTGAAAAAGGAATTACAAAACTTTTCTGGTTTTGATTTACTAATTTCAATTGCCGTTCCATATCCTGTACATTGGGGTGTTGCTCTGGCTAAAAAAAAAGATTTTAATTTATGTAAAATATGGGTCTCTGATTGTGGTGATCCTTTTATGGGCAATAAAGAAGAAAAATTTAATCACCCCTTTTATTTTAAAATTGTCGAAAATTGGTTTTGTAAAAAGCCCGATTATATAACAGTTCCTATTGAAGAAGCTATCCAGGCATATCCATCTTTCTGTAGAAGTAAAATCAAAGTCATACCACAAGGCTTTAATTTTGAAGAGAGTAAAAATAATTACATTAAACCCAATAATTTTATCCCAACATTTGCCTATGCAGGTGGGTTAAAGAGGGGATTTCGCGATCCCGGGGAGTTTTTGGAGTACTTATGTTCACTTAATTCATCTTTTAAATTTATTATTTATACCAGAAGTGTTGATACACTCACACCCTATCAAAACAGGTTGGGAGATAAACTTGAAATAAGGAATTATATTCCACGAGAGCAATTATTACAGGAATTGAGTAAAATGGATTTTTTAGTTAATTTTGAAAATAAAAATAATGTTCAAAGTCCAAGTAAATTAATTGATTATGCTTTAACTGGTCGTCCAATCATCTCAATTAAACCATCTTCTTTTAATACATCAATTGTTGATGAGTTTTTGAATAATAACTATTCAAACGAAATGAAAATAAAAGATATTGACAAATATGATATACGAAATATAGCAAGTCAATTTCTTGAGTTAACAAAATAAAGTATTCTATATGAACATCCTTATCGCAGGCGATTTTTTTATTTCAGACAATTTTCAAGGTAATTAGCTAAATGATGATTCAGTAATTAAACTATATGATAAATCTAATTACAGAATTGTCAATCAAGAAGTTCCTATAACTGCTAATAACCCGTAAAACAATATCCTAAAAACCGGACCACACTTGTGCAATTCGGATGAAACAACGATACCCTATTTAAAACAGTTAAAAGTTTACCTGATTACACAGGCCAATAACCACTTTATCGTTATATCAAAGATGGTTTTAATCGGTTTGTATTGATAATTTATTTTTAAGCTAACAATATTTGAAACTGGTTTTAAAGGTGATACGATGTGAAAAGCATAAAGATTTGTTGATTAATATAATATATAATAAAACGGTTAAACATGTTTAAATATTATAATCATTTAGGATTCAATAATCCTTATTACTGTATAAAAAAAGGTAAGTTTGAAATACACAAAACTTTCGCTGAATCAATTAAAAGTTGCTCCCAAATTCCAGAAATTGACCCAGTTGCAGTAATTGAATTGCTTAATAAGAACTTTATACTTGCGGATCGTACAATCATAAAGGGAATTGAACAAACCCCATGGCTAGCAAAACCAAACGAAGCTATGAATTCTTGGATATTTGATAAAGCACCAAAGCATGGTGAAATGGATATTCCAGAAGAAGAAATTGCAACAACCCTCTTTCAAAAAATTTGTAATGAAATAGAATTATATGTAGGTGAAAAGAAAAAAATTGGCATTTTGTTAAGTGGCGGTATGGACAGCCGCATGGTTGCCGGAGCATTAGACTTTCTAATTAAAACAGGAAAACTCCAAAATATAGAGGTAACTGGGTTAACCTGGGGCAACGAAGGTACACGCGATGTTGTTTATGCAAAAGAAATTGCGAATCGACTTGGCTGGAAATGGAAACATTACACGGTTACTTCTGATGACTTGCTGAATAATATTAGAGAAACAGCTATAAATGGATGCGAATATTCTCCGATTCATCTACATGCTATTCCTCAAATAAGAGATGACAACCATGATATGGAAGTTGTTTTAGCAGGTAGCTACGGCGATAGTGTTGGCCGCGCCGAATATTCTGGTAAAAAAGTACGGCATATAAAACCCCTGAATCATAATATTATCAATGTTGGCCAATTTGTATATAAAAATGTTTTTCGGGATTCATTAAATCTCATACAACAAGATATTGATGACTATCACCGGAAATTCCCTGAGCTGGAACCATATATGCAGAATGAACTGGACTATCAATTACATTATATGAGAAGAATGCTAAATCCCTGCATGGATTTGCTGACAGACAAAATGGAATTCCATCAGGTATTTACACATCCCGATGTTTTTGGATACATGTGGTCAATTAATCCTGAAAGAAGAACCGATTCAGTATATAAAAATATGCTGAGTTTATTCAAAACAAAATTGGATGATATCCCTTGGGCCAGAACTGGCCTTCCTTTTGGAGAAAAAGGAGGAATCCCTGATTCCTATAATAAAAAACATCACAACTATGAGCAACAAATCAATCAATTGTTATTTGAGAAAATTCACACATCAAATATCCTAGATAATTTAAAATCATTAAATATTTTAAACGTAAAAATAATTAAAATATGGTTAACTCTTTTAAAAAAAACTAAGACAATGAACCTAATTTTTTTAGATAAATTGCTTTGGTTGGTGAGTCTTTCGGAAATGTGTGAAATATATAATATTAAAGGCTTCAATAAAGAACTAAAACAAAACAATTTTTTTTTACTAATCAATATTTCTTTTGAGTATTTTAAAGCCAACACAATTTTAAATACAAAACTTTTTATCAAAAAAAAATTAAAAATATAATTTTAAAAAAACATTGGTTTAATTATCGGCATCATGTAAATTAACATTTACATCTTTTGTTCTTTATTCTTATACTAATAATCTCTATTTACCAGCTTTATGGTACAAGAAAAGACTTAATACTATCAGAAAACAAAGAAAATGTAGGTAATAACATCACTTATATGTTAATAGTTTTAATTCCTCCTATGTTTTTAATTAAAAATTCAATTTGATAAGTGGTGTTTTTTATTAGTTTAATATTTGTTTTATATATACTGTGAAACAAATGAGGTGCAGTAATTATAGGTTGGAAAGGAACGTTACTATATATTTATTCTCAGATGCGGATAATAGAGAAGCGGAACCGTATAAAAGGTTATCTTAAGTTTTCGTATTAATTGCAGCTAGTGGTTGTTTTAGTTATCATACCTATCTCAGCAAAGAGTACCTGATTAATCAAATAGATTCTATTTCTAAATGAAACTCCAGCGGACGAAATATTATTTATGATAATATATTTTACTCATTACTTATCGCTAAAGGCCAAAGGTCTATAAAATTTTTTCTTTGGTTATGGTTATGCCGGTTCAACAAATTAACTGGTGGACATTATGTGCATAACTACTGGCTTGAATTAGTTCGAAATATGTATTACTTGGTATTTCAATTTATTTTTATTTTTTTTAGCTGCAATTAAAGCAATTTGGAACAAGGTCTGGAAAAGTGATAAATGAATATTAATGTTGGTCATCGATGCCGTATGGTTTACTACCACTATTTTTTCTATGTGGTATTCGGCAATTGCAGTTTCGACAAATTCAATCCTACTTGCCTATTTGTTAAGAACCAAAAAATAGCCTTGATTAATTTCTATCTTATTTATCTTTATTCATGAAAATACTCTGCGTTATAGATAGTCTTGGTTCTGGTGGGGCACAGCGGCAATTAGTAAATATGGCCGTTGGTTTTAAAGAAAAGGGACACAATGTTTTGTTTTTGGTTTACCATAGTAAAAACTTTTTTAAAGAGATATTGGGTGAAAACAACATCTCAATCTATGAAATAATTGAACCCAATTATTTTAAACGCTTGATTAAAATGCGCCATTTCATCCGAAACGGTCGGTTTGATTCTGTATTGTCGTTTTTAGAAGGAGCCAACTTAATTTGTGAAATTACAGGCTTACCCTGGCGTAAATGGAAACTTGTGGTTGGCGAGCGTAGTGCCAATCCGGCAATTCTAAAATCTATTAAACTTCGTGCATACAGATGGAGCCATTTATTTGCTGACCATGTAGTAGCCAATTCTTTCGAAAATATTAAAATTGTTCGAAAAAGTAATCCTTTATTATCAACAAAAAAGTGTCACGTTATATACAATATTGTGGATTTTGAAAAATGGAAACCAGATGAAAATTATATTCCATTAAAAGATGGTAAGTTTAAGATTGTTGTTGCAGCAAGCCATCGGTATCTGAAAAACCTGAAAAATGTTATACTGGGCGTAAACTTATTGACTGATGAGGAGAAAAATAAACTGATAATTGAATGGTACGGTGATAACATTGAAGGCGATTATTTCGACAAATCATATCCTGAAGCGCTTGAACTGATAGAAAAACTGAAACTTCAAAACCAGTTCAGGTTTTATCCTGCAACGTACGAATTACCGACTATAGTTAAAAAAGCGGATGCTGTTGGGTTGTTTAGCTTTTATGAAGGATTACCCAATGCAGTGTGCGAAGCCATGTTTGCTGGGAAACCTGTAATCGTTACGAACATATCGGATGTGCCACTTTTAATAAATGATGAAAAGCTGATTTGTGATCCTGAAAGTCCTGATTCAGTGAAGAATGCATTTTCTTATTTATTGTCGTGCAATTCGCCGAAAATAAACAAAATTGTCGAGGAAAACAGAAAGAAAGCACTTGCTCTGTTCAATAAAGAAAAAATTATAAACCAATATATCGAGTTGATAAAATGAAATTATTACGACCTTTATTTCTGGTGATGTACTATGGTATGCTAAAATTTTTACCTGCAACGAACAACAGGTATTTAAATTTTATTAAAGTAATCAGAAGTTATATTGCCGGCAAATTATTTGCCAAAACAGGGAAAAATATCAATGTTGAAAAAGGAGCTGATTTTGGTTTTGGAAACAATATTGAAATTGGTAATAATTCAGGTCTGGGTGTTAATTGCAAGGTACGGGGACCATTGAAAATCGGTGATAACGTGATGATGGGACCGGAAGTTAGAATCATGACTAACAGCCACAATTTCGATCGTACCGATATTCCCATGTTGGCACAAGGTCATCGGGTACGTGGTGTTGAAATTGGAAATGATGTGTGGATAGGTGCAAGAGTGATTATACTACCCGGAGTCACAGTGGGAGATGGAGTGATAATTGGAGCTGGTTCTGTTGTTACTAAAAATATAGATTCTTATGCTGTAGTTGGAGGTGCACCGGCTAAAATCATTAAATTTCGTAAATGAGCAAAAAAGTATTAGTCTTAGGCGGTTTTGGATACAAAACCAAATCATTTAGCGGGCAGGCTATAAAAACCCGAAATGTGTTAGCTCTTCTTCAAAAAAAACAAGTTGAAGAAGGTTTAGTTGTTGACTTTTTTGATACCACAGAGCTCAAATACAATAAACTGGCTTTCTTTGATATGATAAAGAAGCTTATATGGTGTAATGCTTTAGTTTACCTGCCGGCACATAATAATCTTAAGTATGCTTTCCCTCTGATTTTTTTATTGTCTCGTGTGGCAAACTTTTCAATCATATACATGGTAATAGGAGGCTGGTTAGCCGATTTCATTCGCACCAAATCAGTTCATAGTAAAATGCTTCGTAAAATCAAATGCATTCTTCCTGAAACCCAGTTATTAAAGAATCGATTAGAGAAAGAGTACAATATCACCAATGCGAAAGTCTTTCAGAACTTCAGAATTCAGGATTTTGAGCCAGGAGTAACAAATCGCACTCAAGATGGTTTCTTACGACTTGTTTTTATGTCGCGCATTAATAAAATGAAAGGCTATGAAATGATTTTCGAAGCTGCTGAAATATTTGAACAAAAAAAGTTGAAAGTTTTTATTGACTTTTTCGGTCCGGTTCTGGAGGCTGATCAGTATCATTTTTTTGCGGGAATTGACAAATGTAAGTTCATACAATACAAAGGAGTTCTTGAACCGGATGATATTTACGACACATTATCAAAGTACGATATACTTTTGCTGCCTACAAAATATTATACAGAAGGTTTACCCGGTGCAATTGTTGATGCATATATTTCAGGAATTCCGGTCATCGTAACAAACTGGTTGCACGCCGGCGAGTTTATCGATAACGATAAGACAGGATATATTGTACCGTTTGAGAATGGAAAGCATGAGTTTGTTGATAGGATAATTCAATTGTATAAAGATAGAGTAAAATTGCAGGAATTAAAATCAGATGCCTTGAAGAAAAGCCGAACATTCTCGGTTGACCATGCCTGGAATACATTAAAACCACTTCTTAAAAGTTAAGTGATATGAAACTTTTATATCTTCATCAATATTTTTCTTTTCCCGAAACTTCAGGGGGTACACGATCGTACGACTTATCGAAGAAGTTTGTTGAGCAAGGTATTGATGTAACAATTATTACGTCATCGGCTGCACTTAAAAATATGTCCTTTACAAAACGATGGACTTTTTTCGAACGGGAAGGATTTAAGTTTTGGGTATTAAAAAGCAACTATAGTCATAAGATGTCAATACCAAGAAGGATATTGTCATTCATACAGTATGTTTTTTTTACATCTCTTAAAATAATAAAACTAAAAAGTGACATCATATTAGCAACCTCTACTCCTCTGACAATAGCCATTCCGGCATTAATTAAAAAAAAAATTTCCGGAACACCATATATTTTTGAAGTAAGAGATGTATGGCCTGAAGGTCCAATTCAACAAGGATATGTGAAAAACAAATCTCTAATCTGGCTTTTAAGGAAATTTGAAAAGAAGATTTATAATGAGGCAAGTTATGTCATCCCCTTATCAATTGGCATGAAGATCGACATTCTATCACGTGTTAATGTAAAAAATATAGAAGTAATCACCAATATCAGTGAAATCAACAGATTCCAAAATATCCAAAAAACAATTGATATAGGTTTGGATTTAACAGACCGGAAAATTATATTATACGCCGGTACTTTAGGACCCGTTAATGATATCATGTATGTGGCCAGAATAGCAGAAAAAATGATATCTATTAATTCACATGTAGTTTTTCTGATTATCGGGGATGGCAACCAAAAAGAAAAAATAATCAACTATTGTAATGAAAAGGGGATTTTAAACAAGAATATACATTTTATTGATTCAATAAGTAAAGATTCTTTGCCTTATGTTTATAGTAAAGCTACAATCGGAAGTTCATTCGTTTGGGATTTTAAAATTAAATGGGATAATTCAGCCAATAAGTTTTTTGATACTTTAGCCGCAGGAAGACCAATTTTAATAAATTATCAGGGTTGGCAATCTGATGTAATAAATGAAAAAAAATGTGGTTATGTGTTGCCTTATTATTTTACTGAAAAAGATATAATTGCATTTTCCAATTATTTAGAGAATGATGCTCTGTTGAAAGAACAAGGCAAAAATGCATTAATTGCTGCAAAAAATTATTCATTAACATCTGCTACGGAAAAATACCTGAAAGTATTTGATTTAGTTGAGAATAGAAATAAATATGGCAAAGCTTAGCTTAACTTATCGGATTCTTCGTGCCATTGGATTAAACTATTCCGAGGAAGAATATGGTCAGGTTTCATTATGGGTGGTTATTAAGAGAGTTAATAAAACATATAGAGATGCGTTTCTACTAAAGTGTTTTATGAATACAGTTTTATTGTCTCCAATTAGTCCAAGAAAATTACGGCCATGGATATTAAAAAGAATTGGATGTAAGGTTGGGAAAGATGTTTTTATAGGCTCAAATTTATGGATCGATAGTGGCCATGCGGATATGATAATTCTTGAAGATCATGTACATATTGCAGGAGAATGTACATTGTTATGCCATCAACGAAATCTATCAAATTACCATCAAGGAGATGATTATGCAAAACTTGCATACAACATTAAAAGGATACATTTAAAAAAGGGATGCTTAATTGGTCAAAGAACTATGGTGATGCCTGGAGTAACAATTGGCGAAGGAGCAATTGTTGGTGCATATTCACTTGTTACAAAAGATATTCCGGCATGGACTATTGCGACTGGACGACCAGCCAAAGTAGTAAGGCAAATTCTAATGCGTGAAACTAAAATATAGAAAAGTAAAATAATAATTAATGAATATATTGACTTTTGATATTGAAGATTGGTGGTTATATGATTATCACTCAATAGGTAAAAAAGAAGATTATTTGCCGAGACTTAACAATTATCTCGAAAAGATCTTGAATTTATTGGATTTGCATGATTTCCAGGCAACATTTTTTTGTTTAGGAGAAGTCGCAACTAAATATCCTGAAATAATAAAAAAAATATCAACAAGAGGTCATCACATTGGTTGTCATTCTTATAGTCACCGTTTTCTTGGTGATTTAACACCTGTTGAGGTTGCTGAAGATACAAAAAGAGTTTTAGGTGTTTTGGAAAATTTAACAGGGGAAAAGGTAATAACTTATCGTGCTCCAGCCTTTTCAATTATGGAAAAAAACAAATGGGTTTTTGAAATATTAGCAGAAAATGGCATTACTCAAGATTGCTCTATTTTTCCGGCAAATCGAAGTTTTGGAGGGTTTCCAGATTTCAAGCAAAAACAACCCTCTATTATTAGATATAATGAGATTGAGATTAAAGAATTTCCTATGTCTACAACAACTATCCTGGGTAATGAAATCGCTTATTCTGGAGGTGGATATTTTCGCCTTTTCCCATATTGGAAAACTAAATCCATTATTAAAAAAAGCGATTATGTAATGACTTATTTTCATATTAAAGATTTTGATAAAAATCAAAAGCGAGAATATAGATCTGTTCAAGAAGAATCTGGGTATCAAAGATATATTAAAAACCACGTTGGTCTGAAGAATAATTTTAGTAAGTTTTCGAAACTATTATCAGATTTTAATTTTTTAAGTGTTCAACAAGCTGATAAATTAATAAATTGGGACGAAGCACCAAAAATATATTTATAAAATCCCAATATTGTTTGAAACTAAAATCGATAAAGAAGTAAATTTCATTACTCATTCTTAATTTTGGCAATTTTAAGTTTCTTGATTAATATAGACAAAACACTATAAGATGTATCATATGGAAATTTTCTTTAGAAATAGCAGGTGCAATAAAAATCAAACTGTTGTTAAAATAATTTTGAATGTTATTTGAAAATTAATAAATAAATCAGGAATAACTACTAATTGGAAAATAAATTACTTAATTGGCTTTATGAAAGTAAGCTTAAAATAAGATACTTCATTGCTTTAAGTCTTTAAAAATCAGAGATATAAAAAAAATGTAAATTTTATGAAAATGATGAGTCAATATTTGAAATGTAATTCTAAAAGTTGATTATATTGTAGAGTATATTTTTGTGTACGAGAATTGTATGAATTAGAAATCGAAAATTATTATAGATCATAAGTTTGATTTAAAACAGTAAAATAATTCATTTAAGATGATTTTTAGAAAAGAGATAACCGAATCGCTGACTCTTAAATTTGGAGAAGCAGTCACAGAACGAAAAAAAAGAGGAGAAGATATATTATCGTTGGGTTTAGGCGAACCAGATTTCTTAACTCCTGTTGAGCTTCTTGAAGCATTGAAAAAAGTAACTATTGATGGAGCAAGTTCAAAATATTCTGCTTCATTGGGATTAGCAAGTTTAAGGCAAAAAATTGCTGTTGATTTAAAAGAACGGAATGGCATAAATTGCACAAAAAATAATATTATAATAACTCCCGGAACCAAGCAGGCTTTAATGTTGTCATTGATGGCACTACTTGAACCCGGTGATGAAGTTATTGTTGTAGTCCCTGCTTATGTTAGTTATGTTTCCCAGGTTTATTTGGCTGAACCTGATGCTGTAATCAGATTCGTAGAGCTTAATAAAACAGATTACAGATTAGATTTAGAAGAGGTTGAAAGAACCATTACCGAACACACCAAAGCGATTATAATAAATACACCTCATAATCCTACAGGATGTATGATTGATGAACGTGAATTAAAGCGACTTTATGAAATAACATCGAACAAAAATATATATATACTTTCGGATGAGATCTATGATAAATTAGTTTTTGGAAAAATCACTCATTTTTCAATTGGTTCATTGGAAGATTTTACAAGTAGAGTAATTACGTTAGGTGGTTTTGGAAAGACTTTGGCCATTACGGGTTGGAGGATCGGATATGCATGTATTCCGGAAAGTCTTATGCCGAAGATTAATATCTTGCAGCAACATATCAATACCAATACATCTACCATCATCCAGATGGCTATCGATACAGCATGGCCACTTCCTGACGGTCATTTGACCGGGTATATTCAAAAACTTAAGTCCAGGGTGCAATTATACACTGAATTTTTGAAAAATAACCCGATATTATCAGGTAGTAATCCATCCGGTACTTTCTTTGTATTTGTGAATATTGAGAAACTTAAAGTTGACTCAGTTACTTTTTCGTCAAAATTAGTTGATAAGACCGGTGTAGCAACCACCCCCGGTATTGCATTTGGCAAACAATGGGATGATCACATTAGATTATCACTGGCAATTGAGACTGAATTATTAATAGAAGCATTCAAAAGAGTGTCTATTTTTATTAAAGAAGAATCATGGAAATAAATGTTTTATTGACAAAAAAATTTTTTGATGAAGATCTTACGTATCTAAATCAACGCCTTTTACCGGAAGTAAATTTAATAATACCAAATGACTATGGAGAGGTAAGCTTGCTAAAATACGCTACGGATGCCAATGTTTTCTTAGGCGGTTTAATTTCAGAACCCTTATGCGAAGCTTCTCCAAATTTAAAATTTATTCAGATTCCCTGGACAGGAGTTGATAATTTAAATTTTGACTCTATCCAAAAAATCGGGGTTCCGGTTTGTAATTCTCATTCTAATGCAACTGCTGTGGCAGAACATGCGTTGGCATTATTATTTGATGTAGCAAAGAAGGTATCCTATCATGACCACGAATTAAGAAAGGGCAACTGGAACCGTCCAAAAACTGATAATACGAATGAAGTTTCGCCTTTCTCTAAAAAAATATCAGGTAAAAAAATCGGAATAATCGGGTATGGGCATATTGGAAAAAGTATACAAACTTTTCTTTCTGGATTTAATTGTGAGTTTTATATATCAAGTACTTCCATAAAACAAAAATACAGAGAGGAAAATAAATACTTTTACCCGAATGACTCATTTGATGCAATATGTATTGTCGATTATTTATTTATATGTGTTCCATTAACCGATAAGACGAAAGGATTTATGAATAAAAATGTTTTTGATAGCATGAAAAATTCATCTGTATTAATTAATACTTCCAGAGGTGAGGTGATTGATGAAGTTGATTTGTACGATGCTTTAAAAAATAATGTTATTTCCGGTGCCGGAATCGACACCTGGTATAATTATCCCAAAAATTCAAATGAACCCACTATGCCTTCTTTAAAAAGTCGCTTTTGGGAATTAGATAATATTGTCATGTCACCTCATCGGGCAGGTTTTATTGAAAATGAATTACCTCATCTTGATGATGCTATTATAAATATTAATAGAACAGTTTATGGATTTGAACCATTCAATATAATTTCTCTAAAAAATAAATATTAAATGAATATACTGTTTACGTGTGTCGGACGTCGGCATTATTTAATTGAATACTTTCAGAAAGTAAAGCCGGAAGGCTCTTTCATTGTTGGAGCTGATATGCAGTCGACAGCACCGGCCATGGCTATAGTTGATAAAAATTACATTGTTCCAGCATTATATGATCATAATTACATCGAAAGATTACTTGAAATTTGCAAAAAAGAAAAAATAGGTGCTATAATTTCATTAAATGATTTGGAATTACCTTTATTATCAAATTTCAAAAATGAATTCAATGCCATCGGTGTTCAGGTTATTGTCAGCGACAAACGTGTCATTGATATATGTTTTGATAAATGGAGAACAATTGAATTTGCAACAAAAATTGGAATAAAGACTCCAAAAACATACTTAAATTTATCAAGTGCATTGATGGGCATAGAAAAAGGAGAAATTAATTATCCTCTTATCATTAAACCACGTTGGGGTAGTGGCTCATTTGGAATTGAAATCGCAACAGATATGGAGGAGTTAAATCTTTCGTATAAGTTGCTTGAAAAGAAATTGTTTCGTTCTTTATTATCAGAAGTCAGTAAAAAAGATATGGAAAATGCCATTCTCATTCAAGAAAAAATTGAAGGAACAGAATATGGTGTCGATATATTTAATAATTTGAGAGGTGAAAATCTTTCGGTTTATATTAAAGAAAAATTAGCTATGAGAGCCGGTGAAACGGATAAAGCCGTACTTCGCAATCATAAAGCTATTGAAAATATATGCAAAACGATAAGTGAAAATTTATGTCACATTGGAAATCTTGATTGTGATATATTTGAATCAAATGATGGTTATTATCTATTAGAAATGAATCCACGGTTTGGGGGAGGATATCCGTTTTCACATAAGTCAGGAGCAAACTTCCCGGCAGTAATTTATGCATTATTACATAATGAAGAAATTCAATCAGAATGGTTTAAAAAAGATTACGATAAAATTTATTCAAAATGTGATATTTTGATAAGCGTAAATTAATTCAAGTGTTTTAATAATGAAAAGTTACTTTCAAGTATCTAAAAGGTTGAAAGGAACTTCCATCAATAATTCAGTCTTTGCATAAATATTTAACTTTCAAGTGAGTAACATACAAAGAATTTTTGAGAAGTCATTTTCTATCAACTAACGTAGAGGTATTTCAAAAAGAGAATATAGATTTATAGTGTGTATTTTCATGGATTAAAGTATAATGAATTATTTAGCATTAATTTAGCGTATGTACAAGAGTTTTTTTAAGCGTTTACTTGATATACTTATTTCTCTGTTTGCATTAATCGTATTAAGTCCCCTATTATTGATATTGAGCATTTTATTATTTTCGTCCAATCATAGTAATCCTTTTTTCTTTCAAGACCGACCGGGTAAAAAAGAAAAAATTTTCAAGGTGATTAAATTTAAGACTATGAATGATCTTAAAGATAGCACAGGAATCAATTTACCGGACAGTGTACGTTTAACCAAAATCGGGAAACTTATACGTTCTTTTTCATTTGATGAGCTACCACAATTGATTAATGTATTAAAAGGAGATATGTCATTAATTGGTCCCAGACCTTTATTGGTAAAATATTTGCCCTTATATTCAAAGGAACAAAATTTCCGACATCAGGTTCGTCCAGGTATTACAGGATGGGCTCAGGTAAACGGACGGAATGCAATTTCATGGCAACAAAAGTTTGATTTTGATTGTTGGTATGTTCAGAATCTAAGTTTTAGTCTTGACATAAAAATATTTTATTTGACGATACAAAAAGTTTTTAAACGGGAAGGTATCAATTCAACTCTGAATATAACGATGGAACCTTTTAAGGGTAATAAATAAATTTTATTAAAATGAATTTATACGGTGCAGGTGGTCATGCAAAAGTGATCATAGATATTTTAAATAGTCAGGGAAAGGAAATAAAAGCAATCTTTGATGAGGATGAAAATATTAAAGAATTGTTAGGATTCCCAGTCTTATATCCTAAGGTTATAGCTTCTCCATTAATTATAAGTATTGGCAATAATATAATCAGAAAGAGAATAGTTGACAAAATTAAAGTTGAATATGGCGTTGTGATTCATACCTCATCTATTATTTCAGATTCAGCGATTATAGGTATAGGAACTGTCGTAATGCAGGGCGCTATTATTCAAACAGATACAACGATTGGAAGACATTGTATTGTTAATACCGGAGCTACTGTAGATCATGGTTGTGAGTTGCAGGATTTTGTCCATATTTCACCAAATGCAACTTTATGTGGAAATGTTTTTATTGGTGAAGGTACTCTTATTGGAGCAGGTTCAGTAGTACTTCCAAATATACGCATAGGGAAATGGAGTATCATTGGTGCCGGTTCAGTGGTAACAAAAAATATCCCGGATAATGTGGTTGCATATGGAAATTATTGTAAAATCATTCGACAACTAAAAGATTAAACTTTTAGCTATACAGAAAATCACCTTGCACTTGCTCACATGAGTAAAAAAGAACATGAATTTATAAAAGATGCTTACTTTACAGTTTTAAAGTAACCGGAAATAAACCAAAGTAATCTATCAACAATTAATTATTGTAGCGGCTGTAATAGGTCCTTTTTAAGCGGTTTTATTCCATGAATGATATTATTCCTCAAAAGCACTCTCTGTGTCGTAGGCGGAGACCTATTGCGGAAAATAACACACTATATTCCTGTTATGCCATGGGAGTAGGGGCGGAGTTTGTCAACCTTATTCCGGATGATAAATTACACATGTAAAACGTGCCAGTTGTGATAAGATATATATGTAATTATAGAATTGAAAAAAAAGAATAAAAGAAATAAAATTATTCAGGTACAATGGTTTATATGCTTTATTAATTATTATAATTTTAGTCATTTTAGTAATGAGAAAAATTACCAAACAATTTGAAAATTGATTTGAATGAATGAGATTTCTCTCAATGATTATTTATAAAGTAGTTAAGACGATTAATTTATCGAACGTTGAAAAAAACAAATAATACAATACAAGCCTTTTGGGTTTCAATAGGGAGTTTATTCGCTTTTGGATTTTCGATAGTCAGTTCAATGATTTTAAGCAGGTATTTTCCAAAAGAAGATTATGGAACTTACAAACAAGTAATCTATGTTTACAGCACATTTCTCTTTCTATTTACCCTTGGACTACCGAAAGCATTTCCTTATTACCTGCCAAGGATACCAATTGATCAGGCAAAAAGTTTAATAAAAAAAATTACAAATTTATTCTTTATTCTGGGAGCCTGTTTTTCAATACTTTTATATGTGTTTTCTCCACAAATAGCTTACTTTTTGAAAAACCCGGATTTAGAATTGGCAATTAAGATATTCTCGCCTGTTCCATTCTTTATGTTACCTACAATGGGTTTGGAAGGAATATTAGCCACGTATCAGCGAACACAATACTTAACAATCTATACCGTATCTTCGACAATATTAAAACTATTGTGTGTCGCCTTACCGGTCATATTTTTTCATGGAGGATATTTACAGGCAATAATTGGTTTTGTTATAGCCTCGTTTATTAGTTTTCTGATTGCCATCTATTTTAAATATTTACCTGTAAAACATTCAGGTAAAGAAAGAAGTCTTATCTCTTATAAAGAAATATTCAGATTTTCGTTACCACTACTTTCTGCCAGTCTCTGGGGATTAATAATTACTTCGTCGGATCAGTTTTTTATTAGTCGGTATTTTGGATCATCAGTATTTGCTGATTTTTCAAATGGTTCAATGGAACTTCCTTTTGTTGGCATGGTGGTTGGAGCAACTTCAATGGTATTAGAACCTTTATTTTCACGTCAAATACATGAGAAATTAAGTCCTGAAAAAGACATTTTTCCTGTATGGAATAGTGTATTTGAAAAAACAGTTAAAATTATATATCCGTTGGTGTTATTTTTCCTGTTTTTTGCAGATGTTGTTATTGTCGTTTTATTTGGAGGAATGTATGAAAATTCCGGAATATATTTTAGAATAAAATTAATTGTCAACTTCTTTACTCTGATTACTTTTTATCCATTAATAATAGCTATCGGTGCAAATAAATTTTATGCACATGTTCATATGTACGGTGCGATAATTTTGGTTTTGTTTGAATATTTAAGTATTTTAGTTTTTAAATCGCCCTATGTTATTACCATAATCTCAGTTATTTGCCAAATTGGTCGGATTATGGTCATGTTGCTTTTTATATCTAACTTTTTTGAAATAAAATTAATTAAACTTTTCCCCTTAAAATTGATAGGTAAAATTTTATTCCCATCTATCATTTTGTTATTTTTGATCCGTTATATTTTTATGGATTTGTTGTTAATGAAAGGTTTAGTATTACTTTGTTTGACTTTTGGTCTTTATATTATTCTGTTTGCAATCTGGAGCATTTTTTTGAAAATAGATTATATTTCGATTGTTAAACCTTTTTTTTTGAAAAAAGAGTTATAATGTATTCCATTAAATCAATTTTGAATTCATGCTGTTTATTTAATTATTTAGCAATGTCGTTAAGTTCGCGTTTTTCTTTGTGTCCGTCAGCTGAGGAATTGTGGCTTAGTGACTCCCGAAATAACGGGATGTCCCATTTGTGGCAAGAAAATATTAGCCACTAAGACACAAAAACACTAAGTTACACAAAGAGAGTATTCAAGCAATATCCTTAACTAAACGGCATTGAATTATTTAGTTGAAAATATATAAGCAGTTTTAAGTGAATCCAGCCGTATAGAATCTATACACTTTAAATATAGAAATGAAAATATTAATAGTTTCTGCTTATTATTATCCGGATATTGAACCACGATCTTTTAGAACAACTGGGTTAGTTGAAGAATTACTTAAGCGGGGACATACGATTACATTATTTATTCCATACAGAGATTTTGATTATACTTCCTATTTAGAAAAAACAAAAATAGAAATAAAATATTTAACGAAAAAAAAAATATTCCCCAACTTACCAGAAGGCAATTCTTTTATTCCTAAAGTTATCAGAGTTCTTTTTAGTAAGCTTATTATTTATACGCAGTTTCCTTTTATAAAGCTATTTTATGTCATACCACTAAAATTACAACGTTTAAGTAATTATGATTTAATGATATCAATAGCAGCTCCTCATTCAGTTCATTGGGGATGTGCAAAAGCTGTCAGTATAAATAAAAACCTATGTAAAAAATGGATTGCTGATTGCGGTGATCCGTTTATGGGTGATCAAACAACAAAAAGACCTTTTTATTTTAAATATTTTGAAGTTTACTTTTGCAAGAAAGTGGATTATATCACCATTCCTATTACAAATGCGATAACTTCCTATTATCCGGATTACAGATCAAAAATCAAAATTATACCTCAGGGTTTTGATTTTTCAAATGCTTCAAACTATGTAAAATTAAGAAAAAATAAATGTCCTACATTTGCTTATGCCGGTGCATTTTATGCAAAATACAGGGATCCGACTAATTTTCTTGAATATCTGACTTCACTGAGTATGGATTTTAAGTTTATACTTTATACGGGTAACTCAAAATTATTAGATAAGTATGTGAATATTCTTGGAGATAAATTGGAAGTTCATGATTATATACCGAGAGATGAACTTCTACATGAATTATCTCAAATGGATTTTCTGATTAATTTTGAAAATAATGGATTAGCTCAATCTCCCAGTAAATTGATTGATTATGCATTAGTACAACGTCCGATATTTCTGGTATCAAAGGACAGTATTATTAATTGTGATTTATTAGGTGAATTTTTAAATGGCGACTATCGGAATGGTTATAAAATTGGTGATATTGATCAATACAATATTCTTAATGTTGTAGATCGGTTTCTTGAATTGTAATTTTTAGTTAGAAAAAGTTTCCAATAATGCAAAAAGTTCTTGTTACGTATGCAGATTTAAATTTCGAAAACGCTGCAGAAAGATTAATAGAAGAAGCTAAACGAACTGATTTCTTTCAACAATATTATTCTTACAAAAAATCAGACCTTCCGGAGTCAGTTCTTCAAAGTTCATTACTCAGGTGTAAAAAAGGAGGGGGCTATTGGTCCTGGAAACCATCCTTGATTTTGAAAACATTTGAACAATTGTCTCCGGGTGATATAGTCGTTTATGTGGATGCGGGTTGTCAACTGTATAAACAAAATGAATGGGATAAATTTTTAAAAATATTACAAACGTATGATTCTATTTTCTTTAATTTATATTCTCCATTAAAAAAATGGATAAAAACAGAAACGCTGGATTACTTCCGTCATGAAAAATTATTTGAAGAAAAGTGGAAAGATGAGTTTATGTTTGCAGGAGGGGTATTTATTTTAAAAAAAACAGATTTAAATATTCAATTAATGCAAAAGTGGCATTCCATTATGTTTACACATCCTGAATTGGTAATTGATATAAATCCCATAGAAATAGATAAAGAATCGTCATGTTTTATTGAACATCGTCATGATCAGTCAATTTTGACTTTATTAGTATATAATTTCATGGATGAATTTAAAATTAAAGCATTATGGGAAAATTTTGAAAATCCATCTCCATTTGGACAAGCCATTTTTGCAGCCAGAAATAAGAATTTCAACGAAATAGAAATTAATCCTATTAATAAAATAAGCTATATTTATTGGCATAATTTGAGACTACCGCTAATTTATTTTGTCAGATCAGTGAAAAATAAGTTGCTTTCTTTCTTAAAATTTATTTTAAGGATAAAATAAATTAAAAAGAAGTATGAGAGATATATCAATAGATTCTTTAAAAGGCTTTACGATGATTCTTGTTGTTGTAGGTCATGTTATTCAAACTTCTTTTTTAGATTACAATTCTCATTTTCTTTTCAGATATATCTACTCGTTCCATATGCCTTTGTTTATTTTTTTATCCGGCTATGTTGTATATAAAGATGATTTTGTTAATAATCGATTTTTAAGACGTAAAGCAATTCAATTAATTTTGCCGTATTTTACCTGGATGATCATATCTTCCATTATTTTGTATCTATTTAAAAATGGGAATTTTATTGATACACTTTACGGAAAAATAATTTTCCCGGATAATGGTCTTTGGTTTCTTTGGATTTTGTTTTTCATGCATTGTGGATATTTTTTGTTTCGTAAAAATATAGTAGTTTTAATATCCTTGTTTGCTGCATTGTTTATATTTAGTTTAATTACCGGTAATGTTTCAAATTATTTTTTATATAAGACGATTCCAATATATTTTATTTATTACATGTTTGGTGTTTTGATTAAAAAATATTTACAAACCTTGTTAAATAGCAAAAATATCAGAATTATTGGTTTGTTGGTTTTATGCTTATCCTTATTTCTTGTTTTTCCGGGTAATAGAGTGCATGAAATTCTGGAATCAATGCCTTCTCATATAAAAGAAATTGATAAAATATTTATTTCAATAATAGGAATCTTATCCTGGTTTCTATTGTTTAAGTCATTCACGAAATTTTCAAAAATTTTTCTATATATTGGAAAAACATCATTAGCTATTTACATTTTACAATCATTTTGTTTAATGCTAGTTTCAAAATATATACAATACATAAGCAATTCAGAATATTACTATTTTTTATTACCAATAATTATATTTTTCATTATTGCATTTTGTATTATTATATTTAAAATGTTGTCAATGAATAAATATTCCTCATTTCTATTATTTGGAAAAACGAAAACTGATTTAAATTCATAATTTGAAGTGTTTTTATTTTCTGAAGTTTAACATCAAATTGACATTAAGAAAATACTAAATCAATTCTTTGGAATTTGAGTCTTAAAAAGTTATTGTTTCAATTGAATGTTAAAGACAACGCTATATTATTTTTAAAACATACATTTGTAGGATGTTGCCTCGAAAATTAATTTTTTAATATATGTTTATAGTTCAAGTTGTCGGAGGAATCGGTAATCAGCTTTTTCAATATGTTTTTGGTCAGTATTTATCTGAAAAGTACAAACAAAATGTTGTGTATGATATCCGTTATTATAACAATCCTAAATCACCAAGACTTTGTGAACTTGAAAATATAGATCCTGATTTGATGATTTATAAGAGTAATCATCTGTATTTTAATACATTTAATGCTTTCTCTTATAAGATATGGAAGCTATTATTTTTATTAAATCCTCATAATTCAGTTATACAAGAACGTAATTTTAAAAATGAACCTTTAAATTTAGGAAATCCGAAATATTGTTTTTATTTCCAGGGATATTGGCAAGATGTAAAATACATAGATTATTTAAAGCCTTTGATATTTTTTAATAATTTAGAATATCAGGTAGAATCAGAAATCATTTATTATAAAAAAACTATTGAAGCAGAAATAAATCCGGTAGGTATTCATGTCAGAAGAGGTGACTACTTTTTATCAGATAATGTTGATATTTATGGTATTTGTGATTCAAATTATTTTTCAAATGCCATAAAATGCATATTCGAAAAAGTAAATAATCCACGTTTTTTTGTTTTTTCTGATGATTTAGATTGGGTTAAAAACAACATACAACTACCTCTAAATACTATATTTATAAACAATTTCAACATTAAACAATTTTCGTATATTTACCTCATGTCCCTGTGTAAACATACTATAATTTCAAACAGTTCTTTTAGTTGGTGGGGAGCCTATTTAAATCGAAATAAACATAAAGAAATCATTTGTCCTTCAAAGTGGACTCTTTTATCAGAAGATACATTAGCACTCGATAGTTGGATTAAACTTTAATTATTTTTACAATATTTCTATTTTACAGGTATGTATTTATACAATATTAAATATGAAATTGTCAATTATTCTTCCTTGTTATAATGTTGCTGGCTTTTTACCTCGATGTTTTGATTCAATTTTATCACAACCGATTGACTTCGAATATGAAATAATTGCAGTTAATGATGCTTCTACTGATAATACATTTGAGATTTTACTTCAATACGCATCAAAAAATAAGAATTTGCTGATTATTGATAAAAAAGTAAATGGCAAACTGAGTGGGGCAAGAACTACAGGTATTCAAAATGCCAGCGGAGAGTATATAATGAATATGGATCCCGATGATTATCTGTTACCTAATGCACTTAATAATTTGTTTTCAGGGGATATTGGTAACTTTGAAATGAAGATCTTCAATATATTGGTAGAAGAAAAGGATGAAAAAACATATTTAATGTATTCCAATAAATTACCTCGTTGTTTTATATTAAATAATTCAAAAGATTCACATTTATTTTTTAAGACATTTTATGGTCCATGTTATGGAAAAGTCATAAAGCGTTCATTGTTGGATGATTTGTATTACTATGAATTTAATTATAATATTGGAGAAGATATTGCATTTAATTTTGAAGTATTTAACAGGTGTAAAATAATATATTTTGATCCGACACCTGTTTATTTCTATTGTTTTAATAAGCAGTCTTTAATTCGGGGAGCTTTTAATACCGATCGGTTAAATATCAGCCAATCATGGATTGAAAATGTCAAAAGAGTTATATCAAACAAAGGTGTATCCTATAAAGATTCAGAATATCGTATTAAATTACTTGCTGAAAGATATACTATTGGACTTTTATTACAAATAAAATCAATTCAACCAAATGAAAAACGAATCGAAGTACTAAGACTATGGAAAGAATTTATCTATTCTCTATTTTTATTGATTGACTCCGGTAAATCAAATTTATATAAATTAGCGTTGAAAATAAAGAATGATAAAATAAAGTATGTCATAATTTTACTTTTACTTGGTCAAAACAAACCCTATATAGAAAGGATTAAAAAATTATTTTTGTTAAGAAGTTAAAATAATACACCTAAATATTTAAAGTTCTAAAATTGATAAAATAAAGAAAATTGAAAAGTATGGATTATAGAATTTCAGTATTAATGGGCCTTTACAATTGTGCGGATACTTTGCCCGAGGCACTTGATTCTCTGTTGGCTCAAACATACCAAAATTTCAAGGTAATCATGTGTGATGACGGTTCTTTAGATAATACGTATCAAGTTGCTTTAAAATATGTTGACCAATATGAAAATTTTATTTTAATTGAAAATAAAGAAAATAAAGGACTTAACCTGACTTTAAACAGGTGTTTAGAACTGGCAGATACTGAGTTTATAGCACGAATGGATGGTGATGATATATCCATACCTGACCGTTTTGAAAAAGAATTAGCAGTTCTTGATTCAAAACCTGAAATTTCTATTGTCAGCACGGCTATGAATTATTTTGATGAAAACGGGATTTATAAGACTTCAATATTTAAAGAGTATCCTGAAAATCTTGATTTTATTAAGGGAACACCATTTTGTCATGCTCCTTGTATGGTCAGGAAAGTGGCATATGATGCTGTTAAAGGGTATACAGTAGAAAAAAAAATTCTAAGAGTTGAGGATATTCATTTATGGTTTAAGATGTATGCTAAAGGATTTAAAGGATATAACATTAATGAACCACTTTATAGTATGAGGGACGACAGAAATGCTTATTCCCGAAGGAAGTTTAAATACAGATTGAATGAAGCATATGTTCAAAGTACTGGTTTTAAAATGCTGGGGTTACCCATATATTTTCAAATCTATGCTCTAAGGCCGATCCTGGTAGGGTTATTACCTTATCAATTGTATAAATATCTAAGACGACTCAAAGGCTAATGAAAACAATTGTATTTTGCTATACCGTAACTGAAACATTCAATTTTTCCTTAAAGACAATTAAAAACTTAAAGGATTTGGGATATGAAGTGATATTAATTAGCTCTGAAAAGGATAATCTAACAAGAATAGCCGGGAGTTTAGGAGTTCAGTCAAGGTATCTTGAAATCTCAAGATCTATTTCCGTCTTGGCGGATTTGAAATCAGTAATCCGACTTATTCGGATTTTACGCAACTGTAAACCTGATATTGTAATAGGTGCCACTCCTAAAGGTGCGTTGATCTCTATGATTGCTTCCTACTTTGTCGCTGTAAAATGCCGTATATATCACGTTTTTGGACTACCCTATGAGACCGCTCATGGATTATTGCGGGTCATATTAAAATCTGTAGAATGGATAACTTCGTTATTTGCTACTGAGATTATCCCGATAAGTAACTCCATTTATCATGAATACTTGTCAAACGTGCAAGGTGTAAAGAACAAAACAAGCTACTTTTATCCGTTAACAGTTGGAGGTGTTGATATTGAACGTTTCAATCCTATTTACTTTCAGGAAAGTAAAATCGCACTCAGAAAAGAACTATGCATATCAAAAAGCAATATCGTAATTGGCTTTGCCGGAAGGTTCACCATCGATAAAGGCATCTATGATTATATTGATGTCATAGAAAGCTTATCGAATCAATATGATCATATTACTGCATTAGTTGTTGGAAGTATAGATACAAGAGATTGTCCCGACAATAAACAATTAGAGGAGTTCTTTAGTAAAAAAAATGTTATACATATTGAATGGACTACTAAGATCGAAGAGTATTTTTCTGTCATGGATATCTTTGTTCTTCCCTCATATAGGGAGGGTTTTGGTAACGTAAATGTAGAGGCCTCTGCCATGGAGGTACCGGTAATTTCGTATAATGTTACAGGCTGTAAGGATTCTGTTTCTGAAAATGTGTCGGGGTTACTCGTTAAGAGCAGAGACACCATTAGATTAGCTGAATCTATTGCCATCCTAATAAAAGATCCCCATTTAAGAACCCAATTGGGTAAAAAGGGACGTCTATTTGTTGCTGAAAAATTTTCAGATAAAATTGTTGCTCAAAATTTTATCAGGCATATCTTAGAGTAAGGTTTTTCAATAATATATACAACGAAAAACTATTTATAATAATCTGATCAAAATCAAAAACATTTCAGATATAAAAATAAATAAATAATTATACAATTATTAACAAAAGTAGCGATTCTATAGTTAACACTTTTAAATGAACATTATCTAATCAGTATATACCATGGATTTAATCACAAATCGTAAACATAAACACAAAAGAAAAAAAAGTAGCAGTTTTAAATCCCTGATGGAACGGTTTTTTACATCCCGTTTATTTCTTATACTTGGGGTTTTGTTTCTTTTAACCGGAATATATTATTTATTGATTTCATACGATTTAATAAATAGTATGATAGATATAATAGCGAATTTGTTAAAACCGTCTGATGATAAAATCATTCAAGAGGGGCATGGATTTAGTACGTTACTTTTATATTTTATACCAGCTGGATTGGCATTAATATCTTCTGCCTTATATTCAAAAAAATATAGTTCAATAACATATTCTGTTTCCTCGTTTTTTACAATCTATTTGATTGTAGTACAGATTAAAATTTTTATTAATCTGTTTATAGGTGGATGCTACTATTCAAATTTCTTTATGGCATCCGTTTTTCTGTTTTTAATAACTTCAGTTCTTATTATTTCAGCTATTGTTCATCGAAAAGCACTATTACTCATCCTTACGTGTGTCTTTTTTTACATTTCTGTTGTTTTGTTTGCAGCAGTATATGCAGTTCGTTTTGATTATCTCTTTACTTTTGTATTAATTTTTTCTTTTTGTATAGCCATAATTGTACAGAAACTTGAACGTCCGTATATAAATTTGATTAATTTTTTATTTGTAACAGGCTTTTTCTCCCTGTTTATACTTCGGAAATTCGTTGCTAATTCGAAACCTGAATTTTTAGGTGTGTTTTTTACTTTTTCAATATTTTTTTATGTTGCTTTTTATGCAATTGCATTATTTTCATCAAATGCTACTGAGAAACAACCATCTAAATGGATGCAACTGGTATTCCCCTGGTCGAATTTATTATTTTTCTTATCAGGAACTTTGTATATAGTATTAAAATATTATCCTTCAGAATCATTGTGGATTTTAGTCATTGCATTGTTGCTCATTCATCAGTCCGGCATCTTTTTAATAAAGAAGTACATTCCGACTGCATGGTTGCTTCCCCATTATTTTGCTGTTATGTTTTTAGCAGGGTTGGTTTTACCACTGATATTACAGCAGAATACGATATACCTTTTTGCATCCGTATTTTCAGTATTCATGTTTGTCTATGCTGAAAATTTTAAAAACAGAACAGCCCTGTTGATTTCTAAGTTGTTCCTGTTTTTGTCCATGGGTATTTATCTCTTTTTATGGATAAATAGTTATTCTCCTGTCCTGATTTTTGCAAGATATGTGCTGCCGGAAGCTTCATTTTTGTGGAATGGAATCCTAATTGGAATGATATTGGTAATTATGTTAAGTTTTACCAAATGGCGACTTAGTCAGGTTAATTTCCCCCTGCCTCAAAAGAGAATGTTTGGCATTAGATATAGTCAGATTATTTTTACATTTCAACTCTTGTCAATATTCCTCACATTCGGTTGGTTTCTATTTACCGTAGTTTGTCAATTGTCAGGAACTCTGATTTATTCATCAATTGGATGGTTTATTTCCGGTAGTCTGTTCTTTATAAGTATGATTGTTTATTATGCCGGGAAACACTCGGAGTTTAAAAAACCGTTGCTATATCTTGCTTTTTTTCAGGTTTTACTTTATCCCGTATTTTTAGGTTGGAATATACTTGAGGAAAAAATTTTACTTTCCGGGTCTTTGAATGTTACAGCACTTGTACTTCACTACATTGCCATCATATTATTCCTTTTTTTGGGTACATTGACAATCAGGCGCATTTATCAAAGAAACAGGAAATATATTATTTTGCAACAAGGAGTACAAATAATATCGATCATTTATCTGGCTTTTCTGTTTATCACTGAATATGATATTCTTTCACTTTTAGTTGCCTCCCTGGAGAATCGTTCTAATTCAGGTTATTCTCTTGGAATTAATCTGTTGTCATCAAATCAATATTTGCCCTATTCAATTGTACTATTTGTACTCGCAATGATAGTGATTTTTTATTCCATATTTAATCATAAATCTTTTTTGACAAAATGTTCTGTAGTTTTATTGACAGGAATTATGATTAAAGTATTTGCCTATGATTTCCAAACGCTTGAATCTGTCGAAAGAAGTATTGTATTTCTTGTTTTGGGAATTTTATTAATTGGACTTGCTGTTCTTTACCCAAAAATCAAAAAGACAACACTAATAGAAGTCAAAAACCTGAAAGTGAATAGCTAAATATTAGCCTTTATTTGAATGAATTGATTCTATTTTTTGATTTCAAAGAATATCAATTTACTTTTATTTAAAATCCAATATTCATACTTCCTGGTTTCTCGTAAATTTGGTTGCCGTTATTTATTTTAAGAATAAGAGTTGATCTGATTAGAAACATACTTTATTCCCTGTATTACCCTTTGATGAAACGTGTTTGATACTGTTATACTGATATTTCAGTATACATTTCAACTTGCGGTTCAAAGGGTTTCCATCTTCTCAATTTTCAAAAAAAATGTATTCTGATCTATAGATAAGAATCATTCTGTTTTTCAGACTGATTCATAGGTAGACATTAATTTTTGACATCTATGTAATTCCCTGAGATTCGTTAATGTGTGTCATGTAATGATGTATAGCTCATTCTGTTTAAATAGTAAGTTATAATTAAGATTAAAACTTATTTTTTTTATTTGACTCGTCTGCATTCAAAACCATAGAATTAGCACTGTACAAAATTAAATATTTTATGCCGATTATTGATTATTCACGAAGGTACTTCAAGGGTACATGATTGAAAATAAACAAACTCCTCTTTTTATCGATGCAGTTTAGTGAGGGCTTTATGCATGCGTTTTAGGTCTGATTGCAGATAATCAAATACTTTATTGTCATTCTATAATTAACAGTACATATTTTAATTATTTATAGACTATTCCTTCGCTTCAATAATTATAATTACAACATGAAACTATGAAAAAAAATTTACATTAAACTATAAAAACCATGAATGAAAAAATTTATCTGTCACTTGCCCATATGGGAGGTAAAGAACAAAAATTTATAAAAGATGCTTTTGACACCAATTGGGTTGCTCCATTGGGACCTAATGTAAATGATTTTGAAACAGATCTGGCATCCTATATCGGAAAAAACAGGCAGGTAGTGGCCTTAAGTTCCGGTACTGCAGCCATACATTTAGGATTGTTGCAACTTGGGGTTGGGCCGGGGGATGAGGTAATATGTCAGTCATTTACATTCTCGGCTACTGCAAATCCAATAGAATATTTAGGAGCAAGGCCTGTATTCGTAGATAGTGAAACTGATACATGGAATATGGATCCGGAACTTTTAGAAATAGCTATTATTGATAGAATTAAGCAAACAGGCAAAAAACCAAAAGCAATTATTCCGGTACATTTGTATGGTATGCCCGCCAAAATGGATGAAATTATTGAAATTTCATCCCGATATCAAATACCCTTACTGGAAGATGCAGCTGAAGCATTGGGATCGGAATATAGAAAGCAGAAATGCGGATCTTTTGGAGAGTTTGCTTGTCTTTCATTTAATGGAAATAAGATTATAACTACTTCCGGGGGTGGGGCATTGATTTGCAGTACAGATAAATCCACTCTAAAAACAAAGTTTTATGCCACACAGGCAAGAGACAATGCACCTTACTACCAACATACTGAAATAGGTTATAATTATAGAATGAGTAATGTCTGTGCCGGTATTGGTCGTGGTCAAATGCTGGTATTACAGGATCACGTTGAAATCCGTAGAAAAATAAATGCTTTTTATCGCAAAGAACTTGCAAGCATACCAGGAATCACTTTCCAAAATGAACCTGATATTCGTTTTAAATCCAATTTTTGGTTAACAACTATTCTTATTGATTCAACATTAACCGGAGGTAAAACAAATGACGATTTAAGGCTTGCTTTAGAAGACGAAAATATCGAATCCAGGTTGCTATGGAAACCAATGCATCTACAACCTGTTTTTGCTAGTCGTCCAAATTATGAGAATGGGAACTCCGAAAAATTATTTAACCAGGGGTTATGCCTTCCTTCGAGTTCAATATTGACTGTTGAAGATCTGAATAAAGTAGTAAAATCCATAAAACAATTTTTTTCTAAAGAAGAGAAATTTATTAAATATTTTCACTCACAAGACATTATGAATAGTGTCGTTTGATGAAAAATTAATAGTTCCACTTTTCAGTTTATAATTATTAGTATATTTAGTCGTTGGAATAATATAATGTCTTGTTTTATTCTTCTTAAAATCAGACCTCTCCCCCTGCCATCTCCCAGTCCCGATAGCTATCGGGAGAGGGTGATAGAGCTGAGGGTTAAAGAAGTTTTTTACTAAAATAATAGTACACTATTTATTTCATATTACTTATTTCTGGTCTGACGTTTACAAAAAGACAATTTTTATTTCTTTCATGAAATTTTCGCGGAGTAATTCATCAATAAAGATTATGAAGTAGAATAATGTTATTACGAACATTATTTAGATTTCAACGTGTTTCTCTACCTGACAACCAACTTATGAACTTATGAAAAAATTTAAACACAAAATGCGGCAATTATTTGTAAAAATAATGCGTACATCCTTAATAAACCGGTGGATAGTATTTGAAATGGATTTATTTCTTTGTGTAATCGGATATTGTTTTGCCATTTATATACAATTACAAAATACAGAAGTAAAAATTACGCATGCAAATATTATCGGTATCGGTGCAGTATATTTCCTGAGTATCATTATCTCATTTTACACATTAAAATCGTATCGGGGCTTAATACGGCATTCGAACCTGGTGGATATGTGGCGGATATTCGTATCCCTTTTTTGTTCAAATACAACAATGTATCTTTTTATTTTAGCATTTAACCTGACTTTTGATGAGCGTTATTTTTTTATACAAAATGTTTTCCTTTTTAGTTTTGTATCAATGCTTTTATTACGATTCTTTGTTGTGTTAATCTATAATCATACGGTAAATTATACAACTGAAGTTCGAAAAAAGTCATTGATTTATGAAATTGATACGCATAGCATTGCTCTGGCGGAATGGTTGAATAAAAGTGCAGTGAATCATCATTCTGTTCAGGGATTTTTAACCAGAAATAAAAATGCCAAAAAAACACGGATACATGGATTACCGGTTTATTATCTGAATGTTGATAACCTGGATTGGTTTTTACGTAAAAATGAAGTGAATACCATCATTTTTCCTGATTATAAGACTGTCAGGAACGAGAAATGTTTTATTTCAAAATGTATAGATAAAGGGTTATCCGTGTTAGTCTCTCCTCCCTTTGAGGGTCTTGATTCCAACAATAAAGTGCGATTGCAGATGAAGCCCATTCAGTTTGAAGATTTGCTTGGAAGGGAAGAGATAAAGATTGATATGGCGAAAATTTCTCATCAGACAAGAGATAAAGTAATTCTAATAACCGGAGCTGCAGGTAGTATTGGAAGTGAGCTTATCAGGCAGCTGGCGCAATTTAATCCCAGATTACTTGTGCTGTTTGATATGGGAGAAACTCCCCTTCACAATCTGCGACTCGAATTGGATCGCAATTATCCGGATCTGAATTATGTGCCTGTTATTGGTGATGTACGAAGTGAGAAACGGCTCGATTATGTTTTCCGAACGTATCATCCCCAAATTGTTTATCATGCTGCAGCGTATAAGCACGTACCCTTAATGGAAGATAATCCATGTGAAGCAATTCTGGTTAATGTATTGGGAACAATGAATCTGAGTAATTTTGCTCTGAATTATCATGTGGATAGTTTTGTGATGATTTCAACCGATAAAGCCGTCAATCCAACGAATGTGATGGGTGCTTCGAAACGAATAGCCGAAATATATGTTCAATCACTGGCTAAAGAGGCGAAAAAGAAAGGAAGTAAGGTTAATTTTGTTACTACACGTTTTGGAAATGTACTGGGATCAAACGGTTCGGTCATTCCATATTTTAAGGAACAAATAGAAAAAGGTGGACCGGTAACAGTTACGCATCCGGATATCATCCGTTATTTTATGACTATTCCCGAAGCATGCCGGCTTGTACTGGAAGCTGCATCTTTTGGAAATTCAGGAGAAATTTATGTATTCGATATGGGTAGTCCGGTAAAAATAGTTGATTTGGCAAAACGGATGATTGAACTTGCGGGATATATACCCAATAAAGATATAAATATAGAATTTATTGGTTTACGTCCGGGAGAGAAGCTCTATGAAGAATTATTGAATGATAGTGAAACAACCATTCCGACAAACCATGACAAAATAACCATAGCATCTGTCAGGCAATACGATTTCGAAATGGTTTTAAATGCTGTACATGGCATGATCGATTTCTCCAAAAAAGTAGAAATGAAGAATACTGTCAGATCAATGAAAGAACTGGTACCCGAGTTTATCAGTAAGAATTCAAAATACTCAGAATTAGATGTAAAAGTTGAAAAGGTATTCAGTTAAATTGTTATTTCTAATTCTACTCTACTAACATTAAATACAACCTAATACTAAACCACAATAGACACAATTGGACACAAAATAAAAAAGAACACAATAACCAATTATTTAACGATAATTTAAAATTTCAAACCTGATATTATTGCTGAATATATTAAACTATTGTGAACTATTGTGACTAATGTGGTTATATATTTAATTTGGTAAAGTAGAACTAATAACTTTTTTTTTAAGAAAACATAATATCAACCTAAAGTAAAATATTTATTTGAGGGTTAAACGTGCATAATGAAATGGATTATACTGATAGTAATCTATTTAGTTTTTTTAATTTCATCAATGATCTATTTTATCTCTGTTCTGAACATAGTTAAATCTACATATCGAATAATTAATAATGCTTGTCAATGTAAGCGAAAAGATCCATTCATATATTTATTTAGCCATTTTAAATTTACAATGAAATTCTTAGAATAACGGTCATTATAAAAATATTCATGTTGAAAGTCATAGTGATTTGACAATAACCCTCAAGTTGCTTGAGGGTTTTTTTTGTATGTTGTGGACAGATCATTTTCCAGGGAGGTGTTAGTACTTATAAACACTCTTTAATAGGAAGAATTTGTGAATGAAAATTGTATCAACAGTTAGATGAAATCTATCGATCTAACGAACAGAAATCCGATATATGCGAGTAAACAGTTGGTAAGCGAACAGTTGATAAGATTTCTAATCATTCATCAGAAAATCTGAAAAGGGAAAAAACTAAGAAATATGGAGGGTGTTTTTATTAGAAATAATTCAGGCACTGTAATTTGTGTATTTTTTGTTATTAGTAACTTAGAGCCAACCCAAACGTGAGCATTGGTTTTATTGTTTCTTGCATTAATTGTTCAGAATTTGGGAATAAAATTTATACAAACATAAGACTACATCATATAAAATAACGAATAAATTATACTTATTTCTTTAGAAATAACGTTGGATCCATGTAATGAAATGATTTAACATAATTCAGAATTACGAATATCGTTCTGTCTTATAAATGGTTAGAGATAAGATGTCCACTTTAACATGAATTGGTTTTTTGTTAGTAGATTATTGCTATCTTTGTAGTAAAAAATATATTGAAATTGAATCTATAAGTTAATATTTGAAAGTTGAGCTTTATGATTTTATTTTGAAACTTAGGAACTATGAGGTAGAATTCTGTTCATTTATGTTTTTTTTTGAAATATGAATTAGATGGCATGATGAAATACTTTTTATTCAATCCATATTGTTTGAAATGGGTATAATTATAAACAAATATGTTTTTAATTTCAACCAGACTACAAAAAAAAAGAACCGATTATTGGCATTTTGATCATTGTTATTGTATGATTGACAATTAATAGAATAATCTTGAAATAGAAATTGAAAGTAATCTTATTATATTTTTGTGTCTGTTATATCTGCCATTAGGTAATGAAGGGATTTTTTTTTAAACGATAGAAAATACAAATTCTTTTATAAACTATGGCTAATAATTATTGATTTTTTGAAACTCTAAACTTCCAGTTTGTTCTTTACATTGCAATTTTATTGTGAGATTCACGACTAAAAAAATACAATGTCAATCTTGCATTAAGGTATTTATCTAACGATTATTCAGTACTAAATAGTATTATTTGCCGAAGTGAAAAGTCGTAGCAACAGTTGTTTTTATAACAATTGGTGAGCTTATAAAAACTAACAACCTGAACTTTACATAGTATACATATAAACAATCGAATGAATTTAATTCAGGCTAAATTTATACATTTACCGTTTTATTTTAATTTAAACTGAGGTTAATTCACTATTTTTGTGAGAGATCCTGGAATCACTTGTTTTAATTTTAACTGAATGGTAGAAAGCTATAAAGACATAAAATATCAATCTATTCACCTTTTTAAAAATGATATCTGTCTTTATTGAATTATATCGAAATATAATTTTTGTCATATACTAAAATAAATTATATTAATACAGGAGTGAAGTGGAGATAATTAATAATATCAAGAATAATAAATCATTAGTTGAGAGTTTTTTTTCATTGTCAATTTTAAACGGGCTGAATGTAATTTTACCATTGATTACTCTTCCATATATTTTAAGAGTAATAGGACCAGCCAATTATGGAATTTACGCATTCGTATCAGTTTTAATTCAGTATTGTATGTTACTTAATACATATGGATTTAACTTTTCAGCAACCAAACAAGTTTCTCAATACAGGCATGATGAGAAAGAGTTAAGTCGAATTTATAGTGCTGTAATTATTTGTAGATTGCTACTTGCATTTGTAGCCTTTATATTTTTATTCGGTTTGTCTGTTCTTTTTATTTCGTCAAAGACCGAATTGATTATGTTGTTTTGGGGAATTGGGATGGTCATTGGAGATACATTTGTACCTATTTGGCTTTTTCAAGGAGTTGAAAAAATGCGCTATTTGACCTTCGTGAATGTATTATCTAAAGTTGTTTTCACTATTTTAATTTTTGTATTTATACATAAGGCGTCTGATTATAAGTATATTATAATGCTTAATTCATTAGGATATATTACGGCGGGACTACTTAGCACTATATTGGTTATTAAAAATTTTAATATAACCTTTATTGTACCTAAATTCAAAGAACTGATATTCCAGTTTAAAGAAGGTTCAGCTTTATTTGGTTCCACTATTGGTGTGGAATTATATCGGAATGCAAATATATTTATTTTGCGTTTTTTTGTAAACGATGCTGCAGTGGGAATATATGCAGCTGCAGAAAAAGTAATAAAGGGAGTTCAAATGATTGTTTCGCCTATTGTTCAGGCACTATTTCCACATTTAAGTTTAAAATTTAATCAACAGTCACTAAAGGACAATTTATCAACAATGAAAAAGATAATTATTCGTTTTAGTCCAATAGTATTTGTGATTTTCATTTTGACTTTTATATTTGCACCCTGGTTGTCAGCATTATTATGTGGTAATTATTATCAATCAGCAGTAAAATTAATCAGGATTATGTCTCCGATTATTTTTATTGGTGGGCTAAACTATGTACTTGGAATCGTAGGACTAGTAAATTTAAATCAACAAAATTATTTTTTTAAATCCGTTTTGTTTTCAGGTGTAGTAAGTGTTACATTTGTCTTATTGACAGTAAATGTTTATGGAAGTGCTGCCGCAGCCTGGGCAATGACATTATCTGAAATTGTATTATTTTGTTTTTGTATTTTTTACTTTTTTAAACTAGCTCGTCAGTAGTATGATTTATATTATTATTTTAATTCTACTGTTTATTCCAGTCATCATTTATGATGTTCTTGGTTATAATAAAGGCATGAATGGTTGGTATGTTTTCGAATTTACGATTCTTGTTCTTTTAGCAGGTTTACGGTATCGTGTAGGCGGAGATACATTATTTTATATGAATTTTTTTGATTATTACCCCAAATTAAATGAATTATCAGATTTTGATTTTATAGGAGCCGAATTTAATCCGTTATGGTATTTATACAACGCTATTTGTAAATTCATTAGTGATGATTTTACTACCTTCCAGATCATTCAAGCTATATTGGTAAACAGTGTTTTTTTCTGGTTTTTTAGAAAGTATACTAAATACTATTTTTCTGCTATTTTCATGTACTTTTTTGGTTATTACTGCTATTTTAACTTTGAAGTTTTGCGTGCCGTTTTTGCAATATGTTGTTTAATGCTTTCGATTCCAGCTTTAAATAAACGTAACTATTTAGTATATTATCTTTGGGGTATTGTTGGATTATTATTTCATTATTCAGCATTTTTTATGTTTTTATTCCCCTTATTTCAATTTATATTTAAAAATGTATCCTGGAAACAATTGATAATAATACTTGTGGTTATTGGATTAATACTTACTTCTGTAAGTATCATGCCGTTTATTTTAAACATGTTTTCATTTAACGAATTAATTGCTTCCAGGATGGAAGATTATTTGGATTCAGCAGTTAATCTTACCAATATTATGTTTTTTTACGCCAATACATTGCCTATTGTGCTGATATTGTATATGAATGAAAAAAGAGAATCATTCTATTATATAAATCAAATCAAAGGATTAGTAATAATTTATGCCATTCTAATGATATTTTCTGCTTTTTATCACACAGTATTTACCCGGTTAGCCGATTTTTTGGTGCCAATTTTTATAATATTTATTATTGACTCATTTTATTCGATTATAAAGGAGCATAGACAGTCTTTGCATGCATTTTATGTAAGAATTGCTATTATTATCGTATTGTTTTTTCAAAGCTATTATTATTGGCGAGATGAATCAGAATATTATCCTGGCGCCCGTTTTTATGATTTATATTATCCATATTATTCCGTGATTAATCCAACTATAGATAATGCCAGGGAAAATTTCTTTAGTAATTTCAGAAATTCCAAAGGTTTTTAAATAAGTTCAATAAATATTAATTATTTCAAAACTTTAAATGATTGCTATTCTTTTATCAACATATAATGGCGAAAAATACTTACCGGAATTGTTTTCCAGTATTTTGTCTCAGTCCTATACCAAATTTAAATTATATATTGTGGATGATGGATCAATTGATAATACAGAGAAAATTATCAATGAATTTATAGCTATTGATGAACGTATAGTTAAATTATACAGAGATAATACACACGATGGACCTGGTAAGAGTTTTATGTGGTTATTAGAGCGTGTTCAAGCAGATTTTTATTTTTTTTGCGATCAAGATGATGTATGGATGTCTGATAAAATAGAAAAAAGCATAGCACTGGCTGAAAGTTATTCTCCGAATAAACCCATATTAATTCATTCGGATTTAAAAGTAGTTGATAAGTCTATGAATGTACTGCATGAATCTTTTTGGGCATTTAACGGGACTAAACAAGCTGAGTTTAGCTCATTTGATTTTCATTGTGCATATAATAATATACCGGGTTGTGCAATGGTAATAAATAAAGTGGCTCGTGATTTATCTTTACCAATGCCAACATCAGCCAAAATGCATGATGCCTGGATAGCATTAGTTGTTACGTATCATAAAGGATTAATTTTGACAATGAACGAACCGCTTATTTATTACAGACAGCACCCTAATAACACTATCGGGGCCCGTAAGTCACGTTCCATACTACAGAAAATCTATCATATACGACTAATTATTAAAGAGAATAATGATTTATATCAAACTGTCAACAAATTACAACATATGACAGTAACAATGTTTATATTGAATAAGTTAAACATATATATCAAATTATCAAAACGTTAATAATGAAACATTTTTTATTGTCATGTGTCAATTATAATTCCTACAATGAGTTAGTAAATTATTTGAAAAGTATAGATGAAGCCGCAGAACAAGCAAAAGAATTAGTTCATGTTGATGTTGTAATTTCTGATAACTCAATCAACAAGAAAAAAATAGACACTTCAGGTTATACTTCAATTAACTGTCAAACCTTTTTGAATGAAAATATTGGTTATTTAGGAGCTGCTTTATCTTTAATAAATCAAGCAGATATATCCCAATATGATTTTGTAATTATATCAAATGTTGATTTGAAATTGTCAACAGCATTTTTCAAAAATATTATTAATATAGATTTAACTGATAAAGGTATCAATATAAGCAATATAGGGTGGATTTCACCTCGTATTTTCACAACAAAATCTCAAAAGGATGAAAGTCCATTAATGATAAAAAGACCAACAAAATTTAAATTGATATTATTGGAATGGTTATATAGAATTGATTTTTTAGAAGGCTTGTATATTTATTTTCATCAATTCAGACATCGTGAACGCAAATATTTATCTTCCCAGTCTTCTTGTGAAATTTATGCAGGTCATGGTTCATTAATGATTTTCACAAAAATGTTTTTTTTACAAAACCAGAAATTGGTTTTTCCATCATTTATGTATGCAGAGGAAATATATTTTGCTGAGCTTGTTAGATTGACTAATTTGAAAACTGTTTATATACCGGGTGTTTATGTCGAAAATATCGGAAATGTATCAACTACTTTTTTGGGTTATAAAAAACGTTGCTCAATGAATTTAAAATCACTTTCGACAGTTCGAAAAATGTTTTTTACTACTTAATTTTCTTTGACTATAACTAAACTTTTTGAAAGGATTAAAAAAATGAAATGCAACTAAGTAACAGGAAATAAATATTGTCGTATTTTTTCAAATAAAACTTCATTGACCCTGAGCTCAATCACACTTTCTATGGAAGAGTTCATAATATGTACAGAAATAAAATACGACATAATATTGTTCCGACTAATTATAGGTCTAAAAAGTACTTTAGATTGTATGATATTTATGAAATTATTTTGATTAAATAATTATTGAATAAAAATGAAACCTGTTAATCCTTTACTTGTTTTGTTTGCTCATTGAGGTTTTAACCTGTCAAATTAAAATTTAATCTGATTACATAATTTCAAAGAAGATTTGGCGTATATGTAGAATTATTTTAGTAAAAAAGGATGACAATATTTTTTAGACATTACAATCGTTGTTTTGATAGTTAGAACTTTAAAATAATTTAATATGGACGAAGAAGCAAAAAAAATATTTGACCAATACGAACGACGAAAGAATGATGAAAGAATAAAGAAACAATCTAAAGATTTTTATTTTAATCATTATGCACAATCAGAACGTGAATTAAAATATCAGGAAATTCTTAAAAAAAAATATAGTTCACTTGATTCTGTCTCAATATTGGAGATAGGTGCCGGTACGGGAATAAATTTATATTTCTTCAAAAAGTTAGGTTTAAAATGGGAGAATATACATGCAAATGAATTACTTGAAGACAGGATCATACAGTTAAAAGAAAATTTTCCGATCATAGAGATCTATGAAGGAGATGGGCGGTGTATCTTACCCGAAAAAGAATCAACATTTGATATAATATTTCAATCAACAGTTTTTACTTCGATTTTAGATAATCATGTTAAGAAAGAGTTGGCCCTTAAAATGTGGTCACTTCTTAAACCGGGGGGGATAATTCTATGGTATGATTTTGTATATAATAATCCGAAAAATAATGATGTAAAGGGAATTAAAATACCGGAAATTAAAAAGTTATTTCCCGAATACGATAAAATATCTTTTAATAAAGTAACATTGGCGCCATTTATTGGAAGAAGGATCAAAAAATTCTATCCATTTATTAATTTATTGCCATTTCTAAGAACGCATATCATTGCAGTTATACAAAAATAAAATTTACCTAATTTCAACTAATACGAGAGTAATAATTAAAATGTTATAAGTAATAAAATGCATTTTGTAACAATAATATGCCCGGTTTTTAATGAAGAAAAATTTATTGGCAGCTGTATGGAGTCAATAATTCTGCAAGATTATCCTAAAGAACTTTTGGAAGTCTTTATTGTGGATGGAATGAGTATTGATCATACAAAATCAATAATAGAAAATTACAGTCAAAAGTACAACTACATTAAATTGCTGGAAAATAAGAATAAGATTGTACCACATGCACTAAATATAGGAATACAAAAATCCAAAGGTGATGTCATAATTCGAATTGATGGACATTGTGAGTATCCGACAAATTATATATCGGTTTTGGTAACTAAACTTTTTGAATTAAATGCTGATAATGTAGGTGGTGTCTGGAATACTTTACCGGCAAATAAAACTCTTAAAGCTAAGGCAATAGCAATTGCGTCAAGTCATATATTTGGGGTAGGTGATTCAAAACATAAAATTGGAACAACAAAAATAATTGAAACAGATACAGTACCATTTGGTTGCTTTCGACGGGAAATATTTGATAAAATTGGTTTGTTCGATGAAGACCTGATTCGAAACCAGGATGATGAATTTAATGCCCGATTAATAAACAGCGGTGGAAAAATATATTTGATACCTGATTTGATTATCAATTATAGTGCACGAGGTAGTTTAGACAAAATGTCAAAAATGTATTATCAATATGGTTTATTCAAACCGTTGGTAAATAAAAAACTTGGAAAACCAGCTACTTTCAGACAATTTTTTCCTGCTTTATTTTCTCTTGGTCTTATAGTTGGATTAATTCTTTCTTTATTTTCAACATGGTGTTTTGTTTTATATATATTTGTTCTATCTTTATATCTAATACTCTCAGTTTATTTCTCCTTTAGAAGTGCTTTAGAAAAAGAAGATTGGAGTCTTTTTTTTATTTTACCAGTTGTTTTCTTTAGTATTCACTTAGCTTATGGCTTTGGTTATTTAATTGGAATATATAAAGTCGTTTTTAGAAGAAAATTTAATGTAATTGAAAATCGATCATAATGAAAATAAATTTTTCTCCTCCGTATATCGATGATTCAGTCATCAATGAAGTTGTAGATTCTTTAAAGTCCGGATGGATTACAACTGGTCCAAAAGTAAAAGCTTTAGAACAGGAAATTAAAACCATATGTTCTGCCAGGGAAGTATTATGCGTTAACTCCTGGACTTCCGGGGCTATTATGATGCTAAGATGGCTGGGAGTTAAGGCAGGCGATGAAGTCATTGTTCCGGCATATACCTATGCTGCTACAGCCCTGGCAGTGTTACACGCAGGAGCAATACCGGTCATGGTAGATACAAACGAAGATTTTAACATCTCAGTTAATGCCATTCGATCGGCCATAACGTCAAGGACAAAAGCCATAATTCCCGTTGATTTTGCCGGATTTCCATGTGATTATGCATCAATTATGTCATTAATATCGGAAGATCACATTTTGAGTAAATTCTTGCCAACTTCTCCTGTTCAAAAAAAGATAGGACGAATAATGGTAATTAGTGATGCTGCTCATTCACTTGGAGCAAATTTTAATAATAAAGGCCTTAGGACAGAAGTTGAACCGGATATAACCATTTTTTCACTTCATGCAGTCAAAAATATAACCACTGCCGAAGGAGGAGCAATCTGTTTAAATTTACCTTATCCATTTGATAATTCTGAATTATACGGCTTGTTAAGGCAAATGACCTTAAATTGTCAGACAAAAGATGCATTCACTAAAAGTAAGGCCGGGGGGTGGAAATATGACATCATAGATTTTGGAATGAAAATCAATCTGCCGGATGTAAATGCTGCAATCGGGTTGGCACAAATTCGAAAATTACAGACATTACTACAAAATCGTAAGCGGATCTTTACTACTTACAACACCGCATTTTCAAGATTTAACTGGGCAATACTACCTCCATCAATTGAAAAGGGTAAGGAAAGCTCATACCATATTTATGCTTTACGAATAAACAATATAACGGAACAACAACGGGATGATATAATTGATGAAATTGCTAAGAAGGAAATGGCAGTCAATGTTCATTTTATTCCATTACCTATGCTCAGTTATTTTAAAAATAAAGGGTATAACATTCTTGATTTCCCACAATCTTATAAAAACTATTCCCGGGAAATATCATTACCACTATATCCACAATTGTCAGATGAAGAAGTTGATTATGTCATCAGAACTGTAAAAAATGCGTACGAAGAAATTGTAGTAAAGAAAAAAATGGTTGTTCAGATATGATACGAATGTTCGATATTATATTGTCTGCGTTTGGAATAATTATTTTATTTCCATTATTTGCTGTTATTTACCTGTTAATAACGATTGAAAGTAAAGGTGGAGGGCTTTATATTCAAAACAGAGTAGGAAAGGATAGTAAAGATTTTAGTTTATTTAAATTTCGCTCTATGAGAGTCGGATCTGATACAAAAAGTTTAATAACTATTGGAAGTAACGATGTCAGAATGACTAAAACAGGTATTTTGATCCGTCGATTTAAATTGGATGAATTACCTCAGCTTTTCAATGTATTGATGGGTGACATGAGTTTGGTCGGACCACGTCCTGAAGTACGTAAATATGTGAATCTTTATACTCAGGCACAACTAAAGGTATTAAGTGTTCGACCGGGAATTACTGATTATGCGTCAATAGAGTATGTTGATGAAAACGAAATTCTGGGATCTGCCATCGATCCGGACAAAGTTTATATTGAAGAGATCATGCCGGATAAAATTCGTTTGAATATGAAATATATTGAAAAGCTAAATTTAAAAGAATATTTTCACATTATTTTTCTAACATTTTGGCGATTAACAATCAATAAATAATGGGTTAGTTTCATTTTTAGAAAATCAAATTAGAATTTAATCATACTAGATGAAACTTCATAAACAATCTTAACAGGGTGGTTTAGATAATTAGTTTTTCAACACAATGTAGTTTGTTAAAATAAATTACATTTTATGCCGGGCTAAAACATTAAGAAAATGATAGAATTTAGTGTTCTATTTTACGTTCTGACCCCCATACCCCCAAAGGGGGTTTTAAGACGCTCTATTTGTAAAATTCCCAATAGTAATGATAACTGAAAATGCACTCTTAAACCCCCTTTGGGGGTATGGGGGTCTGGAATCAAAGAAATGTAAAAGCACTCCAACTTTATTTAACAAACATATCATTATATAAAGTTATTTACTTAAGCATGAATAAAATTCAGTTGTTTCATTTTAATTTTCAACGGATCTTTTTCCCGTAAAAAGGTGTAATGAACATTCATTCGATATTTATTATTTCGAATGATTTTTTTTAATTTGCGTTATATAGTATTACAAAGTAATTCAGGTTTTGTCGAAACTGATATGAAGGTGTTTTTGAATGATGAATAAGACTCAACAACTGATTTTTGAACTGCCTTGAACCGGAAAAAAGTAAAAAATAGTATTAACTTGCGACTTTTTAGTGTCAACTTCCAATATCCAACTCTATAAGATCAAATGAATAGAATCCATTCCCTATTTTTTTTACTGATTACCATCCTGTTTTTTAGCTGCAATGAGCCTGCCAATTCTCCCTACCCGAATATCCAGTTTGATAAAAAAACATCTTTGCCCGGAACAGGCCGGGCATCGGCTGTCGCTTTTGTGATCGATGGGAAAGGGTATGTAGCACTGGGTAGAACAGCTCAACGAAGTGGTGCATTAAATGATTGCTGGCAATATAATCCTGATTCGGATAGCTGGAAACAAAAAGCCTCCTTTCCCGGGCTTGCCAGAGTGAAAGCCATGGCTGTTGTAGTGGATCACAAAGCATATGTTGGACTTGGTTTTAATATATCTGAGAGGATTTACAATTTTGATGCCTGCCTGAAAGATTTTTGGATGTATGATCCTGCTACCGATACCTGGACAAAAATGGCTGATTTCCCCAGTAATTATACCGATGCATGCGCCAGCTTTGTGATAAACAATACCATCTATCAAACTTCAGGTATGAACGGAGCTGCATTTGGTGAACAAGTCTGGAAATTTATACCTCAGGCGGGTCAACCGGGTACGTGGGTAAGACTGAAAGATTTTCCGGGAACGGCACGTGCCGCAGGTATCTCCAGCGCAACGAATGATCGTTATTTTTTCGGTACCGGTTATATGACTGACAATTTAAATGATTGGTGGGAATACTTCCCTTCAAATGATACCTGGAAAAAAAGAAAATCCATGCCTGATAACGGACGTGATAATTCCGTTTCATTGCAACTGAATAATCGTATTTTTATTTCAACCGGCCGGCATTTCGGAGGAAACCTTACCGGAGGACATTTTGATTCGGATATTCTTGAATACGATGTAATCAGGAATGTCTGGTATGAAAGGGGAAATGTCCCCAATGGCGGACGTGAAAATGCGATTGCTTTTACCATAAACGGGAAAGGGTATATCGGCTATGGTGAAAATGAGACCCGGGTGTTGAATGATTTCTATAGTTTTGAGCCGTAAATTCATGTCAATACACAGTCAACCTGACGAGTTTAATTTATTTACCAATTACTTTTATTTCTACTTTACCAATATAAATACTTAACCACAGTAGGCACAATAGGTCACAATAGAAATAATACATTAAGTAGTATTTTTTGGTTTAAAATCTTAAAATACAGTTTTCCATTTTCAATTGTGTCTTTCCGTTTTGTGTACTATTGTGTCTACTGTGGTTTTGTTTTTTTTTTAGTTTAGCAAAGTAGAGTAGAGTTAATTCAAATAATCTTATGATTAAAAAAATATTCTTTTCAATTATTGTTCTTTTAAACTTTCCAAATTTTATAGTTGCCCAAAATGACACGATAAAATATGATGTAGGTTTTTTGGGGTTAGTCTCCAATGGAACTTATTCTCCTTTTTGGTTACAAAGTAATCAATATGGGAAAATATCTTCAGCTTCCAAAAGTACCGATGGCTGGATAGGATTCAGCAAGGATTTCGGCAGCAAAGCACGTTTGTTTGACTATGGCTTCAAAGCAAACCTTTTGCTGCAAAATGATAATGTAAAAACAACTGCCTATTTTCACGAAATCTATTTAAAAGCCAGGTATTCGGTTTTTGATTTAATTATCGGTGCACGGGAGGAAAAATATGGAAATCAGGATTCAACATTGTCATGCGGAGGGTTTCTGTTCTCAAAAAATACAAGGCCAATGCCTAAAATTACTATCGGGATAGAACATTTTACTGCCGTACCGTTCACGAATGGTTTCCTGGAAGTGAAAGGTGCTGTGTCACATGGTTGGTTTACCGATAATATTTATTCCACCAACCTCTATCTTCATCATAAATACCTGTATGGTAGAATAGGTGGAAAATTGCCTGTTCATTTTCAATACGGATTAGATCATGTAGCGCAATGGGGAGGGTCAGTTCCCATTTATGGTCAACAACCATCAAACTTTTCAGCATTTACCTCCATTTTCTTTGTCCGTTCAGGGGGATCAGATGCTACCCGGAATGATCAGCTCAATGCTCTGGGAAATCATATTATGTCACAAAGTATGAAACTGGAAGTTGAACTTTCGGACTATAAAATAAGCGGTTACTGGCAGAATCTGTCGGAAGACGGTCCTGTAAAACTCATGTGGAATAGTATGAATAGGGCAGATGGACTCCGGGGCATATCCATCAAAAATTCCCGTTTTCCTTTTATCAAAGGAATTCTGTATGAATATCTGGAAACAACGGATCAATCGGGTCCTTATCATGACAAAGATGGAATTATTTATGGTGGAGATGATGGTTATTTTACGAATGGGATCTATCAAAATGGCTGGACTTATTTTTCCAGAACGATTGGCACTCCTTTTATAAGTTCTCCTGTTTACAATAAAGATGGAAACGTTTCTGTAGTTAATAACCGGGTTCAGGTTCACCATTTTGGGATAGAAGGTGATGTGTCAGGGTACAGGTATAAAGTATTGTCGTCCTTCAGTAAAAATTATGGCAGCTATTCTTATCCTTATCCTGTCATGATACCCAATACTTCGTTGCTGTTTGAAATTAATAAACAATTCCGCCAATTATCGAATGTTGAAATAGGTTGTTCAGTTGGTGGGGATTTCGGTAAACTCTATGGCAATTCTGTTGGTTGTATTTTTTCCATACGGAAATCAGGTGAATTATTTAAATATTGATCATTTACAATTTACAATTTACCCCCGAGATAGCTATCGGGATTACAATTTACAATTTACGATTTACCCCCGACTAACCGGAATCTTCATAGTGTCCGTCATCTGACGGATTGTATCTTTGTGTCTCCCGAAAAATCGGGATGTTCCATTCGTGGCAGGGGGCAGTTCGTTTCATTTCATCTTTAGTCTTTCATCAGATGGATAAGCTCCCATTCACCACTGCTAATCAAATATGATAAAATATAGATCCTCATCAAGTCTACCCTTCTTATTCCCTCCTTTAATAAATCCACCCGTTTTTCTTTTCTTTCCATGTATTTCTTCAACAAAATTCAAACTAAAAAATCGCTTACGATTGCTTGTTCCATTTTCAACAGGTTACAACTCTAATATTAATTCAAATATTAATTTAATTTATTTAATTGCAACTAAAAACAGCAAAACAGGTTTAAAAATGTAAATAAGAAAGCAAATCTGATTTTATTTTAAAAATTTAAATTCGATTAGGCAAAAATTTAATTGTCTGTATATGAGCTCATATTATTTTATAAAGCAAATTTATGAATTCTTTAAAGTTTTTATAGACATATTATGCCTACCTTTGACGACTGTTTAAAAATCGGTATTTTTAATTAAATGCTTTATACTTTACCTTTCAACAATTGCTGGTGTAATGGATAAAAACATATAAATTAAAAATAACATTTAGTTAAGTTATTGATAATTATTTTAATCCATTCTAAATAAAAACATTTCTTCAGGGATAGCCCGGGAATATCTCTCATTATAAGAAGAAAGTAACAAATTGACCTGTTTTCCCTGCACTTTTAAAAACTAAACACTCTGATAGGAGTAAATCTGCTTTTCATGAAATTGACAATTCCATTTTATTAAAAGTAAATCAACTATTCAAGTCAATTTCACCTGTCTGTATATTTCCTAAAAAAATTATTGATGAAGAAAATCTGTTTTGTTTTATTTGCCATATTGATGTTGCTACCCGGTTTAGCAGCTCAGGATCTGAGTAAACTGACCCCTGAACAACTGGCTGCTTATAAAAAATACAAAAGTGGTAATACTCCTGTTACCAATACAACGCCGGACAATGTTACCGAAAGGACACTTTCGACCAATAATGAAAAAACACCGGCAAACGTTACAACCGAACCAAATACTCCTGTTACACCAACGAAAGAGATTGAAAGAACAACTCCCTTCTCGGGTGGCGTTTTCGGTGCATACCTCTTTAGCGGGCAGAATCTCACATTCGAACCCAAACTGAATATTGCAACTCCAACCAAATATATCCTTGGAACCTACGATGAACTGATTATTGATATTTCAGGCCAATACGAGGCGAATTACAGGCTTAAAGTGTCTCCTGAGGGATTTATTCGTATTCCGAATATAAGTCCCGTAAAAGTCAGCGGACAGACCATGGAGGTTGCTTCGCGAAGCATTAAGAGCCGGCTGTCTAAAATTTATCCTGGTCTTTCGAGTGGTGTTACACAAATCAATATCTCCCTCGGTAGCATTCGCAGCATTCGTGTGACGGTGGTGGGTGAAGCCACACGCCCGGGTACCTATACACTGCCTTCTCTGGCCACTGCCTTTAATGCACTCTATACCTGCGGAGGACCCAATGCTATCGGTTCTATGCGCGATATTAAAGTAGTACGCCGCGGAAAAGTGGTTGCAACCATCGATGTGTATGCCTTTCTGTTGAATGGTGCACTGACCGATAATATCGTACTACAGGATGAAGATGTTCTTAAAATTGAACCTTATAAAGTTCGTGTATCCATTGATGGAGCCGTAAAACGTACCGGCATGTATGAAGCTTTGCCCAATGAAACGCTACAGCAATTGGTACAATTTGCAGGAGGCTTTACCGAAAGGGCATTTAAATCGATCATTACGACTTACCGGTTAACTGAAAAAGGAAACACAGTGGTTGATGTTCCTGAACATGAATTATCCGTTTTCACCTTAAAATCCGGCGATTCCTTTATTGTATCCTCTACTTCCGGTAAATTCGACAACAGGGTGGATGTTAGCGGATCGGTTTTCCGTCCGGGTGCTTATGCCCTGGAGGCAGGAATGACCATCAAACAACTGATCGCCAAAGCCAATGGTCTGAAAGAAGATGCTTACCTGAAAATGGCCGTAATCAACCGGAAACAGGCTAACCAGATACCCGAAATTATCGGTTTTAACCTGGGGGATGTCATGAATGGTGTCAAGGAAGATATCCTGCTTCAAAAAGACGATTCCATAGTTATCCGCAGTTTGTTCGATTACCGCGAAGGACAGTCCGTCTCTATCTGGGGAGCTGTACTGGCGCCGGGTACGTTTAAACTGATTGAAAACATCACGTTGAAAGACCTGATATTCAAAGCACGTGGGTTTACAGAAATGGCCAATACCGATTCGGTTGAACTGATACGGGTCATCAAAGATCCGGCTCATTTGCTCAGCACGAATGAAAAAACCATTGTTCTGAAATTTGCCATGGACAAAGACCTGAACTTTAAAAAAGGCATCAGCGATATGATCCTCGAAAACGGCGACCAGGTGATTGTCCGCACCATTTCAGGCTATGAAGGCATTCGAATGGTGAAAGTGGAAGGTGAAGTGCTATTGCCCGGAAATTATAATATTACCAATAAATCCGAACGCATATCGGATGTGATCAAACGTGCCGGAGGATTTACGAAATATGCCTATCCATTGGGAGCTTATCTGATCCGTACCGAGAATCCAAGCGGTGTGGAACAAAAGCTAAATCAGATTATCAAGGAAAATGCCAAAAAGCAAATACAATCCAAACAGGATAACAAGCTGGATGCAAACCTGGTTAAACTGGGTGGTGCGGCAGATGGAAACTCAAATCTTGATTCCATTCAGGATAAAGTAAAAAATGGAAATACAGTCAATATGGTTTTTAAAACGGAAGGCATCGTAGGCATTAACCTGGAAGAAATCATGAAACATCCCGGTAGCAAGTATGACTTTTTCCTGGACGAAGGTGATGATATTTTTGTGCCACGTGAGTTGCAAACGGTAAAAGTTTTGGGAGAAGTGCTTTTCCCAACCTATGTAGGTTACGAGACGGGATTCACTCTGAAAAAATACATCAACAGGGCCGGTGGATTCTCCATGCAGGCACAAAAAAAGAAAGTATTTGTACTGTATGCGAATGGTACAGCAAAAGGCACCCATAGATTTCTGGGTATCCGTTTCTATCCTTCGCTTAAACCGGGAGCACAAATCATTGTTCCGGCTAAACCGGTGGAGCTGGAACGTAAAATGTCGACCGGCGAAGTGGTAGGTATCCTGACTTCGGTCACATCGGCCATGGTTTTAATTTATTCAGTTGTTAGATAAGAGATGAATACAGATAAAAAAGAAACCGCTGTGGCTGATGATGAAATTTCATTGAAAGAATTAATCCATAAAGCCAGGGGATGGGGACAGTATTTGCTGGGTAAATGGATAATCATTCTTGTTTTCGGATTGGGCGGGGCAGGCATCGGATTGGTGGTTTCAATTAGGACACCCACTAAATATACGGCTCATTTATCGTTTGCCCTGATTGAAAAAAGCAGCGGTGGTGGCGGACTTGCCGACATTGCCTCCTCTTTTGGATTAAGCGGGTTAATGGGCGGTGGTAGCAGCGGCACTTTTAGTGGTGACAATTTGCTTGAAATCATTCAATCGAAATATGCCATCGAACAAACGCTCCTAACGCCGGTAACCTATCAAAATAAGAAACAAAACCTGGTGGAAGTATATATTCAGTTTAATGATTTGCGAAAGAACTGGCTGAAAAATGAAAGAAATATAGAACTTCAAAAACTGAGTTACCCGATGGGTCAGAAAAGGGAAACATTTACCAGGACCCAGGACAGTGTCTTATCGGCTATTTATTATGCAATTTTACAACCAAATGCATTAACCATTGCCCGAAAAGATAAAAAACTTAGCATTGTAAATGTGGGTTTCACCAGTAAAGATGAAGTCTTTTCGAAACTTTTTGTGCAAACACTGATGACTGAAACTTATGCATTTTACAGCGAAACCCGGACTGCCCAAAGCCGTGCGAATATCAATATGATGCAGGCAAAGGCAGATTCTGTCAGGCGACTGTATGAATCATCCCTTTACCGGAGTGCCGGTATTCCACAGGTAAATATCAATCCAGCGTTACAGGTTGCTGCAGTTCCTAAAATAAAACAGGACAATAATGCGCAATTGTATGCTACCGTGTATGGTGAAATACTTAAAAACCTCGAATCGTTGAAACTTGATCTGGCACGGGAGACTCCCATTGTACAAATGATCGATTTGCCACGTTACCCATTGGATAAAGTCCGGTTAGGGAAAGCGAAAGCTATGGCTACCGGAGGAATATTAGGCGGTATGTTGATTGTATTCTTTTTATTGGGAAGATTGTTTTTTAAGAATGTTCTGAAAGAAGAAGATATTTAGTAGTTGAAAGTCGGTAGTTTGTAGAAAATTGTTGATTCATGAAATACGAACGGGTATTGCTTTTGAAAAAGGATTTATTACCGGTGCTAAGAAAAAGTAGAAAGAAGAAGGAATATAGTTGGTAGTAGGAAATGAAGAAAACATGCAAAGAGTTGTATAGTGCTTTATGTAATCAATATAGACATGCATTTATTTCCCTCATTGAAAAAAAATAAATAAATCACATTCAAAATGCTAGTAAGTTCTTTTTTTTAAAAGACATTCAGATAGCTACTTTAACGATACTCTATGTCACAACCCAATGTAAAAAGAACAACGTATTACCTTTTCATATTACGCCTACTGCGAATGTCATTATCTATAGTGACATTACCCTTAACGGCGAAATTTTTTGGAGTAAGCATAGAGCGTGATTCCTGGATATTGACTATGACTCTTCTTTCTACTGTTGGTTTAGCTATGTGGGGTCCAATAAATGAGACTTTCCGAGCTAAGTTTGTTTTTTTAAAAGAGAAGGAAGGAGAGAAGGCTGCCATCTCCAGAGCTGTATCTTTGGTAGGATTTACTGTTATTGTTACTATAGCTTTCAGCTTTGTTGTACTGCTATTAACGCACCCAATTGCTCATGCACTAGATTCAACAGGGTCTCCTCAAAAGTTGACTCTTATAGTTTCTTTAATGCTGATTATGTTGCCTACACTATTGATAAACCAGATCACGTCAATCGGTATTAGTGTATTAAATGCCTATGATGTTTATTATCTCCCAGAGTTTGCCGGAACCGTGGCATCAATATGTAACTTATTCTTAATCATATTTCTGGCGCCTATTATTGGTATCTATTCTTTGGCAATATCTCAATATGTGGCTATTCTGTTGCTACTTATTGCTGTTATCTATTATTTGAGAAAACAATCATTTAAACTTCGTTCTTTTTGGTTGATCCATTGGCAAGATATTAAGATATTTATTCTTTTTGCACTACCATTCTTTTTACCCTATTTTGCAGGACAAATTAATCAATTGGCTGAAAAGTTGATTGCGAATTCATTGGGCGATGGTAGTGTCTCAGCATTAGACTATGCTCGACAATTTTCGATGACACTTCAAGCTGTAATCTCCAGCGTGTTAACTACAGTTATGGTACCTATGTTGGCCAAAAGCTTTGCACAACAAGACGCAAATAGATTTGCAACGATTGTCAAAGAGAACATAAATACATGTTTTGTCATTATGTGCCTGACTGTACCGATACTTATTGGATCGGCCACCCCTTTGAGTAAATTCTTTTTCCTGCATGGGAAGATCTCTTCTGACGCACTGTTAGTTATTATAAATTTAATGCGTTTTTATGGTTTAGCATTTGTTGGTATTATTCTTTACATGACATTTGGCTTAATTTTACTGGCTTCGAACAAAGGAAAAATATATGCATTTTGGGGAATATTGGCTCAAGTAGTTGTACTTTGCATTAATATAGTTTTAGTCAGGATTTGGGGAATTTATGTGTTTCCAATATCTGTGGGCATTGGTCACCTACTTACGGCTTGTATTCTAAGCTACTTTGTAAAGATAGATGACAAATGGAGCATGTACCTGCGCATAGCCAAGTATATAGTAATCCTGTTAGCTATGTCTTCTGGATTGTATCTTCTTAATTTGAGACCGGTATCAGACATAGCCATTCTTCAACTACTTTTGAATGGAGTTGTACTCTTACTACTGTTTGTTGTCTTTTCCAAATTTCTGGATGTCAACATTGTATTGTATGGAAAAAAACTAATCTCTAAAGTGACAAAACGATGAGTAAAGCAAATCTAACGTTGGTATTTAATCCGCTTTGGCCAGAGCATATCGGTAAAGATGTGTTCTTGGTCCCTTATTATCTCGGTAAACAGTTGAATTGCGATGTAACCATCATGTATACTCGTTCAGAAAAAAATAAAGATCTTCCATCGTCTATTAATGGAGTGAGACTCGTGCCCTTGAAGCTAAATAAACGAGTTGTACAGTTTCCACTCTGGGAGCTTTTCAACACTTGTTTATATATCATCAAGCATGCCAAGTCTATTGACACACTGATGTTCATCCGTAGTTGTTCTCCGTATTTTGAGTTGATATCTCTTATTTATAAGAAGTTGAATCCTACCGGAAAGGTTTATGTGAAGCTGGACATTAGTCTAACAGGAATATATGCAAAAGAAAACGATTCAGGATATTCTCTGAAACGATTTATTCATCAGCGAATTAAGGTTGCTTCCATGAAACTGATAGATTGTTTTTCATGTGAAACATCAATAGCTTATAGCCAAATAAAAGCGTCTCACCTAACGCAATTTCAATTTGGAGATAAATTGCAATTATTACCTAATGGTTTTGATGAAGAGTTATTACAGTCACTGGATTTCCAAGAACGAAGGTTCGGTGAAAAAGAGAATTTGATAATCACAGTTGGGCGTATAGGTAGCCCCGAAAAAAATACAGAGATGTTTCTGCGGGCTTTGACTAAAGTTAATCTACAAAATTGGCAGGTGTGTTTAATTGGTCCTATTGATCCAAGAATAGAAGAAGCTATTCAGAATTTCTATAGAACGAATCCTGATAAGAAAGAATCAGTGAAGTTTACAGGAGCTATTTATGATAAAAAGGAGCTGTGGGAATACTATAATCGTGCTAAAGTTTTTGTATTAACCTCCGATTGGGAAAGTTATGCATTGGTGCTAAACGAGGCAAAACGCTTACGCAACTATATCGTGTCAACAGATGTGGGTGCTTGTCGAGATATTATTGAAGACGAAAAATATGGGGTGAGTATCCCAGTCAATGATGATGCGAAGCTTGCTAAAGCCCTAAATGATATTGTTACAGGAAAGCAGAATGTTGACGTTTATGAAGGATACGATATGAATAACTTATCCTGGCAAACTCAAATTAAAAAATTAAAATTATAATTAATATGAATACTTTACTTTTAGCAATACTACTTCTCCTAACATTTTTACTAAGAAGAATTATTGGGCTTTTAGTATCATTGATTCCTCTTAGACTATACAATAAAAAAGCGAAGAGATATATAACGAATGAGCTGCAGATGCAGGAAGATCGGATTACCAATGTCGAAGAAATTAAATCAAGAACGTTCAAGTCGGTCCTACTAAACTACCTGTACGGATTTAATCGATACTGGGACTTTGAGTGTGGACGGATACCCTCTCATCGCATCCGAAACTTTATGTATCGAACCATCTGGTTAATAGAATTAGCTCCAAAAGCTGTTGTCTATTGGGGAGCTGAGATACGAGCCGGGTATAATCTGACGATTGGTGAAGGAAGTATTATCGGAGATAATGCATTATTGGATGCCCGAAATAAGATTATAATTGGTAAGAATGTGAACTTTTCATCACGAGTATCTATCTATACTGAACATCATGACCATCGTGATCCCTATTTCAGAGGCAATTCTGATGGATCATTTCGGGTTCAGATTGATGACAGAGCCTGGATTGGACCTAACGTTACTATACTTCATAGTGTACACATAGGAGAAGGGGCCATAGTGGCAGCCGGCAGTGTAGTGACGAAAGATATACCTACGTTTGCTATTGTGGCTGGAATACCAGCAAAAGTTATTGGTGAACGTAATCATGACTTAAGATATGAATTTGATGGGAATTATTTACCATTTTATTAACAGTGTCCAGTACAAGATTAATTAAAAAACCAAAGGCTGTTTCTATGATTTTTCTTATTGGAGTTTGATTGAAGGCTCCTTTGGGACGATATATTGTCTACAAGTGCAGAGATCCTGTTTATGATAAAATTATGACTATTACTTTTTTCTTTATTTTCTTGTTTTTAACTTAGTTTGCTATTTCAGCACATTAAGAAAATTATCATCATTCAAAAAGAACCAATTATTAATAGAAAATATCGACAACTAAAAAAGAGATTAATTATAATACTTATTAAATGATTTTATTCAAAGGAGTACCCAACAAGATATATTGTGCAGTTTTACGTAAACGTCTTAAAAACCATGATTTTACAATCATTTCAAACGATTGCTGGGGTGGGGGAGTTTATGAAGATTTACAATTGCAATACACAACTCCTACAGTAGGTTTGTTTTTTCACGCTCCCTGTTACATTGACTTTTTGGAGAATTTTAATCAATTGATTCAATTGGAATTGTTTTTTGTAAAGGAGTCAAAATATAAAGAAGCTAACGATTATCGTGTTCAAAAGAATCATTATTATCCGATTGCAAAATTGAAAGAAGTAGAAATCCATTTTTTGCATTATGATAGCGAAGAAGAGGCAATCAGTAACTGGAATAGGCGTAAGGCCCGAATAAATTTTAAAAATTTGTATTTTAAGTTCTCTGACAGCAATTTATGTACACCTGAATTAATTAATCGGTTTGATCGACTACCTCTATCTGAAAATAGTAAGGTGGTGTTTACTGCAAAAAAACTAAATAATATTAAATCGGCAGTTTTTTTAAGAAAATATAAAAGGGAATTATTTATTGGTGATATTTATTCTAATCGTTGGGCTTATCGAAAAGATTTTAATGTTGTTAAATGGCTAAATAATGGACTGTTATCAACGAAAGCATAAAGCATTTTATTTTGTTTTCCTGCACGCTTGACGTCGAATACAGCATAAAAGTTATCTGTAAAACGATTACTTTAGTATGATAAGTCCAAAATTTTAAACACTGACCAAGGTTCTCTGTTTATCAATGGAATTTAAACTAAATTAGCAAAACGATATTATTCAAACAAATGATAAGGATCTTATGTATTGTATTGCGATATAATATGAATATAATTATTATCAATCCATTACAAAATCACTAACAGGACGTTTGCTAACTTATTTGCTCAATTTTCAACTATTTTTATTTAGGTTATCATGAGATTTATCTTTTAAATATTTATTTTATGAAGAAGCAGTTGCTAGAGTTTAGTTATTTAGTAGCATCTTTCACAGGTAAGATATTGTCTTATATTTTTCCCTTACGACTATTTGTATGGACTGATGTATGTATGCAGCTTATCTATAATGAACGAATCGTCCATCTGTTTAAAACCTTTGGAACTCGTTCTTCCATCCAGATGAGAGCCACAGTGATAGGTGGCCAATATATTTCTATTGGGAATAATGTGTGTATTATGAAAAACGCCATACTTACTGCTTGGGATCGAAATGATGCCGCTGGTCAACTATTTTCTCCGGAGATAACTTTTGGAGATGGAACAGTCATAGGAGAACAGAGTCATATCACCGCTATTAATAAGATTTGTATTGGAAGAAATGTACTGTCTGGACGTAGCTTGACAGTGACTGATAACGGACATGGCCGGTCTGAATTTAATAGTATGAACATCCCTCCACGTCAACGGGAACTCTATTCAAAAGGTCCTGTTTTGATCGAAGACAACGTATGGTTGGGTGACAAAGTGACTGTATTACCTGGTGTAACCATCGGACGAAATAGTATTATTGCAGCTAATTCGGTGGTGACTAAAGATGTTCCACCCTATAGTGTAGTGGGAGGAAATCCTGGTCGCATTATCAAAACCTTATCACTTCAAGAATCTTGACATGAATGTTTCAATTATCATAGTAAACTACAATACACGAGACTTAACACTACAATGTTTGCGTTCTGTCTATGAGAAAACGACAGGGTTGTCGTTTGAAGTCATTGTAGTAGATAATGCCTCAGTTGATGCCTCAGTTGAACAAATTAGACTGGAGTTCCCTCAGGCTACACTTATAGAAAGTCCAGAAAATTTAGGGTTTGGTAGAGCGAATAATTTAGGTTATGAGCATTCGAAGGGTGATTATATATTTTTGTTGAATTCGGATACTATTCTAATCAATAATGCCATTGAGATATTGTGGCAGTTTTTAATTGAACATGTAGATATTGCAATTGTTGGCGGGCAATTATTTGAAAAAGATGGATTGAGAACTACTCATTCATACTCTTATGTATTCCCATCTATATTGATGGAACTTGATATATTACTGAGGGGGAGCATTACCCGTCGGATTGAGAAGAAAATAATGAAATCAATTGCAACAGATAGATTTGTCCCGGTTGCATATATTACAGGAGCTGATATGATGTTAAGGCGTAGTGATATACAACAATATGGATTCTTTGATCCCAACTTTTTCTTGTACTTTGAAGAGACAGAACTCTCTTATAGATATCATTGCAAAGGCAAGATCTCGGTATTTGTGCCTGAAGCAAAAATTATTCATTTAGCAGGAGGCAGCTTTTCGTTGGCGAAAGCTCGTAGTAAGTTTTATGTGGAAGGCCGTAGGAAATTTTATAAGATTACCCATTCCATCCTATATCATATGATGACAAATTTTATTTGGCAGATTACATATATTACTGAGGTCATTCGAAATGCTAAGCACCGTTCGAAACGAAAAGAGTGGATGGGGAGAATCCGATTATTGATAAGCCGAAATTCAAATAAATAGAAGGGATACTATGATAAAAATACGAATGGTCGATAGTACCTGTTTCGATAATTGGCATTTGCACTTTAATTCTCAGCTGATAGAAATATTGAGCAACATAGCCGGAGCTGTAGAATATAGAGGTGTACAACATATAGGTGAAAATAGGCTGAATATTAAAAGTAAAAAACTATTTGTGGTTACAATTAATGGTCGGTGGGGAATAATCTGGCGTTTTTTGTTAACCCTGCTGAATGATATATGGCAACTGATAGTAGCTCCGCATGACGAAATTGTAGTATATAGTTTTGATTCGACCGTGTCCTTACGAGTACTGAATTTGTTTAATAAGATCCTACGAAAACGAATTATTATGTTTCGGCATGGATGTATGGAAATGTTACAGACCAATCCATCAGGTAAAGGGATGTTTTATAGATTTGAAAATATGCTTACCAGACAATTTTTCTTAAATAAAAACCTGAGAATTAGTGAAAATGTTCATTTTTTTGTCTTGGGAGATGTAATTTTAAAAAATTTGTCGGTTCTCTTGTCTGAAGATAAGATGAAACACTTCCATTCAATAGATCATCCCTATGACTTTGATAGAAATGCTTTGAATAAGGAAAGAAATAAAACTTCCAAATTAAATATTGGAACTGTTGGTGTCTTTAATGAATATAAAGGTGGGAGAGATATATTGAGATTGGTACAAATACTTAAGGAGAAAAGCATAGACAATATCATTCTATCAGTTACGGGAAGAATTGATTTTGATATTTCACTCTTACAAGAAGCTGGTATTGATCTACCTTCTAATGAAGGGAAAAGTATGGTTAGTGTAGAAGAACTGAAAAGCCGTATGGATCGATTGGATTTTATTTTATACTTTTATCATTCAGATACATATAGACTAACGGCGAGTGGCGCTATATTTGATGCGATCAACAGAAAGCGACCTATAATAGCTCTTCGGAATGACTATTTTGAGTACATATTCAAAAAGTTTGGATCAATAGGATATATTGTTGACTCTATAGATGAAATGGCTGATATAATTTATCGTATTTCTACAAGTACAGAAAAGCATGTTGATTATGATTTTGAACGAATCCAAAAGTTATTATCTATAGATAATACAACGAAAATATTGTCAGAAAAATTACGAGAAATCGGATTTATAGCATAATAAATTGATAAATTAATTTAATAGATAAAAAATCGAATGAAAGTAGCTCTGTTTGGCAGTAAAGACTTTGACAGTCTTGAATATCATCTTCATGATTCGTTGACTTTTTTGGGACATGATGTCTTCCATATTGATATAAAAGATGTTGTGGCAATACCATATAAATATAATTATTGGGCGACAAAACTATTTCCAAAATATGATGCTTATATTTTTAATAATATATCAGATAAAATTATTGAACAAAATCCTGATTTAGTTATCTGTACCTATAGATTTACTCATCCAAAATGTATTAAAAAAATAAAAGATACTTTTCCAAAAGTACCAATCATTCATATAAATCCTGATCAACTTACTACATTAGAGTACCAACAAATATTTGCGTCTCCTTATGATGCTTATTTTACAAAAGATCCTTTTATAGTTAATTTCATGAAGAATAAGATGAAACTTAATGCTTATTATTTACCAGAGGCATTAAATCCAAGAGTTCATAAGAGTCCTCAAGTAAATCGACTGGAGTTAGAAAAAAGTCTTGGAATTGATGTAGTCGCATTTGGAACCATGTATCCCTACAGAGCTAAAATGGTTAGTGAATTAATTAAGCAGGGGATTGATGTAAGTTTATTTGGTGTGCCTGATAGACGTTTCCCTAACGAAGATATAACCAAAAGATTTAGGAATGAGTATATTACCGGTGAACGTAAAGCTGAAGTTTTATATGGCTCTAAGATTGTTTTTAATAATTTTCATTATGCCGAGATAGAATCGGCTAACGTTAAGTATTTTGAGATTTCAGGTATTGGAGGTTTTCAAATATGTGATTATAAACCGACCTTAGAAGAATATTCTAAAATAGATGTAAAAAAATATACTTACAAAACAATAGATGAAGCAATAGATCTGATTAAATATTATTTACCAAGAACCGAAGAACGGCATCAAATTGCTAAAGAACAGATGGAATATTTTCATCAAAACCATACCTACGAACATAGAGTAAACCAAATTTTAAATACCATTTTTCAATGAAAATAGCCTATTTTGGATATAATTCTTTTCTACAACATAAACGTGGTATTGAAAATGTAATTGATTTTCAATCAAAAACCTGTGTGTTTGAAAAAATATATTATTTTCATTGGGGATTGATTACAACTGCATATAAGAATGATAGATTCACTTGTCTTTCAATAAAACATTGTTGGTACTGGCCTATCTTACTTAATATTGTTTTATTTCGTTTAAAAAGAAAAAATAAAATAATTATTCATTCTCATAATCCATTATTCTCGTTTTGTTCAATATTTAAAACAGATATCTTAACTGTACATGATGGACTTTATTATTTATATAAAAGCTATAAAAGTAAGTTTGCTTTTATTTTTCGAATTATTGAACCATTGGTTTATAATAAATGTACTATAATTCATTTTATTTCGAACTATACAAAAGAGCAATCTTTGTTTGGAAAAAAAAAGAACTTTGTTATTATACCCAATACATCCCATTTTGAAACTTATGTGGAAACCAAGAACACTAAGATTAATAAAAATAAAAATGAAAAAATAACAATTCTGATTGTTCGGAGTATCGAAGTGCGAGCCAGATTTGATTTACTATTACAAGTTGCGGAACAATTGTGTGATCAGAATTATGAATTCATTGTGGCGGGCAAGGGTCCTTTATTGCAATACTATCAAAATAAAATTGTAAAAATTAAACTTAAGAATATAGTAATGCTTGGATATGTTGATGATATTGAACTTCTAAATTTATATTCCGAATGTGATATAGTGTTGATGATTGCAGAATATGGAGAAGGTTTTGGATTGCCAATAATTGAAGGCTATTTATTCAATAAGCCGGTAATTGCATCTAATAGATGTGCTATTCCAGAAGTGATAATCTCAAAGGAATATTTATTTGAAAACGATGTTGAAAGTATTATAAAATCAATTAAATATGTTTCAAATACAAAAAAGGAAAATTTCTCTGATTATTATGAAAGTCATTTCTCTAATTTCATAGTTTTGTCGAAATTAAGGAATATGTATTTAAAAATTCATTCATGACAATTTATTTTTTTACTATATTATTATTATTTGCTTTTTCTTTACTCGATGAAAATTACAAGCTTTCATCAGGGCTTAAGAAATGGATGATTTTTATCAGTTATATTCTTCTGGTTCTTCAAGTAGGTTTACGTTGGGAGACTGGTACTGATTGGGAGTCATATTATAACCATTTTGTATCTTTAACAGGTTTTACTTCTGTTATATTTAGTGAATTTGAATATGGATATGGTATTTTTGAATGGTTAGTCAAGTCGATTTCGTCAAATTATTCTGTTTTATTACTAATTCATGCAATTATATACTATTTTTTAATTGTTGACAGTTTTAAGAAGTATAGTCCTAACCTATATTTATCCTTGTTGATGTTCTATACTTTGTCAATGGGTGTAATGGGTTCGAATAGACAATTAATAGCTTTGGCAGTTTGTATTTATGCGATAAGATTTATAATTGAGAAGAAACCTTTAATCTTTTTTCTTCTAATTTTAATTGCTATTTCTTTTCACAGTACTGCATATCTTTTTTTGATTTATTATTTTTTGAATAAGAGTATTAAATCAAAAGTTTTTCTTTTAGTATTGTTAACCGCTATTGTAATTGGTACAACTCAACTTCCAATGATTATATTTACAAAGATTGGTGAACTAATTGGAGGACCTATATCTTTTAAAACTTCTGTTTATGCAGATTCAGCTAAAGACATAATGTCAGAAGGTAAGGTTTCAATATTTGGTTTAGTAAAGAGATTACTATTTCTATCATTTTTCTATTATAACAGAAAAAAATTGAGTGAAAAACTATCTTATTACAATATTTTGTTAAATGGATATTTTGTCGGTATTGTAATATATTTTCTTTTTGCAAACTCACTTTTAATAATTGTAAATAGGGGGAGTTTGTATTTTAATATGATGGAACCTTTACTTATTTCTTCGCAATTATATATACTGAAGGGTAAAGATTTTAAATTTATAGCAATAATTATTTTGCTAGTTTTTTCAATCTTTTTCTTTTTTCAGTCGATTGCAGCTTACCCGGATTTATTTGATCCATATAAAGGACTTTTTATAAATAACAATTATGAAAGGGTAATGCATTAGAAAATTTTTAAAATTTGAAACTAAATTAATTTCGATATTAAAGAATAATTTGACAAATAATGATACTAATTGACAGTTTATATATTAATGATAGCGGTGGACTTGAACTTTTAAAATATTTAGTTGAATATTTTGAGAGTAATTCAAAAATTTATGCATATTATTTGTTTGATTCCAGATGTTCTGAAGTTTTTAGTGATATACCTAAAACACGAAAAACAATACTTAAAGCTAGTCAATTCAATAGATATAAATTTTACAACAAAAATATAACTAAGTTTGATAAAATATTTTGTTTTGGCAATACTCCACCTATAAAAAAGACTGCAGCAATTGTCTATACTTACTTTCATAATATTAATTTCCTGATTATTCCTCAAGATATATCTTTGAAAATCAAGATTTTGATAAAATTAAAATTGCAATATATAAAAATATTAAAAAGAAATACTGATTTTTGGATAGTTCAAACTGATAATACAAAAAATGCATTGGTTCAAAATTTTAATGAAAAAAAATCTAAAATACTTATTTTGCCATTTTTCAAAATTGAAGAATTGAGAAATGAAGTTAGCTTGTTAAAAACCGATTATATTTTTGTTGCTATCTACCAGAAACCTAAAAATCATTTTAATCTTATAAGGGCATGGAGTATTTTGTTTGATTTAGGTTTTACACCAACTTTGCATATTACTTTATCAAAAATGCCAGAAGAATTAAATCAATTGATTTCAGAATGTATAACTCGTGGAGTAAAAATCGTAAATCATGGTTTCATCCCTAAAACAGATTTAAGAAAATTGTATTCTATTTCAAAGGCAACTATATATCCATCAATTAATGAAAGCTTAGGTTTAGGTATTGTTGAAGCGCTTAATTATGGATGTGATTTAATAGGTGCTGATCTACCTTATATACATTCAATTAGCAATCCTTCAGCAGTGTTTAATCCATATAATGTTAATACAATAGTTGATGCTGTTATTAAGTATGAATCTGGAGTATGTCCAAAATCTAATTTGAAAGTCAATAACGAAATTGATAATTTATTAGATTTGTTTAAATAAAATGTTACTTTAATCTATTAAGTGAATCTTAAATGAAGACTAGTTTAAACATGTCAATTGTTCTATATAACTCGGACTTTGAAGAAATTAATAATATAGTAAAATTACTTAGTTGTTATGATTTTGTAAATGATATCTACTTGATTGATAATTCGCCAATAAAAAATGTTTTTTTTGATAAATGCAAAGCTATATATATACACACTGGTGAAAATCATGGATATGGCTCTGGTCATAATATAGCTATAAAAAAGTCAATATATTCAAGTGTGAAATATCATTTAGTTTTAAATTCTGATATTTGCTTTGATAAGAAAGTATTACCAATATTAATAGAGAAAATGGAGGTAGATTCTAATATTGGTATGATAATGCCAAAAGTGCTTGATTTGGATAAAAGTATTCAGTTCTTACCTAAATTATTACCAACACCTTTTAACCTCTTAATTCGCGTAATTAAGCCTTTACAAACACTATTTAAATCCAAAAACAAAGAATATACTTTAGAAAATTATTTTGACATAGAACTCAATGTTCCAATTTTATCAGGTTGTTTTAGTCTATTTAGAGTTGAAGCATTAAAGACAGTTGGATTGTATGATGAAAAATTCTTTATGTACTTTGAAGATTTTGATATTTCAAGAAGAATACATGCTAAATATAAAACCCTTTATTATCCTTCAGTAAGTATAATTCATGTGCACGAGAGAGGAGCGGCAAAGAGTTTCAAACTTTTTAAGGTGTTTGTGAAATCTGCAATTATTTATTTTAATAAATATGGGTGGATTCTTGATAGTGAAAGAACGAAAATTAATAAAAATGTACTGAAAAGTTTAAAATGAATATATTAATCACGGGCATTCACGGCTTCGTTGGCTCCAACCTTGTATCAGCCCTTAAAAATCAACATACGATTTATGGGTTGGATATTGTTGCGCCGGATAAGGAAGGTGTTGCAAAAACCTATACCTGGGCTGAGTTGGAAAGTATACCGGCTGTTGATGTGGTTATTCATTTGGCGGGTAAAGCACATGATACAAAGAATCAGACCAATGCGCAGGTTTATTTTGATATCAATACAGGACTGACTCAAAAGATCTATGACTGGTTTTTGACAACAGATGCTACTAAGTTTATCTTTTTTAGTTCCGTAAAAGCAGCTGCTGATAGGGTAGAAGGGGATGTATTAACTGAAGAAGTGGTACCGAGTCCCAAAGGACCCTATGGAGAAAGTAAGATTGCAGCGGAAAACTATATATTAAGCAAAGAACCCCCGACCCCTAAAGGGGAGGAAGATAAGAATCAAGAACCCCTGAACATTAAAGGGGAGGAATATAAGAAAAGAAAAGAACCCCCGGCCCCTAAAGGGGAGGAAGTGAAGAAAAGAGAATTAAGAGGTGAGGAAGAAGAAGGACAACAGAAAAGGACCTACATTCTACGTCCCTGCATGATCCACGGTCCGGGGAATAAAGGAAATCTGAATCTGTTGTATCAGGTGGTGAAAAAAGGAATTCCGTATCCATTGGGTGCATTTGAAAATAAACGTTCGTTTACCTCCATTGATAATCTGAGCTTTGTCATTGAGAAGCTTATTGAAAATGATATACCTTCGGGGATTTACAATATGGGTGATGATGATTCGCTTTCGACTAACGAATTGATTGCCTTAATAGCAAGTACTACCGGTAACCCCAACAGAACATGGAACTGGAATAAAACCGTGATTGAATTTTGTGCCCGGATAGGGACTGTACTTCATTTGCCATTCAATACCGAGCGATTACTAAAACTGACTGAAAATTATGTGGTGTCCACTAAAAAGTTAAAGACAGCACTTGGAATAAAGAATATGCCTGTTAGTGCTCAGGGAGGATTTATTAAAACATTAAAAAGTTTCGAAAAAACATGATCTATATAGTAATATTAATTTTACTGGTACTGGCTGAACTGGCTTATTTCAAAATTGCCGATCGTTTTTCGATCATAGACAAACCCAATGAACGCAGTTCGCATACGAAAGTTACGATCCGTGGCGGGGGAGTGATATTCTATATCGGGGTGTTGTTATACTTTTTTCTGGAAGATTTTCAATATCCCTGGTTCTTTTTAGGACTTACACTGATGACTTTGATTAGTTTTGCAGATGATGTGAAACCTCAATCAAAAAAACTCCGGTTGATTATACAGTTTACGGCTATGGCGTTGATGTTCTATCAGTGGGAATTGTACTCAAACCTCTGGTATTTTACACTGATTGCATTTGTTGTGTGTACCGGTATCATAAATGCGTTCAATTTTATGGATGGCATTAACGGGATTGTTGGTGTATACAGCGCGGTTGTTGTGTGGACATTGTGGTATATTAATGTATACCAGATCCCGTTTGTTGATGAGAATATGATTTATTCTGTCATAACTGCATTGGGAGTATTCGTATTCTTTAATTTCAGGACGAAGGCAAAATGCTTTGCAGGTGATGTCGGTTCCATATCCATTGCATTTATCATCCTTTTTCTGTTGGGGCTGCTCATCATTAAAACGGATGACTTTAGTTATATTACCTTGCTGCTGGTTTTTGGAATCGATACGGTGATGACCATTGTTCACCGGTTAATCATGAGAGAAAATATTTTTAAACCCCACCGCAATCATGCATTCCAAATCATGGCCAACGAGTTACAGATACCGCATGTGGTGGTAACATCGATTTATGCGTGTCTGCAGATGGGGATAAATATTGGGTTTTTTATATTCAAACCCTATTCATACTGGTATATGGGAATTGTCATAGCGATATTATCACTTTGTTATTTGATATTTGAAAAGAAATATTTTAAGTTACGCCAGACACCCCGTAATATTAGAAGGCAGGAGCAAAGAGCAAAGAGACAAGAGGTTAGATCCAAGAGCTTAGAGCATAGAGGATAGAGCCAAGAACCAAGAACCAAGAGCCAAGAACCAAGAACCAAGAACCAAGAGCAAAGAGCCAAGAACCAAGAGCAAAGAGCCAAGAACCAAGAGCAAAGAGCCAAGAACCAAGAGCCAAGAACCTAGATCAAAGAACCAAGAGACAAGATCATAGAGCCAAGGGAAAAGTTAAAAGTAAAAGATTGCATCTCCCTTAACTAAAGGACTTAGGGCTGTTTGTAACATGAGAGACTCTTATAAAATGGCTGACGGACCAAAAATGATATGTAACAAATCATAATTTTGAAGAAAGTTATTTTGCCACAAAGTCACAAAGTCTCTAAGTTCCACTAAGTCCAATATGAAAATTATTCTTTCTTTGTGTAGCTTTGTGTCTTTGTGACTTTGTGGCAAAGGGAAATTAAATTCATGAGGGATATGTTAAGAAAAAAAAGACTTACCCTTATTCCTTATTTGTACGTTTAGTACATTTTCAATTCTTATTTTAAACTGTCTTTTTTTCTCAACAAGATGGCTATATATAACTGAGAATTGCAAAAAAAATATATAAAAACAAAGCAAAAATTATTACCGGTAATTTAATTCGTGTAATTCGTCAAAATTCGTGTAATTCGTTTTAAATTCGTTTTAAATTTGTGTAATTCGTATTAATTCGTAATATTATGAAGAAAGTATTTGTAAGCGGCTGTTATGACATGCTTCACAGCGGTCATGTGGCATTTTTTGAGGAAGCTTCTGAATATGGTGATCTGTATGTGGGGATAGGATCCGACAAAACGATTAATACCCTGAAGGCACGTAAAACCGTTAATTCGGATGCAGAACGTCTGTATATGGTGAAAGCCCTGAAGGTAGTGAAGGATGCCTGGATCAACAAAGGAGGCGGATTGCTCGATTTCCTGGAAGAATTTAAAGATCTTCAACCGGATATCTTTTTTGTCAATGCTGATGGCCACACGCCCGATAAAGAAAATTTATGCAAACAACTGGGAATTGAGTATGTGGTGAGCAAACGGATTCCTCATGGCAATTTACCCACCCGTTCCACTACTGCCCTTCGTAAAGAATGCAAGATACCTTATCGCATTGACCTGGCAGGTGGCTGGCTCGACCAACCCTATGTCAGCAAGTTCGCATCCGGTCCCGTATTGACCATTTGCATCGAACCCGACTATGAATTCAATGACCGTAGTGGTATGTCCACCAGCAGCCGGAAAAAGGCCATAGAGCTATGGCAGTCGGATATACCTGATGGTGATAAGGAAAAACTCGCCAAAACGCTTTTCTGTTTTGAAAACCCACCCGGAAGCAAATACATTAGCGGGTCGCAGGATTCTCTGGGTATCACCATGCCGGGATTAAATAAATACCACTATGATGGCGATTACTGGCCTACGCAGATTGAAAGTGTCCTGCAACCAGATTTGCTTGACTGGATCGAGGAACGTATCTGGATGATTCCGCTCTATCCCCGTAACAATGCTTATGATGTACTGGCTAACCAGCAGATTGATCATGCCGGGGCTTCCCGGTTGAGTCATGCTGCCGATCAATGCTGGCAGGCTATAAACGCTAAAAATGCAGTCGAAGTAGGTAGATCAATGACTGAAAGTTTCGAAGCGCAGATTGCCATGTTCCCGAACATGCTGACTCACGGTGTGCTCGATCAGATTGAGCAACACCGGAATCAGGTATATGGCTGGAAATTGAGTGGCGCCGGTGGTGGAGGTTATCTGATCTTCTTTAGCGAAAAGACTGTAGAGAATGCCATACAGATTAGGATTAGGAGATAGAAGTGAGAGGTGAGGAGTGAGAGGTGAGAAAAGAGAAAAGAGAAAAGAGAAAAGATGTAAGCTTTATAGTATTTAAGATCAGGTTTATAATATGAATTTGTGTATCTTTGTGTCTTAGTGTCTTTGTGGCAGGAGTAGTTTGTTTCTGAGTGCTTATAGTGCTGTGCGAACAAAAACAATAAGAAACAAAACTTATCTTTAAACCGATATAACTCTCATTATCCATTCTTTACACCCCTTTAACCACCGGAGCTGGGTTTATACTTTTCTTTACTCCCCGCCATTTATCCCGATTTATCGTGAGGGGCCGGGGGTTATAATTATAAAAGTAATAGTCTTTAGAAAGTGTTTCCCTCCGGCTTAGCTATGTATTATCAATAGACTCCAGCTTTAGCTGGAGGAAGAATTTTTTTTATTCATGGAAGCACAGAACGTAATTCGTGAAATTCGTGAAATTCGTTTTAATTCGTGAAAATAAGTTGTTAGTAAAAATTAGTTGTTAGTTATGGAGATAATAAATTTAGAGTTGTTGAACTCAATTACAAAGAAGGCACAAGAGAGTCCGCGGTTACGGATGAATTATAACTATCATAAAAGTCCGGATTCAAAGGCCCAGCGATTGCTGAATGCCCTGGAGCCCGGTACCGAATTACCCATACACAGGCATCAGTTTACTTCTGAGACGTATATCCTGTTAAAGGGTAGATTAAAGGTGTTATTTTATGCTGAAAGCCATGAATTGATATCCAGTTCCGAATTAGATCCTGCCAAAGGGGTTTATGGGGTTGATATTCCTGCCGGACAATGGCATACGGTAGAAGTGCTTGAAACAGGTACGGTTATTTTTGAAGTGAAGGATGGACCGTACATGCCAATAGAAGAGGATGATATGTTTGAGGTATAATATTTAGCGTAGAGCATAGAGCATAGAACCAAGAGCCAGGAACCAAGATTAAAGAACAAAGAATAAAGAGAAAAGAGCCAAGAGCCAAGAACAAAGAGCAAAGAATAAAGAGAAAAGAGCCAAGAGCCAGGAACCAAGATTAAAGAACAAAGAGCAAAGAACAAAGAGCAAAGAACAAAGATTAAAGAGCAAAGAGTAATAGATTCCACTTTCTTAATTCGTGTAATTCGTTCTAATTCGTGTAATTCGTTCTATTTCGTGCAATTCGTTTTAATTCGTTCTAAATTTCTGGAAGACCACTATATTTTCGAATCCACCGGAAGTTTGTATCCAGTCTTTAAGTAGACCGGTTTTTTCATACCCCTCCTGTTCGAATAATCGCATGCTAGGAATGTTGTTTTCAGAAATATGGCAGTATAGTTGGTTGATTTTCAGGTATCCGAATACATATTCTTCTACCAGGTGCAGGCTTTCACGGGCAAATCCGTTTCCCTGAAAGGCAGCGTCTACAAAAAGTCCCAGGGCAATGCGGCTGTTGTGAATGTCAAAGTCGAACAAGTCGACAGTACCCACCGTTTCACCTGATTTAACGCTGACGATCATCAGCCTTAACTGTTTAGTTTCGTAGATGTCTTTGTCTGAATTGACAATGTATTGTTTCAGTATGTAACGGGAATAGGGGTTGCGAGTATTGCCAACATCCCATAACTGAGTGTTGTTTTCCCACACATACAACCGGTCAAGATCTTCCGGTTCAACTGCGCGAAGTCGTATGTTTTCGTTTTCTAAGAACAACTTAAGAATTTACAATTTAAGAATTTACAATTTACGATTTATCGATAGCCGGACATTTTTATAATTGGAATATCATTCCTCATTTCTTACAACTACCTACTACCTACTACCAACTACCTACTACCAACTACCTACTACCAACTAATTCTTGTTCTTTATTTTCCAAACAGCGTTTGAAACAGTCCTTTTTTCATTGGTTGGAATTCGCTTTGAATTTCATACGAAACAGGATCAAGATATTTGCCCGATACAATCATTCGGTATATGATTCCCCAATCGGGCAATCCGCCCAGGTTCCTGTCGTCCAGAAATAAATCGGCTTTCAGTTTACGTGGTTCTTTATGTTCAGCGTCTTCTTCCGGATAGTTACTGTTCACGGCATAAAACTCAAGTCCTTTATTCCGGCAATAGTCAATGGCTTCCTGCAATTCAACTCCTTCGCGGACCGTCCACAGTATTAACTGATAATCCGGACTTTGTTGCAGTCTTTTCAGTGTGTCAATTGCAAAAGGAATTTCACGTCCAATTTTTGGATATTCGTGTGTTACTATCGTACCATCAAAATCTACAGCAATAATCATATATCGGATGTTATAAATTGACCCCCAGCCCCTAATGGGGTTTAAAGAAAGGAGAATGAGAGTCGTATCGTTAAAAAAATATTGTTTGAAATTTTATTGTGTAGATAATAGTAATTTACAAGACCTTTAACTATCTGAAATATAAATTACTACTATCTCCTAAACAATCTACTTTAAAATGAAGACAAATTCGAATACCATTTTTACACCTCCGTTTGCTAACGAAGAAAAGCTCTTAAGTATCTTAATTTTAAACATTACACTATAAGGGTTTTAGATAGTTGCTTTTATTGTGGCTGTTTTATATATTGATTCTTTAACTACTTATTTTTCAACTCAATCAACTTAATCAACAAATCAACCTCCCGATAGCAATCGGGACAACCAAACACCAATTACTCTTCCGGTTCCTCAATCTTCAAATCCGATTTGATCTTTGCTTCGGTTGGTTTGCAGAACAGCAATGCTACAGCAGCTATTCCTGCACAAAAGATCATGGAAGGAGTGCGTATAATGTAAAATGACACGACACTAAGCACTAAACCCAATCCAACAGCTACGATACGCCAAGTGGCACCTGCGGTGTACTTTTCCAACTTCAGGAAGTTATCTTCAATGACAGCCCATTTTTTGGTGCTTTTGTTGAAGAGCGACAGGGCAGCAGGTATGGATATAATGATATAGATAATGACAAAGGATGATAAATTGATGCTTAACTGACTCTTGGCATCAGCCACATTGGTGCCGGATTGAGTGATTATATATCCCACTATTGTTGCTAAAATGGTCAACGTATAAATCAGGTAATAAGCGATGTAAATTCTCTTTACGATTCTTTCCATGTTTTTTTAGTTAAGCTCTAATCCCCTGAGGGTGGTAAAGCAATTGTTTCAATACTTGTTAGTTGTTATTTAAATGAATTCGTGAAATCTACCCTGTTTATAATCGATCGACCAAGAGTCACCTCGTCGGCATATTCCAGTTCATCGCCAATGGCAACACCCCGGGCAATGGTGGTGACTTTAATATTCAGTGGAGCCAGCTTTCTGAAAATATAAAAGTTGGTGGTGTCGCCTTCCATGGTGGTGCTCAGTGCCAGTATGATCTCGCTTACATGTTCATCCGAAACCCGTTGAATCAGACTTTCTATTTCAAGATCTTTTGGCCCGATACCATCCATGGGTGAAATAATCCCGCCCAATACATGATACAACCCCCTGAATTGTTGCGTATTTTCAACCGACATGACATCCTTTATGTTTTCAACCACACAAACCGTCTGGTGTTCGCGTGAAGGATTACTGCAGATACGGCACACTTCCGTATCTGAAATGTTATGGCAAACCTTGCAATAAATTATTTCCTTTCGTAGTTGAATAAACGAATTTCCAAATGCTTCTACTTCCTGCTCAGGCTGTTTCAACAAATGTAACACCAACCTTAGGGCCGTTTTTCGACCTATTCCCGGTAGCTTGGCAAACTCATTTACCGCATTTTCGAGTAAGGAAGAGGAATATTGTTGGTTGCTCATAATCGGTTTTTCATTGCAGGTGCAAATTTATAAAAAAAAACGATTCAAAACTATTTTTGTTCAAGGCATTTCCTTTCGGGCATTTTTTGGTATTTTTGCAGGGAAAGACAGCAATTAAGCGTTAAGCATTGAGCATTGAGTAAAGAGCGTTAAGCATTAAGTATTAAGCAAAGAGCAAAGAGCAAAGAGCAAAGAGTATAGAGCTTAGAGCAAAGAGCATAGAGCATAGAGCATAGAGCATAGAGCATAGAGCATAGAGCATTAAGCGTTAAGCATTGAGCAAAGAACAAAAACAAAAAAGTTTGATAATACAAAATAATGAAAAAATACAAATAAATACTAAATACAAATACTAAATACTAAACATACAACGCTCTATGAACAGTGCTCTACACTTAATTCTCAATGCTCAATGCTCAATACTCAATACTTAATTCTTAATTGCTTAATTGTCAATACTCAATACTTGATGCTTTATGCTTTATGCTTAATACTCAACACTTAATTCTTAATTGCTTAATTGTCAATGCTCAACACTTAATGCTTAATTCTCAATGCTCAATACTTGATGCTTGATGCTTAACGCTTAATGCTTAACACTTAACGCTTCTCATAATGTCCGGACTTTCAATCTTACTGGTTATCGTTGTATATTTTTCAGTATTGCTACTGATATCCTATGTGGTAGGTAGAAAAAGCACGGACAATGATGCGTTCTTTTTAGGCAACCGGAAATCTCCCTGGTGGCTGGTGGCAATCGGAATGGTCGGATCGTCCATCTCGGGTGTGAGCTTTGTATCCGTGCCCGGCATGGTGCGGGGGATTGATTTTACGTATATGCAAACCGTACTGGGCTTCTTTTTCGGTTACCTGGTGATTGCCAATGTGCTTCTTCCGTTGTATTATAAATTGAACCTGACCAGTATTTATACCTATCTGGAGCAACGCTTTGGAAAATACACCTATAAAACAGGTGCTTCCTTTTTCCTGTTGTCGCGTACCATAGGCTCCGGGGTCCGGTTATACCTGGTGACGCTGATTTTGCAACTCATTGTTTTCGATGCCTGGCATATCCCTTTTGTGGTCACCGCTTCGGGAACAATCTTTTTTATCTGGTTGTATACCCACCGCAGTGGTATTAAAACCATTGTCTGGACAGATACACTTCAGACCCTGTGCCTGATTTCGGCCTTGGTGTTGATGGTTGTGCAGGTATCGAAGCAATTAAATTTCAGTGCCGGCGATTTTGCCACCTCCATGATTCATTACAACCATTCACGCATATTTGTATTTGACGACTGGCATTCTAAGCAAAACTTTTTCAAACAGTTTTTTAGCGGGATATTTATTGCCATTGTCATGACAGGCCTTGATCAGGATATGATGCAAAAGAACCTGACCTGCAGGAATCTCCATGATGCAAAGAAAAACATGTACTGGTACGGGATTGCCTTTGTCCCCCTGAATTTGTTGTTTCTGACCCTGGGAGCCATGTTGCTGATGCTGGCAACGAAAAACCACATTGCTTTGCCGGCATTGTCTGACGATATATTGCCCGTGTTTGCAACACAATACCTTGGTCCGGTAGTCACGTTCTTATTTATCATCGGAATCATTGCAGCTGCTTTTGCCAGTTCCGATTCTGCATTGGCATCGCTTACCACATCCTTTTCAGTCGATATCCTGGGAGTCAGGCAACTGGAACCCGCAAAGGCCGAACGCTACCGAAAATATACCCATATCGGGATGTCCGTCGTTTTTGTGGTGATCATGCTCGTTTTTAAACTGGTGAACAACAAAAGCATTATCGATGCCGTATACACCATTGCAGGCTACACCTATGGACCATTGCTGGGAATGTTTGCATTTGGATTATTTACGAAAAAACAGGTGAAGGATAAAATGGTACCCATTATAGCCATTGCTTCTCCTTTTATATGTTACGGGTTGAATTCCCTATCAACCATTCTGTTTCACTATCCGTTGGGGTACGAATTGCTCATGATAAACGGATTGATTACTTTTGCAGGGATGTGGATGATTTCCATACCAAAACCCAACCCAAACTTTTCCAAAGTTTAGAACTTTGGAAAAGTTATCAGAAAATAAACTAACACGAAACTCAATAAAACAATGGAAATAAAATCTGCCGAATTCATTATCAGCAACACAGATTACCTGAAATGTCCCGATAGCCGTCTACCCGAATATGCTTTTATCGGACGCTCGAATGTGGGCAAATCGTCACTTATCAATATGCTTTGTAACCGCAAAGACCTGGCTATGACATCCTCAAAACCGGGTAAGACCTTGCTGATCAATCATTTTTTAATCAACAACAACTGGCATCTGGTGGATTTGCCGGGTTACGGGTATGCTACTGCCGGTAAGAAAATGCGCGATCAGTTGCAGGATATCATCGAAAGCTATATCCTGAACCGCGATCAGCTCACTTGTCTGTTCTTACTGATCGACAGCCGTCTTGAACCCCAGAAGATTGACCTCGAATTTATAGAATGGCTGGGAGAAAACGGTGTTCCTTTTGTGATTGTGTTTACCAAACTCGATAAACTTACCCATGCCATCGGTAAATCAAACACCAAAAAATACAAAGACAAACTTCTGGAACAGTGGGAAGAATTACCAACCATATTCCTAACCTCTTCCGAAAAACGTGTCGGAAGGGATGAATTGCTGGGATATATCGAGGGAATTAATAAACGTTTATAGTTTGTAGTTTATAGTTAAAGCTGCTAGTGAGTCGGTAGTGGAAGGAATGAGGAATGAGAGGTGGGAATGAAGAGTGTCTTTCCCATCTCCCCCAGGAGCATAGCCGTCAAGCTAAAAAATAAATTGCAATAAAGACAGCTGGTTTTCGGGCTGAAAGCCCATTATATACTAGCCCAAGGTAAAGTCCGTCAGCTGACGGAGCGACGCCTTGGGACAATAAATATGTCAATTTGCGCCATGAAAGGGCAATATAGAATATTGTCAATCAATATTGTTCAATTTTATGCTGCCCTTTCAGGGCGAAAATCTTAATTCATCCATTCACCCAAGGCGTCGTGCTTTCAGGCCTTCACCTTGGGCTAATATATGCCAGACTTTCAGTCTTAATACCCTTAGCTTGGCGGCAATGTGCCAGTAGAGGGGGTAGGGGGTGAGGTTTTCAGCAATCGTTTGCAGAACAATAATTGTAACATTGTTTTATGATTGAAGAGTTGATTGGTAAAAAAAGGATATTATTGTACTTCTTTTCAATATCCATGACTTTGTTCCCTGATCTTTGATCTTTGTTCTTGGTTCCTTGTTCTTTGCTCAATGACTCTTAAATCTAAAAAATACTATGCTGAACATTCAAAAGAAAATGAACAATACCTTTCTGGCATTGTTGGGATTACCTGCTACGGCTGTCGGATTTGCGCTATCCACCCAGATTGCGGCCTTAAGCTGGATTCTGTCGAATAAGTACGGGCTCGATATTCACGATGTGGCTTTTGTCTGGCTCGCCGGTCCCATTGCCGGAATCTTCGGTCAGGTAATTGTGGGATTGCTCAGTGATAATGTCTGGTTTATGGGTGGACGCCGCCGTCCGTTTATCATGATTGGAGGAATGGTAAGTACCATTGCTTTCCTGGCACTTCCCCACATTAACGGAATATCCAAAGTTACCGGTATCGCCGATATTATTCTGATTGCCTCAGTGATTGCCCTGTTCCTCGATTTATCGGTGAATGTAACCTTTAACCCTGCCCGCTCTATCATTGCCGACCTGACTCCCGAAGGCAAGGTACGTACGTCAGGCTATGTGTGGATGCAAATTATTTCAGGCTTTTTTGGAGTGTTTGCCTATTTCCTTTCCATGCTTTTCGGAAATGTACTGTTGCTGTATATTGCTGCAGCCATTGTATTTATAACAGCTGTATTCCCCATCCTGTTTATTCAGGAAAAGAAAGAACAATCCGAAGCACAGGCAAATGATACCTCTACATTTGGTGTCTGGCAAATCTTTAAAGAAATTTATCCATTGTACGGTTTTTTGGTATTCGGTGTATTCAGTTTGTTTTTTCATTTTTACAAAGATTCCCTCGCCGGTTGGCACAATCCTGTATTGATCGCCTCACTGTCTTATTCGGTTCTGATTGGCATAGTCATTATTGTCCGGGGAATAAAGAATCCATCGAACAGGAATGAGTTTCAAAAGATCATGCTGGCACACTCCTTTACCTGGGTAGCATTTCAGAGTATGTTTATCATGTCCGGTTTTTTTATCGAACATCAAATCATGCCCAATCTGAATGTGGCAGGTATCACCGCCAACTGGTTTGCCGAAAAACTGACCGGTAATACCCAGACCGCGGCAGCTTCCATAGGAAATATTGTTTCGTTGGGCTTTTTTATCCTGAATTTAGTAGGAGCCATTTTTCCGCTTATCCTCCAGGCCATTGCCAAGCGGATTGGCAGGGTAAAGACCTATATTGCGGCCTTGTCGTTTTCGGCAATAGGGTATTTTTATGTCGCTTATTTCAGTCATGTTGAATTGGACTTTTACATCGGCATGTTCCTGGTTGGGATCGGTTGGTCGGCTGTCATTTCAATTGTCTTTGCCATTATGAGCGAAAGGGTGAATCCTGCCAAGATGGGCTTGTTTATGGGCGTATTCAATCTGGCGGTGGTATTGCCGCAAATGATGAGCAACGGGGTAGCCAATATTATCAAGGAAACAGGTAATCACCAGCTATTGTATATTTTCTGCGGATTGCTGGTAACCACTTCGGTCATTTTCTGGATGTTTGTAAAAGAACCTGAATCGTCGGTGGTAAAACAATCCATTCCCTCAGGAGGTCATTAATAAATTTACTAGCCGTCACTATCCCTACAAGTTTTAGTTATTTTCAGTTGCCCCAAAGTTCCTCTTTATGAAGATGGATCTATGGGGCACTTGTTTTTAAATAAGTTAAGGAAATTATTTTAAGTTGGAAATATCACCAACCATCCTGATTCTATCGATGACAAGAGAATAAGGGCGGGTTATTAAGGTATCAGGTTTTCTACGAAGGGACAGAAAATAAAAATAAGGGCTTTTACTACCACATTTAAACCCTTTGGATTAACGACGAAGACTTTATATTAGGACTCATTACAAATAATCTTATTGTTTTTTAATCATATAATGACGTAATAAAAGGCTCATGAAATTTAGTATAGTTGAAATAAATACGTTTTTTGGAGTGAAAAAATCATTTTCTATTTGCAATTAACTGTTATCTTTGCACATCGAAATGTAATATCAATTTTCTTAAAGATTAGCCGGGTGATTCCCTCAGTTTAGTATTTAAAAATAACCCATGAAGAAATTATCCTTTTTTGTTTTCATTTTGTTTTTGGCTGCATTAAGCCTGGTATCATGTGGAAAGAAAACTGCAGGAACACAAAATGCAGAAAAGTACGATTCACTGACGGTTAGATATGCCCGGGGTTTTTCAATCCGGTATTACCATAATTACAAAGAAGTGATCGTATACAGCCCCTGGGTGAAAGGAACCGAATATGCCCGTTACTTCCTGGTATCCGACAAAAAAATAAAAACGCCATCCGACGGAACGAAGATACAGATTCCGTTGACTACGCTGGCAACTACATCGGTTACTCATCTGGAATTCCTGAGTTTGCTGGGTGAACTTCAAACCATCACTGGTGTTTGTTCCCCGAAAATTATTTACAATCCAATGGTATTAAAAAGAACAGCGGAGGGGAAGATCGCCGATCTGGGTGATGCCTTCAGTATCAATGTAGAACGAACGTTACAGTTGAAACCCGGGGCAGTGATGATGAGCGGGTACAATCAAAACGATCCGTATGCCAAAAGGGTATCCGAATCAGGCATACCGGTTATTTTCAATAATGAGTGGATGGAGACTTCTTTGCTGGCACGTGCTGAATGGATCAAATTTGCTGCAGCTTTTTTTAATAAGGAAAAGCTGGCAGACAGTATCTTCTCGGATATTGATACACGGTATACCAATATAAGAAACAAAGCAGCCAAAGTAAAAATCAAGCCCAACATCATGGCAGGATCCAATTTCAGGGGGACATGGTACATGCCCGCCGGACGGAGCTTTATGGGCAGGTTATTTGAGGATGCTGGTGCCCGTTATTATTTTGCCGCTGATACCACTTCCGGAAGCCTGCCATTGAATGTGGAATCGGTATTAAAAGACTTCGCACAAACTGATATCTGGCTTAACTGCAACTTTTCATCTCTTACTGACCTGGTGAAAGCCGACAGTAAACATGCGCTGTTTCGTCCGGTGACCCTTAAACAGGTTTATAATTTCAATAAACGCTTGTTGCCTTCGAGTGCCAATGACTTCTGGGAAAGTGCTATTGCCCGGCCTGATTTGTTACTGTCGGATGTGATTGCTATCCTGCATCCCGAAATCATGCCCGGATATCAGTTCGTATATGCAGAGAAATTGAAATAAAAAAACATTGATATATTTAGTTGATTGCTTAACGCTGTCAGAGTGATTGATTGACGCTGTCAGGTGCGATTGTTTGACGCTGTCAGGTGCTGCGCACGCTGACAGGTCTGTGTGTTTGAAAAGTAAGATATTTTTGTACCTTTGGGGTCGGAATATGATTTTTAATTAAATGATATAAGTACTTGAAGATATATAATGTGCTATTTTAGTTGCTGATTATTTATCGCTGTTTATGTCAGGCAGGAATATACCAATTGTACCGTTAACTCCTGGGAGTTCTAAAATATAAGCATCCAATCTGAATTACACGAATATTATTTATAGTTATTCAATGAAATCCCGTTCAATCATTCTATTCCTTGCACTTTCACTTTTGACAATCTGTCTTTTCCTGTCCGATCTGGCATGGGGAAGCATCCATATATCCATGCGTGAGATTCTGTCGGTTTTTGTTGGAAAAGGAGAAAATGGAATCAATTCAGAGATCCTGTTGAACTTCCGGTTACCAAAAGCCATTACGGCTGTATTGGCAGGTGCTTCATTATCGGTAGCGGGGTTGATGATGCAGACACTGTTTCGCAATTCACTGGCCGATCCATATATACTTGGCGTGAGCTCGGGTGCCAGTCTTGGAGTAGCCTTGGTTATGATGGCTGCTGCCTTTCTACCCGTAGCATTTGTTAGCAGTGGATGGGCATTGATTGCCGCCGCTATTATTGGTGCATCGGTAGTGCTTGTGCTGGTGGTGGGCGTTTCTTTTAAGGTGCATAATGCGGTGTCATTGCTTATTGTGGGGTTAATGTTCGGTACTATCGCCGGATCACTGGTGAGTGTATTGCAGAATTTCAGTAATCCGGATGCCATCAAACTATTTGTCATGTGGACATTCGGTAGCCTGAGTGCTGTTACGTGGAACTATATGCAAGTATTGTTACCTGTGGTGCTGGTCGGTATTGGCATGGCATTTTTTCTTCAAAAAAGGCTGGACGGTTTGTTATTGGGTGAAAATTATGCACGTGGATTGGGCATCTCCATTGTCAGGACACGCTTATTTATTGTGGTAGCCACAGGGCTGCTGGCAGGAGGTATTACCGCCTTCACCGGTCCGATTGCCTTCGTGGGTGTTGCCATACCGCATATTGCCAGAGGCCTTTTCAAAACATCGAGCCATAAAGTACTCTTACCGGCAAGCATTCTTTGCGGTGCTTCCCTGCTTTTAGTCTGCGATATCATTACACAAATCCCTACATACACATTACCCATTAATACCGTCAGTGCACTGTTCGGGGCACCGATTATCATCTGGATCATTATTAAGAAGAGGTGAGAGGTGAGAGGTGAGAGGTGAGGAATGAGGAATGAGGAATGAGTAGGTAGTAGGTAGATAGTCAATAGTTTATCTGTGGAAAAAACAAAGAGTAAAGTAAAAAGTAAAAAGTAAAAAGTAAAAAGTAAAAAAAGTAAAAAGAACAAAGATCATAGAACCAAGAACCAAGAACCAAGAACCAAGAACCAAGAAACCGGAACGCAAGACACGAAACGCAAAACGTGGAACGTGGAACACGGAACACGGAACGCAAAACTTTTCAAACTCTTCAAACATCAAACTCTTCAAACTTTAAAGAATGTCCATTCTCACCACAAAGAACCTATCCATTGGTTATTCCAAAAAAGGAAAGACCGACATCATCCAATCAGGACTTGATCTGCAATTGAGGGCCGGGGAGCTGGTGTGCCTGATTGGACCGAACGGGAGTGGAAAATCCACCTTGTTGCGAACGCTCACCGGTTTGCAAAAGCCATTAACGGGTACTACATTCATTGATGGAAAAGATATTACCAAAATAAAGCAGAATGAAAAAGCTTTGATGCTGGCGCTGGTGTTGACTGAAAGAGTGGACATTGAAAATACGACCGTTTATAATCTTGTTGCATTGGGTCGTCATCCACACAGCGACTGGTGGGGAAATGTTACTGATAATGAGGATGCCATCATTTGTGAAGCGATCGAAATGGTCCATATGGATCACAAAATGCATCAGAATATCAACGAACTCTCCGATGGTGAACGGCAACGTGCCATGATTGCAAAGGCACTGGCACAGGATACTCCTATCATCATGCTGGATGAACCGACAGCACATTTAGATCTCCCAAACCGGGTGGAAATCATGTTGCTTCTTCACAAACTGGCCCACAGAACACAGAAAGCAATTCTGCTTTCCACCCATGAACTGGACCTGGCACTCCAGGCTGCCGACCGGATATGGTTGATTAGCTCCGATAAGGGTATTGAAAGCGGAGTGCCCGAAGACCTGGTATTCAATGGCAGCTTTACCCGAACATTTCAAAGCAAATCGTATTTTTTTAATGCTGCAAACGGGAACTTCTCCATGAATTACCCTATGAATAAAAAAGTGTGGGTGTCGGGCGATAAAACACGCATGTACTGGACGCTCCGGGCATTGGCCAGGGCCGGATACGAGGTTGTTCATGATGCGGAAGTTCAGATACTGGTCACAGAAACAGGCTGGACGTTGAATGAAAAAGAAATATTTACTGTGGAAGAATTGCTGAATGCATTAAATAAAGAGTGAGAGGTAAGAGGTGAGGAATGAGTCGGTAGTCAGTAGTCTGTAGTAGGTAGTCAGTAGTAGGTAGTCAGTAATAGGTAGTCATTAGTAGGAGAGAGGTGAGAGGTGAGTGCGTCAGCAAGTGAGTAAGAATAAGTCGAAGAATAGTAGCAGGTTGTTGCTGTCAGATTATAATTTAGAGTTTTGTTTGTTGTATCTTTGTCATGAATTACACGATTCTATAAAATAAATACATACAATTTCCGTTAAAAGAGGGTTTTAATCCTTATTTTCTGAAGTGAACACACCTTGCATGAAGAACAAAATATTCATTCTACTTAGTATCATCCTATTTACAGTGGGCCTGTCGGCTCAATCAAAAGTACGTGTTTACGGCTATGTCATTGATACCAACAACCGGGGGATTGAAACGGCGAGTGTGTTTTTCGAGCATTCCAATGTCGGGACTATCACCAACCAGAATGGGTATTATGAATTGACCATGACGGTTAAGGATTCGGCTACTTTGGTTTATTCGATGCTGGGATACCAGACTATCAAACACACCATTCATCCACATCAACAGGTTATTCAGATTTCGGTAGAATTACAGGCACTGTCAAAAGAAATAAGTGGCGTGAATATTCTGGGACAAAGGCGCCAGACTTCCACGCTGGATATGCTTGATCCGAATAAATTCAGGGCCATGCCCAATAGCGCAGGAGGAATAGAATCGTTGCTGGTCACTTTTGCCGGGGTGAGTTCGAATAATGAGCTCAGTTCGCAGTACAATGTGCGTGGGGGAAACTTTGATGAAAATGCGGTGTACGTCAATGGCATTGAAGTGTATCGTCCCCTGTTAATCCGTTCAGGCCAGCAGGAAGGATTGAGCTTTATCAATCCGGATATGGTTCAGAATGTTGCTTTTTCTGCCGGAGGCTTTGATGCAAAATATGGTGATAAGATGTCATCAGTACTCGACATCCAGTATAAGAAACCGGCTGATTTCGAAGCTACTGCTTCGGTGAGTTTGTTGGGTGCTTCGGCCTATGTGGGTACAGCCAACAGTAAGTTTACCCAAATGCACGGGTTTCGTTATAAAACTTCGTCCTATTTGCTTGGGACGCTCGATACGAAAGCAGAATATACGCCTGCCTTTTTTGATTACCAGACTTATCTGACCTATCAGTTTAATCCAAAACTGGATATGACATTCCTGGGTAACTTTTCTCAGAATTCCTATCAGTTCATCCCGCAAACCAGACAAACAACATTCGGTACCTACAGTGATGGCCGTAAACTGACCGTTTTTTTTGAAGGACAGGAACAGGATCTGTTTCGTACATCCTTTGGTGCCCTGACGTTAAATTATAAACCTGTAAAGGGGATGAAGCTAAGTCTCCTGGCATCATCTTTTTATACGAATGAAAACGAAACGTATGATATACTGGGTGAATATGTGCTGAGTGAAGTAAAAATGGATCCCGATCCTACCAAACAAACAGGTGCTTCGTTGGGTGTGGGTAAGTATCAGCAACATGCCCGTAACCGGTTAAATGCTTATGTGAGTAATATGGCTCATTTAGGAGAGTACGACCTTGCAAATCATAAAATGAAATGGGGTGTCGCCATTCAGAATGAAGTCATATCAGATAAGATATCCGAATGGGAAATGCGGGATTCTGCCGGTTATTCGTTGCCTTTCAGCGACAAACAAGTCAACCTGTATTATAATTTAAAATCGGATACTGTTTTGTCCACCTGGCGAACGACTGCCTTTTTTCAGGATACCTATAAATGGATTACCAGGGCCGGATCGTTTTCAGTTACCGGCGGATTACGTGCCAATTACTGGACCTTTAACCGTGAATTGCTGGTAAGTCCGCGCTTTGCCGTATCCTATCTGCCTGCCTGGAAGCGTGATTTCAGTTTCCGCTTTGCAACAGGATTATATTACCAGGCTCCTTTTTACAAGGAAATACGCGATACAGTAACTGATGCCCTTGGAAATGTCAGGGTTCAGCTCAATAATCATATCAAAGCCCAACGATCCTTTCATTTTGTATTGGGCGGTGATTATTATTTCCGTGCGTGGGGGCGTCCGTTCAAGTTTACCACCGAAGCATATCTGAAACTGGCCGACAGGGTGATTTCCTATACAGTGGACAATGTACAGATCGTCTATTCCGGACGAAATGATGCAAAGGCATATACAGCAGGAATGGATTTTAAACTCAACGGTGAATTGGTGCCGGGTGCCGATTCATGGATAAACCTCTCGTTGATGAATTCAAAGCAGGATATCCTGGATGATTCGTATGTGAGTCATTCCTATGATGTAAAAGGAAATGTACTGTCATCGAATACTGTCATGCCCGGCTGGGTGTCAAGTCCGAGTGAGCAACGATACACACTGTCAATATTATTCCAGGACTACTTACCCAATAACCCAAAATATAAATTTCAACTGAAAGGGGTGTTGAACGATGGATTGCCTTTCGGACCTCCGAATAATATTGAATACCGTACTGCGTTCCGTTCGCCTCCTTACCGTCGTGTTGATATTGGTGCATCACGTATCCTGGTGAACGGAGCTGATAAAATGATGAGCAAATCCTGGTTGAAACATGTGAAAAATATCTGGCTGAATGTAGAAGTATTCAACCTGCTTGACTTTAAGAATGTCAATTCATACTATTGGGTGACCGATATCTCCAACCATAAACTGGCCGTTCCGAATTATCTGACCGGAAGACAACTGAACCTGAAGGTGATGGTGGACCTGAAATAAGAGGTGAGGAGTGAGAGGTGAGGAATGAGGAATGAGTAGGTATTGGGTAGTGGGTAGTAGGTAGTGGGTAGTGGGTAGTGGGTAGTGGTTAGTGGGTAGTAGGTAGTGGGTAGTGGGTAGTAGGTAGAGGGTAGTGGGTTGTTTACTGTTTATTAAGTATTTGACAGTAGTGCCTGTTGCAAAGTGTGAAATTTAGAATATAGAAATCAGTATACAAAACCTTTCACACGGAACACATAACACTGAAAAAAGAACACAAAATACAAAACACGGAACGTTGAACACATAATACAAACTACCAAGAAACTTTTCAAACCTCAAACCCTTCAAACTTCAAACTCTTCAAACTTCAGACTACCCACTACCGACTACCAACTACCAACTACCTACTATTATCTACTTACTAATCAATTTTCTTTTATTATCGGGTTAATTTCACTAATTTTGCAACTTTATTGATGTATTTTCACGAATTTGTTAGTTTCGGGCTTATTTAGCCAAGAACCAAGAATAAAGAACCAAGAATAAAGAACCAAGAATAAAGAATAAAGAACCTGGATCATTGAACACGGAACACGGAATGCTTAACGCGGAACGTGGAACGCGAAACCAAAAACCAATCAACCAAACTATGCCACACACCTCAAAACGGGGGCAGGCAATGCCCGAATCGCCCATACGTAAATTAGTGCCACTTTCAGATAAAGCCAAGGCACGAGGTATTAAAGTGTATCACCTGAATATCGGACAACCCGATTTGAAAACACCGCAGGTAGCCATGGATGCGATACACAATATCGATCGTACTGTCCTTGAATACAGCCCCAGCGATGGGATTAAGAGCCTGAGGACTAAACTGGCCGCTTATTATCATACTTTTAATATCGATGTCACAGAAGAAGACATCATCATCACTACAGGTGGTTCGGAAGCCGTGAATTTTGCCTTTATGAGTTGCCTTGATCCGGGAGATGAAATTATTGTCCCCGAACCGGCTTATGCCAACTATACTGCCTTTGCCATTGCTGCGGGTGCAGTTGTACGTCCGGTGGTATCTTCCATTGAAGAAGGATTTGCATTACCCTCTGTTGAGCGATTTGAAGAATTGATTACATCAAAGACAAAAGGTATCCTGATTTGTAATCCCAATAACCCGACCGGATATTTGTACACCCGTTCGGAAATGAACAAAATACGTGATCTGGTGAAGAAATACGACCTGTATCTTTTCTCCGACGAAGTATACCGGGAATTTTGTTATACCGGCGCACCCTACATTTCAGCTTTCCATTTGGATGGTATTGAAGAAAATGTGGTATTGATTGATTCGGTTTCGAAACGGTATAGCATGACCGGTGTCCGCATTGGTGCACTGGTTACTAAAAATAAAGAAGTCCGCAAGAATGTCATAAAGTTCTGTCAGGCACGCCTAAGCCCGCCATTGTTGGGCCAGATTGCTTCCGAAGCCGCAATGAATACTCCTCCGGAATATATGCTTGAGATGTACAACGAGTATGTTGAACGTCGTAAATTCCTGATTGATGGATTGAACCGGATACCCGGTGTTTATTCACCAATCCCCATGGGAGCATTCTATACCGTGGCCCGCCTGCCTGTTGATGATGCAGATGTTTTCTGTGCCTGGTTGCTGTCCGACTTTGAATACGAAGGCTATACCATCATGATGGCTCCTGCTTCCGGTTTTTATACAGTGGATGGCCTTGGAAAAGATGAAGTCCGCATCGCTTACGTACTCGACAAGGATGATTTGAAACATGCACTGATTATCCTCGGTAAAGCATTGGAGGTATATCCGGGGAAGACCATATAGATTTACAATTTATTCATTTACAATTTACAATTTATTGATTAAGGGATTTTATAATAATTTGTTGTCTTTACAACCTGAAACTCTTAATTCGTGTCATTCGTTTTAATTTGTGTCATTCGTGAACTTAGAATATTTCATTGCTAAACGCATCCATTTTCAACAGGGCAGGAAGAATGTTTCCCGTCCTGCTGTTCGAATTGCGACCATTGGTATTGCACTCGGCCTGGCCGTTATGATTATTGCCATCGCAGTTGTTGTAGGATTTAAAAAGGAGATCCGGAACAAAACCATTGGTTTTGGGGGTCATATACAGATTACAAATTTCGATAACAACAATACCTACGAGATGAATCCCATCAAGGCTGATAAGGCTTTGATACAAAAAATTTCGTCGCTTGACGGTGTAAAGCATGTTCAACGTTTTGCTACTAAACCAGGCATTATAAAGACCGATACCGAATTTCAGGGGATTGTGATTAAGGGAATTGATGCAGGCTTCGACTGGAAATTCTTTAAGTCCAATCTGGTAGAAGGAAAAATCATCAATGTATCTGGAGCTGCGCCTTCCAATGAGGTAGTTATATCAAAATACCTGACTAATTTGCTGGGCCTGAAATTGGGTGACAGTTTCTATACGTATTTTATCCAGGATCGCGTCAGGGCCCGTAAGTTTAAGATTGTAGGCATCTATTCCACCAATTTCATTGAATACGACAAGCTCATTCTTCTGGCTGATATGCGTCAGGTGCAGGCATTGAATGATTGGTCGCCCGATTCGTTCAGCGGACTGGAAGTATTGATAACCGATTTTGATAAGATCGATGAAGCAGGTGATGCTGTATATGCAGCCACTGCCAACAGGTTTAACAAAGAAGGAAGTGCCTATTCCACCCAAACCATCAAACAATTAAACCCTCAGATCTTCAGTTGGCTCGATTTACTGGACATGAATGTATGGGTGATTCTGATCTTAATGCTCGCGGTAGCGGGATTCAATATGATTTCAGGATTGCTTATTCTGATTCTCGAACGCACCAACATGATTGGTATCCTCAAATCAATCGGTGCAACGGATTGGTCGGTTCGAAAAATTTTCCTGTATCATTCCTTTTTCCTGATAGGCAAAGGTATGCTTTGGGGTAATGTGATCGGACTTTCGCTTTGTGCCATCCAGTATTTCACGGGAGTTGTTCCACTGGATGCCGAAGCGTATTATGTCGCTACAGTTCCAATTACATTTAACTGGTTTTACATTATTTTGCTCAATGCGGGTACCTTTATTGCGTCGCTTTTAATGATGATCGGTCCGTCATACCTGATCACAAAAATTAATCCTGCCACGATTATCCGGTATGAGTAAAAATTTATTCGGTATTAATAAATAAACCTGTCTTCATATATCCGGATAACATACTTACACAGCATTCATTATTGATGAATGTTGTGTTTTTTTTTAACCGGTTGAAATATATTTCCCGCTAAAATTCGAAATCAGTAATAGCCACTTACTTTTGAACAATTTAACTGCAAAAAGGATTATATAGTTTGGAACTTTTAAAAATGTATTTATTATAAGTAATTGGAAATAAATAGTGTCGTATATTTTAAATAAAACTTCATTAACCCACAGCTCTATCACCCTCTCCTTGGGAGAGGGCAGGGGGAGAGGTCATATTATATGAATAAATAAGACAAGACATTATATTGTTCCGACTACTTAGTTCGCTAATATAATCATTGGTATTTAAACGTCATAAATTCACAATTATTAGCTCATAAGTAGGTTAAAAGTGTGCTTTTTCTTATCTTTGCACGTACTCTTTTGCCCATTGTGATTATAAACTGAACCCCGTAAACCTAAATTCGCTTCTGAATCATGATAAAAGACCAGATTGAATCCCTACGTCGCGAACTGGAACAACATAATTATAATTATTATGTGTTATCGACCCCTACCATCTCCGACACGGAATTTGATACCAAACTAAAGCAATTGCAGGAATTGGAAGATGCCCATCCGGAATTTTCTGATCCGAATTCTCCGACACAACGTGTTGGAAGTGATATTGCTGCCGGTTTTCAACAGGTATCACATGTTTATCCCATGCTTTCTCTGGGTAACACTTATTCGCGTGGTGAAGTACAGGATTTTTATGACAGGGTGCGCCGGGGATTGAATGAAGATTTTGAACTGGTATGCGAATTGAAATACGATGGTACTTCCATCTCGCTGACGTATGAGGATGGATTGTTGGTTCGTGCTGTGACCCGGGGTGATGGTGATAAGGGTGATGATGTTACGACCAATGTAAAGACCATCCGAAGCATTCCGTTGCGGTTGCACGGCGATTACCCACAATCTTTTGAAATAAGAGGTGAGATACTTATGCCGTGGTCGGTATTTGATGAACTGAACCGTGAACGTGAAGAACAGGAAGAACAACTTTTTGCCAATCCACGCAATGCTGCATCAGGAACATTAAAGCTACAGAATTCGAAAATGGTGGCAGCTCGTAAACTGGATGCTTATTTCTATTACCTGTTGGGTGAAAGTATGCCATCAGACTTGCATTCGGGTAACTTAACCGCTGCTCATTCCTGGGGATTTAAAATATCGGAAGCTACAAAAATCTGTAAAACGTTGGCTGAAGTCTACAGTTTTATTGATTATTGGGATGTTGAACGAAAAAATCAACCGGTTGCCACTGATGGTATTGTACTCAAAGTAAATTCTGTTTCACAGCAACGATCCCTTGGGTTTACGGCTAAATCACCCCGATGGGCAATTGCCTATAAGTTTCAGGCAGAAAAAGCCGTCACACGTCTTAATTCGGTTTCATACCAGGTGGGCAGAACCGGGGCAATTACCCCGGTAGCCAATCTTGATCCGGTACAACTTTCGGGTACAACGGTAAAACGTGCTTCGTTGCACAATGCGGATATCATTGAAGGACTTGATTTACATATCGGCGATATGGTCTTTGTGGAAAAAGGGGGTGAAATCATACCGAAGATTACGGCTGTTGATAAGGATGCACGAATTCTGATAGGAGATAAAGTGACATTTATTAAAAATTGTCCCGAATGTGGTTCTGAGTTGGTACGTTTCGAAGGAGAAGCTGCTCATTATTGTCCGAATGAAAATGCATGTCCCCCACAGATTAAAGGCAAAATGGAACATTTTGTCAGCCGTAAAGCCATGAATATCGATGGGCTTGGAAGTGAAACCATCAATTTGTTGTATCAAAACGATTTATTGCATAATATTGCCGATATTTACAGCCTGAAAATACCGGATCTGATCCGGTTGGAACGGCTGGGTACCAAATCAGCCTATAATATCCGGGACGGAGCTGAAAAATCAAAAGAAGTTCCATTCGAACGGGTGGTATTTGCACTTGGCATTCGTTTTGTTGGTGAAACCATAGCCAAAAAACTGGCCTATGCCTTTAAAACAATCGAAGCGTTGGAAAAGGCTTCGTTGGAAGAATTGATTTCCGTGGATGAAATCGGTGAACGTATTGCACAAAGTGTCGTGCTTTATTTCAACGATCCGTTGAATAGAGAACTGGTTGAACGTTTAAAATCTGCAGGATTGCAGATGAACCTCTCGGAAGAAAAATTACAATCGCATGGAACCTCGCTTTCAGGACTTTCTATTGTGATAAGCGGAACTTTTTCGAAACATTCACGGGATGAATATAAAACAATGATTGAACGAAACGGGGGTAAGAATGTGGGGAGTGTATCTTCTAAAACATCCTATATACTGGCCGGTGAAAATATGGGACCTGAAAAATTAAAAAAAGCGGAAAGTCTGGGGGTGAAACTACTGGATGAAAATACTTTCCTGGAAATGATACAAGCTGTCGTGTCATCTGAAGATGAAGCGAATAATTAAAAGAAAACTATGCTCAAAATACTAACGAATTATCTGTTTAATAAACGTGCTCAAAAATACCTGAGCATAAATCCACGGGAACATCGTTTTGTCAATTACAGCAAGGCAAAAACTATCCTGTTGTTGTTCGAAAGTGATTATGCTGAAAAAAATGTGTTTATTCATAAAATTATTGCGCAAATGCGCCAGGATGGGAAAAAAGTCTCAGCCTGGGGATTTATCGATAAAAAGGAAGTTGAAACAGCTATATTTCCCGATTTTCGCATTTTGCACCATAAACAGACTGATTTATTTGATAAACCACACGAATCGTTTATGACCGAATTACAGGATTTGCAGTTTGATTTATTAATCGATTTGTCATTAAAGCCTGTTATTCCTCTGGAATACTTTGCCTTGTACGCCTTTGCGTGGTTTAAAACAGGTATTCAGAAAACGGATGTTCCGATTTTTGATTTCGTATTGGATATGAATTCAGTTTCAACTAACAGTGATTCCAGTGAAATGACTGAAATTACAGTAGATGAAACTTACCTCTACAATCAGATAATTTTTTACCTGAAAAGCATACAAACTACCGATTAAAACAGTACTTTTGCAAACAAATTGTTTTCCTACTACCGATGATTAATAATAAACTGACTGGAATGGGTGTGGCTTTGATAACACCCTTCAAAAGTGATGAATCGATTGATTACGACGCATTAGCCCGTTTGGTTGAACACCTCATTAAAAACGGAACTGATTATCTGGTAGTCTGCGGGACTACTGCTGAAACACCGACTCTTACCGAAAAGGAAAAAGAAGATATAACCGATTTTGTCATTCAAACTGCTGCAGGCCGCTTGCCCATTGTATTAGGGGTTGGAGGCAACAATACCAAAGCAATTGTTGAAAAACTCCAGACTACCGGTTTTAAGGGGGTCGATGCTGTCCTTTCAGTCACACCTTATTATAATAAACCCTCCCAGGAAGGATTATATCAGCACTTTGCAGCTATAGCTCGGGTATCACCCTTGCCAATTATTCTCTATAATGTTCCCGGACGAACCGGAGTAAATATGTCAGCCGAAACTACCTTGCGCCTTGCCAAGGAATTTTCAACAATAGTTGCCATAAAGGAAGCTTCGGGTAACTTTCCACAAATAGATGAAATTATTAAAAATAAACCGAAAGACTTTATGGTTATTTCGGGAGATGATGGAATCACTTTTCCATTGATCACCTTGGGAGCTGTGGGAGTTATCTCGGTAATCGGGAATGCTTTTCCACGCGAATTTAGCCGTATGGTCCGTCTGGCACTACAGGGCGATTATGATAATGCCCGTCAAATCCATCAGCATTTTAATGAATTGATCCAATTGCTTTTTGTGGAAGGAAATCCTGCCGGAGTAAAGAGCATGTTGGCAGTCATGGGTTTTGTTGAAAATAAACTGCGATTGCCGTTGGTTCCAAATACCATTACAACCTATGAGAAAATTCGTATTGTCCTGAATGAATTAAATATCAAATGTTAATCAATTCATCCCTGCGAATTGTGAATTTTGAATTATAAATCAAGAATTACTTTGTTATGAAGTCTGACAATAAAAGTCCTTACAAAAAAATTATTCTTTACCTGTTTTTATTTCTGGTAGCAGGTGCATCCATATTTCTTCTAATACCTTCCAATTATTATGTACGCCGGGCTTTGGTGCATTATATGCCTAAGATTGATCAGTATACTATCTTTCAGAACAGGGTGGTTAAAGCGGATAATCCACATCCCTGGGATTTTGCGGATGACCTGGATAACAAAGTCATTGCACCTGAATTCAATACGGACTTTAAAAGTTATAAAACCGTAGCCTTTATCGTTATTCAACATAAAAAAATTATTCTCGAACAATACTGGTATAATTATACTCCCCTGAATCTGAGTAATTCTTTTTCCATGTCGAAAAGTATTATCTCATTATTGATCGGATGTGCTATTACCGATGGTTATATCAAAAATGTGGATCAACCGGTAAGTGATTTTTTACCTGAATGGACATCCTTTGATGGAAAGGTGCTGACTATTAAAGACCTTCTGACCATGAGCGCGGGTGTTGAATGGGATGAATCGTACAATTCCCTGTTCTCAAAAACAACAGAGGCTTATTACGGCAAAGATTTATGGAAACTGGCATTAACCGAAAAACTGATTGAGAAACCGGGAGTCCGTTTTAATTATCAAAGTGGAGTCTCCCAGATTTTAGCTTTCCTACTTCAAAAAGCCACAGACAAAACCATATCCGATTATGCATCTGAAAAGCTTTGGACTCCTATTCAGGCGGAAGAAGATGCGCTTTGGTCGCTCGATCATAAAGATGGCCATGAAAAAGCATACTGTTGCTTTAATACCAATGCGCGCGATTTTGCCAGACTTGGCCAGCTCATACTGAATAAAGGTGTGTGGGATAATACACAGGTGGTCGATTCAAACTATATACGTGAAGCTACTACACCGGCTACCTGGCTTAAATTTACACGCCGTCTTCGTCCGGGTGAAACTGTTGCCAGAGAACCTGTACCCTGTACTTTTTACGGTTACCAGTTTTGGTTGTTGAATTACCAGGGATTGAAAATCCCGTATATGAAAGGAATGTTAGGACAATATATTTTTGTGATACCCGAACTGGATGCGGTCATTGTCCGGTTAGGTAAAAAAAGAGATAAGGATTTCAATGTGGAACAGGAATATACCAAAGATGTTGATTTGTGGCTTAAAGCCGGTCTTGAAGTCATTAACCGCCAGCATTAATCTAAAATAGGTTCTAAAAAAAAGGATAACAAAGCAATTTGTTATCCTTTTTTTAATATGACAAAGTTGAAAAAAAACGAATTAAACTATTCCGTATTTAATTATAAATGAATTTTTTCTAAACTGTTTTAGTAAAATGAAAATGTTTAATGTTTGCTGAAATCACTTTTTTTCTGCTACTAAATTACAAGGATATAAAAATACTAATTCTCATAACGTAATATTCATTCCTGTAAAAGTACCACCATCTAATAAGAACTTCAAACTTCTAACCTCAAACCTAACCTCAAACCTAACCTTCAAACCTCAAACTTTAAACTTCAAACTTCAAACAATGAACTATATTCTGTGTTCGAAATACTCCAGTATCCGGAACATTTTCAGGTTGTTATCTTCTATATAGCCTGAATGTTCCAATATTCCTTCTGCCGGTTGAATATCATGACTTTCAGTCAGTTCGCCTATTCCATTTTCAACCATTGCTTTTAACGATTGTTCCGTAACCTCCAAATGAAATTGTAAACCAAGCACCTTTTCATGTATCAGGAATGCCTGATTGACACATCTGTCGGAACTTATCCAAGGTTCACCTCCAAGTGGAATGTCAAATGTATCACCATGCCAGTGGAAAACCTGAAACTGTTTTTCGAAATTTTCAAACAATGGATGTTGCAAGGCTATTCCTGACAGTTTTACATCAAACCAACCGATTTCTTTTTGATCATTCGGATATACTTTTGCACCAAGTGCTTCCGCTATTAACTGGGCCCCGAGGCATATACCAATAACCGTTTTTCCGGCTTCAATTGCCCGACGGATAAATATCTTTTCTTCCGCAAGCCAGGGGTATTCCTTTTCATCATACACGCCCATGGGACCACCCATAATAATCAGCCAGTCAATTTCATCGACTTCCGGTAAGTGGTGATGTTCATACAGGTGAGTGTGCGTGAGCAAATGGTTGTTGTTGTGAATCCATTGATCAATGCATCCCAATCCTTCGAATGGAACATGTGTCAGGGAGTGAATCGAAAGTTTATTCATACTTGCTGTTTCCGAAAATTGAATTATTCATTCCCGATTGCCTTGTCCATAGCCACACTGTCACTGTCGAAAGTGGCAGCACTGTCCGTGGCATTAATTTCGGTATTTATACTGGTCTTTACACCCGAATCCACTTGTTTCTTAAAAGCGAAATTCATGATTAAGATGCAGATGACAACAATTGTAAACAGTCCTAATAATAGCTTGTTACTGGTTTTCATAAATTTGAAATTAAATGTTGAATACTTGAATCAATAATGTTTTTTGTAAACAGGTAAATCTTATTCTCTTTAACTTGTAACGTGTCAGTCTGGTCATTATTGCCTACAGAATTAACTGCTACTGTTCGGAATTGTTTGTAAAGGTATGAATTCTTGTCTACATTATGAATCCAACCGATACCTACTACGACAATGACTACAAATGCCTGAATGATTTTTTTGTTTTTTTTCATATTGATGCGATTTTTTCTAATATGTATTTTTAGAGAATTCTTCGTATTTTATTCTTAATTCATCAAAAGACATTCCCAATATATTCATGTTTTTGAATATCAGGGGCAGTTCCTGTTCCAGAAATTGTTTGCGGCGATATTCGATAATCTTGCTTTTAGCCTGTTCGGCAACGAAATATCCAACCCCCCGCTTATTGAATATAATATCAATACTTTGCAAAAAATCATAGGCACGCATAACCGTATTGGGGTTTACCTCCAACGCAACACCCAGTTCTCTCACCGACAGGATCCGGTCGCCTTCTATCCATCGGTCAAGCAGTATCTGCTCGCATAAATAATCGCCAATCTGAAGGTAGATGGCTTGTATATCTTTGAATTCCATGATGCTAAACTTGTTTTTCAGTCAGACGGAAATAAGTTACCGTCCAGAAGTAAGGGATCAAAAGGATGGTAAATATCTTCAATCCATTTCCTATAAAAGTGAATGTGTCAGAATTCTCATTTGTAAAACTAAAAGAATTCATATTTCTAATACCGGACATATCACTGAAAAATCCTTTCAGAAAAAATAATTCAATGATCCCGATTACCAAAAAGAATGCAAAAATTGTCAGGTATGTTTTGCCAATGCTACCCCGTTTAAAATAAGCAGATCCCAGTAAAAATGTCGATTGTATCAAAAGAAAAGTGACGATCATTTCCAGGAATGCATTCCCTTGTAACATATCCAGATTATTTCCAAATGAATGCCCGTTTGTTGAGTTAAAAATATCCCAGCTAACCGGTACTGATTGGCTGAATATCACATTATAAAGGTTTGTTCCGATAATGTTTCCAATTGAGTATGTGATCATAATCAATGTAAAATAATAAACGGTGGTCAGAAGTATATGACTGACCAGTTTTTCAAGATGGGTGGCAGGTATCAGTAAATAATGCATGCCTCCGGGAGTATAGGCAAATGATTTGAATTGCCTGGCTGCAAAAATGAATCCCATGACATACAGGATAGTTTTAGCGGTTTCGGCTTTATGTATCAGGGTAAAAACCAATACCAGGATGCTCCAGTACATGATTTCCTTGTTTTTGTTTTCTATAAAATAGCGTTTTAGCAATAAAAGCAGGCGGTTGAAACTGAATGTTGTATTCATATGATTAAGTTGAATTGTTTGTTTGTAAAGTTGAAAAAAAATAATAGAATTTGAATTTTCAAAATGGGCTACTGAAATAATTGTTTGATACGTTTTTTGTCGGCAAAGATGGCATTAAACAATAATTCGATATCTACCTTGCTTTCAGTAGCTGTTTTATTCTCACAAACCTGATACAGGCCACGTAATGTATCTTCGGAATAAATCACCGTTTCATCAGTCTCTTTTCTGTCTGATACTCTGAAAAGTAATTTGTGGGCAATATTTTCAATAGATTGGTTAAACACAATTTCATGCCCATCCATAATGATAATATTATCAATTAAACTATCCAGGTCATGCACCTGATGGGTTGAAATCACCAGACAACGTTCTTCATTGATTCCCGAGGCTACCATACGGCGGAATTGTCCTTTTGAAGGAATGTCCAGTCCGTTGGTCGGCTCGTCCAGCAAAAGCAGCCTGGTGTTGGTTGCCAGCCCGAAAGCGATCATTACTTTTTTCTTCTGACCGTGCGACAGTTTGTTTAACATCGATTTCTTATCGCCTATTTCAAATTCTTTTAAAAACTGATTGAACTGCACTGTATTGAAATTGGGATAAAACGGTGCATATACTTTTTCGTAATTTTCAATATTCATGGTCAGTTGCGGAAGTTCTTCCGGTAAAAAGAAAATATCCTGCAACATTTCAGGCTGTCTTTTTTGTGGTTGAAAGCCCATGACTTCAATTTCACCTTTTTGAGGAAATACCAATCCGGAGACCAGTTTAAGCAACGTACTCTTACCTTCTCCGTTTTTCCCCAACAGACCGTGAATTCTCCCTGTCTCTAATTGAAGGCTTAAACCGGAGAGCAGTTTCGTATTTCTGCTGTAACTAAAATCTACGCTTTTGATGTCGATCATGTGGTTGTACATTGTGATGGTGGATTAAATTATTTAAGAGTTTAGTGTATTAGTGAATTAGTACACCGCAAAAGTATTGTAAGTTTTTATTCTGTCAAAATATGTATGGTTAAATAAACTTAAATGATTGAAATTATTTTTTAAACACGAATAGGAGGGGTGCCAAATAGTGGGAATAATATATGGTTTTGTTTTATCATCTTTAAAATACACTTCTTTATTTGCCCTCTACCAATCCCGATAGCTATTTTTAGAGGGTAATAAAATTAAGGGTAGATGAGGTTTAATTTTAAATTATGGAACTTTCCCTAATTCCTATTCCATATGTCGTTTTATTTTTTCTTACAACAGGACATTCCCCAATGTTTCTTACTTGTCAGACAAGCTTACTACCCGGGAGAAAGTTATCTGAATGAAGGTTGAAGATAATTTATTTAAAAATTACGTGCCACTTTTTATTTTCTAATGCATAAACATTGCGGTTAACTTACTTCAATATTTTTTTTTTTATATCTCAACTTTCTTCAAAGCTGTTCAAACACAACTTCATTTTGGTACCGGAATTTTCAAGTCCGTATCTTTTTACTGTGAATCAGAATTCTGACAATGAATCATTAAATATTCATATTTATTCGATGCATTTTCATTAAACCTTCACTACGCATTCACTACGCATTCACCACACATTTTGAGATATTACGGTGATATTACGGTGATGATACGGTGATATTACGGTGATGATACGGTGTAATATTAGAGCGCAATATCTCCGCAATAGGACCGTAAAGCAAGCATAACATGTTCTTAATATTTGAAAAGGTTAATTGAATGCGTAGTGAATGCGTAGTGAAATATATTTGAAATGAATGGAATAAAGAAACTGAATTTTATGGAAGTACATACATGTAAGAAGAATAATTTCCTGTAGATTAATAAATACGACATTATATTGTTCCAATTACTTAAAGCTTTCATTCGTGGAATTGTAAATTGGTTTTGAATGATATCAATTGTAAAAATGATTATCTTTGCGTTTAATTTTGAAATCTGATCATTAGTAATAACTTAAAAAACGAAGGATAGTCTGTTTCATGTCTGAGATCTTTCCTGTCAATAATTATAAAAATGCATACAACATCTGATAAGCTCAATCAATTTGAGCGTTTACTCGATATCATGACCGAACTGCGCGCTAAATGCCCGTGGGACAAAGAACAAACTTTCGAAAGCCTGCGCACGCTTACCATAGAAGAGACCTACGAACTGGCCGATGCCATTATTCGGGATGATAAAAAGGAGATTCGTAAAGAACTGGGTGATATCTTATTACACATCGTTTTTTATGCTGAAATGGGGAATGAAACGCATGATTTTGACATTTATGATGTCTGCAAGGGATTGTGCGAAAAGCTCATATACCGTCACCCGCACATTTTTGCCGAAGTGGAAGCTGCAACGAGTGAAATCGTGATGCAGAACTGGGAAACGTTGAAGCTAAAAGAAAAGGGAGGTAATAAATCGGTGTTGGCGGGTGTTCCCGATTCTCTGCCGGCACTTATTAAGGCACATCGTATCCAGGATAAAGCCCGCAGTGTGGGTTTCGACTGGGAACACCGTGAACAGGTATGGGACAAGGTGCAGGAAGAATTCAATGAACTGAAAGTTGAAATAGGGGCCATGGACAAGGCTAAAATGGAAGGCGAATTTGGCGATTTGTTGTTCAGTTTGATCAATGCAGCCAGACTCTATGATATCAACCCGGAAAACGCTCTGGAGCGTACAAATCGCAAGTTTATCAGCCGCTTCAATTACCTGGAATCAAAAACCATTACCATTGGCAAAGATCTGAAGGAAATGAGCCTGGAGGAAATGGATGTGATCTGGGATGAAGCGAAGAAAATAGAGAGAACCCCTAACCCCTGAAGGGGAACTTTAAGACATTTTCTCTTTCAAGAGAAATAAGACAATTTCAAAAGAATTTTGTTAATTACATCTGATAAAACAGGATAATTAACTCTTTTTATTCGGTATGATTAATAAAGGGAATATAAATGACTATTTTGTAAGTTATGATTAATAAGATTAGTATATTTGCAGTGTTTATTAATTATGATTTATAGAATATGAAACTCATTGAACGACCAATTTATACAGAACGAATAAAACCTTTTATTGATAAAGGCATTATTAAAGTACTTACAGGTCAACGTAGGGTTGGGAAAAGTTGTATTTTAATACAACTTATAAATGATATACAGCTATCAAATCCAAGTGCCAATATTGTATTTATAAATTTGGAATATGAAGAGTTTCGACATATTCGAAATGAAGAAGATTTATTTAAATATCTTCAGGATAAATTTCAGCCGGAAGTAAAAAACTATTTGTTTATTGATGAAGTTCAGGATATATCTGGTTTTGAACATGTTTTGCGTAGTTTGCAATCGAAAGATACTTGCGATATTTTTGTAACCGGAAGTAATGCAAAAATGCTATCCAGTGAGTTGTCTACTTATTTAGCCGGTAGATATATTGAATTCCACATTCACAGCCTATCCTATTTAGAATTCGTGGAATTCCATAAACTGAAAGATGATAATCAAAGTTTGATGTTGTATCTTACTTATGGAGGATTACCTTATTTATCAAATCTAACATTAACTGATGATTATGCCTTCGAATATTTGAGAAATGTATATTCAACCATTTTACTTAGGGATGTCGTTCAACGCGAGAAAATTCGAAATATTGATTTTCTTGAAACATTGCTGCATTATTCGGCAGATAATGTTGGAAGTTTATTTTCAGCAAATAACATTAGTAAATATTTAAAATCTCAACGAACAGATATTTCTACAGCCCAGGTTATTAATTACCTGCATTCTTTATGCAACGCCTATATTGTAAATAAAGTAGGCCGTATAGATATTAATGGCCTGAAAAAATTTGAAATCGGTGAAAAGTATTTCTTCGAAGATATTGGCTTACGTAATTGTCAGATAGGGTTTAGTTTGCAGCGGGATATTCATAAATTAATAGAAAATGCAGTCTTTCTTCATTTGCAAGGATTGCAATACGCGGTTTTTGTTGGAAAAAAAGATAATCTTGAAATTGATTTTGTAGGAGTAAAACAAGGCAAAAGAGTTTATATTCAGGCAACTTATTTATTGCTGGATGAAAATACCCAAAAACGTGAATTTGGAAATTTACGTTCAATTCAAGATAATTATCCTAAGTATGTTGTTAGTTTAGATGAGTTTTATCGCGAAAGTGATAATGAGGGAATTAAACATTTACATTTACGGGAATTTTTAAAACTGACAAATTTAGATTGATATTTAAATGCTTCGAAATCAAATATTTCAAACTTTCAAACTTTCAAACTTTTCAAACTCTTTCCATGCTTTATCCTGACCATTTCGAACAAAAGATAGATTTTACTTCCATTCGCCGGTTGTTGAAGGACAAGTGCGTGAGTACGCTGGGTATGGAAAAGGTTGATGAGATTCAGTTTTCGTCCGATTATGCTGAAGTAATGCGATTGATCAGCCTGACCGACGAAATGCTGCGTGTGTTGACTACCGACAGTGATGAATTGCCCACCGGTGATTTTTATGATGTTCGTCCGGCATTATCGCGGGTACGGATTGAAGGGTTGTTTTTGGATGAACTGGAAGTATATGATTTACGCCGGGCACTGGAAGCTGTACGCCGGTTGGTGGCTTTTCTCACAAAACATGAAGCAGAGGTATATCCTCATTTGCATGAACTGGTTTCGGGAGTTGCTACTTTTCCGTTGATTATACAACGCATTGACGCCATACTGAATAAATTCGGTAAAATAAAAGACAATGCTTCAACGGAGCTGGCACGAATCCGAAAAGATACATTTCAGGTTCAGGGCAGTATATCCCGAACACTAAACACCATATTGCGGCAGGCCCAGACCGATGGATATGTTGAAAAAGATGTGGCACCCACCATGCGTGAAGGGCGGTTGGTGATTCCTGTTTCACCTGCGTTTAAAAGAAAAGTGCAGGGAATAGTTCATGATGAATCGGCCACCGGTAAAACGGTATTTATCGAACCTACCCAGGTTGTGGAAGCCAACAACCGGTTGCGGGAACTGGAGGGGGAGGAAAGGCGTGAAATTATGCGGATATTACTGGAATTTACGAATTTCGTACGTCCGCATACCGAAGAGATTTTTGAGTCTCAATACTTTTTAGGGCAGATAGATTTTTTACGGGCTAAAGCACTCTTTGCCATTGAAATAAAAGCCATAAAACCACGGTTGGATGACGTGTGCCAGCTGGAATGGGCAAAAGCCGTTCATCCCTTATTGTACCTTTCGCTTAAAAAGCAGGGAAAGGAAATCGTTCCGCTCGATATTGTACTGAATGAAAAGCAACGTATTTTGCTGATTTCAGGTCCGAATGCCGGTGGAAAATCAGTGTGCCTCAAAACAGTGGTGTTGTTGCAATACATGATCCAGTGCGGACTTCTGGTGCCGGTTCACGACAGTAGCCGTGCAGGTCTGTTCGACAGGCTGTTTATTGATATCGGTGATGAACAATCCATTGAAAATGACCTGTCAACTTATAGCTCACATTTGCTGAACATGAAGTTTTTTATCAAAAACAGCAATCCAAAAACGTTGTTGCTGATTGATGAATTTGGTACCGGTACTGAACCTATGATCGGGGGTGCCATTGCAGAGGCTTCGCTGGAACGTTTCAACCGGAACCTGGCATTTGGAGTAATCACCACCCACTACACGAATTTAAAACATTTCGCCGAAGATGCCGAAGGGATAGTCAACGGAGCCATGTTGTACGATCGTCAGCATTTACAACCGCTTTTCCAGTTGGATATCGGTAACCCGGGAAGTTCGTTTGCCATAGAGATAGCGCGTAAAATAGGATTGCCGGAAGACCTGATTGCCGAAGCAGCTGAGAAAGTAGGAGCAGAGCACCTTGATTATGATAAGCATCTTCAGGATATTGTACGTGACAAGCGGTATTGGGAAAATAAACGGCAACTTATCCGACAGAAAGAAAAACGTTTGGAAGAAATGCTGGAGAAATATGAAGTGGAAATTGCATCCATTGACAAGCAGCGCAAAGAAATTACCAACAAAGCGAAAGACGAAGCTAAAAGCCTGTTGTCGGATACGAATGCCCGCATAGAAAATACCATACGACAGATTAAGGAAGCCGATGCTGAAAAGGAAAAAACCCGTTCGGCACGCAAGGAACTGGAAGAGTTTAAAGATAGTATAAATAATGAACAGATCATTCCTAAATCGACCCCTAAATCCCCTAAAGGGGACTTGAAGAGTGGGAATTCGAGGTTGTCATTAAATAAGAAACATTCGTCAAATGATGAGTCAGAAACCCGAAACGCAGAACACGGAATCCGGAACGTGGAACGCGGAACGCAGAACACTGAACGCAAAACGCGAAACGTTGAACCCCCGACCTTCAAGCCCGGTGCTACCGTTCGTCTGAAAGGTCAGCTTGCAGTAGGAACGATTATCGAAATGCAGGATAAACAGGCACTGGTGTCTTTTGGCAATATGAAATCGACCGTTAAGCTAGCCAAGCTGGAAGCTATCAGCAACAACCAGATCAAAAAGGAAGCCCGTAAATTTGAAGCTCTTGGAAATACCGCCACCGATGAGGTACGCCAACGAAAGCTGACATTTTCTTCCGAAATCGATGTGCGTGGTATGCGCGGTGATGAGGCTATTCAGGCTGTGATGTACTTCATTGACGATGCCATCATGGTAGGTGTGGCATCCGTAAGGATCCTGCATGGTACAGGTACCGGAATTTTACGCCAAATGATACGCCAATACCTTGGAGCAGTGAATGGGATCAAAACTTATCACGATGAACACATCAATTTTGGAGGTAGCGGAATCACTGTTGTGGAATTTGAATAGGTATATACTGATTCATAAATAAGATGAAGGGGTTGATTTTTAGCATCTGTTATACCCGAAAAGGTATAACTCTAAGTGAGTTTGATTGAGTTATACCCGAACGGGAATATTATTTTGATCCTGTAATAAAAAAGGGAGTAAGACTTCATGTCGTGCTCCCTTTTGACTTATACCAAATTGCGATTAACTCCGGATTTTATTTCTTATCCAACTGTCCGAATACTTTTTTCAATAAATCATTCACACGTGCCACCGGATTAGAACGAATGGCTTTTTCTTCGGCAGCCACTTTGATAAACAAGGCGTTTAATGCTTTTTCAGTAACATATTCCTCTAAATTGACATTCACCGGTTTCAACCTGGAAAATTTTCCAACCGTTGAATTGGCTACACCATTGTAGTTTGAACACAGTAAGTTCCAGGTTTGATTGGTTGATACATTGGCAACAAGCGGTTTGCTGAGTGATACTTTTACTTTCGGGGCGAAAGCTGCCTGTAATTCCGAATATGTATTTTGTCGCAGATACTCCGTAATGGCATTTTCTTTGCCAAATAATATCCCCATGGCATCCGTTATACTCATTTTCAGGATGGCATTTTTAAATATCGGAGTTGCTTCTTTTACAGCATCTTCTGCCGTACGGTTGAGTGATAGTACCGTTTTATTTACCAAATCCTGACCGCCGGGCAATAACCTGATGTTATTGGTAATCTGTTTGGCTTCGGGTGGCAATAGCAACTTCAGTACAGCATCATTGTAAAATCCGTTTTCTATACCCAGGCTTCCCACTGCTTTTTCAATGCCTATATTTAAGGAGTTTTTTAATCCTTCAATCATTTCGGCATTTGATACAGGTGAATTGGCAGTCTTAGTTAAACCCTGCAACGATTTAAAGTTTGGAATTTGAGCCTGAGAATTCAGTGTAAAGAATATCAGGGCAATAAAAATTATTTTTTTCATATATTTTTGACTATTAGACTCGTTTTGACTGTACAAAAATAAGCTTTTTAATTCAAAATGATTTTGTTTTGTTTAAAGTCATTTTACACGAACATTTTTTTTTAATAAACGTTTATAATTATAGAATGCAATTATTTAGAAATACAACAAAATTAAAATCAATATGAATAGAATTAAAAAGATTGTAGCCCGCGAAATTCTTGATTCGCGCGGAAATCCTACCGTTGAAGTAGATGTTTTTTTGGAATCCGGTGTTGTAGGTCGTGCTTCTGTTCCATCAGGTGCTTCTACCGGTGAAAATGAAGCCATTGAACTAAGGGATGGTGATATGAACCGGTATAAGGGAAAAGGCGTATTAAAAGCTGTTGCCAATGTAAATAATATAATTGCTCATGCTTTAATTGGTGTTAATGTTTTAAATCAACGTGCCATCGATAAACAAATGATTGCATTGGATGGAACCAAAACAAAATCCAACCTGGGTGCAAATGCCATTTTAGGTGTTTCACTCGCATGTGCAAAAGCAGCTGCTGCTTTTCTTCAAATACCGTTATACAGGTATATAGGAGGTGTAAATTCGTTTGTTTTGCCAGTGCCGATGATGAATATTATTAATGGCGGCTCGCATTCGGATGCTCCTATTGCTTTTCAGGAATTCATGATTCGTCCCGTTGGAGCTAAATCTTTCCGGGAAGGATTACGTATGGGTGCCGAAGTGTTCCACTCGCTCAAGAAAGTGTTGCACGACCGTAATTTAAGTACCGCAGTAGGCGATGAGGGTGGATTTGCCCCGGCCCTGAAAGGTACAGAGGATGCCCTGGAATCGATTATTTCGGCAATAGAAAAAGCAGGTTATAAAGCCGGAAAAGATGTTATGATTGGCCTTGACTGTGCTGCTTCCGAATTTTACAAGGATGGTATCTATGATTATTCGAAATTTGAAGGACCGAATGGTGCCAAACGAACTTCTGCACAACAGGTTGATTACCTGGCAGAGCTGGCTGGCAAGTATCCGATTGATTCGATTGAAGATGGTATGAATGAAGGTGATTGGGACGGATGGAAATTATTGACTGACAAGCTGGGAAGTAAGATTCAGTTGGTTGGTGATGATTTATTTGTAACGAATGTTGAGTACCTGAAAAAAGGTATTGATCTGGGATGTGCCAATTCAATATTAATTAAGGTAAACCAGATTGGTACTTTATCGGAAACACTCGATGCCATTGAAATGGCACACCGGGCGGGTTATACTTCCGTAACTTCCCACCGTTCGGGAGAAACCGAAGATTCAACTATTGCCGATATTGCTGTGGCGACTAATTCAGGCCAGATTAAAACAGGATCATTAAGCCGTTCGGACCGTATGGCCAAGTACAATCAACTGCTACGCATTGAAGAAGAACTGGGCGATTTGGCTGTATATGGTTATAAAAAGTAAGAAAAAATGACAGACATCTGATACTGTCAGACTTTTTTTCAGGATAATAAGAATGCCAACTGTCAGACAGTTGGCATTTTTTAATTCCAATTTTTATTTTTTTTCACGAACGAAATTTTCTTAGTTAATACGAGTTAAGTACGTAATTTACACTGTTAATTATAGAAAAATATCCGGGATGTATAAACTAGTCGGCATGCCTTTTGTTTGTAGGGTATCTTGAATAATTTCACATAAGTCAGATATGAATAATCAACCATTATTAATTATAGAATCATGAAAATTATGAATGCAACAAAAAGAATGAAAACACTCGGTTTATTCGCATTGGTCGTAATCGTGAGTGTAGCTACAAATTTGACTGAAAATTTAATTTCTCACAAAAAGGAGAGTTCCAACTTTCAAGACAATCAACTCCCTGTCGGGTATGCCAAATTTGCCCATGTTGCCAATGCAATGGAGACGGATTTTACTGTAGCTGCCGAACTGACTGTCCATGCGGTGGTCCATGTGACAACAAAGACACCAATGAAAACTCAGCAAATGGATGGATTCCCAAATGATCCTTTCTTTCAGTACTTTTTCGGAAATCCAAGACAAAATCAAAACCAGCCAAAAGAAATGCCTATGCAGGAAGCATCGGGATCGGGTGTTATTATTTCGAATGATGGGTATATCGTTACAAACAATCATGTAGTCGAAGGATCTAAAGATATTGAAGTAACACTGAATGACAAACGAACATTCAAAGCAAAGGTTATAGGTTCCGATCCCAATACGGATATAGCTTTAATTAAAATTGATGCAAAAGATCTGCCTGTGATAATATTTGGAAATTCCGATTCGTTGAAGGTGGGCGAGTGGGTTCTGGCAGTCGGTAACCCGTTTAATCTGACTTCAACAGTTACTGCCGGGATTGTCAGTGCCAAAGCAAGGAATATCAACATCATCAATTCGCAAATGAAAATTGAATCGTTTATTCAAACGGATGCTGCAGTTAATCCGGGAAACAGTGGGGGCGCATTGGTGAATACCCGTGGTGAGCTGGTGGGGATAAATACGGCCATAGCTTCTCAGACCGGGTCGTATGCAGGTTATGCATTTGCAGTCCCGGTAAGCATTGTGCAAAAGGTTGTTGCTGACCTTCGAAAATACAGTGTGGTACAGCGGGCTGTTTTAGGAATTGAGATCCGGGATATTACAAGCGATCTGGCTAAAGATAAAAAACTGAATACGCTCGAAGGTGCATTTGTGGGTAAAGTCGGTGATGAAAGTGCCGCTAAAAAAGCCGGTGTGAAAGAAGGGGATATTATCAATCATGTGAATGGAGTAGAGGTTAAATCAGTCTCCGAATTACAGGAACAGATAGGGCGTTACCGTCCCGGTGACAAAATTACCATTACCATTCTTAGGGATAATAAAGAACAAAAGTTGAATGTTGAATTAAAAAACAGACAGGGAAGTACCGGGATAGTTACTGCTCAGTCCGGTGAAGATGATCCATTGGGAGGTACATACAAGGAACTGAGTGATAAAACAAAACAACAAATAGGTTTTGATTTTGGTGTTGAAGTTAAATCGCTCTCAAAAGGAAAACTCGCCGATCAGGGAATTAAGCCGGGATTTATTATCCTGAAAATAAATAACCAGCCTGTCAGATCGGCTGACGATATCCAGGAAGCTTATAATGCAGTTGTAAATAATGGAGAATCGGAAAAAGTATTATTAATTGCCGGTTTATATCCGGGTGGTAAAATCACCTATGTTGCCATCAATCTGGCTGAATAATATCTAACAATAAATCGGATATTTCGACTGTAACTCTTCAAATAAAGAACAAACTCAACTATTTGTTGAGTTTGTTCTTTATTATTATCATCAGCTTAAAACAAAATTTATTTTTGGACGTTACATAATTGTAATATCTATCACACTTGATTTCTGACTAAAAAGTTCATAAAAGTTTTACGTTACTTGATAAAGTCATTTAAAAACGTATGCCCAATGTTTATATTTGCAAATATAAAAGCTTTAAAAGATAAACATTAAACATTTTGTAAACTTCCTATCCCATAAATTGTTACGCTATTATTAAACAACGCAAATGTTTTTGTATTTTTCGTTTTGTATAATCGAAAAAAATGACTACTTTTGCAAGCTAATTTTCATTCATTAAATGAGACAATTAAAAATAACAAAATCAATCACGAATCGTGAAAGTGCATCCCTTGACAAGTATTTGCAAGAGATTGGACGAGAAGATCTTATCACTGTCGAAGAAGAAGTTGAGTTAGCTCAACGAATCCGGGGGGGTGACAGACTTGCTTTGGAAAAACTTACACGTGCTAACTTACGTTTTGTTGTTTCAGTTGCTAAACAGTACCAAAATCAAGGCCTCAGTCTACCGGACTTAATCAATGAAGGCAACCTTGGACTGATTAAAGCAGCTGAAAAATTTGACGAAACACGTGGATTTAAGTTTATTTCTTACGCAGTGTGGTGGATACGTCAATCAATTTTACAGGCTTTAGCTGAACAATCCCGTATTGTTCGTTTACCATTAAATCAGGTTGGATCATTAAACAAAATCAACAAAGCTTTTTCTAAATTCGAACAGGAAAACGAACGTCGTCCTTCTCCGGAAGAACTGGCAGAAGTATTGGATATCCCTGTTGATAAGATTGCTGACACCATGAAAGTATCCGGTCGCCATATTTCGGTGGATGCTCCTTTTGTTGAAGGTGAAGACAATAGTTTGTTGGATGTAATGATTAATGATGATTCCCCAAATGCGGATCGTGTGTTGATTAACGAATCACTTTCCAAAGAAATCGAACGCGTACTTGCTTTCACTTTGTCTGACAGGGAACGCGATATTGTAAAGAAATTCTTTGGGATTGGTGTAACTGAAATGACACTGGAAGAAATTGGTGATGAATTTGGTTTAACACGTGAACGCGTACGCCAGATAAAAGAAAAAGCCATTCGAAAATTGAGGCCAAATGCCAAGAGTAAATTATTAAAAGGATTTTTAGGATAAACGGAATGATAGTACGTGATCTTAAATTTTAAATAGAAGCAACCCGAAAGAGTTGCTTTTTTTTGTTCCCTGTGATCAGGTTCAGATATTCCTTCCATGTTGACAGGCTCCAATAAGACATACTTGAAGGGTTGGTGAGTGATGTTGAATGATGTATAAATTCAGAAGAACTGTCATATTTATGCCTTTGTTCTGTTTTATTGAAAATAGTTCTGAGTACGGCAATATAAATGGTTGTTTTAGGCCATATGCCTCTTTTTACTGAAGGTTTACGTGTTTAACGACCAATTGTTCAAATTTCAATGAATTAAACCTAAAAGGCCTCCAAAACACGTATGTTTTGAGGCCTTATGTTCAAAAAAATGATAGATGTATTTAGTTCGAAACAAATCAACCTAAAACCGCTGGCTTATATTAAAATAAATGCTCGCATAATTATTTTTTACACCATTGTTTGTCTCTAAAGTCCCTTCGAAATTCACTGAAAGTGATGTTTTTTTCGCAACTCTCCAGAATAAACTCATGGCTCCTATATTCTGATTCGTCGGAATCGACGGATTGTTGGTATAAATGAATTTACCCATCCGGTATTCGATCTGAGCATTTATCTTCCCGGCCGAGAAATCACGGTTTAATGAAATTCCGTATACTGTCATGCTTTTCAGATAGGGCGTTTTAAGTACTGTTGCCGACAGAGTGCCATAAATGTTGAAAGGCAACTGGGTATAACTTAAAAAACTGTTTGCATTCATGGATTCACCGGTGGCAATCGATTTTAGATTGTATCCGGCATTAGTTCCCCAGATAAGGTATTTGAAAGGACGGTAAATGAAATTATACCGGAAACCCTGCCTGGTTTCTTTATCCAGGGTGCTGTCGATTTTATTCTGAGGAAATGTTTCATAGTAATACACGTTTTTACGGGCATCATAGGATAATGAAGTCGTGAAATTTTTCCATGGTTTAACCCTGAGTGATATATAGGTGCTTGTCAGATCGAATGTAGAGGTGAGTGTATTATTCACAAAACCATATAAATCAACTTCAAACGAACTAAAAAGGTCAACGTTTTTTAATAATGAATTTGTATGTTGGAAATAAGCAAACCGGCGGTCAGTCTTAAAATTATTCAGCTGATCAAATACAGCCAGTGAAGTTTGCATGATTCCATTGTCATTATGTGTATTATGACTCACAAATGCGCCAAATTGTAAAAGCTTTGGATTAAAACTGTAGTCAAAAAAATCGGGTCTTGAACCTGCTACAGCACCAAAGGTAAAGTGTTCATCCACATGTTCAAACTCCAGTCCATCCACGGCACCAATATTCGACAGATTGTTATATATTTTTCGCCCTAAGCTTATGCTTGATGATTTACTCAGATCATATTTCAAAGCCAGACTATATATTTTCAACGCATTGTTTAAACCCGTCCAATCCGTTGACTTGCCTGGAAAAGAAAGCAAATGAGAAAATGAAATATAGGTCTCTGCCGATAGATTTGAATTCCCGATGTGTTGAGCGTTCATCGTTAAGTTATACCTCAATCGTTCGCTGGAAGTATAGCTGTTTGATACATTCGTATACGAAGAAACGGCAAGCCGGCCATCGAATCTTTCTTTTGTAGTCTGTTCTTTTTGCTTGTTGAATGCAGCATGTATCGCCTCATCATTGGGAGAGAGCGCATTTTTTGATTCACGCTCTTTTTCTGCCTGTTTTTTGGATATCCTTTTTTTAGCAACAATTTGATCAGTCAGTGCAAATTTGGTTTTAAGCAACGGAGTTCCAACACATGAAATAGAGGACAGGCTATTGACAACCAATGCCGGAATCAGGTTTGTTTCCTTCGTTACATACAATGTATCACCAACCAGTATACCATCTGTGTTACTAAATTTAACATAAACATTTTGAGAACTGATAAACGATACATTGCCATTTAAGACCTCGGTTGAGTTTTGACCGTAAGCTGAAATGCCTAGAAAGAAAGAAAAAATAAGTATGAGCGGGGTTTTCATATGTTGCAATAATTTTTTTTTTTGATTTATAAAAGTGCATGAAATATTCTGATTATAAGCAATTTGTTTTAATTAATTAGGTTAAACTTGAATTCTTTTGCAATTTGATTGATAACGTTTGTTATTATATTGTCAATCAAATCATTTACAGTAATTAATTCATATTACATTTAATATCAGACAAACGATCATACGATAATTTTTAGTCTAATGACTAAGTCATAATTTTGGATGAAAATTCATTAACCGGTTTATACGAAAATATTATTTTTTTTAAATTGATACTAAACCGGCAAAACTAACCGGCAATTTCGTTCATATTATAAAGATAGTTTATCTTAAAACACGTATTTTTATTTAAAGACATTATCAATGTTTTATCCCCTTGAATGGCATCTGAAGCAACCGGCACTTCCCTGGCTTTGATTATGTGCATTCCCATGACAGGAAGAAGTAACACACGAATACTTTGCATAATTTCCCGTTGTTGTGTGACATTGTGCACAACTTATTCCCGAATGCCTGCCGCTCTTAATTGGGAAATAACTTTCATGATCAAAAGTAGAAGGTGTCCATGCGTTGATCGAATGACAAGTCTGGCAATCCGTTGAGAACCCAACCGTTGAATGCTTCGGATTTGTCGTTGCATTGTATTTATCGATATGACAGCTTTTACAATCTGCCGATATTTTCGTCCGGTATTCGCCGGTTTTGTGACACAAATTACAAGCTACATTATGACCTCCTGTCAGGGGAAATAGTCCGTGTTCAAAACCTCCTCCAATAATTGACCAGGTTTGACCGGTCATATTATGGCAATGGTAACAATCCGTGTTAAACCCATCAGCCCTGTGATTGGTACCATCATATTTGTCTTTATGACAGGAATAGCAATCCGTTTTTACATTCTCAAATCGTAACAACGAAGCCGATTTATGACACCGGTAACAATCGGCAGTGGCATGTGATCCGTTCAACGTAAATCCTGCCTGTTGATGAATACGTGCCACGTTTGGTACAATCCATGATTTCGGTGAATGGCATCGTTCACAATCCTGTCCTACAGTCCCTTGATGTACATCCAAATGGCATTCGGCACATTGAGTTTTCGCTTTTGCAAATTCCAGGGTTGGATGGCATATTTTGCATTCGACTGATTTATGTTGTCCCACTAACGGGAATTTTGTCTTGTTGTGATTAAATAACCTGGGATTTAATTGCTCCCAGTTGCCGGTAATATGACAATTCGCACAATCCATCTTAAAATTCTCTCCATGCGGAGACTTTGCCAAAACAGAACTAACTATAAAAAATGAAATGATAAAAAGTAAAAATTTATTCATACTGATTTTTTTCAAAATTAAATTAAGCTATTAGAGTTCACTATGAAGTCTTATTTTCTCCATTAAAAATAATTAACCACCCCGGCCGGTTGGATGACAGGAATAACATCCTGCACTCCCTTGGTTCTGATGATGGGCATTCCCGTGGCAAGCTGCCGTTACACATGAAAATACTGCATAATTGGTCGCATTGGTATGGCAGGTTGCACAACTTACATTGTGATTCCCACTGGTAATCGGGAAATAGGAAGTATGGTTAAAGGTCGATGATGTCCAGTTGGTTGTTGAATGACAGGTTTCGCAGGTAGTAGGGAAACTGGCTGCTATGTGATTTGGATTAGTTGTGGCATTATAGGTTGCTAAATGGCAACTGACACAAGTCGTTGGTATGGCTTTGTAATTCGTTGGATGGCACAAAGTGCATGCCAGGTTAATATGCGCTCCGGTTAACGGAAATGTCGTGCTGGTGCTGTGATTAAAGGTTGATGAAGTCCAGTTTGTTGTTGAGTGACAGGTTTCACAGGTAGTGGGGAAATTTGCCGTCACATGATTCGGATTGGTCGTTGCGTTATAAGTAGCCAGATGACAACTGATACAGGTTGTAGGTATAGCATTGTAATTCGACGGGTGGCATAACGTACAGGCAAGGCCTATATGTGCTCCGGTCAACGGGAAAGTAGTTGACGTACTGTGATTGAAAGTTGATGGCACCCAGGCAGTGGTGGAATGACATGTTTCACAGGTAGTTGAAAACTTTGACGTACTGTGATTTGGGTTGGTAGTGGCATTATAGTTTGCCAGATGACAACTCACACAAGTTGTCGGGATGGCAGCATATCCGTTTGTATGGCAGGTTGCACATGCGATTCCGATATGAGCTCCTGTCAACGGAAAAGTGGTTGACGTACTGTGATTGAAAGTTGAGGGCACCCAGGCAGTGGTGGAATGACACGTTTCACAGGTTGTTGAAAACTTCGCCGTAATGTGATTTGGATTGGTAGTGGCATTATAGTTTGTCAGGTGACAACTCACACATGTTGTTGGTATGGCATTGTAATTTGTTGGATGACACAGATTACATGCCAGCGCTATATGTGCTCCCGTTAACGGAAATGTCGTACTGGTGCTGTGATTAAACGTGGAGTTTGTCCAATTCGTTGTTGAATGGCAGGTTTCACAGGTCGTTGGGAAATTTGACGTCACATGATTCGGATTGGTGGTTGAATTAAATGAAGCTAAATGGCAGCTGACACAGGTCGTTGGTATGGCTCCGTATCCGTTTGTATGGCATTGAGTACAGGTTATACCAATATGTGCACCCGTCAATGGGAACGTTGTGGCAGTATTATGATTAAAAGTTGATGGCGACCAGGCCGTTGTATTGTGGCATGTCTGACAATCGGTCGAGAATTTGGCCGTGATATGATTTGGATTGGTCGTGGCATTGTAATTTGTCAGGTGACAGCTTACACAGGCTGATGAAGTAGCCGTGTACCCGTTTGCATGACATTTGATACAGTCAACTCCAAAATGACCTCCTGTCAATGGGAAATTAGTGGCATTATGATTAAAAGTAGTTGATTGCCAGTTTACCAGGTTATGACAAAGGGAGCAGTCTTTTGAGAAATTGGATGCCACATGCGGTGGATTTGTAGCATTGTTAAAATCAATCAAGTGACAATCGATACAATCTGACTTCATTGGATCAAATCTGAGCCTTGAAGCCGATTTATGACACAGATAACAGTCAACCACTGCATGAGAACCTAGTAACGGGAATCTGCTTTGTTGATGAATCTGACGAATGTTTTTTACAATCCAGGTTGAAGGAGTATGACATCGTTCACAATCTCTACCCAAAGTACCTTCATGTACATCCTTATGACAGGAAGCACATTCTTTTTTTGCATTCTTAAATTGCAGATCTTCATGGCATTTACGGCAGTAAACTGTTTTATGCTGGCCTACCAGTGGAAAATCTGTCGAATCATGATTGAAACCTTCCATCTTTATTTTCGTCCAGTTGTCAGTAGTATGACAAGTAATACATTGAAGCTTGAAATTATCACCATGAGGCGATTTTCCAAAAACTGAAGTAATAAAAATTACATAAAATGTGAAAAGTAGAATTCTACGCATAATGTAATAATTTAAATTATTTCAAATATATCTTTTTTAAGTTCTCCCTTGAGGGTGGCAGGAATAACATCCTGTACTCCCTGAACTTGCATTGTGGGCATTCGCATGACAACCTGTTTGTCTACAGGAAAAAATAGCATAATTAGTCGGTGTCGTGTGGCATACTGAACAGGCAAGTTTATGATTCCCTGTCAACGGAATTGTAGCCACCGTATTATGATTAAAGGTTGCTGATGTCCAGTTGGTTGTTGTATGACATGTCTGGCATGTAGTTGCAAACTTCGCACCAATATGATTTGGATTCGTTGTTGCATTGTAAGTTGCCAAATGGCAGCTGACACAGGTTGTCGGTATCGCATTGTAATTTGTAGGATGACATTGGATACATGTGAGAGCAATATGAGCCCCTGTTAACGGGAACGTGGTAGACGTGCTGTGGTTAAATGTCGATGAGGTCCAGTTTGTAGTCGAGTGACATGTTTCGCAGGTCGTAGGGAACTTCGAAGTCACATGATTCGGATTGGTGGTCGCATTATACGTTGTTTGATGGCAACTCACGCAGGTTGTCGGTATGGCAGCATAACCCGTTGGGTGACAACTGACACAGGCAACTCCGATATGAGCACCGGTTAACGGGAATGTGGTTGCCGTACTGTGATTGAATGTTGATGGCACCCAGGCAGTTGTAGTATGACAGGTTTGACATGTAGTAGCAAATTTTGCAGTCACATGATTCGGATTGGTAGTCGCGTTATAATTAGCCTGGTGACAGCTCACGCATGTTGTTGGTATGGCTGTATAACCGGTTGGATGGCAACTGACACAGGCAAGTCCTGTATGCGATCCGGTTAATGGAAATGCAGTTGAAGTTGTATGATTAAACGTTGATGGCACCCAGCCGTTTACTGTATGGCACGTTTCACAGGTTGTAGGGAACTTAGCCGTAATATGATTCGGATTCGTAGTAGCATTATATTTCGTCAGGTGACAGCTCACACAGGTAGTAGGTATTCCGGCATAACCGGCTGCATGGCAACTGATACAAGTCACCCCGATATGGGCACCTGCCAGTGGGAAAGTTGTTGCCGTATTGTGATTAAACGTAGCAGGACTCCATGCTGTTACAGTATGGCAGGTCTTGCAATCGGTTGAAAATTTAGCCAATACATGATTTGGGTTGGTAGTGGCATTAAAGTTCGCCTGATGACACCCAACGCAGGTTGTGGGGGTACCCCCGGTATATCCATTGGCATGGCAACTTACACATGCAACCGCAGTGTGAGCTCCTGTTAATGGGAAAGTTGTTGTAGCATGATTGAAAGTCGAAGGCTGCCAGGCTGTTACGTTATGGCATGTCTGACAATCTTTTGAAAAATTGTTGGCAACATGAGCAGGGCTTGTAGCTGTATTGTAGTTTGTTAAGTGACATCCAACACACGTTGTTGGAGTTCCGCCTGCATAACCATTTGTATGGCAACTCTGACAGGCAACGCCAACGTGTGCTCCAACTAATGGGAATGTTGTTGAAGTTGTGTGATTAAATGTTGATGGTTGCCATGTTGTGGTCGTATGACAGGTTTCACATGTTGTTGGGAATTTGGCTGCTAAATGATTTGGATTGGTTGTTGCATTATAGTTTGTTAAGTGACAACCAATACAGGTTGTCGGAGTTCCACCTGCATAACCGTTTGTATGACAACTTTGACAGGCAACGCCAACATGTGCTCCTGTCAAAGGGAACGTAGTTGAAGTGGTGTGATTAAATGTCGAAGGTTGCCATGTTGTAGTCGTATGACAGGTTTGACATGTTGTAGGAAACTTAGCAGCAATGTGATTTGGATTCGTAGTTGAATTATAATTGGTCAGGTGACAACTAACACAAGTTGTAGGGATTGCCGAATATCCTGTCGGGTGGCAACTTACGCAAGCCACACCAATGTGCGCTCCTGTTAATGGGAACGTGGTGGCAGTACTGTGATTAAATGTCGCCGGACTCCAGGCCGTCACATTGTGGCAGGTAATACAGTCCGTTGAGAATTTAGCAGTAACGTGATTCGGATTGGTGGAAGCATTAAAATTCGTCAGGTGGCAACTCACACAGGTAGTCGGAATGGCTGTATATCCTGTAGGGTGGCAACTTACACATGCTACGCCAATATGTGCTCCTGTTAATGGGAACGTGGTGGCAGTAGTATGATTGAATGTCGAAGGACTCCAGGCCGTCACATTGTGACAGGTAATACAATCCGTTGAGAATTTGGCTGTAACGTGATTCGGATTGGTAGTAGCATTAAAGTTGGTCTGGTGGCAACTGACACAGGTTGTCGGAATGGCTGTATATCCTGTCGGGTGGCAACTTACACAAGCCACGCCAATATGTGCTCCTGTTAATGGAAATGTGGTGGCAGTGCTGTGATTGAATGTTGCAGGACTCCATACTGTCACATTGTGGCAGGTAATACAATCTGTTGAGAATTTGGCTGCAATATGATTCGGATTCGTAGTGGCGTTGTAGTTGGTCAGGTGGCAACTGACACAGGTTGTCGGGATGGCCGAATAACCTGTTGGATGGCAACTCACGCAAGCCACGCCAATGTGTGCACCTGTTAATGGGAATGTTGTTGCTGTAGTGTGATTGAATGTCGAAGGACTCCATGCCGTTACATTGTGGCAGGTTATACAATCCGTTGAGAATTTAGCGGTAACGTGATTCGGATTGGTAGTGGAATTAAAATTGGTCCGGTGACAACTCACACAGGTTGTCGGAATAGCCGAATATCCGGTTGGGTGGCAACTCACGCAAGCCACGCCAATGTGTGCACCTGTTAATGGGAATGTTGTTGCTGTAGTGTGATTGAATGTCGAAGGACTCCATGCCGTCACATTGTGGCAGGTTATACAATCCGTTGAGAATTTAGCGGTAACGTGATTCGGATTGGTAGTGGCATTAAAATTGGTCAGGTGGCAACTGACACAGGTTGTCGGGATGGCCGAATATCCTGTCGGGTGGCAACTCACACAAGCCACACCAATGTGCGATCCTGTTAATGGGAAAGTGGTTGCTGTAGTGTGATTGAATGTTGAAGGACTCCAGGTAGTCACATTGTGACAGGTAACGCAATCCGTCGAGAATTTAGCTGTTTTATGATTCGGATTGGTGGTGGCATTGTAATTTGTCAGGTGACAACTCACACAGGTTGTCGGAATGGCCGAATAACCTGTCGGGTGGCAACTCACACAAGCCACACCAATGTGCGATCCTGTTAATGGGAATGTGGTTGCTGTACTGTGATTGAACGTAGAAGGGCTCCAGGTAGTCACGTTGTGGCAGGTAGCACAATCAGTCGAGAATTTAGCTGTTTTATGATTCGGATTGGTGGTGGCATTGTAATTTGTCAGGTGGCAACTCACACAGGTTGTCGGTATGGCAGCATATCCGTTTTTATGGCAACTGATGCACGCTACTCCAACATGTCCTCCGGTAAGCGGGAAAGTGGTTGCCGTATTGTGATTAAAATTTGCAGGACTCCAGGAAGTTACTGTATGACAAGTGATGCAGTCGGTCGAGAATTTAGCCGTGATATGATTTGGATTGGTCGAAGCATTGTAATTGGTCAGGTGGCAACTCACACAGGTAGTCGGTATAGTGCCATATCCGTTGGTATGACAACTGACGCAGGCCACTCCAACATGTCCTCCGGTTAAAGGAAATGTGGTAGCGGTATTGTGGTTAAAGGTGGATGGACTCCAGGTTGTTACATTGTGACACGTACTGCAGTCCGTTGAGAATTTCGCTGCTGTGTGGTTTGGATTGGTGGTGGCATTGTATGTCGTTAAATGGCAACTCACGCAGGTTGTTGGTGTACCGGCATACCCTTTTGCATGGCATTGTATGCAATCAATTCCAACATGTCCGCCTTTTAATGGAAAACTGGTATTGTCATGATTGAAAGTTGCCGATTGCCAGGTGTTTTCGTTATGACACATGAAACAGTCTTTCGGAAATTTTGAAGCTACGTGTGACGGGTTTGTGGTGGCAAAATAATCTTTATCATGGCAATTCACACAGGCTGTCCCCTGGACATCAAAACGTAGCTGGGAAGCTGATTTATGACATTGAAGGCAATCGAGCTGGGCATGGCTGCCGTGCAATGGAAACCTGCTTTGATTATGAATTTGGGTAATATTTTCTACTTTCCACGTCTTGGGAGTATGGCAACGTTCACAATCATTGCCTAAAGTTTGTTGATGGACATCGAAATGGCACGACTTGCAATCGGTCTTGCTTTTTGCATCCGAAAATATCAGATCTTCATGGCATTTTTTACAACTGGCTGTCTGATGCTGTCCAACCAACGGAAAACTGGTCTTGTTATGATCAAATGAATCTTTTTTTATTACAATCGTTGTCCAGTTTTTACTAATATGGCAAACATCACATTTTATGCTTAACTTATCTCCGTGAGGTGAAGACTGGGAAAACACATTTACTGCTACAAAAAGAGCCAGAATAGTTATAAATGACAACTTGGACATTCTATATTTTTATATTTATACTGTACATATCTACCTTTTACATCAATTACTTCCTTATGACATTCATTACATTTTACTGTTTTGTGTGATCCGTCAAGCTTGAACCTCGAAGAATTGTGATCAAATTTTATTTTTTTCCAGTCATCAAAGCCATGGCATCTTGAACAATCGGTTTTCCCGTTCACGTCAAACTGTCCTGCATGTGTGCCACTTTTTATAATCCATGTTGCCGGTGTATGGCAACGTTCACAATCTTTTCCGACTGATGGCTGATGAAAATCTGTATGACATGAATAACATTCTTTGACTGCATGTTCAAATATTAAATCGACATGGCATTTCTTACAACTTACTTTTTGATGTAGTCCTATTAACGGAAACCCAGTAAAATTAGTATTGTTGTGATCGAACGAATCCTTTTTTATAACTATTGTTGTAAAATCATTACTTATATGACAAATATCACATTTTAAGGTTAACTTTTCACCGTGTGGTGAAGTTTGTGTATATATATTTATAGTTACAAATTGAGCTAAAAGAATCAGGAATGGCAAACTACGCATTCTATACTTTTGTATTTGTATTGTATGTATTTCCCTTTTACATCTGTCACTTCTTTGTGGCATTCCTTGCACTCAACAGTAGCATGGGCTCCATCGAGCTTAAAACGTGAAGTGTTGTGATCAAATTTTGTTTTTACCCAACTATCAGCGGTATGGCATTTTACACAATCTGTTTTGCCATTTACGTCAAACTGTCCCATGTGATTATTCTTATGACAGCTTTCACATTCCGCTGACAGACCGGTGAATTTCTGTACCCTGATTCCTTGTATGTTTTTGGCATAATGGCAATCTCCACAGTTGATTTTTGCATGGGCCCCATCCAGTTTGAATTTCGTTTTTGAATGATCAAAAGTGATCTTTTTCCAACTGCTTACCACATGACAGAGGGTACAATTGTCGTTCGCCATAAATTTATCCTGCATATAGCCTTTATGAATATTCTTATGGCAATCAACGCATCTGCTTCCCATGTTGCTGAATGTCCACTTCCCTTGTTTCTTGTGACAGGCCATGCATGGGGTAGCCAGGTGGGCTCCTTCCAGAGGAAACTTTGATAAATTGTGACTGGCAATGGTATAAATGCTAGGTGTAAACCCATTGTTGTTATGGCATTGGTTACAATCGGGCGATACTCCTTTTTTTGCAAATTCCTTGTTGTGATAATCAGCATGACAACTCGTACAATGATCATGCCTGATATGTGCTGTCAGAGATTTTACATGACAGGCTTTACACGCCACCGTAGCATGTTTTCCAACCAGCTTAAAATCTGTTTTGTCATGATCAAAACTTTTCATACCCTTGACGGCATGAAATGATTCTTCCGAATGGCATTTCTTGCAATTTTGTCCAAACTTATTGTCATGTACATCTTTGTGGCAGGCAGTACAATTCGCGAACAGTGTTCCCCTGAATTTTTGTTTGGGTTTTCCGTTTATAATTTCAGTTTTATGGCATTTATCACAGGCAACCGTTTTATGACTTCCTAATAATGGAAAACGGGTAGTGTTATGGTCAAATCCTGTTGCGTTCTTAAATGATTCAAAATTATGGCAACTATTACATTTTGAGGACATTTTACCCTTATGATAATCCTCATGGCAATTCAGACATCGCTGATTTAAACCCATAAAAGTTCCCGGTTTATTCTTTAACCGTGCATCTTTTATAAAGGCAGGTTTATGACATGCAATACATTCTTGCCTGGCATGTGCCCCTTTTAGTTCAAATCCGGTCTTGCTATGTATAAAGTTCTTTTTGTCAAATCGGATGATCTGAAAATTCTTGCCATGATGCTCATTATGGCATACCACACATTGTTTTCCTGCTACTTCTTTTGATGCATGATATCCTTTTCGGGCAAGTATATTTGTTTTTATAATCTGATGACACGTCAGACATTTTTCACGGGTTACCTTGTTCCCTACATCGTGACATTTTGTGCAATTACTCACACCTTCCAGGTAGGCATGCGTATTACTCAATGCTCCGGGCGATATCTGAGCTGTTGCAGGATATATACTTAGAAAGAAGAATCCAAGTATAAGAAGTAATTCCTTTATTTTCATATGAATGAGGGTTCGTTGTGTCAGTTAATTATAATTTTTTCGTATATATCGTTAAGTTCAGTGTTTCAGAATGCTTTCACCATATTTTGTCGTAATATCAATTCCAATTTTCTTCAGGAATTGAGTCGGAAGTTCTCCTCCTGCAAAAATATATACTAAATCATTTTTCATTTTCAATATTTCTGTTGAATCATTCATGGTGTATGATACAGTATCGGTATCAATGGATACAATTTTTGAACAGAACTTAACATCAATCAACTCGTTTTTGATCGCCTCATTAATTTTTTCGGCATTTTTTACCTTGATCCGGTTGAAGGCTTCACTTCTGTACGACAGGGTCACCTTATTCTCTTCCGACAATAAAAGGGCCGATTCTATGGCTGAATCACCTCCACCCACTACCAGTACATGCTTGTCTTTGATTAACTCAGGTTCCAAAAGCCGGTAAGCTACTTTTTCAGATTCTTCCCCCTGAACATTTAGCTTGCGGGGTGTACCACGTCTGCCAATGGCTATTAATACCGTTTTAGTTGAAAAAGTTTCACCTCCCACGATTTCAACTTTAAATATATTTCCTTCGGGTACAATTGCCTCTACCTTTGAATTCTCTTTTATATTAATATTATTTTTCAATAATACGGAATGCCACAAATCAAGCAATTCTAATTTAGAGGTCTCCCGTAATTTTACTTTTCCGTGAAGCGGCAAATCCATAGGCGATGTCATAACGATTTTAGCACGTGGAAAGGTAAATACTGTTCCTCCAAGAGTGTCCTGTTCCAGGGTCAATACTTTTAAATTGTATTTTTTAGCAGCCAGTGTGGCCGAAATTCCTGCCGGACCTGCACCCACTACTATTAAATCGTAATCTGCCTTGTGGTCTTTTTTGAATGTCTTTACAATATTCTCAACCGCCTCTTTTCCCTGGGAGACTGCATTTTTGATTAATCCCATTCCTCCTAATTCACCGGCTATATATACTCCGGGTACATTTGTTTCAAAAGTCGGACTGACATCCGGTAAATCCACCCCTCTTTTTTCTGTTCCGATCCACAGGGATATCGCTTCAACCGGACATGCCCTGAAGCAAGCACCATGACCAATACAATGAGAAGCATTGATGATGGTTGCTTTTCCGTTTCTGATTCCTAAAATGTCATGTTCGGGGCATGCATCAATACAGGCACCGCTTTTTATGCACCGGTTTGGATCCACCACCGGATATAAGGACACCGGTTCGTAAATCCCTTCTGCTTTTGCATGCTCGATTTTGATATCCACTATTCTCGATTCTCTCTTTTGTTTCTTTATATAAACAAACAGGACAACCAAAATCAGCAATATGGCAAAACCATATATTGATAATTCTATTAACTGGTTCATAATTTTAAAAAATCCATTTATAGCCAAATGTAAGCACTACTGCTATGTGTATGACCATTATTATTAACATGATAAAAGCAAATGGTAAATGGGCAACATGCCAGTATTTAAAAAGATTTTGCATCTTGTCCAATCTTTCTATACGTTTACCGATTTTTTTTTCTTTCGTTATTAGTTTTTTTATCTTTCTGAAATCTTCCGCATTTATATTCTCGGAAATGATCTTTAATTTTTTTCGCGAATAATTACTTGCTTTAATATCCGAAATATCCACATGATATTTCGTCAATAATTCGGAATCCATCTCCGACTTGTAATCCTGTATCTCCAGTAAGGACAATTCCCGGCCTTCGATGGTATGCGGAATCTGTATATAAATATAACGTCCGATTACACCACTCAACCAAACAATGGCCATACTCCAGAATCCTACCGATACAATACCCCCGAATTTAAAGGTTGTATGAAATAATATAAATACAGAACCTAACGTGCACACAAATATATGAAACTCAAGCCAGTATTTTAATACTCCCAAACGAACAAACACTTTAAACCGTTTTCGGATCATATACGAAAACAACCCAAACACAATCAGGATAGAACCGATAACGCCCAATCCATGTCCTATTAATCCACTTGGTTTTAATAATGCATAATTCGGATCAAAAAAACGTTCTTCAATCGGTTTGTTGTAATAGGTAAATCCAATATAAGTCAGAACAATGATGGATATGAATACTATAAGTGAATATATCGTTAAAGATAATTTATGAATAATTCGAGTCATTTATTTTTTTTTTTGCTTTTTAATCCTAACTTATTTTAAGAATATTTTGGCCGATTCAACTGTAAAATCTGATTTCTATTCATAGCATCACTTAAACGATTTTTCAAAATTATGAAAATTAATCGAAAATGCCATATTTAAAAGGTTAAAGCTTAAATATTTAAACGTATAATAAATTTATTTAGGATGATTTTTAATCCTATTAAAATTCAAAACACATTCAAACAGGCATTTAAAAAATCCATTGGATTTAGATCATCCGGTTTTTCTTTTCCGAATTATAGGCTAATATTACAAGGGCAATCACACCGGCGATAATAAAATAAACATAAGCAGGTATCGGCGGTGGTGTTCCCTGAGCATACGAATGCATACCCGAAAGATAATAGTTTACCCCAAAAAATGTCATTATAATGGTACTAAATCCAATTAATGCAAAACTGCTTAACACAAATTGATTGTTGGCTTTTGGCACATTACGTAAATGTAGAATGGCTGAATAAACCAGAATGCTGACCAACGCCCAGGTTTCTTTCGGATCCCAACCCCAGTAACGTCCCCAGGATTCATTCGCCCAGACTCCACCAATAAAACATCCAATGGTAAGCATAAGTAAACCAACTATCAGGGCCATTTCAATGATGTAACTTATTTCCTGAATGCTGTCTTTTAATCGGATTGCATTCTTTTTATTCCGGGCAATCATAAGTATTAAATTCAGCATGCCAAGCAAAGCACCCATGGCTAAAAAACCATAACTGGAAGTTATAATGGCAACGTGGATAATTAACCAGTATGACTTTAATACCGGAACCAGGTTCGTGATTTCAGGATTCATCCAACTCATACCGGCAACAAACAGTGCAATGGCGGATAATATACCCGTTACTGCCAATGTAATTGGTGACCGGCGTGCAAAAAGCATTCCGGATAAAGCAGACGCCCATCCTACGAAAATCATCGTTTCATACCCGTTACTCCACGGTGCATGATTCGATATGTACCAACGTATGGCTAATCCGGCTGTATAGAGCACAAACACTGCCATAAACGGATAAATAGCAATATTCAGGTATTTATCTAACCCGGCTTTGTTTTTGAAAATGTTCATTAAATGCATCACCAGCAATAAGAATCCCAGTAAAGCATAAATAATAGCCAGTACGCCGAATATATTCAGATTATTGTAAAAAATCTCCAGGCTTATCTTCGTGTTGGAAGGTAAACCTGTTCCTCCATTCATTAACTGATAACTTTTGATCCGTATCAATTGTTGATTGGCAAGTTCCCAGTTTCCTGATGACATGGCTTCATTGGCCGCTTTGAGGTAATTAGTCAGTAACATTTCAGGTGAATCATTCGATAGGGCAGGGGCAGACGGATTTTTACTACCCATCATGGCATTTAACTGTTCCTGGGACATGCCACCCATTCCTGCCGGTGGAGTCTTGCCTTCAACACTTCCCATTCCTGCCGGTGGAGTCTTGCCTTCAGAGCTTCCCATTCCGACTGGTGGTGTTTGTCCTTCAGTGCCTCCCATTCCTGCCGGTGTTGTTTGTCCTTCAGTACCTCCCATTCCCGGAGGTGGAGTTTTTCCCTGAATGCTCTCCATGGAGGGAGCTTTCTTTCCTGCAGTACTTCCCATACCCGCCGGAGCGGTCATCCCATTCATTCCTCCCATCCCTGCTGGAGCCTGCATACCGTTCATTCCGGCCATTCCTTCATGTGGGTTGGGCTCAGCTATAACCGGTTTGGCGGTACTCCATTTTCCTTCCAAATGACCCGGAACAGGAAATAAAGACAGCATGTTTCCATTAAAAAGCTGGTAACAGATATTGACCCGTTCGTCCACGTTCACAATCTCCTTATCGTATTTGTTGTGGGCCGATTGTTCTTTTTGATATACTTTATCTATTTTTTCTTTTAACCGGTAGGCACCTCCGTTGTCGAAATCGAAAAGCTGATTGAATGAAACATAATCATTCACGGCTCCCAACTCTTTTGCCAGTTGAGCATTCGCTACTTTGATCATCGGTTCATTCTGCCAGCTGGTAGGATTCGCACTCATGCCCAGCAGTACCTCAACTGCTGACATCTTATTGTAAGTCGTTTTCTTGGTTATTTTTCTCAATACATCGGACGCGAAGGTGTTGAATGGTTCAATCCTTCCCTGGGCTTCATCCTGGATAAGCAAGCTGTTCAGCTCATTCAAATGTGACTTCTTGGTGACTTCTCCACCCGAAGCAAACATCGATCCAGATAACATGATAAGTCCGGCTAGTAAAAGGGTTTTTCCTGCTTTTCGTTTTACCTGCAATTCATTACTTAATTTTAGTACGGTACGGAACCTGCTGTCTTTATTGAACAGTGTTAGAATCATGCCTAAAGCCATCAAAAAATAACCTATGTAAGAAATGAGAGTACCCCAGTAATCGTGACTTACCGACAATACGGTCCCTTTTTCATCAGGATCGTATGAAGACTGAAAGAATCGGTAGCCTCTGTAATTCAAAATATTGTTCATATAAATTCTAAATGGTCGTTCACTTTTTAATTCGGAATCGATTAACGTAATTTCACTGGCATACGATGATGGGCTGTTTGATCCAGGGTAGCGTTCAAGCTGAAAAGATCTCAGCGTTATACTGAACGGTAATTTGTGTTGCAGCATGCCGTATGAAATGGATACCTTGACATCATTGAGCTGGCAGGTGCCCGGTTGAGAAATCTGATTTTCTGCACTTAATACATTCACACGTTTGGTGGTATTACCATCGCTTACTTTGAATATTATGGCATCTTTTCCTTTTTTGATTATACCAGTTTTTTCCATCTCAGGGGTAGCCTGAGTCAGGTTCTTTTTGGCCTTAGGCATGTATGTTTTCAGTACAAACAGTATATTGTCGGCTTTATAAATGGTTTTTTGCTCGGCCAGTATTACTGCCCCGGGCATCATCATCGATTCGCTTTTCTGCATCATACTCATTTTCGAGAGGGGCAACATTGTTTTAAAGTATAGCTGATTACCCACTAAGGAAAATGTTATGTCGGCTTTATGGGTCGAATCCCCAAAAGCAAACGAGACTTCGCCAAATTTATTTGTTTCACCGTTTAACAGGATAAAATCCATCCCCTGGTTCTGACTGTTCATAACAAAAAGGGATAGCGCAGGTTCTCCCTGTTCATCCGGTACAATTGTTTCAACTGAATTCGGGATGAAAAGCTCATTCTCAATGGTAATGGTCTTCCCTCCAACAGACAACGATTCAGAAAAAGCATTGGAACCTGACTCCGAGAAACCGGCTTCCTTACTCTTCTCAACCTTTTCGCCTTTATACTCAGCTAATATACGGACAGATGTTTTATCCGAAGATATCTCATTGCTTGTTTCACCCTGACGGATATGCATCATGCCTTCCGATCCAAAATAACGGGTAATGGCTGCACCGATGATAATGCATATAAATGCCAAATGAAATAAAAGCACACTGAATTTGCGCTTTTTAAACAATTGATACCTGACGGCACTTCCCAGTAGATTTATGATTAATACTGCCAACAATACTTCAAACCATTTGGCGTTGTATACTATTTGCCTGGCATAGTCTGTACCTGAGCTATTTTCAGCAAAAGTGGCATAGGCAATGGCTGCTCCGAAAATAACCAATAATATAACACTGGTAAGCATCGAAAAGAAAACATCATTCAGTTTTTTCATAAAAAAATCTTGTATAAATAATAGAGTTTAGATAGGTTGACCTCTTCAATTCGCATGAAAATGTCAGTCCTAATAACGGAAATTTGATGGATATAATATATCGAACTGTGAATTATGCAACTTTTAAATTTTGTTCTTTTAGTTAAAACGATTGTAAACTGATATAGTCTATTCTTTAAAGTTTTTATTACCAGATTTTTAAACGTCATACTTCTGAAAACCTTTACTGAACCTGATTAAATTAGAAGAGCGATTCTTGTCTGAAAAAAGATGCTGAATCAGGATTTAAAAAATAAAAACCGGATCTGTAGCATAACAATTGATTCTAAAAACAACGTAAATACACCTGAAAATTTCCTGCATTCTTACCTTTCAGTGTTATTTTATCGGTTTATATTTTTTTTCTGTTTTAAATGGAATACAACAGTCTATGAATGCAGTAAAATTACTTTATTTAACTTTACAACGAATACGCTAAAAGTGCTAAAAATAATTATTTTAAGTACTACTTTAGTCATCCTATAGGATTAGAAACTGTGTCCTACTTAAGAATGATATGTTAACTTTAAATGCAATACAAGGCACTTATTTTAGATAGTAGTGAGTCCTTGCTTCCCGGAAGTTGTTAAACTACATTTTCTGAATTTTAATATTTAGTCTCCATACTCTTTTTAAAAGCGGAATGATAACCAAGAGGTAATTACATTCCGTTTTACGGATAAAATAGAAAATGTGTTGAATTTAGTTGGATGTTTAAATTATAACAAATTAGTTACAAAAAAGTTAATTAACTTTGATTTTATTTTTACTTTTCCTTCTTTGGAAGTAAAAAAATGTTTCATGAAAGTGCATCATCCCTCAGCTGACGAACCAAAAACGATATGAAACAAACAGAAGTAAACACTCAAATTGTTACCCCGATAGCTATCGTGGGTAAATCGTAAATTGTAAATCAGATGAATTTGTTTCATGTGAACTCATTACTCCCCCCGCTAAAACAAAAACATCAAAAAACAAACTCTTTATTTGATAACCGGAATTTTGATTTTTCCTGAAATCAACAATGTCGATTTGGCTTCCACCACAATATCTTTTGGAGTATTACCCGCCTGTAACAAAATAGTGGCAATACCGGCTTCTGCATTGATCGGATTTTGTCCTATGATTTTCCCGTTCCCTGTAACTGTAAACTGAATGGAATCATCTGCATCCGTTACGGTATTTCCATCTGAATCGCAGATGGTTGCGTACACAAAGACAACATCTGCCCCGTCAGCTTTCAGCTTTTTATTGCTTTTATCATACGTTAATTTTATCAGGTTTGCTTTCCCGGCAGTGGATATGGCATCTTCCATGACTGCTTTGTTCCGGATATACCCGATTGCTTTCAGTTTTCCCTTTTCAAACGTATTCAGATGAAAAATAAAAGGAGCATAATTCAACTGATTGGATGTATTGTCTCTTTTCGAAGTCTGACGTTCAATTAGCTTATTATTTAAATACAGTGCCACTTCACTGCAATTGGAATAAACTTTCAACTGCCTGAATTCAGAATCGGGATTCCAATAGGACGCTATTTTTAAAAAAGGTTCGTTTTCGATGATGCCATCTGATGTGTTTGGTTGAACCTGGCTCTTGTAAAAATAATACGAGAACTTTGGCAACCGGAAGACATCCATGATTCCCGATGACTCAATATCGGGGGAATACCCCCTGCTGTAATCAAACATCAACCAATTGGCATCACCCAGATGAGGGTTGTTTAAATTATCATTGTGTGCTTCCTGAAAATTAGCGGCCTGTTGAAGCAACCGTTTTTCTCCATCTCCACGCAATTGCCGGCTGGTTCGTTCATTGCTTTTTAATCCGGCATATCCGGCCTGATTCAATCCTGCATCCTGGGCAAAATATTCCCAATCGCCATATTCTCCGATAAACAGAGGCGTTTTCCCTGAATAATTCTTCCAGTAATCCGGAGATTTCGCATGTTGGCGTGCCGGAATAAATACATCATAAAATTTGTTGATCCAGCCAACAGTCAGGATTTTCGATTCGGGTGATTCCTCGCTGGCAATCGTATTCATTTGTTGCATAAACTTATCAGGCATTTTCGTTTCGTTTAACGATAACTCCCATAATACGACGCTTGGATGGTTCCTGTCCCTGCGAATCAGGTCCCGTGCATTCTGGTACGAATTTTTCATGAATATTTCATTTCCGATAAATTGCCAGCCGGGGATAGCTGCAATGGTCAGGATACCCAGTTCATCGCAGGCATTCATAAAGGCTGGCGATTGCGGATAATGTGAAAGACGTACCACATTAAACCCGGCTTCTTTAATCTTGAAGGCATCACGGTACTGTGCATTGTCCGACAGAGCATTGCCGATATATGGATATTCCTGATGGCGGTTGGTGCCCCTTAACAGCAATGGCTCTCCGTTTATCATCAATTTATCGTTGATTATTTCAACCTTGCGTATCCCTGTTTTGATCGAATACTGATCAAGAATGGTCTTGTTTTTAATGATGGATATTTGAAGGGTATATAAATCAGGATGCGTGGGATGCCAGAGTGCAGGGTTAATCACGTTGAAGGTTGCCTGAAAGTTATTATCCGTATTTGATAATATTGTGTGATTTTCTAAAAAAGCTTTATCAATCAAATTACCCGATTTGTCCAGTAATTTATAGAACAACTGGAAATCCTGTTGGGACGAATTTTCATTCCGGATATGCGTGGAAACATGAATGGTAGCTGATTTTGTACTCACATCCGTGAACCAGACACGAACTCCTCCCGATGCCGGCAGGTTTTCTTTGACGGCATCCGTAATATGCAATGGATTGGTAACAGTCAACGATACATTCCTGTAAATCCCGCTGTAATAACAAAAGTCCAGTGTCTTTATCGGTTTTCCGGGTGGAATTTCTGCATTGTCATGATTGTCGGATTTGACAAGCAGGGTATTTGATTTGTCATAAAGCAGGTCCCGGCTGATATCGATGCTAAAAGGCAGATAACCACCCAGGTGGGTCGTCAGATATTTGCCGTTCAGCCAAACAACGGCATGTTGCATTACGGCTTCAAATTCTATGGTTACCTTCTTATTTTTCCAGTCTGGACTGGCACTAAATTCCTTTTTATACCAACTGATCCCGACCCAGGGTTCTTTGATAACCAACGGTTCAACTTTGGCCGTATGGGGTAAAGTCACCGTTTCCCAGTTCGTAAATATAAAACCAACCTCATTGGGCATTCTACCCTCTTTTGAAATGATGTCCTCTTCATTGCAGAACTGCCAGCCTGAATTGAAATTTATTTTTTGACGGTTGCTTTGGGCCGATGCAAACAGTCCAAGGGATAAAATGAACACGGTAATTACAACTTTCAAGTCAGCAGGAGATAGTTTTTTCTTCATTTTTTCTATTTACGAATTACACTAATTAATACGAATTACACTAATTAATACGAATTACACGAATTAAAACGAATTACACGAATTAGGCGTGTCACGTTATTTACTATTTTTTCATCCGTCAAATGCCTGACAGGTATGAATATTTACTTTTTACGCTTCATTTTTTTTTGTTTGTCTCTTTTTTATGCTACTACAAATCCACCCAATTAACCTTCCGATAGTTATTGGTACAACTAATCAACTCTAACGCAGAACACGAAACGCAGAACACAGAACACGAAACGCAGAACACAGAACACGGAACGCAGAACACGGAACGCGGAACGCGGAACGCAGAACACGGAACGCGGAACTATTTAAAAGCATCCAACGCCACCGTCGGTTTTCCGTTGTTATCAAATGCTCCCAGCGAGTATTTCTGCCAGCTCCCATACGCTTCAGGTTCCCAGTAGAATACGCCAAGGCCATGGTTTCCGGTCACTGATTTTGTTTTTGTTACCAGGTCGGTTAAAAAACTTTTTGCTGCATCAGCTGAATCCCAGCTCATACCCACTTCGCAAATCATAACTTCTGTTCCGTAACGCGCGACCATATCGTTCATATTAGCCAGGCAATTGCTGTTCATTGTCGACCAGTTTGTGGTTGAAGGATAAAGCGACATGCCAATCACATCCCATTTGCCCCCGTTACTTTTTAATCCATCAAATAACCAGCGGAATAGCCCGTTGTCATTTCCATTCTGTACATGGACGATTACTTTTGCCGTCGGGAAAACTGCTTTTACCGCATCATATCCGGCATTGTTGAGTGCGGCATAATTGGCCATACTTACATCCGCTTTGCCATCATTCCACAACATTCCATTCCCTGTTTCGTTTCCAACCTGAACCCATACGGGGGTGATGCCATTTGTTTTCAATAAATTCAATACGGTGGTTGTATGGGTGGCAACTGCTGTTTTTAGATCCGTAAAACTAAGTCCTGTCCAGGCAGCGGGTTTTGTCTGTTTCGAAGGATCTGCCCACGTGTCGCTGTAATGAAAATCAATCATGATCCGCATTCCCAGGTTTTTGGCACGCAATGCCTTTACCAGCAGGTCCTGGGAGTTGCACCACCCATCAGCCGGATTAACCCATACCCGTAGCCGGATAGAATTCATGCCCAGACTTTTTAGCAATGCCATGCATTCCATCTGAGTGCCTGTTGCATTGTAAAACTTCAACCCGCTCGCCTCCATTTGAGTAACCCAACTCACATCTGCACCTTTTGCAAAGAGCGTGTCCGTTTTGATGGTATCAGTCGGAACAGTATCTGGCGGAATAACCGGATTTTTATCTTTACAACCTGTAGGGATCAACATCCAAATTATGCAGGTTACAATGATTGATTTTTTAAGAATATATGATTTCATAAGGATGATATTTTAAGAGCATTGAGTATTGAGTATTGAGCATTGAGCATTGAGCATTGAGCATTGAGCCAAGAGCTAAGAGCCAAGATCAAAGAGCCAAGAGCCAAGAGCCAAGAGCATTGAGAATTGAGCATTGGGCATTGAGCAAAGAATAAAGAACCAAAAACCAAGAGCTAAGAACCAGGATGAAATAACCAGGAACCTTTCAAATCCGAAACTCTTCAAACCTTTCAAACTCTTCAAACTCTTCAAACCCGAAACCTTATTTAAAAGCTTCGAGTGCTTTCGTTGGTTTTCCGTCGTCTCCCCAGGCACTCAGTCCGTAATGACTCCAGCTTCTGGCACCTTCCGGTTCCCAGTAGAATACCCCAAGGCCTTTATTTCCGGGTACTTCGCTTACTTTTTTCTGAACAGCCAGTAACATATCGTACGTGTTTTGCACTAAATTATCTTCGCCTCCCACTTCAACCACCATCACTTCCTTGTTGTACCTGGCGGCTATATCAATCAGGTTATTTCCCAGATCATCGATTGAAAGGGTGTAATCCGGTTTGCCATCCAGCCAGTAAGGATAATAGGATAAACCAATGATGTCGTATCTGGCACCGAATTGCCGGGCATTATCAAACCAGGTACGAAACAGGGCTTTATTATTCCCCTGGTCAACGTGAAGTATGACTTTCGATTGTGGACTGACCGCTTTAATGGCATCATATCCCTGATTGATCAGTTGTGCCAGTTGAGCCCAGTTATCGGTGCTTCCTTCGGGATATATCATTCCGGTGCGTGTTTCATTGCCCACCTGTACCCAGTCGGGTGCAATGCCGGCAGACTTCAGGGCACTCATGACCTCAAACGTATAATCGTAAACGTCTTTTTGCAATTGTATAAAATCATGTCCCACCCAGGCTTTGGGTTTGACTTGTTTTGACGGATCAGCCCACGAGTCACTGTAATGGAAATCGATCATGACCCGCATGCCCCATTTCTGGGCCCTGACTGCCATTGCCACCGTTTCGTCCTTGCTGCAATGTCCGCTCGCCCGGTTGTTCGATGGGTTTACCCATGTCCGGAGCCGTATGGCATTGATCCCATGGTCTTTCAGAATTTTGAAACAGTCTTCCTGAACCCCCTGGTCATTCAGAAATTTATATCCCTCGGCTTCCATTTGTGGCAACCAGCTTATATCGGCTCCTTTCGCAAAATTGGAGTCAACTTGTTTTAGCACAGCACTTTCACCTTTGCATTGGTATGAAAGACTCATTAAAACAAATGCTGCCAGAAGCGTAAAAGTTTTTTTTATAAGGCGTTTCATGATTTTTTGATTAGAACTGTTTTTTCAATTTATGCGTAAAGATACATATTAGAACAAATTAATTGACAAAATCGGAAAAATTAATTCAGTTAGGATATATTATTTTTTCTGATTGTATTATTGATGATTGTTGTTCAACCGTCTCGTTGAAATGCTGACAGGAAACAATACAATAAAATCAGGGTAAGTGGTGGGTGACAGAGTATGGGTTTGAAGAGTTTGAAGAGTTTGAAGGGTTTGAAGAGTTTGAAGAGTTTGAAGAGTTTGAAGGGTTTGAAGGGTTTGAAGGGTTTGAAGAGTTTGAAGGGTTCCGGATTGGTTATTCTACTTGGGTCTCGGGATTTCCATATCGCGAATAAAGCCTGATCTACCTGTTAATTTCAAAAAAATCACACACTCACTTCTAAGATTCAGTATTAAACTGTAATCCTGAAGTAAGCGTGCGACTTCCTTTAATCCGGAACTCAGATTTTTAAACGCTGACATGTCTTCGACGATGTCAGGTTTGTGATTTCGTTACTTGTCTGCATTCTTTGAACTTTAAATGAAGTATTCGACATCTCTATTTTCGGAACTTTTCAAACTTCAAACTTCAAACTTCAAACTTTTCAAACCCGGAACCTGGAACACAGAACTATCTTTCCTCCACCTTTCCTTCGCCTTTCGTCCACATCCGGTTCGCATTCGGTTTGCAATACAAAAATAATAAATTATTTTTTAATCAACAACAAAGTAATTCATAAATAATATCTAAATAAAGTTTGCTTATTAATTGCTTGTTAATTGATTATGTATTGATTATATATTGATTATATCCAAACCGGTTGTGGACGAGAGGTGGAGGAAAGGCGAAGGAAAGGCGAAGGAAAGGTGGAGAAACTAATAATAAAAGCAAATGAATAATTTGCTATATACCTCTTCCTCCTTTCACATTTCTCCTTCCTTTTTAAAAGTCCGGAAAACCTGTAAAATTAAATCTGCTACATCCTTTGACTATACATGCATTCAGTAAACTTAAATATCTATCAGACAATAAGGTTAAGCCGGTTATTCCGGCATATAAGATTGCTGTTTTTATACATTATTAAAATAAAGGAACAAAATATTGCAGGTGTTAAAAATAGTTTGTATTTTTGGAGCGTAAGAGTTCTTGGGGTGATAACATAGGAATGCAGAAGTTTTGTTGACAGCAGACTACAAGAGGCTTTTATAGTTGAATTCACGAATAAGAATAGAAATCAGCGGGAATGAATAATCTCCTGTATCATAAATTAAATAAGCCTTTTATTTTAATACGAAAATGATGAAAACACGCATTATCTCATACCGAAGAACGGCTTTGAAACTTCTTCTGGTTCTATCCTTTCAATTTATTGCGGGTTTGAAATAATAATATCAATTCAATAAGTGGGTGCGGTGATCACAGATGCGGTATTGACAGCAGACCCTGTAATAGCTGTTTATCTGTGTAAGGATACCTGAACGCTTTGCATTGACAGCTGTCCGGTTGGGGCAATAGGATTAAATAAAGAAGTATCCCAGAAAAAATGCAGGGAGATTTCAGAGGTCAACAACAAGCGGGGCATTGAAATCTATGTATGCCATGCCTGTCTGTCGGTGTGTCCGAACAGGAAATAGTAGTTGGTAGGTAGTGGAAGAAGTGAGATGTCTTAATTTTTGGTTTTACAATTTTGTCATGTACTAATGTCCCATAATTAAAATAAATCTTCATAAACCCTGAGCTTATCACCCTTTCCTTGGGAGCATAGCCGACAAGATAAGAGTTTAAATACTGAAAGTCTGGTATAAACTAGTCCAAGGTAAAGCCCTGAAAGGGCGACGCCTTGGGGGAATGGATGAATTAAGATTTTAGCCCTGAAAGGGCAGCATATTAAAGAATAATGGTTGATTCACAATATTCTATATTGCCTTTTCAGGGCGCAAATTGACATATTCATTCCCCTTTGTCCCTTCAGGACGTCACCTTGGGCTAGTATATAATGGGCTTTCAGCCCGAAAACCAGCTGTCTGTATTGCTATTTATTTTTTAGCTTGACGGCTATGCACCTTGGGAGAGGGCAGGGGGAGAGGTCATATTTTGAGAAGAATAAAACAAGACATTATCTTGTTCCAACTACTTTTTAAATTTTTTGTCATGTACTTAAGTAATAGGAAATAAATAATGTCCTATTATTCTAAATAAAACTTAATTAACCCTCAGCTCTATCACCCTCTCCTTGGGAGAGGGCAGGGGGAGAGGTCATATTATATGGAGAAAAAAATATGACATTATATTGTTCCTACTACTTAGATTATTTTTATTAAATATATCTTGAGAAAAAAGACTATTTTTTTATTTCAAAAGTTTGAATTCAAAAAGACAAGTGGCTTTGCCTTATTTCTTGCATTTATTCTTTAAATTTGTAGTCGATTGAATCTTCCTAACTTTCAAAGTCAATGATTCGTACTAATGCAAAATAACTTACAAGAATAGATTAACACAACCCACAAGACTGGGCTAATCGAAGCACCCTAATTTACACTCATACAAAACAAATAGTACAGAACTTTTCAGACGAAATAATCTTACTGAAAGATTTCAACATAGTCGGGAGTTATGCTCGACTTAGTTGTATTATATAAATACAATGATAGCTATCATAAATGGAGAAAGCAAAGGTTGAAGCCTTGTGTAATGGTAATCACAAGGCCTTTGAGGATATTTTTATAATGTATTTTCGTAGAGTAAAAGTATTTATCGGCGGAATTATTAAGTCTAATGTCGATGCAGAAGAGTTGGCACAGGATGTTTTTATAAAGTTGTGGCAAAATCGTAAGCAGATTGATGTGAATAAATCATTAAATGCCTACTTATATGCTATAGCTCGAAATGCTACGTTCAATTATCTTAAACACCAGAAGGTAGAACAATCTTATTTGTCCGATTACAAGCAGAATGAAGATGTTGACACGCCCGAAGAAGTATACTTTGCCCAGGAAATAAAACTATTAATAGAAATGACAGTCACTCAAATGCCTGCTCAAAGAAGACGTATCTATATTTTAAGTAGAGACAAAGGGATATCCAACGAAGATATTGCCAATCAATTAAACATTAGCAAAAAAACAGTTGAAAATCAATTAAGCTTAGCTTTGAAAGAAATTCGCAAGGTAGTTTCAGTTTTCTTTTTACTTTTTTTCTAAACTAAATCGGGAGTAATTTCTCTGTAAGTTGTATTATAGTAAAAGAAATAATATGAAACTTATGAGAATACTTTCGCTTCTTGGATTCTTGCTAATAACCCTCCCATTATTGGCTCAAACCGAAGATAGGAATGAAACACTAAAAATCCGCAAAAAAAGTCCGGAAAGCATCCCGGTACTAAATTATAACAAAGAGAACAGCAACTATAAAATGGATGCTGATAAAATAGGCTTTGGAAAAATGGAGAAACCCCAAATTCCCATTAACAAAGATTCTATACAAATTAATTTTAATGAGCAGCCCACAGTTCAACTAGCTTTACCTGACTATATCAATAATGCAATATTCCCGATTTATAAACATCTCTTCCTCTTTCTGGAGGGAGAGAAATGTACCTATCAGAATTTTGCCGGTTATACTTCGATGCAGGGAGCATTCGGATTGAAACTGAACAACCATTTTTCCATAACAGGAGGATTGCTTTCCATCAAACAATTCTCATTACTACTGCCGTATGGCTTCGATCGTTCAGGGGTTAAGTTTATTCTCAACTACAACTTAAATGATAAAGCCAATTTCACAATATGGAATCAATATATAACAGATGGTGACAACAAAGTCGCTAATAATTCAAATTTATTTATGCCCCAAACAGGATCAGGGGCAGCTGCCGCTTTTAAAATAGGAAGAAATTCACAAATAGGCGTATCCACTCAATATCAATTTGACGATCAACAAAAAAAATGGAGTCAAGAGTCAAAAGCAAAAGTCCAATTAAAGCTATAATAATATGAATACTAAGTATATATCAGAACTCATTAATCGTTATTTTAACCAACGGCATGCTGCTGAAACGGAGTCTGAAATTCAGAAATGGCTTATCAGCAAGCGTAATGAGGAACAAAAGGCTGAGGTTTTATATGATATTTGGAAAAACATAAAGAGTAAACCTAATGCAAAAGTTTATTATTCCCTGAATTTAGTTCAGCAAAAATTAAATATGAAAAGAAGCCGGAGGATGTTGTGGCAAAATCCGTTTCTTAAAGTAGCTGCCGTATTACTCCCTTTTATATTTGTTGCCAGCCTGTATCTTTATTACGACAGAAATTATGGAACAGTTGAAATCACTACCGCACAAGGTGAACAAAAAGAAATTACGCTTCCCGATAGTTCGGTTGTGTGGATGAACGCTTGTAGCAAGATAACTTATTCCAGAAAATTCAGAGCTGACAAACGCGAAATAACGCTCTTAGGTGAGGCGTTCTTTTCAGTAAAAAAAGATGCCTCAAGACGATTTGTTGTAACAACAAAAGATTTGACTGTTACCGTATTCGGTACTCAGTTCAATATTAAGTGTTACCCCGAAGATCAAATAGCATCCACCACCCTTAAGAGTGGGAAAGTAGAAGTTACATTGAATAGTAAAGATTACATCTTGAAACCAGATCAGGAACTCTTATACAATCGACTAGAGAAAAGTTCTGTTCTTCAGGATGTATCAGAGAGTTCTCTGTCATGGCGCGAAGGAATACTAAATTTCAGCAATATGACATTGTCGGAGATGGTTAAAAGCATCGAAAGACAATACCGTGTCAATTTTGCATATAATCCTATCGATTATTCTAATGACAATTATTCTGTAAAGTTTACCAATAAAGATAGCATTGAGGATATTATGCAAGTACTTCAAGATGTCGTAGGTGGTTTTTCTTATAGCATTAAAAACAACGTAATAACCCTAAAGAAACAAAGCAAATGAAGAGTGTAAAAGATTTACTATGCCTGACAATTATGATTTTTATGTCGGCATCACTAATGGCAAAAGACATAAAAATAACAATTACAGGGAAAGATATAACTATTAAACAGGCTTTTGAGCAGATAGAAGCACAAACTAAGTTTAGCATTGCTTACAATCAAACAAAGTTTGATGTAAACCGTAAGCTGACTGCAAAAATTAAAAACCTTGAGATTGAAAAAGCCCTTACAATAATCCTGATAAATACCGGATTTACCTATAAAATCAACGGTTCCCACATTGTTATAAAGCAAATGAATGAGTCTTTGCCTACAGGAAAGCCGAATGACGGAAAATCAGTTCAGACGATTAGAGGTATCGTCACGGATGCAGCTTCAGGACAGCCACTATCTTACGCAACGGTCGTTTTGCTGAATACGAATCCGTTGAAAGGTTCTTCAACTGACTCTTTAGGTCGGTTTCATATTGACAAAGTTCCAATAGGACGTTACGATATCGCGGTTTCGGCAGTAGGATATGAGCCTGCCGTGCTGCGTGAGGTTTTACTATTTTCGGCTAAAGAGTCTTATAATGAAGTTTCTCTGAAAGAGCGGACTATGAATCTTAGTGAAGTAATAATAAGACCGAATGTAAATAAAGAGCAACCACTAAATCCGATGGCATTGGCCGGTGCAAGAATGTTTAGTGTTGAAGAGACCAATCGTTTTGCGGGAGGATTTGACGATCCGGCACGTTTGGCAACTTCTTTTGCAGGAATTGCAGGCAATATGGCTTCCAATAGTATCTCCGTTCACGGGAACTCGCCACAATTTCTGCAATGGAAATTAGAGGGTGTTGAAATACCCAATCCCAGCCACTTTGCTGATATGACAGTACTTGGTGGAGGTATATTTACAGGACTCAGCAGTCAGGTCATGGGTAACTCCGATTTCTTTAACGGAGCCTTTCCGGCCGAATATAGTAATGCGCTATCGGGCGTATTCGATATGTCGATGCGTAACGGGAATAATCAGAAATACGAACACACTGTTCAGATAGGTGTATTGGGAATAGATATTGCTTCTGAAGGACCATTGAGCAAGAATCATAATAGCTCATATATCATCAATTACAGGTACTCCACTACCGGCCTTTTAGGAGGATTGGTCGGTGGGCTGAATCTTAAATACCAGGATTTATCGTTCAAACTGAATTTCCCGACTCGCAAAGCCGGGACTTTTTCTGTTTGGGGAATTGGGCTTGCAGATGCAAACTATGTAAAAGTGGAAGAGGATCAAAGCAAATGGATTTCGTATGCTGACAGGGAAGATGTCAAAACCGATTTAATGAAAGCGGTTGCAGGAATTAATCATAAAATATATGTAGCTAAAGATACCTATCTGAAAACATCTTTATCTGCTACATATTCAGAAAATAAACAATTTGTGAAGATGACAGAAGATAATAAGTTATATGAACCGGTTGTAGACTTTAAGGATCGCGATTGGAATATGGTTTTTTCTACATTTCTGAATAAGAAGTTTAGTAGCAGACATACAAATCGAACAGGTGTTACAGTTACTGGGTTACTCTATGATCTGGACTTTAATCTTAGTCCTACCTATGTTCCGATTACTCCTATGAATAAAATCGTGAACGGAAAAGCTTCAAGTGTCCTGATTTCGGCGTATAGTAATTCGGTACTGAATATTACAGATCGTCTGATAGCCAATGTTGGTGTCACAGCACAGTTATTCACGCTTAATAATAATTCATCAGTTGAACCTCGTATAAGTTTGAAATACAAAATTGCTCCGGAACACTCACTGGCAGTTGCTTACGGTTTACACAGCAGGCTAGAGAAATTAGATTATTATTACGTAACGACTCCTGCCTCCGGAGATAAATTAGTGAACAAAGATTTGGGTTTTGTTAAGGCTAATCACTTTGTGATATCTTATGATTGGAGCATTACAAACAATATCCATTTTAGAGTTGAACCATATTACCAATCATTATACAATATTCCGGTAGAAGACGGGACGTCATTTTCTATTATCAACCACGATCTTTATTATCTTGACAGAGCATTAGTAAATAATGGGAAAGGGAGAAATTATGGTATTGATTTTACATTAGAAAGATATTTGAGTAAGGGCTATTATTGGTTACTTACAGGTTCTGTTTTTGATTCAAAGTATAAAGGTGGTGATGGCATTTGGAGAGATACAAAATACAATCGTGGATATATGCTAAATGCTCTTATAGGCAAAGAATGGATGTGTGGCAAGCAAAAACAAAACGTATTTAGTGCCAATATAAAATTATCTTATCAGGGTGGCGACCATTATACTCCAATTGACGAAAAAGCATCCGAAACAAAGCATGATATCGTTTTTGATGAAACACGTGCTTTTACATCCCAATTCCCATCGGTACTGACCTCAGATATTTCAGTCGGGTATAAAATAAACAAGAAAAAATCTTCTCACGAATTCTCTTTAAAAATTCTGAATGCCGGACTTTTAACAGGACAGCACGGATATTTATATAATGAGGTCAAAAACACAATTGATAAAATTGAGGTAGTAGCTATCATTCCCAATATCAGCTATAAGATACAGTTCTGATAATGATATTTTATTGTATAAACGATTAACTTAGAATACCTTAGTTAGCAATATAAAATACCATTGGACAATTAGAGCTTATTGGTATTTTATTTTGTAACATTAATAAGTGTTGATAAACAACAACAAACTAATTACTTATCATATACATTACTATCAATAAATTACATGATACATTTTGTCTCCAGACTCAACAAAATTCTCAACAACCAATTACAAACTAAATAGAATATCACATTCGTATTCGGGATAATTTCTGGGTTATGAATCCTAAAACTGGTAGACATTTTAAAGCAACATGGCTCTTTAGTGATTTGAAGTTGAATCAAACATAATTAGGGTCTGCTTAAAAACAATTACATCTTAGATTAATAAACAATTACATTGCATTTTTAATAGTTTGGTGCAAGGATATTTTTATTTTTTGTTTAAATCTTATGCACTCAAATTGTTTTGAGAATAAAAATCCTGTAGGGATTTCCTATGAATAACCCCCAGATTTATCTGGGGGCTAAGCAAAATGTTATAAACAGAACTCCTAGAGGAGTTCCCCAATAAAAATAAAAACATTAGAATCAATGGGAAACTCCTCTGGAGTTCAGTTACTATAAGTTACTTCATCCCCCGAATAAATTCGGGGGTTATGCACAGGTAACTCCTCTGGAGTTTTTCAGCAGACCCTAATTACTACATTCGATTTATTATGTCAATAATCAGTTATGTTATTTGTCTGCTTCAAAGATCAAGAATAAAGAAGGCAAATCCGAATATCAGATAATTATTTCATTTTGTAAACCTGAAATAGCACAAAAAATACACAAAGAACGCTGGCAGATTGAAACTGCATTTAGAGCAATGAAAACAAGTGGATTCAATTTAGATGACACTCATTTAACTGAAATTAATAGAATTGAAAAGTGTCTAATGGATTCCTGTTTAATATTTAGCAGTACTGACCGTAATGACTTTACGGTTTTTTAATGTCCGGGATTCAGTACTTTTATGTTTCTTTAAAATAAATGCACAAAATGTTTGGTGTGTTAAAAATAGTTCGTACTTTTGGAGCGTAAGAACCTGTAAGGTAGTTGCAAGACATCATAAGCAATTGTTATAATGACAACTACTTACGACATGAATTTTTATTAATACTCAGGAAAATAATTGTAAATAATGGAATCTGATAATCTGAGGTCCATGTCTTATAAATAAGCAATTTATCTTAATGCGATCATGATGAAAATACACAGTATCCATTACCAAAGAATGACTTTAATTCTTCTTCTGGTTCTATCCTTTCAATTAATTCCGGGTTTGCTTTATTCCCAGGAAATCAGTCAGCCGGGTATTCATCCGGTGATGAAAGTCAGTAATCTGAATAAGAGTACCGAAGAACCTATGCGGTTGGATATCCTGAATGTGGACATTAAAATTATCGGGCAAATAGCGGTAACTACATTGGATATGACCTTTTATAACGGCAATTCCCGGGTGATGGAGGGTGAATTTAATTTTCCGTTGGGTGAAGGGCAGACAGTTTCGCGTTTTGCACTGGATATGAACGGAGTGTTGCGAGAGGGTGTGGTGGTTGAAAAAGAGAAGGGACGTAAAACCTTTGAGGCGATTGTTCGCAGGGGCGTTGATCCCGGACTGCTTGAAATGACTGCCGGGAATAACTTTCGCATGCGGGTATTCCCACTGCCTGCAAAGGGAACACGCAGACTCGTACTTGCCTTTGAACAGGAATTGACCAATAAGGGCACGTACGATTTATACATGCTACCATTGAAAATGGAAGAATCCATCAGGAAGTTCTCAGTTTATGCAGAAGTGATTAAAAATACCGTAAAGCTGGATGCGGATAATAATGAATTGGCTAGCCTGTCCTTTTCAAAATTAAATGATTCGTATGTTGCCAGTTTTGAGAAAGAAAATTTCGTTCCTGATAAAAAGATTGCACTTTCATTTCCCCATATCGAGAATGATGAAAAAATATTCACAGCCGTAGAAGATGTGAATATGAATTCTTCCCGTTTCTATCTGACTATTCGGCCGAACGCTGTAGAGGAAGCAAAAATACTTCCGAAACGAATCACCCTGATCTGGGATAATTCCAATTCGGCTAAGGACAGGAATATTGAAAAGGAATTATCGGTTTTGGATGCATTTATTCAGAAGATCGGGAACCTAAGCGTCGAACTGGTGACTTTTAATATCAAAACAGGGGACCCGGAAACCTTTGAGATTGTAAACGGAAATTGGGATAAGCTCAAATCATTTATGAAAGCGATCGTGTATGATGGAGGTACTTCGATCGGTTGCCTCGATTTTACAAAATATAAGAGTGATGAAATCCTTCTGTTTACCGATGGACTGTCTACCTATGGCACCGCTGAACCAAAATTTTCAACAATACCGGTATATACCCTGAATTCGTGCATTGTTGCCAATCCTTCTTTTCTGACCTACCTGGCCCAACGTAGCGGGGGAGTATATACAGATATCGATAAGTTTACCAAAGAGGAAGTGGTGACAAAGCTGACCACTTCCAACTTTCATTTTATCTCATCAAAACTGGTTAGCGGGCTGGTATCAGAAGTGTATCCTTCATTGCCCTGCCAGTTTACGAATTCGTTTAGCCTTGCCGGAAAGATGCTCGGCAAAACAGCAACTCTTGTACTGAACTTTGGGGTTGGATCCACGGTAACTTATTCGAAAACAATTGTCATTACAGCGGACAATGATGCCGAACAATCCGTATTACAACGGATGTGGGCAGGTAAAAAGATAACCGAGCTTAGCTATCAGGAAGAAAAGAACCGGGATGAAATCACCAAAACCGGTAAAAAATACGGGATAGTCACACCCAATACTTCGCTGATTGTTCTTGAAAACCTGAACGATTACCTGGAGAACGATATTGAGCCACCTGTAGAAATGAGGGAACGATATTTCGAGCGGTTAACGATCACTAAAAATGAAGCTGCTTATCAATTGAAAAATCATATCAATAACGTTGTAAACTTGTCGAATGAGCAAACGAACTGGTGGAATAAAAACTTCCTGAACGTATCCGTAGCTCCGGTAGTAAAAAAACATCACCGGAATCGACGATATACAGTTCCTGTTATTATAAACGATGATAATCAATTGAAATCCCAGGAAGAATTAACTTCCACCCATGGGACTATTTCAATTGCCGATGTGAAAGGGTCTGAAACAGGAAGTATGGATATTGCTGATGTAAAGGCAAACGTTATACAAGAAGTGTCTGGTTCGAATCAGATATCAAGTACAGGAACGAATAAAAAAAATGAACCAGAGGCATCCATACAGCTGAATGCCTGGGATCCTGAAACCCCCTATCTGAAAGTGTTGGAATATGCGGGAAAGGGGAATGAATATTCTACCTATTTAAAACTCAAAACGGAATATGGATCCACACCGGCATTTTACACAGATATTGCCGGGTTCTTTGTCACTTTACAGAAAAAAGATACGGCACTCGTTATCCTGTCCAATCTGGCCGAACTTAGGATTGAATCGCCCCAATTGTTGCGGGTACTGGGCAATATGCTGATGGACTTTCATAAACCTGCCGAAGCAGCCCTCGTTTTTGAAAAAGTTTTGAAACTCAAGGGAGAAGAACCGCAGAGTTACCGTGACCTGGGACTCGCCTACGAAGCATCCGGCAATTATCAGTCGGCCATCAATACGCTCTATGAAGTGGTAAAAAAAGAATGGGATGGCCGTTTTCCGGGGATTGAAGTGATTGTCATGAATGAGATCAATAATATTATTGCCACGCACCCCGGACTTGTAACATCATTTATAGATAACCGGTTGTTGAAAGTTGAGCCCGTAAACATCCGGGTGACCCTCACCTGGGATACCGATAATTGTGATATGGACCTTTGGGTAACGGATCCAACAGGTGAGAAATGTTTCTTTGAGAATAAACTTACACATATTGGCGGTAAAATTTCTAATGACTTTACAAGAGGATATGGCCCTGAAGAATTTATGATTAAAAATGCAGTCAACGGGAAGTACCTTGTACAGGCCAATTATTATGGCACCCGCTCACAAGCACTTTTGGCCCCGGTAAACCTTCACCTGACATTTATTACCAATTCAGGAAAACCTAACCAGAAGAAAAAAGAAGTGACCATCCGGCTTAATGAGAGACAGGACGTGATTGAAGTGGGGAAATTTAGTTTCATGAGTAAAGAGCAAGAGGTAAGGAGTAAGAGGTAAGGAGTGAGGAATGAGGAGTGAGTAAAGAGTAAAGAGTAAATAGGTGTTAATATTTATCTGTACAGACAGTAATGATTTCCGGGACTCAGTACTTTTATGTTTCTTTAAATCAAATGAATAAAATGTTAAAAAGTTAAATAAGAGTTCGTACATCTGATGCCAAATAACATGATTCGGGTTTTAAAATCCTACGAATATATGAGTTTGGGTTAAAAATACAAGTGACAGTCTGAGCCAGTTTTAATGTATATATTTGAATATGTTTATACATCCAATATGATTACAGAAAGGGATTGTTGTTATTAGAAGTTTTTAAAAACAAGCAGTTTAAACTTCACTGGTTTACAGTTAAAGTCTCAGTTTCAATTATTATTATCAGGTTGATGTTAATGATTACATTTGAACGAAAAAAAGTTATGGATTTTTATAACTTAGATGGAGGCTTAACTATTAAACTTACATTGGGAGCGAAATTTTACATACTACTAGGAACTGCTGGAAAATCTTAAGATAAAAGCGAATTTAAAACTATTAATATATGGAAAAAACACCAAAAATATTTATTTCTTATAGCTGGTCAAGTCCTTCACACCAAGAATGGGTAATTAGTCTTGCAGAAAGATTAGTTTCAGATGGAATTGATGTAGTTTTTGATAAGTGGAATTTGAAGGAGGGTCATGATAAATATGATTTTATGGAATCAACGGTAAAATCAGAAGAAATTGATAAAGTATTAATAATTATTGACAAGAAATATACTGATAAAGCAAATTCAAGAAGTGCTGGAGTTGGAACAGAAACTCAAATTATAAGTCCAAAGATTTATGAAAATGTTACTCAGGAAAAATTTATCCCATTAGTTAGAGAACAAGATGAAAATGGAAATGCATATTTGCCAATTTTTCTTAAAGGTAGAATTTATATTAATTTTTCTTCAAATGAACATTTTGAATTAAATTATGAAAGCCTTTTGCGAAACATTTATCAAAGACCTACTTACAATAAACCAAAATTAGGTAAAGCTCCCGGTTATTTATTTGAAGAAACTCCGATGAATCATAAAACTACATCAATTCTTAGAAGTTTTGAAAATCAAATTGAAAAAAATCCAAAAAGAATAAATTCCATAATTCGAGAATTCCTAAATGAATTTTATAATAACTTAAAAGATTATCCTATTACTTGTAATAGTAACTTAACAGTTGAGGTTGGTAAAGCCGTCCACGATAATATATTATTATTTACTTCATTAAGAAATGATTTCATTTGTTTCTTTGATAAAGTATCTAAAACAGACATTGAAATTGATTTTGACATTTTAATCCGATTTTTGGAAAAGCTTCCTCTTTTTAAATCCGAATTAGATGATAAAAGATTATCTAATCAGTATTTTGATAATTATAAGTTTATAATGCATGAATTGTTTTTATATTTAATTGCTATTGCTTTAAAAAACGAGAACTACAAAATGATTGAAGAGTTATTCTATTCTAGCTATTTTTTTCAGGATAAATATGAATACAATAGAGAACCAAAATCCTTTTCTGAACTCTATAATTATATAGATGTCATAGATTTACATTATAAAGAAATATATTCAACTAATTTTATTTGTCCAATGGCAGATTTAATTATAAAAAGAATTCCTGAAGGGTTTACAAAAAATATGTTAGTTGAGGCTGATTTATTATGTCATTATATTTGTCAACTAAACAATAATCATTGGTTTCCTGTCACTTATCTATACAAGAGAGACAACTATTTTGATTTTTTACAAAGATTTATTTCTATTAGACATTTCGAAAAAGCAAAAGGAGTTTTTGAAGTAAATACTTCACAAGAATTAAAGGAAAAGTTACAAGCATACAAAGATTCAGATAAGAATCCAGGAAGTATGAGACATAACAATGGATTTGAATTTGTAAAACCAATTTATACAATAATTGAAATTGAAAAAATAGGTTCTACCAGATAATACATCTACCTTCTTTTGATTCTGAGATTGTATCGCGTAAGGAAACTGCAGTAGTTTCTGCATAAGTAAGAAGCAGATTTAATTTAATATTAATTCACTTAAGCTGAAAGATACAATTTTGCTTCAGCTTCAGCTCCCGCAAACTTCCAAATGCACATAGTCTCGATCGTTAGGTTCCATTTAAAAAAAAGACAAGGCTACAGCTGAGGAAACTATTATTTGTAAAAAATATTTTAAAGGAAAACGACTAAAAAAATAATATGTATGATAACATCAACCTTACTAAAAGAATTCACGAAGGAGTTGGGGGCTGATTTATGCGGAATTGCTTCCATTGACAGGTTTGGAGATTGTCCCACAGGTTTCCACCCAACGGATGTGTACCGGAATACCAACTCGGTCATAGTCATTGCGTGCCGGATTCCGGGCAGTTCGATGAATATCGCTTCGCCGTATCCGTATACTGCTATTGAAAATATCGTTTCAGCCAGGATTAGTCAGATAGCTTTGTCGTTAACTCTTTACCTGGAAAAATGTGGGTACCATGCCCTGTTGATTCCTTCTGATCCCTATGATTACTGGGATGAACAAACCATGACCGGTAAAGGTATTTTGTCGTTAAAACATCTTGGTTATAAGGCCGGCATAGGCACTATCGGTAAGAATTCGTTGCTTTGTAATAATGAGTATGGCAATTTAATCAAACTGGGAGCGGTGGTCACGGATGCGGTACTGACAGCAGACCCTATAGTGACTGCTAATCTGTGTAAGGATACCTGCACGCTTTGCATTGACAGCTGTCCGGTTGGAGCCATTGGAATAAATAAGGAAGTATCCCAGAAAAAATGTAGGGAGTTTTCGGAGGTCAACAACAAACGGGGCATTGAAATCTATGCATGCCATGCCTGTCGGTCGGTGTGTCCGAATAAGAACGGGAAATAGTAGGTAGTGGGTAGTTGGTAGTTGAAGAGGTGAGGAGTGAGGAATGAGGAATAAGGAGTGAGGAGTGAGGAATGAGGAGTGAGGAATGAGGAATGAGGAGTGAGGAGTGAGGAATGAGTTTGTAGTCGGTAGTAGTAGAAGCTTGCATAGCATTTTTTTAAATTTATATTTTCATGATCAATATTTTAAATCAGTTAAAATTAAATCAATGCATATGACCAAATTCATTAAATCGCTTATCATTATTAACGGGATCATCATTCCATTGGTTTTCATGGCCATTCTTGTAACTTTTGTGGGCAATTTTATTGGAAATAACAGGTACAGAGGCTCTGAAACAGGTGTGATGACGAAAAATATATTTCAAAAGGATACGGGTTTTGTGGCCAGGCAGAGGTTGGATTATTCTTCTCCCGAATTGATGGAAGGTACTGAAAACTATTACATAACTATATCGGTAAAAACGTTTGAGAAACCTCAAACAATAGAGAACAGAGTGACTAAATTTAGTAAATTAAAGTCAACTGATGAGGAAACCAATTATTTCAATATTGTTTTTCTGGATAAGAATTACCGGGTTTTGCGCAGTCTGCTTACCAAAAAGGCGTCGATTACTGAACTCGTTTTCGCTGAAATGGATCAATCGCTCAGAACCGATCATAATATTAAAACACCTGGAACAGATCCTACGGTTAAAAATATAGCCTATCAGATTGTGTATGAAGATACAAATCAAGATGGAAAACTGGACAATAAAGATCTGGCTGATTTGTATATCTCAGGAATCGATGGGTCTGATCTTACGAAAGTCTCGCAGAATATTGATATTCAAAAGGTGAAATTTTTCAATAAAAATACTCAATTATTTATTGAATATACCGACAGAAAAGATATTCCGGAAGAATATAAAGAGCTGAAATTCGCTACTTACAACATCCCTGAAAAGACACTGATTAAACTCGATGGTATATCCGGGGAGATTTCAAAGATTAAAGGGATATTAAATAGGAAGTAAGTAAGAGGTGAGGAGTGAGGAGTGAGGAATGAGAAATGAGGAATGAGGAAACAGTATAAAAATTATAGTTGCAATGAAAGGAAAAATAAGAAATTGTACTGAAAATGAATTTTTTACACCATACAATATCCAACGCCCTGTCCAATGAAACACTTTAAATTAGTCACTATTCTGATTTCATTATTTGTAATTGGTCATTTGCCTGTAACTGCACAGTTTCAACAGGATAATATTATAAGTGACCCGACAGGCAGCAAGTATCGCCTGCCTTTTTATGGAAGTGCACTTGTACTATCCGACCGAAAAGATAAGGGCATTGATTTTCAGATTGATGGTGGTTCCGAAAATGCACAGGTGTTAGCTTCGCGTGATGGCATAGTTTCGTTGATAAACGACAAAAGTAATCATGAAGAAGGGCTTTTTGTAGAGGTGAGGCATGAAGATGGTGCGATCAGCAGGTATACGCGTTTAAAACAGATAAGCAAAGCACTCAAAACCGGAGATAAAGTGATTGCTGGTGATTTATTGGGTTATCAGGGCAAAACGGGTACGGGGAATTCAAAAATATATTTGCATTTTGAGATTTCAACCAATGTAACCGATAGTATTCCCGGAATCAATTGGGCAGATAAAAAAGCAGTTTCCTCGTTGGGTAAGAGCTCTAATCAATTGGGTAACGATGTTTATCTGTTGAAATATTTGCAATCGAACAATTGCATAGATATTCCACGGGGAAGCGACCAAAATGGTATTGAATTAAAATTATGGGAAGTTAATTATGGCGGTAATCAGCAGTGGTTCATAAAGAAAGAAGGCGAATGCTATCAGATTATTTCGAAATTTAACGGGAAGGCTATTTCGATCACAAAAGACAAATCTACCGGGAAATACCTGATTATCCAACAGGACAATGTCAAGTCAGACGCTCAATACTGGAACATTAAAAAACAGGGACCTGCCTATACGATTACGGCAAAGTTAAATGGTTATGCTTTACATGCCTCATCTGACAAGGGACTAAGACTTATTCAGTTGAAAGAAGGAAATCGGGGATGTTGGAATATTCAGGACATGAACGAAGATAACAAAGTATTTCTTTCGCCTGCTGAGATGAAAGCCGATGTGGATGCTTACCTGAATAGACTTGCTCAAAATCACCCGAACAGGTATGCTTATACTCCTAAAGAAACTTTCGACATGCGGGTTGACCAATTGAAAGAGTCGCTGAATGACTCACTCTTGTATCGGGATTTCTTCGGTAAAATCATTCAACTCAATAAATTGGTGGATGGCCATACCCAGATATACCGGGAAGGCAGTAATTCAAGGCATTTGTCGATATACTACTCCCAAAAAGGATTGTTTTTCCCTCATCTGGTTAAGATAGAAAATGGTAAAATTTATTTAAAACAATCCAATGAGAAGAATACGGATATGCCGGAGATCTTATCCATCAATACGATTCCTTCAAAAGAAATTCTAAGCGTATTTAATAATGCGATGAATTACGAGAGTGACGGGATGAACAATTGGGCAATTCAGCAAAGTTTCCAACTATACTTATACAGTTTCATGAATATCCAGGGACCCTGGTATGAGTTGGAGACAAAAGATCCCCGAACGGACCAACTAAGTACCACTTTAGAGAAAGGACGGCCGATTGATGAGTTTGTCGTGAACTTTCATCCTTATTACGACCGTAACGAAAAGTTTAAGTTCGTGTCTTACGAAAAAGATTCCATTGCCTTGATTGAATATAATATGTGCCCCATGGATCCGATGTCGGTAAATGAACTTGACCTTTTCATGAAAAACAGTTTCAGTGAAATCAGACGATCAGGCATTAAGCATGTATTTGTGGATATTACCCGGAATGGCGGTGGCGGTGGCGACGAGGTGAATAAGCTTATATATAATAAGCTGAATCATAAGGCATATAACTGGACATCCATCATGTATAAAAAGAAACCGGGAGTATTAAAACCAGACAGCATTACCGTACCTCAATGCACCGATAACATTACCGATGGGTACGCCAATAATGTTTACCTGATACAGAGCCGTTGCACCTATTCTGCTGCAGTTGGGATATCAGCCTGGTTTAAATTCAGTGGACGTGCGAAGATTATTGGTGATGAAACAGGTGGAACGACCGCGGCATATGTTTACGCTCCTGAATATATTTTACCCAACAGCAGAATAGAATATCAGGTGTCAAATACATTATGGACATTTCCTTTTGGAGCGAGAACCGATCAGGGTATTCTTCCTGATATTCCGGTTAAAATCGATTTTGAAAAACATCATTTTGAGTTGGAGGATTTAAAGGCTTTTCTGAGCAAAAAATAAAAGAGAAAAAGAGTATGTGCACTCCTGAAACCCTCACTGTATAGTAATGAAAAGACGAATCCTTCTGATATGTATATTAGTTATGTTTATTACTTCGGCATTGTATTCGCAGGTAATTATCCAGGGTCAGATTATTAATCAACAAAAACAACCGGTAGAAAATATCTCAGTTATAGCACGTAATATTGTCAATCAGACAATTGTTTCCTATGTATTTACCAATAAAGAAGGATATTACAAACTGAATTATAACAGCGATTTGGATAGTATAAAGTTAGTTGTATTTGGATTCAATATAGTTAAAAAGTCACTGAAAATAAAAAATGTGACTCGAACACTCAACTTTGTCATCGATGAAAAAGAGCTTAAGCTAAAGGAAGTCATAGTAAAAGAGCAAAAAGTGTGGGCGAAGAAAGACACTATCAATTACCTTGTATCGGCTTTTACTGACAAAAAAGACCTGGTAATTGGCGATGTACTCAAAAAGATGCCGGGAATTGTAGTGGATAAGGATGGAGGCATTACCTGGCAAGGGAAACCAATCAATACATTCTACATCGAAAATATGGATTTACTACGTGGTCGATATGGCATTGCAACCAACAATGTGGCTGCTAACGATGTGGCTACTGTTCAGGTTCTACAGCACCATCAACCTGTAAAAGCGCTTGAAGGTATTAATGACGACGAAACTGCGGCCATAAACCTGAAACTAAAAGATGAAGCCAAAGGTAAACTCTCGTTTATGGTCAGACTGGGAATTGGCGGAGTGCCTGTTCAGTGGGAAAACGAGCTGGCAGCCATGTGCTTTGCAAAACAATGGCAAAATATAACTACCTACAAAGGGAATAACTCAGGAGTGGATTTAGCCCCCGAAATAAATTCATTAGGTTCATCTGTAGGTTTTGATGGTGAAAATATGCTGGGAGTTCAAGTGGCATCCTCACCGGGTATTGACCAAAAACGCTATCTGTTCAATAATTCAAACGTGATTACTTTCAACAATCTTATTAAAACTGATACGGACGCAACCGTAAATGTAAATGTAGCCTACCTGAATAACAGGGAAACCAGAGAAGGCTCAGCTATTACTTCCTATTACATTCCCGGGAAGGAGAACCTGGTAGTAAGCGAAGATATGAATTCTAAAACAAACACCAACCGGCTGGATGCAGGACTACGTTACAATCTCAATAAAACGAAAAAGGATATTGATAATTCCCTTGATATTTCAGCCTTATGGGATGATGTTCGTGGAGATGTAACTACGAGCCAAACCATTCATCAGGAGTTAAGGAAGCCATCTTTCTCGGCAACCGACAATTTCCAATGGATAAAGAAAACCAGTGATAAAAAGGGATTCAGCTTTCATTCAACCATTGGGATTAAAAGCATTCCACAGGAATTATACATTTCTCCGGGTGTATACAGCGACTTGTTGAACAACGGCGTAAATTACGATTTGCTGAAACAGGAAACCCGTGTAAATAATTTCAATGCAAGAAATCAATTCACCCTGTTGTCTCCTGTTAGCTTCGGTGATTTCAGCATTAGCCCCGATCTGGAACTTAACGGTGAATACCGGAATCTGACTTCAGAAATGCAGGTACAGGATAACACCGGAATACTGAATACAATTCAGGCAGACAGCATGCGAAATAACCTCGACTGGTCGAAATACAATGCAAAATTTACTGTACCGCTACATTACAGGAGCAATTCGCTGGATGCCAGTCTTGATCTGCCATTCAATTATAATTTTATAGGTATAAACAACAGGATACTTCATGACAAAAAGAACTTTCAACGGTTCTACTTTCAACCACGCTTTAATGTACGCTATCACTTCACTTCATTGATTGATATTACTGGTGATTACGGGTTCAGCAACCAAATGGGAAATGTATTGTCATATTATCAGGGTTATATTCTTTCGAATTACCGTAGCCTGAGCCGGAACGATGGTCGTATTTATGAATCGGGAACAAATGGAGGAAGTCTGGGACTTGAATACAAGGATATTGTCAATTTGCTTTTTTTTGGTTCATCAGTATCATACAACCATTCGAAAAGTAATCTGCTTTACGGACAAAATTTTCAGGGTATCTTGTCTGTAGCTTCTCCAGTAAACCTCGAAAATACCAGTAGCGGGGTTGGTGCATCTGCTTTCATCAGCAAAGGATTCGACTGGAAAAGAATAAATATAAGTCTTAGATCCTGGTATATTGTATCTTTCTCAAAAATGCTTCAGGAAAATGAACTGATTGATCTGACCGGAAAAAACTTTAGTCTGGACGGTACAATAAGTTGTAAACCAATTGATATTATCAATCTGGAATATAAAAGTAACTGGAATAATAACCTCACCGGTATTACAAATTCAGGAAAAAAAACAGCCTACAATAACTGGACAAACAAAATGAACATGGACATTGAACTGCCCAAAGACCTTATATTTAATATAGGTTTTGAGCAATACTACAACAGTGCATCAACGCTGAACAGGAATCTTTCTTTCGTGGATATCGGGATGACTTACATTTGGAATAAAACTCATATTTCACTAAACTGGAATAACATCTTCAATACCAATACCTACGTGACTTACTTTTACGATGGAATAAACAGTTATCAAAATACGTATCATATCCGACCGGCAAACATCCTGTTAAAGGTTAAACTTCAAATTAAATAAATATTCATTACTATGAAAAGAATATTATTACTAATTCTGACAATTATTTGCCTCTTGGAATCTAAAGCACAATACGTAGGAAGTTCAGTTATCCCACTCAACAAATTTATTGCACTTGATTCAACACACATGAAATTTACTTATCTTTTCAGGTATAAAAAAAGCTACTCAAGAATTGAATCTGACAGTTCGTTGGCAGAAGATAAGCAATGTTTAGTAATTGGAAATAATATATCGAAATATTACAGTGAGTATTATTTTGATTGTTGTGAAAGAGCAATGAAAAATGAGCAATATGTGTCAGTAAAAGATGGTGCATGTGCTTTTGAGATTTTCAAAAATTACCCTTACAATAAAATGACAGTTACTGACCAAACCGGCGCATTTTTACTTGGAGGTAATTATAAATACGTCGAAGATATACCTTCAATTCAATGGAAAACAGAGAGTGACACCATGACCATTCTGACTTATACCTGTCAGAAAGCAACCACCACTTTCAGAGGAAGAAACTATACAGCATGGTTTGCTACTGAAATACCATCAAACAATGGTCCCTGGAAATTCGGTGGACTGCCGGGTTTAATATTAAAAATATCCGATGAAAGCCATAGTTATAATTTTGAATGTATTGGCATTCAACAATTAGAAAAACCTGAACCGGTTAAATTCTATAATTTGAGTTATATAACTCTGAAACGTGAAGAAATGGATAAAATATATAGGCGTTTTTTCAAAGATCCCATCCAGTTCTTGAGTGAAGTTCGTTCAGAACTTAATGGGCAAATCAAAGCCTCTGATCTTCCCAAGATGACTTACAATCCGATAGAGCTGGAGTAACAAAAAATGAATGTTTAAAACCCCGAAAATAAAACCCCGAACTTTCAATTACAGTCAACGGATAGTTCTGAGTGAATCGGTGAATGAAAACGTATGACCCAAAAACGAATTAAAAGTATAACGATGCCAAAAGTTGGAATAGAAAATTCCATAAACAACGTTTTTGAATCCAAACGAATAAATCAAGACAACAAAACAACATTGATATATAAAAAACAGTCGTTGGAATTTTTATTCTTCATCCAAAGATTTAAAGTTATCGGACAATTAGTACCAGAAATAAATCGTAAAATTTAGTCATACCTGTGTAAAAAAATATAAATACTTTACATTTTGCAAAGTATATAGTATCTTTACATCACAAAAGTGTATCTAAATGAAAATCATCAATAAAGAACTTTTGATCAGTTTTCACGAAAAAATGCTCAATCAATCAAACCATTACAACGTTGGTGTGAAAGGGTAGTCGATGCAAAATGGAAAACACATAATGAATTAAAATCAGATTTTCCTGCAGCAGATTATGTTGGACTGAGTAGATATGTATTCAATATTAAGGGAAATAATTATAGGGTAATAACTGTAGTGACTTTTATAACAGGACTAATAATTATCAGGTTTGTAGGTACACATAGCGAATATGACCAAATTGATGCCAAGAAGATTTAAATTAAAAGATAGTAAACACCATGATAAAAAAATATTTAGAAACAACTTCCATTAATGAAAGAGAGTTGTATAATGAAGCATCTGCTTATGTCAATAATTTAATTGATGAAGCCACTGAAAATGGTGCATTAAACGACCCTGAAGCTGATAATGAATATATTCGTGAAATTGGCCGGGTAGGAATAATGTGTGCAGATTATGAAAGTCTGTATATGAAATTTACGAACTTAAAATTCAAATCTCCGTTAGTAGTTTCAATTGAAAAGGAAATGGAAAAACGGAACCTGAAGCAACGTCAGGCTGCTATATTACTGGATGTAAAAGAATCGACCTTTAGCCAGATCATGACAGGGAAACGCCATGTTTCCATGCGAATGGCAAAACGATTGTATAAAGAATTTAATATTGACCCGGGAATAATACTTGAGTTTTCATAAATAAACGTGTTGTTTTTACGTGCACTACTGAAGCCCTCACTCTTTACGAATGGTAAAGATAACCCTGTCAAATTTAAGAAACTGATTTTAATATGTTGATATTTTTTAATGGATATTTAGGCTTTGGTTCCCCTCAGGGAGGAAGAGTTTATTGGAATGAAAATTTCATAAGTGGAGCAAAATCGTACTTTAAAGATCAGAGTCATCCTTATTTTACAGATATTGATTACAGACCATTTTCGTTCGCTTCAAAAAGGCAAACTGAAGGATATGAATACGCCAGAGATAACTATAAAAGTTTAATTGATGGACTGAATACAGATGAACCTTTTAGAATCATTGCACACAGTATGGGATCAGCACTGGCAGTTGGAACTAAAAAATTACTGGAAGAAAGAGGTTGGAAAATAGAGACTATGGTTTTCTTAAATTCTTTTCAATCAGACAAAATAAAGATCAACAAAAAAGAGGGGACTCTGATTATTGATTATCAAAATACAAATGATCCGGTAACAAATGGTTTTGATCTAAGTTGGGGTCATGACAAAAAAATAGAACAAGCCGATTTTAAAATCAGGGAAAAATCGAATAATAATTTATCTTACAGACACAGAGGTCCAATCAGTTCAGGAAATGAATTCTGGGATAATTTAATACAGAAATGTACAGATTCAAAAACTCAGGTTAAGAGATAATAGTTTATAGTCGGTAGTCGGTAGTTGGTAGTTGGTAGTTAGTAGTTGGTAGTGTGCGGTTGTGCTGCTGCCTAATATCATTATTTAAGTTTAGAGTTTTAAGAGTCAGATTCTATAGAAAGGAAGTACTTCTGATTAATATTTAACCGTACAGATGTAAAGTCTATACGGTTTTTTTATGCCGTAAATTTAGCAAATTTATGTTTCTTTAAATTAAAGGTATAAAATGTTGGAAAGTTAAATAAGAGTTCGTACTTTTGAAGCGAAATTTTCAGAATGATTGAGTATACAATATAAGAACTATCAAAAAAGATAAAAATACTTCCTGTCATCATGAGGGAGGTCGTTAGCAGTATAATTCCTTAACCAACCAAAAAAAGTATGACAGGAATCATTCATTTCGAAACATTTCTACTGGCAGGTATAGTATTGAATTTAACCCCGGGAAATGATACTATTTTTATATTAACGAAAAGTATTGGACAAGGTAAAAAAGCCGGTATTATTTCAACATTAGGTATTGGTACAGGAAGCATAGTTCACACGTTATTAGCAGCATTCGGACTCTCAATTATTATAGCAAAATCATTATTACTTTTCAATATCATTAAGTATCTTGGTGCCGCCTATCTCCTGTACATTGGATATAAAATGCTGACAAATAAGATTCCACTAAACACGGTTGGAATAAAATATGCAAAATCGGTTGACTACCTGAAAATATACAGGGATGGTTTTTTTACGAACCTTTTAAACCCGAAAGTAGCACTGTTTTTTATTGCTTTTCTTCCGCAATTTATCGATCCATCATTCAGGAATGCAGTGCTGCCATTTTTACTCCTTGGGATAACATTTATAACCACCGGAACCATCTGGTGTTTTATCTTAGCTATTTTCGCTTCCGGTATTTTTAAAAAACTGAAGGATAATAAAAAGGTTTCAACATATATAAACAGGATTTGTGGATTAACTTTCATCGGTCTTGGGATAAAAGTCGCATTTATTGACAGGAAATAGGAACTATTCAAATGGATATAGATTTACAAAACAATAATTTTATGAATATGGATATAACGATTCGAAAAGCAATAGAAAGTGATTTTGAACGTGTTTACCCATTGTTTGAGCAGCTATGGCCCAATAAACAATTGGAAAAAGAGTCCATACAAATCGTTTTTAACCGTGGTGTAAATTCAGACACAGACGTATTGTTCTGCCTTGATTATTCAAATGAACTGATAGGATTTTGCTCCTATGCCATTGTGAACAATTTGTGGCAAGCCGGATATATTGCATACATGTATGCGATGGTAGTGGATGAAAAGCATAGAGGGAAAGGCTTTGGTACTATGTTGATCAACGAGTCGATCAAAGACTCGAAGGACAAAGGATTAAAACGGTTGGAATTGGATTCTGCATTTCATCGTGAAAAAGCTCATGAGTTTTATCAAAAGCTTGGATTTGAGAAAAGAGCATTTTTATTTTCGCATTCACTTCAATAATAAACTTACAACCACTAACTTAAAGATCTGATGACTTAATTTCATTTCGGAACTGTTTATCACGTTTAAATTTTGATAAACAGGGAGAATGAGGTTTCCTCAAATGAACAAACCAGTAATAATAAAGAAGCAGTCGAAAGTTGTAATTACAAAACGCCTAAAATATGCTTGCAAATCAGACAGAAATCGAATTGACTGCTTTTCCTTCTATTCATACAAACAGATTTGATTTAGTGGAAATCAGACAACATCATTTGATAAATATCTACAATTTATTTGCAGATGAAAACGTCACCCGGTTTTACAACTTACTTCCTTTAATCGTGGAATCAGATGCACAGAAATTCATAGACTGGTATCAGAATCGTTTTAGAGACAATCTGGGTATACGTTGGGGCATTTCGCTGAAAGGTGAACAAGATATTATTGGAACAATTGGATTTAATAATTTCACAAAACGACATAAGGCGAATATAGGATATGACTTACAACCTGATTATTGGAATAAGGGAATTATGACTGAAGCTTTGCGTGCGGTTATAAATTTTGGTTTTAATCAACTTGAAATAAACAGAATTGAGGCAGAAGTTATGCAGGGTAATGTGAACTCTGAAAAACTTCTCTTGAAATTGAACTTTATGAAAGAAGGCGTTTTGAGACAATGGATGTTTTGGAATGATAACCATTACGACATGTCAATGTTCTCTTTGCTAAAAGCTGATTACGATGATCATAGGTGATAAAAACCTAATACACGACTGTTATCTTTGTTATTAAATGACTTTAAACATATTAGCAAATTGAATTTATTTATCGCTAATTTGTACAGATAAATTTTTTAATAAATGAAATTAAATAAGATTAAAATGAATGAGTTTGTCCACAGATTACACAGAATATATTCATACTTATAATTGAAAACTCAACTGAATACCATGCAAAAATATCATTTAAATAACAGACCCAACCGTGAGATTGTAGATAACTCTGAAATCACAACGATATTGAAATCAGGGAAATATGCCACCATTTCGATGTGCCGCGGGAACGAGCCCTATATAGTGACCCTGAGCTACGGTTATGATCACGAGAATATTGCATTATACTTTCACTGCTCGCCGCACGGATTAAAGCTCGATTTTATACGGGCAAATCCACAGGTCTGTGCTACTGTTCTTGAAGATGGGGGTTACATTGTTGATGAATGCGGTCATAATTACCGGACCGTTGTATTTTGGGGTAAGATGGAAATACTAACTGATATTGAAGATAAGAAACATGGAATGAAAGTAATATTGAATCATCTTGAAAATAAACCGAATATTATTCAAGAAAAAATCGTGAAAACGGAAGACTATTATTCAAAAATGGAGATTATGAAGCTCGATATTATTGAGATTCACGGGAAAGCCGGAAGATGATTTTAAAAGGATGATAATACGAATCATCCGGATGGATATTGATTTCTACATACATTATAATTTTGCATGCTTTCAGAATGACTTATCAAAAACAAATAAATTATAAATAGGAATTAAGATGCCTGAAATGAAACGTATCGGAATCTTAGGGGGAATAAGCCATTATACGACAATTGAATATTATAGCCAGATACTGAATTTGTATAAAAACCTGTACAACGATATCAATTATCCGGAGATAGTGATCTATAGTTTATCCCATGGCCGGTTTAAGGAGTATGAAGATACTAACCGGATGGATGAGTATGTTGATTACATAAGCCAGGGGATAAACGGCCTGATTCATTCGGGAGCAGAGATCATTGCATTGGCTGCCAATTCACCACACCGGGTGATCAACGAACTAAAGAACCGATTTGATGTACCGATCATTAGTGCCATTGATTCAGCTTATCATGATGCACAACGGCTTAATATTCAGAAGGGATTATTGCTTGGTATAAAATTCACCATGCAATCCACTTTTTACCAGAAGCGGTTTAAAGAAGGGGGTATCGATATAATAACACCGAACATTCAGCAACAGGAAATCATCAATGATATCATTTTCAATAAATTCAACGGACTAACAATTGACCAACCCTCTATTGACACTATTTTGAATATCATATCCGGATATCCTGTGGATGGGGTTATACTGGGTTGTATGAGGTTGCCGGTTTTCTTTAATGAAAAAACAGCCGGTGGAGTGACTCTTGTCAATACTTTGGATAGACATATTGAAGAAATACTTGAAAATGCAAAGAAATAACCGGGAGGATTGGTCATTCTTACCTGATTTAGTTTCCGAAACTGATTAAACCGGAAAAATTAAAGCTATCAACTTACTGTAAATGCAGATACATGTTCTTCCTTATACTAATATTTATTAATAATTTTGATTGCTGATAACTTTTAAGTTACCTTTGTGTTGTGAAACAAGATCGAAAAATTATATTTCACGAACATTATTTTCAGGACTTTTACCTGGAAGTAAGAGACAGTGTAAAAGATAAAATCGGTTATGTTTTTCGGGTCATAAAAACGGTAGAAAAAGTCCCTGAAAAGTTTTTAAAGCATATTGTCGGAACAGAAGGACTTTATGAAATCAGAATCGAATCAGGGAGTGATGTATATCGTGTATTTTGCTGTTTTGACAGAGGAAACCTGGTAGTACTGTTTAATGCTTTTCAAAAGAAGTCACAGAAAACGCCTAAATCATCAATAGAGTTGGCACAAAAACTCAAAATGGATTATTTCACGAGCAAAGAAAAACAAGATGGAAAAGGAAGAAGCAATAAGAAACGCTAAGAATTTCGACGAATTATTAGATATTCAGTATGGTCGAATTGGCGATATTATTCGTGATGAGTTTGAAGAAAAGGCTCAGTATTTTGTAATTAGCGAAATGTTGAAACAGGCACGTCATGACGCACACCTTACACAGGAACAACTGGCTACTAAAGTTGGTACCAAGAAAAGTTATATCTCGCGTCTTGAAAACGGGAAATGCGATATTCAACTTTCCACTTTATATCGGATTTTTGAAGATGGTCTTGGCAAAAAAATCAGCCTGTTGATTGGTTAGGATATTTAAATTTTCGACTGTTAAATTCACCACACTGATAGTATAAAATTATAACAAACAGTCTTCTATTCATGAGAAAACCGTACAGACCCATTTATCTATACGGTTTTTTTTATGTCCAAAATTCAGTAATCATTTTATCTAAGCTTACGACCAGGATAATCTATTACTTTATTTGTATCAATTAAATATTTTGGTTGTTCCTTTTTTTAAGTATTAAATAAAAACGTCATTACTTTCAGCTGTTTAAGTTGACTAATCATTTTATGACTTTTTTATTCAAAACATTTATTGAATCTGAAAAGTTCATTGAAGAGTTGTAAACATTCAACTATCAAAAGTATTTAATATGAAGTAGAATTCGGATACTGTTTAATGTTTATGCTGATGAAATAAGAATTCTGAAAACAGATGTTTATGAACTGTGTTATCATCGTGTTTATGGGGATATTCGCTTATCAGGTTGGTTTTAATCAATAATTCGCTGTCTGATAAAATTTCGTCACTGGTACCAATCTTTTCAATGGTATGATTTTCGGACAGTATAACTACCCTTGACCGGAAATGGTCGACTAACTCGAGATGATGGGTTGTAATGATAATCGTTTTGCCTGCTTGATTCAGTTGAAATATGAGCTCAATGATAAAAGAACAGGTTTTAGGATCGAGACCACTCACGGGCTCATCGAAAATTAAAATATCGGGATTGGTGGTAAGGACTGCCCCAAGTGCTACCCGTTTCTTCTCACCCCCGGAAAGCATATAGGTTGGCCTCCCTTTTAAGTCGGAGATATTAAGCATCTCAGCAATGTCATTTGCCCTGGATAATGCACTTTCTTTTGAATATCCTAACTGGAAAGGACCGAAAAGAAGCTCGTCCATGACAGTAGGACAGAATAGCTGAGCATCCGAATTCTGGAAGATAAAGCCAATAGACGACCTGAATTTTTTATTAAAGGCGGCATTTTTAAGCGCTTCTTCGGTAATTAAATCACCTTTATAATATAAACTGCCATGGGTAGGATGTATCAGCCCGCAAAGCAAATGCAACAAGGTCGATTTCCCGCTTCCATTCGCTCCAATGATAGATAAAATTTCGCCTTCCTGAATAGCCAGATTAATATCCGTCAGTGCATGCATGTTTTGCATATAGCTAAACCCTACTTCTTTTAAATTGAAAATATCAGGCATAAACAGAATTTAGTATGAGTATAGAGCTTATTATGAAAATACTGATGCCAATAAAAGCAAAATCGACCCGTCTTAACCGGTCAAAATAATAAAAACTGAATGAACCATCAAACCCACGGGCGATCATAGCCTGGTAGGATAATTCATATCTCTCCCACGATTTTTTAAACAGGTAAGCAATACGGCCAGCGATAAGATTTTCAGCCTCCATGACAGAACCACGGTTCCACCAACGCATTTTCAGAGAAAAAAATGTTTCTTCAACCGTAGTGGATAATACGAATATATATTTATAACTCATGGTTAGGGTGAGTAAAAATATGCCGGGCACTTTAAACCAGGACAGGGATTTAACAATGCCTTCAAATGTGGTCGTTGCTGTTACAAGTAAAACGATCGAAACGGAATTAATGACCTTGAATGTTAATCTGGAAACCATCATCAATCCATCGCTCGTCACGTAAATTTCTTTTGGAATTTTATAAATCCACCATTGGTGTTCATTCGAAAAACTAAACAGCAAGAGGATCGGATGACCTTTGGTAAATATATTGAGGCATGCCGGAACAAAAACTAAAAAGCCAAAAAAGAAACCTGTCAGTAAAGCCTTCCTGTAAATACTTACCAGGTTTAGTTTCGAAAAGACAGACAATAAGAATATCACCAAAAATAAGAAAAGTTGTGCCGGGATATTCTGTGTCAGGTTAATGATGACAGCAAGGCTTAGCATAAATGCAACCTTAACCCGGGCATCAATAGCCTGAAGGTATCCTCCTTTTTTTGACGTGTAATATTGCAAAAACGAAGTGGTTATAAAGGATGCCACATTTTTCATTGTTTTATCAATGAAGGACAGCTTATTCTTTACCGTTTCATTTTCTTCCTTGAACTGTTCTTTTTGCAAAAGAAATGGTGGTATCATTCTTCCTGTTTTAGGGGCATTAGTTTTGTAATACCAAACGTTATGATGACTATAATACCTGTTCCAATCAATCCGGAGAGAATATAGTTAAACGATCGTTTTGAGAGTGGATCATCTGTTTTTCCAAGGCTATACTCTTGAATGGGTGCAGTATATATAGCAGCGGTTTTTTTCATTCCTGCCGGTTCATGTCCTGTCTGTTGTTTAATGCTTTCAACAGACCATTCTCCCCAGGCACTTCCGGCTTTAAAATAGTCGGGAAGTATTATTCCTATCGGGCATAGAACAATGAGTATTCCAATGAATATTAAATATTTTTTATAGCGTTTCATATCGATGTTGAATTAATTATGTCATTTTAGAACTTCAATAAAATCTTTATTATGATTCATGAAATATCTAAAAATAAACAGAGTAACAAATGCTTCAATAAATCCGAATACGAATACATGTTGCAGAACCATTGCCGGAAGGGCTATGCTCAACGGATAAGGTGCATAAAGGGGATTCCCATCACTACCAACAGCTATCAGAGGTTGAATGCCAAATTCAATTCCGGCTGCAATGGCTGCCACATTTAGACTTACATATCCGGCTATAAATGCTGCTACACTCATTCGGGTTAACGAGGCATTTTTGTTGGCAATCAATTTGAAAACATACCAGGCAACAAAAGGGATAATAAAAGCCATATTGATACAATTAGCACCAATTGCCGTAATACCGCCATCGCCAAAAACCAGTGCCTGAACTATAAGAGCTACTGATACGGCAATAAAAGAAACCCAAGGGCCAAACAGTAACGCTATGATAGCCGCCCCGACAGCATGTCCTGTTGTACCGCCGGGAATTGGCAAATTAAACATCATGATCAGAAATGAAAATGCCGCAGCCATACCTAAAAACGGAACAAGCTTTTTATCGACCTTCTCTTTTACTTTTTTTACAGCAACAGCAGCAACAATCACAAATACTCCGCATAATGGAACATACGTTTGCGGACTAAGGTAACCATCAGGGATGTGCATAGTGTTGGTATTATTGTAAATGAATCAATGTCTTTTTGTTAGTATTTTTTCTTTGTGAAACTTAGAGACTTAGTGACTTTGTGGCAAGAAAATATTAGCCACTAAGACACAAAAACACTAAGTTGCACAAAGGATGTATTCAAGCAATATCCTTAACTAAAGGGCATTATATATGTATATAATTTTGTAATTGAAACTCAAATAAAAACAAATCAGTCATATCAGATTCCTGATTCGCTCCTGTATTCAAATTATATTGAATAGCCGGTTTCTACATCACTCATCACCTCATTCATGATTTGAATCAGGGGAGTATTTGTATTTTCTGCAATCTGTCGGCATTCTTCGTATTCGGGAGTGAATTTAAGGAGTTTACCGTTCCTAAAAGCCTGTTTAATAGTTATCTGACCAAACCGGGTATTTACTTTATCGAATTTCCGCTCCAGGACTTCGCGCTCCACGTTGTACTTCCGAATACCTAATGTAGTTGTTTCTGTGAAAATAATTTCTTCCAGTTGTTCTACCACTTCTTGGTTACACAACACACTTAGAATATTTGCGGGCCGGTTTTTCTTCATTATGATGGGTGTGACAAAAACATCCAACGCCTTGTTGTCGAGTAATTTTGGAAATAAATACGAATAAATCTCAGGATTCATATTGTCGATATTAGTTTCCAGCATTGTCAACGTGTCAGGAGTTTTTTTTTTACCTACGATCACCCGTAGCACATTGGGCGTTTCCATATCCCGCTTGCCCAACCCATAACCGATTTTGTCAATCACAAACTCGGGAAAGTTGCCAAACTCACTGCAAAGTGCTTTTAAAATTGCTGCACCGGTGGGAGTAGTCAATTCTTTTTTTGCATTTTTGCTGTAGACAGGCAGGCCTTTTAATATTTCAAGAGTTGCAGGTGCCGGTACCGGAAAAACGCCGTGTTCGCAATGAACGAATCCGCTTCCCAGGTTAATATCAGAACACTGGATTTCATCAATATTCAACATTTCCACGCAGATGGCTGCTCCAATAATGTCTACAATTGAATCTGTGGCGCCGACTTCATGAAAATGAACTTCATCAATTGTTTTTCCGTGGATCTTAGCTTCAGCTTCAGCCACAATGTAAAAAATCTTTTTACTTGTAGTTTTTACATAATCGCTTAAATTGCTGTCATCAATGATTTTGTAAATATCGGCCAGGTTACGGGTATGAGCATGGTCGTGAGGCTTTTCAGCAGGTAGGTGCACGTGTGTATGTTCATGTTCGCCGGAATGGTCGTGTTGGTGTTCATGAGTGTGTTCATGTTCATGTTCATGTTCATGCTGGTGTTCGGTTTCGTGATCGTGCGTATGCTCTTGCTGAGTATTTCCCTGATTCGTTAGATGTACCGTAAAGTCCGTACCCGTAATGCCTTTTTTCAGTCCTTGTTTTATTTCGATTTCAAACTCATCAAGATGTAGCTTGTTTAGTTCGGCTAAAAATAGACTTTGATCAATGCCCAAATCAAGTAATGCACCAATTGTCATATCGCCACTAATTCCGGAGAAGCAGTCAAAATACAGAACGCGTTTTTCCATTGTGTTTTATAATGAATAAAAATAAATTTTAGAATATATTAAATTAATAACGATCAATTGTTCTGATCAATTTGCCTGATAATGGTTGAAGCCATAAACCCTGCACCAAAGCCATTGTCAATGTTTACAACAGCTACTCCACTGGCACAACTGTTGAGCATAGCCAGTAATGCAGCCAATCCGCCAAAATTAGCACCATATCCAATGCTTGTTGGCACAGCTATAACCGGTTTGTCGGTCAGTCCGCCCAGTACACTTGGTAATGCACCTTCCATGCCTGCCACTGCAATAATCACCTGTACGCTATCCAACCGGTGTACATTTGCCAATAACCGGTGAATACCTGCTACGCCCACATCATACAAACGTTCAACCGTACAGCCTAATTTTTCGGCTGTAACAACTGCTTCTTCAGCCACCGGAATATCCGATGTGCCACCCGTAACTACCAAAACGCGTGATTTACTTTTGGTAATTTCCTTTTGCTGAATAAAAATGGTTCGCGCTTCGGGATAGTATTCCATATTTTCATGTAGGTCTTTTATTGCCTCGTAAATCGATTGTTCGGCTCTGCTGGCCATGATGTTCGAACCTTTTGCCAACATGCGCAGTACAATACCTCGTATTTGTTCAATGGTTTTTCCAGGACAAAAAATCACTTCCGGATAACCTGTTCTGATCTCACGATGATGATCTATTTTGGCATATCCCAAATCCTCAAAGGGAAGTTGTTTGAGTTGTTCAGCAGCTTGCGCCGGTTCAAGATTCCCTTCTTTTACATTTTTGAGCAGTTCAAAAATCTGGTCTTCATTCATTGATTTCAGGTTTTACAATGTTACGGTTCATGCTGCCTGTAATATACCCTTCCAGTTCCACGCACACAAAATGATAACCAAATGATTTCAATTGTTGCGAGATGGTATCGAGCAATTTTTCATCAAACAGTTTTGTACGTTCTTCGGGACTAACCTCAATACGTGCCATGTCGCCATGACTCCGAACACGGAATTGTATGAATCCCAGGGTTCGCATATAGTCTTCCGATTGATCAATCCTGGTAAGTTTTTCGATAGTTATGCGTTCGCCGTAGGGAATTCGTGAACCCAGACAGGCGAGTGCCGGTTTGTTCCAGGTACGTAATCCAAGTTCATGGGAGAGTTCACGAATATCATTTTTTGACATACCAGCCAATCGCAATGGACTGATAACTTTTAATTCCGATAAGGCCTGTAATCCGGGCCGGTAGTCGGATACGTCATCTGTATTGGATCCGTCAAACACAATATGTATGTTCTCTTCATTTGCTTTTTCGATGATTCGGGCAAACTCTACTTTTTTGCAGAAATAACATCTGTTTACCGGGTTAGCCAGTACTTCGTCTTTAATTTCATCGTCATTAATCATATAATGCGTGATGCCGATTTCTTTTGCCAACTCTTCGGCATCTTTCATTTCCGAATGTGCATTCATGGGCGAAACCAATGTGATGGCTATCGAATTATCTTTCAGGACATCAAACGCTACTTTAGAAAGCAAGGTACTATCCACACCGCCCGAATAAGCTACAGCTGCTCTGCCTGTTCCGGCAATTATTGTTTTTAATTTTTCGTATTTTTCCTGTAATTCCATGTAATTGTTGATGTCTAAAATTAATGTTAATGAATGGTTTAAATTTTATTCCTGTTACACGCTTTTGATTGTAGCACAAATGATAATAGTGATTGGTACCTTAAAAGGTGAGTGTAAATATTATAGATTATGTGCTGAAAGATAAAATAGCAATTTGAAAATTCAGATATTCGTTTTTGGATTTCCGGTTGTAAGATTGTTTAGTGTTATCATTTATAGATATTGTGTTACCCGTAAAGCAAAAAAAATTATTCTGCCTTACTCATAATCAGTTTTCCGTGTTCAATTCCTTTTATACTTATCAAATTATCTGACAACTCTGTCAGTTTGTACGAAGTACCTTTTACGGCTATAATTTCGAGGATTTTATCCGTAGAGATATAAAAATACTGAACAGAAAGAATCACATCGATATAGTCTTTCTGGATTTCCGACAGTTTATTCCGGATTTCATTTTTATTAAAATCGTATCTCAGAATAATGGCACCAGCCACCATATGGTTGCATTTCCATTTGGTTTCAACAATATTCTTTTCAATCAAATGCCTGATGGCTTGCGATCTGTTGGGAAATTTATTTGTCTGAACGTATTCATCCAATGCTTCCAATAGATCGCTTTCAAGCGAAACCCCAAAACGTGATACAGACATAGTGTTACTATTTTATGAAATGGTGGCACAAATATACGTAAAAAGTTGATGATAAAAGTCCTGAATTAAAATAATTATCCTACCAATTCATTGTTTTATTTTGAACTGTTGTAAAAACAAAATGCAGTATTCGGTTTTTGATCAGTTTTAATATTCACCTAATTTACTTACCTGCCTGCATTTTTCACCATTCACGAATTGATAACTTAACAATAAAGAATAATGGATTCTGTTGGTACATGGCATCCGAAATTGATGTTGTCAGTTTATTCTTATAACGATCTTTCTAAAAGAATTTTTGTACATTTGTGGCTGAAAAAATTAAATAACGATAAACAGTTGTAATATGGCTATTATAAAACCTTTTAAGGGCATTCGTCCTCCACAAAACCTGGTGGAAAAAGTGGCTTCGCGCCCGTATGATGTATTGAATTCCGAAGAAGCCCGCACGGAGGCAGACGGAAATCCCATGTCGCTCTATCATATTATCAAACCGGAGATTGATTTTGAGCCGGGAACAGATGAACATCTTGAAAAAGTATATACAAAGGCTGCGGAGAACTTTGCGGCATTCCGTACTAACGGATGGCTGGAAAAGGACGACCAGGAAAAATACTATGTGTATGCCCAGACCATGAATGGACGGACACAATATGGCCTGGTGGTTTGTGCCAGTGTGGATGATTATATTGATGGTCATATCAAAAAACACGAACTGACACGCCGGGACAAGGAAGAAGATCGCATGAAGCATGTCCGGGTGAATAATGCCAATATCGAACCGGTATTTTTTGCGTACCCTCATCAGGCAGAACTGGATGCACTTGTTTCTGAAATAGTAACCGGTACTCCGGAATATGATTTTATTGCACCGGGTGATGGATTTGGACATCAGTTCTGGATTATTGACAATGCCACAACTATTGACAAGATAACTGAACTGTTTGCTTCTATTCCTTCCCTCTACATAGCCGATGGTCATCACCGGAGTGCGGCGGCAGTACTGGTTGGTATGGAAAAAAGAGCCCAAAACCCCCATCACACCGGACAGGAAGAATACAATTATTTTATGGCCGTTTGCTTCCCCGATAACCAACTGAACATTATTGATTATAACAGGCTGGTAAAAGACCTGAACGGTCTGACTGAAGAAGAATTACTGTCGAAATTATCACAGAATTTTGAAGTTGAACTGAAAGGAAAAGAAAATTATAAACCCAATAAATTGCATAATTTTGCGTTGTATTTATCCGGCAACTGGTATTCATTGACAGCCCGGCCCGGAACGTATAACGACAATGATCCGATCGGGGTGTTGGATGTGACGATATCATCGAACCTGATTCTGGATGAAATACTGGGGATTAAGGATTTGCGGAGCGATAAACGAATTGATTTCGTGGGTGGTATCCGTGGGTTGGGGGAATTGAAACGCCGGGTGGATACCGGTGAAATGCGCGTTGCACTGGCACTTTATCCTGTATCCATGGATCAACTTATTACGATTGCCGATACCGGTAATATCATGCCTCCTAAAACTACCTGGTTTGAACCTAAGTTGAGATCGGGACTGGTGATTCATGAATTGGTTGATTAGTCCTGCTTTAAGATGTTTGAAATGTTTGAAGTTTGAAAAGTTTGAAGTTGTTGGTTGAATAAGTTGTCCCGATAGCTATCGGGAGGTTGATTAAGTTGATTGATTGAATAAGTTGATTGGTTGAATAAGTTGATTAAGTTGATTGATAAAGTTAATTGATATTTAAAGAATTTTATAGAACTCAAAACTCAAGACTAAGAACACAGAATAATGAACGCTCAACTTTTCAAACTTTTCAAACTTCAAACCCTTCAAACTTTAAACAGAGTACCTATGCGATTAAAATCATCATTCTATATTCTATTTATTGCAGTCCTGATATTACAGGGTTGTGGCATTGGTGGGTTGATTAAAAAGGCAGATAAACGCTACGAGATCGGGGAGTATTACGTGGCAGGTAATTTGTACAAACGAATTTATTCTTCCCTGAATTCCACCCAGAAGTCGCAACGGGGCAGGATTGCATTCCGTCAGGCCGAATGTTACCGTCTTACGAATCAGGGTAGGGCAGAACAGGCTTACGTAAATGCTATCCGCTATAATTATTCCGATTCGATAGTTTATCTGAATTATGCCCTGGTACTGCAAAAAAACGGTAAATATGCAGAGGCTGCCAAGAATTTCACCCTCTTTCTGACAAAAGATTCATCCAATATAGTCGCTAAAAACGGATTGAAATCCTGTAATTTCGTTGCTGAATGGAAAAATGACCCAAGCCGGTATACCGTAAAACGTGCCACCGAGTTTAATGTGAGGCGATCCTCCAGTTTTAGTCCTGCCTATATGGGTTCAACAGCCGATATTCTGGTTTTTACTTCAAACCGTCCATTCAGTAAAAAATCCATACAAAAAAGCAGTGCTATTACGGGATTACCAAATAACGACTTGTTTATGAGCCGTAAAAATGCTTCCGGAAAATGGGAAACTCCCGAAAGCCTGGAAGGAGATATCAATACAATCAATGATGAAGGTGTGTGCTCGTTCAGTGGTGACGGTAAAGTGATGTATTATACGCGTTCGCCTTATGTGGCTGACGGCATGAGAGGAACGGATATCATGACATCGAACAGGGCAGGGGGTACCTGGAGTACTCCACAAAAAATAAAAATATTTAAAGACAGTACCATATCAGTTGCCCATCCGGCCATATCGCCTGATGGAAACACATTGTACTTTGTATCCGATTCCAAAAGAGGGCTTGGAGGGAAAGATATCTGGAAAGCAACTATAGATAAAGGGGAATGTAAATTTATTGAAGACCTGGGGCCCGAAATAAATACCTCAGGCGACGAAATGTTTCCAAGCGTACGGGCAGACGGAACCTTGTTTTTTGCGTCCAACGGCCATCCCGGTTTTGGTGGACTGGATATCTTCAAGGCTACCCCTAAAAAGAATGGCAGCTGGACTGTTGAGAATATGGGTGCCCCGATTAATTCCTCCAGTGATGACTTTGGCATTACTTTCTTCGGAAACAGCGATAAAGGATATTTTTCATCCAACCGCAATGAGCTGAAAGGGAATGATGCTGTCTGGAGTTTTGAATTGCCCGAACTGGCATATGGCATTGAAGGAAAAGTGGTTGATGAAAAAGGAAATCCGTTACCGGATGCTATCATTCGGATGGTGAGTACTTCCGGTGTCAATGCCAGGGTGCAAACCAAAAAGGATGGAACCTACCGGATCAAAATAGATAAGGATATGGATTGTGTCATGCTGGCTACTTCACGCGGGTACCTGAATCAAAAGAATCAGGTTACTTCCCAGGGACTTACCAACAGCAAAATATTTACCGTTAACTTTCAACTTTCGACAATCTCTAAACCGATTGCACTCGAGAACATATTCTATGAATTCGGAAAATGGGATTTGACTCCCGCATCGGAGAGCGGATTGCAGGTGTTGGTAAAAATACTGAATGATAACCCGAATATTACCATTGAACTGAGTGCTAATACGGATTATGTGGGAAATAACGAATCAAACAAGATCTTATCCCAAAAAAGGGCTAAATCAGTGGTTGATTATTTGATATCCAGAAAAATTGCCTCAGACAGGTTGACCTCAGTGGGCAACGGTGAAGAAAAGCCGGTAGTAGTTGATGCTGATCTGGCAGAAAAATATCCTTTCCTCAAGGAAAATGATGTGTTGGATGAAAACTTTGTAACCAAACTGACTCCGGAACAACAGACAATTGTCAATCAGATGAACCGTCGCACTGAATTCAGGGTGGTGAAGACGACGTACAAGCTTTATTAGGCGTTACGCGTTACGCGTTCCGCGTTCCATGTTCCTTGTTCTGCGTTCCGTGTTCCACGTTTAAGGAGTTTGAAGGGTTTGAAAGGTTTGAAGAGTTTGATTTAATTGGTGGAATGGGTTTAGAACAAAAAACAGGCAAACCAAATAAACATTGAAACGTAAAAAGTAAATTTCAAATCTGTCCGGTAGTTGAAGGATGAAAAACTTCTATAAGCCAAAATTAGTGTAATTCGTTTTTAATTCGTGTAATTCGTATTTTAATTCGTATTTTATGAAACAATATATAGATCTTTTAAACAGGGTATTGACTGAAGGAGTCCATAAAGAGGACCGTACAGGAACAGGAACATTAAGTGTATTCGGTCATCAGATGCGCTTTAATATGGAAGATGGTTTTCCGTGCCTGACAACTAAAAAACTTCATTTAAAATCCATTATTTATGAACTGTTGTGGTTTTTGAACGGTGATACGAATGTGAAGTACCTACAGGATAACGGGGTGAAAATATGGAATGAGTGGGCCGGTGAAGATGGTGACCTGGGGCATATCTACGGCTATCAGTGGCGGTCGTGGCCTGATTACAGTGGTGGATATATTGACCAGATGACCGAAGCGATTAACACCATTAAGAACAATCCCGATTCCAGACGGATTATTGTCAGTGCCTGGAATGTTGCGGATATACCGAATATGAAATTACCGCCCTGCCATGCCTTCTTTCAGTTTTATGTTGCCAATGGCCGGTTGAGCTTGCAACTCTATCAACGCAGTGCAGATATCTTTCTGGGAGTGCCATTTAATATCGCTTCCTATGCTTTGTTGTTGCAAATGATGGCTCAGGTTACCGGATTAAAAGCCGGCGATTTTGTCCATACACTGGGTGATGCCCATATTTACACGAATCACATGGAGCAGGTAAAACTTCAACTTACCCGTGAACCACGTCAACTGCCTGCGATGGTTATTAACCCGAATGTTAAGGATCTGTTTTCTTTTGGATACGAGGATTTTGAATTGGTAAATTATGATCCGCATCCGCATATCAAGGGAATCGTTGCTGTGTAATATTAAAAAGAATCTCAAAATAAAAACAAACTACCAAAAATAGATTAAATTAAAGTTGCGTTTCAGAACAGAAAGTCAATAGTTTTTTTGTAATTTTGCCATCCTGTCTGAATGAAGACAGTCGTTATGAAAGTTTTTTTAATCAAACAATATGTCAAAAATTTCGATTATTGCTGCTGTTGCCGATAATTATGCCATCGGTAAATCAAATAATCTACCCTGGTATCTTCCGGCCGACCTGAAACATTTTAAACAACTGACAACCGGACATGCCATTGTGATGGGGAAACGTACTTTTGAGAGTCTACCTAAAGGTCCGCTTCCAAACCGTAAGAATATCGTGTTGACTTCGATTATGTCCGAAGGTGTCAATAAAGGTTATTATGAAGCCGATTCACTTGAGGATGCCACTTTTCTGTGCGAACACGAAGAACAGGTATTTATAATCGGTGGTGCAACTGTTTACAAACAATGCCTTGATAAGGTTGATTACCTGTATATTACCTGGATCCATAAGGAGTTTTCAGCGGATACTTATTTTCCCAAAATTAATTTTGACGAATGGGAAGAAGTGAAGCATGAAGACCATCAGCCGGATGAAAATAACCTGTATTCGTATACTTTTTCTGAATATAAGAGAAAATAAAAATTATAATTCCAATTAAAAAAGCCGTTCATTTCGATGAACGGCTTTTTTAATTTTCCAATAAATCAACGCAACATTTTAAATTTACCTTTTTTTCTACTCGATTTAGAGCTATTTTTTGTAATTTCGCACGTTATTAGTTAGATACGCAAAATCCGAATAAAATGAACATAGATTTTCAGAAGATGGCTGGTTTGGTTCCCGCAATTATACAGGATGAATTAACATCCAAAGTGTTGATGTTGGGCTATATGAACGAAGAATCATTGGCAAAAACACAGGAAAGTGGAAAAGTTACTTTCTACAGTAGAACTAAAAAAAGGTTGTGGACAAAAGGTGAAGAGAGTGGCAATTTTTTAAACGTTGTATCAATAAAACCTGATTGCGATAATGATACCTTGTTGATAAAAGTCAATCCGGTAGGTCCGGTATGCCACACCGGTACTGATACCTGTTGGGGTGAAAGCAATGAGGGAGATGTCACCTTCCTGAAATACCTGCAGGATTTTATAACCGTACGGTTTAAAGAAATGCCAGAAGGATCCTATACAACTTCGCTTTTCAAAAAGGGAGTGAACCGCATGGCTCAAAAGGTGGGTGAAGAAGCAGTAGAAACGGTGATTGAAGCTACTAACGGTACTGAAGAAGGATTTATCTACGAAGCTTCTGATTTAATGTATCACCTGATAGTCCTGTTGACTTCAAAAGGTTATTCGCTTGATGACCTGGCACGGGAATTAAAGAAAAGACATAAATAATATACGATTTGCAATCCGTCAAAAGCCGGACAAGTTTTATAATTTTCAATTATGGAAAAGAAATTATTAGTAAAATATGTTGATGTCGATCTTTATCAGCAGGAATTGTTGGTTTTAAAAGATGTTCAACTCGAAATACATTCCGGTGAATTTGTCTATTTACTGGGAAAAGTAGGTAGTGGAAAGAGTACCTTGTTAAAGTCGATCTACCATGAAATTCCGGTTTTATTTGGAGTGGCGGGAGCTTTGGATTATGACTTACGGGCGTTGAAAATACCGGAAATTCCATACCTGCGTCGAAAGATAGGCATTGTTTTCCAGGATTTTCAGTTGTTGACCGACCGTACCGTAAATCAGAATCTTGATTTTGTATTGCGTGCAACGGGTTGGATTGACCAACAGCTTATTGATGACAAAATCGAACAAGTGTTGACTCAGGTTGGTATGAGCACCAAAGGAACTAAAATGCCCCATCAACTTTCGGGTGGTGAACAGCAACGTATCGTGATAGCACGTGCCCTGTTAAATTCTCCTGAAATGATTCTGGCAGATGAACCAACCGGTAACCTGGATCCGGAAACCGGTAAGGAACTGGTAGAATTGCTTTATAATATCCGCTTGTCGGGAACAACCGTCATTATGGCTACCCACAACCTGAACTGGTTGACTAAATTTCCAGGACGGGTGTTCCGTTGTGAAAATAACCTGCTAACCGAAGTTACCAATGCGGTAAGTATCGGGAAAGTTGTGGTCTCGGAGGCTGTGGTGATTGAAACGCTGGTGGATAGACCTGTAACCGATTCCAATAAGGTTGAGGTCGTGGAGCAGGTCGTAAATGAAGATTTAGATTAAGTCACGTACATACAGTATTAATTTCTGTCGAATGAGAAACTTGAAATGTCCGCAATGTGAGGTTCAACGGTTTTATATAAAGAACGGATTGAACGAAAACCGGCTGGTCACCGTGAACGAACAGTTGGATGTTGTTCCTGTCAATGCTGCTGAGTCGCTGGCCGGATTTGATTTGGCCATTGTCTATTGCCTGGGTTGTTCCTGGCAAGGATCGCCCAAAGCACTTCTTGGCGGAAGACATAATTAAGATATTAAAAAATCCCCAGAATACATTTATTCAGGGGATTTTTTATTCGTTTTAAGCTGAACTGCGAGGAAATTTTAATATGCCCTTGCAAATATCACCCGTTGGGCAGAAGGTTTTCCGGTTACCATGCAAAAACCCGGAGTAGTATCCCCGTTTAACGGGATACACCGAATGGTAGCTTTTGTTTCTTCTTTTATTTTTTCTTCTGTTTCGGGAGTCCCATCCCAATGACACATCAGAAAACCGCCTTTTTCTATTTCCACCTTAAACTCATCATAGGAGTTTACGTCGCGTGTAACGGAAGCACGGTAATCAAAAGCTTTCTGATAGATGTTGGCCTGAATGGTTTTTAAAAGATCGCTAATGTACAATTCGATGTTTTCCAAAGATACTGTTTCTTTCGTCAATGTATCACGTCGGGCAACCTCCACAGTTCCGTTCTCCAGGTCGCGGGCACCCATAGCCAGACGCACAGGTACGCCTTTCAATTCGTATTCGGCAAATTTCCACCCCGGTTTTTTATTGTCGTTGTTGTCATACTTGACCGAAATACCCAGCGCTTTGAGTTTTAAGACCATTTCAGCCACTTTCTCTGATATGGCGGCCAATTGTTCGTCTGATTTATAAATAGGCACAATCACCACCTGAAACGGTGCCAGGTTAGGAGGGAGTACCAGCCCGTTGTCATCTGAATGGGTCATGATCAACGCACCCATCAGGCGTGTTGACACGCCCCATGATGAAGCCCATACATAATCTATTTTATTGGTTTTGTCCACAAAAGTCACATCGAAAGCCTTGGCGAAATTCTGACCCAGGAAATGTGATGTGCCAGCCTGCAATGCTTTGCCATCCTGCATCAATGCTTCGATACAAAATGTCTCAATGGCACCGGCAAAACGTTCGTTGGCCGATTTAATGCCTTTAATCACCGGAACAGCCATAAAACGTTCGGCAAAGTCGGAATAAATTTCCAGAATTTTACGGGTTTCTTCAATGGCTTCCGCTTCGGTGGCATGTGCCGTATGACCTTCCTGCCAGAGAAATTCTGTCGTACGCAGGAACAGGCGGGTACGCATTTCCCAGCGAACCACATTGGCCCATTGGTTGATTAATATGGGTAAATCGCGGTAGGATTGAATCCAGTTTTTATAGGTACTCCAGATAATGGTTTCGGAGGTAGGGCGAACGATCAGTTCTTCTTCCAGTTTGGCATCCGGATCGACAACCAGTCCTTTACCATCCGGACTTGCCATTAGGCGATGGTGGGTCACCACAGCACATTCCTTGGCAAAACCATCCACATGTTCGGCTTCCTTGCTTAGAAATGATTTGGGAATAAACAATGGAAAATAGGCATTTACATGACCTGTTTCCTTGAACATACGGTCAAGTTCGGCCTGTATTTTTTCCCAGATGGCATACCCGTAAGGTTTAATGACCATACAACCGCGAACAGCAGAACTTTCGGCTAAATCAGCTTTAATTACTAAATCGTTATACCATTGTGAGTAGTTTTCGCTGCGCGAAGTAAGTTGTTTTATTTCTTTTGCCATTATATTATTTACAATTTATTCATCCGTCATAAGCCGGACATGTTTTACTATGTACTATTTAGGAGTGCAAAGATAAGCATTTTTAAGCAAACAAAAGAAGAGGTAAGGAATAAGGAATGAGGAATGAGGAATGAGAAATGAGTAGGTAGTAGGTAGTAGGTAGTAGATTGTAGGTAATTGTTAGTAATTAGGTAAGACGTAAATAGTTTATAAAAGGTTTCGTTTTTTTATACCTGAGAATAAGGGTTTAGAAGAATAAAACCTTTTTCATTAAATCTGCTTGACTAACATTGTCAACATACTGTATCGTCCTGAAATTTGTTTACACTTATACTTCTGTCTTTCTACTGACTACCAACTATCGACTCATTCCTCATTCCTCATTCCTCACCTCTTACTTCTTTCCTCTTCTTCAAATCCTGGTAACCCGGCTTGATTTAAAGACATATCCTTCAATAATATTTTCTGTAAACAGATATTTGGTTCGATCCAAATGCTTTTCGATAAAAGGCAGGGTAGGTGCATAATAGAAAGATCCCCCGGTTTTGAGTGAGTTGAGGATTTCCATGTATTTTTGGGCATATTCCCGGAAATTCCCATCTGACCGCTGGTTATGATGGATGAAGTGGTTTGAAAACCCCAGGTTGCTAATCAGGCTGCCCCATTTTTCTACGTCAAAATTGTATTCCAGCCAGTCGGTCTTGTAATAATAGGGATTGTCGTTATCGAACCGGTCGATGCCATAGGCTTCTATGCCGTTATCCCGCAGGAAGTTCACCAGGTTCAGTTCACGACCGCACCCGATATCCAGCACCGGTTCGATCAATTGATTCAAGTCGATATCCAGGATACTCAGTTGCAAATCAGGTGGATATTCCGAACAGGCTACCGGTAGTGCGATTTCCTGATCGCCGGAATACATTTTCCCGGCAAAGGCATTCGTTCGCACTAACCAATCACACAAATTCCGGTAATGATTCTGACTGATAATATCCAGTTCAGCCTGCCCGGCCTGAATGTCCAGTCGACGTATTTCCTGATTAAGTTCCCCATAGATAGCTTTTAAATCAGATACTGATTCAGAGTTGAATGAAAAATACTGATTGACACGGCAAAATTCCTGAAGTGCTTCATCGGTCAGGAAATCAATCATTTCCCGCTCTGTTTCAGCATCCATGTGTTGGATTTGTTCCACCAGTGACCCGGTAACTTCTATCCGTTTCAATGATTTGATCTGGTCATCAACCAACAGGTTTTTTTTACTGTCGAAATCAGGTTCTTCTTTTAGTTGCTTCTTAATATTTTCTTCTGATAGTTGTTTTGGCATGTCATTAATTCAGTTATGTTGTATTTTTAATTTTCAGGCTTACCACTTCATTAATTCTTTCAGGCAGGCAGTCAGTTCATCTGCAATCAGTTTGTGTTCGGCCAGTGAAGGATGTGTATCACATCCGCTGTTATAGCTTCGGCTAAAGAAGAAAGTACTGACGTATTTATCTCCGTTCTTATTTGATTCATTCGCAATAATGGTCAGGTACGATTTCAACATAGTTGTCAGCTTTTCATCTCCCATCGGACTGGTTAGCAATACGATTCTGGCAGTAGGATAAACTTTTCGTAAGGATTGAATAAAATCTATGTATTTATTGCAAAAGATTTTTTGATCCTGCACCCCATCATTCTGTCCCAGGCAAATGGTAACCACATCCGGTTGATAGTTGGAAAAATTCCACTGTAACAGATTGTCACGCAGGTTGATTTTATCATATATCTGAGGCATGATGACCTTCATGTCACAACAGCTGTGCATAAGTCCGATTCCCGAAGCTGAAGTAAGATGGTATTGTGCATTCAACGCCCTGGCCGTTTGAGCCCCGTAACTCATGTAGGCATTGTGTTGGTCCTGCCATTCCCCTTTTCCGCATGGAATATCTTCCATATCGCTTCCGGTACCGCATGTAATGGAATTGCCGAAACATTCGATTTTTCTGGAAGGTAAAGCTTGTGAAGCAACCAACTCCTGACAATAAACACCGTTGAATTTCAAATACCCGATGTTCGATTCGGTAGTTTTATAAATCACCACAGTGTGGATCGTATCGGCCAGTTCACCCAGGGAGATTTTATTCTCAGCAGAAGATAATTTAAACCGCGAATATTTGCCATCTACCAGCAACTGGATGTAGTTTAAATTTTTTCCGTACAGATGCTCATCAGTCAAATCCAGCAAGCATAAATTCCCCTTAAACGAAAAGATAATCTGAGCTCCGGCAGCATAAAAAACAGGATGATCTGTCAGGGTGAAATCACCCCTTCCCATGTACGAAAATAATGGATTGGAAGCTTTGTAGAAAGGTTGATCTCCGGCAGCCTGAGTATTTAACGACAGGGTTATCAGGAAAAGTGTTATAAATATTGTCTTCAATTTAAGTTCTTTTTTCATGGAAAATTTTAAAAAGAGATCACTTCAGCTGTTGTTTGATCCAGTCTGATATGGTTTTCAGGGCAACGGGCGAAATAGTCTGAGCTATTTCACTGTATTCTTTCGGCAAACCGGTGGTACATTCCTGAAATAAATGGTTCAGGCCGGGTAATTCTACTATACTTATATTTTTATCACCTCCTTTTTTCAACGCTTTCTCAATGGCAGGCAGGTTTACTTTCGATGACACTTGTAGGTCTTTATCTCCGTTCAAAGCCAGCACGGGGCATTTTACTTTTTCAAGGATAATGGATGGATCGTATTTGATAAAGTTTATCATCCAGGGGGATGTGATAACAGCAACCTGTTGTTTAACAATATCATCAATTGTCATTCCTTTGGGTATTTCTTTGTTTTTTGAGTTGGCGACAGCGATTTTTAAATAGTCGGATACTTGTTTTTTTAGCGTATCATTATTGGTCGATTGAAGTACAATATCGTATAATCCGCGATTTATTTCAGCTGATTCTGTTAATACATCTTCTTTCAGGTTCGATGCACCTCCGATTGATTTTTGTTGTAAAAGTAATAATTTATCACCCGAAATACCTGTCCCGGCCATAAGAACGATAAAACGGATATCTTTATCCTGTACAGCCACTATGGGAGCTATGATGCCACCTTCGCTGTGACCGATCAATCCGATATTTTTCTGGTCAATCTCTTTGCGCGTTTTCAAAAAGCTGACCGCCGATTCTACATCCGTTGCAAAGTCAAATGTAGTTGCAATGCCAAAATTGCCGGTAGATGCATTCGTTCCACGATCGTCATAACGGAGAACCCCAATGCCATTCCGTGTGAGGTAATCGGACAAGATCAGAAATGGCTTATGCCCCATAAGTTCTTCATCCCTGTTTTGTGGTCCGCTGCCGGTAATCAGAACTACGACCGGGAATTTACCATCTTTCGATGGCAGCGTCAATGTTCCGGCTAAGGTAATGTTATCTTTCAGGTTTTTAAAGGTCACTTCTTCCGAATAATACGGATAAGGCTTTTGTGGATCCTGCGGCCGTTTTAACTCCACTTTTTCAATTGATTTCCTGGAAAGGTTCAATGGAAAAGATTGTCCGCCCTGTTGGAATGTCCCTACAACAATTCCGTTACTGTCCGGTTTTCCGGTGTATTTAATACCAGCAGCAGACATTTCAATGGTTAATAGTTGATTTTCAAAAGTTACTTTACTCATTGGGATATCTTTTGCACCCTGGTCGGGACTATCCATGGTGGCATTAAAAGCGGTATCAGTTTTTGAAATGTGAAATACCAACCGCAGTTGCATGCCCTGCACATGAAGTGCTCCATTCCATTCTCCGGTGATGTCCTGGCTAAAAACCCAGGTAAAAGAAATCAATAATAAACCGATTATCAGAGTTTTTTTCATGAGTGAATTTTTTTAAATTGTGCATATGAGTAAATTATTGGTACAACTACGAGAATGAAGGTAATAATGGCAAAACTGATTCCAAGTGCCACCTTATTCGTCAGGGTCAGGGATATTGTCAGTATAAATAATCCGCCTGCCATCCACATCCTTCCTGCCAGGCGGTGGGTATTTCTCCATGTCTGTTCGTTTTCAAGTGTCCAGGGGGTTCTGATTCCAATGAAATAGTTGGGCTTTACCGTTTGAAGATAATTACCGAACACCGTATCAAAAACACCTATCAATGCAATAAACCATGTCGGATTGAACTTCTCCCCGTTTCCTGTATACAGGATGTACACGGATATTGCCGATATGAAAAATGTCATTAGCAACCGTAATGAATAATACTTTTCACCCATCTGTTCTATTTTCTTTTTAGGATCAAATTTCGGAATGAACAGCATTAATAAATAGGTCCCGATCCCTAATGAACTTAACAAAATAATCAAACTGTTTTTATCCGACCATCCATTTGGATTACCGGTGAGATCAAAATGAGTCGGTATGATCCCGGGCAGATCGTCCCAAATGGTTGACAGGTAAACAAATGGAATTATAATTAATATCCATAAAATTGATTCTTTAAAATACTTGTTCATAATTTATTTTTTGAGCGTTAGAATATATTGAAGAATGTCGTCAATAATGGTTGTATTGATTGAATAGTGGATGAATTGTCCCTGTCTTATTGTCGTCACAAGCCCAGCCCGTTTCAGTTTATCCAGATGATGGGAAATGCTCGGTGCTGTCATCTCAAACCTGGAAGCAATTTCTCCGGCTGTCATATCCTGTTTTTGAAGCATTTTCAATATCTCCCTGCGGGCAGGATCATTTAATGCCTTGAAAATATCATTCATATAAGTTGATTAATCAATTTGTATTTGTATTATTAGACAAATATCTAAATACATGTTGAATTGCCAAAATGCTTTAAATATATTTAACGAAATATGATTTTTATAAACGAATATCTGCTAAGTTATACAAACAAATGGCATTCAATGTTCCTATAAAGACAAATCCGTTTTTACAAATCTAATAATTCAAAAAATCAAAAACAATTTAAACCGGAATCATGTTTCAGTGAAAAAGGAATTTATCAGACAGTTAACAGGTCAGAATAAGCCACTAAATAAACGAGAACACCCGTTACTTTAGAAAGGTTTCCGGTGGTCGATTAAAAATAAACTAAATTCTTACTGCCATGTCAAAAGAAAAAGAACCTCAGGCGAGATTAATTAAAAAGGCACCGCGTAAAAATCTGAAAGAAAAGCGTGCCGAAAAGATTGCTAAACGAAAAGAGAGAAGAAAGGTAAGTGAGTTATAAAAAATCAACTCATTACTTTATGAATCAGGTATTCGAATCTGTAATATCCAATGCCTGAAACGTTAAAATAATTAAAGTAAAATATTGATTTTAAAAATATCTTTACTTAAAAACTCATTCAAATAAATGAATTCAAAACCGGTTCAATAAAGTGTGAAAGTGGTAACTCTTTTTAAATATTGTGTAACTAAGCAAAGGCTTTAAAGACTTAATTTTGTGTTCTTTATTTATTTACTAATTAATTTAAAAAAATAGCATTATGAACTCAGGAAAAGTAGCATTAAGTGTATTAGCAGCTGCAACAGCAGGTGCCGTATTGGGTGTCTTATTTGCACCGGCAAAAGGATCGGCTCTTCGTCGTAAAATCCATAACATGGGAGAAAAAGAAGTTGATGTTTTAAAAGATAAGTACAGCGAATTTGCTGATAACGTATCTCAGAAATATGATAAAGTGAGGACAAATGTTGTCGACTATGCTCATCAGGCGATGAACAAAGCCGAAGCAAAAGTGAAAACTGCCGAAAACAATTGATTATTATTGAATTGTAAAATTTGATTTATTATAATTTGAGATGATGATTTACAATTCAATCCATTAGGCATAAGACAATACGTGTTTAAATATTGTCTGTGAGTATAAGTCTGCTCCTAAAATCACTTTTGATAATTCAATTGTCAATGATTTTATGAGTGGACTTTATTCATTCAGAAAGCCTTGGAAATCAATAAAAGAAAAATTCAATAAATCAATCTCTATAAATCTAATAAAACCATGACTCCAACAGAAAATTTAATAAAAGAACATAAAGAAATAAATGAGCTACTCGAAATTATGAGTAAAATAGCAGCTAAGATTAAATCGAAAGATGTTTTTTATCCAACAGATGTAGAAGAAATTATTGATTATTTGATCATTATAATTGATAAGAGTCATCACGGTAAAGAAGATGAGGTTTTTTATCCCGAACTGATATCAACAGGAATCTCTAAAGAAACTGAACCTCTTAGCATTATCAACTACGAACATGTACTTGCAAAACGATATCTAAAGGAAATCAGCAGTTGTGTGGTAAATTGTAAAATAGGAAACGATTTTTCAGGTGATTTGCTGGCCGATAGTCTGACTAACTATGTGATTGTTATTCAAAACCACATCAAAAGAGAAGAGGAGATTGTTTTTCCAATTGCCAACGAGGTTTTTAGTGCAGAAAAACAACATGAAATATTAGAAAGGTTTGAGGTTATCGATCAACAGAACATAACTCACAGTTTTCTTGAACGGTTCAATAAATTATTAAATAAATTAAAAAGCAAATATTCGGGTTAAACGGATGGATATGTACAGAACCAAGAACCAAGAACCAAGAACCAAGAACCAAGAGCCAAGAGCCAAGAACAAAGAACAAAGATATAGTATGATTTATATCAGTATCTTGCAGTGTATTAAGTCTGACTAATTTGTTCCTTGTTTATATTCTTTTATCAGGTACTTTATTATTTTTTTTAAATGCAAATTCAATTTATTACATAAAAAGGGCTTCATGGAGTGAAGCCCTTTTTATGTAATTGAAAAATTCATGTTAATTATTTGTATGTGTCTTTTTTTTCAACTTGTTGTAATCGATATAATACAGGACTTTTACTGACAGGCTGTTTACCTGGTTTAACCACGAATTATGAAGGTTTCTCAGATAATTGTTATCGTATGCCGGTTGATCGGTAAAAGCGGCATTTTTCCAGGCGCAGTCAAGTTCTGATCCCGGAGCAAAATTCCAAATAAAAATCATATCAACGGTAAAGGCATTGTAGTTCTGGTCCTTATTCTGTGTATATGCCGGATAGTCATTCAATGTACCGTTCTGATTCAGCAAATAATAATTTTTATTCAATGCACCCGACCAATAGTGCCTTACCCGTACGCTCACACTGGCCTTATTGTTTAGAATATAGGATGATGAGAGTATGTTTTCCAGAGAATTCACTTTCCGTTTAGCAAAAATAATGGAGTCATTTGCATTGTTTTTATCCACAAAGCCAATACCATTGGATGTGTTGTTAAAGCTGAATGAATAATTGAACTCAAACTGGTGTCCAATCCGTAGGGTTGCCTGAAAATCACCAAAGTCGGCAAATTCAGTTGTTTTAGGATGCTTGGTGTGCCCGTAATGAAAGTAAAAGTTCAGTGGTTTGGTGTAATCAGTACTCAGGTTAAAATTATACTGGTAGAAATAAGGATTCTCATAATATCTTCCTGCGACCCTTGGTTCGTAATAATCGGACAGGTTGGTGGAATAGAATCCATTGATGTTAATGTTGTAATTGTTTTTAAACATGGCATTCGAATTAAATCCTGCCTGATTTCCATAGAGCGTGTTTGGTTGATACATGCGGATATAATCCCACCAGACATTCCCGTTGAATTCCCTGAATATCCAGAAAGGTTCTACCTTTTGAAAATAGACATACGATTCGGTCAATAACTGGTTATTGCGTTGAAGATACCCCAGGTCATTCGGATTGTATTTATCGGAATACATGTTTTGAGAAACTCCGTATTGCAATTTTCCTTTATTTTTCAACAATTGCAAAAATCCGTAATATCCCGTTTCGAGTGTTGAGTCACCTCTCACGCTGATGGCACCTTTACCTTTTATGGCATATGTTTTTGTGTTATCCCTTAACTGAAAATCGGTAGCAGTTACATTCGCCCTGAACGGATTATTAAACATATACACATTCGTGTTGATCAGGCTGATATACGAGTTGTTTTTAAGAGATTTATCAACTGACAATACATTGTAGTTTGTCAGGGGTTGAACCATCACTTTTCTTTTGTCTCCGGATAATGTATCTTTCAGGGTAGCATAGGAAGGCAGTGAAAGGGCATTTAAGACTCCAATCCCCCAACCTCCGGTTGTACGTCCGGATATTTTAGTGGCATTTGCCAACTGGGTTTCACTGGGATTAAAATCAATGATTTCATTATTTCTCAGGCTATTATCGGCAGAGAATTTTGGCGAAGCACCTATCCTGCGTGAATAAAAGATATTAGCCCGTTGAAACAACTCTGTCCCTTCATTGAAAAATTGCCTTTTTTCGCTGTAGTACAATTCAAAAGGGGTCAGGTTAAGCCTTTTATCATCCGACTGGATCTGACCAAAATCGGGAACAAGCATCATATCGAGTGTAAAAGCATCATTGATACCGTATTTCAGGTCAAGTCCGCCTTTATAGAGAAAGCTGGATGGTGCCGTACTACTTTTAGGCTGGAAGTAAGTGGCCAGGTAGGGAGTGAATGAAAGCCTGACAGGTGGTTTTATGTTTTTGATCCCGGTTAACTGTCCTTCCTGATGAATAAAACCCGATACATTACGATTGATAAAGTTCCATGAATTGTTCGAGTTATATTTACGTATGTTCCTGAACATATTGACTCCCCAGGTAGATCCTGTTTTTTCTGAAAACCTGAGTTCGGAGAAAGGAATTCGCATTTCCACCGTCCATCCTTTATCGGTGATTTTTGTTTTGCTTTCCCAAACTGCATTCCAGTTAGGATCTTCGTTGTCATCATCGCTTTTAATAGCTTTCAGGTCCATTTGTACACCGGAAGGTGTGATAAAGAAACCGTATGCCAGCTGACCCTGGTTATAAGGGTCAATATAAACCCCGAAATAGTCGGATACCCCGGTATTGTCACGAGCTGTCAGATAATTGAAAATGCTGTCCGGATTGTCGTATACAATCGCTCCCACATAAATGGCAGATTCGTCATAGAAAAAATAAACTTCTGTGGGTTTCCTGGAGGGCTTTCCATTTAAGGGTTGTATCTGGACGAAATCTTTTGCCGGTTTTGCCAGTTTGTAAACCTCCTCGTCAAGTATACCATCAATGGTCAGGGGTGTTGAAATGTGGATAGCTTCCACACTTTTCTTAACCTGTGCAACGGTATTTGTCAGACATGCTAATAAAATGACCAGTAAGGCATTATGTTTCATAGGATGTCTGAATAGTTCTTTTAGGTTCAAGCTGTTCTTTGTTGTGGATTTTTTACGTAAACAGTAAATTGATCTGTTTTGTTTTGGAGTACAAAAATAAAATAAGTATTTTGTATTTTAACCTTTCAATCCAAAAAAATCTGATGACCTGTTACCATAAAAAAAGAGTTGAACAAGTATCACCCTGTACAACTCCATTCATATTCTTTCTTTCTTTTTTCTTTCTACCTACTACCTACTACCAACTACCAACTACCAACTAATATTCCGCCGGCATTTTCAGTACTTCTTCATAGGTAAATACCGGACCGTCTTTGCATACGTAGGTCTTGCCTACTGTACAGTGTCCACATTTTCCAACACCGCATTTCATCCGGTTTTCAAGGGTGGTATAAATATTGGCATTATCAAAACCATTTTTACTTAAGATCGGCATTCCCATTTTAATCAGGATGGGAGGTCCGGCAACAATGGCTACCGCATTTTCGCTTTTAGGTGGATTCTGTTCCAGGATAGTGGGTACAAAACCTACCAGTCCTTTCCAATCGGGAGTTTCACCACCCGGATCCACCGTAACAAAGAGTTTTACATCACCCCGGTTTTTCCATTCTTCCAGTTCTTCTTTGTATACCAGGTCATTCACGGAGCGAGCACCGTAATAAATCGATATTTCGCCGAATTTATCACGTTGATCCAGCAGGTTCCAGATAACGCAGCGAAGTGGTGGCAAAGCGATACCTCCGGTCACGAAAACAATATTTTTACCATACCATTCTTCAATCGGGAAAGTATTTCCAAAAGGGCCACGAAGTCCGATAATGTCATTCAGCTCGCAATTTGCAAGTGCTTTAGTAACACGTCCCGAACTGCGGAATGTACATTCCACATACCCTTCACGGGTAGGAGAGGAGGCGATGCAAAAAGTGCTTTCTCCTTCGCCGAATACGCCATATTCGGCAAACTGGCCGGCTCTGAATGTAAACTTACCCGCATCATTCGCGTCGTCAAATTCCAACCTATAAGTCTGCACTCCGGGTGCTTCGTCAACAATGTTGGCTATACGCATTTTATACGGAATATATTGATTCTTTGTTTCCATGGAAATATAATTAATTCATAATTCACAATTCATAATTGCGAAGTATTTTTTTGTTTGATTTTATTTAATTTTACTATTTACCTAATGGTAATTTCATTTATGTTAAGCAACACGGAACACGGAACACAGAACATTTATTTTGTGACACTCAGAATATTCTCAAAGATATTCAGATGGGCAGGACATACCCTGATACATCGTCCACATCCGACACAACTGACGATACCCAGGTTTTCAACCGAGTATTTGAATTTATGCATCAACCGTTGGCGGCGACGTTCTGTTTGGTTCTTACGTGGATTATGTCCTGAATTATGTTTAGTGAACAGACCGAACCCGCAGGCATCCCAACAGCGCAATCTTAACCCTTTATTCTGAGTTCCTTCATCCTGAATGTCAAAACAGGTACAGGTAGGGCACGAAAATGCACATGCACCGCATCCGAAGCAACCCATTGATTCATTTTTCCATTCGGCACTGTCGTAGGAAGTCTTGATCTTTTCTTTAATTTCGTCCATTGAAAATCTGACATCAATCTTAGCCAGGTATTCTTCTTTGTTCTTTTCTTCACTTACTGTAAATAAAGAAGTTGAAGTATCAATAGCTGCTTTTCCTTTGTCCGTCATTACTTCCACATAGGTATCCTCACCCATCAGGGTGAGCAGTATATCACTGCCTGAAGTGCTGCCGGGATTCAAATCCACCGAAGTGCAAAAGCAGGCTTCATCAGCTTTGGCGCAACTCACGGCAATCAGGGTTGTTTTGTCCTTGCGTGCTGCGTAATAGGCATCCGGATTTTCTCTTAAAAAGAATTCCGTCATATAATTGAATGCCGATCCATCACACGGACGAAGTCCCCAGACTACTGTCTCAGGAATGTTCGTGATCGAATCCTTTATTTCAATGCCTTCTTCTGTTTTGTGAAACGAAAACAATACTTCCACCTTTGGAAATACCACTGATTTGGCCGAAAATCCGGTTTGAATGTAATCGGTTGCTACCTGATTGTACGATTGTACCGCTTCGAAAAATACCTTTCCGCTCTTTTTCAACACGGGTGCTATGACTACTTTGCCCGACTTGATGAGTTGGTCAAAGAATGCAGGTATATCGGACGATTTAATATTTTTTATTTCCATTTTCTTATTCCCCTTTAGGGGTTAGGGGTATGTTATTTAATGAATTGTTCTTTATCACCCGGTTTGAAGGTATTCAGGGCATAACCACTGGTACAGGAAAAACCTGTTTTGGCACCGAATTCTTTTTCAATATCCAGGTTCATTTGAGCGGTCAGTAAATGAACCGGAATTCCTACAGGACAAATGCGTCCGCATTCGCCGCAATTAATGCAACGGCCGGCAAGGTGCATCGCCCTTGTTGTATGCCATTCCAGATTACCGGTTGTCTCAGAGGATACCTTGATCCATTGCGGTTGATTGCACTCTACGGTACATGAGGAGCAATAGCACATCGGACAAACTGCCCGGCAGGCATAACATTTCACACATGCTGAGAATTGATCGGTCCAGTATTGCCAGCGTTCGGCACGGGTCATGGCATTTAACTGTTCAAGCAATTTTTTATCTTCTTCGGTATATTCGGGAAAATTAGCCTGAACATATGCTTCCAATTCTTCCATGTTCTCAAAAACAACTACTTCGTTTTGAGTATTGATGGTAATCACTGTTTTTTCAATATCGCTCAGTTGATTTTCAGAAGTGAGTTGTACCAACGACCGCAAAGTAGCTATATTAGCCAGCAGACCTATTTTTTTTGCCTGTTTAACTTCGGGTTTGTGAAGGTATACGGCCAGGTTCCCTTTGCATTCGGGTGTGAAGATAAGTTCCTCCACCCCGGAAGTACTCTCAAAGAAAAAGGGAACAGGCAACTTATTGTTGGTACTCTTAAACCCAATCATCAGACTGATTGTTCCGTTGTCGAACAATTCGGCTACTTTATTCTGTAATGGCGTCATTGTTTATTTTTTCAAAGTTTGAATAATCCAGATTCTTGAATTCGGTAAAGGCTCCTTTTTCACGTATTTTCTCGGTCGTATCATTTACCAGGTTGGCCCATTTGGTTCCTTCGGCAGCCGATACCCACGAGAATGTGATACGGTCGGTATCGAATCCCATAAAATCAAGCAGCGAACGAAACACCATCCAACGACGGCGTGCATGAAAGTTTCCCGAAGTATAATGACAATCATTGGGGTGACAACCCGAAACGATTATCCCGTCGGCGCCATTCTCAAAAGCTTTCATCAACAACATAAAGTCAATACGTCCTGTACATGGAAAGCGGATAATGCTCACATTGGTTGCGTATTTGGTACGGCTTGTTCCGGCAAGGTCGGCACCGGCATAGGTACACCAGTTACAGACGAAAGCCACTATTTTTGGTTCAAATTGTTCTGACATTATCTTTCAATTATGAATTTTGAATTATCAATTATGCATTAAGTAAAGCCATCACCTCCGACATCATTTGATCGTTCGAAAAGCCCTGTATATCGATGGACTTATTGCGGCACATAGCCACACAGGTCCCACAACCCTGGCAAAGCCCGGCATTGACACGTGCAGCCACTTTAATCAGATTTCCGGTACGGTCTTTAATTTCTTCCTTTTCGATGGCATGATACGGACAGACTTCCATACAAAGCAAACATCCGGTGCAACTGGTAAAATTAGGCGGTGCCTGACGGTTTACCACAGCTACAATCGGTTCACGCGTCATTTCACTGCTGGAGAACAGGCCAATTGCCTTACTGGCTGATGCCGATGCCTGCGATACACTCTCAGGTATATCTTTGGCACTCTGGCAGGCTCCCGCCAGCATAATCCCTGCCGTATTCGTTTCTACCGGTTTCAGTTTCGGATGTGCTTCAGAGAAGAAATGATGCTGGTCATAACTGATATGCAGTTTTTGAGCCAGTGATTCAGCTCCAATGTTGGCCACTACTGCTGTTGCCAGTACCACCATATCTGCTTCAATTTCGACAGGTTCGGAATTCATCAGTGTATCAACGCCTTTTACGATAAGTTTTCCGTTCTTTTCATAGATACGCGAAACCCGTCCGCGGATATAATTCACGTCATCATCTTCGATGGCACGTCGTACAAATTCATCGTAATTTTTACCGGCAGCCCTTATGTCCATGTAAAATACATAGGCTTTTCCTTCGTGGTTTTTGTGTTTGTAAAGCATGGCATGTTTTGCCGTGTACATACAACATATCTTGGAACAGTACTCAATTCCTTTTGATTTATCACGCGAACCGGCACAGGCAACAAAAACGATCTTTTCGGGTACTTTACCATCGGAAGGCCTGCGGATCTCTCCGGCAGTTGGGCCAGATGCCGATGCCAGCCGTTCAAATTGCATTCCGTCGATCACATCTTTGAATTGTCCATATCCGTATTCCGGAAAGAAATCGGCATGTTTCAAATCAAATCCGGTGGCAGTAATGATAGCACCAACCCGTACGTCGATAAATTCATCCTGTGTCTCATAATCAATGGCACCTGTTGGACATATTTTCTTACAAAGACCACATTTTCCGCCTTTGGTAAACCAGGTACAATGATCCCTGTCAATAACAGGTTTATTGGGTACTGCCTGAGGAAACGGAGAATAAATGGCTGTACGGAATCCCATACCTTCATTAAATTCATCCGGTATTTTTTTTGTCGGACATTTCTGTGAACATGCACCACAACCGGTACATTTTTTCATATCCACACTCTTGGCTTTCATCCTGATTTTGACATCAAAATTGCCCACAAATCCCGAAACGCTTTCAACCTCAGCATACGTATGCAAGGTGATATTCGGATGTTGTGCCACTTCCACCATGCGGGGTGTGAGGATACACTGTGAACAGTCGAGTGTGGGGAAAGTCTCCGAAAGCTGTGACATATGACCGCCAATGGATGGTTTCTTTTCCACCATGATCACCTGATGGCCGGCATTTGCAATATCAAGCGCAGCCTGAATTCCGGCAATACCACCACCAATGACTAAAGCCGTTTTGGTAACCGGTACTTTAATGGGGAATAAAGCCACATTTTTCTTTACCTTTTCTACTAACGTGCGGACTATGTCCAGTGCTTTCTGAGTGGTAGCGTCCGATTTGGGATGAACCCATGACACCTGTTCGCGTATGTTTGCCATTTCGCACAGGTAAGGATTGATGCCGGCTTTCTCGGCTGCCTTGCGGAAAGTGCCTTCGTGCATACGTGGTGAACACGCTGCTACCACGATCCCGGTAAGCTTATATTTCTTAATGGATTCAATGATCAGGGTCTGACCCGGATCGGAACACATGTATTTGTAATCGACACTAAAAGCGACTCCTGAAAGTTTCCCGGCTTTCTCGGCAACTTTGGCTACATCAACTGTGGCGGAAATGTTCTCGCCACAATGACAGATAAAAACTCCAATTCTTGCCATATCTTAAATCTCCATTTTTACTATACAGTTAACTACTTTATCCGTTGGCACATAATGCTTGTTCATTCCAAGTTTTTCGGCCGGTATTCCCATGCTCAGTCCCAATGCCTGGGTGATGAACAGAACTGGTATATTGATCTCTTTGTTGAGTTGTTTTTTAATCTCCGGACGACGCATATCCAGGTTCATGTGACACATCGGACATGCAACCACGATGGATTCCGCACCCCGGTCGGCAGCATCCTGCAGTATCTTACCCGATAACTTTGCTACTATGTCTGTGCGCGAAACAGAAAGTCCGGCTCCGCAGCATTCGGTTTTAAATGCCCATTCGATTGGTGTCGCTCCTGCTTTTACCAGTACTTCATCCATTTCCATGGGGTTTTCCGTTTGTTCCAGGGTGGCTGTTTCTTTCGGACGTGAATACAGGCAACCGTAATAACAGGCCGCTTTTTGATTCAGTTTGCTGACGATATGTTCATCAACCACCGGAAAGATGTATTTTTGAAGGAATTCAAATACAGTCAGAATTTGAATATCTGCCGTCAGTTTCAGATCGATGTAATTCTCAATTTTCTGTTTGATGGCTACATTGCTGCTGATTTCATTTTTGGAAGTTGCCATGCGGCTATAACAGGCTGCACAAGGCACCACTATTTCGGCTAGCCCCTGTTTTTCAGCCAGGGCCAGTGAGCGGGCCGGAAGGGCAATGGCCAGTTCGTGGTTCAGGTTATGTGCTGCAGAAGCTCCGCAACAATTCCAGTCTTTTATTTCTTCCAGCTGAATGCCGCATTTTTCGGCTACTGCAAACAGCGAGTCGTTGTATTCTTTACTCGATCCTTCAAGCGAGCATCCGGGATAAAAACCTATTCTCATATATTTTATGTCTAAAGCTTACGATTTCCGTCCTCAGAACTTTGTAAACCTAATTAACTTATTATTCTAAATAAACTTAATCAACTAATAATCCTCCCGATAGCTATCGGGATAACCAATTAACTATTCGTCATGATTTTCACTAATCCTCTTAAATATCTTAGCAATTTCAGATGTGTTCTGAACCTTATGTGGAAAAATACTGAGTTTTCCTTTTGCCAACATGGATGGTACCAGCTGTACGTCCTGTATCAGGTTCAGTGTCCTGAGCTTGTAATCGATGGTTAAACCCACTTCATGCAGTCGTCCGTTCATTTTTATTGAGTTCAAAAATGCCTGGTGAAATTTCAAAATATCTTTTGCTTCCACGTTTACTTTGTTTTTGCGGATGGATTCCTGACGAAGGAAATCCATTACCTGCGAAAGCTTTACTTCCTGCGGGCAACGTGAATAACAGGTGTCACAGGCCAGGCAGAGCCAAATAGCCAGGGAACTTAAAATCTTGTCCTCATAACCCGGAAGCTCGAGTTGTAACATGCGAAGAATCTGATTGGGCATTACGTCCATCTCTTCATTGAGCGGGCATCCGGCAGTACATTTGCCACATTGATAACAATGTGAAATGATCACTCCGGTTGCTTCTTCCACCTGCGACTTCAAAGTGTCTGCATGGTGTTGATGGGTTAAATCGTGCACTGGATTGTATTTTTAGTTAAGTGTATTATTCTGTTTATGACAAAAAAAGAGGATTTTGTGAATCCAACCGGTAAGTAAACATTGCTGTTAATGATGGAGAGACTCCCAATGGATACGCATTGACTAATACGCACTTTTCGGGAAGTTATTTTGTAAGGGGGAAAAGATGTCAATAGATTTAAGTTCATTTTTTAATTTCCAGTGTTATTGGAACAGATAGATACAATTTTTAGCTATATAAACCGAATTAAAATATGATTTTCAGATAATTAAAGAATTATTTCTCTAATAATCTGATTTTCGAAGGTGCAAATTTATGAAATATAGTTGGTCGACCAACACCGAATTTGCCATTACACATTTAAAAAAACCTAAAAATTGCACATATGGTTTAATACTGTGCATTAAAAATTGTCTTATGTTGAAACCTGTAGTTGCTTTTAAGGCTGATCATGTTATTTTCTATCGAATTAAAAATTGAATGTTTTAAATCAACCGAAATGAGTGTAAAAACAGATCTTTAAAAATTAAATGCTGATTAAATATCTTTATTATTTCTACTCATTACTTGTTGCATTCAAAATGGACCCATTCAGTATTATATATTCTTTTACGTCATATAGCTCCATGAGATTTTAATTTTTTCGGAAATGGGAATAACGAATGTCCTTTTATATACTTTTTCTTCATTACCACCCCAATGCCACATTGTTACTTTTTTTAATTTTTGATACTTTTCAAGATGTTGCAGTTTACCTTACTTTAAACGAAGAAAAGATTACACTCAACGCGGAACACGGAACACAGAACGCGGAACGCAACGCGTTTTACTACTCTTCACTTGGCCTTTTTGTATCTTTCTGAAAAATTAAGAAAGCTATACCCTGGTAATGCGGAAGTATTGCGATAATATTGCGGTCTAATATTACACCGCATCAATACCGTAATATCACCGTAATATCACCGTAATACCACCGTAATATCTGTAGACATTTTAAAAATGCCAAGTGAAGGGTTAGTGGAGGGTAGTGGAATTTACAGTACATAAAAAAACGGTTTTGTGTTTAGACAGCCATGTGTTTTGTTTTATTGAATTTACATATTTACACCGTAGGAATTGACTTTGCGTAATCACAGGAGAAGTGAAATGGATCCGGGAGATGTATTGACCAGACTCCGGAAAATTCACAAACAGTCATAATCGTCTTTTATTCTATTGCGACTCTTTTGCAGCCTTCAAATTAATGTTGGATTTTCATCGCCGGTTTCGTATGTTGCATTGGGATGGTATACATAGTCATCACACAAGAGGATTTACCATGAATGTTCACAACATGAATTTATTATTGAAATCAATGTATTCTAATGATATAAAAAAATAACTGTCAGTTCAAATTATTGGTTGGTCTAAGCGCCAATAGCAAAAAATGATTGAAACAATATTTTAGTAGAATTGTTTTATCCGGAAAAAGAGTCGTGTAAATGAGGTCAATTCAAATTTACGCTTAATTCTACTTTACTATATTAAATATCTAACCACAGTAGACACAATAGTTCACAATAGAAATTTTTAATTTCAGTAATAATATCAGGTTTGAAATTTTTAAAATAAGGTTAAGTAATTGAATATTGTGTTCTTTTTTAGTTAAGTTTTTGTGTCCTATTGTGTCTTTTGTGGTTTTGTATTTGGTTGTTTTTTATAGTAGTAAAGTAGATTTAGAATATTCCGAAAAGGGAAAAGATGACTAACATACAGGATGTTTACATTTTATTTTTCAAATCATGTTGGATTGACTGGTCCTGATGTTGAAATATGTATTAATCATAAAGTGTAATTCCTGATGATAAGATAACTATGTATGCACTGATCGATTGCAATAATTTTTATGCCTCGTGTGAACGGGTTTTTAATCCGTCACTCCGGAATCAACCGGTTGTGGTCTTAAGCAACAATGATGGGTGTGTTATTGCACGCAGCAATGAAGCCAAGGTATGTGGCATACCCATGGGTGCCCCAGCCTTTGAATACCAGCAAACATTCGAACTGTATAACATTCATGTATTCTCGGCTAATTTTACTCTGTACGGTGATTTGAGCAACCGGGTTATGTCCATTCTGTCCAATTATAGTCCGGAACAGGAGATTTACAGCATTGATGAATGTTTTCTGAAACTTACGGGTATCCGGGATGACCTGAATACATATGGCCTGAAAATGAGGAAACAGGTACTTCAGTGGACGGGTATTCCGGTCTCAGTGGGTATAGCACCTACTAAAGCTCTGGCGAAAGTTGCCAACCGGATAGCCAAGAAATTTTCAGAAAAGACAGGTGGCTGCTATGTGATTGATACGGATGAAAAGCGCATCAAAGCCCTGAAATGGATCGATGTGGAGGATGTGTGGGGAATTGGACGCCGGAATACCAAAAAATTAAAGTCGATAGGGGCTAACAAAGCATACGATTTTTGCGGTCTTGACAAATCCTGGGTGTTGAAGAATATGACAATTGTGGGAGTGCGGTTGCAAGACGACCTGAACGGGATACCTACCCTGGAAATGGAACCTGTGGAGTTGAAACAAAGTATAGCCACCACCCGGACTTTTGAAAGTGATTACCGGACTTTTGAAGAAGTCAGGGAAAGAATTGTGACTTTTGCCGTGAGTTGTGCCGAAAAGCTCAGGGCCCAGCATTCGTTGTGCAACGCCTTGACAGTATTTGTCGAATCGAACAGGTTCAGAGAAAATGATGAACAATATTCCAATCAGGCCGTACTAAAAATGCCTTTCCCGACTTCCTCGGGGATAGAACTGGCTGAATTTGCCCTGCAGGGGTTGCGTGCAATCTTCAAAAAAGGGATCGGATACAAGCGTGCGGGAGTGATCCTGATGGATTTCGTTCCGGATAATGAATACCAGCGTTCCTTGTTTTTTAACAGCAATCCCAAACATGCTTTGCTCATGAAAACAGTGGATACGATAAATACAAAATTTGGCCAGCAAAAAGTCAGGTTGGCTACCCAGGATAAAAAGATCCACAAGATGAGGCAGGAAAAATTGTCACCCAATTATACCACCCGACTCAAAGATATTATTGAAATAAAAGCCGTTGAATGAGGCAGGATTGAATCAATTTTATGATGGAAAAATCCAAAAAACAAAAAAGACATTTCAACTTGAGCATAGTATGATTTTATGAAAACAAAAATCACAGACACCGACATTATAAAAAATAAATCAGCACGCTTAAAAAGGTGAAGTCTACTGAATTCATTTATGCTGAGAAATACTTTAAAGCAGGAAATAATGGATTTATTCAAACAAAATCAACCGTATTTCGTTAATTAGTTGTAATTTTGTCATAATGTTGTTTATGATACTGATCTAAATTATCAAGGATGAAATATTACCTGTTTACACTTTTCCTGATTTTTAACACACTCATCTATAGTCAGAGTATTTCTGAAGGTGAATCCTTATTTAATAGCAAACAATACGTCAGGGCCAGAACGGTTTATGAGGAATTACTGAAAAAGAAACCCAGGGATGGATTGTTCAATTATCGCTTTGCCAGGTGTTGTTATGAGCTGAACGATGCGGAGAATGCCATCACTCATTTTGAGCAGGCCGGCATTAAATACCCGTTACGTAATTTATACCTGGGCGAGTTATATTTCAATATGTATCGTTTTGATGAATCGGCACTTGCCTATCAGAATTACATCACGACTTTAAAACCAACGGACACCAAGATTTCCGACTACCTGGATAAAATTAAGAAGGCCGAAAATGCGGGGAGATTATTCACCCGGATTGAGGATGTATCCATCACTGACAGCATGGTGGTAAATAAAGATGCTTTTTTGAAATTTTACAAATTCAACAGCGAATTAGGGTCACTCACCCAGGAATCCATACGGTTGAAGGGTAACCGGAAAGCTGATAAGATAAAGTATATGACCCAACGGCAGGACCGCGTTTGTTTTTCCGATTCTGTAAAAGGTAAAATGAATATCTTTACTTCTTACAAGTTGCTTGACACTTGGTCGCAACCTGTCTCATTATCCGGAATGATTCCAACCAACGGGAACGATAACTATCCTTTTTTACAGGCGGATGGGGTTACAATTTATTATGCTTCGGATGGCGATAACTCCATGGGTGGGTACGATCTGTTTATTACCCGGTACAATCCGACTACCGACAGTTATCTGGCTCCCGAAAATATAGGCATGCCCTTTAATTCGCCGTATAATGATTACATGATGGTAATTGACGATCAGCGAAAAATTGGTTGGTTCGCAACCGACCGGTATCAACCGGCAGGAAAGGTTATGATCTATACTTTTATTCCGAACGAAGTCAAAATAATCGTCCATTCGGAGGATAAAGACTATTTGCGTCGTGTTGCACAATTGAAAACCTATCACAGGGTTGCAGCATCTGTACCCGACAGTACATTTCTCCCGGATAGCCCGGTTCAGGTATCAAAAACTCAATTTGAATTTATTTTAAACGATTCGACTATTTATACAAAACCTACGCAATTCAAAAGCAAAGAGGCATTAAAACTCTGGAGTGAATTGCAGGCCTTTTCAACGGAATTAAATACAAAAACAAAAGAATTATCCGACCTGCGTTCGAAGTATGCCAGAACAGAAAAAGAAACGGAACGATCGGCTATTTCTCCTCTCATTGTAGAGTTGGAAAAGAAAAACATGGAGATGAAAAAAATGCTAACCCAAAAACTGAACCAGATCAGAAAGACGGAACTCGATTTCCTGGTGAATAAAAAATAAGGTATTGGGTTAATCAGAACAGGGAGCGGAAGTAGTGTAAACATATTTTACTGCAGATCATGTACAAATAATTCATTTTGTAACATAAAGCAGATTAAATGGAATTTTTTGACAGATAATCATAAATTATATTGTCAATTAAACAGATGGAATTGAATTCTATCTGTTTATTTGTCAATATGTTATCGATTAGATTATAATCGATTAACGTTATTTCCGATTATTTGTATTCAAACTTCCGTTTTTAGTGTTAATTTTGTCAACTTAAAAGGAGATAATGGATAAATTGCGGTTTCAAAGTTTCGGTAGTGGGAGTAGTGGAAACTGTTATTTTATTGGCAATGCCTCAAATGGATTATTGATTGATGCAGGAATAGGTGTGCGTTCAATCCGAAAGTGTTTGCGAAACCTGGGTCTTGACTTTGAAAATATATGGGGCGTATTCGTTACGCACGATCATGCCGATCATATCAAAGCAGTCGGACCATTAGGCGAAAAATACCGGGTGCCTATTTATTCGACCAGAATGGTACACGAAGGGATACAACGAAGTTATTGTGTCACTGAAAAATTGTATACCAGTAAAAAATACATTGAAAAAAATGAAACCATAGAGGTTGGTGATTTTAAAATAACGGCCTTCCCGGTATCTCATGATGCCTCGGATAACGTTGGATACACCATTGAGTATAAGGGTAAACGATTTACGTTTGCTACTGACCTGGGGTACATAAGTGATGAAGTGTCTGCACATTTGAAACTGGCTGATTTTATTGTACTCGAATCAAATTATGATCCGGAAATGTTGGAAAAAGGTCCTTATCCTGTCCATTTGAAAAAAAGGATAGCTGCTGATACCGGTCACCTGAGTAATGACCAGACAGGCCTCTATTTAGCTGAAAATTATAGCAGTAAATTAAATCATATTTTCCTGTGTCATTTGAGTCGTGAAAATAATTTGCCTAATCTGGCCTATACAACCATTCAAAATCATTTGGAGAACAGACAGATCATTGTCGGTAAAGATGTACAGCTAATTACCCTGGAAAGGCTTGTGCCTTCTGAAATCTATATTTTTTAGAGCATAGAGCATAGAGCAAAGAGCATAGAGCAAAGAGTAAAGAGCAAAGAGCATTGAGCATAGAGCAAAGAACATTGAGTAAAGAGTAAAGAGTCAAGAGCCAAGAATAAAGATCAGATTTTTTTACAACAGATACTAAGGACAGAACCAAAAAATACAGAACCGATTTACTATTTTTCAACTCTTCAAACTAAATAAGTATGCCATTAAATCTGGTTATTATTCCTACCTACAATGAAAAGGAAAATATCGGGAATATAATTCGTGTCGTTTTCGAACAACCAAATCCATTCGATGTACTGGTTATTGATGATGGTTCCCCTGATGGTACTGCCGACATTGTAAAGGCACTGCAGGCTGAATTTCCTTCCCGCCTGTTCCTGATTGAACGGAAAGGAAAGCTGGGATTAGGTACAGCCTATATTGCCGGATTTAAATGGGCTTTGCAACACGAATATGAATATATTTTTGAAATGGATGCCGACTTCTCACATAATCCGGTTGATTTAAATAAACTATACGATGCCTGTGCCAATCAGGGTGCCGATGTGGCAGTCGGATCGAGGTATGTTACGGGTGTGAATGTTGTCAACTGGCCTATTGGAAGAGTATTAATGTCTTATTTTGCATCAAAGTATGTCAGGTTTGTTCTGGGAGTTCATCTGGCCGATACGACCGCGGGATTTAAATGTTACCGCAGGGAAGTACTTGAAACCATTGAACTTGACAGAATACGTTTTAAAGGATATGCCTTTCAGATTGAAATGAAATTTACCGCATACAAATGTGGTTATACCCTGAAAGAAGTACCGATCATATTTATTAACCGTGTACTGGGAACTTCCAAAATGAGCGGTGGCATTTTTGGGGAAGCTTTTTTCGGAGTTATCCAGTTGAAATTAAATAGTCTGTTTCGGAAATATCCTAAAAAAGGGAAGAAATAGATTCTCATTTTTGTTTCCATAAACAGCATTTTAAGAGTAACTATTGTAAATTTTGAAGAGGATTGAATTATCCGGTCACCTGTAATCAGATTTAGAATCAAGGATACGTATGAGTAAGTTGCAAATTATTCGAAATGCCACTATAGTCAATGAAGGCAGGACTTTTACAGGATCAGTCCTGATTTCCGGTGAAATGATACAGGCAATATACGAAGGTACCGAACCTGTTGAAATACCAGAAGCCTATACTGAAATTGATGCTACCGGGTTATTGCTATTGCCAGGCATCATTGATGATCAGGTTCATTTCAGGGATCCGGGACTGACACAAAAAGGGGATATTTATTCCGAAAGCAAAGCTGCTGTTGCCGGTGGAGTTACTTCATACATGGACATGCCCAATACGCGCCCTCAAGCTACCACTATTGATATTCTGGAAGATAAATACACACTGGCATCCACTAAGTCACTTGCCAATTACTCCTTTTTAATGGGCGTTACCAATGATAACCTGGCAGAGCTAAAAAAAGTAGATCCACAAAAAGTGGCGGGAGTAAAAATGTTTATGGGTTCGTCCACTGGTAATATGCTGGTGGATAACACCGAAACATTAAACCGTGTTTTTTCGGAAATACCCCTGTTGATTGTCACTCATTGCGAAGATGAACCAACCATACAACAGAATATACGGCATTATAAAGAATTGCTGGGCGAAAATATCCCCATACAGTATCATCCCCTGATACGAAGTGCCGAAGCCTGTTACAAATCATCAGCCTATGCCGTTGAACTGGCCACAAAATATAATTCCAGGTTGCATGTGTTCCACCTTTCCACCGAACGGGAAATGTCACTTTTTTCTACCGAAAAAGCACTAAAGGATAAAAGGATAACAGCTGAAGTGTGTGTGCATTATCTCTGGTTCTCCGACCGGGATTATGCCCGTTACGGCAATCGTATTAAATGGAATCCGGCAATTAAATCGGAATCCGACCGTTTAGCATTAATTAATGCCGTAAATTCGAACAAAATTGATATTATTGCAACAGATCATGCCCCTCATTTGTTATCTGAAAAAGAAGGATCATGTCTCACAGCTGCCTCAGGCGGCCCGTTGGTTCAACATTCACTGGTGGCTATGATGCAACTTGTCAGACAAGGGGTTTTTTCACTTGAAAAAGTGGTGGATAAAATGTGCCATGCACCTTCTGAATTGTACCGGATCGACAGGCGGGGTTATATCCGTCCGGGTTATTATGCCGACCTGGTATTGGTTGATCCAAACAGGTCGTGGACAGTTGATGTTGATAATATTCTTTATAAATGCGGTTGGTCACCGTTCGAAGGAACGACTTTTGATTCATCCGTTTTACAAACCTGGGTGAATGGACATTGTGTGTATGATAATGGTCAATTTGATGAATCGATCCGTGGAAAGAGGCTGTTATTTGATTATTAATCAATTAAATGAATTAAACTTATGAAAAGAAAAGGAATCATTATACTTATTGTGGGTGTGATCTGTATTGCACTGGCAACGAGCCTGTATTTTGTAACTAAACCAAAACCTGTCTATATCCACAATGAAGGAGAAGCCCAGGGAACTACCTGGTCGGCAACTTATGAAGAACCGGAAGGTAAAGATTTACAGGAAAAAATTGAAAAAAGATTGCATGAGTTCGATCTTTCGCTCTCATCCTACGTCCCTCAATCCATCATATCCAGAATTAACCGAAACGATCAGGGAGTTACAACGGATGCTGATTTTGAAGAAATGTACAGGGTTGCCATGGAAGTGTCCAAACGTACCAATGGTGCCTTTGATATAACCGTTGGACCGCTGGTTAAGGCATGGGGATTCGGATTCGGGACTTCAGAACCCAGTAAAATACCGGATGTTACAAAATTTCTACCTTATGTAGGGTATCATAAAGTAAAACTTGAAAATCACCTGCTGGTAAAGCAGGATCCAAATATTCTCATTGATGCAAATGCACTGGCACAAGGACAGTCCTCGGATATTATCGGTAAAATGCTCGAAGACTATGGCTGTAAAAACTATATGATTGACATTGGCGGTGAAGTGGTTGTCAAAGGATTGAATAATAAAGGCCAAAAGTGGCAGATAGGCATCGATAAACCGGTGGATGATCCCACCAATTCCATTGATGAGATCCAGACGATTATCGGTATCAGCAATTGCGGGTTAACCACATCGGGCAACTATCGCAAATTTTATTACCTGAACGGTAAAAAATATGCCCATGAAATTGATCCGCGAACCGGTTACCCTGTAGTTCATAATTTATTAAGTGCTACCGTTGTGGCTCCAACCTGCATTCTGGCCGATGCGTATGCAACTGCCTTTATGGTTGTAGGGGTTGACAGCAGCCTGCAGATTTGTAAAAGTATACCGAATATGGACTGTTACCTGATCTATACGGACAAAAACGGAAAAAATCAGGTAGTTTATACCGACGGTTTTAAAAAGTACTTAACCAAATAATTTTCAATAAAGAGCCTAAAAAACTCTACTTTTGTTAAATAGAAACATTATATTTTTTTATTCCTGATAAAATAACTATTTTTGCACTCCAAAATTATTTATGAAAAAGACCCCGTTTTTACTTATCATCTTAGTTTTAACTCTGTTTTCATGCAGCCAATATCAAAAATTGTTGAAATCCGACGATGCAGAGTTGAAATATACGAAAGCAGTAGAGTATTTCAATAAAGGTGATTTTATGCGTGCATCCACCTTGTTCGATGCCATTGCCACGTATTATAAGGGTACAGATCGTTCAGAGACTGTGCTCAATTACATGGCTAAATCATACATGGGTCAGAAAGATTATTTCTCAGCCAGTGAATATTATAAGACTTACGTAAAAACATACCCAAAAGGTAAATACGTTATTGAATCGAAATTCATGATCGGATATTGTTATTATCTTGATTCACCGGATCCCCGGTTGGATCAGGCATCTACCTACAATGCCATTTCTGCCTTTCAGGAATTTTTAGATGTCTATCCCGAAAGTGATAAAGTACCCGAAGCAAACAAATTGCTGGAGGAAATGACGAATAAGTTAACTTACAAAGCTTATTTAAATGCCAAATTGTATTATAACCTGGGTAATTATTTAGGAAATAATTATGAATCGGCAGTGATAACTGCTCAAAATGCTTTAAAAAAATATCCTTCAACCTCTTACAGGGAAGAATTATTAATGCTTATTCTCGATTCAAAATATGAACAGGCAGTTCAAAGTATTGAAGAGAAAAAAACAGAAAGATACCGTAATACCATTGATGAGTATTACAACTATATCAACGAATTCCCGAATGGAAAATTCAGGAAGCAGGCTGATAAAGTATTAAATGAATCCAAAAAAATTGTGAAAGAATAAAATAATTGTATTATGGACTATAAAAAAGTAAATGCTCCTTTGAATACGATTTCCCGTGATATGAACTCTATGAGTGAAGATATCGGAAATGTATATGAAACTGTGAAAGTGATTGGTAAAAGGGCAAATCAAATCAGTGTGGAAATCAAGGCTGAATTGGATAAAAAGTTGCTCGAATTTGCTTCGTTCAATGAAAATATTGAAGAAGTATTTGAAAACAGAGAACAGATTGAAATTTCACGCTACTACGAAAAACTTCCAAAAGCAGTTTTAATAGCTACACAAGAGTTCCTTGAAGACAAAGTGTACTATCGTAATCCAATTAAAGATAAATTGAAATAGATCATTTCAACATCTTTTCGCTTTCAGATAAAAGAATATTGTGTTAATTTTAACACGGTATTCTTTTATCTTTTTTTGTTTGCATTAAGTTCAATTCATTTTTGTATTTTTGCAGACTAAACAGGACATACTACAGGATCAGATATGTTTATGACCGGAGGGTATCTTTCAATTTTAAAACGACAGAATAAAAAGTGTAAATAAAGTAGTTTATGTTACAGGGTAAAAAAATCATTTTAGGAGTTACAGGCAGCATTGCAGCCTATAAATCAGCACATTTAATCCGGCTTTTGATAAAAGAAGGTGCTGAAGTAAAAGTGATTATGACTTCACTGGCGAAGGAATTTATCACTCCGTTGACACTGGCAACATTAGCAAAGAATCCCGTACTGATTGACTTTTTCGATCCGTCAAACGGTGACTGGAACAGCCATGTGGATTTAGGGATTTGGGCTGATGCTTATCTGATAGCACCGGCAACTGCCAATACCATTGGAAAGATGGCATCCGGCATTGCGGATAATTTATTGCTCACAACCTATTTGTCGGCAAAATGCCCGGTATTCATAGCTCCGGCGATGGATTTGGATATGTTCGTCCATCCGGCTATGACACGTAACCTGGAGGCCTTAAAATCCATTGGGAATTTCATTATTGAACCTTCTTTCGGTGAATTGGCCAGTGGTCTGGAAGGCAAAGGCCGTATGGAAGATCCAGAAAAAATTGTGAGTTACCTGTCTGATTTTTTTACTGTAAAACCATTATTAGGAAAAAATATACTCATTACCGCAGGTCCGACATACGAAAAGATTGATCCCGTACGTTTTGTAGGTAATTATTCAACCGGAAAAATGGGTTATGCTCTGGCTGAAAGTTGTGCCAGGCAAGGTGCCAGTGTTTGCCTGGTATCCGGTCCGGTTCAATTAAAAACAGTTCATCCGAATATTGAGCGGATTGATGTTGAATCCGCAATGGAAATGTATGATGCCGTGATGAACCGGTTTTATGGAATGGATGGTGCCATACTGTGCGCAGCGGTTGCTGATTTTGCACCGGCTGAAGCTGCTACGTCTAAGCTAAAACGTGAAAAGGAAAACATGGTGCTGGAATTGATTCCTACACAGGACATTGCTGCTTCGGTAGGGAGTATGAAAACCGATACCCAGTTTTTAGTAGGTTTTGCATTGGAAACGAATAATGAGGAATCGAATGCCATTGGTAAGATGGAAGCTAAAAATTTAGATTTCATTGTTCTCAATTCTTTAAATGATGACCAGGCCGGATTTGGATATGATACGAATAAAATCAGCATTCTTTATCGTTCAGGCTTAAAAATGGATTACGATTTAAAAAGTAAAAGTGATGTTGCAGAAGATATCATCACAGAAATAAAGAAACTTATTGAAGACTGATAATTGAAAACCGTTAACTGAAATAACATGAAACACTGGCTTCTCATACTGAATTTCTTGCTTTTTGCAGGGTTTATGCATGCCCAGGAATTAAATTGTACTGTTCAAATCAATTCCGATCAGATACAGGGGACCAATAAGTCTGTTTTTAATACCCTGAAAAAGTCAGTTACCGAATTCCTGAATAACCGGAGATGGACCGAATTATCTTTTTCTCCTGACGAACGGATAGAGTGTACCGTAAACATTATTGTAAAAAAAGTGGATGGCGATGCATTTGTAGCAGAGATTCAAATACAGTCACGCCGTCCCATATACAACTCCACGTATTACAGTACCCTTTTTAATTTCAAAGACATCAATTATACCTTTAATTACAAGGAATTTGATCAACTGGAAATGAATCAGAATTCCATAACGTCAAACCTGACGGCAGTACTGGCTTATTATGCCTATATCGTGATCGGGTATGACCTGGATTCGTATTCACGATTAGGAGGGACTGCCTGTTTCCAGGCTGCTGAAGGTATTGTCAATTCGGCACAGGGTGCTAATTTAGCCGGTTGGAAGGCATTTGAAAGTACGAAGAACCGGTATGCGCTGGTAAATAATTTACTGGATGAAGCTTTCAAGAAGTACCGGAATTATTTTTATGAATACCACCGCCTGGGGCTGGATGAAATGTCAACGAATTCAACCAATGCCAGGGCGCGTATTGCTGAAGGCTTGCCCATTTTAAGAGAAACCAACCGTGCAACTCCATCGGCCATTGTGATTTCATCTTTTTTGGATGCCAAGAATGATGAACTGATCAATATCTTTTCAAAGGCCACTACTCAGGAAAAGACTGATGCAGTCCAAATACTGAACGACGTTAATCCGACCCAAAGCTCCAGGTACGATAAGATTATGAAACAATAGCATTTGTCAGCATGTGAGTTTGATTAGTCATTCCGGATGTTACTCAGCTGTTTTTTATGTTCCCACATTTTTATTATAACAAACATTTATGCTGAAATCGTTACATATTTCGAATTATGCTTTAATATCTGAATTAAGTATTGATTTTGAATCCGGATTATCCGTTATTACCGGTGAAACCGGTGCCGGTAAATCCATCATTTTAGGGGCGCTATCGTTGATCCTGGGTCAGCGGTCCGATTCCAAATCCATTAAAATTGATGCCGATAAATGTGTGATTGAAGCAGAATTTGATATTTCTTCCTATGCTCATTTAAACGGGTTCTTTGAACAAAACGACCTGGATAATGAAGGTAAATATTGTATTATCAGGCGTGAACTGACCAGTTCCGGAAAATCACGTGCATTTATCAACGATACCCCTGTCGGATTAAATGTGATCCGTGAACTGAGTATCCGGTTGATTGATATCCATTCACAACACGAAAATTTATTGCTCTCCAATGTAGGATATCAGCTGGATGTTGTTGATACCATTGCTCAAAATTCACAGGTGCTAACACAGTATAAACAATCGTACACGCTGTGGCGGAATATGCAGGCTGAGCTGAAACAGTTGCAAAAAACAGCTGAAAAACAAGCGCTGGACGGTGACTATATTCAGTTCCAGTTTCAACAGCTTACCGATGCCAACCTGGTTGAGAATGAACAAAAAGAACTGGAATCCGAACAGGAGACATTGAGCCATGCGGAAGAGATTAAATCGGAACTGCTTAAAATGCAAGTGCTACTGGAAGAAGATCATGCTTCGCTGCCTTTGCTGAAAGAATCCATAATGGCCCTGTCGCATATCCGGAATTTTATTCCCGATGGCAATTCATGGTATGAACGGTTACAATCTTCACTGATCGAACTGAAAGATATTTCGAATGAAATGCGTTCGTTTGAAGAAAAGGTAGAATTCAATCCTACACGACTTGAATGGGTTGAAAGCCGGTTAAGTGAGCTTTTTACCCTCCAGAAAAAATACAAGGTGACATCCGTGGCAGAGTTAATCGGACTGCGTAATGCATTTGGATCGCAGCTACAGCGTATCGATTCATATGATGAAGAGCTGGAAGCCATGAAGACGAAATTAGAGGCCTTTTCAGGGCAGTTAGTACTTTACGCAGGCGAACTAACGGAAAGCAGAAAAAAAGCCTGTAAACCGATCGAAAGCTACCTTATAGACCAACTCACCAGGCTGGGAATGCCTAATATACAATTTCAGGTACAGATATCTTCAGAAATCGAATTCACTGAAAGTGGGAGTGACGAGGTACAGTTTCTTTTTTCAGCGAACAAGAATCGTCCGGTACAACCGGTTACTCTGATCGCTTCAGGAGGTGAAGTGTCACGGTTGATGCTGGCCATCAAATCGCTGGTTGCTCACAAGGCGGATTTGCCTACCATCATTTTTGATGAAATTGATACCGGTGTGTCGGGTGAAATCGCGAATCGAATGGGTGAAATCATGCAAACCATGAGTGCTGAAATGCAGGTGATCACCATTACCCATTTACCACAGATCGCTGCAAAGGGTGTTCAGCATTACCGTGTTTTTAAAGATGAAACCGGACTGCAAACCCAAACGAATATCCAACGGTTAACTACCAATGAACGGTTGGACGAACTGGCCCATATGTTGAGTGGAAAGAATGTAACGGATGCTGCTATGCTGAATGCGCGGGAATTGCTGGCTAACGGGTGAGCGTTCCGCGTTCCGCGTTTGAAGAGTTTGAAGAGTTTGAAAGTTTGAAGAGTTTGAAAGTTTGAAGGGTTTGAAGAGTTTGAAGAGTTGGGGGGAATGGTTGATTGATTATATGTTCCGTGTTCTGCGTTCTGCGTTCCGCGTTCAATGTTTGAAGAGTTTGAAGAGTTTGAAGAGTTTGAAGGGTTTGAAAGGTTTAAGAGTTGGGGTAATGGTTGTCATGATAGCTATCGGGAGGTTCAATGTTCAACTTAATCAACCAAATTAACCAAAAACCCAATCAACCAATTATCTAATTAACCAATCAACCAATTAACCAATCAACCTCCCGATAGCTATCGGGACAACCAATCAACCAACTTACTTCTCTTTTCTCTTCTTATTCTTCCGTTCAGTCTTATTAATCTTCTTCACCAGTTTTTCTGCCATTTTCTTTTCACGTGCTGCCCTTTTGGCAATCTTACGTTCTTCCAGTACTATTTTCAGGTATTCCAGGTATGGCTCGATATACCGTTTGCGTTTATTCTCCAGTAAATCATCCATGGTAATCATGATACCGGTTTCGTATACCGATCCAAAATCGGGATCGTATATCGATCCGAAAAAACGCATGGTGTGCGATAACCCGATGTAGGCACTAAACATGGAAGGAATGGTCTCACCTTCAACCCGTATGGCTTTTTGGAGTGCTTTATAATCGGAGGCAGAATCATTGTGAACGAACAGTTCCTTTGCCATTTGGTTGGTCTTTTCACTGACGTGTATCGGATTCTTGGGGCTTATCATTTCATCCGGATCGGGAAAATAACGGAGCATGTATTCGTAGATTAATTCACGAGCTATCAGTGGATAATGTTCGTATATCGTTACTTTACCAATAAAATACCGTGTATTTTTTACTGTATGAATCAATGCACCCAATCCATCCCATAAATTATCCAGGGCAAACAGGCTTTTGGTACCCATTTTGGATGTCTGGTAATCGGGTTGTACAAAGGCACGTCCCAGTTCGATGGTGTAGGGGAGATAATCTTTTATAAATTTATCGGTGAAGGTAAACAAATGAGCCATAACGAACTTTGGCTGTCCGTATTTATCGATATCAACATCCTTACCCGGTAAATAACGGTAACCACCAATGATTTCTTCCGCAGTGGGATCCCACACGATTAACTGGCTATAAGGTTTGGGCATATAATCAAATTCGTCGGTATCCAGTGCTTCACCGGTACCACCACCCCCTGAACGGAATGATAACTCCCTCAACCGACCAATCTCAAGCATCACATTCGGTGCGTTATGTGCCGTGATAACAAAGATTTTGTTATGGGCTTTGTTGGTAGGGCGAAGAAATCTTTCTTCTGTCAGTTCTTTCTTGAGAATTTCCCTGTCAACAGGTGGAATGATCGGTTTCATTATTTTATACTTGAATATTTACCATTTAAAGGTTGGTACTACAAAAGTAATGTTTTTTTGAAGTTTGGTTACATAGTTAAAGGCAATTTAGTGTATATTATTTTTGAATTTGTTTCTAATTCATGTTTTTTTCTATGAAATGCTGAATTTTGTTTCCATATTGACATATAATTCCCGAAAAATCCATTTTGAGTTGATTGGTTGATTAGTTGTCCCGATAGCTATCCGGAAGTTAATTGGTTAATTAGTTAATTGGTTAATTGGGTTTTGGTTAATTAAGTTGATTAAGTTGATTGGGTTGTCCCGATAGCTATCGGGAGAGTTAATTAGTTGATTAGTTCAACCATTGCCGCAACACTTAAACTCTTCAAACGCGGAACCTAGAACACAGAACACGGAACACAGAACACGGAACGCGGAACGCGGAACGAATTCAAACGACATAATACCTTCTCTTAAACCAGAACGCCACATTAACCAGGCCTATCATAACCGGTACTTCTACGAGCGGCCCAATAACTGCCGCGAAAGCTTCACCGGAATTGATTCCGAAAACTGCTATGGCAACTGCAATGGCAAGTTCAAAATTGTTACTGGCTGCGGTAAAGGACAGGGTGGTCGACTGTTCGTAGGTTGCACCTGCTTTTTTGCTCATGAAAAATGATCCCACAAACATGATGACAAAATAGATAAGCAAGGGTACAGCAATCAACACCACGTCGAAAGGAATTTTTACAATGTATTCTCCTTTCAGAGAGAACATGACTACAATCGTGAAAAGTAAAGCGATAAGCGTTAACGGACTGATCTTCGGAATGAATTTAGTGTGATACCAGACCTTGCTTTTCACCCGGATAAGAATAAAGCGGGTCAGAAAACCTGCTATAAACGGAACTCCCAGGTAAATGAAAACACTTTGTGCAATCTGACCGATGGTAATCCGTGATACTGCATCGCTGGTAGGAATGCCAAACCAGCCCGGTGCAACAGCAATAAAGAACCAGGCATATACCGAAAAGAAAAGTACCTGGAAGATACTGTTAAATGCCACTAACCCTGCTGCATACTGGGTATCCCCTTTTGCCAGGTCGTTCCACACAATCACCATGGCAATGCAACGTGCCAGTCCGATCATAATAATGCCATACACATAGGGTAAATTCGAATTGTTCTCCCCGGGGAAGAACTTAAATAACAGGATGGCCAGGGTAAACATCAATACCGGTCCGATAATCCAGTTTTGAATCAACGACAGTCCGAGTATTTTTGTGTTGCGGAATACTTCTCCCAGTTCTTCGTACTTAACTTTCGCCATTGGGGGATACATCATGACAATCAATCCGATAGCAATAGGGATATTGGTGGTTCCCGATGACATGCTACTCCAGAACTTAGCCACCGAAGGAAACAACCAACCGGAGAATACACCAATAAACATAGCCAGGAATATCCAGAGTGTCAGGTATCGGTCAAGGAATTTTAGTCTTGTATTCATTTTTTCATTTTTTTAATAAGTTCACTGGTAATTTCTACTGCTCCAGATACATACAAAGGACAATTTTTCTTGAATAAATTATTCGAATTTGCAATTTCCCAACTTATCGGACTTGTATCAGCTAAACCAAGCAACTCGCGACACAATACTGATCCAAATTTATTTTCGAATCGGGTATGCAATTCTTTTACTAAACAATATGTCAATTCTTTTGCATCGGTATCATCTACCTTGCTTCTGCCGAATTTGAGTCCAAGTGCCATCATGGCACCAGTAACAGCACCGCACATTTCACCTCTGTAAATCATACCTACACCAAATGCAGTAGTAAGTTTAAGGGCATGTTCGTCGGATAATCCTGCTTTTTTTGCAAATGGATAAAAGCTTGATTGAGCACAGTTAAATCCTTCTTCAAATTTTCGAGAAGCTATTTTACAGTGATTCATATTCTTATAATTGCGGTTTAATTTGTTCGATGTATAATTTATAGAAACCCTCTTTAATTTCATCACGAACACGGATAAATTCACTCCATATAAATTCGTCCGTTCCCACTGCATGACTTGGATCATCATAACCCATGTGCAGGCGGTGTTTTACTTTGCCAAAGAAAGCAGGACATTCTTCGTTGGCTCCTCCGCAAACAGTGATCACATAGTCCCATTCCTCTTTCAGATACTTATCTACCGAATCGGAAGTATGGTGGCTTATGTCGATTCCCGCGTCGTTCATAGCGGCTACTGCTTTTTGATTCAGCTTTCCCGATGCCTGTGTTCCGGCAGAAAATACGGAGATGTTTTTATCGAAAGATTGTAAAAAGCCGTGTGCCATTTGGCTGCGGCAACTGTTTCCTGTACAAAGAATTAATACCTTCATGATTTATAGTTGTTTTATTTGATTTTATAAGTTGGAATTTACTATGATTTTTTTAGTGATTTTCAATTTTATTGGTAGCTTGTTTTCGAACCGTCAGCCTACGAATTAAGAAGTTCTTATGAATCAGAATCTTTCTCTTTATCTATGTCACTTTCCAGATCATCCTGAGCATTCATGGAGTCAATCACATCATCTTTATCGGTATGATTCCGTTTGATCAAAAAGAGTATCAACCCTATTACACAAACCAAAACAAGTGCTATAAGTATCCAATTCGTTTCCATTATTTATACATTTAAAAAGTAAATAGACTTTATCTGTTATATGTCGCAAACATACGACATTATTCTTTTGTGCCCAAATGATTCATATTACATTTGTGTGAAATTATCATAACCTGACTTTGAAAAACGTTTTTAAATCTATTACGAAAAACAAAAATAATATGATTTTTTTTTGAAATCTTCAGAGTTCTGATATTCATAGTCTTGTTAATTATGAATCAATGCCGTTAAGTAAGCGTTTTTCTTTGTGAATCTTAGTGACTTAGTGACTTTGTGGCAAGAAAATATTAGCCACTAAGCCACAAAGTCACTAAGGTACACAAAGAGAGTATTCAAGCAATATCCTTACTAAACGGCATTTAATTATGAATTGTAAATTATGAATTAGTTATATCTTTCCACCCAATCAAAGCGGTATTGCCGGATGAAACTTGTTTTACCCTGTCTATCCAGGCCAGTTCGCTCTGTGCTTTGGCTTGCAGGAAAGGATTTTGAGTGTCGGTTAATGACAGGCATGCATTTACGATCCACCAGGTATTGTTTATTCCGGCCCGATGCAAATCTTTTTGTAGCCGTTCAGCTTCCAATACAGGGGTTGCTTCGGGTAAGGTGACTACCACTACTTCCGTTTCCGTTGGATTGCGTAAACGGGGTAACAAACGGGCAACAGCACCGGTTACTTCACCCTGGGTACGTTCTACTTCCTTGTGGTAACTCTCCGTAGCGTCAAGCAACAGGAGCGTATGGCCGGTTGGAGCTGTGTCAATCACTACAATTTCGGTATCTGCTTTTTCAACGATATCAGCAAAAGCTTTGAAAACAGCAATTTCCTGTGTACAGGGTGAACGTAAGTCTTCCTCGATATATTCCATGTCACCAGGTGACATATTGTTTTCCATTGCTTTGGCTCTCACCTCATTTTTATATGCCTCCAACACGGTGGTTTCATCAATCTTACTAACCGTAATCCCGGCTTTCAGGGCAAAGTCGTAGTTAAGGTGATTGGCAGGGTCGGTTGTCGTTAAGTGAACCTTTGCACCCCGTTTTTTCAATCCCAACGCTATATTGGTTGCCAGGGTTGTTTTCCCGACTCCGCCTTTACCCATTGTAAATATCACCTTTTTACCCGACGAATACAAGTCATTTATCAGATCGTCTAAATTCTTTTCAGGTTGGAGTGGTTGGTATTCTTTCGTAACGGAGAGATTATCTCCACTCAGCAATTGACGGATATTGAATATGTTCGAAAGATTATAGGAGCGTAGAGGAATACTGTAAACAGGATATTCTTTTAATTCAGGGGGCATGTTTTGTATAGCCGCTTGTTGTCGGGTTTGAATCTGGTTGGAAATTTCATCCTTCTGATCAAATGGCGGTAATATCCCGTTGATTATCAATAGCTGATTTTGAATCCCCAACAGTTGTAATTCGTGCGAAGAACGGGCTGCTTCTTTCAGTGCTGAAACTTCGGGGCGACTCACTAAAACCAGTCGGGTAGCAAGCCCGTCAGAAAGCGATTGAACGGCCTGTTTATAAATTTCTTTGCGTGTTTCCAACCCTGCTAACTGACCTAAACAAGATGCTCCGTGTGTGCTCTCACTGATAAAATTACTCCAGGCTGAAGGCAGTTGCAGCATTCTCAGGGTATGGCCGGTAGGGGCGGTGTCAAAAATAATGTGATCGTATTCTTTTTGCTTTGCTTTATCCGTGATAAAATCTGAAAATTCGTTGAAAGCAGCGATTTCCACCGAACACGAACCTGATAGCTGTTCTTCCATATTCCGGATAACACTTTCAGGAAGTTTACCACGGTATGGGGCAATCACGCTTTCCCGGTAGTTGGCAGCAGCTTCTTCCGGGTCAAGATTCACAACAGTCAGGTTTGGTACTTCATCGATCGTTGAGCCTTGTCCGTTCAACGATTGATGAAACACATCCTGTAAATTGGAAGCAGGGTCGGTGCTGATGAGTAATATGTTTTTTCCGTTATCGGCAAGTCCTACCGCAGTAGCACAGGCGATAGATGTTTTGCCGACGCCACCTTTGCCCGTAAAAAAAAGGTATTTGGTCAACGCCGTTTCTGATAGTTTAAACTCTTTCATCTGATTTCCGTGTTTTTAGTGGACAGGAATATAATTCAAATTAATACCGGTCCACTCACTCAGTTGTTTTGTTGTCGGATATGATTTTGAAACAACTATTTCTCCATCTACCAACGTGATGGGTAACCCTTCAACGCCATTTTTCAGTAAGAATTCATTTACTGTTTTGTTCGAGACATACAGGTGTGGTTCATCTTTTAAATTGTGGCGGGAAATATTGATGCCTTTACGTTTCAGGGTCTCCGTTACTGCCGATATTCTCAATAAATCAGGATGAATGGTTGGTCCGCATAAACCTGTGGGGCAACACATTGCTTCTTCAAAAATTTCTATTGTTTTCATTTTTTTTTCGTTGTTATTTATGGGTCATGACCGATTTGTCCAATCTGTACCGCGACACATTCCCTTTTATGCGTAAGATCACTGTTGCATTCTTTGCATTCGAACTTACGGTAATGGTTTTATTAAAAGTTCCCGGTATTTTCGTGTTGTAATGAAGTGTAATCACACCCGTTTTCCCGGGAAGTATAGGTGTCTTTGTCCAGTTGGCCACCGTGCATCCGCACGACGGTTTTACATTGCTCACCACCAATGGCTTTTTCATGGTATTGGTAAACCTGAATATGCTTTTTCCCGGACTGCCCACTTCAATGGTTCCATAATCATACACCAATGCTGTAAAATTAATAGACTCTTTTTGTCTATCCTGTTTCTGCCGGGCAAATAACACGAATGCTGCCAGGCAAAATAAACCTGTAAATGCAAGCTTTTTAATCATAATATCGTATTTAAATTGATTGTTTTTGTATCAACACCATTCCCAAATCTATTTCTTCCCCCTTTAGGGGATGGGGGTTCTTTCTATTAACAGCATTCCTGATGGGATATGCAGTCCTCAAAGAACTTTCCAAAATAATCCTGTGCTTTCACCCAGTTCTCCCGGTTGATGCAGTATTTCACCTTGGGTGTTTCTATCTCTCCCTGAATAAGCCCGGCATCTTTCAATTCTTTCAAATGTTGCGATACAGTAGCTTTGGCAATGGGCAGCTCATTGTGTATATCGCCGAAATAGCAACTGTCCATCGATGCCAGAAAGTGCAGGATCGTGATGCGTGCCGGATGCCCCATCGCCTTGGCAAACCGTGCCAGTTGTTCGTTGTCGATGGTGTAATCTTTGTTTTTTATTTTTTCCATGATATATCCGATGTTTGTTCGTTGTTCGCAAATGTACGAACAATATCTGTAGAGATAGCTATCTTCTGTATATCTTTTGTATTTAATTATGAAAATATCCTGTTGGAAAGGTGAGATCTTTCAAATATTATGTCTTAAATCCCTTTGTGGGTTTGGGGTGAAGACTTAAAACAGTTCTTTAGAGCCTTTAATTTTCAGACTTTTCTTTAATTCTGATTTTTGCAAAGGTATCCGGATAATTGATATTGATATAATCAATGAGGTCTTCTCTGATCTTTGCTCTCAGATCCCAGTTTTTTGAAGCATCACTGCTTGTCAGCAGGATTCTTATTTCCTTGTATTGTTCGGTTACTTTTGTAACCTGTACATTCCAAAACCGGCTATCCCAATCCGGATTGTTTTTCAACATGTCCGGTAATACTTCGCGGATACTTTCAACATTAAAACTGTAATCAACATAAATAAAAATAGTTCCTGTTATCTGAGCATTTGATCGTGTCCAGTTTTGAAATGGTTTTTCGAGAAACCAGGTGACCGGAAGAATTAACCGTCTTTCATCCCATATTTTCACCACAACATAAGTCAACGTAATTTCTTCAATTTTACCCCATTCCCCCTCAACAATAACTACGTCATCATAACGTATCGGCTGGGTAATGGCAATTTGAATCCCGGCAAGCATCATTCCTATGCTTTTTTGTGCCGCGAAACCTACAATAATTCCAATTATTCCGGCAGAGGTCAGTAAGCTGACACCAATCGTTCTCGCCTGTTCGAAAGTAAATAAACTGATGGCTATGGCTACCAGTATGATGATTGAATTGGCTATGCCATTAAATACCTTGATTTGTGTGAAGCTTTTTCTTGCACTCAGATTATCTTCTGTCAGAATATCCAGTTTGTTCTGTAAATACATTGCACCTGCCTTTGTACACTGGAGTGCAATCCATGTAATTGAAAAAATGAGCAACAGTGAATTGATATGCAGGAGATAAGAATAAAAAGCAAATTTGCTAAGGAAGATCTCGGTGAAAATCTTTAAGAAAACCCAGTAAATCATCCATAAAGCTGGTATTTTAAATAGCTCTAATATAAATCCGGTAATTTTCCCTGATTTTTTCAACTCTCTTTTCTTGAAAAATTGAAAGATATACCTGTAAATGAAATATACAATGACAAGTAATGCAATAAAAGAAGCTGAGGCAATAATGATATTAACCGTTTCAATGCTGAAGTATTTATTCATAATCCTATCATTTTAAGTAAACTATCAGATAATTATTGTTCATGATGATTTTCTATTCGTTAAATAGAATGACCAAAGATATGTTTTTTATGGAACAACGTACTATGGAAAGTTGTTAAAAACAGTCAAACACTTAAAAATCATTCATATCAAACTTTTTTGTCGTCGAAGTACGGGACACAAAATAAGTACACTTCCTTCTTATCATACTTTTTATCATCGAAGTACAAAAAGTTTTCTTAGTTCCTTTATCCGTGCAGGAAGCCCCATCGCACTGGCAAACAGGGCTGGGTGTTGGTTGTAAATAGGTAATCTTAATTTTTAAATTTTCTATGATCTTTTTATGAATGTTCATTGAACGTAAAAGTGCGAAAATTATTCGTATAGACACAATTCATTTTATTTTTCTTTTCTTTTATTTTAATACACAAAGACCGCTACACATGTGTGTAACGGTCTTTTGAAATATTGAATGTGGTTTTCATTTCCTACGGAATTATCATTCTATTCAGACGAACAATTGATCATTCCAATAGTTGGAAACCATTATCAGTACCTTTAATCAATTTATTTCCACAAATCAGAATTCATTATGATTTACGTAATACATAATATCCATGGAAATACTTGCAAAAGGATACTTTCTTATTACTGCCGGATAATTAATTTTTGAATGCCTGAGTATTTATCGGATATAACCTCTAACAGGTAAATTCCATTATTAAGATTGCTGATATTAATTTTTTGATCGGGTTGAACTGATTGTTTTGTCAATACCAAGGTACCCACAGTATTGTAGATATTTAATTTCATATCTTTCAGATCGTAATCACTTACAACCAAATGAATGGAATTTGTTGCCGGATTTGGATATACAGAAAGGACATTCGAAATATCTTTTAAATCAGACAACCCATCTATACCGCTTTTATTGGTGGCAATGTTTGAGCGGGATGAATAGGTGGTTTCCATCAATGATTTTACTCCCGGTACAGCTTGTTGTTTTGCACCGGTTGCCGTTGCGCTGGTAGCTTCTATCTGGTAATATACATAGCCTGAGGGAGCCGTATAATCGGAAAATTGGGTATTGCTGCCTGATAAAGAACCTATAATTTGAATATTCTCAGGTGTGGTACCCCTGTAGATATTATATGTAGAAACAGGATAACCTTCATATGCTTCCCATATTAAATTCCAGATCATATTGATCCCTTTGTTGATTGATAAATGCATGGTTTTATGATAATCACTCAAGGTTGTTTCATTATCGCATGCATCCTTGATGGAAATTTTATATTTATTCGATTGAACATCCGGTTTTGAATCATTATCAACAAATTCACAGGCTGAATCGAATGCAACAGTACCGATCATGGTATATGAATTTGTCACATTTGTTTCCTTGTAAACATTGTAGGAGTTAATTTTTCCGGTTGTTGGTTTAGTCCAATTCAAAATATTTTTATTGTTTCCGTTGATACCAACATAATTCAGCACAGGTTTATCCATTGGAATAATACGAATTGATACCTGATCTGTAGCTGTACAACCTGACGGGGTGGTAGCCGACAAAGTGTATGTTATATTACTTGCTATGGCCACAGGACTTGAAATAGTATCGTTGCTAAGACCCGTGGACGGGGTCCATTTGTACTTTAATCCGGTTCCGGCATAACTGGTGGAAGTTACGCCCAATTGTACCTGTGAGGCGCATGATGCCGTTTTGTCAGCACCAACACTAAGAGTAATCGGAAGAACAATGATGTTGACATTATCAGTTGCTGTGCATCCGGAAGGCGCCGTCACGGTTACCTGATAAGTGGTTGTATTACCACCGGTGACTATAGGATTAAGTACAGTGTCGCTGCTTAACCCGATAGAGGGTGTCCATTTATAATGTAAAACCCCCGTTCCGTTGTAATTGGTAGTTACAGCATCCAACCGTACCGTTTCACCACAATTAATTGTTTTGTCGGCTCCTGCATTAGCAGTCAGGTTAGCTACTTTTATTGTAACACTGCCCGTTGCACTGCAACCGATACCGGATACAACATGGACTGTAAAAACTGTCTGGTTGCTCACTGTTGCTATCGGATTGACAATGGTATCATTACTTAATCCGGCGGCGGGTGTCCACGTATAATGCAATGCTGATTTGCCTGAATAATTTGTGTTTGCCAAAAGCTGAGCGGAACCGCTGCATATCACTGTTTTATCAACAGTTGGTGTAACTGTTAAAGGACTTATCTCAACTGTGACCGAGCCTTGAGCTGAACAATTGTTAGGAGTTGACACTGTTAGTGAGTAGGTTGTCGAATCTGTAACTGAAGAAATCGGATTCGCAATTGTATCTGAGCTTAAGCCTTTCGATGGAACCCATTTATATCTGAGTCTACCCGGACCGGTATAATTTGTTTTCACACTATCCAACCACACGCTGCCTTCACAACCGATTTTTTTGTTAGTGCCTATGTTAATCGTCAGAGGTTCAATCGATACCTTCAGGCTGTCAGAAAAAGTGTTATATCCCTGAGTTGCTACTACAGCGTACGTGGTATTTCTTGTTGGGCTGGCTACCGGATTTGCAATATTGGGATTGCTTAACCCTTCAGTTGGTAGCCATGAATAGGTACATGGTTGCATCTCACCCTCTGATATCTTTGCAATCATACCCTTACCACCTGATGCATATCCTACATTTCCCGCAGGGAAACTGATTGAACTCATTTTGGTGTTTGCATTGCTGGCCAGTTCAAACCATGTGGCTCCTGCATCCAGGGTCTTTAAGAAAATGCTTCCGCTGACGTAGGAACCTGCCATATATCCCGTTGTTGGTGAAGTGAAACAAACAGAATTGAGGTATGACGCTTTTAACAGACGCCCGTTGGTTTTTGATACTTCGCCGGTTGAGGTTCCCGTATAAACACTATCCGCTGCATACTTGTTCCAGTTAATACCATCCGTTGTTTTTAGTATTGTTCCCTCGGATCCGGATACAAAACCGGTAATGGCTGTCGGAAAACTGATTGAATACAATACACTTGTTGTTCCTGTAGATTGTGATGTCCAGGTTGCTCCGGCATCCGTTGTTTTAAACAATGTTCCTGAATCACCGGCAACATACCCGGTATTGGCAGAGGTGAAATTAACTGCATATAAGGAGCTTTTAATCCCGGATATGAGTGGTGTCCAGGTTGTTCCGCCATTGGTGGTTTTAAGAATGGTTCCTCCGTTTGAAACAATATATCCTGTATTTGCAGAGGTGAAACATACTGCCCTTAATTGTTCGGTCGTTCCGCTTGTTTGGGGTGACCAGCTATTCCCTCCATCAGTTGTTTTGACAATAAATCCCGAAGAGCCGGTAATAAATCCGGTGGTAGAATTAATGAAATAAACTGAATACAGGGTGTGTATTCCCGTTAAAGGTCCACCTGACCAAGTATTTCCTCCATCATGGGTAATTAATATGGTACCTGTATTTCCAACCGCAAAACCTGTGTTTTCCGAGGTAAAAAAGATTGAATTAAATCCATTGGTAGTATACGTATCCAAATTTGCCCAACCATTCAATGGCGTTGCATTCAACTGCACTGACCCACTGCAATAGATTGTTTGGTTAGCTCCGGCTTCCACTGCATTTTGGGCCTGAATCATCACTGCCGTGCATACTAGAAAAAGTACTAAAAAGACCTGTTTAATTTCATTCATAGAGTGTTCTGATAAGGGTGTAAAGATTGTTTATTCAATAGTAAGAAGATTTTTTTTTGTTGAGTTGTAAATACATATGATTATTTTGCAAATATAAGTATTTAAAAGTGATAATTAACTGATGTTTGTAAAATAGCTATTAAAAAGTTATTAAACTTCACTTTTAATTTTTTTATATATTTAAATGATAAAGATTCATTGATTGATGTTGAATTATCTCTTTTTTCTGATATTTGAAATTAGTTTCAGTTGTAATTTTAGAAAGTGGCAGTATGCATATACTTTTTCAGGTTTATACTTTTAGTATCTTTCAGTGTCCTTTGTGACGTGTTTTGTATGTAGTGTTTGTAGTTTTACAGGATATGAACTAAGCTCAATGTCCTGCATTTTACATAATAGCGTTTGTTCAAACTTCAAATTGTATATCAATATACATAAACACTCAACAAATCTTACACTCAACTAATTTAGGAGAACAACCTGACATCGTCGAAGACATGTCAGCATTAAATTATCCAATAGGAAAAAATACCACTGAAGCAAACCCATAAAAAAAAGACCGCTGTACATCAGTACAACGGTCTTTCTATAAAATAGAATATTTATTTCTTATTCAGCAACTACTTCGAAAGCAACTTCAACAGTTACTTCTTTGTGTAGTTTCAATGTAGCGTGGTAAGAACCAATTTCTTTGATGGCGTCTTTTAAAACAATGACTTTACGATCAACTGTAAAACCTGCTTTTTCGAATGCATCAGCGATCTGGATAGGTCCAACAGCACCGAAGATTTTTCCGGTTGTACTGGTTTTTGCACCTACGTTCAACACTAAGTCTTTCAATTTCTCAGCCAGTTCAATAGCTTCGTTCTTGATACGATCCAGTTTGTGAGCACGTTGTTTCAGGTCTTCAGCCAACATTTTTTTAGCCGATTCTGTTGCCAGGATAGCTTTTTTTGTTGGGATCAGGAAGTTACGGCCGTAACCGTTCTTAACTTTCAGGATATCGCCCTTGTAACCTAAGTTGGTTACATCTTCTTTTAATATAATTTCCATAATTTTTTCCTCCTTGTTTATTATTTCATCATATCGGTTACATAAGGAAGCAACGCGATGTGGCGTGCTCTTTTTACAGCCTGAGCTACTTTACGTTGAAATTTCAACGAAGTACCGGTAAGACGACGTGGAAGAATCTTTCCTTGTTCGTTCAGGAATTTTTTCAGGAATTCCGCATCTTTGTAATCGATGTACTTAATACCGCTTTTTCTGAAGCGACAATATTTTTTCTTTTTTACATCTACTGAGGGTGGAGTCAGGTATCTGATATCTCCGTTGTTTACTGCCATGGTTTAGTTCTCCTTTACTTCTTTAGATTTAAGACTCTTTCTTTTTTCAGCATACTCGAATGCATATTTGTCCAGACGGAACGATAAGAAACGGAGTACACGCTCATCACGACGGAATTGTGTTTCCAACGTAGCGATGATAGTAGGTTCTGCATCAAATTGAAGCAATGAATAAAAACCTGACGATTTTTTCTGGATAGCATATTGAAGTTTACGCAATCCCCAATTTTCCTCATTGGTGATGATAGCACCATTTTCTGTCAAAATGGCCTTGTACTTTTCTACCGCTTCCTTCATCTGGACATCAGACAAAACGGGAGTTAGAATGAAAACGGTTTCATAATGGTTTAACATATTGTTTGTTAGCTTTTTAATAATGAATACTGTGTTTTTATTAAAGCGGGGCAAAGATACGAACAATTCTTTGAACCACAAAGAGTATAGGGAAAAGTTTATAGTTTATAGTTTAAAGTTTGTAGTTTGAAGTTGGTAGTTGGTAGTCGGGATGTAATCGGTTATCACGTACTAAATCGTAAATTGTAAATGAATAAATTGTAAATTAGTTGATTTCTTTCCACCATTCCCCAAACACCTGCGTGCTGTCCTTCAGGTTCACCACTTCACCAATCATGGGTGTCAGCAGCGGAATATGCAGTCCTTTGGCCGAAGCGGTTATGTTGATCAGCGGTTCGTCCCACGGATGATTTCCCAGTGCAAATTTCGAGTTGTGGACAGTCAGAAGCCTTTTGGCATGCAGGTCTTTATATGCCTTTAATAAGTCGGCGGGTAGTAAGTGGATGTACTTCCAGTTTTTATCATACTGTCCGTTTTCCAGAATGGCCAGGTCAAAGGGTCCAAACTTTTTACCCGTATCGGCAAAATGCGTATCGTAGCCACCGTCACCACCGATAAAGATTTTCATGGTGGGTGTCTGCAATACATAGGCCGACCAGAGTGTCTGGTTCCGTTTAAATCCCCGTCCCGAGAAGTGCCTGGCCGGAATGGCATTGATCACGAATCCATTTTCCGGTGTTACCTGCTCATTCCAGTCCATCTCGATGATGGATTTTTTATCGAAGCCCCAGTATTCAAAATCTTCCCCCACGCCCAGTCCGCAAATCACTTTCCCGATCCGGGGCTTTAGTTTCAGGATGGTTTCATAATCCAGGTGGTCCCAGTGATCGTGCGATATAAACAGGAAATCAATATCCGGAAAATCGTCTACGGTATACCCATTGCTACCTTTAAATGCTTTCACCGAGAAAGAAAATGGGGAAGCATACCCGCTCAGTACAGGATCTACCAGGATTCTTTTTCCGTCAACCTGCAAAAAATACGAGGAATGTCCAAACCATACCAGGATATCCCTGTTTCTGTCCAGATGCAACAAGTCGGTCTTTACGGACGGTATTTCATCAACAGGGGTCACCCGTATCTTTTTGCCAAAAATGAATCTCATCATGACCTGTGGATAGCTTATCCCTTCTGACATGACCGGAGTGACATGCTGGTTCTGAAAGGACCCGTTTCGATAATTCGGTGATTTCATGATCCGTTCCAACCGTTTGCCCGATGGGTATTTGCCGAACCTTTTTTGACTCAGAATAACATAGGTGGCTATTGATATCAGAACCAATACCGAGGCGATAATGTACATGGTAATCTTCATTTTACGCTACCCGTTTTTACCAATACCTTCATGTCTTTCATTTCCACAACATGAGTAGGATATCCGGTTATAGAAGCCTGTATCATGGCGGCTGCCAGATCTTTCAGGGTTATCACATATTGAGGGGTAAACACTTTCATACATGATAAAATCCAACGGGTATATTTATACATTTTATAATACGTTTGTGATGGATTCAACGGTAAAAAAGGGATAATACCTCCCGGTCGAAAATTAAATACCTGTTTAAAGGGCAATTTCACTAAATCATTTTCTGTTTTTCCTTTTACCCGTGCCCACATGGTCTTTCCTTTTTCAGTGCTGTCGGTACCGGCTCCCGAAATGTAACAGAAAGTCATATCCGGGTTGAGTGCTGCCAGTGTGGTGGCAAAATTCAGCGTCAGGGTATGGGTGAGTTTGGTGTACTCTTCTTCCTTTTTACCCAGCGCGGTGACTCCCAGGCAGAAATAGCAGGCATTGTAACCAGTCACCCTGTCGCTTAATGACGAAATATCACTGAAGTCGCTGTGGATAATCTCTGTCAGTTTAGGATGTATGTAACCACACGGTTTGCGCGTTATAACCAGCACTTTTTCCACTTCCAAATGTTCCAGGCATTGGTACAATACCCCTTCGCCAACCATTCCGGTGGCACCTGTAATGATAACTTTCAGTTTATTCATGATGTCAAATGAAATAAGAGTTAATTCCGGTTGCAAATGTAGTAAAACAAAATATTGAAACGTTTCTTTCTATAATATAATCCGGTATTAAATTGTTCATATTTTTTTGGAATCACTTTACCCGTTATATTTCCAATTCACCTGATCACCCCCATAAACACAACGAAGATCCCGGTGTTTCGGAATCTTCGTTGTGTTTAGTGAATGTCTATCGGTCTTTTATTGATCACTTCTCTATAGGCGTAACCTGCTTCTTAAGTCTTTGTTCTTTGTTCTTTGTTCTTTGCTTAACGCTCAAAGCTCAATGCTCAATCCTACCTGATCCGTTGCACAACCGGTTGTTTGGTGAGCGCAAAAAACAGGTATTCATATTCATGGGAAACAAATTTATTAAAGGTAGGCGTACCCTCGGTGGCGGCAAACTTTTTTCCGATTCCATGCATAAACCGCGGTGCAATTTTGCAGATTAGCTTTTCCGTCTCCCTGGACGACAGTTTCAAAGCTTCCAGTACATTGGGAGTGATAATCTCATTGGTCACCACGTTGAAATTCGATTTGATCAACCGTTCATTCAGGTTCGCTATCTGGTCCTGCAACCTGAAATCGGCCAACAGCAGATAACCGCCCGGTCGCAATACCCGGTACACTTCGTCCAGGAATTTATTCATCTGATTGTACCGGTGCGACGACTCCACATTAATCACCACGTCAAACGAATTGCTTTCGAAATCCAGTTGCTGGGCATTACCCTGTCGAAACGTATTGTTTTCAGACGCATAGTTTTTTTGACAGAATTTGATGGCCTTGCTGTTCAGGTCCAATCCCGTAACCGTTTTTGGTGAGAGGTACCGGTTGATATACGATAATCCACCACCACGTCCGCATCCCACTTCCAGGATATCTTTCCCCTTGATGTCTACGTTCGTTGCGACATAGTCGTACAACTGTGCCGAGTATTTGTTCTTCTTATCCTTGTCATGGAGTGCTATTTCCTGACTTCCCTTCGAATACCCGTAATTCATAAACGTAATATCCGATTTTTTGTCCACCTTACTTATGTACCAGTACAAGAGTCTGAAAAATACATTTGAAATTCTTTCTTTCATTCATTTTTAGTTTTAAACAGATTAAAATAAAGTGCCCGGTTTCAATCATTCAGGCATAACTTGACGAACTTGTCTCATGCCCCAAATAAATTTCAGGATCAACTGTCAGGTTTATTTGAATAAAGAATCTCTTAAATCCAGTAGTGTATTGTTTCAGGGAGGGTTCGGAGGGGGATATCAACCTAAAGAACTTGTTTCCATGCTAACAGAAAAATTGGAAGTAACGGTTTTATTCATCGGAATTAAACCCCTTTCTAATCATTTCAAAAGAATGCCGTTGTGAATCAGAAAGTCCTTTTTCTATGAATTATTATCCTACAAATTTATTCAATTCCGGCCGCCATTGTTCAAAAATTATACAAAATTACGTGTTGATAATCATTGATTTGATTAGATGTGAAGATTTAAATAATTATTGTGTGAACTATGCAGGTTTATTTCAAGGAATGTTAACGGTCAAAAGGTTCAAATCCGACTAATTCATTCATTTCTAATATTTAAAGTGCGTAATTTTGTCAATAGAAATAGATATTGACCGGTTGAAATTGAATTCTAAGGGTGGGGGTGGGGGGCTGAAAATTTACAATCATCCATCATATCATGACCAGGATATAAGGCATCTGCTTTTGGCGTTTTTAATTGCAACCTGAGTCTTGTTTTTAGGAGATTTTTTCATTCCGTAAGATTGGCTCTCCCGGTAAATCTCCTGATCGTGCTTTTCTATCGTTCTGGGAATAGAAATGGATTGGTAATGGATTGGTTTTGGTTTGGTAATGTATTCCATTTCACATCCATTTAATATCCATTTATATGCCATATATCTTTATAGATATATGGTTGATATATGGCAAATATATGATTGATATATGAATGTTAAGTGACAGACCTTTCCAAACCTAAACCAATCCATTACCAATCGATATGCAATGATAGAACCATTTGCACACAAAAATAAACAGAAAGGTACACATGTGGTATTAAACGTTTTTAAATATTAATAAACTAATTAAAAATATGGTCGATAAGTCCCTTGAAAGCCAATCATCAAGGGCTGTCTGGAAGAATAAAATTGGATCCGGCATTAATTACTTATTCTTCGGAAACGATTAAACCTGAAGTTAAATCGCGCTACCAAAAGGGGAAAGAGCATTGTTAGCGGGATGTAATCAACATGTTGATAAATTCACGTATGATTTTAATTAAAATTTCAACTTAAATGTGTAGATTTGTGCTAATTTAATAATCATTGTGGAAGTTAGTCAGTTATAGCCCTTTAGTGCCTAAAACATATCGTTTCTGAATGTCGAAAATGAAACTTCCCATTTAATCTTTCGGCTAAAGCCAATACCATAACATAATTCTCCTTTTCCTCCAGCTAAAGCTGGAGTCTATTGATTTGGAGGAGATTGTATTCTCGGGGGATTGAAATCAATAGGATTGGATTTTAAGGGTATTGTATTATATGGGATTAAAAATCAATAGGATTGGGCTTTAGCCCATTCATCAATAAAATAGAATATGGAATTGGCTTTAGCCGAATAATTATGGACTATTATTTTTTTTATTAACCCTTAAAAATTAAAATATTATGCCATTTGTAAAAGTTTATATCCATTTCGTTTGGGGCACAAAAAACAGAGTACCCTATCTTGAGAAAAAAGAAAACAGAGACAAGGTTTGGTTTCATATCATGGAAAATGCCAGGAATAAAGGTATTTATGTCGATTATGTAAATGGTTATTATCAACATTGTCATTGTTTGCTATCATTGGGTGTTGACCAAACTATTTCGAAAATAATGCAATTGATAAAGGGAGAATCGTCTTACTGGATAAATAAAGAGGGGTTGACAAAAGATAAATTCGAATGGCAGGATGAATATTATGGCGTTTCCGTTTCCGAATCTATGATTGAAAAGGTACGCAATTATATTAAAAATCAAGAGACCCATCATGATTCAAAATCTTATGAAGAAGAAATTGATGAATTGATACGCAAACATGGATTCCAGAAATTTAATGACAATTAAAATAAAAAGGTTTGTTTTTTAATCTTAGAAGTTGAGATTTACCGAAAAGTTTATCAATTGAATGAATGACGGAAGAGGAGAAAGCGATTGTGGAGGGGAAATAAAATGGAATAGCACCCGTCCATATCAAATGGGACAGACCTAAGGCTGTAGTCAGGCACTATTCGGATGCAAACATAGATAAAAAAAGAGAGTTTACAAAATAAATTTTTTTTATTAAAATTGAATAAACTATCGAAGAAAATTCAATGAACCTTCGGATATTTCAATCCTTCTTGTAAGGTATTCTTTTGGATTAGGATTGTACATTCGGAATGAATGGATGTAAACAACGGAATCAACAGTAAGAGTTGAATTCAAATGGATACATGAGGATGGTAAGAGAAGTAAAATAATTGAAGAGCATTTTTGCTATTAAAGAAATGAAGATTAATAAGATCTCAAAATACAATAAAATCGAATAGGAATGAGAAATTCAAATCCTTTTATAGATATTACCATAATACTTGCCGGACTCTTTTTTATTGGACATTACTTTTATAAGGACAAAGTCAATTCAATTTCTGACCTAAAAGAAATTAAAGGGACCGTTCAATATTATTCATTTATAGAAGATAAAGGTGGTAGATCACATACATATAACTACTATATATACTTAAATGAATATTTAAAACCTTTTCAAATTACAGCAGATATTGTAGATTGGTTTAATAAAGAGAAATTTGAACACTCTGTAAAACAAGGTGATTCATTGAAGATGCTGATTTCTAAGTATGAATACAATAAAATTGGATCACGAGAAAAAGCAATAGTGTTTGGAATAGAAAATGATAAAAAAGAATTTTTGAATGCTGAAATTGCAATAAGAGAGTACAATAGTAATGTTACGGTTTTCTTTGGATTCGCATTTGTTACAGTTGGTCTGATCCTGCTTTATAAGGACATAAAAAGAAGAAAGAAAAAGAAAATCGAATAAGAAAAAAACCGGTAATTAATAGAATAAAGGCAGTTGTGGATTTATATACGTAAAATATACTAACAACGTAATTTATGGATACTAACTATTATTTCCCTTTTGGGCAGAAGTTGACTAAAGTTCAACAAGGTGATACCACACCAGACAAAGAGGTTTTTGTTTTGGGTGTTTATGCCAGTGCAGTTCATGCTAAATGGATTGGTAAGGATGGTGTTTTAAAAGTTCAGGCATTAGCTGTGGCCAGTGAGCCGGAGATATTCTGGACAGGGAATAATACAGAAGAGATAATTGCAGGAATACATGTCCCCGAAGAAATGGGTAGTTTAATTCCTGCCAATAAAAATTTAAATGGTCCATCGGGAGTAGCATTGGATGAATTGTTTTTAAAACCATTAAGCTATTCAAGAGAGCAAGCCTGGTTATGTGATTTATTGCCAGAGTCGAGAGTGAATATAAATCAAAAGAAAGCAGTAAATATCTATAACGAAGTTGTCCAAACAAATAAATATGATCTTCCAATTGCCACAATACCTGATTTTAAGGAAAATGAATTGGAGATAAATTCAGAGAAAAGGAAAAAAGAGATTCAGGATGAATTAGAAGCTTCAGGTGCTAAAACGATTCTTTTATTAGGAGATTTACCAATCCGATGGTTTCTACACTTTTTTGATAAGCGTAAAAGTTTATCGGACTTTGACGGTTATGGTAGAAAACATGACATTGAAATAAATGATAAAAATTATTCTGTGATTCCGCTTTGTCATCCACGAAATGCTGCAAGGCTTGGAGCTTTTTCGAAGAAGTGGGCCGAATTGCATGATGAGTGGATTAGAGAAAAGGCCTGTTGAAAAAAGAGTATTCTAAAAATAATTTAATTATAATATATTGATAAATAATTATTTACGGTCTATTTTGTTTTGTTAACTTAAGTTATGATTCTATACTTTTACATTTGCAAAATGAATGTTTGAACCTTAAAAATAAAAAATATGAATTTTGAAATCGACAATAGAAATATTGAAACATCATTCAATAGAATTGCAACAGAGTTAATGAATAATTGGATACTTAAGGCAGGTGATAAATCATATCGAATATGTGAGCTTGAGTTCTATTGTAAAAGTGAGAACAATCAAGATCCATATATACACAGACATGACTTACAATATAAAATGGAAAAATGGTATTTTCATGGTTCAGGTCTTGATTTGACCTTCGGTTGTAAGGATTTTCCAAGAAGTATATTAATTCGCGCAATTTATAATCTTGATGATGAAAATTATATTTATGGACCATTAAATACAGCCACTGAGTTGTTAGGCAATCTCCCGGGGATTTATGGCGGAGATTTTTCTTTACGATTAGAACCGGATCTTAAGGGTAAAATTAAAAGCGAAGAAAAAATAAAACCTATTAAAGCTCCTCGTGTTGGTTTAAAAGCGGAAAAAGATTTAAATGGGATTTTCTTTCAACAGAATTATCGTTTTTTTGTAATGCCGGGAGAAAAACATATAGGTAAAGAAGCTGCTATAAAGAATTCAAAATTAAGTGATACAGAGATAAAAGAAATTCTTGGTTATACTTTAAATTGATAATTACAAATAGAGACACAAAAACCATTTATTTTTCGGAAAAGCTAAAATAGCGATTTCCGAAAACTGCAAATCTAATTGTCGGTATGCTTGATTTATTAGGTGTAGAACTTTAAAGTTTAAAATATGAAAATCGATCTTTTCAGAAACAAAGAAATACAAGAGGGAGAAAATCCGTATGAAAGAAAAATCATTTCAAATGAGGTTTATGATTATGTATTGTCTCATATCGAATTTGATTTAACTTTGAAAACCTGGATATATATTGATAAGATATTCTATGAGATATGGAATTCTAAGATTGGTTTGGGCGGTAGTTTCTATTGGGATGAAATTCAAGAAGAAGTATTGTTGGAGTTTAAAAAACACAAAATATTACTGCCTGACAATGATGTAAAAACTGTTGTGTATTTGATTCTAGAATACATAGAACAGATAGGTGGGTTAATAGAATAATTATTTATTTGCGTTAGTTTGTGATTCATGACATATAACACCACCGTTCATACATGATTTTATCGTGTGGCAGAATAAGTAAAGAAGAATAAAACTAAAATTGTTTTGCCAATAATAGCTGTTTACTTTGCCACAGGATACAATCGTGCGGCAGCTCGGGAGAATAAGTGAAGAAGGGTAAAACAAAAATCGTTGAGTCAATAATAGCTTTTTTTTGCGACACGATACATTCGTTTAACAGGATATGGGTGGGAACAAAATGAATTGTAATGAATTAAACAACCTATGAAAAAGATATTTATTTTAATATTGTTACTTTCAAGTTTAAATTGTTTTGGTCAAACAATGCAACATGTGTTACCTAATCGTGCAGTCTTTCAATATTCAGCACGGGATACCACAGCTATGTATGGTTATAAATATGATTGGAATCTGGGACGAGTGTCATATATGATCAATTGGGTTCGTGAAAAAAAAGAAGGTAAATTAGATTCAATCTTTATGCATCAATTAGATAGTATTTATCGTAAATTACAATTGTGGTATGATCACAATGTTAATTTTGCATTGATGGATAATCAGATCAATAAAATTGACCAGGAGATTAGAGATGCATGCTCAAAGGACAATGAAAGATCTCATTCGCCCGATTATTATGCTTCCTTCATCATTGCTAAGAGTCCAACGGAAGCCGGGTGTTATATTCGGTCAGGATTGAAGAGCTGGAAAGAAAAGAAACTTGAAGATGCTTATTCTGATATTAAAAGTGCGATTGAAATTGATTCAACAAATGCAGATTTTTTCATTTACAAGGCATCATTAGAAATAGAACTTTACCAGGATAACCTTCATGCTATTGTGTCTTTATCAAAAGCCATTGACTTAAAAAATTCGCTTAACGATCCGTATTTTAAAAGGGCAATCACCTATTCAAAATTAAAACAATTTCAATATGCACTTAAAGATATGAATACTTATTTAAGTCTTTACCCGGGGGATATTTATGCTTTGATTGAAAGATCAACTTTACTTTCTCAAACGGGTGATCATTTGGGAGCAATGATTGATTGTGAATTGGTTGAGAAGTCAATCACAGAGGGAAACAATTATTCGGTTTTTGATGTATCATACCTTTATAACAACATAGCCTGGGTTTATTTTCTTGAAAAGGATTACAACAAATGTATTGAATTTGCAGATAAAGCGCTAAAAATAGACAATGAACATTCTAGTTTTTTTGATACCAGGGGATGCGGTTTTTATGGATTAGGCGAGTTCGAAAAATGCATTTCAGACCTGAATAAAGCAATAGAATTGGACCCAAAAAGTAAAAATTCGTATTATTACAGGGGTCTTGCTTACAATAAAACGAATAAAACAGAGATGGCTTGCCAGGATTTTAGGATGGCATACAAATTGGGTGAAGAAAAAGCTTTAGAAGCAATTCGATCGTATTGTCCCCAAACAGAAAAATAAAATTAATTCCCCAGTCCGACACGATTGTAACCTGCGGGAGAAGTTAAGAAGAGTAATACAAAAATCGTTGAGTCAAGAATAGCAGTTTGCTTTGACACACAATACTATGATGCGGAAGCATTGGATAGATATGATTTAACAACACTTACTTAAAAAGGAAAAAACGGTATGAAGTCATCAGAAATCAAATCTCTTTTTGAACAGTTTGAGCAAAGTGCATCCGAATATGACGGTATAGAATGCTGGAGTGCCCGGGAGTTACAAAAATTATTGGGGTATTCAAAATGGGAGAACTTCTCAAAAGTAATAGATAAAGCCAAGGCATCATGTAATAATGCGGGACAGAATATTGCCGACCATTTTCCTGACGTCAGGAAGATGGTTCAAATAGGTTCAGGTGCTGAAAAAGAGATAGATGACATTATTTTAACCCGTTATGCATGTTACCTGGTAGCACAAAACGGGGATTCCCGAAAGGAACAAATTGCTTTTGCACAGACTTATTTTGCCATACAAACACGCCGGGCTGAAATAGTTGAGTTAAGATTATTAGAATCCGAACGCGTCAAGGCACGTGCTAAATTACAAGAAACAGAAAAGAAATTATCGGGAGTTTTATTCGAACGTGGAGTGAATGATAAAGGATTTGCCATTATTCGTTCCAAAGGTGATCAGGCTCTATTTCGATTAAACACAGCACAATTAAAACGTAGAATAGGAGTTCCCGAGAACCGTCCGGTAGCAGATTTCTTACCCACCCTCAGTATCAAAGCGAAAGACTTTGCAGCGGAAATGACCAGTGTCAATGTACAATCAAAAAACCTGAATGATACACCAATGATTGAAAAAGAACATGTAGATAATAATTTAGCTGTCAGAAAAATGTTGTTGGACAGAGGAATTGTTCCGGAGAACTTGCCTGCTTCGGAAGATGTAAAAAAAGTAGAAAGAAGATTGAAAAGTGAGGAGAAAAAAGCGTTGAGAAATAAAAAACAATGAATGTGATTTCCTTTAAGAGGGCAGGGTTCAGGCCCCAGAAAAGAGATTTGGGAAATTCCGGAAACAGTATTTAAGGAATCTATTATCAACAGTCTTTCTCATCGTGATTATTATGATAAAGGTGCAACAATTCTCGTTGAGTTGTATGATGACTGGGTTGAAATCAGCAATCCGGGAGGGTTGATGAGTGCTATTAAACCTGCAGATTTTGGAAAAAGGAGTCATTCGGGATATCCACTTATCTTTGGACTTTTTGCCAGAATGCAATTAGTTGAACAAATGGGCTCAGGAATTATGCGGATGAATGATTTGATGGACGAAGTCGGGTTACCGCTACCTGAATTTACTACAGAATGTTTACAATTAAACTTCAGAGGGGGCCTGAAACTGTGGAAGAAACTTTGAAAGAAACTGTGTAAGTAACTATATTAACCCATGAGTGTCCACTAAAATAAATTAAGCAATAACTTTTTTAAAATTGGGTCAAAACTTGTTTTTTCAATAATCACAAAAGACTCATTATCTGAATAATAAATTTTCGAAATATTTATAATTTTCAATAAAGGGTAATAGTTGTTGTTTTAATTGCAATTATATCAAAAATAAAAAATCAAGTCGACACGCATTAAAAATAGCTGCATAATCATTATCAATAAGGGTTTCAGAGAAAAGTTATTGAATTTAAGTAGACACTCATGATATTAACCATGATAAAAGCTAATCCTAAAGTTACAGCAAAAGAAATGATAAATGCAACAGGTCTTTCACGAAGAAGGGTTCGATTATCATTTGACAAAATTGAAAGAATCAGGCAAAATAATAAGAATCGGATCAACTAAAGCTGGTGATTGGAAAGTGAATTGAAATTCTTGACAAAAGTAAATTGAAATTTTCATTTTTCATGATTATGAAATTCTATTGATTTTCAAGGTACTTTCATAAAGGGATGATTCATTAGAAAGCAATACTTTATATAGCCGGATAGCTGACTTGATAGAACATGCCCGACAAAAAGTAACTTCGGTAGTAAATCTTACAATGGTACATACCTATTTTGAAGTAGGTCGTATGATAGTGGAAGATGAGCAACAGGGAAAGGAACGAGCGGAATATGGAAAAAAAGTCCTAAAAAACTTATCGGTTCAATTAACCGATAAGTTTGGAAAAGAATTTTCAGTTGAAAATTTGGATAAAATGCGGTTTTTTACGATTCGGGATGTGCAGGTTATGTTAGACAGTCATTTGGCTGAAATGTACGGGGTGGATACTAAAGTTCTCCATCAGGCTGTCAAACGTAATGTTGAAAGGTTTCCCGAATCCTTTCGTTTTCAATTAACAGAAGTTGAATTTTCCAACTTGAGGTCACAAATTGTGACCTCAAATGTCTTGAGGTTCCAATATGACACCTCAAGTTCGGAACATGGTGGAAGACGTTATCTACCTTATGTATTTACCGAGCAAGGTGTTGCTATGCTTTCAGCCATACTTAAGAGTGAATTTGCCGTGCAGGTTAGCATACGGATCATGACAGCTTTTGTAGAAATGCGGAAACTAATGAGTACTTACTCGGGCTTGTTTCAACGATTGAGTGATGTTGAAAAGAAACAATTGCTCACTGATGAAAAATTTGAACAGGTTTTTAAAGCTTTGGAGAAAAGAGATAAAATTCAGGAGAATGGAATCTTTTATGATGGACAGATTTTTGATGCATATGTGTTTGTTGCTGAGATCATACGACAAGCAACGAATTCAATTGTGCTGATTGATAACTACATTGATGAAACGGTTTTTACTCTTTTTACAAAAAGAAAAAAAGGAGTAACTGTGATTTTTTATACTAAGACCATTACGAAACAACTGCTTTTGGATGCTCAGAAAAACAATGCACAATATGATGTTATTGAAATCAAAGAATTTAACCAATCGTATGACCGTTTTCTGATTATCGACAACAGGGATATTTATCACTTTGGGGCTTCGCTCAAAGACCTTGGGAAAAAATGGTTTGCCTTCTCTAAATTCGATAAAGGAGCAGTTGAAATGTTGGTTAAATTAGGAAATATGTAGTAAATATTTTGGTTTTTTTATTATTTTTGCATATTGATAATTGTGAATTTCCGGTGAATCGGATAGTTCATGATGAAAAACCAGGAAATGTAGAATAAACCAGGTATATTTTAAAACGGTTTTTAAATAAAGTGAAAAATAAAATGGTTAACAATCAATAGAAACTATAAATAAAAGAATTGTAAAACTACCTTTTTTATCAATTACAGGTTACATATTTGCATATCAGTAGACTCAGGGCTTGAGGATTAATTAATACAAAAATACATTGGAATTTTACCATTACGATAGCGATGGATCGATGCTATCACATTATAACTTCAAATAAATCAATTAACAGTAAATTATTAAAATGAGAAAAAAAATTACTTTTGGTGCGTTAGCACTTTCAATCATGTTGACAGGTTGTGCCACCATTATTTCCGGGTCACAACAAACTGTCAGATTTGTGAGCAATCCTCCTGCTGCTACAATTTTTGTTGATGCTGTTGAAGTTGGCAAAACGCCTCTTGAAATGAAAGTCACAAGAAATCGGGAACACATGGTTAAGTTTGAGTTGGATGGATACCAACTTTATCAAACCAGATTAACCCAAAAATTCAACGGCTGGTGTTTCGGGAATATACTCATTGGTGGTCTAATCGGCATAGTAGTGGATGTATCTACCGGAGCTATGTATACTCTTTCGCCAAGTGTCATCAATGCTGACATGAGTAACGGTACAATTGCTGATAACCCTGCGGTAATTGAACAGAAAACAACCACGAAGGTTGAAAATACAACTGGTCAGTTGAATGTGGGTGATCAGGTTAAGTTCTATAGCTATCGTATGAACAGTACCCTAAACGGAGTAGTTAAAGGAATAAACGGTGAAACCATTTTGATTGAATATGAATCATTTGGTAAAATGAAAACAATTGAAATCAGCAAAACTGACATCAAAAGAATATAGTCTTTTGCCTTTTTCGTTTCAGCGTAACGAAGAAGTATTTGGTACGGAAATAAAATAAACCCCGAAAAATCGGGATTTTCCATTTCTAACTTGAATAATAAACAGATGATTGAAATAAATGATTGAAGTTTTCATCCGGGGTTATGACTTCATGGAGAAACCGGTTTATAAACCTGATATGCGAAAATATATTTTATTGATTCTATTTATAAGTTCTTTTACAATTGGTCATAGCCAACTTGTAAAAGGAATTGTACTGGATGAAAAGACTAAAACCTCCATTCCGTTTGCATCGGTTTATTTTAATGGAACATTTGCCGGTACTAAATGTGATATGAAAGGAAACTTTGAACTTGACCGGTCTGAACATATGTCCATGCCATTGGTAATAAGTGCCATAGGGTATTATTCTTTTGTATTGAAAGATTTTTCATCTACCCGCCCAATGGTGATTTATTTGAAACCCAAGGAGTATGAAATAAAAGAAACAGTCGTAAAATCAAAATCCCTCATTGCATTAAGAATGAAAGCAATGAAGTTGTTTAAAAAAGAATTTCTGGGTCTTTCGAAAAATTCATTGAAATGTAAAATAATGAATGAAAAGGATATCACATTTAATTATTTTGCTGATAAAGATACCCTGAAAGCATTTACTTCGAAGCCTTTATTGATTGAGAATGGTTCATTGGGCTATAAGGTCACCTATTACCTCGATAAGTTTGAATATTACAGAAAGACTGGCGGTATTCTTTTAAGCGGTAATATAGCCTTTAAAGAGAATGAAGCAAACGGTGACAATCAAAAAGAGTATGCTGAAAAAAGAAAAGATACTTATATGGGTTCGCGTATGCATTTTTTCAGGTCACTCTCGTTGAATGATTCTATTGTGGAAGGATTTACGGTCTCAACACCTGTCAGATTCCTTAAACTGTATGACATTGTTGTTATTGATCCCAAAGAAAACAGATATTTAAGTTATCCGGAAGGATTTACTGTAAACAGTACTGCAGGATCAAGTGTTGTCACTGTACTGAAAAAGTATGTATTCTTTGATAAAAACGGTTATTTTGATGGATCCGGGTTAAACTGGTCGGGTTATATGGGTGATCAACGGGTAGCCGACTGGTTACCCTATGAATATACATTGAAAATTATGCCATGAAGTGAGCTAAATATTATAACTTCCGCAAAATTAAGAATTTATGTTTGACGAATTAAGAAAATACAGAAAAAACGGACATTTCTTTTTAAAAAAAGGGAATAGCTTAGTGGAGGTGGGTAAAAAAGTACCCGATCTTCCGGGAGTATACTATATTGTCCGGTTGGCAAATGGGAAGGTAGACCTGGTGTATATTGGCAAATCAGGGATCAAGACACGATACGTGAATAAAAATAAATCACAGCTTAAACAATCCATTTTCGACCAACAGGAACTTCTGGATATGAAAATGTCAGAAACAAATATTGATGGGTTGGATATTTACTGGTTTGTGACGTTTGATAAAGATCATCATGATTTGCCTGATTATTTACTGGGGCTGATTATTCAAACGTATTTTGATGTGTATGGGAGATTGCCGGAATGGAATTAATGTGATTGAAATAAGACATCCTTCTTTCATAATATCCTTTTAATGAAACAAATTTAACCGCATAGAGACGATAAGATACCATAGAAATATTTAAATATTCAATATTCAAAAGTATATACATTATTTTTAGCATTGGAGAAACCCCCCTCAACTCCAGTGCTAAAACTTATTTGCTTATTATAAAAACAAATAGAGTTTCAACTTTTGGAGTAGATGGGTAGATCAATTCTGATTGATCCGGTGATTGAACACTTAAAAATGGTCCGTTTAAATCTGTATTTAACAAAAAAGCATTTACCTTTGAATGTTTGTAACAACAATGTAATCTAAATTATATGCAGCTAACTGGTTCATAATGTTTTGAATATGGTTCTATGTTGGTATGAATTGTCTCAAGGTGAAATTTTAGTGTCAACTTCTTCTACCGTGAATCGTTATACAATCAGTAAGAAAAAGTATAAAAATGAATGCAACGAAATGAAAGAATCCTTTTGGAAATTAATTTTTAAAAAGCAGGGAGGAACATTTACATGATAACAGATAAAGAAACAAACACGGTTTATTTTTCGGAAAAGCTTCAGGAGCAGTCGCCTGAAATTGCAAAACAGATTGCAGACACATTAGGACTGTTAGGTTCGAAACCCGTATTTTTGAAAGGTACGAAAGATATCTGGGCCAGGGATTATATGCCTGTACAGGTTGATACCCGGAAATTTATCCAGTACACTTTTTATCCGGACTACCTGTTAAAGCTAGAAGACATAAAATCGGACCCGGACACCATTTGTGCTGATCTGAACCTGAATGCGCTCAGGTCGGATATAGTGCTTGATGGTGGTAATGTAGTTAAATCGGCCAATTGTGTGATTATGACCGATAAAATAATTCTTGAGAACAAACTGAAATACAACAAAGAGCAATTACTGGTAAAACTCAGGGAGCTGTTTGAAGTGGATAAGATCGTATTCATTCCCTGGGATCGTGGTGAAAGGTATGGCCATGCCGACGGTATGGTTCGGTTTATTGATTCTGAAACAGTATTACTTCAGGGATATTATCGTACCCGCAAAGATTTGTTTGAAGATGGGTTTATAGAGCAATTGCTGGGATCTTTAAAGGAAAATCATCTGAAATATGAATTTTTGGATGTCGATTATACCGAAAAGATAAATTCCAAGTTTGCGTATCTGAATTATTTACAGACAAAGGATTTTATTCTGTTACCATCATTGGGCATCGACAAGGATGATGAAAAACTGAAAGACGAAATTAGTAAATATTTCCCGGGGTATGGTAACCGGATACGAAAAATCAAAATGAATTCCATTATCAGCCGGGGTGGTGCTTTAAATTGCATCTCCTGGACGATCAAAGAATGATTGGATAAAAAATAATAGGGCATTTCAAAAGTCACATCCCCTTTAGGGGCTTGGGGCACTTAATTTCATAAGTAAGCCTCTTATTCCGCCAGTGGAACCAAAAATGATATGAAACAAATTGCAATATAAGAAAAAGATATTCTGCCACAAAGTCACAAAGACTCTAAGGTTCACTAAGATTAAAATACTGAATTTCTCACCTTTGTGTATCTTTGTGTCTTAGTGCCTTCGTGGCAAGGGGGAATTAGTTTCATAAGAGATGTATTTATAAACCAATAGAATGAAATTAATAATGCACATTAATTCTCTAATCGGTAAAACCTCGTTTTGATTAAATCACTTAGATTTGCAAACATGAATTCGAACCATCACGACATTAAGACCTACACATTTACGGAAAATTCAATGAATTATCCGGGTTTTTCGTTGAAACGGATGGAGGATATTTACAGGAATACCACAGGAGAGGCTGACAGTCCGCACCGGCATGATTATTATACCATTATTTTTATTGAAAAGGGTGAAGGGGTACATTATGTGGATTTCACCGAATACAAGATCGAGTACCACACCATCTATTTTATTCAGCCCGGGCAGATGCATCAGCTGGTTCTGACGGTTGAACCGGTGGGGTGGGTGATAAGCTTTACTGAAGAATTCCTGATTACTAATTCCATTCCCGAAAAGCTGGTCAATGACATTTATCTGTTCAATGATTACGGCGAGTCGCCACCATTAACAATCGATCAGAATGATTTGCCGGTATACCAAAACCTGATCGGTCAATTGATGCACTTCTCAGGTTCACTTGAAAAGTATACACAGGAAGCAATAGGTTCGCTGATAAAGCTTTTCCTGATCCAGAGCAATAATCTCTGTGGCCTTCGTAAGAGTAACAATACACAACTGATCGAATCGGGCAACCGCATTCTGAGTACCTTCAACCAGTTATTGACTAAAAATTATGCCTCGTGGCACCTTGTTTCGGTGTATGCCGGTGAAATGGCTGTGACAAGCGATTACCTGAACAAAACAATTAAAAACCTGACAGGTAAAACGACCAAAGAACATATCCAGGGCAAGCTGATCACGGAAGCAAAACGTTCGCTGCTTTTTTCCAACATTAGTAACAAAGAGCTGGCATTTGAGTTGGGCTTTGAAGAACCGTCTCATTTTAATAACTTCTTTAAGAAGTGTACCGGACAGACACCCTCCGGATTTCGTATTTCTTCACGCAAGCACTGATTTTTGCACTTATTCGCCTGATTTCAATACTTCAGACTGTGTTTGTCGCAGTACCTTTGTTGCAACAAGTTGGAAGTGTTTTCCAACCTAAAAACAACAAAACATGAAAACAATATTGCATACATCAGCATCAAGGGGTCATTCCAATCATGGATGGCTCGATTCGCACCATACATTTAGCTTTGCAAACTATTATGACCCTGAAAGGGTTCACTTTGGGGCATTGCGTGTTCTGAATGACGACAAGGTTGCAGCAGGAGAGGGCTTTGGTACTCATCCGCACGACAACATGGAAATCATATCCATCCCGCTATTCGGGGACCTGGAACATAAAGACAGCATGGGCAATCACGGTACTATCACCACGGGTGAAATACAGGTGATGAGTGCCGGTACGGGCATTTTCCACAGCGAATTCAATAAGAACAAGGACAAGGAAGTGCAATTCCTACAAATATGGATCCTTCCAAACAAGAAAAGTGTCACCCCGCGTTACGATCAGATTTCAATCACCGACCTGGCACAACCTAACGAGTTAAGCCAGATACTGTCACCGAATCCAAATGACCAGGGTGTCTGGATCCACCAGCAATCATGGTTCCATATAGGCGAAATCTCTGAAGGCTGGAAAGGAAAGTATCAGTTGAAATCAGAGAAGAACGGAGTATACTTCTTTGTTATCGAAGGAAAAGTGAACGTTGCCGGACAAGACCTGAACCGCCGGGATGGATTGGGTGTGAGTGAAACAACTGAAATCGACATTACTGCCGGCAGCGACGCACGATTGCTGGTGATTGAAGTGCCGATGGAGGTTTGAAGAGTTAGAACGGATTGAGGAATGAGTAGGTAGTAGGTAGTGGGTAGTAGGTAAAAGGTAAGGAGTGAGGAATGAGGAATGAGGAATGAGGAATGAGTAGTAAGATAGTCAATGCGTCTGATAGTCAACCGGTTTTACTGAAAAAAGGTTTTATTCTTTTAAAATCTTATTCTCAGGTACAAAAAAACAAAACCTTATATCAACCATAAACATTTTACTACACCACTAATTACTAATGCGTTAACTACCCACTACCCACTACCTACTACCTACTACCCACTACTCACTACCTACTACTCACTTACTTCTTTAAACGCGCTTTCGCTTCATTCTCAGCCAGTCGGGTCATGACGATACGTGTTATCAGGTCGTTGGGAATGGGCTTTTCGGGTGTAAAACGGATCGTTCCGGTAGAGGTATCAAAGTCTTTTATTTCATCCTGAAAATCATTGAGCAGTGTGGAACTCATCACAAAAAAGGAGCAATGATTTTTAGTGGCACCAAATCCCACCAACATTCCTTTGTATTTATAGGTTGGAACCCTGTAACTGATGGTCTCTTCAGCGTCAGGGACCAGAAACTGAATGATTTGCCTGATGTTTTCAAGGGCCTGGAAAACATCATCGGGTAACATGCTTAAATACTCATCTACGGTATTCACTTTCTGATTAACTTGTTGCATACTGATGTGGATTTATTATTTATAGTCTATGAATTTATCCTACTTATCTTTCTTTCTCCTTACCTCTTACCTTTTACTCCTTACCGATAGTAATCTTCAGAAATATATGTCAATTAAAAACACATAGTTGCACTCAGTATTTCAGTTGTTCACAAAGAGAAACTGAAATGTAGATTACCTGATGACTACAACCTCATTCAGATAAAATTTCTTTGTGCAACTATGTGTCAATTCTATAAGGTTCGTTTAAGAAGTAATCCCGGATATATTATTTAAAATTTTCCTGCATGCTGATTTCTCTCCAGAAATGAGTATCCGTGTGACTACTGAGTTGAAGAAATATAAATGCAATTTTACCATTACTTATAATTTAGTGAAGTAAGCTTTCGGTCATAGTATTAAATCGGGTAATAATGCTAAAAAAACCTTTTTCTATAAAACAAATAATGATTTGGAAAGGTTTAAAATTTTTGGGTGCAGGATATAAATTAAACTATAACGTGCATGGTTTTAAGATTTAAGTACACATTGAAATGTTAATTGAAGCATATATTCAATATGCAACAGGATCCGTCACAATTATTCCAGCAAACAATAATCTGGTATTATTTTTGTTTAACCTGTAAATAATATATCCAGAAAACTGAAATCCCGGGTAGGTTTATGGTTAGGTTGTTAGAATATAAATAATAGTATGACAGATGGTTAAGCTGAGTAATACTGGATAAAATATCTGCAGAAATGTCACCTGATTAGCTCAAAATGTGTGAATGTTGTAACTTTTATCATTAATTGTGTAATTCATTCATACATTAAAGGCCTCACCTTTGTCAAGCGAAAAGTAATAGAAATTTTAAAAGAAAACAAAATGAAAACTGTAAAAATAATTGCCTTAGGAATGATACTTTTTCTTGCAAGTTCGATGCAGGGCCAGGTATCGGTTCGGTTAAATGTTGGCACTCCTCCTCAATGGGGACCGGCCAATTATGATGATGCCCGATATTATTACCTGCCGGACATTGAAAGTTATTATGATGTGCCAAATTCGATGTTTATTTATTATTCGGGTAACCGTTGGATTCATAGCCGTTATTTGCCGGGACGTTACAGGAATTATGACCTGTACGGAGGTTATAAAGTAGTGATGAATGATTATCGTGGTAACCGGCCTTATGAACATTTCAGGGAATACCGGACCCGATATGCCAGGGGTTATCGCGGACATGAACAACGAAATATTGGCAGTCGTTACGGAGATCGCGGAAGAGGGCATGAAGGTGTTCAATCCTACAGGGGTGGAAACCGTGAAAATTTCAGGGGACCACAACGAAATAACAGGGGACCGGTACGTGTAAATGAGCGGGTTCAGGGTCGTGGTAATGACAGGGGTCATAACCAGGGTAATGATAACCGGGGACAAGGAAGAGGCCAGCGAGATGGTAGACATGATTGATGAATCATAAAAAGAATCAGCGTGTTTTGAGAAGATAATTTAATAACTTAAACAAATAAAAAAACAAAAAAATGAAAACATTAAAATTATTCGTATTTGGAATGATGCTTTTGCTTGCCGGTTCGGTGCAAGGCCAGTTATCAGTCAGAGTGAATATTGGTACGCCTCCTGCCTGGGGACCTGCCGGTTATAATAATGCACGTTATTATTATTTGCCCGATGTAGAAAGTTATTATGACGTTCGAAATTCGATGTTTATTTATTATTCGGGAAACAGATGGATACATAGTAAATATTTACCCGGACGTTATAGAAATTATGACTTGTATGGTGGTTACAAAGTAGTTATGAACGATTATCGCGGTGAAAGGCCTTATGATAATTTCAGAGAATACCGCACAAAATATGCCAGAGGTTATCGTGGACATGCGCAACGGAATATAGGTGTACGGCGTGATAACAGGGTGCAAAGTCATGAAGTGGTTCGCACAAACCGTGTGGTAGTCCGGGGCAATGACAGGGGTCCGGTCCGTATCGAAAACAAACATGATGAACGTGGAAACGACAAAGGGCATAATCAGGCTCAGAAACGTGATAACAATGACAATAAAAAAGATGGTCATGATAACGGGAACAGAAGATAGTTTCCGGAACATGCAACATACAGGTTCTAAAATAAATTTACAAAAAATAAAAAAATGAAAGCATTCACATTAGCAGTCGCATTGGTCCTAATTACATTAGGTACAGATTTATCCGCACAAAGGCATGAAAGAATTTCAAGTTATAATGATTATGGACATACATTGAATCTTGGAATAGGAGTCGGTGGATATTACGGATATTATGGGTACATAGGTCATACATTACCCGTTATTGATATCAACTATGAATTTGCAGTGGCCAGGAATTTTACGTTAGCTCCATTCCTGACTTTTTATACCTATTCAGATCCTAATTACACAACCTATGTAACACCAATTGGCGTGAAAGGAACTCTGTATCTGGATCAATTACTTCATGCCGGTTCACACTGGAACTTTTATGTAGCCGGTTCATTAGGATTAGCAATTGAAAGTACCACCTGGAATGATAATTATTATGGTGACAGAACCTATTATACGTCAACAAATCCGTTATACCTGGATTTTCACGTTGGTACAGAATATCGTTTTACCAGAAATGTCGGTGCATTTGTTGATCTTTCAACAGGAGTTTCAACGATTGGTATTGCCATTCATTAAATTGAAAATAATACAATCAACAGAAAAGAGCAAACCTGAATATGTAAAAATTCAGGTTATACCCAATAACTTTCATGTATCCCGAAAACGGGATATATGAAAGTTCATAAAAAAAGTGCAAATAGATTGATTCTATCCAGTTAAAAGGATAAATCAGTATTTTGGAAAAACAATTCTATTCGAACCGTTTGCACACAATCTTGAAGGATTACTAAAAATAAGGATAGTCCGGGATAATATACCGGTTAGTTTATTTTTAGCATCAATTATTCTTCAAATCTGACTGAATTATTATTTTTATTGAAATAGATTTTATTAAAAATGTCCTGACTAAAAGAGAAAGGATATTTAGTAAAAAGATTATTTTTAAGGCATTTTATCATTGTATAAATTGATAGAGATCATCTCAAAATCAACCCAAGAATGGTTCTCTTTGTAATAAAAATAGCTTTGCACATTTCATTATATATATAAATATCATGTCGAAAGAAAAAGAAACGAAAGAAAAATCAGACAAAAAAGCGCCTGCTAAGAATCTGAAAGAAAAACGGGCAGAAAAAGCTGCCAAAAGGATGGAAAAAGGAAAATCAGAAATTTTGTAATTCCCTTCTATCAACATCTATTGTCAATCATTATTATTATTATTATTATTAAATCGATATCTTTCACTGAAATAATCAGATTGTGAGACGAAATAAGTAAGATTTATTTTAAAGACAATGATCAAAAATAAGATAACCCTTCCTACGAGTCAACAGACAAAATAGCAGGGTTATTTTTTTATATTTTTGACAGGATAAGATATGATCCTTCAAGCCCACGTTTATCGCAATCAGGGGAGCAAGTGTAACCACCTATTTCAATCAGTTGGCCTGTTGCCGGTATACAGGCTGTCAATGTGTGAATTAGAATAATAAGAACAGCAATTGTATAACTTGTAGCTTTTCAAATACCCTATCTTTGTAGTCCTTAGAAAGCAGAAATCCAGCCAAAGAAATCTGAAATATTAAAGGCCTGAATATTCCATTTGAAAAATTGAATCTCTCTACAATCCATCATCTAATACGAATCAACATGAAAAACTTAGAAACAGTAAAATCAAAATTTCTTTTTCTGGCTGATGTCAGGGATTATCTTTCCACTTCAATGATTATTAAAAATAATCATAATAAATCGAACGATTCAGAACATGAAATGTTATTTGATAAATCCATTAGTACGAGTGAAAAAAACAAACCATTTGATCTATTTGCACATATACTCGAAGGATAGAAGAGAAGTACAATTGAGTAAAAGTGTCAGATCCTATAAATCATTTAAAACAAAGTTATAGTTCTTCTGATCACTTTTTTTATTATCATATATTTTTTCGATGAAGATATTCATCCTTCCATATCCTTCCTGACTGGTTATCCTGATTGGTTTATTGATTTTATGTTCACGCTGATTTTATGTAGGAATGGATCATATAGTTGAATCCATATGATCCTCAAATTATATAAATTTATTTAAAATAGCATTCAGATTAAATAAACGCTTAAACGTACTTTTGTTTTAGTAAAAAAAGGAAATAAGTACTGTTTCGGGATTTTCAATTACCGGCAAAATTGTTGTCTTTGAATCCGTGAATGTGTGAATTGTATAAATCTTTACAAAAATTATGTAACTGGCAAATCTAACTAAATAAGTAATTTTGTATTATTCAAATAAGTATAATTAAAACAACAACATTATGAGCACAGTAAAAGTAGTATTAGGTGTAGTGGCTGGAGCCGCAGTTGGCGCATTGGCAGGTATTTTATTTGCACCGGCAAAAGGTACGGTTACACGCCGTACAATTTACAGGAAAAGCGGACACGAAGTAGATGCATTGAAAGATAAATTCAGTGATTTTGTGGATAGCATTACCGAAAAATTTGAAAAGACCAAAGACGAAGTAACTAACCTTGTTGAAGAAGTTAAAGTCAAAGTTGACGAAGTGGAAAAAGACCAGAAAACTACTAAAAAATAAGTAGTGGAAAGGAATTCTGCAACATTAAGTCTGCTTCGGAAAGTAAATCAAAAATGATTCGTCCTGCCTTAGGAATTTCGGAGTAGACTTAGTTTGTAGTTTATTTACAGACTGAGCATTTTTATACCAGATTTGAGAATTGACCATATTTATAACATATGCATTATTATGGAAGACAACACCCGATTAATAGAATCATTGCTCGAACGGACCGTTGAATATGGTAAAACCAATTATGAATTAGTCAGGCTGAAAGTGGTCGACAAAACCTCGAATGGCATTTCAACATTCATTCCGAATACATTAACTCTGTTGATTTTAAGTACTGTAATCTTGTTTTTAAATTTAGGAATGGCATTATGGCTCAGTAAAATCTTTGGTGAATTATATTATGGATTCCTACTGGTTGCTGCTTTTTATGGATTTATTGCCTTTGTGTATTATTTTTTTATGCGGAAATGGTTTAAAAGAAGATTGTATGATTATTTCATTCGTCAACTATTAAAATAACAACCAAAAAAAGTGATACAGAGAAATAGTTTTAAAAAAAAACTGGTTATAAAAATCATAATTTTAATTATTCCTCTACAATTCAACAGTAACAGACATACAAGAAAGTCATCAAATAAAGAATAAATTAATATGGAAAATATAACCTGTGCCGCTGATTTGAAATTAGCCATTCAAAATTTAGAATTTGAACGGGAAGTTCAGGGTCAATTACTGAGGGATCATTTCTTTATCACTTTTGAGAGCTTGAAACCAGTTAACCTGATAAAGAATACATTGCATGAAATAACCTCATCACCTTATTTGATCGATAATATGTTGGGTGCCATCATGGGCATAGTAAGCGGTTATATTTCCAGAAAAATTGCAGTAGGTACTTCACATAGCATGGTTCGAAAGATTGCAGGTTCAATTTTACAGTTTGGTGTTACAAATTTTGTAGCACAACACCCGGATATTTTAAAGAATATTGGAAATTTTGTCATGAATATGTTTCAACATAAAAATGGAACTCAATATGAGGAGTCATGATTGAGAATAATTCCATATTGCCTTTTTATACAAAGGCCGGCATTTTCTTTGTTGGTGTAGTTGCCCTGTTAGCCATATTATATGTTGCGCAGGGCATTATTGTACCCGTTATTTTTGCTTTTATTATTGCCATATTACTTCATCCGGTTGTTCAGTTTTTAGTCCGGTTGAGGATAAACAGATTAATAGCCATTATTATAACCCTTCTTCTGACAGTTGTGGTAATTATCGCATTTGGAGTTTTAATATATAGTCAGGTAGTCAGTTTTAGTGATTCATGGCCCATTTTTGTCGATAAATTTACAGTGATCCTGAATCAAACCATTAGCTCTGCATCACAATATTTAAATATACGACCTTCTATTGTTCATGCCTGGATTACAAAGTCGCAGCATGAACTTATCAATATAAACAGTACTCTGATCGGAGAGACAATTCTGACTGTGGGAAGTAGTCTTGCCACCTTATTTTTGGTTCCGGTATATGTATTTGTCATTTTATTGTATGAGCCACTCCTGATTGAATTTATACACCGGTTGTTTAAAAAGATTCATCAAACCCGGGTAAACGAGATGGTAGTACAAACAAAATCAGTGATTCAACATTATTTGTTGGGTTTAATTATTGAAGGTATTATTGTTGGGGCATTAAATGCCGTCGGTCTTTTATTACTTGGAATTCAATATGCCATTTTGCTGGGAGTTATTGGTGCTTTGCTGAATGTCATACCTTATATTGGAGGAATCATTGCCGTTGGATTGTTTATGATGGTAGCCATGGTTACCAAAACGAGTGCGTGGTTTGCTTTGTATGTTTTTGGAATCCATATCTTCATTCAAATGATTGACAATAATTATATTGTACCAAAAATAGTGGCCTCTAAAGTAAAAATTAATGCCCTTTTTTCAATCATAATTGTGCTGGTAGGAAATGAATTATGGGGGATTCCCGGCATGTTTTTGTCCATTCCGCTACTGGCAATTCTCAAAGTTGTATTTGACCATATTGAATCTTTAAAACCATGGGGCTACCTGCTAGGTGATACTATGCCCAAATTGATTAAAATAAGACCAGTTTTCAAAAAGAATTAAGAAAAATGATAGTCGTTAAAAAAGAAATCATACAGTCTTCAAAACTGAATTGGAATCTGAAAATACCAGTAAGATCAATCATGTACTGGTTATTGCAATTAATATATCAAAAACCAATAAATATGAAAACAAATATAATATCCAATCAAAAAGAGAAACAAACTAATCAGAAAGGCTTGTATGCCTATGAAAATAGTGGTTATCCCGAAATTATTGCAAAACAAAAAAAAGAAGTTGGGGATCATATTAAACTGGCAGAAATGCTGGTTATAACATCCTATCCTCCCAGGGAATGCGGAATAGCCACTTATTCTCAGGATTTAATTAAGGCCCTTAATAACAAATTCAGTCAATCGTTATCCATCAAAGTATGCGCCTTAAAAACAGCTGAACAGGATTATGTTTATCCTGAAGAAGTTAAATTTATTCTCGATACCTCCAAAGTAACATCTTATTTAAATTTAGCAAAAAAGATTAATGAGGACGATTTGATTCAACTCGTTTTAATACAACATGAGTTTGGTTTATATAAAGAACAGGAGATGGCATTTCTACAAATGTTATATGAATTATCCAAGCCGGTTGTATTGGTTTTTCATACTGTATTGCCAAAGCCGGATGCCCGTTTGAGAAACCAGGTGAGGAATATAATAGCAGCTTGCAAATCGGTTATTGTCATGACGAATACATCTGCCAGTCTTCTATTGAATGAGTATGGTGTTTCAAAACTAAAAATTTCAATTATTCCTCATGGTACTCATTTAGTAAAGCATTTAAATGAACATACCCTCAAGGAAAAATATAAACTGGCAGGACGTAAGGTTTTATCAACCTTTGGATTGTTAAGTTCCGGAAAGAGTCTGGAAACGACCATTGAAGCTTTACCAGCCATTGTGAAGAAAAATCCCGAAGTTGTATTCTTAATTATTGGAAAAACACATCCGGAAGTAGTGAAAAATGACGGAGAAGTGTACCGCAAAAGTCTGATTCAACGGGTTAAAGAGCTTGAACTGGAGAACCATGTGATTTTTATCAATAAATACCTGGAATTATCCGAATTATTGGAGTACTTACAATTAACTGACATTTATCTGTTTACTTCCAATGACCCGAATCAGGCAGTGAGTGGAACATTTGTCTATGCCATGAGTTGCGGTTGTCCTATCATCTCAACACCAATCCCACATGCACTGGAAGTATTGTCGAAGGATACCGGCATCATTTTCGAATTTAATGATTCAAAACAACTGGCTAAGGATGTAATCAAATTGCTTAATAATACGATATTGCGTAAAAGCATTGTTATCAATACCTTGCAAAAGATTGTATCGACTTCATGGGAAAATTCAGCTGTTTCACATGCCATGTTATTCCAGAAAACAAGTGGTGATACTATCAGGATACAGTATAATCTTCCGGCCATAAACCTGGATCATCTCCATGCCATGACAACAGAAACAGGCATCATTCAGTTTTCAAAAATCAATCAACCGGATATCAGTACAGGTTATACACTCGATGACAATGCCCGGGCACTTGTGGCAACCTGCATGAGTTTTAAACAGGAAGGATCGAAGAAAAGGATCGATGAAATACGAACATACCTTGAATTTATAAGGTACTGTCAACAACCTGAAGGAAATTTTTTGAATTATGTTGACCCGGATAAAAATTTTACATCACAAAATAAAAGCGTAAACCTGGATGATTCTAATGGAAGAGCAGTCTGGTCACTGGGCTATTTACTGTTATTAAAAGGATCGGTGCCAGCAGGCATTATTGATGAAACTGAAGTTATACTGGAAAAATCCATGAAGAATCTTGAAAAAATAGATTCTCCACGTTCCATGGCATTTATCATAAAAGGAATTTATTACAGGCAAAAAGTATTGCCTGCGATAGAAAATATAAATTTAATCAAAACTTTCGCCGACCGTCTGGTAAAGCTTTATCAACACGAAGCGACTGAGAAATGGGAATGGTTTGAAAGTTATCTGACATATGCTAACAGTATATTACCGGAAGCTATGTTATACACCTGGCTGATCACCAAAGATCCTGTTTATAAGGATATCGCCGTTACATCCTTTCATTTCCTGCTGGAACATACGTTTAATGAAAACGGCATAGAAGTTATTTCAAACAGAACATGGCTTCAAAAAGGAGAGGAAGCAGGACACTATGGTGAACAACCCATTGATGTAGCCTATACCATCATGACTTTAAGTAAATTTTATGATGTGTTAAAGCTTGAAGATTATCATGAGAAAATGATCATTGCCTTTAACTGGTTTTTAGGGAAAAACAGATTGCACCAGATTATCTATAATCCTTGCACCGGAGGGTGTTATGACGGACTGGAAGAAACACATGTCAACCTGAACCAGGGAGCCGAATCAACTGTAAGTTACCTTATGGCGCGATTAACAATAGAAAAGTATATAAAATGAACAGTAAAAAGTCAAAATCAATTGCCATCATAGTGGCGCACCCGGACGATGAAACATTGTGGGCAGGAGGTACGATTCTGAGTCATCCTTCCAATAAATGGTTTATCATTTGTCTTTGCCGTGCAAGTGATCCTGATCGTTCAGTACGTTTTCATGAAGCCCTGAAACTATACCATGCAGAAGGTGTCATGGGAGACCTTGATGATGGACCAACACAGGAACCACTAAACGAAAAAGAACTGGAAGATTATATCATCCGGTTACTTCCTGCAAGCCGGTTTGATCTGATTATAACCCATGATGCAAAAGGAGAATATACCAGGCATTTGCGGCATGAAGAAGTAAACAAGGCTGTGACATCACTCTGGCAAACCGGTAAGATACAGGCTACAGAACTATGGACATTTGCGTACGAAGATGGAAATAAAACGTATTTCCCCCGGGCAATTGATACTGCACCGGAATTTGAAAAATTACCGGAACATATCTGGCAGAATAAATATAAAATAATAACAGAGACTTACGGTTTTAACAAGGTTAGCTGGGAAGCGGAAACAACACCACTGGCAGAAGCATTCTGGCAATTTAAAGAACCCGAAGCAACAATAAAAAGCAAACATGAAAAAAGAAAAAGAATTGAACATATTCAAGGCTCCTAATTTGGATGCATTGAAATCAATGTATTATAAAAGTAAAGCCTACATAACTGATAAAATAAGCCTGGAAAATGAAACTACGCTTATTGTGGATGCATTTCGTCAGCTAAAAGATTCGGAAACAACAAAGAAAACAATCCGATATTTTGAAAATGAATTGAGTATTTTCAAGGCACCGAGCATTGAAGTATTGAAATCGTTGTACTTTGCCAGTACTGGAATTGTTTTCAATAAGTACAGTTGGGAATTAGAGGTTAATAATATAAAAGAAACATTCAGGCAATATGACAACATTAATCATGCAAAAAAGTCATTTGTCAGGATGGGAAAAGAATTGAAGATATTTCGGAAACCAAGTGTTGATGTATTAAGATCGTTGTACCATAAAAGTTTCGGAATTGTTTTTAACCGGGATAATTGGGAATTTGAATCACCATTTCTTTCAAAGACATTAAAACGATTAAATGAGAATCACCGGACGAAAAGGACACTGGATAAAATTGGTCATGAATTACGCATATTCAGTCAGCCAAATATTGAAAATTTAAAATTATTATATAAAAATACAAGTAACTTTCTGGAAGGTTCACAGCAACCAACAGAACAACCGGTTTCCATTTGAAAAAACGGATAAAATAAAAAACAAGATGAAAGTATTGGTCATGTACGAATACCCGCCAACACCAGGTGGATTGGCAACACAGGGAGATTTGTTGTATAAAGGATTGTTGGAAATGGGCGTTGACGTTCATGCCGTTCATTATGAATCAGCCCAGGAAAAGGAATGGTATTACCGTTGGTTTAAACCGGACGTAGTAGTTGGAGTAGGATACTGGGGCTATACACCTCATTTGATTCTTCATCCGTTGAGATATGGTATACAGCCGGTTCCCTGGCTGGTAGCTGATGGATATATTGCGAATTATCAGGAAGTACTCAATGCACTTCCACTGATATTGGTTACTTCCAATTGGGTAAAAGAAATGTATGTCCGCGATGGAATTAGCGGAGATAAAATTGAAGTGCTACCTGTTGGATGCGATACCGATTCATTCATGCCATACAGTAAAGATGATCCGAAAATTCTGGCTGTACGTGAAGCACTGGGTGTTGCTCCCGATCAATTGATGATACTAACAGTGGGAGGCGATGCGGCTTCAAAAGGTGCCCAGGAAGTGATGCAGGCACTTGCAATCAATAATACAAAAGCACCTAACTGGAAATATGTTTGTAAAGTATGGCCACAACCACGAACCAAATTACAAAATCTGTCGGATCTTGAACTGGCAAATCACCTGGGTATTGAAAAAAATGTGGTCTATGCCACCAATACCATTTCACGGACATTTATGCCTTACCTGATTGGTGCCTGTGATATCTATGCAGCCCCATCACGACTGGAAGGGTTCGGAATGCCTCAAGTGGAAGCTGGTGCATGCGGAAAGCCCGTTTTAAGCATAAAAGCGATGGGTATGCTGGATACCCTGATTCATGGAGAAACCGCTTTTCTGGCAGAAGTGGCTAAAAAGATTGTTGTTAATGAAGTAACTCTTGGTACTGAATCGGGATTTGAAGAACAACACAAGGTGGTTTTCAATTCTCCCAGGACTGTTGATTACCGGGCGGATGTTCAGGATATAGCCAAATACATGTTGATGCTGATGAATGATTCGGCGTTACGAGATAAAATGGGTAAAGCAGGAAGAGAGAGAGTGGTGGCGAATTTTGATTACCGCGTTGTTGCCCGGAAATTCGTACAAATAATGCAGGATAGACTGGGGATAAAGTAATTCGTTCCGCGTTCCTCGTTGTGCGTTTGAGGTTTGAAAAGTTTGAAGAGGTTTGAAAAGTTGTGGATTAAACAGACACCAGAAAACAAAGATCAAAGAACAAAGATCAAAGAACAAAGAACAAAGAACAAAGAACAAAGAACAAAGAACAAAGAACCAAGAACCAAGAGCCAGGAACCAACACGGAACACCTCTCACGTAACCAATCAACCAAACCGGAACGCGGAACACTGTACGCGGAACACTGAACGTGGAACAATTAACACAATTCTAATGAATCAACAAATGGATCAGGAAATAAAAGAAGCAACGAAAGCGGCGCTTGAAGTATTGCTTCATAATGCTCACGGACCATATATGGGCTTGCCGCGAACAGCTGGTTGGGGATACCCCGAACCTTATACACGGGATTTGATGTTTTCGATTTTTGGGATCGCAGTCTCCGGAAATATAAAACTGTTGGAAAGTGTACGGAAGGTATTAGAGACACTGGCAATGAATCAGACAGCTCACGGACATATTACCTCTCTGGTACACGATAAAGATGACCGTGGTGCAAGTGATACCACCCCTTTGTTTTTGCTGGGAGTAGGGATTTACAGGAAAGTGAGTGGAGAATCAGAATTCCTTCATATTGCTGTCGAAAAAGCACTTGTCTGGATGGAATACCAAAGCCCATCCGATCGCTATCTGGTGGCCCAACAACCTACCAGTGACTGGCGAGATGAACAATGGGTATTGGGATATGGCTTGTTTGTCAATACAATTGTTTACAGCTATCTACGGATTTTTGGACTGCATGACAGGGCCGACAATGTGCAACGTGAGATGAGTAAGTTTACGGTAAACGAAGGATCGGCTCATCATCATGTTCATGAAGGGCTGGTTGTAAAACACAAACCATATTATGCCTTTTGGTCGTATAAGATTCTGAGCAGCGAACGGTTCGATTTGCTTGGTAACAGCCTGGCAATACTATCAGGTATTGCTTCTCCAACACGTGCCAATGAAATGATATCGTGGATTGAAGAGGAATGTGCATCCATGCGGGAAAAAGGTGATTTGACAGTTGACTTACCCCCGAATTTCTTTCCATTCGTTAAGCCTCAGGATCCTGAATGGAATGAGCGGTACGCCAAATACAATAACCCCGGTGATTATCACAACGGTGGTATCTGGCCATTCGTTTGCGGTATATATATCGCAGCATTAGTTGCAGCCAAGAGGTATACGCTTGCACGCGAAAAACTGGAAGTGCTCACTCATTTTATAAAAATATCACGAATAGAAAAAGTAGACTACGGATTTAATGAATGGATCAAGGCCCAGGATGGAAAGCCAATGGGCCAGGACTGGCAAACCTGGAGTGCAGCCCTTTACCTGTATGCCGCAAAATGTGTGGAAGAAAAAAATACACCGTATTTTGATGAAATTCGTTCTCATGCAACCGGAAAGTAAAACAGATTCAAAAGTATACTTTTCCAATAAAATTGAAAACCAGTCAAAAATACCAGCATTTAGTGGCAAAAATGTGAGAATTATGTAAGTAAATTGTAAAATTATGTAATGTTTTTATTGTAAATAATAATGATCTTTGAATCGTTATTATATACTAAAATCAATTAGGTTATACTAAAACATATTTGAAAATCGACTAAAATTTATTTACTATGGAAAATACTAACGAAAATCAACGCAGACATCCACTTCTCAGGCAGGATAGTGATGGAAAAAAAACTGTTTTACCCGGTTATCCTGCCTATCCGGAAGGTGAAGATATTTATGCTCAAAATAAGGAAGAATTAGAAATTGATCCTGAGCAAATATCTACTATGAAACATTATGAAGGGGTTGTTACCAACAATGAAAAAGATTTCGAAGAAGATCAATCGGGTAATGATTTAGATGTTCCGGGTTCTGAATTGGATGATAATCAGGAAGAAACCGGAAGTGAAGATGAGGAAAATAACTATTATAGCCTTTCTAATGATGATGATTTGGAAGAAAACCCGAAAAAAGAATTTAATTGATTATGTTTTGATTCACTCATTATTTTGAAATACATCTGAATGTTCAATGAATGTTCAATGAATTCTCAATGAACCAGGATATAGTTTCAGATTAAAATTGATTTTATTAATCTAATGAAATCAGCGAAGTATACAATAGATGGACGATTGTTTTTTTATTCGTTTGTAACGTGTCGTTCATGCTATTATTTAATTTAAAATTCAGTACAATGACCCGGGATAAAAATAAAAAAGTATTGATTGCATTGGATTTCGACCCATCAGCATTAAAAGTAGCCAATATAGGTTTTACATTAGCCAAATCAATGGGTGCTGAGGTAATCCTGTTACATGTCATTATCAATATGTTAACATATACCTTGACTTACCTAAAAATGGGACCAATGAAATTGAACAGTATTGAAGATTTTAAACTGGCATCTAAAGTATTTCTGGATAAGTCTAAACTTCATCCGGAAGTTACAATGAATCAGATTATCGTGAAACAGGGTAAATTCGCTGAATCGTTGCTTCATGCAGCAAAAGAAATGGCTGTGGATATTATCGTTATGGGATCACATAGTTCGATTTGGTTGGAAGAAATTGTCATGGGACGAATTACAAATGAAATTTTACAACAAACACAAATACCTATATTGATAATTCCTAAAAACAAAAACGAGAAATTGCATACATTCATTTCATTACAAAATTAAATTCTGTAATTTTCATCCGGCTTTTTAAATATTCAGTTTAGAAGCAGTATTTCAAATATTAAGAATAAAAAGTAAAAGTCACAAAATGCGCTACATTGGAAACGATATCAAATTGATGGTAAATGATCTTATGGTCAATTATACCGATCTGGGTCCGGATGATGCACCCGTCATTATATTTATACATGGTTTTCCACTAAATAAAACCATGTGGGATAATCAGATTGAATTATTGAAACATGATTTCAGGGTGGTAGCGTATGATATTCGTGGCCATGGTGAATCTGATGCCGGAAATGATGCATATTCAATAGAACTTTTAGTAAGCGACTTAATAGGGTTTATGGATTCACTCCGGATAGAAAAAGCATCCCTTTGTGTGTTATCCCTGGGTGGTTATATTGCATTGAATGCGATTGAAAATTACCCTGATCGTTTTGATTCGATGGTTTTATGTGATACTACTTGTAAAGCAGATACACCTGAGACAAAAAAAATAAGGATAAAGGCAGTTGAAGACATTATAAAAAACGGAGTTTCAGATTATGCCGGATTAAGTGTGAAGAATCTTTTTACCGCTGAATCATTTTCTAAAAATAAAGAATTGGTAGCCTCGGTGAAAGAAATGATTATCAATACCTCTGAACTGGTACTATGCAGTACGTTACTTGCATTAGCTTCGCGAAATGAAACATGCAGTAAACTTCCTGACATCAATGTCCCGGTCATGATTCTGGTCGGACAGGATGATAAACTGACTCCACCGGCAGTTGCAAAGATTTTAAATGAAAATATAAAAAATTCTATCCTGTATATTATTGAGCATGCTGCTCATCTAAGCAACCTGGAAAATCCGGAAGTGTTTAACGAGCAACTTAAACAGTTTTTTGAATCAACCCATAAGGATCAATTAATAGACAGGAATACCGGCGATCATTCTATCCTGAAAGAAATCAGGGATAAATTGACCATATTATTGACATTCAGATCATTTTGAATTTGGTTATCGATACAAAATAAATAAGTAATGAACATTGTTCAACACATATATTCTTAATTTACATAAAACTATACATCATGAATAATCTAAAAGAAAACAATTTACGATTTGTAGATTCCGTGTTTAGTTCAACCAAAAGTGACTTTAACAAATTTTCAAAATATACACTGGGTGAAGATTATTATAGTTTTTTAAAAGAGGATAAAGAAATAAAAATAAACAATATAACGAAACTAATTGTTGCAATTGATTGAACTTTTGATTTGATTAAAATTAAATAAATCAATATTTTACCTGTTATGTGAAAGCGTTCATCCGGAAAAGAACAAAAATATTTCCTGGTGTAATGTATCTGATATTTACGGTAGTTGAATTGAAGTAGTTGATCTTTGAGTGTGGATGATTAGAAAGGGTGATCTAATTACCAAACCTGGTAATTAATATATGCTTCTATATTTATATTTCAACTTGAAAAAACAATAAATAATCCGGGTTGATTAAAATCTATATTTTAAAATTTATAGTCGAATGCTATGGATAAAGCAGTAGAAACCGCCAGGTCAGAATATATAGAAGTTGAACGATATGTACACCTTCATGTGACAGATGCCGGCAAAGGAAGACCCATTGTCTTATTACCTGGTTGGCCGTTAAACGACGAAATGTACGAATACCAGAATAACGATTTAATGACTCATAGTTTCAGGGTCATAGGTATCACATTGCGTGGATTTGGTAGATCATCAAAACCCTATGGAGCCTATAATTATGATGTCCATGCACGCGATATAAAAAGAGTTTTGGACAAACTGGATATACAAGACGCCGTATTAGGCGGATTTTCAATGGGAGGTGCCATTGCTATCCGGTATATTTCAACCTATGATTCAGCCCATGTATCCAGGTTGGTTTTAGCAGGAGCTGCAGCCCCTGTATGGACACGGCGAAAAGACTTTCCATTCAATCTGACGTTAAATGAAGTTGATAAATTAATCGAATTGAATTTTAGTGACCGACCCAAGCTATTATCTGAATTTGCCCGGATATTCTCTGCCAGTGAAACTTCTTTAATAGACGGTGTCCACACCTGGTTGAATGGAATCGGACTTGTTGCTACAGCCCATGCTACAGCTCAATGTTTGTATGCCTTGCGTGATACAGATTTGAGAGACGATCTGAAAAAAATAAATATACCTACCCTTATACTACATGGCAGGAAAGATAAAATATGTTCATTTGATCTGGCACATCAGATGAATGCCGGAATCAAAGGTTCACAACTCATTGCATTTGATAATAGCGGACATAGTCTGTTTCTCGATGAAACAAAGAAGTTTAATTCAGAACTAATCAAATTTGCAAAGGCATATTGATACTGTCATAGTTTTACTAAGACATTTCAAATACTTCCATAAATTTTATATTCGTGAAGTGTTGAATTCATAATAAGTTTAAAGTTTTCCGGAAAAACTTTAAACTTATTTTCTTGTTGTACTATCATTCAACCAATCAGTTGAAATATTATATATTAGTTGAAAATAAAATTACATGCTTAAAACGAAAGATGACATCATGGAAGAGAAAAAAGACAATCATAAGCCAATGTACAGTTTTCTACCATCAGATATTGAGGGATTGGATTCCCTGGCCGAACTAGCACTTGATTTAAGATGGTCATGGGATCACTCGGCGGATGAAATGTGGAAGGAACTTGATCCGGTATTGTGGGATATTACCCATAGTCCATGGATTTTATTACAGACAGTATCACACGACAGGCTTGAAAAACTTATGTCAGATTCTTTGTTTCGTGATAAGGTGAAGACCTTGCTTCAATTGAAAAACCAGGCAGAAACTGATCCTGCGTGGTTTCAACAAATTTATCCCGATTCTTCCCTTTCCTGTGTAGCCTATTTTAGCATGGAATTTATGTTAAGTGAAGCACTGCCTGTTTATTCCGGGGGGTTAGGCAATGTAGCCGGTGATCAGCTAAAGACTGCCAGTGATCTGGGGGTTCCGGTAGTTGGGATTGGTCTATTATATCAGCAAGGTTATTTTAGGCAGGTAATTGATGAAAATGGTGAACAGCAGGCACTTTTCCCATACAACGATCCCGGACAATTACCCGTAATGCCGTTGCGGCAATCCAATGGTGAATGGTTGCGGTTAGAAGTTAATCTACCCGGTTATTCTGTATGGCTTCGTGTATGGCAAGTTCAGGTAGGCAGGATCAAACTCTATTTGTTAGACAGTAATGATCCGGCAAATTTCCCGATACACAGGGGCATAACCAGTGAACTCTATGGAGGAGGTCCGGAACTCAGGTTAAAGCAGGAATTAGTGCTTGGAATCGGAGGATGGCGTTTGCTCAGAACTCTGGGTATTGAACCCCAGGTATGTCATCTCAATGAGGGCCATGCTGCATTTGCCATTCTGGAACGTGCATATAGTTTAATGGTCGATAATAAGCTTTCTTTTGAAGTTGCACTGAGCATAACCCGTGCAGGTAATCTGTTTACAACACATACAGCAGTAGCTGCAGGATTCGATTGTTTTTTACCTCAGCTTATCAGGCAATATCTCGGTGAATATGCCGAACAAAAATTAGGTATAACTACTCAGCAATTGTTGGCATTAGGCCGTAGTGATCCATCCAATGAATCGGAAAGTTTCAATATGGCTTACCTGGCAATTCACGGAAGTGGATCGGTAAACGGAGTAAGCCGTCTTCATGGGAAAGTTAGCCGTACAATATTTGAACCTTTATTTCCAAACTGGCCGGCTGATGAAATCCCTGTGGGATACATCACCAATGGAGTGCATATGCCAACCTGGGATTCAAAAGATGCCGACCAGTTATGGACTGAGTTTTGTGGTAAGGACCGCTGGCTGGGAACAAATAAGACTCTTGAACAGGATATACGGAGGGTTTCGGATGAAAGACTTTGGGAAATGCGGGTAAATGCAAACAAAGCTCTGCTTACTTTTGCAAGCGAACAATTATCAAGGCAACTGGCAGGTTCGGGCTATTCACCCGAAAAAACAGAACTTGCAATTCATTCGTTTGATCCAAATGTGCTGACGCTCGGTTTTGCCAGACGTTTTGCAACCTATAAACGTCCGAATCTCCTACTTCGTGACCCTGAACGGTTAATTCGATTGCTTACAAATAAAAAATTTCCGGTACAACTGATTATATCCGGAAAAGCACACCCGGCAGATCTGGAAGGTCAAAAATTAATTAAAGAATGGATTCATTTTATCCGACAAACCACTTCGCGTCCTCCTGTAATTTTTCTAAGCGATTATGATATGCAGATATCTGAAAATCTTGTTCAGGGTGTGGATGTCTGGATCAATACACCGCGCCGTCCCTGGGAAGCGAGCGGAACCAGCGGCATGAAAGTTCTGGTGAACGGAGGAATTAATCTTTCGGAACTGGATGGTTGGTGGGCTGAAGCTTACACACCCGAAGTGGGGTGGGCAATAGGAGATGGGCTGGAACATGATAATGAAGCAGAGTGGGATGCCATTGAAGCCGAACAACTTTATACACTGCTTGAGCAAGAGGTTGTGCCTGAATTTTACCGCAGAAATGAGAATGGAATCCCGTCTGACTGGATAAAACGAATGCGGAAAAGCATGGCACTCTTAACTCCCCATTTTTCAGCCGACCGGACGGTAAGGGAATATACCGAACAACAATATCTGCCTGCTGCAAAAGCATATCAGGAACGAGCTGCCAATCAGGGAGAAATAGGAAAACAGCTGCATGAGACATTGAATTCACTGGAACAAAAGTGGAATTCGATTAGTTTTGGAGAAATGAAAATTGAGTCAGTAGGAAATCAACATTATTTTGAAGTGCAGGTTTATTTCAATGATGTAAATCCTGACAATGTTCGGGTGGAGCTTTTTTCGGACGGACAAGATGATGAAGCTTCTATTCTGCAGAACATGATTCGTGGAAATCAGTTGGAAGGAGAATCAAATGCTTATAGTTATAACGGGTCGGTATCGGCACATCGTTTAGCATCAGATTTTACTCCACGGGTCATTCCTGATATCAAACGGGTGAAAGTGCCTCTTGAAATATCCAGGATTATCTGGCAACATTAATTGTTATTTCGTAAATAGTTAATCATGTAATTAAGACAGAGATTAAAACTAACAATTTAATTCATTAGAAATGGAAACATTAAAACCAAAAATTGCTATTATCGGAGCAGGTAAAGTGGGGAGTACTTTTGCATTTTCACTGATGATGAGTGGACTGGCCCGGGAAATCGTGTTAATTGACAAAAATGAATCGTTGGCAATAGGCGAGTGCATGGATTTAAACCACGGATTAAGTTTTGTACACCCTACTAAAATCTATGCAACCGGATACGAAGGCTGTGAGAATGCCGATATTGTGGTTATAACTGCTGGTGCAAACCAAAGACCCGATCAGACCCGTACAGACCTGGTATTGAAAAATGTGGATGTTTTTAGAGAAATTATTCCTGCCATAAAAAAGTACATAACGAATTCAATTTTGTTGGTAGTTACCAATCCGGTTGATATTCTCACGTATGTCTCATTGAAATTATCAGGCCTGCCTTCAAACAGGGTGATTGGTTCGGGAACAGTGTTGGATACCGCACGCTTAAAGTATATGATCAGCGATTATGCTAAAGTAGATTCAAATAATATTCATGCATATATTATCGGGGAACATGGTGATACCGAACTTCCGGTGTGGAGCAATGCCACCGTTGGAGGTCTGGCCATTGAAACGTATTGTTCAGATTATGATCAACTGGGTAATGCCGGTAAAGACTTAAAAGAAATATTTGAAAAGGTAAAGAATTCGGCGTATGAAATCATTAAATTAAAAGGTGCCACCAATTATTCCATTGCATTGGCTCTGGTAAAAATAACCCGGTCTATCCTAAGGGATGAACATTCTATTTTGCCGGTGTCTACTCTTATTACCGATTATTATGGAATAAGCGATGTTTGCATCAGCATTCCATCCATTGTGAATCTAAAGGGGGTGGAACAATTCGTGAAACCCGACCTGTCTGAAGAGGAACAGAAATTGTTTATCCGTTCGGCCAATACCTTGAAGGAGTTGATAAAGACGATTGATTTAGAACAATAGAAGCTTAGAGCTTAGAGCTTAGAGCAAAGAACCAAGATCAAAGATTAAAGAATCAGGAACCGGGATTCAGGGTTAAAGCATCTATATATACTACCTGTTTAATATTAAAAATACATTCCGGGGATATCCCCTCTGCCAAATTCTATTACTATAAAATTCGAACCGAAAGTCCTGCCAGCATTGGCGGGACTTTCGGTTTGTTTAAATCCTGCCAAAACAGGATATCCATCCAAACGCTATTAATCAAAGTATTTTTAGAGTATTTAAAGTGTGAATCATGCAATTACTTTTAATTGTTGTGTAATGTTTGAAGACGAATGAAGATTAACTTTACAATCAGAAAATGATTTAAAAAAAACGTTTAAACCAGACATCTCGTTTGGTAATTCATCTTTTTTAAATTATTTCCAAGATGCGGATTTTCATGGAAATGTTTCCGGATTAAAAAAAAAGATAATCATGAAGTTATATATAAAATATATGGTCAGTGATCGCTGCAAAATGGCAGTGAAAGAGATTTTTAAAAAGCTGGGAATCCATGTGATTCTATTAGAACTTGGCGTAGTAGAGATACTGAAAGACCTCCCTGATCATACAATCGTAGAATTGAAGAATGATTTACTCACATTAGGATTTGAATTAATCGAGGACAGGCGTGCCATCTTAATTGAAAGGATTAAAAATACTGTTATTGAAATGGTTCATCACTCTGATGATATGTTAAAAGTTAATTTCTCCGACTACCTGAGTGAGAAGATGAATTATGATTATACTTACCTCGCGAATATCTTCTCGGAAGAGCAGGGAACATCCATTGAACATTTTATTATTACACATAAAGTAGAACGGATAAAAGAATTTATTATTTATGATGAATTAAGTATTACTGAAATAGCCTATAAAATGAATTACAGCAGTCTGGCTCACCTTTCTGGCCAGTTTAAAAAGATTACCGGACTGACACCTTCTTATTTCAGAAAATTGAAACTTAAAAGACTGGAACCTATCGAAAATATCAGGTGATAGTTCGTTCCGTGTTCCGCGTTCTACGTTCCGTGTTCTGCGTTTTAGAAAATTTTATACTGAAATAAGCTATTCCAGGAATTCTATGAAATAAGTTATGCCGTTTAAGCAGACATTTTACGTTCAATACCCACCATTTTATGGAAACTGATAGATTCTGAATTAAATTAAAAGCATCAGCGATCCATTCAAAGAATTTGTCATTCAACTAATTTTCATTTACTTAGCTCTTTTTCAACCACGAATGGTTGATTAAAACTACTGATTAACTATTTGTACTGGTAAACTTCCAGTATAACCGTTAACCATTGTGTCTTGGTTTTTGTAATTGGAACAGTTTTAGTTAAACGGTGGAATAACTATGTTCAAGATAAGTTATAATTCATTTATTTTTAGCAAATTATCAAGCAAAATTGCCCGAAAGTTGTTTTACAACATAAAATGAGAAAATAATGTGTATTCTTTTATCAATTATCATTGAGGAAAGAAGCACTAAAAAATTATGGATCATGTAAAATAATAATATTAAAAGATAAGATCATGTTAACAATAAGTATTTTGTTAATAGCAACCATCAATATAATCAGATCTAAACAAATCACTGATACATCGATAGCAGGCAGAAGTGCACTAATTGCATTTGGTTCAATGATGAGTAAAACTATGAATGTCATTGTTTTTGGTTTGTTATTAACTGCCTGTACACAAAATAAACCTGCAAAAACAGATTTGCCGAAAGATTATTCCGTTCTCAGGTTGCAATCACGTCCAGCCACAACATACAGTGATTTTCCTGCCACTTTGCAGGGTGAGAATATTGTTGAAATAAGGCCAATGGTGGATGGTTACCTGGAGTCAATTTATGTGCAGGAAGGTGCGACAGTAAAAAAAGGGCAATTGCTTTTCAGAATAAAAAACCCATTATATGATCAGGCAGTAATTACTGCCAATGCAGCAATAAAAATAGCCATTGCTGATGTGAATACCGCCAGGATGAATGTTGAAAAAGTGCGTCCTTTAGTCGAAAAGGACATTGTGAGCAGGTATGAGCTTGAATCGGCCAACTTTTCATTACAATCTAAAGAGGCTGCATTGGCACAGGCAAAAGCTACCCTGGCAAATGCCAACACCAACCTAAGTTATACCACACTTCGCAGTCCACAGAATGGTATCATTGGTTCGATACCCTATAAGATCGGAGCCCTCGTAAGCAGTACGTCAACCAGTGCGCTCACTACCCTGGCAAATACGGGCAATGTGTTTGCTTATTTTTCATGGAATGAAAAACAACTTCTGTCATTTATGAGTTCGATACCCGGTAGCACCATTCAGGAAAAACTGAATCATATGTCACCTGTTACGTTGCTGTTGGCAGATGGTACTGAATATGCGGAGAAAGGAAAACTCGAAACAGCCAGCGGATTAATAAGTACCCAAACCGGAACAGCAAGTTTTAAAGCAATATTCGCAAACCCCAAAGGGATCATTCACAGTGGAGCCAGCGGGTTAGTACGGTTAAACCAAATCCTGAATACTGCATTACTGGTACCACAAAGTGCATCCTACGAGATGCAGGATAAACGTTTTGTATATACGTTAACAGCAGATAACCGCGTGATGAGCAGGTCGATTATTTCCAAACCAACAAATGATGGACAGTTTTTAATTGTCACAAGCGGATTAAAGAACGGAGACAAGATAGTCTTGAACGGAACCAATTTGAAGGATAGTACCTTCATCATCCCAAAGTTTGTAAAAACAGATAGTATTTATAGCCAGTTGCAAAAGAATTAAATCACTTAATTTTATGCTTAAACGCTTTATTGAACGCCCTGTGTTGAGTACCGTTATTTCGGTGTTGATTGTGTTGCTGGGGGTATTGGGTCTGGTGAAATTACCGATTGCACAATACCCTGATATATCGCCCCCGACGGTTCAGGTATCTGCTACATATTCGGGTGCCAATGCCGATGTGGTTCTAAAGAGCGTAATTGTACCACTTGAGCAGCAAATCAACGGGGTACAGGGAATGACCTACATCACTTCATCAGCAACCAACTCGGGTGCTGCATCTATCAGCGTTTTTTTTGCAGTTGGTACTGATCCCGATCAGGCGGCAGTTGATGTGCAGAACAGGGTAGCCTCTGCTACCAGCTTATTACCTCAGGATGTTGTTAAAACCGGTGTCACTGTTCGAAAACAACAAAGCAGTAACCTGTTGATTGTGGCAATTTACAGTGTAAACCCGGCATATGATGAAAAGTTTTTACAGAATTATGCGGCTATCAATATCATTCCACAGTTGCAACGTGTAAATGGAGTAGGTGCTGCCAATGTTTTTGGTTCAATCATGACCTATTCCATGAGGATATGGTTAAAGCCGGATGTTATGTCAGTTTATGGAATTACCACAGCCGATGTATCCACTGCGTTGAACGAACAAAACCTGGATGCTGCTCCCGGTCAGTTTGGTGATAATGATAATCAGACATTTCAATATGTGATTACGTATAAGGGACGTTTAAAGACTCCGGAAGAATTTGGAAATATTATTATCAAGTCAACCGGTAATGGTCAGTATTTGCGAATGAAGGATATAGCCAGGATTGAATTGGGTCAGCAAACCTACACAGGTTCTACCATAACTGATGGTCATAAATCGTTGGGAATTGCCATTAGTCAGTCGCCGGGGAGCAATGCCAGGGATGTTGTTAATCTGTCAAAAAAAGAAATTGAGAAAGCGGCTCTTTCATTTCCAAAAGGCATCAGGTATACGTATCTGGTGGATGTGAATCAGTTTTTGGACGCATCGATTGATAAAGTGATCCATACATTAATTGAATGTTTCCTGCTGGTGTTTCTGGTGATCCTGATTTTCCTTCATGACCTGCGATCAACACTTATTCACGGCATTTCGGTTCCGGTAGCCATTATTGGGACTTTTTTCTTTTTATACCTGTTCGGCTTAAGCATTAATCTGTTGACACTTTTTGCCCTGGTACTTGCCATTGGTATAGTAGTAGATGATGCTATCGTAGTGGTAGAGGCAGTACATACGAAACTGGAAACAGGTTATACTTCGTCCCGTAAGGCCGCCATAGATGCGATGAGTGAAATAGCAGGAGCCATTGTATCCATTACACTGATCATGGCATCGGTATTTATTCCGGTAACTTTTGTGTCTGGATCGGTAGGGGTGTTTTATAAACAGTTTGGTATAACCCTTGCCATAGCTATCCTGATTTCAGCAGTAAATGCACTGACTCTAAGCCCTTCTTTGGCAGCGTTGGTGTTGCGATCCCCAAAACCGCAGGATGAAACTAAGAGAAAGAATATTTTTCAACAATATGGTATTGCCTTTGATGCCGGTTATGAAGTGGTAAAAAATAAATATGTCCAATCGGTGCATTTTTTATCGTCTAAAAAATGGATTGTCATTGTTATTGTGATCGTCTTTAGTGGTGGATTTTATTTCCTGACAAAAACAACACCCTCAAGTTTTGTACCAAATGAAGACCTCGGAACTGTATTTATCAATGTCAGCCTACCACCGGCATCGACCATGGAGCGGGTTAAAGTCATTGTCGGTGATGTAGATAAAATTTCACACGACTTACCTCAGGTAGAACATACTCTACGAATCATTGGAAGAAATATCATTAATGGAAGTGGCAGTGCTTACGGGATGGTGGTTGTCCGTTTAAAACCATGGGGAGAACGTCCCGGAGTCAGTAACAATGATGTAATTCAACAGCTCATGCAGAAAACAGCTCAGATCAGAGGAGCGGACATTCGATTTATGTCATTGCCCACTATCACTGGTTTTGGAGTCAGCGGTGGTTTTACATTGGACATTCAGGACAAAGAAGGTCATTCGCCGGCTGATTTTTATAAAGTTTCACAGATATTTTTAGCTGCATTGAATAAACGTCCTGAAATACAATATGCCACAACTGCTTACAATCCAAATAATCCTCAATATCTGTTGGATGTGAACGTGGCTAAATGCAAAGATGCCGGTGTTCCTGTAACAGATGTATTGAATGCTATGCAGGTGTTCTACGGTAGTTTTTATGTTTCCAATTTCAATGAATTCGGTCAGCAGTACCAGGTGATTTTACAGGCAGACACTGCTTACCGCGCGAGCCCGGATGGTTTGAACAAGATAGGTATCAGAACAGGTACAGGCACAATGGCTCCAATCAATGAATTTATTACCCTTAAACGAATTTATGGTCCGGAAAGCATTACTCGGTTTAACCTGTTTTCATCCATTTCAGTAACTGGTTCGCCTAAAACGGGATATACTACCGGTCAATCATTGATTGCTATCAAAGAAGTGGCAGCCAGTACATTGCCTGCCGGGTATGGATACGAGTATTCAGGGATTAGCCGTGAAGAGGAAAACAGCGGTTCACAAACACTTTACATTTTTATTTTAAGTTTGTTGTTCGTTTATTTGTTGTTGAGTGCCTTATATGAGAGCTATCTGTTGCCTCTTTCTGTATTGTTATCTTTACCAGTTGGATTATCAGGCGTATATGTTTTTGCCAGGTTATTTGGACTGGATAATAATATTTACATGCAGATATCAGTCATCATGCTCATTGGCCTGCTGTCGAAGAATGCCATATTGATTGTAACCTTTGCACAGGAAAGAAGGGAGCGCGGCATGTCGATACTGGATGCTGCAGTTGAAGGGGCAAAGGTAAGGTTGCGGCCTATCTTAATGACTTCATTTGCATTTGTTTTTGGCCTGACACCCCTTATGTTTGCATCCGGCATAGGTGCAAACGGAAACCGGTCAATAGGTATCGGAGCCATTGGTGGTATGTTATTCGGTACCTTGCTCGCTATTTTTGTGATACCACCTTTGTTTATAATTTTCGAAACGTTACAGGAAAAGTTTAAACCGTATAAAAATAAAGATGACGTATCCGGGGAAATAATATCCGGTAGTTGAAAAAGATTTATGTGAGAGTATTTCCCTAATATCTAAATATTAGAATAGGTAAAATAAGGTCAATGAGAAACGCATTTAGAAAATATCCAACAAAAATGAGCTGTTACCTGCTGATGGCAGTGCTGTTTTTAATGTCATGCAAGGTGAGCGAAAGTTATAACCATCCTGTCGGAATTGCTGATATTAATTTATACAGGGATGTACTTTCAACCGATTCTACTTCAATGGCTACTGTACCCTGGAAGGAAATGTTCAGCGATACATTGCTGCAAAAGCTTATTCAGGAGGGCATTGACAATAACCTTGATTTAAAGATTGCCATGTCAAGAATAAAAGAAGCACAGGCAAACTACCAACAAGGTAAAGCTGCATTATACCCTGCACTGACGCTGAATGCAAATGGTCCTATAAATTATTCAGGCAAACTGGTTAGTCCAACTGCTTTGTTTCAGCTTTATGGCAGTGCAAGTTGGGAAGTCGATATATGGGGAAAACTGAAGAATACTAAAAGAGCATCAATGGCTGCATTACTTCAAAGTGAAGCTTATAAAAGGGCAGTGCAAACCCAGCTTGTATCAGATATAGCAACGGATTATACTGCATTGCTTGCTTTGGACGCTCAATTGGAAGTGACATTAAAAACAGTAGAAAACCGGGCGTTGGATGTTGAAATTATGAAAAAATTAAAGGAAAGTGACGTTGTTACGGGAGCAGCCGTAGTACAAAGTGAAGCAAACCGGTATTCGGTCGAAGTAACAATCCCCGATTTACGTCAAAATATCAGAGTCACTGAAAATGCACTGAGTATTTTGCTGGGCCGGAGTCCCGGGTCTATAACCAGAGGCAGTCTAACGGGCCAGCATGCCTGGACAAATTTACAAACCGGCGTGCCTGCACAATTGCTGTCCAACCGTCCTGATGTGATGGAAGCAGAGTACCAGTTGCATTATTTCTTCGAATTAACCAAAGCCGCCAGAACATATTTCTACCCTTCATTGACAATAACAGCTCAGGGTGGTTGGGCAAATGGAAGTGTGTCACAATTGTTCAGTGCATCCTCACTTTTTGGGAATGTGATAGGTGGCCTTCTACAACCTGTTTTTAATCACGGCCTGAATAAGCAGCGTTTAAGCGTTGCAAAAGCTCAGGAAGAAGAATCGCTTGATGCCTTTAAGAAAATGTTACTGAGTGCAGGCCAGGAGGTTTCAAATGCATTATACAATTATCAGACTGCTACGGATAAAATAAAAATCCGTGAGCAACAAATCAGCTTTCTCCAAAAATCAGTCGAGTTTACAAAAGAACTGCTTAAATACTCAGCGAATACGAATTATACAGATGTATTAACTTCCGAACAAAGTCTTCTGGCAGCACAGTTGAACAGTGTCAGCGATCAGGTGCAACAATTACTAGCCGTTATTTCTTTGTACCGCAGCCTGGGAGGAGGGTGGAGGTAGTTAGTTAGTAGTTTGAAAAAGTTTGAAAAGTTTGAAGTTAGAAGTTTGAAAAGTTTGTAGTTTAAAGTTTTAAGGTTAATGATTTGAATTTTTGTTCCCTGGATAGAGAATTAATATCTATTACAATAAAAATTACGATCGTACTAAGTAGTGGGAACAATATAATGTCTTACTTTTTTATTCTCAAAATACTTACTCTTTCTTTGCCCTCTTCCTTTCCAGATTGCAAACGGGAGAGGAAAATAGTGCAAAGGGTTAATGACGTCTTATTTTAAAGCTGTTCAAACACTACTTTATTTTGGAACCGAGATTTTTAAGCCCGTATTTTTTTACTGTCAATCAGAAATCTGACAATTTTGCCCAATATATTTTCATTAAACATTCAGTACGCATTCACCACGTATTCAGTACGCATTCACCACACATTTTGAGATATTACGGTGATATTACGGTGATGATACGGTGATATTACGGAGATGATACGGTGTAATATTAGAGCGCAATATCTCCGCAATAGGACCGTAAAGCAAGCGTAACATGTTCTTAATATTTGAAAAGGTTAATTGAATGCGTAGTGAATGCGTAGTGAAGGTTTGTTTGAAATGAATGGAATAGAGAAACTGAATTTTATAGAAGTACATACATGTAAGTAGAATAATTTCCTGTTGAATAATAAATACGACATTATGTTGTTCCAATTACTTATGTCACATACAATTAATTAGTAAGAGCAGTTTTTCCATCTCACAAAGGAAAAACGGGATGAAAGTTTATAACTCATTTCCGGATAGTACAAAATCCATTTTTTTTTAAGAAATAACATTTAAATCGACTTAAAATAAATTAAGCCGATGTGTGAATCATATAACAATTTTCAAAAATTTTGTAACTGGAATGATGTTAAATAGTGGATCTTTGTCATGATAAACAGACAGATAATTTGATGGATATATAAAAAAAAGACGTATTCCATTTTTAAAATTATAATGCATAAAAAAGAATCAAATGAAAACTATAAAAATTAAAAAGGTGTTGATAGCCATGGATTATGATGAAACATCCCAAAAGGTTGCTGAAGCAGGATTTTCCCTGGCAACTTCCATGAACGCTGAAACGACATTAATGCATGTGATATCTGAACAACCGGTTTATTATTCAGCATATACCTTTATGCGTGAATTGCGTGTTGATGTGTTGGGTGATCTAAAAAAATCGACACAGAATTTTTTGGATAAAGCCAAAAAACATCTCGGTGATGAATCTATAAATACCATTTTGAAAGAAGGCGAAATTGCAGATTCTATACTGAAAACTGCTCAGGAAATAAAAGCTGATGTCATAGTGATGGGATCGCACAGTCGAAAATGGTTGGAAAATATCATTCTTGGCAGCGAAGCTGAAAATGTTTTAAAAATGACAACAGTACCTCTTTTTATCGTTCCTACAAAAAAACAAGCTGAATAAGAAAAATAATCAAAACCCAACAACATAAACAATCATCATGAAAAAAGATAAATTAGAAAAACTCGCATCTGAGAAAAACTATCCATGTGTTACGATTTCATTGAACACATTCAGGAAGTATCCTGAAAATCAAAATGACAGTTTAAATTTAAAAAACCTGTTGATCGAAGCCAAGGGAAGGGTCATAAATGAATTTGGGAAATATCCGGTTAATGAACTGCTTCAAAAAATTGATACCATCGAAAAGGAAATTGATTTTGATTTTAATCTGGACAGTTTACATATATTCCTTTCTAATTCGACAAAAGAAATAGTCCGTTCGACCTGGCCGACGATGCAAAATGCATTACATGTTTCAGAAAGTTTTGCTGTCAAACCGTTGATAAAAGTATTTAACCGCACAGTAGAATATTTGATTTTGAAGTTAACAAAATCTGAAGTACGACTTCTTCTTGCTATAAATGATGGTGTTGTAGGTGAAATAAAAAACGACGATTTTCCTTTTGAAAATAGCGTAGACGATTCAACCGATACAGAAACAATTACCAATGGTAAGCAAGCAGAAAATCAGACTCGCGAATTTTTTAATAAGATTGACAAAGCGTTAGTGAGAGTGAATAATAAAACGGATATGAAATGTGTTGTCATTAGTACTGATGACAATTATAACAGGTTGCTCAAAGTTGCCGATAAACCATCAGTTTATCTTGGCTGGACCAATATAAACTATAATTACACAGCAAGTCATTCCATTGCCAATGATGCCTGGCAAATTGTTAATGTACAACAGAAAAAAGGAAGGGCCGAAGATATTAAGGAAATGCAGGATGCAGTGGGGAACAGTAATGTCATTACCGATTTATCCGAAATTTACAGGGCAGCAAAAGAAGGGCGGGGAGATTTGTTAATTGTGAATGATAATTTTCATCAGGCAGTGAGAGTTACAGGTGAATTCTCGTTGGATTTGGTTACTGATGTCACTTTGCCGGGAGTAATTGATGACATTACCAGTGATATTGCCTGGGATGTAATTTCTAAAAAGGGCCGTGCGATATTCACGACACAGGAAGAGCTTAAAACATTGGGAGATATTGCCCTTAAAGTAAGATATTAGAAAACTAATAAAGCCCTTTATTTTTAATTTCCAAATGTCGGAAATAATTTTCAATCGAAATTACAAGGAGTTGAATATCACTATTGTTTTATTATTTTTAATTCGATATTGCTATAATTATCTATCTGAATGATTTAAAAATTCAATGAAAATGAAAAATATTAAACAGAAAAGGGTATTGATTGCACTGGATTATGATCCAACAGCCAGGAAAGTTGCTGAAACAGGATATTCTATGGCAGCAGCCATGGATGCTGAAGTTTTTCTTCTCCATGTAATTGAAGATTTGATAACCTATTCATTAAGTTACCTCAATATGGGTCCGTTACAATTAGATAGTGTCGTCGAATTAAAAGATTCTTCCCAACAATTTCTTGATAAGACAAAACTTATGTTAGGGGATGTGACAATTCAAACAGTGTTAAAAGAAGGTGATTTTGCCGATTCAATCATTGAGGCAATAAAGGAGTTGGATATTGATATTATTGTAATGGGCACGGTTAGTAAAAAATGGTTGGAAAATATTGTCATGGGCAGTGTTACAGAAAAAGTAATGAAAAGGGTAACTATTCCAATGTTCGTAGTCCCAACTAAAAAAGAAAATAGTTGATTTCAAGTAGATCATATCATCAGATAGATCGTATCATCTGAATCCTTGAAAAAGAGGAATAAAAATTAATTAAAACTTTATTTATCAACCCTGACAGAGAATGTAGCTCCTGTTGGGGTTTGAAAATTAAATTGTCATGTTGATTTTTAAATTAATAATCAGGAAAAATAAATATTCTTGTCAACTTGTACATTATTGATAAACATTTTAAATGAAAACACATTTACAAAAAATATTTACGGTACTAAAAAATGCTTTTAGAGATTGGATTGCAAAGGATCCGTTTCATGAAAGTGCTGTGATAGCCTATTATGCCATTTTTTCATTACCGGGCTTACTGGTGGTTATTATGACTCTGGCAGGATATTTCTTTGGCAGGGAAGCGGTGAATAATCAGGTAGCGGCTCAGTTTACTTCTACCATGGGTGCCGAGACAGCCAGACAGATTCAGGATATGATTATTCAGGCAACCAGATTGAGAAATACGGTTTTGGCAACGGTCATAGGAATAGCAACCATACTGATTGGTGCCACAGGTGTTTTTGCCGAATTTCAAAATGCATTAAATGTAATTTGGGGAGTTAAACTGGATCCTAAGAAATCAGGTATCTGGGAAATAATCAAAATTCGATTGTTTTCATTTGGATTGATTGTTTCTATTGCTTTTCTCCTGGTTGTATCTCTTTTGATTTCAGCACTAATTTCAGCTTTTGGTAACTGGTTGTCAGGTCATTTCTCAGATTCATTTTTATTGATTCTACAATTGCTTAATTCAGGGTTATCTTTAATTATTCTTGCCATATTGTTTGCACTCATGTTTAAATTTTTACCTGATGCAAAGATTAAATGGAAACATGTGTGGATTGGATCGTTTGCAACAGCTTTTCTGTTTGAAATAGGTAAATTCGGATTGGGTTTGTATTTTGGCAAAGTGAATCCCGGTACGGGTTATGGGGCAGCCGGTTCGATCATTCTAATTTTGCTTTGGGTAACGTATACTTCCATGATTGTATTCTTTGGTGCAGAGTTTACACATGCATATGCTAATATGTTTTCGGGTAAAATTGCACCAAACGAAATTGCGAAAGCCGGGATTCCGGATAAACCAAAGACTTTGAACAAATTAAAGTGATACTTTCATTTTTTTTGCATTGAAGTATATATAGTAATTTTTGATCTCTAAATTTAATCCGAAATGAAAAATGAAAAACGAAAAACTGAAAACGATTAATGTTCCCGACGAGTTGAAAGGTCTGACCACTTCACAGGCGTCCGAAAAGTTAAGAATTGAAGGACCTAACTGTCTTCCATCGTCAAAATCCAAAAACATATTTACATTGGCACTTAAAGTGATAAAAGAACCCATGTTTATCCTTTTAGTAGCATGTGGTAGTTTATATCTGATTTTAGGCCAGCTACAGGAAGGATTGATGTTATTAGGTTTTGTATTCGTTATCATGGGCATTGAATTTTTTCAGGAAAAGAAGACAGAAAAAGCACTTGATGCACTAAAAGACATGGCAAGCCCCAGGGCACTGGTGATTCGTGACGGCGTAGAAACAAGGATTGCCGGTATTGAAGTGGTAACAGATGATTTGATCGTGCTACAGGAAGGCGACAGGATTCCGGCAGATGCCACTGTTTTGCAATCGGTTAATTTGCTTGCCGATGAATCCCTGCTAACCGGTGAATCGGTTTCAGTTCGAAAAAATGACTGGGATGGAGAATTGGAAATTACACAACCCGGAGGAGATGATCTTCCTTTTGTATATTCCGGCTCAATGATCGTTCAGGGGAATGGAATCGCCCGGGTTACCAGTATTGGTGTACATACTGAAATCGGTAAAATCGGCACGGCACTGGAGAATGTAACAGAAAATCCAACCCGGTTAAAGAAGGAAATGGGTTCGCTTGTTAAAAGACTTTCTATCATTGCTGCTTTACTTTGTATTCTGGTTATTGTTGGATATACGCTTACACGTGGAAATTTCATAAATGGATTCCTGGCAGGAATAACCCTTGCCATGGCAGTATTGCCTGAAGAATTCCCGGTGATACTTACGGTTTTTATGGCCCTGGGAGCCTGGCGTATGTCGAAAAAGAAGGTACTGACCAGAAATCCCTCTGCCATTGAAACCCTGGGATCAGCCACCGTGCTTTGTACTGATAAAACAGGTACCCTGACACAAAATAAAATGACAGTGACAAGACTCTATAATGGGAAAGACTTTCATGAAATCGAAAAAGGAAACGAATTAAATCCCGAATTTCATGAAATCATGGAGTATGGTATATTGTCGAGTCAAACCAATCCTTTTGATCCCATGGAAAAAGCCATATCAGGAATGGGCGAAATGTACCTCAAAGGAACTGAACATATCCATAAAAATTGGGAAATGATCAAAGAATACCCTCTTTCAAAAGAATTGCTAGCAATGTCCAGGGTGTTTTCAGAAAAAAGCACTCAACAGAAGATCATAGCAACAAAAGGTGCTCCCGAAGCTATTTTTGAATTGTGTCATTTAGATTCCACTGAAAAAAAAAGATTATCACAGGCAGTTGAAGAGTTGGCTGAAAGTGGATTACGGGTACTCGGAGTTGCTAAGGCAAGCATCAAATCCCCAAATTTACCCGATATCCAACATGATTTTAAATTTGAATTTATCGGCCTGATCGGACTCTCCGATCCAATTCGTAAAAACGTAAAACAAGCAGTTGTTGAATGTTATAAAGCAGGAATCAGGGTGATCATGATTACCGGCGATTACCCGGTAACTGCTCAACACATTGCCATGGAAATCGGGCTTAACAATCCCGATAAATGCATGACAGGATTAGAACTGGAGCAGATATCTGAAGCAGAGTTATGCCGAAAGATTAATGAAATCAATGTTTTTGCACGTGTGATTCCTGAACAAAAACTGAAAATAGTGGAAGCGCTGAAGCGGAATGGCGAAATAGTAGCTATGACAGGTGATGGAGTGAATGATGCACCTGCACTTAAATCAGCAAATATAGGCATTGCAATGGGACGAAAAGGTACAGATGTTGCCCGTGAAGCTTCATCCCTGGTATTAATGGATGATAACTTTTCTTCTATTGTGGGAGCAATCAGGATGGGTAGACGAATTTTTGATAATCTTCAAAAATCATTTGGTTATATCTTTGCCATACATGTACCGATTGCAGGATTGTCATTATTGCCTATCCTGGTTAGCAACCTTCCTATTATTTTGTGGCCTGTGCATATTGTTTTTCTCGAATTGATTATCGATCCGGCCTGTTCCATCATTTTCGAAGCCGAACAAGAAGAATCAAATGTCATGAACCGACCACCTAAGAAACTTAATGAACCTTTTTTTGGAGCAAGGAAAATCATCTTTAGCTGTTTACAGGGAGTCGGCATTCTTGCTGTAACAGCAACTATATACTTTGTTTGTTTGTACCTGAATTTTGATATCAATAAAGTTCGAGCAATGGCCTTTACAACTTTAATTATATCGAATATCGCCGTCATTCTGACAAACCGTTCGTGGACTGATACTATCTTTCAAATAATAGCCACTCCAAATAAAGCAGTTTTGTGGGTAGTAGGTGGAGCAGTATTCTTTCTGATACTTATTCTTAATATTCCATTTTTTCTTCAGCTATTTCAATTCAGTAAACTATCACTGATGAATATAGTCATATGTATCGGAGCCGGATTAACAACGATAATCTGGTTTGAAATTTATAAATTATTTAAACGAAATAAACAGGAAGCTCATTAATTTTTCTTTTAAAGTCTAATGGGGACAAAACCTGAATAATCAATATTTTGATTTAAAATTTAATATAACATTAAAAAAAATGCGTATGAAACCTACTGAAAAACTAATTCAAGAGCACATAGTGATTCATTTAATGCTTTCAATAATGCTTATAATTTCAGAGAGTATTAAAGCTAATAAAGTATTTTACACGAATGATGTTGAAAAAATTATTGATTTTTTCTTAAATTATGTGGATAAACATCATCGCTCTAAAGAAGAAAAGGCTTTTTATCCCGGTTTAAGTAGCGTCCATTCATCCATAGTACATTACCCGATAAGTTCAATTCTTGAAGAACATTTGACCGGGAAAAGATACTTAAATGAAATAATTTCTTGTGTGGAAAATTGTAAAATCGGCGGCACTTTTTCGTGCGAGAAAATTGCAGACTGTATGAAAAACTATGTTCAACTGATAGAGAATCACATTCAAAATGAGGAAAATACATTATTTCCTTTTGCAAATGCTGCTATGTGTGATAACACTCAAAAGCAAATTTCTGAACAATTTATTTTAATTGATGAAGAGTTTGAAGCTAAGGGTGAGTCCGAAAAATGTACTGAATTATTAAGCCTCTTGACAGATAAATATCTTAATTAAAACAAATTATAAATGAAAAAACAATAAATGAAAAAACAATAAATTATGAAAACGACCCCGAATACTAAAAATTTTCCTATCGTTTGTGTAGGAGGTTCTGCAGGTGGCCTCGATGCCTACATCCGGTTATTAAAAAATTTACCGGAAGATATGGGCGTATCCATCGTCATTGTGAATCACTTGAGAACTGTTGCTACCATGCTTCACGAGATACTCCCACATTACACCAGTATGCCTGTAGAGTTAATCACCGAAAAACTGGATATTGAACCAAACCATGTATTTATCATTCCTTCAAAAAGGGATTTACATGTTCTCAATGGAGAATTCCGATTAAAGCCAATTTCTAAACCAAGAGGCTGGCCTGACGTCATTACAGTTTTTATGCTTTCACTCGCTAAAAACTGGGATGGAAAACTGATTGCTGTCATTGTATCCGGATATGATGGTGATGGGGCAGAAGCCATGTGTACTATAAAAGAAACAGGGGGTATTACCATTGCCCAAAAGCCGGATACGGCAGGGCAACCTGATATGCCTGAGAGTGCCATAGCGAGTGGATGTATTGATTTTATTCTCTCTCCCGAAGATATTGCTAAGGAAATTAGACGGATTGTTGGTGCTTAATCTGCCATTTAATTCAACACAACAAGTAAAAAAGCAGTTAAACCATTTTAAATGGAATTCTTTGCTGATTGAATGATAGTTTATAGGAATCAAATAAAAAGATTATAAATTTATCTCGTTGTAATTCCTATTATCAGGCTATTTACAATCAAACTAATATTTCCATTTCCTAAATAAGTTATAAAAAAGTGTGAATTATGCAAAATTGTATTGAAATTATGTAACATTTTTCATCCTTAATTAACTCATCTTTGTATTACAATAAATAATAAATACTTAAAAGAAATAAAATGAATGCACTAAAATTGTTTGTAGTTGCAGTAATGTTGGTTTTTGTGGGTACTACCTCACAAGCTCAGATTTCAGTCAAAGTACATATTGGAACTCCTCCTGCATGGGGACCATCCGGATATAACAGTGTTCGTTATTATTATCTTCCGGATGTAGAAGCATATTATGATGTCCAAAATTCTATGTTCATTTACATGTCTGGAAATTCATGGGTTCATCGTGCCTATTTACCAGCCCGTTATAAAAATTACGATTTATACAATGGTTACAAGGTTGTAATGACTGATTATCGTGGAAATCAACCATACTCAAATTTTAAAGTTTATAAAGCAAAATATGCCCGTGGTTATAAAGGAAAAACTCAACATAACATTGGTGTAAGGGATAATCGGAATAACAATCAAAACAGATCAAAAGCTGTCGCTCAGCCAATCAGGACTCCTAACCAAAATATTAACAGAACCCAGGTGAAACCAAATAACCAGAGTCAGGTCAGAGCGAATGATAAAAATCAAGGTAACAACAAGGGACAATCTCAAGGCAATAAAAATAGCAAGGGCTCCGTTAATGATAAAAACAAACAAGGAGATCGTGAAAATGGAAACAAAAGAGGAAATAATTAATTTAAGAGTTTGATGGCAGGTTTATACAAAAGGCCAATAGATTAAAGCCAGAATGAAGATGTTTATCTGACTAATTTTCAATTGTATTTTTGAATTTATAAACTTTTTTATCCCAAACGATTTATTTTAATTATATTTTGAAATTTCTTTCTCAAAATGTACTTTTGGCACGATTAATGATACTAAAATAGAAATGAACAGTAAATATTCCAATTCAAATTATGTTTTTTGAAATGTTGAATATTATGGCTCATTTATTAAACTTTTTGCAAAGTCGATTGTTGAAAATAAAAGAGGTATAAAAGATTAATTCGTAAAAAAACTGTTTATGAGAGGGGAAAAGAAATTAAAGATATTCAAAAAGCATAGTATTGGATATCTGAAAAAGTTGTACATTAAAAATATACCTAATATTTTTGATAAAAGCAGTTGGATATCAACTTCACAGGAATATTTTGGGGAATCCAGGATATTATTACACACCAGAAAGTCTCTTAAACGGTTAGGTGATGAATTGAATATTTTTAAGGCTCCAACTATTGTTGGATTAAAAATAATCTATTATAAAAGTGTTGCATTCCTTTTTGATAGTAACTGCTCTGAACCACAGACAGCATCTGTATCGGAAGATAATTACCTGTACCGTGATTTATCCAATCCGGTAAATTCACCCGATCAGATTGAAAAAGAACTGAATATTTTTAAATATCCAACCATTGAATATTTGAAATCGCTTTATACTAAAAGTATTGGAATGATCTGATTCAGGTTAATTTTCGTATTGCAAAGAACTAAAAAACAACCCCCCGTATTGAACTCGATTTGTTGAAAAACAAAATCTGCATGTTCATTCTGGAGGGTTGTTTTTTTTTAAGTTTATCCGTAAAACGTCCTTTACTAAATTACACTTTTAAAATCAGGTTTATAAGAATCCACCAAATACGTATTTTGTCGGAAATTTTATCTCAACGTATTTTCTGCTGAATATGTAACAGTACACATTAGGATGGTATTAAATCATGCTTTTAACTCTAAATGGTTAGGAGTCTTTGCGGATAATCATTTTTTTTGTATAATCCGGAGTTTGATAGTTGATTCCGTATGTTTGATAATCCCTGAATATTTATATCTCTTTTAATGAGCAGGACTACTTAAAATTATCCTGCTTGTTCTTCTTACAGGCCAATATTGTTATCCTTCAACAGGTTTCGAATCCTGAGTAGATTACATGTAATAGAAATATAATTCATATTGATAAAGAAAATTGATTTACCTTAAGTATTCCCCGAAAAGTATTTAAGAAGTTCACTTTAACACTCAAAAGTTGTTTGTTATAAGTTGGTCATAAAAATCTCATTCTTAGTTGAGAATGACTAATTTTGTCATTACTTATATGGTATAAATATTAAAATTAAGCAATCGAAAATATGGATCATTTCAATTATGGAGTTGTTGGTAATTGCCGTTCGGCGGCACTGATTTCCGATAGGGGGAGTATAGACTGGTTTTGTTTTCCTGATTTCGATTCACCTTCCATCTTTGCCAAATTACTTGATGAAGCCAATGGAGGAAGTTTTGCATTTATCGTTGACGAACATTATTCTGTCAAGCAAAAATACATCGAACATACAAATATACTATCTACTACATTTAATTCGATTGAAGGCAGTTTTGAAGTAATAGATTATATGCCTTTATACCGGATAGATCAGCAAAATGAATATTTTCAACCACCTGAAATTTACAGATTAATCCGATTAAAAAACGGGAGCCCCCGTTTTCGGATTGATTATAATCCTGCTTTAAATTATGCCCGCGATGAAGTAATACACCGGTCAGGAACTGAATATGTAAAAACCTTTTCAATACAAAATGACATTGATACCATTTATCTGTATTCCAGCCTTGATTTTGAAAAGGTATTAAACAATGAGGAAATTGTATTGATAAAAGATGAATTTTTATTACTGTCGAATAATCAAAAACTGGTAAAGATTGATCAGAACAGGGTGGAACTTGAATACCAACGAACAAGGGTATACTGGATGAACTGGACGAACCGATCCAAAAAATACACACTTTACAACGATATCATTGAACGAAGCATTTTAGTACTTAAACTGATGTCCTATCAACGTTCAGGGGCTGTATTGGCTGCTTTAACAACAAGTATACCCGAATCGATAGGTGATACCCGAAACTGGGATTATCGTTTTTGCTGGCTCAGGGATGCTTCCATGTCAATAGAAACTCTGTTGCTTGTTGGTCATCAGGGAACAGCTAAGAGGTTCATGAATTTCATAAAGAATATCCTTAAGAAAAAATCGGATACTTTTCAGATTATGTATGGAATCCGTGGAGAAAGGATACTTACAGAAGAGGAATTGCCTCATTTAAGCGGATATAAAAATTCACGTCCCATTCGGGTAGGAAACGATGCATATCACCAAAAACAAAACGATTCATTTGGCTATTTGATGGATGTTATCTATCAGTATTACCGGTATTTTCAGGGTACTTTGGATGAAATTGAAGATATGTTCGAAGTGGTAAAGAACATGGTCAAAACTGTTATGGACGACTGGCAGAAGCCTGATAAAAGTATCTGGGAAATTCGGGGTGATGAAAAACATTTTGTGTTTTCGAAAATTATGTGTTGGGTTGCCATGGATCGGGCTGTAAGTATCGCTAAGTTACTTTACAAGGAAGATTTTGCTGAAAGGTGGTTGAATGTGGCGGATACAATTAAAGAAGATGTGCTGACAAAAGGCTGGAAAGAAGAAATACAAAGTTTCTCACAGACTTATGAAAACACAGAATTGGACTCTTCTCTGTTACTGATGGAAGCATATGGCTTTATTACCCCTGAGGATGAACGTTACCGTAAAACGGTAGAAGCAGTATATAAAAAGCTAAAATATAAAGGACTTATGTTCCGTTATAACAATCCTGATGACTTTGGAATACCTACTTCGGCCTTCACCATTTGTACATTTTGGATGATTCGTGCATTATTTGTCATTGACCGTCAGGAAGAAGCGCGTCTTATGTTTGATGAAATGATTAGTTATTCGAATAATCTGGGTTTGTTCAGTGAGGACCTCGATTTTGAAACTAAAAGCCAGTTAGGTAACTTCCCGCAAGCTTATTCGCATCTGGCTTTAATAAATACGGCCAGACTATTTGCCGATGAAGTTGAATTATCAAGGTTTATTAAACCTTAATTCATTTTATATAAACAGAAAGGACATCCTGCTTTACAGAATGTCCTTTTTTTTTATAATACAGGAGATGTTTAGTTGATGAAATAAAAATTTCTTATTAATCTGAAGCTAGGATTTAGTCTTTTTGCTCATCCAGCCTTTTTAAGAATGGCAAAGTACCCGTCTGGGATCGTAAATTGTATCGGGCAATTTCAGAGATACTTCCTATTTTGATTGTATAGGCATTAGTGGGCAATTCACGGAAAGTATCTTCGTCAGTAGTATCATCACCCATGGCCAGAATAAAATCAAAACTATCGTTTTTTAGTATTCTGCGGACTTCAGAACCTTTATTGTGGTAAGGCGATTTAATCTCCACCACTTTGTTTCCCCGCATGATCTGTAAATTTTGCCGGGTGCACGGAGTAATAAGCGCAATGAGTAATTGTTGTTCACGCAATGAAGCCAGCCAACCATCTACATTCCTGTAATGCCACACTAAGGTGGTTTCTTTTATTTCCATTCTAGATCGTGGTGTTTTGTCCACAAATGATTGGAGGATTGTAATAAGTTCCTCATCCCAGGGCTGGGTAAGAGGAAGGTTTTTGTGCCATTCTCCATTTTCTTTATACGAGGCTCCATGTTCGGCGGCAAGAGTCATTGATAATTTCCCAAACCATTTTTCCAATGTTGACTTATCCCTTCCGCTGCTAATCACCACTTTGTTTTTAGGATTTTTCGATAGTTTAGTGAGTATATCTATTAATTCTTTGGAAGGTATGGCATCTTCCGGACGGTTTTTAAAGCCGGTTAATGTGCCATCGTAATCCAGGATAAATAAACTTTTTTCTGCCTGACGATATGATTCCTGGATTTTTAAAAAAGTGGACTCATCGAGTCGTTCATTATTTAAATCATCATTCTTTTGTTTGATGACCTGCAATTCTGTAACAAAATCGGAAGCCCATTTATTCACTGTATGGATAGATACAATTTTTTGCATTAAACGGAGTTTTCTTAATTGCTCTGCTTCTGGCATCTCAAGTGCTTCAAGTATGGCATGCTCAATTTCCTCTATATCATTTGGATTCACAATAATGGCATCTGTCAGCTCAATGGCAGCACCCGCCATTTCGCTTAAAATCAATACACCCGGTAAATCTCTTTTAGATGCCAGGTATTCTTTGGCCACCAGGTTCATTCCATCGCGTAAAGGGGTGACAAGTGCAATATCTGCTATGTGGTACATGGCAACCAATTCTTCAAAATCAAAACTGTGGTAAAAATAATATACCGGTGTCCAGTTAATGGTTGAATACATACCATTAATATATCCGATCGTCTCATCAATCTTGGTTTTTAAATCAGCATACCGGTCAACATTGTCGCGGGAAGGAACAATGATCATTGCCATGGAAACTTTTTCTTTATATTCGGGATGTTTTTCCAAAAACAGGGCGAATCCTTTTAAGCGGTGTATGATGCCTTTGCTGTAATCAAGGCGGTCGACCGAGAGGATCAGTTTGTGAGGACCAAAATTATTTTTAAGTTCAAGTGCTTTTTCCTGTACCTGGGGGAGTATTGCCGTATCATAGTATAAGTTGTAGTTGATGCCCATGGGGAAGGCATCTACATAGGCAATCCTGTTTTCAAGCGATACCTGATCCAGTTTAAAGTGCAGGTCAAGAACTCTTTCACTGGCACTTACAAAGTGCCTCATATAATCGTATGTGTGAAAACCGATTAAATCGGCTCCCAACAAACCGTTCAGGAGTTTATCTCTTTCGGGCAATACCCTGAAAAGTTCATATGAAGGAAAGGGAATGTGATGAAAATAACCGATACTTATTCCCGGAATGGCTTTCCGTAACAGTTGCGGAAGCAACATTAACTGGTAATCCTGTACCCAGACAATGTCACCGGGCTCAATAAACGGAATGGCTGCCTGGCAAAACATTTCATTTACTTCCTTATATGCTTCCCAATATTTTTTTTCATATTCTACAAATGCATAAAAATAATGACACAAAGGCCAGAGAGTGCTGTTACTGTACCCTTCATAGTAATTTTGAATATGATCGGCAGTCAGAAATACCGGGTGGAATTTAAATTCATCCAAATGACCCGTTATTTCTTCCTGTTCTTCAGTCGTTTCGGCAAAGGCTCCGGGCCAACCTACCCAATGTTTTTCAAGATCCATTTCAAGTGAATCAAGCCCGGTAGTTAATCCACCTTCACTTCTTGAAAATGTAAATTCACCGTTTTCTGATTTTGATGCTTTTAAAGGAAGCCTGTTCGATATGATTATAAGTTTCATAAGCGATGAATTTTGTAAGACATTCAGTTAGTTAATCCAGTTTCAACAAATTTACGCCTTTTTAATCAAGGAATCTAATGAATTTTCATATTTAAATGATTCTACATGAGAATTAAAGACTGTATATACATGAGAAAATTCAAGGCAATATAACGTGATTTGACTTTTTTCAGTCCGATTTGTTACCTGTTGTTCCGGATAATACTGGTACAAAGAAAGCATGATTTCAATAGATTAAAACCATACTCTTTGATCTATCCCTTTTCTGAATATTACATTTCTGTTATTTGTATCTCTGAAGTGACATGAATGGCCAACTTGAAAAGTGCTTCCACACCGCAATATGTTTCTTCAGACATCCTGACCGCTTTTTCAAGTTTATCCATGGGAAGATCTTTGCCCGTAAACCTGTAAATGACATGCATGCCTGTATACCGTTTCGGATGATCGTCTGCTACATCACCCTGTACTTCGATGGTGCACTTTTCAATATCCACATGCATCTTTTTTAAAATGGAAACAACGTCCATTCCGGTACAGCCACTCAGAGCCACTAACAACAGTTTCTTAGGACTTGCGCCTGAATCATGTCCTCCCCCTTCAGGGGTTGTATCCATCATCACTTTGTGACCATTTATATCAGCTTCGAAGGACATATCACCTTTCCATTCCGTATGTATTACATGTTTGTCTGACATTTGTTTTTCTGTTTAGTTGTGAAATGCTGAAAATTTAATTCGTTATAATGTTTTAAAAGTAACGCTTACTAAGTGAACAATGTTTTTAATTTTTAATAATTCCGGATTATTATGTACTTTTGGAATCTGATTCGTAATTACTGTTCCACAACTTAAATTATTTATATGAAAAAAATAATATTGGTTTTTCTTGTTTCTTTATTCTTTGGTTCAATTTATGCTCAAAATAATAATTACAGGCTGTTGATTGGCACTTATACCAATCCGGGTAAAAGTCAGGGCATATATTCCTATGATATTGATATGAATAAAGGTGTTTTTACACAAAAATCAGTAACAAGCGGTGTTCAGAACCCAAGTTTTCTGGTAATTACACCCGATAAAAAATATATATATTCTGTCAGTGAAAGTCCGGCAGGAAGTTCAGCAAATGCTTTTAGTTTCAATGAAAAAACAGAAACACTGACATTGTTAAACTCTTCCCTGACTAAAAGTGATGGACCTTGTTTTATTTCAGCAACACCAAATCATGTTTTTACTGCTAATTATGGTGGGGGAAGTATTTCAGTTTTTGGAAGAAAAGCCGATGGATTGCTTACCGATGTATTGCAGGTAATTCAACATGTTGGAAAAAGCATCAATTCCGACCGGCAGAATGAACCTCATGTCCATCAGGTTCTGGTTACTCCGGATCAAAAATATGTGGTAGCCAATGACCTTGGTACTGATAAAGTGACGGTATATCAGTATTATCCGGATGCAACGACCGATATACTGATACCCGTTGACACTTTATCGGTAAAACCGGGTAGCGGACCACGTCATTCCGTTTTTAGCCGTGATGGAAAAAAGATCTACTTATTGCATGAAATTGATGGAACCCTTTCAGTTCTTGGAATGGAAAAAGGCAAACTGAATTTAGAGCAGGAAACTTCCATTATTAAAAATGACAAAGTGGTCATCAGGGCTGCAGATATCCACCTTTCGCCCGATGAAAAATTCCTGTATGCTACAAACAGGGGTACTGCAAATGATATAACCTGTTTTGCCATTTCAAAAGATGGCAGGTTGTCGTTCATTCAACAGACGTCAACCAAAGGGGAAGGTCCTCGTAATTTTTCGATTACTCCGGATGGACAATATGTATTTATTGCGCATCAAACAACGGATAATATCGTGATTTTTAAGCGTAATACACAAACCGGAATGCTTACCGATACCGGGAATCGTATCGAAGTGGGAGCCCCTGTTTGTTTGTTGTTTTATTAAAAAACAGCTTTAATTTGTTTTGCTTTCAGATATGTAATAGGAAATAAATAGTATCATATTCCTTTATAAAATAAAACATATCAACCCCTGGCTCTATCACTCTCTCCCGATAGCTTGGGGAGAGGGAGAGAGCTTGTCCGACTACTGGCGGAGCAGGGGGAGGGGTCTGATTTAATTAAGAATAAAACAAGACATCATAGTGTTCCAATTACTTACAGCAAACCCGTATAAAAAAAGTGAGCTATTTTATAACTCACTTTTTTTTGTATCAGTTGTTTTAAACAGACATTATTCAAAAGTCACAATAAATTCAACGCGTCGGTTTAGTTTTCTTCCGGCAGGAGTTTTATTCGATGCTACCGGCATTTTATCGCCAAAGCCATTCGAAGTGATTTTTTTATCACTGATACCTTTGTTTATCAGGTAATCACGAACGGCATTAGCCCTGTTAAGTGATAATATCTGGTTTTTAGCCGGATCACCTAAATTATCGGTATGACCTCTGACTTCTATTAAAAATGAAGGGTTATCAAGAATCACTTTGCTAATTCGATTTAAGATGGCAAATGAAGTTTTTTTGATAACCGATTTGCCGGATTCAAATTGAATACCTTGTAATGCCTGAAGGAATAATGTCCTTATTTCTTTTTTCACTTCAGGACATCCGTTGTTTGATTTAACTCCCGGAATGGTTGGACATTTATCCAGGTAATCGGGTATGCCATCTCCATCAGTATCACGTGGGCAACCATGTTCATCAACCATCCCACGGGCCTCAACCGGCGTTTCAGGGCATTTATCCAGATAATCAGGTACTCCGTCACCATCGGTATCGATAAGACAACCATTCTTATCAATAAATCCACGGGCTTCAACCGGCGTTCCGGGACACAAATCCAGATAATCCGGCACTCCGTCTCCATCACTGTCCAACGGACAACCATTTTTATCAACCATCCCCTTTGCCAGTGGTGATGTTCCGGGACATAAATCAAGGTAATCAGGAACTCCATCACCATCAGCATCCAGTGGACAACCTACCGTATCAACCTGAATCCCGGCAGGTGTATTGGCACATTTATCCAGGTAATCGGGCACTCCATCATTATCCGAATCGAGCGGACAACCCTTCTCATTGACCATTCCGTGTGCAGCTGCCGGAGTATCGGGACATTGATCCAGATAATCAGGTACACCATCTCCATCAGTGTCCAACGGGCAACCATGTATATCAACTTTTCCATAGGCTTCTGCCGGAGTGTTGGGACATTGATCCAGGTAATCGGGTACTCCATCACCATCACTGTCCAACGGACAACCATTTTTATCCACCTTTACACCAAGGGGTGTATCAGGGCATTTATCCCTGCTGTCAACTACTCCATCCTTATCCGAATCTTTTGGTTTACCAAGGACAATACTTACTCCGACACTCAGGTTCAGATCAAATTTATCAATTGGCATATACTGATGATTCACTTTTGGAACTACATAATCAGAGGCAATAAAGACATTGATCCATCTGGGTGAAAAATTCAGTGCTACACCAAAACGATTATAATCTTTCCGGATGAATTCACAGGTAGTTGAGAGTGTAAACCATGAAAGTGGTTTGAAAGTTACAGCACCAACCAGTTCGTTTTGGTGATTGCCCGGAGTATTGTAGCTGTTCCATAGCATCCCAACCAATATATCGTGTTTATCGTTTCCGAAAATACTGTATTCAGCCGAAGCTTTTAAAGTGTAAGGTATACTTTCAATAATACTTCCTCCTGATGGCTGTTCTTTAAACTTGATCAATGTGTTGGCATCATCTTTTAGCTTGTTTAACTGATCATCCAAAACCAGGCTGTCCACATTGAGATTGTTAAAACCAGTAAATACAACATTGCTGTTTGCTGTTCCTCTCTGAATGGCTGAACCATTCCAGTTGATAAACCCCAGATCGTTTAATGCGGCTGCAAATGTTAGATTTTTGATTGGTTTATACGTTACGCCTAAGTCAAAAGCTGCTCCATAACCGGCAGGACTGATTTTTGAGCCATTAAAATGGCTTTTTGAGAAATCGTAATTGTTATTGGCATCGGTATCAAACGATATGAATTTTGATCGTATTTGTGATTCTCCGACACCAGTCATGGTATACTGATTATTTGCCAGGGTGATATCAAGCTTGCTGTAGTTAAACTTTTCATACGATAACCCAGCCAGAAGCTTTGCATTCAGTCCGACCCTCCATTGTGAGTTGATATCCCGGGAATATCCCAACGAAATTTCAGCTATGTTTGATTGAGTGGCATTATAATTCTTAAGATCAAATACATTATTCGTTTGATTTACCATCCCCGTTTTCGCTAAACGAAAGAAATCATACGGTATATTCACGTCTGCTCTTTCCTTTAATGACATCTCAAACGACCAGAAACTATTGTTCCTGGTATAGAAACCGAACGATAGTAAATTTAATTTCATTCCTTGTCTGAGATACGTTGTCGGTGCCAGTTTGTTCAGAAACTGTTGGCCATTCACACTCGAATGAAGAAATGTGACAAAATCATTATTATATGGGTAAATAAAGGTTGAAAGCCCTGTATTCGATGACATATTCAAATGAATTCCACCCAAAACAGGCAAGCTGAAGTAACCGTATTCGGGAGCAAATGAGGCATTCAACGATTGCCTTTGACTCCATTCATTTAAAAAATAAAGCGAATTTGCTTCTTGTGAAAAAATACCTGTCACAGAACCAATCAATATAGTCAGGGTAATAATAGTCTTTTTCATAAATTTTTTATTCGTTTACGGAAGGATAATTATTTGTTTTATATTTCTATTACTCTCAAATTTTTCATCCTGAATTCCGGGAATTTTAATTTCTCTATACCGTTAAAACCAGTTCTTTTGATCACTGAAATAATGGAACATCTTTAAAATTCACCTTTTCAAAAGGATTAATTGATCGTTGTTCAGTTAATTTTGAGTTATAGTGAGTCCTTTCGGTATTTTAACTCTCATTTCTATGGTCATGGACTGGTTCGCATTTAATATTATTCCTGCTACCGACGTGTTTTTGCTAGCGAAAATTCTCATTTTTATAGCATCCAATTGGCTCAATGCCCCCGCAACTGTTTCTGTAATGCTCATATTGATGGTACTTCGTTGAGATGAACCGTCGCTGTTGCACGCTTTTATTGTTTCAGGAATCAAGATAGAAATACCCGGAATCGTCTGACCGGAACTGTTTAATGGAACTGCTTCGAAGTTAAGTACCAATGGTATTTTATTATCAACAAAAGCTACTAACTCAGCATGTTTCGTCATTTTTATTACCTGTTCCAGATTCTTCTTTAAATCTCTTAAGGTGTCAAGGTATTGTATGCTGAAATCCTTGCCGAAATCGAGTGGTACATTCACCGTATATTTAATATCCAGTTGATTCTTAGGTGAATATAAATCTACATTTTGCCTGCTACCACTGATAACCGGAGTGACATTCAACTCTATTTCATCGGGTGCAATTTTCAGTAAATTAGGTAGAGAAGGTACAATTAATGGTTGATAACCGGGCGCAATTCCGGTATTTGATTTTGACATCCAGAAGTTACTCCAGGACGATTGTCCTAATATGACTGCCGACGGAATTGTGAATTGTGTTGAAACCGAACCATTTGGTATCACTGCTCCATTGCTTTTAGGTATCAGGTTCAGGCCTGCATCCACCGTAAAGCCCATGGAATTTCCAATCAGTAGTGTAATAACAGGATTCTGTACATCCAATGTATTCCCGCTTTGTTTGAATATGTCCGGAAGATTCAGAGTTACTTTTTTGATAATCGGGTCAATCACAGGCTTAATTTCACCTTCAATGAGTGATACCTGCATGTCTCCAATGGCAATAGAAGGCTGTATTTCAAAAACACCTATATCCGATGGCGTTAAATTGGATGCCCGGATAAATGCATCCCCGTGCATACTGGCAACGCGGTTTAAAATCAAAGTGCCGTTATTGAGCGCTAAGCCACCCTCTGAATTAAAATCAAGGACATTAAATTTGAGTATTTTTGTATATCCCTGGGTTACCTTGAAACTGCTGTTTATAATCAGTTGATTATTTGAGTTGACTTCCGGATCATTAAACTTGATAAATAAAGGTAACTGAATCGTGTAATTATAAAAATGCATGGAATCAATGCCCGGATGAAGCTTACTTATATCAATTTTAAATACCAGTTGCGATGGTGTTTTAAGGGTAAAGCTAAATATTTTCTTCACATCCTTCGATACAAACTGATTGATGTTAATGTTAAAGGTTTGATTGGGAATGTTGAAATAAAAGGTATTGACTGCAGCTTTTGATTTGTTGATTGCCATGCTGTTACTGGCAATTAATTTTTCAGTGAGTGTGGGTTTGTTCAGTAAAATAAATTGAGTTGAATATTGAATTGTTTTCTGCTGAATAACACCGGTTGGAGGAGTATCGGTTCCTAAAAAAACAGAACTTATCGGTGGAATTACATCCGGGACGATGGAAAAAGTGACAGGATCGACTCCCTTTACTTTCATTTGGGTAGAATCCTTAATTTCCAATGAATAACTACCATCCGTAGCTTTTTTCAATATATCAATGCTGTCACCGTTTAGCATCGAACTCAGGAGTATAGGTTTCGTTTTTCCAAGTGGAAATGACAGCGAATCTCCACCTAAGGATATATCGGTATTCACTCCGTTTTTTAAATTGTACTCATCACTTACACAATTTGACATTGAAAGACACAAAATAATGACCAGGAGAATCTGGAAGAATCTCGTTTTTCTAATTGCATTCATAGTTCTTGAGATTGGGTTGTTAAATTCTATTTGGGAAAGCAGTATAATGAAAGCCAACATTTAAACATTTAAAGTAAATTCTATTCTTATGTTTATGTTGTTAGTCTGACTTGTTTTCAACAAAATGTAAGTTGTGTATACGCCTGATTTGAGAAATGTTTGAAAGATATAAATCTGTTATACCAGATTTTTAGGGCTGGGTTAGTAATTGAAAATCGTTTTTATTTAATCTAAGGGATCAGATATTGATTTTATACCGGAATTGAATAAATTTTACCTTTGGTTTAACTATGTTAATTTAACTAAGTAGAAAGAAATCAATGAATTGTTTAAGTTACTTATTCTTAGATTGAAATCGATTTTGTTAAGTTTTATATAAAGTTAAATAAAGATTATTTGCAAAAATATATAATAAATTTTATTTACCAAAGAAAAACATATTTAATTATCGTGAAAATTGAAAAAATACATTATTATCAATAAAAATGTAAATAAAATATTTTTTTAATTAACAATATCAACATAAACATTCTAAGTCAGTTTAATTAGTTGAATACAGTTTCCCGACAGGGTACAAAAAAAGCTGCCAGTCAGGGCAGCTTCATTTTTAATTGGTATTATATGTTTATCAATGAGTTTCTTCAAAAGTGACAATAAATTCAACCCGCCTGTTTTTCGCTTTACCAGCCGGTGTTTTATTCGAAGCCACTGGTAGGGTGTCGCCATATCCATGTGAACTCAGGCGTGCCTGATCTATCCCGGATCCTATCAGATAATCGCGTACTGCTGAAGCTCTTTTTTCAGATAAGATCAGGTTTAAATCCGCCTTGCCTACATTGTCGGTATGACCACAAACTTCAATCTTATAAGTGGGGTTGTCGATTAATACTTTTGCAATCTTATTCAGAATAAAGAATGAATTTTTTTTGATTTCAGTTCTTCCATTCTCAAATTGAATACCCTGCATAGCTTGTTTAAATAATGTTCGAACGGATTGTTTAAGCTCAGGACAACCGTAATTGGCAGGTGAACCCTTTATAGTTGGACATTTATCCAGATAATCCGGAACTCCATCACCATCGGTATCCCTTGGACAACCATTTTGATCGACCATACCATGTGCAAAAACCGGTGTCTTAGGACATTTGTCCAGATAATCGGGTATTCCATCTCCATCAGTATCCTTCGGACAACCATTTTTATCAATAAATCCAACTGCTTCCCTGGGTGTGTTAGGGCATAAATCAAGGTAGTCGGGTATGCCATCTCCATCTGTATCCAACGGGCAACCGTTTTTATCAACCATTCCTTTTGCCAGAGAAGGAGTATTGGGGCATTTATCAAGATAATCAGCGACTCCGTCTCCATCTTCATCCATTGGACAACCTACTGAATCCACTTTCATTCCTGCCGGGGTATCAGCACACTTATCCAGATAATCAGGAACCCCATCCTGATCTGTATCGATCACACAACCGTTTTTGTCTACAAAACCTATTGCTTCAGTTGGTGTATCGGGGCATTTGTCCAGATAATCCGGAACACCATCACCATCCGTATCTGTGGGACAACCAGTTGCATCAACAGCTCCAGTTGCTTCTTTTGGTGTATCCGGGCATTTGTCCAGGTAATCGGGTACTCCATCACCGTCAGTATCTATCGGACAACCTTTCTTGTCCACTTTGACACCAAATGGTGTATCCGGACATTTATCCCTTCTGTTTACAACACCATCCCTGTCTGAATCTCTTGGCTTGCCTAATACAAAACTACCTCCAAAAGATATATTCAGATTGAATTTATCAATCGGTAAATATTGATGATTTATTTTCGGAGTTATGTAATCGGAGGCAATGTATAAATTGATCCATTTAGGTGAAAAATTAAATGCAAACCCATACCGGTTAAAATCTTTGTTCAGAACATCAGCTGTCCCGGAGATAGTCAACCACGATAAAGGCTTTAATGTCAGAGCCGCAATTAATTCATTCTTTTTGACAAGAGCCGAATTATATCGTTGAAAAAGCAATCCCAACCGGATATCGTGTTTGTCGTTGGCAAAAATGCTGTATTCAGCAGAGGCATTAATGGTGTAGGGTATGTTGTCTTTGTAATCCTGCGTGTTGGGGGTTTCCTTGAACTTGATTAAATTCGTAGCATCGGTTTTTAATTGATCAAGTTGACTTTGAACATTCACGCTATCAATGTTGATATTGGTGAACCCGGTATAAATGATATCACTGGCGGCAACGCCCTTTTTAATGGAGGATGCATTCCATTTCATAAAACCAATGTCATTCACAGATGCAGCGAATGTCAGGTGCTTTACAGGTTTATACGTAAATCCGAAATCAAATGCTGCACCGTATCCTGCCGGCTTTATATTCGATGTATTGGTAGTGATGTTTGAAAAATCATAGTAATCATCCGCATCTTTGCCTATGGAAAGTAAATCGGTCATACAATAGGACTCTCCACGGGCACTCATGGTATAACTATTGTCCGATAATGTCAGGTCAAATTTGGTGTAATTTACTTTAACCTTTGATAATCCAACCAATAACTTGGCATTTAAACCTACCCGCAGTTTTGAATTTATCTCACTGGAATATCCCAATGATACCTGAGCCATATTTGTCTGGTCAAATTGTAAGTTTTTAAGATCAAAGACATTGTTTTGAATTGCCATTCCTGATTTTGCCAGTCGAAAGAAATCTTTCGGTATGATGGCATCAAAGTTTTCTTTCAAATAAATGTCAAACGACCAGAAACTCTTACGGGATGTGTAGAAACCAAATGATAAAAGATTTAGCTTCATGGTTTGATTCATGGTCACATTTGAAGGCAATGTATTCAAGAAACTGTTCCCATCCACGCTCGAATTTAAGAATGTTGTAAATTTATAGCTCGCATACAATGGATTGGATGGATCAACCGGATAGATATAATTTGACATACCGCTATTAGAATTTACACCTAATTCAACTCCACCTAACACAGGCAAGCTTAAATATCCATACTCCGGTGCAAAGGATGCATTCAGGATATGCCTTTGACTCCATTCATCCAAAAAGTAATACGAATGTACCCCTTGAGAAAAAACACTTAATATTGAAGCAACGAATATACTAATTGAAACGATTCTTTTTTTCATAAATTTTTCTTTAAATAATTATTTGGTTGAATAATTATTTGGTTGAAAAGGGATTGATAGTTACTCCTTTTGGGATTCTTACTCTTAATTCTAATGTGATATATTGATTTGGATTTAATTGGATACCTGCCACTGTACTATTGCTTTTTGCCGATATTTTTAATTTAAGGGCATCCAGTAAATCAAGTGAACCGGTAGTTTCCGAAGCCTGCGCTCCGGATTTAGATTCTTTTAATTCCATGACGATTTTACTGGTTTGAAACGTTCCATTGGCATTCCCTGATTTTATCTTTTCGATAGACGAAATAATGATTCCATTAATGGCGCCTTTTGAACTGTTTAGTGCAGTTGCTTCTAATGTGAGTTCAAGAGGTATTGAATTCTCGATGGATACCAACAAATCTACCTGCCGGGCATATTTTAATATGTCTACAAGTTGTTTCTTTAAATCAGAAATTGTATCAATGTATTGCAGTACAAAATCTTTTCCAAAACTTAACGGGACATTTACCGAGTATTTCAAATCCATTTGATTCTTTAACGAATATAAGTCGACTGTCTGTCTGCTTCCGGTAATGGTTGGTATGGCAGATATCTCGATTTGATCAGGCACCGATCTTAGTAATTTGGGTAAGGCCAGGTTAATGGTGTCAAATCCGGAGGAATATCCCTTGCATAAGTTCGAAATCCAGTATCTGCTCCAGGTCTGTTGTCCGGCTATGGTAGCAGGAGCAATTGAAACCTGTGTTTTAATAATGCCTTCTGTGACAACATTTCCATTCTTCTTTGGCGTTAAAGTCAAATCAAGGCTGACAGGAATACCCATGGTATTACCTATTTCAAGTGACAGGACAGGGTTAAGAATATCCAACACACTGGCACCATTCGACAGGAAACCAGGTAAATTAAGTGATACATTTTGTGAAACCGGTTTGATATTCGTAGATATCATTCCTTCAATTTTTGCAATCGACATCGTCCCGATGGATACTACCGGTGAAATGATAATGTTGGATATGTCTTTCGAATTTAAATTGGCTCCTTTTACATATGCACTCCCCGACATGGATACCGTTTCATGGAGTTCGAATATCCCGTTCTTCAAATCGATGCCATTTGCACCAAAATCAATCTTTTGAATGGTCAATGCTTTCGTAAATCCATTTTTTACTCTAAATCCTTCATTTAATACCAGCTGATTGTTGCTGTTGACATCGCCGGTTTTAAATTGCAAAAATGAAGGCAATTGTATCGTATAGTTATCAAAAAATACCGAATCAATTCCTGCAGGAAGATTGCTAATACCTATTTTAAATTCTAAAACTGAATTTGATTTAAGAGAAAGGGAATATAAACGTTTAACATCGGTCGAAACGGATTGGATAATATCAATTTTTGAACTCTGATTTGGTATGCTAAACGATATTCTGTTAGTCTCCAGCGAGGCATTATTGACAGTCAGACCGCTTAATGTTCCCACAATACTTAGTTTTTTATTATTTAATCCATTGATTGAATTAACAGCTATTGTTTGTCCTGCGACACTTAATCCCGGAACTTCATACGATAAATTGTCATGAAATACAATTGAACTACCTCCAAACGGTACCGATTGATTAATATTTATTCCGGTTATCCCGATGTTTTTATTAAATCCTAATAGCTGGTTATAAGGGATGGTAAGAATATTGGTTGTTAGGTCTAAACCTGTCATGGGCTTAAAGATGAATTTCTTTGGAAGCTGTATGACACAGTTTCCTGCATTGAAATTAAACGGACTTATTCCGGGATCACTGATCATTAACTGAAGAGTTGCACCGGCATCGAAGGTCAATGAATTAATCTTCGAGACTTCTTTCGGTAGTTGAATCGTTTGATCAATGGAATTTAATCCCCCGGGAACCATCACTGCAAAATTCGTTGTTTCAATTTCCATATCCCGAATGGTAGGAGCTGAGGTTATGGATAGATTTACATTAAAATCCTTGGTTAATATGGTCGGATCGGAAGTCGTACCGTTAAATTCATACACAATGGTGTAGGGAAGTTCTTTCGTATAGTTTAGTAATCCGAGTGACTGATCAATCCCTGTCATATCTATTTTATCAATTTTAAACGTTGCGATATAAACATCTACTGATGCTAAGGAAGCATTGTCAATCCTGAATTCATGCCCTACAATACTTGTCCCGGATCCATTGTTTGATGATATGATATATTCATCGGGAAATTTAATGCTAAAACTCTTAATGGCATCATCTTGTGATGAAAAGCCCATGGTGTTAATCTTCGATTTGTCAAACCGGATGGTTACTGTATTGCTGTTGAGTTGGATGCTGTTTACTTTTTTTAATGTTGTTGAAGCATTCGCCAAATTAAATAATATGGATTGTGATATTGACCGGGAAGCTTGAATTTCTACAGGTCCGACAGTAAACTGATTTGTTGATTTTGACCGTAAAGCGGCAGAACCGGCTGTATTTGTCAGTTTCTTTGTATTTGAAGCTACTGATAGTGATTTGTTATAGTCAAAGGTTGAATTGATGGCCGGTAAGCTGAAACCACTCAAGTCAACTGAAGGAATTGGTAAACCGGATGTTAAATTGATCGGGCTGATTTGAAACGATGGAATCGTTACATTTGCCAGGTTTGTCGTAAAGGGTGAAATTGTAACCGGTGCTACTGTAAAGTTCACAGGTTCAATGGCATCTATTTTTACCTGCATGGAATCTTTGAGCTGAAATAAATACGCGCCACTTTGCGACTGTTTCAGAATATCGATATTCTGTTTATCCAATAAAGACCCCAGTAGAATTTTATTTGTTTTGCCGAGCAAAATGGTCAATGAATCACCTCCAAGAGTCATGTCAGTGTTTACGCCATCTTTTAAATTGTAGTCATCACTCATACAACTTGTGAACGTACATGCCAAAATAATGAGTAGAATGTGATGAAATCTCAATGTAGTAAATGTAGTCATAATGATGTTTGTTATTTTATTAATTCCGGTGTGGTTTGTGAAGGATAAATCAGATCAAAGGCATTCCTGTGAATCTGTTACAATTCATGCTGCTAATCATTTTTTCTTTATTTTAAAAGAATAAAATGGGTTACTTAAAATTCGGGCATTAAAAGGTCTGATATGGAAGGAAGTCTAAATTACCAGGATAGATAAGAATTGCAATTCTATAATTCGGAGTTTTAATAAAACCACTTCATATTGTTATTTAATTCTTGATTTGATATTGTGACTTCTGTTGACTGGTCTTTTTTTGCGATTACATGAAATTCAATAAGTTAATAGGATTCAATTATAATTAGTATAAGATTAAAAACCAGCCATCTATTATAGATATCCCGGAATAAAATCGAAAAGTGTTCGTTTTTTTTTTTACATGATTTCAATTTATATTTCAGATAAAATGCAATACCTAAACATGTTTAATTTTCATTAGCAGTTCGAAATCTGAATGACGGTACAAAGTTAGTTTATCATAAATTAATTGAATATTTGTTATGGGTACATTAAGGGTACATCTGCGTAAATATATTTTTACATTTAACAGCCTGAATGTTAAATTATATGTACTGTACTTTTGTGTTTGATTTTAATGTAACATTTCAAAGCTGTCCGATTCCTCTTTCAATCTGATACATGTTTGTGATGTTTTACTAATGGGTAAGAATTTATCGCATTTATGAAGCCCACACTACACAAATTAGTGAAGGCTTCAATAGAGCAAATCCAAAGGGTTTAAATGTGATATTTAAAAGCCCTTATTTTTGTTTTCTTACCCTTAGTAGAAAACCTGATATCCTTAAAACCCACCCTTATACCCTTATTTTAATGTATTTATTAGCTTTTGATAAAAGGTATAAATTCTTCATATTCTTCAGAAAATAAGGGAATAAGGGTTGGGTTTGTGTTAGTTTTATTTTCTACTAAGGGTAAAAATTAAGAAGAATAAGGTTTAAATATTTTTCAATTGATCTTCATATATTCAATTTCTCAGGAATTATTTTTCTTATGCTTAGGACATTTTGCGGATAATCTTTTTTTAAATAAAGAAATAAAATTTTAAATTAATATGATATTTATTTTCTGTTTCATGAAAGGATACAAAAAAACAGGCTGTCTTAAAAGCAAGACAGCCTGTTTATCTAAAATTTTTATTCATTTATTCCACCTCATCAGTAATACTTCCATACCGGTGGTATTCGAAAGCAATACTTTGTTCCTTTACATAATGAAGCAATTCAATCCGGCCTTCCAACAGTGGTTTTTGAGAAGCGATGTGTTTCCCTGTTTTAGCTGCTTTTATAAGGAACTCTTCCGATAATTGAGGGGTACAGGTTCGTATCCGTTCATAGCTTTCAAGCTCATTTAGAAATTCCTTTTCACTCTGTATTATAATATTATGTTCGTTTTCAGTTGATTTTTTTAATACCTCAAGTTTATAATCATCTTCACAGATGCTTACTGTCAGGGGAGTGTTCACAATCTTAGATGCTGCCATTATCATAAAAATATCGCTCAGATTATCACTGCTCTGTACCCTGAGTGCCATATTTTTAAGTGGCAGGTACCTGAACGTGTTTTTCTCTCCCATCAAGTGATGAATGTCAAGCTCCTGTGAAAATTCCTGATCCCGGTTTTGTTTATAACTTTCCACGGCTATTTGAAATTCTTTATTTTCGTTGACATTCAGGAAGGTAGATAAATGTGGAAATTGATCTGCCTCTTTTGGAGTGGCACTTTTCTCTGATTTGCCGGTAATATTTACAAAACTGGTGACGTAATTTCTACCTCCAGCTTTTATTCCGCCCCCAAATGCCGAACGTTTCATTCCGCCAAATGGCTGGCGATTAACTATCGCACCCGTTATCCCGCGGTTAATGTACAGGTTCCCGGCTTCAATGCTGTTTTTCCAGCGCAATTGTTCTTCTTCATCCAGACTTTGCAATCCTGAAGTAAGTCCATATTCGGAAGCATTTACTTTCTGAATGCCATCTTCTAAATCATCAATACAAACGACTGATAACAATGGAGCAAACAGTTCATTTTTAAAAGTATAGCTTTCCGGTTTAACCCCCCATTTCACACATGGCTTTAAAATGAATCGTTTTTCATCCACAAATTCAGGTTTTACCAACCACGATTCACCTGTTTCCAGATGATCAATGGCGTAAAGCAGCTTTTCGTTTTCTGATGTTATCATCGGTCCGACAATATTACCACCATCCCACACTCCACCGGTTTTCAAACTGGTAACAGCATCGGTCAGTTTTATTTTAAATTCGGGATCATCAAATACTTCTTTTTCCAGCAATAACAACGAGCAGGCCGAACATTTCTGACCGGCATTGCTGAATGCGGAAGTAACAATATTCTGAATGGCATGATCACGGTCACCGCTTGCCGTAAGGATGATGGCATTTTTACCACCAGTCTCTGCCGATAGGGGACAGGTAGGATTATTTTCAAGAATATGGAATGCTGTATCGGTTCCACCGGTCAGGATGATGTGTTTTATGGAAGAATGGGCACTTAAATAATTCAAAGGCTCACGTCCATCAATACACAATACCTGCAAAGCATCTTTCGGAACACCTGCATCCCAAAAAGCTTTTGCAAATTCCCATGCAACCGGAAATGCCGTTGTGGCCGGTTTTAATATCACGCTGTTTCCACCTGTAAGTGCTGCTGCAACCCCACCAACCGGAATGGCCAATGGAAAATTCCAGGGTGGTATCACCAGTACAATTCCTTTTGGAGTGATAGATATGGTAGACAACTCTTCAAAACTCTTCATGGATAGGGGATAAAACCGGCAAAAATCGATGGCTTCCGATACTTCTACATCACCTTCACCAAATGTTTTACCGGTAATGGCTGACATGCAACCAATCAGATTCCCACGGTTCCTGCCCAGATTTTCAGCAACCTGATGCAGTATGACATTTCTTTCCGCAAGCGAGGTCTTCCGCCAGTTTGATTTATCGGTTTCGGCAATTGAAATGATTTCTTTTACCTGTTCCAGGTTTGATAAGCTTGCTTCACAAACGCATACTTCTTCGTTCTGACTGCGATCGATGTAGCGGTATTTCTTTTCGGATAAAACTTCATGTTCCCCAATTTGTACAGGTATCTGATAAGGTGCATCATTGACAGATTTTTTCCAGTTGTTCCTGATCGTATCTGCCCACAACCGGTTAGGTCGCAGATCAAAATTCGTATCGGCTTCATTCTTAAAAGTTGCATATTCCTTACTACCTACTACCGACTCCTTACTACCTACTACCGACTCCACACTACCGACTTCTTCTAAGTTTCTGTTTTGAGATCTGAAAGGTGTGGAACGGATTTTATCTTTTAATGCATATGCTTCCAGAAATTGCTCCTGCAGAAATTGCCATTGTTTGCTGTCGTACTTTAAATTGAATGAATAACTCAGGAAATTATCCTTTCCGGTATTTTCGTCCAACCGGCGTACCAGGTAAGAAACGGCATTCAGGAAATGTTCATTTTTAACAACCGGAGTGTACAGGATAATCTGTTTACCGAGATTCCGCATTACCCGTGGTAAATGATTGGCCATTCCTTCCAGCATCTCGAAGGTTACCTCTTCTTCCACGTTGTTTTTTTTGCATAACAGGTAGGCATATCCGATACTGAAGAAGTTATGGGATGCCACTCCAAGGTGAAGTGCTTTTGCATTTTCAGGTTCCATTGCCCGTTCAAGTATATGCAGGTAATTCGCGTCAACTTCAATCTTGCTGCCCAGAACCGGGTTTTCCCACCCTTTTAGGGATGATATTATCGATTCCATTTGCAGGTTGGCTCCTTTCACCAATCTCATTTTCAATGTTGCACCGCCGTTTGCTACACGTTGTTTTGCAAATTCAAGAAGTTCTGTCTGGAAATTCCAGGCATCCGGTAAGTAAGCCTGAACAACAATTCCGGATGAATAATCCTTAAACTGAGGGAGGCTGAGCACCGTTTTGAAAATATCAAGCGTCAGCTCGGTGTCCTTGTATTCTTCCATATCCAGGTTCACAAATTTTGAAACGGATACGCCTTTATCATCCACATAGGGAAAATCGATGGATTGTTGATAGATCCTGGTTAACCTTTCGCAGAGCTCAATTTTATTCTGGGCATAATTCAACGGGTTAATCTGAGCATAGATCCCGGATATCTTGATGGAAATGTAATTGATCTGAGGATCTTTCAACGCTTCCAGGTAATGGTTATAGCGATGATTTGCTTCACCATCTCCCAACACCACTTCCCCAAGCAGGTTTACATTCTGGCCTATTTTTTGTTTCCGTCGTTCCAGCAGGTGATGGGTCAGAAATGAATGTTTTTCGTTTATAATAACCTTGGCAGTGTCCGAACGTAACCTTCTTTTAAAAATAGGTACGGCAATAAAATCAAATAAGTAGCCAAACGAAGTAAAGAGTCGGATTAATAAAGTATCGGTCTTGCTGAAAAACTGCGGAATACCATAGTGATCAATAAGCACTTTCATTCGCCTGGCGAGTATTTTGTTGCTGTGTATCTGCGACGATTCATCCAACAATTTGGAAAGTAATGTCTTGTCGTTCGGATTCTGAATTAAGATGGCATATTTCTTTTGTTCCTTCAACTCGTCGCCGGTGATTTCTTTTTCCGATTTTGAAAGAAAGTCTTTTGCCCAATCCACGACTTCTTTAGTGCTTATTTTTTCCATACGTGACAACTTTTTGTTTAAAATTTCCGAAAGATAAAATAAAAGGTTGGAATTTGTATCCTATCAGGTAAAAAAATAATGTGAAAATTAATTATTTATCACCCTGGTTATAATTGAGCGCTTCCTGCATTAAAATGTAATAGAAAAGCCATTTTTACTTTCTGTTTTTATATTTGTATAATGGGAGTGAGTTGCTTAATCAGACAGGCTCTTTCTTCTGTTGACGAAATAAGAAACCGATGATATAAAAATTATTAGTGGTATAGGCCCTTTGACCGACCGAATCAATATATGAAGCTTTAGCCGGATGGTTGAATATCTGATTTATAATAATGGCTTTAGCCCATATAATTACCGGAAATTCATGATTTATGCATTCTGAATCAGCATTATTCGCATCACAATCATCACAAATCAGACTATCTAAATTGCGAACATCACAGTTCCGACTTTTTTAATTATCAGATTCTCAGTTATAATTCAGGTTTGATTGTATCAACGAAGAATTTTTTTGCATCAAAAATGTTTTTTTTTCTTTGTAATTTGAAAATAATATTTTATTTTTGTAAAATATTATGCGTGTCATTTTACGCTGTCCTTGTTCATAATTCTCCCCGTTTTGCGCTGTCCTGTTTCTTTTTTTTTTCAACCTCAATCCTTTTCAATTCAATACATCACCTCCGGTTATGGTCCACCTTTCGTCCATATCCCATCCACAGATAATACATATATAATACATAGATAAAACATATATAACACATTGATAAAATATATTTATATAGATATGTATTATCAATGTATTATCAATGTATTATCCATGTTTTACGTAAATTTTTTTTCTGGATGGGAACTGGACGAAAGGTGGAGCATAAGTGAATAGGAAGTGGATAGAAAGAAGCTGGCGGTAGAAAGTAAAGAGTAAGAAGAAAAGAAAAGAAGAATGGATAGAAGAAAGAAAAATAATGCAATTTTAATCAGACTTGTCAGACAAAAGTCTGTTTAGATATTGATATGCAAAAATAATTATTTGTGTTGAAAAATAAAAGCGATTCTGCAAAATTATTAGTTAAATATTTAGATAGATTGTCTTTCCTAAATGGGTGTGCTGTCCTGAAAATATCTAACACTCTCATGAAACAACCCCATTTTATTTACAATTTACGATTTACAATTTACGATTTAACCCAGATAACTATCGGGATTACAATTTGCATGGTTACTACCATTTGTTTCATATCGTTTTTGGTTCCGCACGCTGAATAATCCGCTCCTAAGTAACTTATTTGACAGGATTAAAAGGATTAACATGTTTAAGAATTTTATTGACAATAAATCCTGTAAATCCTGTATGTGATATTATTTTATTCGTGTTATATTATTTATAATGAGGGACTACTAACTAAAAAGTCCATACTTCAAAATGTTGATTTGAAATATGGACCTTTGTGATCTTTTATGAAGGCAGGATCTTTTCTTGCAAACAAATAATTCCCGGTTAGTTAGCTGTTTTTCGTTCAATTTCCCTTAAATTCTCCATTTTCTTTTTTGCCAGGAAGCCGTAGATATTTTCTAAATGTTCTGTGACTTTCTGATTGCCAAATTCATACACTTTCGTGATCAGACCATCCAGGAAGTCACGGTCGTGGGATACGACGATAAGGGTACCATCAAAATCGACCAGCGCCTGTTTAAGGATATCTTTTGTTTTCATGTCCAGGTGATTGGTCGGTTCATCCAGAATCAGCAGGTTCACCGGTTCGAGCAATAGTTTTATCATGGCCAGGCGGGTGCGTTCACCTCCCGAAAGTATTTTTACTTTTTTAGTAGAACTGTCGCCGCCAAACATAAAGGCACCCAGCAAATCACGGATTTTATTCCGGATATCACCCACAGCCACATCGTCAATGGTTTGAAATACGGTTAGGTTTTCGTCGAGCAACGAAGCCTGATTCTGTGCAAAATAGCCTATTTTGACATTATGACCCAGCGTGAGCATGCCATCATGTTGAATTTCCTTCATGATGCATTTTACCAGGGTTGATTTACCTTCACCGTTTTTACCTACAAAGGCGATTTTTTCACCCCGTTCGATCATGAAGTTCGCATTCCCGAAGATAAGTTTGTCGTCATATTGTTTCCCGACATTTTCGGCCGTAACCGGATAATTCCCGGAGCGGGGAGAAGGTGGAAATTTAAGTCGCAAGGCGGATGAATCTTCCTCATCGACTTCGATTATTTGCAGCTTATCGAGCATTTTGACCCTTGATTGTACCTGAAGGGTTTTGGAATAGGTGCCCTTAAAGCGATCGATAAATTCCATGTTATCGGCAATCATTTTTTGTTGCTCCTCAAATTGCTTCTGTTGTTGTTCATGACGTTCCCTGCGCAGTTCAAGGTAATGGGAGTATTTCGCTTTATAATCGTAAATACGGCCCATGGTGACCTCTATGGTGCGGGTTGTGATGTTATCAACAAAGGCACGGTCATGCGAGATGATAACCACCGCTTTGGCCGAATTGATCAGGAAGTCTTCGAGCCACTGGATGGATTCAATGTCAAGGTGATTGGTAGGTTCATCCAGCAAAATAACATCGGGACGGCGAAGCAGTATTTTAGCCAGTTCGATACGCATACGCCATCCACCGCTGAATTCGGAAGTCTTCCGAGTGAAATCCTCCCGTACAAAACCCAACCCAAGCAATGTCTTTTCAATGTCAGCGTCGTAGTTTATCTCTTCAATGCTGTAAAACTGTTCACTCAGAGCAGAAACCTGCTCAATGAGTTGCATGTAGCTGTCCGATTCGTAATCAGTGCGGGTGGTGAGTTCTTCATTCAGGGCATCGATCTGTTTTCCCATTTCATTGATTTCAGAAAATGCCATGGCAGTTTCCTCAAAAACAGTGCGGTTATCTTCAAGCAGCAGATGCTGGGGTAAATAGGCAACCTTCATTTCTTTGGGACAAGAGACGGTACCTTTAGTGGGCTCACGAACTCCGGCAAGAATTTTAAGCAGGGTGGATTTTCCGGCTCCGTTTTTTCCCATCAGGGCAATACGGTCCTTTTCATTAATCACAAATGAAATATCCTGGAAGAGAGGTTGACCGCCGAATTCGACAGTAAGTGCATCAACTGATAACATACGAACAAATTATATTTTTAAAATTTAAAGGGACTATTCTATTTAATTAAAAAACTTTCCGTTGGATAACCTTAGTTTCCAGCGGAAAGTATCGATACTGATTTATCAGTTTACAGGGCAATTTTTGCAACCAGGTTATTCGATTTGAGAATATACAGCTGATTTCGGGGTAATCCGGTAATCTGCAGGGTCGTTCTATCCGGCACAATTGTTTTAATGCATTGACCCAGTAAATTATAGACATACAATGTTGAACCGACTGACGGCAGGTCGACGATTATATTCCCATTGCCATCTTTTGTGGCAATAAGTGTATGGTTGGATGGATAAGCCAGTGTTTTAACTGATATGGTATTTGAATAACCGGTAATATTTTCATAGTGAATGCTCTTGTCACTTGCTTTCAACTTATACGAATATGTTGTATTCGGAATTAAATTGGATATTGAATCCGTGGTGTATGTAACCCAACTGTCGCGTAGAATGTAATTCATTTGTTTTGTGAAACTAAGCGTTACATCATCGAAAGTAACCGATCCGATTCCCTTGAAATAAGTGAAACGAAACTTATCATAGGCATTTGTTTCCGGAAAGGTATAGGATTTGTTTTTTTCTAACAATGTCGAAGTAATGGGTATGCTGTCAATTTTTGTCCATGTATTCTGATCATTTTGTGCCTCAACGTAAAACCGGCCGTTACTGCCACCCAAAGAATGAATGTAAAATGAAAGTTTCGTAACAGGAATCAGATATTTTTCCGTTTCAACCATTTCACCGTTATTTGAAAACTGGATAGAAGGTGTCTTCGTCCCGCTGTAAACAGTAGAGCTTGATATGTTTTTTGCTGTAATTGTCCAGTCAACAGGAGCTGTTAAACCATTATCAAATCCTTCGGTTATGGTGGACTCTTTGTCTTCAATATTATAAACTGTCAAATAATACCCAACCGCATCAAATACCGGATTCCAGTTGGCAGCAAAACCGGTAAACGTAGTACCTGTTGCATCGGTTGCATCAGGTGTGACCACATATACACCCCGGGTAGAATTTCCGGACATACCTGCATCGGCATAATCACCACTGGTTGTAGTAAGTACCAGCAATTCAAGATGCGTATCCGTGTAGGACGGAACAACCGGATTATACCTGATTTGTATGGTTGTTGTTGAAACAGTAGAATCAGCAGCAGCAGGCAATGTAACTGATTTAGTCCATGACGTTGATGGGTCAGTATCTTTTTTCATTTCGAAATGCTGTCCGACACTAAAGTTTATATTGATTGCATCCTTGATTTTCTTTCCGCTTACGGTGACAGTCTGAATGCCGGATGGTGTACCCTGAATGGTTGAAAAAGGTTGCAAATTCTGTGTTAATACGATGTCAGAGGCAAAATGAAACTGAATGATTCCATTTATTTCCTGAATTTTTGCCAACGGTTTGTGTATGTTTGTTCCATTCCGGAGTAATGGAATGTAGGATGTTACTTTGGAAGTACCCGGGAAAGGATCCCCCGAGAGAGTCGGATCAATAGTTGATGCCTCGGACAATGCGATACCATCGGCTTCGACAATATCAACCCCCATAGCTGCAGCGTCATTATTGACGGTATTGGCATTCCAGGTGGCATTGTTGTAAAATATATGGGTGATTAACATGCCATGACCCGGAAGGTATGTATCCCATCCTTTTTTCTGACGATTCTCCAGGGTGAAAAATTCAACCGGGGAGGGGTTTGATCCTTTCAAATTATGATTTCCGTATTGAGAGATCAGAAATGCTTTATTAGTGGTGGTCAGTGTATCCAGCCTGTAATCACCACCGGTTTTTAATTCGGTAGGAACCAGCCAATTCAGGTAGAAACGGTCAAAGGCAGAATAGGAGGGAGGCGTGCGGCCACTGTTCAGGTATGGACCATAATCCATGATATTCCATTCTGACAAGGTGTGATGTACGGCATCATTGGTAGCATAATAATCGGGTAATCCCAATACATGACCGAACTCGTGGCAAAAAGTTCCAATACCGCACATATTTTGCCCGGTGTTTGAGCGTAGTTCGGATGTACAGGCATAATCGGATACAGAAACTCCGTTAAATTTAGTCGATAAATCGTTCAATGCCCACCGATGGGGCCAGATTGTATTGGCCGGTCCTCCTTCTGCTTCATTATAACCGGCATAATAAATAAAGACATTGTCAACAATACCATCGTTGTCAGTATCATATTGCAAAAAGTTAACGCCGCTTGCAGAAGCCAGCGTACAGGCATCAATAACCATTTGTTGTGGTTTCACATCATTCCCCGAAGCATCATTGGCACCATAATATGCCATATTTTGAGGTAAGGTAAACGGACCGACTACATCGAACTGAGGATTAAAAACGCCGGTAGAGCTGTCATGGAAATAATCGGTTGCAGAACCGGTACCGCCATTTGCCGAGTATCCCTTTTGATTTAACAGATTGGTAAATGCTGTTTTAGGTGAGGGAGTTACGAAATTATTATCACTGAAGTTGACCAGGATGACCAGCGATTTAGGGGTGCCGATCAGTGGATAAGTCACCTGTTGGGTAGTCGAAACTACCGATTTTGTCAAGCGGGCAGCACGCCTGATGCTGCTTTGCTTGCTTAAATTAAAATCAGGTGTTAAGTTCAGAATAAAAGACTTTTCGGTTAACGATCTTTTTTCAACGTTTGATGCTTTTATCAGGGTACTTTTTAAATTCCCGTTTGAATCAGGTTGAGCATAGGTCAAAATACCCTCCGTATTTTGCACCAGGGCATATCCATCAAGGGTCGTTTTGTAATTGAAAAATTCATCACCATGTAAGCGAACAGTTAAAACTGTACCATCCGGTTGAGTGATATTGACGGGGAATGGGAATGCCGGAACGGCATGTATACTTACTGCTGAAATTAAAAATACAATTAGGAAAGATAAAAATATCGAAATTGATTTCATGAGCAGACTAATTTTGATGCAAAGGTAAGAAAAAAACGCATTTTGGAATGAATACACATCGTGAAGTTGAATAAAAGTTATTAAATGAATGCATCTCTAAACAAGTTATTTCTTAAAAATAAAATAGACTGCCAGTATCAATAAAATAAAACCCACAAAATGATTCCACCTGAATGTTTCATTCTTAAAAGCAATCATGGAAAAAACAACAAAAACTACCAGGGTTATGACCTCCTGTATGACTTTTAACTGCAACAACGTAAACGGTCCACCATTTCCACTGAAACCTATCCGGTTGGCGGGAACCTGGAAACAATATTCGAAAAGGGCTATACCCCAGCTTATTAGAATAATAACAAATAATGGCAGCGCATCAAACCATTTGAATTCACGCATTTTTAAATGGCCATACCATGCAAAAGTCATAAAAACATTTGAAATGACCAGCATCCCAATGGTAAGGAAAATTTTCATAATGATTATACGAATTACACGAATTAAGACTAATTATACGAATTAAGACGAATTACACGAATTGTGGTGTTGGTTTTTTTTAGAAGGTACAAAAATACTTCAATCTGTTCAATAATCGGTTTCATCCATTGAAATAGTTTTTATGTTATCTGAGGTATTTAACTGTCTGTTTATATGATTTGTAGAAAAATCAGGAATCACAATCCAACAATTATATCATTTTTTTTCAGTCAATTATTTGTAATTTATTAAAATCGGACTATCTTTGCACTTCAATTGAGCAAAAAAGGCTGGTTGGGAAGGGAAATGAGAAGGAGTTTTCATTTTTCAAGACAAAAATAAATTGCGAAAATAGCTCAGTTGGTAGAGCACGACCTTGCCAAGGTCGGGGTCGCGGGTTCGAGTCCCGTTTTTCGCTCAGTGAATTTATAGTGAAACTGTATATTCATTTATTTCTCTACTGAATTGTTTGAAAGGTTAACTTTCAGATACTGATTGCCCAAATGGTGGAATTGGTAGACACGCTAGTTTCAGGGACTAGTGGCCGTAAGGCTGTGGGGGTTCGAGTCCCCCTTTGGGTACAATAATGGTTAACGGTGCTGATTGTCAGTGGATAATCACAAAATAGTACACAAAACCGGACACAACACGAGTTCAATTATCACTCCTGAGATTGAACTCTGATTACAAGCGCTGATGGTGGAATTGGTAGACACGCTACTTTGAGGGGGTAGTGCCGGTTACGGTATGTGAGTTCGAGTCTCATTCAGCGTACAAAGATTAAATAAAAGAGTTTTTCCATATCGGAGAAGCTCTTTTTTGTGTTTATAGGATAATCCGAATTGTGTCCAAATAGTAAGTGATCGTCGCAAATCCAGAGGGTTTATATGTGATATCTAAAGCACATATTTTATTGTTCTCAAAAGATAAATTAAAAATAAGGTTTTTTAATTTGAATGATTAGCTCTTCTGAAGCCCTCACTCTTACTAAGCAAGTTTAATCCATTATTGGTATTAAACTTGTTGCTTTAAATGTTAACTTGCAGGTGTAGCTATAGTTGATTCATTTATTTCCGCCTTTATTTGAATAAAAAATTGAATGATAGCCTGAGTCCTATAAGTATAAAAAAAAGAGTTTCTTCCGTATTGAAGAAACTCTTTTTTTTATACTTAGGTTGGAATGTTGAATCAGGTATTTGCAGCTATCTTGTAACCGATAGTTTATCAATCACATCCTTTCTCAAAATCACATCGTTCATCCGAGGTTTCAAATTCAATAGTGGCATGCTGGATACCTTTTTGTTTCAACGAATTCCGGATTTTACCTTTTAGTTCGGTTATCTTATCCGATTCGAGTGCTTTATTCATAACCACATGGACAGTGAGAATGTTGTAATTTCCATCCACCGACCAAACATGTAAATCATGAATGTCTTCTATCCCTTTAAATTGCTGAAGTTCTGCCGAGAGTTCATCAATATCGATATCAGCCGGAATCCCCTGTAGAATAATGTGTAATGTCTGACGAATGTTTTTGAAAACATTGAAAAGAACAAAGCATGCGATCCCCACCGAGAGGATAGGGTCTATAAAAGGTGCATTAAAAAAATACATGATCACTGCCCCAACCAGAATGGATACCCAGCCTAATACATCTTCCAGGAAATGGAGTGATACTACCTTTTCGTTGAGCGAGCTTCCTTTCTTAAGCCTTATAAAAGCGATCCCGTTGACTAATACGCCCACGATAGCCAGAAAGAACATACCGGCAGCCTGTGTTTTTTCAGGATGAAATATCCGGGGGATAGCGGCCGAGAGAATAAAAATACTGCCAACGATTAATACAATCGAATTGATAACAGCACCCATTAACGAAAAACGTTTATAGCCATACGAGTATGAACTATCGCTCCCTTTGCCGGATACTTTTTGAAAATACCATGCCAGTCCAAGCGACATGCAATCCCCGAAATCGTGAACGGCATCCGATAGAATGGCCATACTGTTGGTGAAAAAACCTCCGACAATTTCTAACAGGGTAAAAAATAAATTCAGAAAAAAAGCAACCTTTATATTCTTTACTTCTTCGTGATGATGTTCATGTCCCATAATGCTATTTTATGTATCAAACAATTTTAGTACCAAACAGTTTGTACAGGTTTAGGTAATTTAAATCAGGTATTTTAATTTATGATATTCACAACAGACTAAAATTTCCGTTTAATTGATTGGTTCTGTGTGCTTTTATTTTTTGAACCAATCATCCAACGGTATGTCATAACCGGCTCCCTGCATGTAATTATAGGTTGCCAGGTTTAATCCTTTTCCATAAAACTCCAGGTCAATTTCATGCGGGGTTGTAAAAGGTATTTCGTTGTTGGCAAAACTTCCTGCAGGCTGTTTGACGTGCTTTGCACCCACACTTTCAGGATGCATCCCCGAAGGGCTGTGGATCGTCATGGCATAACGGTGCCAGTAAGCCGATTGAATCAATCCATCGGCAAAGAGATTCCGCACGACCTCCAGTGAATCCATGGTTTCCCCTGCTGTTTCGGTGGGGAAGCCATACATCAGGTAAGCATGAGTCATGATACCGGCTTCCGTGAAGTTTTTCATGGTTTCACGGGCAGTTTCGATGGTTATGCCTTTATGAATCAGTTCAAGGATACGCGGTGATGCAACTTCCAGTCCCCCGGAAATGGCAATACAACCCGATTGGGCCATCAGATAAGAGAGTTCGGGCGTAAATGATTTTTCGAACCTGACATTTGTCCAGTAACTGACTGTTAGTTTGCGTTTCATTATCTCTTCCGCTAATTTCCGCAGCAGGGCAGGAGGGGCAGCTTCATCCACAAAATGAAATCCAGACTGTCCCGTTTGATTCATGATGGTTTCCATGCGGTTGACAACGATTTCGATGGAAGCTGTTTCATACCGGTGGATATAATCCAGGGATCCATCACAAAAGGCACATTTTCCCCAATAACAACCATGGGCAAGCATCATTTTATTCCAACGGCCGTTGCTCCAGAGCGCATGCATTGGATTGGTGAGTTCAATCAGATTGATATACCTGTTTTCGAGCAGTCCATTATAATCGGGAGCGCCAATATCTGAAAAGGATATGTTTTCAATGCTGTCCATGTTTGAACGAATAATATCTCCTGTAGCTGACAGGGACAGTGTCCGGATCAATTCTCCACCGGTCAGTATTCTTAATAATGGTAGTTCACCATCATCAAATACCATATAATCCATGAATTTAAAAATTGACGGATCAGTTATGCTCCTTAATTCGGTCGTTACATATCCGCCACCCATGCAAGTTTTTATATCCGGATATTCCTTTTTAAGCCATTGGGCACATTTCAGGGCACTGTACAGATTTCCTGGAAAAGGAATGGTGAAACCTACCATTTCGGGCTTGCATTTCAGAATCCTTTTTTCAAAAATATCAAGCATGAGCTTATCGGTCAACGATATTGGCCTGTTTAATTCTTTCAGTAACGGTTCGAAATCAGGCAGACGCAGGCAGATTGACTCAGCATAACGTATTAATTCAAAGTTCGGATCGATGGTTTGTTGTATGAAATCACACAGATCTTTTAAAAACAGGGTACACAAGTGGGTAGCACGGTCGTGGTTGCCAATCATTCCAAATGCCCATTCCAGGTCTTCATCCGAAGGAAACCTTTTGCTTTGAGGCCAGTATGATCGGTTGCTGAAACGTTGAGCCAGACTGTTGTCGTTTCCACTCAGAAACCGCATGACAGGTTCTATTGTCCGGCAATAAAATGCAGACTGCTGAAGAATAATCCGGCAGGGCTTCGAAAGTTTATTGACCAATGATGCTTTCTGAAAAATCTCTTCAAGTCTGGAAGAAGTGAACAGTTCCTGAATAAGTTCAATGCTCAGGTCCATTTGTTCCGATTCGATCCCCTGTGATTGCAAAAACCCTGTCAGCTGGCAGGTAGCCGGATAGGGCGTATTGAGCTGGGTAAGAGGTGGAGTGACAAGCAGAATTTTCATTCGATGTATTTTCTGCAAATTTACGGATTTTTTTTGGAAGAAGGAGTAAGGAAGAAGGAGTAAGAGGTAAGAGGTGAGGAATGAGGAATGAGGAATGAGGAATGAGGAATGAGGAATGAGGAATGAGGAAACAGAGGTGAGGTAGTAGAGCCAAGAGCCAAGAACCAAGAGCTAAGATTCAAGATTCAAGATTCAGGAACAAGGAACGCAAAACACGAAACACGGAACACGGAATACGGAACGCTGAACGCGGAACGCTGAACGCAAAACACGAAACACGGAACGCGGAACACAGAACACGGAACGCGGAACACGGAATACGGAACGCTGAACGCGGAACGCAGAACACGGAACACGGAACGTAGAACGCGGAACTTGGGGTAAATTTTTCTCCTTGGCTTATTTTCCGTATCTTTGCACAAAATCGTACTCCGTCAGGTAAATAGTAAGAACTTGTGAAAGAAGAGCGGATGCGTGTAATATTCTATGACATTTGATAAATTAGATCTTATTGAGCCGATCTTAAACGCTCTTACACACGAAGGTTATACCCAACCGACTCCCATTCAGGAAATTTCAATTCCAATAGTACTTAAAGGCCAGGATTTATTAGGATGCGCACAAACAGGAACCGGTAAAACGGCAGCCTTTGCAATTCCAATATTACAACTTTTGCATTTAAATAAAGGAAACGACCGTGCTCCCCGAAAAATAAAATCATTAATAGTTACCCCCACGCGTGAACTTGCTATCCAGATTGGTGAAAGTTTTGCTGCTTACGGACGATTTATGAATTTACGTCATACCGTTGTTTTTGGAGGAGTACCTCAAAGTCAACAGGTTGGTGCACTAAAAATGGGTGTGGATATACTGATAGCCACTCCGGGACGATTGTTGGATTTAATCAATCAGGGTTATGTGAAACTGGGTGATATCAGTATTTTTGTACTGGATGAAGCCGACCGTATGCTTGATATGGGTTTTATACACGATGTGAAAAAACTGATCAAGCTTATACCTGCTAAACGTCAGTCATTATTCTTTTCGGCTACCATGCCTGAATCCATACGTGTACTGGCAAGTACGATCCTGACCAATCCGGAAGAAGTACAGGTTACACCTGCTTCAACAACAGCTGAAACGGTAGAACAGGAAATGTATTATGTGAATGCAACCGACAAAAAGGATTTGCTGATTCACCTGTTGAAAGATAAAACGATTACTACTGCTCTTGTATTTACACGGACCAAGCATGGTGCGGATAAAGTGCAACGCATGCTTGAAAAAGCACATATCAAAGCAGAAGCCATTCATGGAAATAAATCGCAGAATGCACGTCAGAATGCCCTGCGTAATTTTAAAGACCGGACAACCCGCGTATTGGTAGCTACCGATATTGCTGCCCGTGGAATTGATATCGACAACCTGAACCTGGTAATTAATTATGAAATTCCCAACATTCCTGAAACATACGTTCACCGTATTGGACGGACGGGTAGGGCAGGACTCGAAGGAAAGGCAGTATCGTTTTGTGATGCTGAAGAATTTGAATACCTCCGTGACATACAAAAGCTGATTTCTATCCAGATTCCTGTGATCACTGACCATCCCTATCCGGGTGAGACAATGCCTGAATTAGCCGGAAGGAAAGTGAAAGCAAAAAAAGTGGTTACCAGTAAAGCACGAAAATCGGGTAGAGGATCCATAGGTGCAACTAATAATACACCTTCCCGTGACGGTGAAAGCCGCTTTGCCAAACCAACAAGACCAGATAGCCCAAGGCCAACCTTATCACGTACTCCAAAAACGGAAGATGCTCCCAAGAAATACTGGGGTAAATAAATAACGGATTGATTCTGTATTCTGTCAATATAAAAAAAACTCCCTGCAAATGATTTTATTTGCAGGGAGTTTTTTTATGTTGTTTCTTTCTTTTATTTTATCACAACAGGTTCAAGGGTTATTGCCCATTGTTTCAGATAACTGAAAAACGGAACTTCAGAAGTATATGGAGTATTTTCTTCTTTCCTGGAAACGGAAGTTAAGTAAAATCGTAATGTTTCACCTTTATGATATGGCATCAATACCAGGTTGTTGGCACTTTCCGATACATGTTTGATGATTGAAACAGCGGGTACATACACTCCCAATCCAACTGTCTGTTTGGCAAATTTAATGCTATCGGTAACAGGATAATAAGTTCCCCACGAACCAACCAATCCTTTATTATCGCTCATAACCGGACCTCCTCCTGTTTGTTGTACACCTGTTGCCAGAAAGTTTATATTTTCAGATGCACGTACTTCGGCAACTACATCCCTGTGGCGGGCATACATGATGTACCTTACTGTCATGTTTATTTTCTTGCCCTCGTATTGCCAGCCATTTACTTCGCTTTCGACCACGGTACGAAGCTTTCCGGTGGAAACAATGCGTTGGGTGCGTTTATCAAACTGATCGATATGAGTTGCTTTAGTGCCATCCCAGCCTTTTACCGAACCTACACCCACCAGGCCAAACACCTGCAGTACATCATCACCGTAGCCTGCTTTCAATTGTTCATCGGTAGGATACCATCCGGTAGTTGCCAGTTCAAGCTGTTTTTTCTTTTTACCATAGACATCCACCGTGCTTTTATTATCAAAATAAACACGATAGGCGATTAACGCCGATTCAAATGCCACACCATGATGGTACATGGCATTATACATGTCATTTTTAGTGGAAGAGGCTTCTTTGACAAATACTTTGGGTCCTTTTTTCTCCTTGGTGATCAGATCAGCGTACACTTCTGTTGGAAAGCTGTCGCGTTGATTCGCCGGAATGGTTTTAATCACAACCGGACGTGTCTGTTTTCCCTGCAAATCAAGCAAAAAAACAAGCTCATCAGATATCCCATCATTATTCAGGTCGTCGAGTTGACTGCTGATTTGTTTTCCATCAACAAAAACAGCCAGACTAGCCCGTTTCTTAACAGGGATATCTTTATACTTGTCCAAAACCAAAATGACAGGTGCATTTTGAACTTCAACTTTATTGGGATTGGTTACCTTCAGATTCAGACTTTCAGCAGGAAGCATAAAGGTAGAAAGTAACAGAGCCGGAATAATAAATTTTGTTCTCATGAATAAAATATTTAAAAGAATAAGGATTATATGAAGATTTGAAAATTTTTAATGTCCAAAATTAAGTAATTCCGTTCTAAAATCAGTGCTTTAATTGACTAAAATGTTGTATTTATTGACAAAAGCATGGACTTCCGTAGCAAGTCCATGCTTTTACTATCTAAAAAAACTGAAATGGCAAAGTTACGATACATGTGACCGTAGCATCCAGGCCATTTTTTCATGGGTTTCCATTAAGCCTGTAATAAAGTCACTGCTTCCCATATCATGCCAATCGGTTGCAAACCGGTATACATTTTCACGAAGTTCAATAATGACTGATTCATGGTCGCTCAATAGATCTTTTATATAACTCAGGCTGTCATTTTTGTTATTTGATTTCTCATTTAATTGGGTCAGTTTGAGAAAATCCTCCATGGTACCTACTGTATAATGACCAATGGCACGGATACGTTCAGCTACCTGATCAATTATTTCTTCCAGGTCGGTATACTGGCTTTCAAAAAATTTGTGCTGGGCAGCAAAGTCCGGTCCAACAACATTCCAGTGTGCATTTCTTGTTTTGATATACAGCACATGCTCGTCCGATAAAAGTTTATTTAATGCATCTGCTACCTGAACTGAATCTTCCGGTTTAATTCCAATTTGAGTTTTCATTTTAGTGTCCATTTAATATTTATTTTTAATTGTTTTAGAATGATCATCTTTTGCATTATGAAACAAAAATAATAAAGGAATGATTCGTATGTTATATTTATTTTACATTTTAAATGAATTGCCTTTGAGAAATACACAGGGAAGGAGAAACTTTGGAAATAGTATTCCATGCTTCAGGTTGAAGTTCCATAATTGATTTGAGGGAGAGGGTTGGTACTTCAAGTAGTCAAACCAACTATTAAATTATGATAGAAAAATAAATTGACCCGATTAAAAAACGGATTGCAATTGATGGATTTTAATAGATAGATTAATAGCAGATTACAGCTCCCTTTTTACTGCTTCTTTCCGGTACCGGATTTTATAATTTGTCCTGTCATAAATTTCCAGGACAGGACCTGATTCAGAATAACCGTTTGCTTTTAGGTATTTCGATAAAGCCGGATATACTTTCATCATACCAATCATAATGGATATCCGTCCTTTGTAAGGGAATTCTGCCGTAATATATTTTTTTACAGGATATACTTTTATCCTATAATCTGAATTCAAATTCATTAACTTGACGGTATCGGTATTCTCAATAATGCAGCCAGCTTCGGAATGAAGTTTGTTCCCTGCAATCATTCGTGGATTGTCGTAATACATCCCGAATTCAGTCAGTGATTCAATATTAAACCGGTTTTCCAGGTCGTGATTTATTTTGCTGATTTCATCCCCTGTTATACTGTAAGGACCTTTGATATCCTTGAATACCAGTGTTTCACCACCTTCTCTTATCATCTGAAAACGAATGGTTGAAAAGCCACCATAATTCATATAAATCATAGCAGCCAGTAAGATCAGACATACAATTACACTAACACTTATTTTAAAGGCTTTCATGATTTTCTGTTGTTTTACCTATAAAACAATTTATGAATCAGAAAGTTGCGCAAGTGTTAATCTGAAAGTATGGATTCTCTATTCAAGAATACTTTTAGTAAACCGGGTAACACAATTAATAGCAGGGGCAAGGCAACAATAAGACCTCCAATAACAGCAATTGCCAATGATTGGTGCATCTGTGCCCCGGATCCGATACCCATTGCCAGAGGGATAAGTGCAACAATGGCACCTGTTGCAGTCATTAATTTAGGACGCAACCTGGCTGAAATGGCAAATACCAATGCCTGGTTGACAGAGGTTTTTTTTAGTTCGAACAAGAACTGTTGAATGGTAAAGATGCTGTTCTCGCCTATAATGCCGACAATCATGATCAAGCCGGTATAACTTCCTACATTCAGTGGAGTATTGGTTAGAAATAAAGCTATGACTCCACCCACAACACCCAGTGAACTTACGAAGATAACAATCATGGATAGTTTCAGGCTTTTAAACATAAACAACACCACGGTGAAAACCAACAGAGCAGCAATCAGCAGTATTTTTAGCAATTCGGCAAACGACTTTTGTTGTTCGGCATACGAACCTCCATATTCTATCTGATAGGATGGGGGCAGGCTGATATGGGAAAGCTTTAGCTGAATGTCTGACATGACACTTCCCAAATCGCGGTTATTTAACCGGGCAGTCACTACTCCCATGGTTTGCAGGTTCTCCCTTTCAATTTCAGTCACTCCGCTTACTAAATTAAAATCCGCCATTTCACTTACCGGAACATAATCACCGGTGGAAGTACACACTTTGGCATCTTTCATTTTCTCAATCGGGGTTTTATTATTCTGTGGAAATATCATCCGTATATCCGTCAGTTGTTCTTTTTCGGGAATGGATCCAATCACCAACCCTGAAATATACGTTTCCATCTGCGATTGCAAATCCGACGGATTCAGTCCGAATTGCTTCAGCTTTTCTTCTTTGGGTAAAATCTTCAACATAGGACCCGCTACAATAATTCCATCAAAAATATCGGCAGTTCCATCGATCGTTTTAATGCTGTCGGCTACCTGTTTTGACAGTTCCTGCAACTTCTGGTTATTATCACCGAAGATCTTTATTTCCACCGGTTGAACGCTGCTCATTAAATCACCCAGCATGTCCGAAATAACCTGTCCGAAATCAACTTTCAATACAGGCAAGGTTTTTTCAATACGTAAACGGATATCGTTTGAAACTTCTTCTGTCTTTTTAGACCTTTTTGTTTTCAATTCAATCAGATAATCACCCCGGTTAGGTTCCGTAATAAAAAATCCCATTTGAGTGCCTATCCTTCGTGAATATGTTTTTACCTCGGGAGTTGTTTCAAGTATTTTATCCACTTCATTCAACATCCGGTTGGTTTCTTCCAGTGAAGTACCAGGTGGCGAGTTATAATCCAGTACGATAGAACCTTCGTCCATTTCAGGTAAAAATCCCGTCTGTAATTTAGGCAATATGAGTACCAGGCTCAAAATTAATACTGCCACAAAAGCAATGCTGATGTAGGGTCGTTTAATGAATACTTCGATCCAGGGGCGATGTTTTACCAGATGAACTTCAGTGTTATCCGATAAGCCCTTGTCTTTGGAAAACAGCAGATAGATAACGGGTAAACCAAGCCAGGTAATTACAAATGAACATATAAGCGTAATAATCATCGTTTCGGTCAGGATTTTAAAGTATGCTCCTGCTACTCCGGACATTAACTCAAATGGAATAAGGATAACAATGGTACTCAGGGACGAGCTTACCATGGAAGGAAATAAAAACTGAATAGCTTTACCAACCAATTCTTTGGGTTTTTTATCGGGGAATTCTTCGTGGGTTCTGTGAATTTGCTCTACGACGATAATGGCATCGTCGATGATTAAACCGATCGAAGCGGCGATAGCACCAATGGTCATGATGTTGAAATCAAACCCGATAAATTTAAGTGTAATGAATGTAAGTGCCAATGTAAGGGGAATAGTCATCAATAACACTGATCCTGCCTTATATGAGCGCAAAAACAGCAATACCACGATGATAGCGAGTGCCAGTCCAATCCACAATACGTCGATGATACTCCGGATGCTGCCATTCACAAACTCTGCCTGGTTGTAGTATGGTTTTAATTCTACTCCCTTAGGAAGTAGCTTGTTTAGTTCGGCTATTTTTGCAGTTACCTGACCGGCAACGTCAATCAGATTGCTTTGAGGCTGTTTGACTACTGCAATCAGCGGCACATTTTTACCATCGGCTTTAATCCGGATATATTCATTTTGTTCAGCCACCTGAACGGTTGATACGTCGATGATTTTGACTTTTCGTATCCCGTTATCAAAGATGACAAGGTTTTCCAGTTGGTCAATGTTTTTTAATGTAGCATCGGTTACAGTTAAATATAACCGGTTGTAATCCATGGTGAACCCGGTTGATTTAATGAAATCGGTTTGTTGCAGTATCTTCTGAATGTCCAGCGGATTAATTTTCAAGACATTCAATTTCCGCTCATCCAGAACGATCCTGTATTCCTTTTCCTTTCCACCGATCACCTGAACGAATGCAACACCCGGAATACGGGATAAGAAAGGTTTTATGGTATATTGGGCAATCATTTTAAGTTCCACCGGATCTTTGGTATCCGATTGAAGGGAATATCCCATGACAGGCAAAATGGAAGGATTCATTTTAGCTACCGTAATCTGGACATTGGGAGGCAAATCATTTTTAATTTGTGAAATCTGAGATTCCACCTGTTGTTTGTCCAGGTCAATATCCGAATTCCAGTTCATAAATGCGGAAATTTCACAACTTCCTAAACTGGTGGTACTTCTGATCAATTGCAGGTTATCAACACCTTTTATGGCGTTTTCAAGTGGTTTTGTTACCTGAACCATCATTTTCTCTACCGGTTGCTCGCCGTTTTGAGCTATGATTTTAATTTTTGGAAATGTAACATTCGGAAAAAGCGAAGTCTTCATGTTCTGATAGGAAAATGCACCCCCTATCAGAATAAGCAGTAATATAACTGCTATAGGGCTTTTAAAACGAACAAACATTTTTTCCATACAGGATATTTTTCTTACAAATCAAATTCTATCTTTCAACGAACTTTCATTCGACCGTTTTATCAATCTCTAATCTTAACATTATTGATTTTGATAATGCTCAATGCTCAATGCTCAATGCTCAATGCTCAGTGCTCAATGCTCAACGCTCAATGCTCAATGCTGTACTTTTACCACCGAGCTGTCGTTTAGGCCGTAGGCGCCTTCTGTGATGACTAAATCGGCATTTGTCAGTCCGGATGACAGAGCTTCTACCTGGTTGTCATTTTCTATACCCTTCGTTAACGGAACTTTAACAGCCAGCTTACCACCGACAACTTTCATGACCCAAAATTCAGTCTGGGTTTCATTCGTCATGACAGCATTCCGTGGAATTAAACAACTATTGTTGTGTCTGGATTTTAAAATTTCAACTGCCAGGTTTAAATTTTCAGGTAATAATTTTTTTGTATGTGGTTTTATCAGAATTTGCTGGGTTTGATTCGCCTCGTCAACAGTAGGAAGTATCTGGTAAACTGTTCCTTCAAATTTAGTATCTTCACCCAAAACAAGGGTGCAAACAGTCCCTGTTTTTACCAGCGAGTTAAATTCAAAAGGCAGATTTAACTGTACCATCACATCATTGCTTTCTGACACGGTGCAAAGTGATGCGCCTTCCAATACATAAGCTCCGGAGGCTGTCAGATTTAAGGTGCTAATGACTCCGTTTGAAGGTGAAAGGACACGTATTATTCCGATATTTCCTGTGTTGGAACTTTCCAATGCCTTATTTTCCTTAGTTTGTATTTCGAATATTAATTCTCCCTTTTTTACCGTGTCACCAAACTTGATATACATTTTTCGAATGTAGCCGGATAAGGGTGAAACAACGAGGTTTTTCCTGAGGTAAATGGTTTTGCCGTTAAAAGTAAGTTTGTTGTCAATTTTTCCGAATGTAACCGGTGAGGCTTTAACTGTCACAACAGGTATTTGTTCTGTTTCCTTTGCTTCTTTTTTTGCACACGATTGAAGCATAAATGACAAAAAGCATATTGAAAATAAAGATAAAATGGTTCGCATAGTATGTTTTGATTTATACAACTTTTTTAATAGCAGGAAAATTAATAATTCCAGTAATTATACGAATTGATCAGCAACTGTTTCTCCATTTTTAATAGCAGATAGTCCTGTTTTTTGGCAGTGATATCTTTCAACAGGTTTTTAAAATCCATCACGGAGAGTAAACCCTGATTCAATTCATCCTGGTAGGCTTTGTACAGTTTGTCGTATTGTTTTAATTGATTTTCAATCAGAATTGTTCTTTCAACCAGGGATAATAATTGATTTTTGATTTTATCTTTGTTGATACCCTGTTGAGTCATAAAATGACTCTTTTCAAATTGCAGTGTCTGAATATTTACATTCGATTTGTCTTTTTCAAATCTTCGCTGGTTGCCATCATAGATATTCCAGCTAAATGTAACCCCGGCACTTATGCCCAATCTGTTGACCGAAGGCAGATAGACGGCATTCATACCTGCATTGGCAAATAAATTCAACTGAGGTTTGTATTTTAAAGAGATTAACGACTGGTCGGCTACTATTCCCAGGCTGTCAAGTTTATAGGTAGTCAAAAATAAGGAATTGGAAGTAACATCAGACTTCATTTGCAGATCAAGATCCAGCACTTCCACCTTGATGGAATCTTTTATCCCGCAAAGGATATTCAAATCGAATAAATTGTTCGTGTAATCATCTTCAAAGGATTTTTTATTGAGTTCCAGATTCTGTTTTTCAAGTTGCAAAAGCAGCAGGTCCGTTTGTTTGAAAACAGCACTTTCAACCAGTTTGTGCATAACTTTTAGCTGATCATCAAGTTGATTTATCAGTTGAATTACATTCTCATTCTGCAATTTGGACCTGACACACAGAATATACTGATAACTCACCAGTTGTTCCATCTCATGAATGGTCATCACCGTCGAATTTTCATTTTGTTTTTTGGATATGGATGCTTTTTGAGAATAAACCTTCAGGGTCGAATTCCCCAATAGTGGTTGTTTTACAGTCAGAAATGCCTGGTATTGTCCTCCGTTTGAAATCGCTAAATCATACCCGGAATAGCTATCCGATCCGTTTGATACAAGTTCTAACCGGTTTGAGGTGGCAGTGTGTGAAATAATGGGAGCAAAGAGAACTATTGATTCCAGGTTGATTAGCGGATTCTTCAGAATTCTTTCCGTTTGTTGTAAATCAAGGTCAATAATTTTAGAATCGTTCTTGTTTTTCTGTATCAACGGACTGTTATTCCGGGCCTGTAACAGGAAATAATTTAAATCGCGTTGTTGCGAAAATAGCATACATGATAAAATCAATAAAAATAAAGGGAATAAAAATCGTTTCATTTTCTGTGATTTATAGTTGCCGGGCAACACTCTGTTTTAACTGTTCAATTAACAGAACCGCAAAGATACATATTTCTAAATTATCTGCTAATTTCTTAACTCAAAAAACGTCTATTCAGATTGAAATTCATTCAAAAAAGACAGTCAACAGGAATTGCATCTCAGTTATATTATACTCTTTGTCATATTTCCGGTTATGTGTATCTCAGAATAGTCATTACTTCTTATGAATTACTTCTTCCATCCAATTGATATCTGTGTATATCTTTATTTATCACCAGGCTGTACTGACGGATTTTACTTTTTTATCCAGCTCATCCTTCGATTTAGCACGGATAGTATCATTCCTGTGTGTCCTATGATTGGATAAAACAAAATACCATAATAATAAATTCGGACTCCGGTGGTATACCGGATAATACCGGTTGTTCACCATCCTGTAGCTTGGATTGTTCCGGTAAAAAGTCACCGGTCTGGGTGAATGATTAAAACCTGATTCCGTACCATGGGAAGATCGTACTGAATTCGTATGGGTTGATGTCCCGACAGAATGAACTGTTGACTTTCCATTTATACTGTGGCTACTTGACCTGGAAGAATGGAAACTGTGACCCGAAGAATGGAATCCGCCAAATCCTCCACGTGCATAACTAGTTGTGTTAAAGAAAATACAGAGGATGGATAGTGCTATAATTACTTTTTTCATGCGAGAGTTGATTTTTGTTAATTAAGTTGTTTAAGTTTGAAATGTGATTCCCCGGTTCCTGCGGTGGTTATTCTTACAGGATGTTTAACCTTAAACCAGTTTGCAAAAAAATAGTTCACTCCATAATACTCAGATATAGAATAATTGCCGGATTGGCCGGAATAATAAATATTTTCTTGCTTTTATAACTCCACCGTACATTCATGCAATCATGGAACAACTTTTATGAAATGCACTATAATGATCCTTAAGGTCAGATGTGATCAGACCATTAGGAAGGATTTATTTATATTCTTACTTTTTTTGATTTTAATAAAGTGCAACACCATGCCTGTTAATTCAAATCAATACGTGAATAATCCTGAATCATCTTATCCATTAGCAGGTTAATCCTTTTATCCGGTTCAATATGCCTGGTATTTTCAAGATACCATTTAATTATCTCTTTTGCACCCTGGTGAAAAGAAATCGAAGGATTAAAATCAGGAACTATTTTTTTAATTTTCGAGTTGTCAAAAATCATACTATGCTCTTTATCTCCTAACAATCCATCTCCTATAGCCTGGTCATATTGAGCAATAATTTGGGATGGTATATGTACTATCTGGGGAAATACATTTAATTCTTTTGCCAGGATGTAATAAATCTGATTCCAGGTAAGCCATTCATCCGAAGTAATATGATATGCCTGACCAATTGCTTCCTGTTTCCCCATCAGGCCTACAAGTCCGACTGCAAAATCGGTATGATGTGTCAGGGTCCATAAGGAAGTTCCATCTCCATGCAATACTACCGGTAATCCTTGTAGCATCCTGTGCAAGACAGTATATCCGCCAACTACCGGTATCACAGTTTTATCATAGGTATGCGAAGGGCGGACTATGGTATATGGAAATCCGCTGAGTTGAAATGCTTCCCTTAATACATCCTCACAGGCTATTTTATTCCTTGAATACTCCCAGAACGGATTCTCCAGGGGCGTAGCTTCTGTGACCGGTAATGTTTCAGGAGGTGTCTGATAGGCTGATGCTGAACTGATAAAGACAAATTGACCGGTTCTTCCGGAAAATAACCGGATATCATTCTGAATATGTTCAGGAAGAAAGGCAATAAAATCGACGACCACATCAAACTGATAACCTTCGAGGGCTTTTTGAGTTTCATCAAAATTACGGATATCTGAAATAATTGTTTTCATACCCTGTACATTCCGGATACCGGCACTTTGTCCCCGGTTTATATGGTATAAATCAATGCCCCGTGAAATAGCCAGTTCAGAGCACGCAGAACTGATATTACCTGTTCCTCCGATAAATAGTACTTTCATGTTTAATTATATTGCGGTGTCAATATTCAATCTGTTGAAAATCTGTCGTCTGTATATTCTTATTTGCCTGATCTTACTGTTTTGCACCTTCAATCAATGCCTTCTGAATAGCAGCTTCCACCAACGGTTCCATTACTTTATATCCTTCCAGGTTGGCATGAACGCCATCTTTAGTCAGGGCAGCCTTCATTCCATTTCTTTCATCAACCATAGAACTAAAATAATCGAGGTAAATAAAACCCTTTTTATCACAATATTGTTTTATCCACGCATTTAGCGTAACAATCTTTTCAGCAGGTTTCAATCCTGGTTTCCACGGATAATCGTATACCGGCAAAACCGATGAAAGTACCACCTGAATGCCGTTTGCACTGGCAAGCTCAGACATAGAAGCCAGATTGTCTTCAATCATTTCAAGTGTTGACGGACCTGTATTTCCGGCAATGTCGTTCGTCCCTGCCAGTATAACCACCACCTTGGGCTGCAATGCGATAACATCCTGACGGAAACGTACAAGCATCTGCGGAGTGGTCTGCCCGCTGATTCCACGATTTATGTACGGACGTTTTGCGAAAAACTCTGGACGTGCTTCTATCCAACCCTGTGTGATTGAATTGCCGAGAAAAACAACACGGTTTTCACCATTAACAGGTAATCCAAGTGCAGCATTCTCTGTACGAAAACGATTTAAATTTGGCCAGTCCTGTGCATTCAGCTTTAATCCGGAAAAAAATATGACACTCATCAGAAAGCATTTAATGATATAATTTGATTTCATTTTATGTTCGTTTTTAAAGCTTATTATCACATTATTGGATGTGTTTTTTTCTGACTTCAAATATACTGAAAAACATTTAACTAAAATGGATTTTATAAATAAAAAGAGCTAACCGTAATTGGCTAGCTCTGAATATTGAAATTGAATTGCAGTTAAATTTCAATAGATTTGCTCGCCAAGTGCTATTTTTAGTTTAAGCAGACTGGCTGAATAATCAATTTTTGTTTTAAGTAAAAATAATTTGCTTTCAGCTAACGCTGTAAAGCTGTCAAGTAAATCCAGGTTGGTTATAGCTCCTGCCTGGTAATTCGTTTCGGCAAGTGTATACGCTTGTTGTGCCTGTTCAACCTGTAATTCAGATTGAGACACTTTTTTTAATGCTGATTCTGTATTTGAACGGCTTTCAACTACTTCATTCACAATTGACCGGCGTGTCAAATCTGTATCTTCGGCATTGCCCCTGATATCCGATTGAGCCATTACTTTGTTGTATTTTGAACGGTTGGCATCAAAAAGTGGAACTTTAAGGCCAATCCCTACCGCGTAGTTTGCCGTTAGAATACTTATGTCTGGTAAATAACCGTTCTTTAATCCTCCTGAACCAAAGAAATTAAGGGATGGATTATTTTGTGAATTCACCATTTTTAATCGGGAATCCGCCAATTTGCCTTTCTGTTGGACTATTTTCATCTCATTCCGGTGATCATATGCATAAGAAAACAACGAATCATTCGATCCTAATATCTGAGTGGATAAAAGTTCTTTTTTAACTAATAATTTAGTCCCTTGCGATTTACCCAGAAATGAATTCAATTGACTCTGTTGGATTTGAAGGGCAGTCAGTAAATCGGTTTTTTGATTTTCAATGGCAGATATTCTGACTTTGGTGGTTAGTATTTCATATTTGGTTGCCGATCCGGTTGCTTCTTTTTTCTGCACAAAATTCAGATGTTCATTCAGTGTAGCTAATTCTTCGTCTTTGATCCGAATGGCTTCCTGTAAAAAAACAATGGAATAGTAATTTCCAACCATCATGGCGGAAAGTTTTTGTTTTAATTGTTCTATTGAAAATCCGGTTAATTCTTTGTTCTGTTTTTCATATGCCACATTTTTATCGGTTTTACCAAAATCGTAAATGCTTTCGCTAATATTCAGCATGGCCGAATAATTATTGGCAGGATACAATTGAAAGGTTCCTAAATTTGGTATTGAAATGGAAGATGTAGGCCCAATAAGTGTATATGATGCAGATACATTTACATCCGGTAAATAGGCCGTTTTTGCCAGACCAATTTTTGCCTCCGATGATTCAATGTCAATCTGTGCCTTCTTGATGGCAGGATAATTATGAATCACTTCATTAAGTATCCCCTGAAGGCTCAGAGAATCGCCGGTTGATTTGCCTGTATTTTGACCATGTACAACTACCAGAGGCAACAGTACCAGTACAATGATTAATTTATAAATTGATTTCATTTTTTAAAATGTTTATGTGTATATTCCTTCAATATAAAACCTATTCCATGATGCCGGCGTGCTGTTCTGTTTCCATAGAACTTAAACTTTTCTTTTTTGATTTCAGCATGAGGATGGGTAAAAAGCCTACCATGGAGATCAGTGCTGCAATCAAAAAATCATCATTAACTCCCTGGATAAATGCCTGGGTGGTGACATTCGACATGAGAATGCTTTGTCCTTGCTTAAGCGCCGTTGCAAACGAACCTCCTGCATGCTGCTGAATGTAGTAAGCCATGTTCCGGGTTAAATGCTGAAACTCCTGCGACCCTGACTGTACAGCTCCTCCGAACATTTGTGCATGAAAATTGACACGGGCCGTTAAAATTGTTGACAACAAGGCAACGCCTAAACTTCCTCCTACCTGGCGAACCGTATTGGATATCCCGGATGCCTGAGCCATCTTTTCACGGGGAATGGTCATCAGCGACAATGTACTTAAGGGGGTGAAAATTAAACCTAATCCCAATCCACGCAGATAAAGTGATGTCATTATAAACGAATGTTCGGTGAGAAAAGACAAATTCGAATTTATTAAAAAACTCATTGTCAATAATCCCATTCCGATAAAGATAGGGACTTTTGCGCTCACCTTATCGGAAAACCATCCTGAAATAGGTGAAAACAACCCCTGTATAATACCTACCGGTAAAAAGACAGCACCCGACTGCAGTGCAGTATATCCCAACGAATTTTGTAAATATAACGGGAGCAGAAAAGTACTTCCGAACATCCCGATCCCGAATAAAAACATCAGCAAATTACTCATTCCAAAGTTACGGTCACCCAATAACCTGAGATCGATTAAAGGGTTTTCGGTAGTTAATTCACGGGTTAAAAATACTGCCAGTGCTACCCCCGAAACGGCAAAACAGGCCAAAATATAGGGTGCCGACCAACCTGCTGAATTTGTCTGTGCATTTCCTTCCGACAAGGCATATAACAATACCGGCAGGAATATGATTACCGATATAAATCCAACATAATCGAATTTACGCGTATTCACATTGATGAATTCCCGTTGGATCACTATGGTAAAGATCAATGCCAGGATTCCTATCGGAACATTCACATCGAAAATTAACTGCCAGCTGAAATTATCCACCAGGTAACCTCCGATCAATGGCCCGAAGGATACGGATGCTGCTGCAGCAATTGCCCAGAAACCAAGTGCTAATCCGCGCTGACGTAGCGGAAATTCACGGGTAATGATAGCCATTCCGAGCGGTTGAACAATTCCTGCACCAAGACCCTGTATGACGCGGGATATAATCAGGGTGTTTTCATCATTGGACAATCCGCATAACATCGAACCGAATGTAAACAGAAACAACCCCCAGAAATATACCTTTTTATAGCCGAATTTATCAGCCAGCCACCCTGATGTGGGAAGCATGGCAGCCATGGATAGAAGGTAGGCCGTAATCACCCATTGAATGGTCGATAACCCGACTCCAAAAGATGACATGATCTTTGGCAGACTCACATTCACAATCGTACTGTCGAGCACCACCATGAATGTACCTACCATGACATTGGCCAATACAAACCATTTGTACAAGGGACTTTTAGGATGAAAATAAGAGTCCCTGCTACGAAGTTTCCGACGAAGTCGATGAGTATTTGAGATTTTCCTCATGCTTATTTTATGATTTTAACGACAGCCGACATCCCTGTCAGCAAATTGTACGACGACAATTTTTGTCCGCTTTCAGTCCCATCAATTGAAATCTTGATGGCTACACGTTGAGTTATTTTAGTGAAATTTCCCGAAGCATTGTTTGGCGGAATCAACGAAAACTGAGAAGCAGTACTTGAGCTCATGGTATAAACTTTTCCGGTGAAAACAACTTCCGGATAAGTGTCCAGTGAAAATATCGCCTTCTGTCCCAGATGCAAGTTCTCCATTTTTGTTTCTTCCAGGAAAACCTGAATCCAGAACCTGCTGTTGTTATTTATCGTGTAAATTGATTGACTGGGTTGTGCTATGTCACCGGGAAGCAACCACCTTTTTGCAACCACTCCCTCTACCGGAGAAAATAACCGCGTATTATTCAATTGTGAAGATATAACCCCGATTTGTGCCTGTGCACCCTGAACCGCTGTTTCAGCGCTTCGGATCATAGTTTTCGATACTAATATCTGTGCCTGTGCTGCTTCCAGTTGCGCTTTGGCAGTCTCTTCCGATTTTTCCAAATGGTCAAATTGTTCTTTCGTGATCACACCACCCGAGTACTGTGCTTTTGCACGTTCGAAATCCTGTTTTGATTTTTCGAGGGCAATTTGCAACACTTTTATATTCTTTTCGTCATACTGCAATTTTGCTTCCGATTGTGCCTTGTTGGCTATTGTTTGTGATTTTTGAGCGATCACCTGTTGTTTTTGTGCTAACAAATCAACACTGTCCAATTCAGCAAGCAGTTGTCCTTTTTTTACTGAATCGCCTTCCTCAACATATAATTTACTGATTCGCCCCATCATTTTCGGACTGACTGATACATTATCCGATGCAACTACTGCATCATCTGTGCGGATATATTTTGAATAATCCATGTACCAGTAAATTCCACCTGAAATGACTATTAATATTACTATTGCCAGTGGGATGTAAATTTTCCAATCTTTTTTTTCCTTTTTCATTTTTATATAATTGAGTTTTGTTTTTTATCAAATGTTTTCTTTCTGGTTTATTGATAGCTTATTCGTTTATTAATCCCTCTTGGCACAACGTTTTATTCTGGGATTCCGGTTGATCAACAAAATACATGATCAAAATATCCTTCACCTGCTTTGAGGCCAGTGCAAGTGTATGCAATGTGGCAGCATCAAGTTTCTGCAGTTTTTGTCTCATTTCCTGGCTTATTTCATGTTTAATGGCATTAAAATCAACCATGCCTTTATCGGTAATATGAACATTTACGATTCGCCTGTCCTTGGGATCATACAATCTTTCAACTAAATTTTCAGCAATTAATTTATCAACAAGACCGGTAACATGAGGTTTAGGCAATGCCAGTTTACACCCTATTTCCGACATAGAAAGCATTCCATGCCTGGAAAGTAAACCCAGAACGTACAACGAACCCGGATTTAAATTTGTCTTTGAGCGTATTGACCTGGTAAAGGCTTTTGAAAGTAAGGGATGTATGGATATTAAATTCTCAATGACTGAATCAATAGAGATCTTATTGTTTTCTGGCATAATAGCAGGTTTTTATATACAAGATGGAAATAGTTACAAAAGTATAACTATATTTTTAAAGTAACTATTTCTTTATTGTAATTTAACGGAATCAGAACTAAAACAATCTTCATTCAATAAAGTTGAAGTTTTACTTTATTATTTAGATAAGAGCATAGAGCATAGAGCATAGAGCATAGAGCATAGAGCATAGAGCATAGAGCATAGAGCCAAGAACCAAGAACAAAAACACGGAACACGGAACACGGAACGAGGAACACGTAACACGAAACGCAGATTAACTAAATAACAAATTAACTACAAACCACATCAACAAAATTTTGTATCTTTGCAGTTCAAAATTTAAAAACCATTTGTAAGGTTCAAAACGTATGATTAAAGTAACATTTCCCGACGGTTCGGTACGAGAATTTGCCAAAGGCATTACCGGATTACAACTTGCTGAAAGTATCAGCTCTCGCCTGGCACAAGAAGTGCTGGCTATTAGTGTAAATGATCAGATTTGGGACCTTACCCGTCCTATTGAAACTGATGCCTCTATTCGATTGCATAAGTGGGATGACGAAGAAGCCAAGCATACTTTCTGGCATACTTCTGCTCACCTTATGGCAGAAGCCCTTCAGGAACTGTATCCGGGTATTAAATTCGGTATAGGTCCGGCTATTGAAAACGGATTTTACTATGATGTTGATCCGGGTGAAGTAACGATCAAAGAAACCGATCTGGCTACCATTGAAGCAAAGATGGTTGAACTGGTTGCCCGCAAGGAAGCCATTGTTCGGAGTGATATCAGTAAAGCAGACGCCATGAAACGTTTTGGCGATATAGGCGAAGTCTATAAAACCGAAATGATCAATGACCTCGCTGATGGTACCATTACCTTATATACACAGGGTGATTTTACCGATTTGTGTCGCGGACCTCACTTGCCGGATACCAGTCCTATCAAGGCTATCAAAGTATTGAGCGTTGCAGGTGCCTACTGGCGTGGTGACGAAAAACGCAAGCAACTGACCCGTATATATGGCATTACTTTCCCAAAAAAGAAAATGCTGGATGAATACCTGGTTATGCTGGAAGAAGCAAAAAAACGCGATCACCGCAAGATAGGAAAAGAACTCGAACTGTTTATGTTCTCCGAAATGGTGGGCAAGGGACTACCCATGTGGCTGCCACGTGGTACCGCTTTACGCTTACGCCTGGAAGATTTCCTAAAAAAGATTCAACGTCGTTTTGATTATCAACAGGTAATGACTCCACATATCGGTAACAAACAATTGTATGTTACTTCAGGGCATTACGCCAAATATGGCAAGGATTCATTCCAGCCAATCCATACACCCGAAGAAGGTGAAGAGTATTTCTTGAAACCAATGAATTGCCCTCACCACTGCGAGATATACAAATTCAAACCCCGTTCATACAAAGACCTTCCGGTTCGATTAGCTGAATTTGGTACGGTGTATCGTTACGAACAAAGTGGCGAATTGCACGGGTTGACCCGTGTACGAAGCTTTACACAGGATGATGCGCACATATTCTGCCGTCCCGACCAGGTGAAGGATGAGTTTTTGAAAGTAATGGATATTGTCTTTATTATTTTCAAGGCGCTGCAATTCGAGAATTTTGAAGCGCAGATATCCCTGCGTGACCCGAATAACACGGAAAAATATATCGGTACCGACGAAAACTGGGATAAGGCTGAAAATGCTATCATTGAAGCTTGCAAGGAAAAAGGACTGAAAGCAAAAGTGGAATATGGTGAAGCTGCATTCTACGGTCCTAAGCTTGACTTTATGGTTCGTGATGCCATTGGTCGTAAATGGCAATTGGGTACCATCCAGGTGGATTATAACCTGCCGGAACGTTTTGAACTGGAATATACCGGTGAGGATAACCAAAAACACCGTCCGGTGATGATTCACCGTGCACCGTTTGGCTCGATGGAACGTTTTGTGGCTGTACTTATTGAACATACTGCCGGTAAATTCCCGTTGTGGTTAACTCCTGATCAGGTAGTGATATTGCCAATCAGCGAGAAATTCAATGATTATGCCTTTAAGATTGCGAAAGAAATGAATGCCCAGGATATCCGGGTTACTGTGGACGACCGCAATGAGAAAATCGGACGTAAAATTCGTGATAATGAATTGAAACGCATCCCTTATATGTTGGTTGTGGGCGAAAAGGAAGCTGAGAATGAGGAAGTAGCCGTTCGTCGTCAGGGTGAAGGTGACAAAGGAACCATGAAAGTGGCTGAATTTGCAAAACTCATTAACGACGAGGTGAATGAACTGATGAATCAGTTTAATTAAACTTTAGAGCCAAGAAAAAAGAACCAAGACAAAAAACGCGAATCGGGTAAACCGGTTCGCGTTTTTTGTCTTGATACATTGAATATCTTATTGTAATTTTATCACTATTAATTTGTTTTTATGCTGCATCCAATGGCAACAGTTGAAGTCTGGGCTACCGGTTTGTTACTGAGAAGTGCATCTACAGCATCTTCAACGTATTTATGGCTTACATCGCTCGGATCGGCGTAATTATCATCAATGGCACCAATATACCGTACAATGTTTTTGCCGTTTTCTTTTTGCAGGACAAAAACATGAGGTGTCCTGGTAGCACCATATTGTGGATAAATTTTCTGACCTTCATCGAATAAATACGGAAACGTAAAGCCTCTTTCTTTTGCCCGTTGTTGCATCCCTTCAAAGCTGTCCTGCGGTTCTACTTTCGGATCATTTGGATTAATGGCGATTACAGGGTATCCTTTCGATGCATATTTGTGGTTTAACCCTATAATCCTTGTTTCATATGCTTTGGCATACGGACAATGATTGCACGTGAAAATTACGATAAACCCTTTGGCATCGTTATAATCTGAAAGTGAAACCATTTTGTTGTCCACGTTTTTCAACTTAAAACCGGTAGCGTTATCTCCGACTTTATACCCTTTTTGTTCTGACTTGTTTTCCATTTTCTTTGAACTTGCCTGTGTTAATATTAGCATGAATATTATTGAACTTATAATTAATGCGGTCTTTTTCATATCAATTGTATTATAAATGTTTTTGAATGATTTTTTCTAACTCCTTTTTTTCCATTTTGCCCTCTTTGAATTCTAATTTTTTACCATTCCGATAAAAAACAGTGGCAGGTATTGCTCCGCTCCATTTGCTGTCAATGGCAGGTATCCACTGATTCATTCGTTTATTGTCATCCAACAGATAGACATCAACTTCCATCTTGTTTTTGACTAAAAAAGGTTGTACGATTGATTCGGCTTCTTTTGACAGGTCGAGACTCACCAATATCATTTTAAAATTGGGATTTTTTTGATACATTCTGTTTACCTCCATAAATTCGGGAAGTTCCATCACACAAGGCCTGCACCAGGTGGCCCAGAAATTTACCACATAGAGCTTGTTATCATTTTTGTGGATAATTCCTTCCAGTTTATTAAAGTTAACCACAGTAACTTTATGATCGACATTGTTGACTGATACTAATCCTGACATGTTTTTTTTAGTGTTTTGACCCTGACTTAGAACACTTGTCATTGCCATTAGAATGATAATTAGAATTCTCATGGAAGTTTTATCAAACAAACACTCCGTTACTCGTAATTGTTTGATAAAAAAGGGTGATAATAACTTCAACGAGCCTGTTTTAATTACATTTTTGAAATCATGGAAGTAAATTCACGTTTGTTATTTGAATGCATTTATTTTGCAGAATGTAGACTTTCAAGAATGAATGAGAAATTATGCTGTATTTCAGAAGGAAAGTTCAGATACTGCTGATGGTTTTATGCATGATTTCCGGATCAGTTATTTGAGAGCCTCCTATTCCGCCTCTTAGAACCAAAAACGGAAGGAAATAAATAGTAATTTTGAAAAAAGATATTTTGCCACAAAGCCACAAAGCCACAAAGTTACAATCCGTCAGCTGACGGACACTAATTATGATATTCAAATAATTCTTTCTTTTCCGATAAATCAGAATCTTTGATGAGTAGATTTGTCAGTCAGTTGACTGATTGTGGCAGGGGCATAAGTTTCATAAGAGCGCATTATCCGTCAATTGAAAAAAAAAACCGATATGAAACATACCCCAAGTTTGTTAGCTAACGGAGATGTGAAAAGTATATGAGTGAATCACTTCATTTTGAAATAGTAGGTTAGGAGACGGTAGTAATTTACACCCCTTTAGGGGCTTGGGGTCTTTTTTGTTTCTTGAGAGTGTATTCAGGATCAGGTATCAGTATAAAAAATAAGAGGCTGAACTATATGGTAGCTCAGCCTCTTTATTAGAATGTTTTTTATTGAAACGGATAGAATATTTTATTTATATCCCTGCTCGTGAACGCTTTTAATGGAACGTCCCGATGGATCATTCATGTTTTTGAAAGCAGCATCCCATTCCAGTGCAATCTCCGTACTACAGGCAACTGATGGCACCGAAGGTACGCACAGAGAAGCTGATTTTGACGGAAAGAAATCTGTGAAAATAGTACGGTAATAGTACTCTTCCTTGTTCATGGGTGGATTTATAGGATATGTTTCAGCTACTTTCGACATTTGTTCGTCTGTGACTGATTCGGTAGTTAATGCACGAAGTGAATCAATCCAGTTATAACCTACTCCATCGGAAAATTGTTCCTTCTGACGCCAGGTAACACTTTCGGGCAAATAAGCCTCGAATGCCTTGCGCAGGATCCATTTTTCCATTTTTCCGTTGCTCCCTGCCATTTTATCGGTTGGATTCAGACGCATGGCCACATCCATAAATTCTTTGTCAAGAAATGGCACGCGACCTTCGACTCCCCATGAGGCGAGCGACTTGTTGGCACGCAGGCAATCGTACAAGTGAAGCTTATCGAGTTTGCGAACAGTTTCTTTGTGGAATTCTTCGGCATTGGGTGCTTTATGGAAATAGAGGTATCCACCAAATATTTCATCGGCTCCTTCACCCGAGAGAACCATTTTTACCCCCATTGATTTGATGACACGGGATAACAGGTACATGGGGGTGCTGGCACGTATGGTAGTGACATCATAGGTCTCAACATGGTAAATGACATCACGTACCGCATCAAGGCCTTCCTGAACGGTAAAATGTATTTCGTGGTGAATGGTACCAATATGATCGGCTACTTTACGGGCTGCAATCAGGTCGGGCGATCCCACCAGTCCCACAGCAAATGAATGGAGCTGAGGCCACCAGGCATCTTCAGTATTACCCGATTCAATCCGTTTGTTGGCGTATTTTTTTGCTATGGCTGAAATAATGGACGAATCGAGTCCACCTGACAGCAATACCCCGTAAGGAACATCAGCCATTAATTGACGTTCTACTGCTGCTTCCAGGGCATCACGCAGGACATCAATATCCGAAACATTGTTCTTTACGGCATCAAAGCTTGTCCAGTCGCGCGAATACCATTGGGTTGGTTTCTTATCCGGACTGTAATAATACTGTCCCGGCAGAAATTCTTCAATCCTGGTGCAATACCCTTCCAGTGCTTTTAATTCAGAAGCTACGTAATAGGTACCTTCTTTATCCCAACCCTGGTAAAGCGGAATAATTCCAATATGATCGCGTCCGATCATATAAATATCTTTTTCGATATCATACAGGGCAAATGCAAAAATACCATTCAGTTCCTCCATAAAGTTAGGACCCTTTTCGCGATACAAAGCCAGTATGACTTCACAATCGGATTTCGTGAGGAATTCGTATTTCCCTTCAAATTGTTTCCGTATTTCCTGATGATTATAAATCTCACCATTCACTGCCAGCACCAATTTGCCGTCTTTGCTGTACAGAGGTTGTTTCCCCGATTCAGGATCGACAATGGATAACCTTTCGTGTGCCATAATGGCTTTATCATCAGAATAAACTCCCGACCAGTCAGGCCCACGATGCCGTATCCGTTTAGACATTTTCAATACCTGAGGCCTCAAAGCCTGAACCGGTTGTTTTATATCAAATGCACATACTATTCCACACATAATATTTAGCCTCTCTGTTAATCTTCTGTTCTTATACAGAAGAGATTGTTTTATAGTTTTATTTAAAGTTCTATTGTTTTATTCTCAGGATTGATAAGATTACAACGAATTATGAATGTCTTCGGCTACTTTACGTCCTGAAGCAATCGCACGGACTACCAGACTTGCACCCATGGCAGCATCGCCGGCAGCAAAAACCTTACCAATATTACTTTTACTTTCTCTGTCAACGGCTACATTTCCCCGACCATCAAACTGAACTCCCAGTTCGGTAAGCAATCCTTCGTGAACAGGATGAATAAATCCAAGTGCCAGGAACACCAGATCAGCCTTGATCAAATCGGTTTTGCCGGTAGGTTTCATGCTCATACGTCCCTTTTCATCTTTTGTCCATTCAACTTCTTCCACCAGTACTTCGGTAAGCTTCCCGTTTTCCCCGATAAATTTATTGGTATTCAGACTCCATTTACGGGTACAACCTTCCATGTGAGAACTGGATGTCTTTAATATATTCGGGTAATATGGCCAGGGAGTATCCGGATTTTTGTCAACGGGTGGCTGAGGCATAATTTCAATCTGGGTCACTTTGGCAGCTCCCTGACGAATTGATGTTCCAACACAGTCAGATCCGGTATCACCACCACCGATAACCAGTACATGCTTTCCTTTTGCTGAAATGATATTATTCTGATCCACTTTTTCGCCAATGATGAGTTGGTTTTGCTGACTCAGGAAATCCATTGCAAAATAGATCCCTTTTAACTCACGTCCTTCGGGATTGATATCACGTGGGTGACCTGAACCCACTGCGATACAAACGGCATCGAAGCTTTTCATAATCTCTATTCCTGCAATATCTTTTCCGATTTCGGTGTTGGTCTTGAATACTATTCCTTCCTCAATGAGCAAAGCCATACGGCGGTCGATAATGTTCTTGTTTAATTTGAAATTTGGTATGCCATAGCGCATTAATCCGCCTAATCCGTTATCCTTTTCAAATACCGTGACATGATGCCCTTTCCGGTTTAATTGTTGGGCTGCTGCCAGTCCGGCAGGCCCTGAACCAATGACGGCAATCGTTTTACCGGTACGTGTTTTAGGTGGACGTGCCTTGATCATACCTTCAATAAAGGCTACTTCGGTCACCGCTGCCTCGTTTTCGCGAATGGTAACAGCTGCATCGTGTAACGCCAGTACGCAGGATTTTTCACAGGGAGCAGGACAAATACGACCTGTAAAGTCAGGAAAATTATTGGTTTCGTGCAATACTTCAACGCCTTCTTTCCACTGTCCTTTGTAAATCAAATCCTGCCATTCAGGCATTTTGTTGCCAAGAGGACACGCCCAATGGCAAAACGGAATACCGCAATCCATGCATCGTGATGCCTGAATTTTCCGGTCTTCCCGGTTTAATGTCTGTTCTACTTCCCCGAAATCGGATATCCGTTCGTTTATCGGACGGTAACCGGCAATTTTACGGGGTGTATTTATAAATGCTTTAGGATTTCCCATGATGTTTTATTGTTTTAAGTAACTTTTCCAATGTTACGAAGGTTGGATAAGTTTAATAATTAATAATCGCGTTCAACCTGAGCAATTTTTTTGTTGATCGCTTCAATTTTTTCTTCCTGCAACACTTTCTTGTATTCTATAGGAACGATTTTCTTGAATTTATCAACATAATCGCTCCAGTTGTCCAGAATTTTCTTTGCAAGCAGACTCTTGGTATATTTAAGGTGATTTGAAATAAATCCCTTCAATTCTTTACTATCCGTACTGTCTTCAATTAGTGAAAGCTCAACCATTTCCATGTTGCAGAAAAAGTCGAAATTATCATCTTCATCCAGCACATACGCTACACCACCACTCATTCCGGCAGCAAAGTTACGCCCTGTTGTTCCCAGAACAACTGTACGTCCTCCTGTCATGTATTCACAACAGTGGTCACCCGCTCCTTCAACCACGGCAATTGCTCCCGAATTACGTACACAGAACCGTTCGCCAACCACACCATTAATATACACTTCGCCGGATGTTGCACCATATAAAATGGTATTCCCGGCTATAATGTTTTCTTCGGGCTTAAAAGTACTCTCTTTTGGTGCAATTACTACTATTTTTCCACCCGAAAGTCCTTTACCCAGGTAATCGTTTGCCTCTCCTTCCAGTTGGAAGAATACTCCACGACTCAGGAAAGCACCAAAGCTCTGACCGGCAGATCCATGAAAATAAGCTTTGATGGTATCGTTAGGCAATCCGCTGTTCCCGTATCGCTTGGCAATTTCTCCCGAAAGCATGGCACCTACTGCCCGGTCGGTATTTTTAATTTTATATTTGAGTTCAACAGGCATGCACAAATCAAGTGCCGGAAGTGATTTTTTAATCAGTTCACGATCCATGACATTTTCAATCTTATGATCCTGGTCTTTCACATGACGAAGAGCCGAAGTGGTCTTTTTTGCCGGTGAGAACATGATTTTCGATAAATCAACTTTTTTCAGTTTCTCTGTACCAACCACATTCTTACGTTCAAGCAGTTCGGCATGTCCGATGATTTCATCCATGCTGCGATAGCCCATTTCAGCTAAATGCTCCCGTACATCCCTGGCAAGGAAATTAAAGAAATTGACCAGGTATTCATATTTACCGACAAAATATTCCCGCAAGGCTTTATCCTGGGTAGCTACACCTACCGGGCAGGTATTTAAATGGCACTTGCGCATCATCACACATCCAAGGGTAATCAGGGCACTGGTTGCAAAACCGTATTCTTCGGCTCCTAAAAGTGCCGCTACAATGATGTCATGGCCTGTTTTCAACTGGCCATCAGTTTGTAAACGTACCTGACCACGCAAATTATTCAATACCAATGTCTGCTGGGTTTCTGCAAGCCCGATTTCAACCGGAAGTCCTGCATGCTTAATGGAACTTGAAGGACTTGCACCTGTTCCACCTTCAGCACCACTGATCAGGATTAAATCGGCTTTTGCTTTTGCTACACCCGCCGCAATGGTTCCTACACCCGTTTCGGATACCAGTTTAACACTGATAGTTGCCGAAGGGTTTATATTTTTAAGGTCAAAGATCAGCTGAGCCAGATCCTCAATTGAATAGATATCATGATGGGGTGGGGGGGATATCAAAGAAATTCCCGGTATGGAGTGGCGTGTTTTTGCAATTATTTTATCCACTTTATATCCCGGAAGTTGTCCGCCTTCACCCGGTTTAGCACCCTGTGCAATTTTTATCTGTAGTTCATCGGCATTTACCAGGTATTCGGCTGTGACGCCAAACCTCCCGGAAGCAACCTGTTTAATGGCACTACGCGTACTTAATCCATCTTCACGTTTCTTATAGCGTTCGGGATCTTCTCCCCCTTCACCGGTATTGCTTCGTCCTCCAAGCATGTTCATGGCAATTGCCATGGCTTCATGGGCATCACGGCTGATTGATCCGTAGGACATGGCTCCGGTGACAAACCGTTTGGTGATTTTTTCAATCGGCTCTACTTCACTTATGTCTATTGGATTATGTTTATAATCCATCAGGTCACGAATAAAGATAGGCGTTGGTTTTTCATCAACGGTTCTGGTATATTCCTTGTATTTCTCGTAATCGTTTGTTTTCGTGGCAATTTGCAGACGTGCAATCGTTTCAGGATTCCACGCATGTTCTTCCCCATCCCGGCGATACTGGTATAAACCAAGATTCTTTAATTGGGAAGGATCAGTTCCTTCCTCAGGCCAAAAGGCATCTTTGTGAGGTTTCAGTACTTCATTGGCTATGTCTTCCATATCGATGCCTTCAATGGCTGATGAAATGCCTTTAAAGTATTTATCCAGAAATGCGGAGGAAATACCAATGGCTTCAAAAATATGGGCTCCACGGTAACTGCGTAGGGTTGAATTACCCATTTTGGACAGAACCTTTAATAATCCTTTGTTGACAGCTTTTATGTAATGCATTTTGGCTGTTGCAAAATCCATCTGGATATCACCCGTTTTTACTTTTTCATAAATAATGGCAAAAACCATGTATGGATTAATGGCATTGGCACCAAATCCGAATAACAGTGCAAAATGCATCACCTCACGTGGCTCGGCTGTTTCAACAACGATGTCAATCTGCATCCTTTTTCTTTTTTGAACCAGGTACAGGTGCACAGCCGAAACTGCCAGAAGCGAAGGAATTGGAGCATGGGTAGCATCTACACCACGGTCGCTCAGTACAATGTAATTCTTACCATCATCCACCGCCTTTTCAACCGACAGGCATAGTTCCTGTATTGCTTTCTCAAGACCTTTTGAACCCGATTTAGGATCAAAAAGCATCGGTAACGATATGGTTGAAAAACCTTTATATTCCAGGTTCAGTAATATGTCAAACTGCGTATTTGTTAATACCGGACTTTTGAGTTTTACCATTTTGCATATTTCATGCGCCGGTTCAAGCAGGTTTTGATGCAATGATCCGACGTAACCTGTCAATGACATAACCAGTTCTTCACGGATTGGGTCAATAGGCGGATTTGTTACCTGGGCAAATTGCTGACGGAAATAATTGAACAAACGTTGTGGTTTGTCTGAAAATATCGATAAAGCAGCATCGTTACCCATCGATGAAGTTGGTTCATAGCCGTCATTTGCCATTGGAAGGATTAATCTTTCCAGGTCTTCTTTTGAATAACCAAAAGCATTCAACAGTGTCTGATAATTAACCAGGTCGTTTTTGACGCTTCGTCCGGAAGTGATATTATCCAGGTTGATGCAATTCTTATTTAACCAGTCGCGGTAAGGGAATGCTTTTGCCAGGCCTTCCTTCAATTCATGATCGTAATAGATTTGACCTATTTCGGTATCAATCATGATCATTTTACCGGCTTTTAAACGACCTTTGGCTTTAATTCGCGATGGTTCAATATCAATGGTTCCTGTTTCGGAAGCAATGATCATCAGGTCATCATGGGTAACCAGGTATCGGGCAGGACGCAATCCGTTTCTGTCCAACATACCCCCTGCATACCTTCCATCACTGAATAATAAAGTGGCAGGACCGTCCCAAGGTTCCATAAATGTACTGTGGTATTCATAGAATGCCCTCAGGTTATCCGAAATAGGATTTTTTGCATTCCAGCTTTCGGGTACCAGCATTGCCATGGCATGAGGTAAACTTTTGCCCGACATAACCAGGAATTCCAGGACATTATCCAGGGTGGCACTGTCGCTCATTCCGGGTTGAACAATCGGATACAATTCCTGAAGGTTTCCAAGCTGTGCTGATTTCAATACGCTTTCGCGTGATTCCATCCATTGTCTGTTCCCGCGAATCGTATTTATCTCACCGTTGTGGCCTAACATGCGGAAAGGCTGTGCCAGATCCCAGGTAGGGAATGTATTTGTACTGAAACGTGAGTGTACCAGTGCAATTCCACTGGTGAAATTGGGATTGGACAGATCGGGGAAGTAATCACGCAGTTGCAGGGATGTAAGCATCCCTTTGTATATCATTTGTTTCGTCGAGAGACTGACCATGTAAAAACTACGATCTTTGGCTATATTTGATTTGAGAATTCCTTTCTCAATTTTTTTCCGTACTATGTAGAGCCGGCGTTCCAGTTCATCCTGTGATGAACCTCCGGTAATGAAAATTTGTTTTATGGTAGGTTCGTTGGAGGCAGATATCTCGCCTAAAATGCCGCTGTTAACAGGAACATCCCGTATAGCCAGCAGGTTCAGGCCTTCTTTTATGACATTTTCTTTGATGACGTTCAGACAAAGCTCTGCTTTCTTCTCATCTTTCGGAAGAAAAACCAGGCCGGATCCGTATTTTCCTTTTGCAGGAACAGGAATTCCCTGAAGTAAAATAAATTCGTGGGGTATTTGTACTAAAATCCCGGCTCCATCTCCGGTCTTATTATCGGCGCTCTCAGCTCCACGATGTACCATGTTTTCGAGAACCTGTAATCCGTTTTCAACAATCTCATGGGATTTCTCCCCATGTAGATTTAATATCAACCCGACACCGCAGGCGTCGTGCTCATTCTTGGATGAATATAATGATTTCTGGTCATATTCGTCTGTTTGTTTAGGGATTGTCATAGCTTCATTTCTTTTATATATACGCTTAAAAAACTGTTACTTTCAGCTAATTTCTCGTGTTGTTTAGTTCTATTGTTATTCTGAAAATAGTGGGAAAACCGGTTGGCTTTCCCACTATTCTAATTTTTATAAATGGTGTAAAACCGTGATATTAACGTATAAACAGCAATTCCCTGTACTTAGGTAACGTCCACATCTCATCGTCCACAATCATTTCAAGCTTGTCGGCATGATAACGGATCACATCAAAGAACGGCAACACATCATCGTGGTAGGATAACGCTTTTTCATATTCGTTGTCAATCTTGTTGGCAACTTTACGCGCTTCTACCAGTGCATCCACATTTGTTTTGATCACAGAAATATGCTCTGCAATTTCTTCTATAAATTCAGAATCCAGTTTGGATAATTTTTCTGCTTTTTCAGCTGAATAAACAGCTTTGATCTTGTAGACATTATCCAACAGGAATGATTGATAGCGCGTTGCAACAGGAATGATGTGGTTGATCGCCAAATCACCTAACACACGTGCTTCAATTTGTATCTTTTTGATATATGTTTCCCATTTAACCTCATTTCTGGCGTGAAGTTCAACGGCTGTCATTACGCCGGTTGTTTTAAATAACTCAATACTTGCTTTTGAAGTATAGGCTTTCAAAATTTTAGGTACACTTGTTTCACAATCCAGTCCACGTTCAGCTGCTTCCAGTTTCCATTCATCGCTGTATCCGTTTCCATCAAAACGTATGGCTTTTGATGATTTAATATACGATTTGATAACATCGAAAATGGCTTTTTCTTTTGGTGTTCCGGCAGCAATTCTTGAATCGACATCTGCTTTAAACTGTGTTAACTGATCGGCAACGGCAGCATTCAATGTGGCCATGGCTGATGAACAGTTGGCTGAGGATCCCACTGCACGGAATTCAAAACGGTTACCCGTAAAGGCAAACGGGGAAGTACGGTTACGATCTGTATTATCCAGGAATACTTCCGGAATATGGGCGATTCCAAGGCTTAAAGTCTTTTTGGCAGTCACCACAATCGCTTCTTCGCTGGAGCTTTTTTCCAGCTTGTCAAGAATAGCAGTCAGCTGTGTTCCAAGAAAAACTGAAACAATTGCCGGAGGTGCTTCGTTGGCTCCAAGGCGGTGTGCATTCTGAGCTGTCATGATTGAGGCTTTCAACAATGCATTGTGCTTGTAAACTGCCTGAAGGATATTTACCAGGAAAGTAACAAACTGAAGATTTTCTTCAGGTGTTTTTCCGGGAGTCAGTAATCCAACACCGGTATCAGTTCCTAACGACCAGTTGTTGTGTTTTCCTGATCCGTTAATTCCTGCAAAAGGTTTTTCGTGCAACAACAAACGGAATCCGTGACGACGGGCAATCTTCTTCATGATAGACATCATCAACAGGTTCTGGTCAACGGATAAATTCGTTTCTCCAAAAATAGGGGCCAACTCAAACTGATTTGGCGCTACTTCGTTGTGACGTGTTTTAGCAGGAATTCCGTATTTGTATGCTTCAAATTCAATATCTTTCATATAAGCAGCCACACGACTTGGAACTGATCCGAAATAATGATCATCCAGTTGTTGGTTCTTAGCCGATTCATGACCCAGTAACGTGCGTCCTGTCAGTAACAGGTCGGGACGGGTTGCATACAGGCCTTCATCTACTAAAAAGTATTCCTGTTCCCAACCTAAGAATGAAACAACTTTTTTGACGCTTGGGTCAAACATTTGACAAACTGCTGTGGCAGCTTTATCCACTGCATTCAGAGCTTTCAGTAATGGCGCTTTTAAATCGAGCGATTCGCCTGTATAGGATATAAAGATGGTTGGAATAACCAATGTGTCATCAACAACAAATGCAGGGGATGAAGGATCCCAGGCAGTATATCCGCGGGCCTCATAGGTACTGCGTATGCCACCGCTTGGAAAAGAAGAAGCATCCGGTTCCTGTTGAGCCAATAGTTTCCCCGAAAAATCTTCCATGATCATTTCTCCGGGTGCTCCGCCTACATAATCAATAAATGAATCATGTTTTTCAGCAGTACTGTCGGTCAATGGTTGAAACCAGTGTGTGTAATGGGTTGCACCTAATTCCATAGCCCACATTCTCATTCCTGCGGCAACATCAGTTGCTATTTCCAGGTTAAGAGTTGCACCTTTGTCTATCACGTTCTTAAGTGATTTCAATGTGTCTCTCGACAGGTATTTTGCCATGGTGGCACGATTGAAAACAAATTTTCCGTAATAGTCGGATGTAAACTTTGAGGGTGCTGTGACCTCAAGTGCTTTTTTCTTGAAAGCTTCTTCTACTGCTTTAAATCTCAATGATGACATAATTATATTTTTTGAGGGTTGTAGTTAATCGATTCTTTTTAAATTCCAGTTTAATTCTGTCGTATTGTTATAAAAACAATGCAAAAATAATAAAAATGATAGTTTTACCACCATATTTTAGGCTCTTTATGAAAAAAAAGATTGTTCTGTTTTAAATCAATACAAAATGGCATGTATTAGTATCAATATAATATATAAACAATCATTTTAATAATAATCTGATAATTCACTTAAAAATAATATTTCTTATCTGATGTCAATATTAATTATCCAGTTTACACACAAAGATAATCATTAAAACACCTATAAAGCATAATTTTTAGCCATTTTATGAATTGAATTTTTTATTTTCAAAACCCGGGAATTCATAAATCCGGTAAAGCTGTTTTTTGTGAACAATCGTATGGAATGAGCGCCTTTTTTTAAGTGATATTGAAAAATTAATCAAAATTGTTGTACGCTGTTTCTCCGTGCTGAGTTTCATCCAGCCCGATCGCTTCATGTTTATCGGAGACACGAATTCCAACAAATTTATCAGTGATCTTAAACAATAAGTATGTTCCGATTCCTGAAAAAATGATGGTTGCACCTACCGCAATAAATTGCACGAGCAATTGCCTGTAATTCCCATAAATGGCCCCACTGTAGGTCGGTTGAATTAACGGGGAAGCGAGTACGCCTGTTAAAATAGCACCCAACATACCGCCAATACCATGAACTCCAAAAGCATCCAGTGAATCGTCGTATCCTAATTTTGGTTTGACATAGGCTACCATGCAAAAACACACCAGCGATACGATAACCCCAATGACTAAAGCTCCCGGTATCCCGACAAATCCTGCAGCCGGTGTAATGGCAACCAGTCCGGCTACGGCTCCTGTACTTATTCCAACCACGGTTGGTCTTTTGTCAATAAACCAGTCTAACAATGCCCAGGTGAGTGCTGCAGCCGCTGCTGCAATATGGGTTACCATCAGTGCATTTCCGGCAAGGCCATCCGCTGCCAGGCCGCTGCCTGCATTGAAACCAAACCAGCCTACCCACAGAAGTCCTGCACCCATTACCACATACGTTATGTTGTGAGGGGGTAGGGCATGCCTTTTATAATCCCTGCGTTTTCCAAGCATCAAAGCTGTTACGATGGCTGCAATACCTGCATTCACATGTACAACCGTACCACCGGCAAAATCCAGTGCCCCCAGTTTGAACAACCATCCATCGGCCGACCATACCCAGTGCGCAACCGGATTGTATACGAACAATGACCATAAAATAGTGAAAACAAAAAATCCTTTGAAATTAATACGTTCGGCAAATGCTCCGATAATAAGGGCCGGAGTAATCACGGCGAACATACACTGGAACATGATAAAAACAACATGAGGAATGGTTCCTATTGCTTTTCCATCCAGTCCGATTTGTGAATGTGATATAAAATAAGGGCTTAAATCGTTGATACTGATATTATTCAGAAAAGCCCAGTCTAATCCTCCGATATAGGGAGCCAGGAATCCTGTTGAGCTGCCGAATGATAAACTGTATCCGCAAACCACCCATTCAATGCTGATGGCGGCTGTAATGATAAAACATTGCATGAATACATTCAATACATTTTTACGACGTACCAATCCTCCGTAAAACAATGCCAGTCCGGGGATGGTCATTAATAAAACAAATGCTGTTGCAACAATCATCCAGGCTGTATCACCGGTATTTACACTCGGGGCTACTGTTGGAAGAGCTGTTTGTGCCAGCAGTGATGGAACAGATACTATGGTAAGCAGGGTGGTCAGTAAGATATTTCTCTTCATGTTAATTCGTTCTAAACTTTAATATGATTTTCTGTAACTATTCCTTGTTAAACAATGCTTCAGGACCTGATTCACGTGTCCGGATACGAATGGTGTCCTGAATATCGTAAATAAAAATTTTACCATCTCCTGTTTCACCTGTCCAGGCCGAATTCAGGATGGCATCAAGTGTTTTATCCAGGTTTATGTCCCGAACCACAATGGATATCATCCGTCGGTGGATGTAACTCGACTGAAAAACCTGCCCCCTGACAATTTGTTCTTCAGTTGATCTTCCCAATCCGGTAATGTCCCAGTAAGAAAACCATTCGATGCCCGCATCATACAATGCCTGTTTGACATCTTCAAATCTGGACTTTCGGATAACTGCCTCAATTTTCTTCATGTTTTTATAATTTTATTGTTTAGCTTGGTGTTTGATTCTTACTGAATGTGCCTTCTGATTTTACTGACTGCTGAAAATGAAATAATTAGCTGACTGAAAAACAATTTATGATCATTTGTTTTTGTTAATCCGGTACAAAAGTATATTAAATTAGTGGATAATAAAAGCAAATTGACAATAAAATACGTAAAATAGCTACATTTAGGTATGAATTATTATGCATTCTTACTTTTATGTATGTTTTTGCACCTATGTGTTGACATATTAGTTAATCCGTTCCGCGTTCCGCGTTCTACGTTCCGTGTTCCGTGTTCCACGTTCCGCGTTCCGTGTTCTGCGTTCCGTGTTCCGTGTTCCGTGTTTCACGTTCCGCGTTCCGGTTTGAGTATTTGTCGTAGGGGTATGAGATAGTTAATTCTGTAGATGATCGGGGGGTACCAATGTCCCCAAAGTCTCCCAATTTAAAGAATAAAACATTCTACTGATGTTCGGGAGGACAGAATTCTGATTCTGTCAAAGAATAGTGATTAATGCAAATTAAGTAATACAGAGTCGGAGCTCTGTCCTCCCGATCCGTGCATTTGATAATTTACTGAGAAGAAATTAGTTGATTTATCGGGATAAAAACATTCTACTGATACGGGAGGACAGAATTCCGATTCTGTCAAAGAACAGTGATTGTTGCAAATAGTGTATGACAGAGTCGGAACTCTCTCCTCCCGATCCGTGCATTTGATAATTTACTAAGAAGAAATTAGTTGATTTATCGGGATAAAAACATTCTACTGATACGGGAGGACAGAATTCCGATTCTGTCAAAGAATAGTGATTGATGCAAATTAAATAAGACAGAGTCGGAACTCTGTCCTCCCGATCCCTGCATGAATTATTTGATTCAAGAAGGAACTAAGCTCTTTCTTTCAGTTTTAAAAGGGACATGCATTCATTTCGTTCTTTCGGAAGGACAGTAAGAAAAATGCAATAATTAAACATTCAAACATCACGCGGTTAAACTGTTAGAGTTAATTCATTGAATATGTTGATGGTTCCGCGTTCCGTATTTCTGATTCTTTAATCTTTAATCTTTGTTTGTTGTTCTTTATTCTTGGTATTGACAGATTGTTTTTTAGATAATGTCAGTTTTAATATAATATACCCCAGGATCCCTGAAATAATGGATCCGGTAATAACACCTAATTTCGCCTGATTCAGCATAGCACTTCCCAATGGATATGACAACCCTGCCAGAAACAATGCTACCGTAAATCCTATACCTCCCAGTAAAGACAATCCAAAAATGTTTTTCCAGTTCATTCCGTTTGATAAACGTCCTATTTTGAGTTTTACGGATAGCCAGGTAAAAGTGAAGATGCCCACCATTTTGCCGAATACCAGACCCATCATGATACTAAAAGGAATGCCTGTAAATATATTCAGGCTTGTTTGTTCGAAAACTACTCCGGCATTCGCAAAAGCAAAAAGTGGCATAATCAGATAGGTTACTGTCGTATTCAGGTTGTTTTCAAAGTCCTGCAACGGACTGATAACCATGTCGGAAGCTGATTCAATACGTGAGAGGTATTTAATTTGTTTATTGCTTAATACAATATTTTCTTCTCCATCGGCAGGTATTGTTTCACGGATGGTATCCAGATCATGTTGCAATCCCTGGGAGAATCGCTTTACATTTAGGTGTGGTCGGGCCGGAATGGTAAATGCAACAAGCACTCCGGCAATGGTTGGATGAATTCCTGCCTGCAGAAACAAGTACCAAATGGCTATACCTATCACACTATAAAACCATTTGCTATTAATTCTCAGGCGGTTTCCAATCATTAAAATGCCGAAAAACAAGACTGAAATTAATAAATAGATGAATGAGGCTGTTGTAAAATGGCTGTAAAAGATGGCAATTACAGCAATACCTCCAATGTCATCAACAGTAGCCAATGCCAGCAGAAAAATTTTAAGACTCAATGGAACCCTTTTACCTAACAAACTTAATACTCCCAACGAAAAGGCAATGTCAGTTGCTATCGGAATAGCCATACCATTCATCTGATCAGGTGAAAATCCCTGCAGCTTGCCTATACTGATAAATACCAATACCGGTACAATCATTCCACCCCCGGCAGCAATTATGGGAAGTATCGCTTGCCTGAACGAAGATAATTCACCAAGAAGTATTTCCCGTTTAATTTCCAGCCCGACTGAGAAAAAGAATATAACCATAAGCGCATCATTCACAAACTCAAGAGTTGTAAAGGGCTGTCCGTGTATACTAAAAAGATTAAAATTCTCTGTCCCCAAAAACAGATTTGTTTTCCATATAGATTCATACCAATCGTGCAGGAAAGAATTGGCAATAAACACGGTTATGAATGCAACCAGTAATAATAATACGCCAGGATTTACACGGTTTTCAAGTTTGTCTAAAAAGCCATATAGTTTCTGAAATCTTTGATTCTGATAATTTAATTCCATTTTTTAATTCATAAGTAATTGATAGTAACTCAGTAAGGATGGGTCATTGAATACTCTTGTACTAAAATATTCCATCTAATGCCTTATTTCCGGGTAATTGCAAATCTAAGCATTATTTTGATTAAAATGTTACATCTGTTTATAGTATGAAAATTTAGAATCTTCTTTTTGTAATATTTCTAAATGAAAATCAGTTGCACTAAAATGTATATGGGCAGTAATACAATCAATGAAAATTTCCACATATATGCGAAGAATCCCGGCATTTTTATACCGCTTTCCTCAGCTATCGATTTTACCATAAAGTTTGGTCCGTTGCCAATGTAGGTCATGGCACCAAAAAATACTGCCCCCACACAAATAGCTCGTAACAGTATCTCCGGAACTCCGGCTACCATACTTACGCCGGCAAACGATTCGGGTGTTCCGGCTGTAACCAGTCCATGTGCTAAATCATAAAAAGCAACTGCTGTAGGTGTATTGTCCAGAAAAGAACTGAGCGTACCGGAAGCATATAAAAACTGCCAGGGTTCGGTAACTCCAAAACTGGCAGCATTTTTTGCCAGCCAGATTAATGTGGGTGCCATGGTGACAAATATCCCCAAAAAAAGATAAGCTACCTCCACAATGGGATCCCAGGTAAACCTGTTGTTCTTACGCACTTCCGCTTTGGTATAGTATAATGACATAGCGGCAAGTATGACCAGTACCATCTCACGCAGGTATTTCAACCAGATGGATGCATGTTCTTCTCCCATCTGAGAGATATTCCCCGGATTGATAAAAGCAACTGCCAGGACAACACCCATCAGAAATAAAAAGTTAATGTTCCCGGTTATACGGATTGGTTTGATACGAATATAATCTTCCGCTAAATTTACCCAATCTTCTTTTTTGTAAAAATGCCTGTCAACAAAGTAGTAGATGACTAACAACAAGGTTCCGGTAAATAGCCATTCAGGAAATAAATTTAAAAACCAGGTAAACTCAGCTCCGCGCAGGTAAAGTATAAACAGGGGAGGATCACCAAGAGGCGTTAAAAGCCCCCCGCAATTGGCTACTGCTGCAATGAAGAATAAGATGGTATGCGTGGTATATTTACGTTCCTGATTGGTGGTAATAACCGGGCGAATTAACAGCATTGCGGCGCCGGTAGTACCCATGATGGATGCCAGTACATAGCCAATTCCCAGAAATAATATATTGTTACCTGGTGTGGCTTTAATATCACCGGACAGATGAATACCTCCAGTGATGACAAATAATGTACCCAGAAGCACCATAAACGGTATATAATCATACATGATGGTGTCCGTCAGACTTACCGACAGTCCATTTACCAGCATATATATAGTTACCGGTATGCCCAGAAAAAGAGAAACCAGCAGTTTGTTTTTATTTTGGCCCCACCACTTCTCTGCAATGAGCGGACCTGTTGCTATTGCCAAAAGCATTACTACAAAGGGTATAGAACACCATAAAGGAATATTGAAAATATCTGTCATTTTTAGTTTCTGATTTTAATAAACGGTTAGAATTTTAACCGTTTTTGTTGACTGTCAAAAATACTTATAATTTTTTAAACTATTGGACTTCAAAAATAATTCATCCATTTTTTGCTCTGTAAAAGCAATGTTTAGCTGATTTTGGATGTGAATTAGGATTAAATAAACAGGCCATTTCTCACGAAATAGCCTGCCTGAAACAATAAAACTAAAAAACACACGATTTATTGTAAGCAGTTTCATCGTGTTTCTGCTTGGTTTTAAATATTTGAAGTAATGAATTCTTATTTAAAACCCGAATACCAATAACTAAACTAATAATATCTGTTATATTTCAGATTGAAGGAGTTTTTCATGAGTAATTATAATATTTGATATATGTAAATACCTACTAAAAACTCCATCAATTATTCTTTCGAATCATTCTTAAATATTATCTTGAAAGTGGAGTTTCAGAATTCTTGTCCAATTTAATACCAGCATAACCTTCTGTACCCATTTCCGGTACATCAAGACCTTCCAGTTCATCTTTGGCGCTTACTCTCATTCCACCGGTTATTAAGCTAATCACTTTAAAGACAATCCAACCAAATGATGCCACGTAAATGATATTTGTAGCAACACCTACCAGTTGAGCAAAAAACTGACTGGAATCTCCGTAAAATAATCCGGTAACTGTTCCCTTGACACCATTCCATCCGTCACCATAGGTGCCATCAGCAAATAAACCTAATGCAATCATACCCCAGGCGCCGTTTACACCGTGAACCGCTACTGCACCAACGGGATCATCAATTTTAAGTTTTTTCTCAATAAAGAATGCTGCTTCTATTACTAAAACTCCGGAAATTAAACCGATAAGAGCGGCAGATTGTACGCTTACAAAAGCACAAGGTGCTGTGATAGCCACTAAACCGGCCAACATACCGTTAATCATCATCGAAGGATCCGGCTTCTTGGTTTTAAACCACCACATGTAACACATAGACCCAAATGCACCTGTTGCAGAAGCAATCATGGTATTTACGGCAATGACACTTATTCTTAAATCACCACCGGCTAATGTTGAACCCGGGTTAAATCCGAACCAACCAAATGCCAGGATAAAACAACCAACAATTGCCATTGGGATATTGTGTCCGGGAATAGCGTTGGGTGAACCATCTTTGTTGTATTTTCCTAAACGTGGTCCTATCAAAACTGCTCCCACAAATGCTAACACACCACCGGTCATGTGTACAACCGAAGAACCTGCAAAATCTACAACTCCATGACCTAATCCGAACATGTTGCCAAGTTGTGACAACCAGCCACCGCCCCATACCCAGTTTCCGTAGATCGGATATATTAATGCGCCAACCAGAATTCCATATATTGCAAAATGGGAGAATTTCCAGCGCTCAGCCATTGACCCTGTTGGGATAGTGGCTGTAGTATCCATAAACACCATCTGGAAAAGGAATAATCCAAATACGGCAACGTCATAAGTGCCCATCAGGCAAAAACCTTTCATTCCAAACAAACCAAATGTGTGCCCGAATAGGTTGATGGTAAATTCGCTGGCCAAACCTCCGAAACCACCTAAGGTCCCCAGTGAGCCAACCCCACCAAACATAATTGCAAAACCACTTATGAAAAATCCTATCATGCCCAGGGCATAAACCATCATATTCATTGACATGGTATGCGCAACGTTCTTTGCACGGGTTAAACCGGTTTCAACCATGGCAAACCCTGCTTGCATAAACATAACCAGGAAGCCGGTGATTAATAACCATACCATGTTAATGGCTACTTTATTATGTCCTGCCTGATCAGCCAGTTCATCCAACGTTGGTTGTCCTGGTTTTGCTGCCGTTACGTCACTTTTATTCCCTGTGGTAACTCCGCTCGGGTCGATTGCCTTTTCGGCATATACATAGCTGGATGCCGATGCTGTTACGACCATTAGTAATATTAAAAATATATACTTTTTCATATGCTTTTTCTCCTGTTTTAAATTACTTGCTGTGTCTATTCTTTGTTGTATAATGATGTATCACCTTCTTCGGCATTTCTAATGCGATATGAGTCAATTATATCCGATACGAAAATTTTTCCATCACCTATTATGCCGGTCTGAGCTGACTTTAATATTGCATCAACTGTCTTTTGTAAATTGACATCTCGTACAACAATTGTAAGTAACTGACGGGAAATATAACTTGTGTCATAAACTGTTCCCCTGTAGGAGTGTTCGCCTTTTTCTATTTCATTCCCTACACCGGTTACATCCCAGTATGAAAAGAAATCTATGCCTACTTCACGTAAAGCTTCTTGTACCTCGCCAAATTTAGAGGTGCGGATAATTGCTTCAATTTTTTTCATTTTTCATTTTCTTTTAAATGATTATTTTTTTATGATCTGCTTACAATAAATTCCTTATTTTATAATGTTACCCCTACCACAAAATACAGGTTGGTCGCTTTTGTAGTTCCATCATAATTTTTATTACTCAAATTGGCACCTAAAACTCCATATAGTGGTAAGCTAAATTTATCGGTTATAACAACAGATTTATTTACTTTAACACCAATGTTTGTAAGTGCAAACCCCGAAGTATTGTAAACTAACGAACTGCTTGGTAGTACGGATGCTCCGCAAAATACTTTTGCATTGGCTGATATTGGATAACTTAATTCAGCATAAGTTGAAAATGCTGCTTTGCCCGAAGAAAGAGTATCAGAACCTGCAAACATGGTATTTACAGATACTCCCAATGGAAATGCAGCCGGACCGGTGTAAGCGAGTGTCGCTTCAAATAAATGGTCAGTTCCTTTGCCATAGTAGAAATACCCTTTCGGATGTGCAAATCCATAATTGTAATCGGTTAATGTTACAGCAAACGCTGGTGAGAAAACATAAGTAGCATATAAATCTACCTCTTTAATCTGTCCATCAAAGCTTCCTGATCCCCATGAACCAATGGTTAAACCACCTGTTGTGAACGTAAGTGATGGTTGGAAATTTGGTGTGCCACCATGGGTGCTTCCCTGGGGAATTCCTCTCCAAACATAAGAACTTACGATGTCTGTTCCTACAGCAAATTGTGCTTTTACGTTCATTGTTGCTAAAACCGCAATCACGAGGATTGCTAAAAATCTCATTTTTTTCATACTTTACACATTTTGATTTATAAATAATAAATAATTGAATTTCTTTTTAATGTTGAATGGAATAATATCCGGAAACTCTGCACTCTTATTATTTCAGAAAATTGAGTTCCTTTTATTTCATTATGTTACTAAAAATGAATAAATACTTTCCTTATATTATAGTATAAGTAGATTATATATCTTTATGTTTGTAATACATTGCAAAAATAATCACAATGATAGTAATATGCAACATTATGAATCAAAAAGTAAGAAATAAGTTTGATTAACTTTCAATGTGATAGCATTAGTGTTTATATGCTTACAAAACGTAGTGTATATGTACATTATAGTTTCAAATTGATATTTTATCGGTGAGCTTAATGTCAGTTTTAAAGAAAAGTGGGTCGTTATTCTGTGAATTTTATATCGGTTTTCCTTTTTGAGAGAATGTTTTTAACTAAATTCGGCCTTTTTGATCCTGTTACATCCAACTAATATCGTAAAAAGCCATTTTTTGTGATTTTACCTGTGAAATTATTGTAGCATTATGTCGTAATAAATACAGAGGATGACTAAGTTTGCAAATGCACGGATCGGGAGGACTCTTTTTCAACTCTGTCATGATTGAATTAGCTCAAACTTCCAAAGATGACAGAATCGGAATTCTGTCCTCCCGAACATCGTTCGATTACTATTTTCGCAATACAGCAAGTACGCTGCAGTTCATTTTTTAATCAGGTATTTAATGTGAGGATCGGGAGGACTCTTTTTCGACTCTGCATGTTTGTGCAGGACTATCATAAAAAAAGCACGCCCGGGAAATCCCGGGCGTGCTTATATAAATAATATGATTTGGTTCGTTTAAATGTCCAATCGTTTCATGGCTTCGATGGTGTTTTCACGACTTCCAAATGCCGAGAACCGTACATAACCTTCACCGCTGGCACCAAAACCGGCTCCCGGGGTGGTTACAATATTTTTTTCCTTCAACAGAAAATCGAAATACTGCCAGCTGGTCATTCCGATCGGTGCTTTTGCCCAGATATACGGGGCGTTGACACCTCCAAAAATGGTATATCCCGCTTTTAGCAGCCCTTCACGGATAATCCGTGCATTTTCGGTATAAAAATCAATCAGCGCTTTTACCTGCTTTTTGCCTTCGGTGCTGTATGTTGCTTCTGCTGCCCGTTGAACGATATACGAAGTACCGTTGAACTTGGTACATTGGCGGCGGTTCCAGAGCTTATTGATGGATATCTCATCCCCGTTTGCTGAAAAACCCAACAGTTGTTTCGGTACCACGGTATAACCGCAACGTGTGCCTGTAAATCCGGCAGTCTTTGAAAAGCTGCGGAATTCAATGGCCACTTCTTTCGCTCCTTCAATTTCGTAAATGCTGTGAGGTACATTATCTTCGGTGATAAATGCTTCATAAGCCGCATCAAATAAAATAATCACCTGATTATCGCGTGCATATTCCACCCACACGGTCAGTTGTTCTTTGGTCAGGGTAGTGCCGGTCGGGTTGTTGGGATAACATAAATATACCAGGTCCACTATTTCGGTTGGTAATTCGGGTACAAAGTCATTTTTCGCATTGCAGGGCAGATACACCAGGTTGGTCCATTCTCCGGTTTTGGTGGGCTCGCCAGCTCTTCCGGCCATGGCATTGGTATCCACATACACCGGATAACTCGGATCGGTAATAGCCACCCGGTTGTTGATATCGAATATATCGCCGATATTCCCGGTATCACTCTTTGCTCCATCGCTGACAAAAATTTCATCCGCTTCAATCTGAATCCCTTTTGACGTATAATCGTTCAGCACAATGGCATCCCTCAGAAAGGCATATCCCTGTTCGGGACCGTATCCTCTGAATGTGCTTTCGCTCCGTTGTTCTTCGGCTGCCTTCACCATAGCATCTACCGATGCATCAGGCAGTGGAAGGCTTACATCACCAATTCCCATCCGGATAACCGGTGCCGTTGGATTCTCTTCCTTGTGCTGCGTTACCCGTTTCGCAATTTCTGAAAATAGATACGTCGCCGGGATCTTAATAAAATTTTCGTTAATCTGAGCCATAAAGTAGTTATTAGTAGGTAGTTTTTAGTAGGTAGTAGGTAGTCGGTAGTAGGTAGTAGGTAGTTTTTAGTAGGTAGTTTTTAGTTGGTAGTTATTAGTAGGTAGTTTTTAGTAGGTAGTTATTAGTAGGTAGTTTTTAGTAGGTAGTTTTTAGTTGGTTGTTTTTAGTTGGTAGTTATTAGTAGGTAGTTTTTAGTCGGTAGTTTTTAGTCGGTAGTTATTAGTAGGTAGTTTTTAGTAGGTGGTTTTTAGTTGGTAGTTTTTAGTATGTAGTTGGTAGTTATTAGTTTGTAGTAGTTAGTTAATAGTATTTTTAGTTGGTAATATGTTGTTTAGTTTTATTTTTTTTTAAATCGATTGAATTCTTAAAAATTTAATTTTCGCAATAATTCTTTACTACCCACTACCTACTACCCACTACCCACTACCGACTACCGACTACCCACTACCGACTACCTACTACCCACTACCTACTACCCACTACCTACTACCTACTACCCACTACCTACTAATATTAAATTTCTCCTTCAAACACCGTTGTTGCGCTACCCGATAAGTATACGTGGTTATCAAAGGCATTCCATTCGATTACCAGTTCCCCGCCCAGAAGCTGGACCGTTGTTCTGCGGTCGCAAAAACCATTCAGGATACCGGCCACGACTGCCGCACATGCTCCTGTACCACAGGCCAGAGTTTCACCTGAACCACGTTCCCATACCCGCATGTTAAGTCTGTCGGAAGCTAATATTTCAATAAATTCCACATTCGTTCTTCTTGGAAAGATAGTGGCGTTCTCGATTAATGATCCGATTTTCGGCAGGTTGATCTTATGTATGTTTTTGGTGAAAATGACAGCATGCGGATTTCCCATGGATACACAGGTGATGCGGTATTGAACAGACGTACTGAAATGAACCATTTCATTCAATACATTCTCTGTTTCAAAAATTACCGGAATCTGACTGGCTTCTAACACCGGTTCTCCCATATCAACGGTCACACGGTCCACCAGGTTATCTTTTCCTAAAAATAATTCAAGTCTTTTTGTTCCCGACAATGTTTCCAGGGTCAGGTTGGTCTTGTCAGTCAAACCTTTTTCATACACATATTTCCCGATGCAACGGGCTGCATTGCCACACATCTCGGCTTCCGATCCATCGGCATTCAGCATTTGCATCCGGAAATCACAGTAATCAGAAGGGAGAATAAGTACCAGACCATCCGATCCAATGCCTTTATGCCTGTCGCTCCAGGTAATCGCAAATTCAGCCGGGTTTTCTATTTTTTCTTCAAAACCGTTCACGTAAATATAATCGTTTCCGATTCCGTGCATTTTAGTAAATTTCATCTTTTATTGTATTTGAATTGTAATATTGGTAATAATACTCTACAAAATTAATTAGTATCCCTGAAATTCCATTGAAAAGAATTCAACGATTTTTAATTATTATCATTTAGTTGCAAATTGACGTAATATGTACTGTTTATAATTTAATATTCATTAAAATGAATGTAAAATATATCATACTGATATTTAATCAACTGAAAATGGCCGGTGAAATATGATAATTATGTATTATTTTCCGAAACTATTTCCATCGTGTTTTTACATTTCACCCCGAATTACCCGAAGATAGTCAAAATAATTCAATTTACCGAATTGAAGCCCTCACTTATTTAGTGAGGGTTTCAATAAAAGTCTGGTCATGCCAGTTGGGTCTCGCGATTTCCAGTTCGCGAATAAAGATTGATTCTTTCGATAAATTTATAAATATCCGAAAAACTCCTAAAGCTAAGAAAGATAATTCCGTAGAAATTGAATATGTGAAGTTGCAATTTATTTTTTTTAAAACCTTATTTTTCTTCATTTTTGCCATAAATAAGGTTTAAAATACAAAACATTGCTTTTAATTTATCTATTGAGAATAACAAAATAAGGTTGAAAATTTGGATTGAAATTTTTTCTCCTGAATCTCCAGAATCAGGGATCGAACATCATTAAAAATAACGAACCACGAGGCACAATAGGGCACCTGAGTAATAATACTTTTTGAATTATCATTTTGTTTAAAATCTTAAAATACCGTTAGGTATTTCCTATTGTGTTCTTTCTTTATTTTTTGTGTCCTATTGTGACTATTGTGGTTTGTATATTTAATGATTTATTATACGTTGATTGTTAGTGTATTACATTTAGTTATCTAGAGGGTGAGAAAACAAAAATAGGGTTTTTTTAATATCACATTTAAACCCTTTGTATTTACGATGATAATTTTAAAGTAGGACTCTTTGCTGATAATCATATAAATTTAAAATACGTGAACTGGAAATCGCGTGTTCCAACAGGAATAACTTTTTTGCCATAGGAATAACTTCTCCTTAAGATTAATAGCATATGTTCATACACATAATTTTGATAGTTGCATATCGTTATCTTCCCAACAGGAATAATGTCAGTTCAGAATTGTTTTTTTTTCTGTCCGAAAATAATTATTTTTGTTCTCTTTTTTGACTGATTTTTCTACCATCTTCTTAAATTTTATCCATAGTTTTGTTTATAATTCTTACTGAATACTTTTCTAACCCAATCATTTCATTGATTTTATGACTGACTGAATTTTTCAAAACAAGAATCAACCATATTCCATCAAAACAGATGGCAACATAAATCACACAAACCCTTTAATTATACGTATTATGAGAAAAACATTACATTTATTGGTTGGAATAATTGCACTTTGTGCCATTATTCAACCTCAATCCGTCCTTGCACAGAGTGGCCGTGCGTTGAGTCTGCCGGGTGCTTCCAATGGCTCCAATAGCAATATGAGTTTGCCTGCGATGAGTTCCAAAATTTCAGGCTTCCCCTTTACCGTTGAAATGTGGGTCAAACCAAGTTCATGGGTATCGTATGGCGGATTCTGGTCCGACCGTTCAGCCAGTGCAACCACGTTACAATTTGATAATAATTCGGCGAACCATTACATACGTTGCGATTTTGGCGGTACTTCCCGTCTGATTACTTTCCCTACCACTGCCACCTGTAACAACGGTGCCTGGAATCACCTGGCCTACACGGTGTATGCCGATTCGGCTGTCGTTGAATTAAACGGCACGTATTATACGGCGTCTTATACAACCAAAACGTGGAATCCAGCAGCCTTTAGTGCAACTTCGTATGTCGGTTGGGACAATCCGGTAGGCTCCGGTCAATACGGACGTACGGTTGCCGGTTTATTTGACGAGATCCGTTTCTGGAGTACAGGCCGATCAAGGGCCGAAATTGAAGCTAACAAAAACAGTTCTCTGACAGGCAACGAAACCGGCCTGGTGGCATATTATAACTTTGATGACAATACCACCAAGGATAAAACTTCTAACGGATTCAACGGAACGGCATTTGGTGGTTCATTGAAAGATCCAAACGTACCGGTCATTACCTTGTCCGAAAAGGCATTGGTGTTGGAGATTGAAAAAGATTTCCAGCCTCATCCGCTTTATATCACCTGTGAAAACCCGACGAATAATATTGTGGTCACCACAACAGCCGGATTCTCGATCGATAAGGCAACCTTTACACCGACCGATTTTATTAACGGAGCTAATAAAGTAAAAGTAGTTATTGATGCCCCGACTGCCAATGTGGGTGATACCGGGAAAGTATATATTTCGTATACCATGGGAGGGACTAATTATAAATTTGATTCTGTCAGGGTTACGCCCGTGGCTGCCTACGACCGGTATGTTTTCACCCATAAGCCAAGCGGTTTAGTTATTGGAAATCATTCTACCTTAAGTGTTCCGGCCCTTGAGGTACTGAATGAAAATATCGATGCTGCCCAGTTGTATTTACTTCGCCCGGTAAATCCCGGAGTTACCGATAGCCTGTATTACATGGTACAGGATGGTGATTACCGTATGTTGAGAAAAAGTTCCAATGATTGGGATACCGAATTTGGGAGTCCTTCAAACGAAGCTATCTGGAAATTCTATCCTCAATCCAACGGGACCACCCGAATCATTAATATGGTACGTAATGCCATGAGTACCTCCCAGAATTCTCTGGGCGCAACGGCACTTGTTGCGGATACCCGGTTAAGTGAAAACAATGTCTTTAATGTGGATGCCACGTCATCACCTTATTGCGAATGGTTTATCCAGAATTATCTCTCGTTGCTGGATCCCGCAGAATCACATATTCTTAGTGTATCTTTGAGTCAGGGCTTATTGAGTACTAATTTTGATCCGAATGTTACCACCTACGATGTGCTGGTACCTGCCGATGCAACCGGTATCATTGTAACCGGAACACCGAAAACAAAGCTGGCCACCATTACGAACAACGGCAGTACGCTCACTCCGGGTACTCCTCTGGTATTGAGTTGTGTATCGGGAAATAATTCCAGTACAACCAACTACACCTTTAATACCGTGGCATTAGGCTTTTCCGATTGGGCAGCCCGTGGAGAAACCGCTGTGTCCCGTTCTGTTCCAAGCCAATGGGGCTGGAAGTGCCCGAATGTCAACTGGGTATCTGCCAATTCAACTGCCGCCGGAACGGTCAGGTACATAGACAGTCCTGTAGGATATTATACCACCGGAGCAACGGCTGATCCTGTTCCATACACCGGACGTATCATGTATACCCGTTGGGATGGGACGATTGGAGCCACGGGTGTTTACAGTTTCCCGATGATCATCACAACAGGAAAAAATTATACATTAACCGGAAAATATGCCTGGAATTCTATTATCCCGGTCGATGTAACCACTGCCCATCTGACATTTGGAATCAATACAGCAGCTGATAATACAGGAACCTATTTCACTCAGGTGGATTCGGTTGTCAATTCTACCGATTTACAGCATTTGCATACTTTCACGTCACATTTCACGGTACCTACAACGGGTTTGTATTATTTTACGATACAAAGCAACCAGGCCATCATGGGTGCCGTTGCCGACCTGGTATTATCGGATGCCGTAACCGCAATTGATAATACACATTCGCAACGCGTTTTTGCAACCCCCGACAATCAGTTTGTCAGCATACACGGAACAGTTCCGGGCGACAAGGTCCGGGTTTATACGTTAAGCGGACAGATGATCAAACAACTGGTTGCTGGGTCGGACATTACCCGCATCGAACTGAATTCAGGAATCTACCTGATCAGGGTGAATGAAATCGTATTGAAAGTAACCAAATAGACTAATAATTCAATCAGGCAAAAGAGGGTGTTGACGCAATTCAACGCTCTCTTTTTTGTTTGCACTACCCCGTTAAACCTTTTGTCGTACGAAGTACACAAAAGTGTTTTGAGGGGTTAGGTAGTCGGTAGTCGTTAGTTTAAAATACGAGATGTCGCAAGCTCATTCGGTAGTAAAATTCATCATGAGAATTTAATTTTAAATTTTCATTTTAGTTGTTCCCGGATTTATTACATTCGGTTTGCAAATACATTAATAAACATGTTGATTAAATAAAATGAAATGTGTAGTTTTGAAGTCTGTATTTAAATCACTTACTTCTATAATTGAATTTATTATTCATTATTTACCATTTGTGATATTAATTTCACCAAGACAATAAAGCCTAAAGGCACAGAAGAAACCGGATGGACATTTGTAAAAAAACACTTAGATGGAGTGAATAAAGCAGAATAAATCACGTGGTATAGTGTTGAATTTAAGATTATAACAAATGACAAATTTGAAGACCACAGAAAGAACTATTGATTGATGGAAGCGAAAATTTATTGAAATACCTGTCATTTAAACTCAGAACAATGAGTTTATCCTTAAAGAGAAATTACGTTGGATTACTATTATAAAAATGCCTGGTAAAATGAAGTTATATTAAATTCAAACACATTCTGCTACTATGGAACAAGATTTGCCGAGCATGTTTAATGGATTGAAAAATGAAATTGGGGAAAACGAAATCAAATAATAAAATGTATAAACCTCCATTCACTTTAAGCACACGAACTATCAACCTGATCGCAGAAATTTCGGCTCAAATAGAACGGTATGCCATTCGTTTGGAGCAGGAAGATGGATTATTGTTACGAAAAATCAACCGTATAAAGACCATTCAGGGTTCTTTAGCCATCGAGGGCAACACACTTTCAGTTGATTTGATCACGGATATTATCGAGGGAAGGAATGTAATAGCACCTTTGCGTGAAATCCAGGAAGTGAAAAATGCAATCAAAACTTACAATGCATTTTCTTCTTTAAACCCTTATAAGGTTAATGATATGTTGAAGGCACATGCATTCATGATGGAAGCGTTGATAGATAATCCAGGACATTTTCGTCGAGGAGGTGTAGGTGTTTTCTCCGGTAATAAAGCATGCATATTGCCCCACCCGCTGAACGCGTACCTTCATTGATGGATGATTTGTTTGACTGGCTGCAAAATTCCGGGGATCATTTATTGATTAAAAGTTGCGTGTTTCAGTACGAATTTGAGTTTATTCATCCTTTTATGGATGGGAACGGGCGTATTGGAAGGCTATGGCAATCACTTATTTTAAGCCGGCTACATCCTGTATTTGAATATTTACCTGTCGAAAATATCGTTTATCAGAACCAACAACACTACTATGAGGCTATTCAACAAAGCACTCAAGCAACTGACAGTGGAATTTTTGTTGGGTTTATGCTGGAAGAAATACTATCCACACTCAAAAAAAGACAGGGTAAGGTATTAAATGAAACTTTAAATGTCGGTGTAAATGTCGGTGTAAATGTCGGTGTAAATGTCGGTGTAAATGTCGGTGTAAATGTCGGTGTAAAAGATGTATCAGACTTAATTCTGACCTATATAACCCAAAAGCCGGGTATAAATGCCAATGAAATAACTGGCTTGATAAACAACAAAACCAAAAGAACGATAGAACGCCATATTGGCAAATTAAAAGATTTAGGAAAAATTGAATTCCGTGGAGCTCATAAAACGGGTGGCTATTTTATGATAAATCCTGAAAAAGATGAATAAGTTAAAATTTTCGGGGGTTAAGTATGATAACATTCATTCATCAACTGACTGAGCGAATGTTTTGAGGTTTATTATTTGTATCGATCTATGTATTTTTCCAGGTTACCTGTTAAGTAATAAGGTATGTTGAGTAATGTAAATGATTTTCCATTCGGACTTTTTAACTTGTCTATTTGAAATGGACCTGCATACAACCTGATGGCTAATTTTACATCCGATAATTCTACGTATTGAAGTAAAGACTTTAATTTACCAACTTTTCCTGATTTCACCTCAACAGGAATGGCTAAACCATCTTTCAAAAAAGGTAATCGACTTCCGCTGAAGAATTTGTTTTTTCGCGTACCCAAAATAACAGTGTACTACTAACTTGCTTATGGATTCGTCCATTTTACGTGAGGCATACAAAGATGCTCCAAATCCATGCATCTTAATTCTATTACCAGCTTCAAAAAAAAGGTTTTATTTATGGGGTAGGTAGTTGATAGTAGGTAGTAGGTAGTAGGTAGTAGGTAGTCGGTAGTTGGTAGTAGGTAGTAGTTAGTAAGTGGTAGGTAGTTGGTAGTTAGTCTGTTGTAGTACCATTATCTTCAAATGGACTACTTTTACATCCTGTATTTAACTAAATCTTCAAACAAAACACTAAACCAAACTACCAACTACCTACTACTTTTCAAACCTCAAACCCTTCAAACTTCAAACTCACTATTGACTTCTTACTACTGACTACCAACTACTGACTACCAACTACTGACTACCAACTACCAACTACTTTCATGCTGCGTACACTTTCCCGACTTATTCGATGTCATGCGCTTGCAACGATTTCCCGCCTGAGTAATCGCCGAACATTGAACCTTCGCAACACTTCGCCCCTCTCCTGCCGGAGAGGGGTCGGGGGAGAGGTGTATTGATGTTGTTGTCCACGACCAGCACGGGATACAAACCGTTTTCTCAATTGCTTGTTCCTGTTTATCGGGAAGGGCGGGAAAGAAATCAATGCCCGTTACCTTTTCCACGCTGTCAATGGGAACCGCAAACGACTGTAGGGGTAGGGTGGATGATGCATTGGGCATGATAAAACCGATACCTTTTAACTCCGGAAGGGAATAATCCAGTACGACCTTGTAATAGTACCGTGGCACCGAAACCTTATCCGGTCCGATAGCCGATAGGTTGCCGGTTAGTACAGGACCGGTGACCACATAAATAACCTTATTCTCCATTGCCCATTGCCGCACCCTTTCTTCCAGCTTTTTCCAGATACCCCGGTTAAAGCCCGGTACCTGGGGTGACATGTTGCTGTAAAAGAACGATTCCTCCATGCTCTGCACGTTCCAACTCATATCCGCTGCCGGAGCCATATGCCCGCGGTCGTATCCCGAACCCTTGTAATCGACATTCGTGGCCGACCCTGTCCTGACTGCCGGATCCGGACGAAAATCATTCGTGCGGGATGCTGCCTTTTGTGTTTCCTCTGCCGTTAGTTCATACGCCACCCAATTGGCCTGCTCGTGCTTCTCGTTGTACGAAAGGGTGTAGGCAAAATGTTTGATGATCACATCGGTAGGAGTGATGGCAGGCAGCTCCAAAAGCGGTATTCGTTGAGCAAAAATGTTCAGGACTGTACAGGAGATAAGAGCAATGAAAAGAACTGATTTTTTCATGGATAGGGGGATTGAGTTGAGAAGTGTAAATGTAGGTGTTTTATGTGGAGGAATTGGGATACTGGATTTAAAATAAGTAATTGCAATAAAAAATTGTCGTATCTCTAATACAAACGAAAAGCCACCAAACTTTTTCGATTAATAAAATGTAAAATCTTATCAATAGTTTGAAAATGTTGTACAACTGAGCAACTTTATAATTATCTTTGTGAATGGAAAGAATAATGTACAAATCTCCGGCATTTGATTCATTTTATAATTCGCTCAACATAACTCTACTTTACCAAATTAAATATAAATATCTAACCACAATAGACACAATAGTTCACAATAGAAATAATACTTGCTGTAATATCAGTAGGTTTAAAGTTTTAAAATACCGTTAAGTTGTTGAATATTTTGTGCTTTATATTTTGTTTTTGTGTCCTAATGTGTTCCCGATAGCTATCGGGATGGTTTTGTATATAAATGCAACTGAAATCATTTTATTGAATGGTTTTATAAAAAAATCTTCTGCAGATTACGATAAACAAATCGCAATAGCGCAAAAACTCATGGAGGAACTTTTATGATTAAAACAGATAAAAAAAAGATTAATTTGGATAAAATTAGAAATTATCCAACTATGAACGAAACACTGGATAAAGAATATGGTTTACCCGGAACAGCATCCAGAGAAAAATTTACAGGTCAGGCACAGGCATATTTTACAGGACAGCTGATTGAAGATGCCCGAAAAAATGCACATCTGACACAAGAGGAGCTTGCCAAACGTGTAGGTTCAAACAAGTCGTATATTTCGCGTATCGAAAATGGTAAAACAGAACCAAAAGTTTCCACCTTTTACCGAATTGCTGCAGCATTAGGGTTGTCAGTAGATTTGAATCCAATAAAGTTGTAAGGGACTGTTATGAAATAAACATATCGGATTTACAATTTACGATTTACAATTTACAATTTACCCCCGAGATAGCTATCGGGATTACAATTTGCCTGTTTAATCCTGTTTGTTTCATATCGTTTTTGGCTACACAGGGCGGAATACGAGGATATTATGAAATAAATAACCCCAAGTACGTTAGCTAAAGGAGTTGGGGTCTTTCATGCAGTTATTTTTAGCAATCCGGTCATGCCAGTTGGGTTTCGCGATTTCCAGTTGGCGAATAAAGATTGATTCTTTTGATAAGATTTAATATACCCGAACAGGATATCCCACGTCCCGAATAACCACGATCTCATGCTTACCCGACAACACGGAACGCGGAACCCAGAACACAAAACGCGGAACGCGGAACACAGAACACGGAACGCGGAACGCTCTTACCTCACCGCCAGAATCTTCCCGCAACAGGCACGTTTTACCGGGAATGTCTTACTTCCAACTCCCACCTGACCAAATTCTATTCCTACTCCAAGCAAAAATGTCAGGTCAGCAGGATTTACTTCAATGTCTGTTCTGTCCAGTTTCACTGCCAATGTTTGTTCGTTGATCAGGTCATCCGTCGAAAACCAATCCGTGGTGTAAGATTGGCTGTATCCATTCTTAGTCCCCAGATCCGGTATGTATTCGCGAACTTCCCGGTTGCGGTCAATAATCGTTTTGCAAATCACATCCGACACAATCCCCAGGCTCACGATCAACCTGAAATAAGGCAATTTCTGGACATTGAGTACATCCATTTTCGAATTGATAACCGGAATTTTTACCGTTGCCTGAAATGCTTCCTTGTTTATTTCAAACTGAGGGGTAACGCGCAATACCGAATTAAACGGATATGCCTGGTTCAGGCTATAGTTCTCCAACTCATTCCGGTAAGATGACAGCATTAACGGTCGTTCTCCGAGAGCATTCTCTGTATCCAACCCAATGATCGTTTTCCCCATTCCACACCATTTGGCGAACACATTAAAATCATGTAGACGGTAGGTCTCCCCCAGGCCAAACTTAATTCCTTGCGAAAACTTCGTGGCTCCGGCAAATTCCTGTTGGTGAAGTCTGACGTTGGCAAACCTTTTGTGCGTTTTCATCTTTTCAGGTTTTGGCCCCCCTTTAAATCGCACAATCACTTTGTCACTACCTGAAACCGTATAATACGAGTAACCCGCCATACTGCCGGTGAATTTAAATGGTCCTTTTATAATTGACATACTAAAAATGCTTTATAGGTTAGTAAATGATTTTCAAAGATTAAAATGATTTACACAGATAAAGAAAAGAGATTTACACAGATAAGAGATAAAAAGATTTCCACAGATTTTAGAGAAAGAGATTTACACAGATAAGAGAAAGAGATTGTCCATAGATTACACAGATTCTATTGATTTTCGTTGCTTTCCAGCAAACTTAATTTATTGTTCTGATAAACATACGGAATGTCGATATCCGGTTTTTTTTAGGCTTATTATTAATTAACTATATGTGTCATCTATTAATTATAAATGCCTATACAAATGTATTTAAATGTCAATAAATAAACAAAATATGAAGTATATTTTTATAAATATTTAAAATTACGTTATATTATTTAATAAATCGTGTTTTTACTTCTATTCAATCATCTCCACCATAGAGGATAAATACCCATAAATAAATCCGATCGTTATTTAAATTTTCCCGTCGGGATAAATCATTTTTACCCGGATATAATTCGTGATTTCTATTAAAACAAATTTCTTAACGGAAAAAACGAAAACGCCGAACACGGAACACGGAACACGGAACGTTGAACACGGAACGCAGAACGCGGAACGCGGAACGCGGAACACGGAACGCGGAACACGGAACACAGAACGCCGAACGCGGAACACGGAACGCGGAACGCGGAACGTTGAACGCAGAACGCAACGCATTTTACACGCATTCGGTAAACGTTTGGATCCCCTTTAGATGAATTAAGAAGATATTACCCTGGTTATGCGGAGATAATGCGGATATATTGCGCTCTAATATTACACCGTATCATCACCGTAATATCACCGTAATATCACCGTAATATCACCGTAATACCTGTAAATAATATCCAAATGCGTACCGAATGCGTACCAATGGGGATGGATATTTACCGGACATGAAAAAAATCAAGTACGGCGTTCATACCGCCTTGTATTTCAGCCTGTTGAATTTGTTCATTCACTCAGTAGGAGTGGAGGTTGAATATTCCAGGTGAAGTGAAATGGATCCGGGGGATGCGATGATCAAACTCCGGATAAAATGACCAACAGGAATTTACGTTTTTATTAAATTGGCGAACTTTTACAGAGTTCAAAATAGTATTGTATTTTCATTACCCGGTTTTACATGTTGCATTGTGGGGTTATGGATAGTCATTACACAAAATAGATTACCATGAATGTTCACACCTTATTCAAGATATAAGAGCAATTAAGACGAATGATTTATATTCCGGAATGGGACAGAGTTGGGAATAGTAAATATAGTTTCTTTATTTGAGGGAATAGAGATGATTGAGTATAAAATAATTAACAAGAATATGTGAAAATTAAAATAGTTTGCGTAATTTTGGACTTTGAAAAAAATCATGTCATTATTAGGATAACAACTAACAATACTATGCCAAATCAAAACCTTGAACAAATTGCACGTGACAATATTGATGAGCAATTAATTGCTTGCGGTTGGGTGATTCAGCATAAAAGAAAAATTAATTTGCATGCTAATATAGGTGTTGCTGTTATCGGTGAATATCAAACTGATGCCGGACCTGTAGATTATTTGTTATTTGTAGATGGAAAACCATGCGGAGTTATTGAAGCAAAAAAGGAAGATGAAGGATTTCATTTAAATATTCATGAGGATCAAACTGAAGGATATGCTAAAGCCAAACTCAAACATCTGAATAATGAACCTCTGCCATACGGATATATCAGTACGGGTGAGATAACAAAACTTACCGATTTTACCGATCCAAAACCAAGATCAAGAACCGTATTCAGTTTTCACCGACCTGAAACACTCAGGGAATGGATAAAGAAAGACAAATCTTTACGAAGAAGGCTTTTGGATTTACCTGTATTACTGACTGATGGGTTGCGTGACTGCCAGATAAATGCCATAACCAACTTAGACAGTTCGTTTAAGGAAAATCGTCCGAGGGCATTGATACAAATGGCTACCGGATCGGGAAAGACATTTACTGCCATTACGTTTATTTACCGTTTATTGAAATTTGCGAAGGCTAAGCGGGTGTTGTTTCTGGTAGATACCCGGAATCTAGGGGAGCAGGCGGAACAGGAATTTATGTCTTACCTGCCTAATGATGATAATCGCAAATTTACAGAACTATACAGCGTACAACGATTAAAGTCAAGTTATATCGCTTCCGACAGCCAGGTATGCATCAGTACCATTCAACGGTTGTATTCCATCCTGAAAGGAACCGAACTGGAAGAATCGGTAGAAGAAGAGAATCCAAACGAACAAAAGTACCAACCTAAATCAATACCGCCCATTGAATATGATGGAAAGATGCCGATAGAGTTTTTCGACTTTATTGTAATTGACGAATGCCACCGGAGCATTTACAACCTTTGGAAGCAAGTGTTGGAATATTACGATGCTTTTGAGGTTGGACTAACTGCAACACCAGATAAACGAACTTTTGGTTATTTCAATCAGAACATAGTGAGCGAGTATTCGCATGAAATGGCGGTAGCAGATAATGTGAATGTAGGATATGATGTGTTTATAATCGATACCAAAGTAACCCAACAGGGAGCCACGCTCTGGAAAGGAGAATATATTGAACACCGCGAACGGTTGACCCGGAAGAAACGGATGGAATTGCAGGATGAAGATGAAAATTACTCCTCACAGCAACTGGATAAAGACATCGTCAATCCCAATCAGATCAGGACAATCATTCGCTCATTTAAAGAGAACTTACCGGGTATTTTTCCAGACAGGATTGATAAATACGGGAATTTTGAAGTACCCAAGACACTAATTTTTGCCAAGACAGATAGTCATGCCGATGATATCATACAAATCGTGCGGGAAGAGTTTGCCGAAGAGAATAACTTCTGTAAAAAGATAACCTACAAATCGGAGAAAGACAGAAAAGATGCCGATGATAATGTGATTGAGGCAGGCAAAAATCCTAAAGATACCTTGTCTGATTTCAGGAACAGTTATTACCCGCGTATTGCAGTTACGGTGGATATGATTGCTACCGGAACGGATGTGAAGCCACTGGAAATATTGCTCTTTATGCGGGATGTGAAAAGCATCAATTATTTCGAGCAAATGAAAGGCCGCGGTACACGTACCATTGACCTGGACACCCTGCAAAAGGTGACACCCACTGCCATGCATACCAAGGATCATTTTGTGATTGTGGATGCCATTGGTGTAACCCGAAGCCTGAAAACCGACAGCCGCCCGTTGGAGAAAAGACCCGGTATCCCGTTGAAAGACCTGTTGCAGGCTGTTGCGGTGGGAGCAAGGGATGAAGAACTTTTTACGTCACTGGCTAACCGACTGACCCGGCTGGATAAACAAATTACCGAAAAAGAGAAAAAACAATTTGCCAGATTAGCAAACGGGAAAACTATTACACAGGTAGTAAGGGGATTATTAAATGCCTTTGATCCGGATATACTGGAAGGACTTGAAACTCAGGTACGGAAAGAACATGCAGGCTTAGCAACGGTAAAAATTGAAAAAGAAATAAAAACTGCTGTTGAAAAGTACCAGAATGAAACCGCCAAGGTATTTACAGGGGAACTGAATGAATATATTGAAAATGTCCGGAAAGCACACGAGCAAAAAATAGATACTACCAATCCCGATGAAGTGACTTATGTTGGTTGGGATAAAGAAAACAAAGAAAAGGCTGCAGCATTAATAAAAGATTTCACTGAATGGATGTTGCTCCATAAAGATGAATTGGTAGCTTTGCAGATATTCTATAACCAGCCTTTCCGCAGACGGGAGCTTACTTACAGCATGATAAAAGAAGTGCTGGAGAAATTGCTAACCGACAAGCATGCACTTGCACCCATGCATGTATGGCGGGCTTTTGAAATGCTTGAATCATGTAATGGCTCTGCATTGAACGAACTAACCGCTATTGTATCGCTGATTCGTAAAGTGAGCGGGATTGATTCTACCCTGACAGCTTATGATAAAACGGTGGATGCCAATTTTAAAGACTGGCTGTTTAAAATGAATGCCGGACAACATAACCGGTTTAATGAAGAGCAAATGAACTGGTTACGCATGATTAAAGACTATGTGACCAATAGTTTCCACATCGAAAAAGAGGATTTTGATCTAAATCCCTTTAATGCACAGGGTGGATTGGGGAAGATGTGGCAATTGTTTGGGGAGCAAACGGAGGAGATAATTAATGAATTGAATGAGGTATTAGCTGCGTGATTTTTTTGTATTTTTGCAAAATATAAATAAAACTATACTTACAATCTCATTTTCCGGCATTATGGATACACCAAAATTAATACCTGCAAGGAATATTGGCACGGGTTATTTTATCCGGGAACAAATGGCGTATCGAAATTGGAGCATGATCGAGTTAGCTAAAATTTTAAAAGTTACAACTGAGCAAATGAATTTAGTTATCGATGACAAACAGCCTTTGTCAATAGAAATGGCTTTTGCATTAGCCAATGCTTTTGAAACATCAACTCAATATTGGTTGAATTTAGATTCAAATTATCGAAAATGTTTAATAAGAACTATTGATTAGCAACCATTTAAAAGTTTTATTAAATAAGCAGAGAATCTCTTGTCAAATTTGAAATTAAAAAAGAAACACAATGAAAAGCCAATATATAAAAGAACTATTTAAATCATATGTATCTGAGGACAAACAAAAATTCCTTGAGTGTGCACATGCATTAATAGCAGATGAAAAAAAATTAAATCATCAACTCTTTGCAAATGAATTAAAAGATATTATTGAGAAAGTCGATTATAATTTTAATGTAGTTCAAGAAGTCGATTATAATAAAAATTATAAAAAAAACATCCCAATACCAAGGGATAATGAAAAAGGTTTCCCTCTTTTGGAATTAAAAGAATATGAGCTTAATTGGGATGATTTAATTGTCAATAATGAAGTCAGGACCCAATTACAAAGTATTGAAAAAGGATTTTGGAATAAAGAGATATTAAGTACTTACGGTATCAAACCAAAACAAAAGGTTCTTCTGTATGGTGTCCCCGGAACCGGAAAAACACTTACAGCTAAGATATTAAGTAGTGTCCTGGGATTTCCATTAGTTTATGTAAGATTTGATGCCATTGTTTCTTCCTATTTGGGCGAAACAGCAACAAATTTGAAAAAGATTTTTGATTTTATTGAAAGAGGACAATGGGTAGTTCTTTTAGATGAATTTGATGTAGTTGGGAAACAACGTGATGATCAATTTGAACACGGTGAAATAAAAAGAGTTGTAAATAATTTTATGCAATTACTTGACAGTTTTAATGGAGATAGTTTAATTATAGCAGCAACTAATCATGAACAATTGCTTGATCCCGGACTATGGAGAAGATTTGATGATATTATTCACTTTGAATTACCGGATCAAGAAGAACGGGAAGAACTTTTCCATCTTTACTTTAAATCTATCAAGAAAACAAAATTAGATTATTTGAAACTTGCCAAATTAAGCAATGGATTATCTGCCGCCGATATTTCACAAGTAGTGTCTGAATCGATTAGACAAATGATCATTAATGATAAATCTGAAATTTCATTAGCCCTGATAATAACTGTTATAGAGATGTTTTTAAAGCGAAAAGAACTTGAACCTAAAAAAATCTAACTATGCCTGAGCATCTTGAATTGCCACTAATCAATTCAAATTTGAATCGTCCTACCCGTCAAGGTTTTGGTGCGACAAGATTACAAAGAAATCCTCAAGAGAAACAAGAATTCTACATAACAACAATAGAGAAGTTTAATGAATTCCAATCATCCCAAATCGTAAAAAAGGAGAAATTCACTGGTTATTTTAATCCTCAACTTATTTTTAAAATTGAATTGAATGACAAAGAAAGTGAGGATATCTTTCGGGATGAATTACGAAAATCAAATATACAGGTGTTATCACCTTCGCCAGACAAATCAGGTTACTGGGTAGCATTTTCCGACGAAGATGATTTACATACTTTCAGAACCAGGTTAAATAACTATGCTTCAGGGAAAAATAAATTAGATATTCTAAATTCAATTGTTGGTTTCGAGTTAATACCAAGAGAAGAAAAAATTGGAAAGCGATTAAGCAAAATTCAATTAGAAGAAATAGATCAAGTTTACATTGATGTTGAACTTTGGAGAATGCCAAATAATCAGCTTGATCAGTTTACAAAAGGCATTGAGGAAATAGTTAAAACAAAAGGATGTAGGATTACAGATAAATTGCTTAAAAGAAACTTCTCGCTTTTAAGAGTTTTTGCAAATCAGGAAGTGATTGACTTATTACTGGACTGTAACGAAATTTGTTCAGTTGAATTACCCCCTAAACCTTATATTGATTTCACATATTTAAATCAGGATTTTGAAAGTTTACCGGTAATTAATGAATTAACAGATGAATCTGCTGCAATAGCAGTTTTAGATTCCGGTATAGTTTCGAATCACCCTATGTTTCAAGGTGCTGTAGCAGACGAAATCCCGGATACAAACGGGATTATTTCTGATGATACCGGGCATGGCACTAAGGTAGCCGGTATAGCTTTGTATGGAGATGTTAAGACGTGTATCGATAACAGACAATTTAAACAAGAAATATGGATTGTTTCAGCTAAAATAATGTTTGATGATGGTTCCGGACAGCCGCAATATGATCCCGAAAAGCTTTTAGAACATCAATTGCAGGATGTTGTTTATGAAATCAGAACTAACTATCCAACTTGCAGGGTATTCAATCTTTCGCTTGGGAATCGGGATAATAAAGTTTTCGAGTTGAGAAAACAGTTTAATCTGGCAGTTTTGCTCGATGAATTGTCAAAGGAATATGAAGTTATTTTCACAGTCTCTGCGGGAAATATTCAAGATATACCTTTGGATTATTATCCTCTATATTACCAACAAAACATTGCAGATTACAAAATTATTGACCCGGCATCTGCGGCTTTGGCTATTACAGTTGGTAGTATAGCTCATGAAGTTGCCCCTTTTGAAAGATATCCATCAGATTTGCACTTTGCACCTGCCCGAAATAATCACCCATCCCCATTTACATGTTCAGGTCCAGGATTTAAAGGAATGATTAAACCTGAATTAGTTGAATACGGTGGAAATCTGATAACAAATACATTGACAAGAAGTAACAATATTTCGGCAAAAGTACTGTCATTAAACAAAAATTTTGCAACTGATGGTAAATTGTTTAGTTCCGATTTTGGAACCAGTATGTCATGCCCTAAAATCGCTCACCAATTAGCTTTACTGATAAATAAATATCCGGATAAAAGTAATAACATGATTAAAGCACTGCTTTTATCTTCCGCCAAAATACCCGCAGAACGCCCGCTTGAATATAGTGGAATTACAAAAAGCTCTTCTGATAAAAAACTAATTCCATTGTTAAATTTATATGGTTATGGTTTGCCTGCTGTAATTGAAGCTCTGGAATCAGAGAATGAAAAAGTGCTTTTAATACGCGAAAATAAAATCGGATTAAACAAAATACAGCTTTATAAAATTGAGTTACCTGATACATTATTTACGATAAAAGGGAGAAGGGTAATTTCAGTAACATTGGTTTATGACCCTCCGGTAAATAAAAACAGAATAGAATATCTTGCCTGTTCATTAGGATTTACACTGTTTAGAAACACTTCAATAGAAATAATTAGCAGTGCTTATCAACAAATTCGATTAGAAGAAAATTATGATCTTGGAGATGTCGAAGAAAAAATAAAATTACCACAAATTAAACTTCAACCAGGGTCTACATTAAGGAATAAGGGTGTTCACCAAAAAGGTGCTACATACTTTGATAAATTGCTTTGGGATAAAGAAAAACCATTGGTCCTTGCAATAGTGTGCCAGGATAAGAATATTGGTGTTGATGAATATCTCCAGGATTATGCAGTAATAGTGAAAATTGAACACGAAGGGAATCAAGAACTCTACAATCAAATCCGATTGAAGAATCAGGTTAGAGTTCAGGTTAGAGGATAAAATTAAAATATGAGTGAAGAAAATAATATACCAAAACATTGGCAAGTTGTTGAATTGAAAAATGTTGTATCAATTCTTGGTGATGGTCTTCATGGCACACCAAAATATAGTGAAAATGGAGATTATTTCTTTATAAATGGAAATAATTTAGGTGATGGTAAAATAATTATTAAGGAAGCTACAAAAAGAGTTTCAATAGAAGAATTTGAAAAATATAAGAAACCACTTAATAATAAAAGCATTTTAGTTTCAATAAATGGAACATTGGGCAATGTTTCATTTTACAACAATGAAAAAGTAATACTTGGTAAAAGCGCTTGTTACTTCAATGTATTAGATTGTATTGATAAAAAATATTTAAGATTGCTCCTTTGTGGACAAGAATTTCAAAATTATGCACAAAACACTTCAACTGGAAGTACAATTAAAAATGTTTCTCTCAAATCAATGAGAGAATACCAGTTTTCTCTTCCCCCACTCTCCGAACAACTAGCCATAGTTACAAAAATAGAAGAACTACTGAGCGACCTCGAAAATGGCAAACAACAGCTACTTACAATACAAAAGCAACTGAAAGTGTATCGGCAGAGTTTGTTAAAGGCAGCATTTGAAGGACGTTTGACGAATAAAAAAGTGAAAGACGGAGAATTGCCGAAAGGCTGGAAGATTATGAAGATTGAAGACATTGCAACTGTTGGAACCGGTGCAACACCCTTAAAAGGAAATGATAATTATTATAAAGACGGAAAAATTGCTTGGATAACAAGTGGTGCATTGAATGATGAGTTTGTAAATGATGCATCTGATTATGTAACTGATTTAGCATTAAAAGAAACTAATCTTTCAATTTACCCTAAACACACTCTTTTATTAGCAATGTATGGTGAAGGTAAAACAAGAGGAAAATGTTCAGAATTATTGATTGAAGCTTCAACTAATCAGGCAATTGCCGCTATTTATTTTAAAAATCACGATATTCGTATTAAGCCATTATTAAAGTACTTTTTATTAAAAAATTATAATGATATCAGGATGTTATCTTCAGGTGGAGTACAACCTAATTTAAATTTAGGGATTGTAAAAAAGACATTATTCCCTTTTCCACCTTTAGAAGAACAACAGCTAATTGTTAATGAATTAGATAGTAAAATCACTATTTGTGATAAGATTGAAGAAACTATAAAGGAAGCGTTGCTAAAAAGTGAGAGCTTGAGGCAGAGTATATTGAAGAAGGCGTTTGAAGGGAAATTAATAAAATCTTAAATGTATATTTTTATGGGAAAATCTGAAATTTTAAAAACTATTAATATTGGTTCAAGAGTAGCCGAATTAGAAATTGAAGGCCTTAAACAATATTTTTTGAAAACTTATCTTTGGGAAGAAGTAATGACAAATCAAATAGATGCAGTATTTGGTTGTAAAGGTTCAGGTAAAAGTGCAATATATAGTTATTTAACATCATTAGAATATGAACTAATAAATGAAGGTGTTCTTCTTGCTCTTGCGGAAAATCCTAAAGGTGCTGTTGCATTTAAAGATTTATCAACAACCCCACCTGCAGATGAATTTGAGTTTAAATCAATATGGAAATTATATTTTTCCATATTAGTCTATCAAAAACTTATTGATTTTGATTATACTGATGTCTATTTAAATGAAGTCGGAGAAATATTACAAGAATGTGACCTTATACCAAGAACTTTCTCCTTTTCGTCATTAGTGAAATTAGTACGTAATTATATTAATCGTACAATTTTATCAATAGAACCTTCTGCAGGAATAAATGAACATTCTGGTTTGATTGATAAAGTTTCATTAAAAATTTCTTTTAGCGAACCAAGCATAAATCAAGTTGATAAAGGAGTAAAATCAGTTGACCAAATTTTTGAATTGCTAAACAAATCGTTGATAAATAAAGAATTTAAAGTATGGATTGCAATTGATAGGCTTGATGCTGTATTTCAAGACAATTTTGAATTAGAAGCAAAAGCTCTTCGTACTTTATTTCAAGTTTATATTGACATGATGGCTTTTAGTAACATTAGATTAATAATATTTATGAGAGATGATATTTGGAATAGAATTATTGAAGGAGGATTTCGAGAAACAAGTCATATAACAAAAACTGATACTATAGTTTGGGATAAAAAATCTTTATGTCAATTGTTAATGTCCAGATTAGATCAAAATAAAGAGTTGTTAAAATATACAGATATCCCAGATTGTTCTACTCTTGTTAATCAACAAAAGCTATTTAAATTGTTTTTTCCACTTAAAAATGCAGAAAATACTGAATTCAATTTTGATTGGATTATTAATAGGATTAAAGACAGTAATGGAAATTCAATGCCAAGAGAACTTATTCATTTAGTAAGTGCAGCTATAAAACATCAAATTAAGATTAATGATATTTCAGAAAATTCAGGGTCAAGTTTAGTCTCGATTGAAGCCATGAATGAAGGGTATAAAGAAGCATCTAAAACAAAATTTGATACTTTAGTAGCAGAGTATCCTATGTTAAAATTTTATATGTATAGATTAAAAGGTAAAAAAGTAAGATTAAAGCTTGATGAACTTAAAGAATATTGGGATATTAGTCAAAAAAAAGTAAAAATAATAGCTAATAACTTGACTAAATTAGGATTTTTTAAAATCGAAAACGAAAATGAAGCCGATAAAGATTTAATCTATTTTGTTCCCCTTATATATAGACATCCTTTATTAATGAAATAATCTAATTCTAAAATGTTAAACAACACTTCCTCTATAGTCTCCAAAGTATGGTCATTCTGTAATCCTCTACGTGATGTAGGTGTGGGGTATGGTGATTACCTGGAGCAACTTACGTACCTGCTGTTTCTGAAAATGGCAGATGAATACAGCAAGCCACCTTATAACCGTACGTTGAATATCCCCGGGGAATATGACTGGGAAAGTCTGATAGGGGTAAAAGGTGCTGCATTGGAACTACATTATGTTACTTTGTTGCGGGAATTAAGCACCGAGAAAGGTATATTAGGACAAATCTTTACCAAGAGCCAGAATAAGATACAGGATCCCGCCATGTTGGCTAAAATCATTGATATGATCGATAGCGAACAATGGCTGGTGATGGGTGCTGATGTAAAGGGTGATATTTATGAAAAGCTGTTGGAACAAAATGCACAGGACGTAAAGAGCGGAGCAGGGCAATATTTTACACCTCGCCCGTTGATTCGTGCCATGGTGGAATGCATCCAACCACAACCTATGAAAACGATTGCCGATCCGGCATGCGGTACAGGTGGTTTCTTTTTGGCAGCCTATGATTATCTGGTCGCAAACAACAAACTGGATAAAGAACAGAATAAGTTTATCAAGCTGGAGACATTTTACGGCAATGAGATCGTGGCAAGTACCCGCCGGTTGGCATTAATGAATATGTTTTTGCATAATATCGGGGACATCGACAGTGATAACTTTATTTCTCCTGCCGATGCATTGATAGCTGCTTCGCCCATTACCTACGATTATGTACTGGCAAACCCTCCATTTGGTAAAAAGAGCAGCCAGACCTTTACCAATGAAGAAGGGGAGCAGGAAAAAGATGATCTGACCTATAATCGTCAGGATTTCTGGGCTACCACCAGCAACAAGCAACTGAACTTTGTACAGCATATCCGTTCCATGCTTAAAACAACAGGACTGGCTGCAGTAGTAGTGCCGGATAATGTATTGTTTGAAGGGGGTGCCGGAGAAACAGTACGCAAGAAATTACTGGAAACAACCGATCTACATACGATACTGCGTTTGCCAACAGGTATATTTTATGCCAATGGGGTAAAAGCCAATGTGATATTCTTTGATAATAAACCGGCAAGCAAAACACCCTGGACAAAAGAAATATGGGTATATGATTACCGTACCAATGTTCATCACACGTTGAAGAAGAATCCGTTGAAACTGGATGACTTAAAAGATTTCATTACCTGTTACCATGCTGAGAACCGGCATAAACGCAAAGAAACCTATAATGCTGAAACCAATCCTGATGGACAATGGCGCAAGTTCAGTTATGAAGAAATCATAGCCCGTGATAAAACCAGCCTGGATATCTCATGGCTACGAGATAAATCATTGGCAGATCTGGATAACCTGCCTGATCCAGAAGACCTTGCAGCAGACATTATCGAAAACCTGGAAGCCGGATTGGCAAGTTTCAGGGAGATTATGAATACGCTGAGTACGAAATAATCATTATATATTACCGATATTTAGTATCAATTTTACCTATAAAGAGTTCGTCTGTCACCTGATAGACGAACTCTTTGTGGTTTTAATGCAATTCCCAAAAGAATTAATTTTTACTCAGAAGAGTTCTATTGTATATTTCGGCGATCTAACCATTTAAATGGTAAAATTCCGGACATACTGACCACCCTCGTTGGATTTGAAAAAAAATGTAGGTTTGAAGTATTATTGTTTAGCTTTTATAACACGCCCATTCCTGGTTGAGTGTAAATATTCCTTCTCAGTTTGCACCGGAATATTCACCTTCTGTATGCTAGCTATAACGAAAATTTTGGAAACCTTAAAAATGAGTAGAAAATATGATATCCTGCGCACATAGTAAAACCAGAAGCTTGAAAAGTTTTTTTGTTCACATTATTTTTTTTATAAGTTCATTATTTGGCCGTAAATTAATTATGTTTAGAATTAATTATGTAAACAGGATGTTTTAATGAAAAGGTTCTGTATATTTGTGAATTATTATTTTGAGTTAAATGAACCTGATAATCATTGCGATAATTGATAAATATGAATCCTTTCTAAACTATAGATTATCAGAATGACCTTGTTGAAAATAATCAAAATAATCAAGAATACCTTCATTTTTTTTTAAAACTATGAATCAAAAATTAAAGGGGTTCAACAGAATTTGAAAGTAGGAAAAGGAAAAGCCATTACTGAAAAAATGAAACAATAACGACCAATTTACTGAATACTTTTCCGGAATAACCGATTTTGATAAACATGCCGGTTACATTTACATATTAAAGTCAAGGAGCGATAAGCAAGAAATTTAAAACATAAACACCTTTATAAAATAGAATTCTCAACAACCACTGTAGAAGAACGCATAAAAAATGCAGCACAAGAACCAACCTATTTAATGGCAGAAGTCCGAATCGTAATGACTTACAAGTGCTTTAATATGAATACGCATAAACTTGAATTATTGTTACACAACTTCTTTGGCAGTTCCTGCCTGAATTTGGATGTATATGATAATACCGGAAACAGGCATACGCCCAGAGAGTGGTTTATTGCATCGTTGGATATTATTGAACAGGCTGTTCAGTTGATAATATCGAGGGAGATTGTGAAGTATCGGTATGAGGGGGAGAGGGAAGAGATTTTAGATAGGTAGAGATTTCCCAATTGAATATTATTAGTGGTTGGGGCAGTTTAAAAATAAAGTAATGAATTTTAATGAATTCAGAGTAGAAAATAAAACTCATAAAACAGAAAAGAGAAGAAAAAGCTTCATATGAAAAAGCAGATTTGAAAATTAATACATGAAAATTTAGATATTAAAAATAAAACAAAAACATAAATATACAGAAACAGATTATTACCATGTTAAAAGTAAATGATGAAGTTTATAAATACTATTTCTATTTCGTTCAAGAAAGAATGAATATATTTTGGAATAAATATGACTCAAACAAAGAGCCTTGGACAAATGATTTAATTTTAAAAGAAAATAAATTTACCAATGTTTATAGAGCTTCTGACAGAATTAGTCAATACCTGATTAAAAATGTAATATACGATAGACTTGAAGGATTTGACGAAAGAGATATACTATTTAGAATTCTAATTTTCAAGATATTCAATAAAATTGAAACTTGGGAGTATCTTGAAAGTAAAATTGGCTCAATTTCAATTAAGAACTTTGATCTACAAAAAGTTAATAGTTTATTGAGTGAAAGGATGTCTCAAACGCCGATATATAATAATGCGTATATGATGACAGGTACTCATTCTAAATACAACCATTTGACATATAAACATGAAAAGTGGCTTCAAATGGTTCAAGATGAAATTGTAAAAGAAAAAACATTAGAAAAGATAGTTAAGGTAAAATCATTAGAGAAGGTTTATCAATTATTGAGAGAACGATCATTTATTGGTGACTTTTTAGCTTATCAATATACAATTGATTTAAATTATTCTCCAGTAATTGACTTCAGCGAAGATACTTTTGTCAAAGCTGGCATTGGTTCGATAAGAGGAATAAAGAAATGTTTTTATCCTCTTGGCAAGTCTTCATTTGAAGATGCAATAAGATATACCCATGACAATTTCGAAAAATACCAACAAAAATATGGGTTTACGGAATTTAAGAACTTATTTGGTCGACTTCCAACATTAATTGATATTCAAAATTGTTTCTGTGAAACTGATAAGTATTTAAGGGCAAAAATGCCAGAACTTCAAGTTGACAACAAACGAATAAAACAAAAATATAGAACAGGTAAGCCATCATTAAATTTGTTCTTTCCACCTAAATGGAGTATAAATAACCAAATACAATCTACATGTTTACAGCAGAATACAACGGAATTAACTCTTTTTTAGTCGGAGCATCTAAATTACTCCTTGAACATGGAGTAAGAAGAGAAACTAGGGGAAAAGTTTGTTACGAACTACCTGAACCCTTTATGTTTAAGTTGATAAATCCCAAAGCTAGATGGATTACAATACCTGAAAGGAAATGGAATATTGCATTAGCTTATGCTGAATCCCTTTGGTTGGCCAGTGGTAGAAATGATTTGGATATGATAAGTCGTTATCTTACCAGAATGAATCAATTTTCAGATGATGGAATAACTTTGCGAGGTGGTTATGGGCCACGTATTAGAAAATATAATGGAAATAGTCTTGACTATAAAATAAATCAATCAATACTGAAAGATAAGAAATCAACTCACAATGAAGTTGATCAACTTAATTTTGTAATTAAATGCTTTGAGAAAGATATAAACACACGACAAGCAATTATTACAATTGGTGATCCAATCAAAGATTGTTTTGAAAAGACTGGAGAATTAAAACAGACTAATGATTTTCCTTGCACTAGATCACTTCATTTCATGAAGCATCCTACTGAAAATAAATTGAATCTAACTGTTTATATGAGATCTAATGATTTATTATGGGGAGCTAGTGCTGTAAATATATTTAATTTTACTTTCATGCAAGAATATATCGCCCAAATTGTAAATCTTCAAGTGGGAGAATATTTTCATATTGCGAACAATTTCCATTATTATGAAGACAAACGACAAATAATTGAAAGAATTTCTAAAGTTGAAAGTTATTCCGATGAAAGTTATAATTATAATTATTCATTCAAAACACTAAATGATTTTGACTTGAAATTGAAATGTTTAGAAAAAGAAGAACATAAATTTTTTCATAATAAATTATGCAAAGTTGATTTTGAAGATGAATTTTTCAACGATTGGTTTAAGATTCTTTATCACCGGAATACTAAAATGAATGTTGAGTTTTCAAATCCTATTTTAAACAAAATATTAAATCTAAAAATATAACAACTATGAATGAAGAAAGCATTACAAAATTAACCGGTGAAATTAAAGATATCCTTTTAAAAAAAAATCAAGACTATGGAGGTGCCAGCTTTGATTTAGGATTAAATGGGAACATGGTTCATTTGTGGGATAAAGTTAGTCGATATAGAAGTTTGATCTCATTAGACAAAAAAGAGCCTAATTTTGAGAGCCTTGAAGATACATTGAAAGATATTGTAGGATATGCTATTATAGGTTTACATATATTAAATGATGATTCTATCCAAAACAAAATAGACGGAGATATATAATAAAAAACGATGAAAAACACCATTTTAAATACATTAAAAGCTGTTCCACTAACAAAAACACGTTTGTACGATGATGTTTTTAAAAAAATAGCTGATTCTCAAATTCCATATATTAGTAAGGCGAGTAAAAGTAATTTATCTAAATTCAATAAAGATAATCTCATTACGTTAAAAGAATTATGGAAGAATTTGCTTATTGATTCAATATGTGTTCTAAAAATAAATGATTCAAGAGAAAAAATTTATGCGGATGCTAAAGCTAATCCAACGAAATTCCTTGACCATTTTGAGGATATTAGATTGACAAGTTCATATGGAATTGATGAAATAAGTAAATACTTTGATGATTTCATAGATTTTGAATCAGTATTATATGGCACAGATGAGCATTATAGAGATCATGTTGATCACGTCTTACAAGTTTGGGCAATCGGGATTAGCATGCTTTCGAACAACAAGTTTGCACTTAGCGAAGGTTTTGAAATAAATATGAATTTCAATTTTCATTTTGAGATCCCTGAAGATAATGATAAAACTAATCAGATTTCTCAGAGTGAACTATGGGCAATGTGGACTATAAATGCATTGTGTCATGATTTGGGTTATCCTATTGAAAAAACAGCTAAAATTAATATTCAAGCTAAAAAAATCATTGGTCATTTTGGAAATATGAATTTTAGTGAATTGAGCTATAGTTTTGATATTTTCAACACTTTTCTAGTTGACAAATTTCTAAATATTATTTCCTCAAAAGCAATCAAGAAAATATCATCAAATGGAGATGAATTAAGACTTACTGAGATTCAAACTAAATATAGAGATAAATTATCAAAATCGTTGGAAGAATACAAGCATGGCATTTTTTCAAGTTTGCTAATATTCAAAAACTTGACTTATTTTCTCGAAACTGATTACTATTTGTCTGGTGATAGTTTGTCTAAAGAAGATCTTCGCCAGTTCTATATTCGAAAAGAAATTTTGAGAGCAATTGCTGCACATACTTGCCCAAAAATATATCATCTCTCATTAAATTCACTTTCTTTTTTGTTGATTTTATGTGATGAACTACAAGAATGGAATAGACCTAAGTTTGATGAATTGATAAAAAGAAAAACAAATAATGAACCTTCAGTAGAAATAAAGGAGTTTGTAATGGACTCAAATCAAAAAGTTCATATTGAATTTACTTATGATTTTGATATAGAGGATAATAATAGGAAATATTTTATAGATAATAGGTTTAGAAATATTCATTGTCTTTTACGAAGTGCAAAGGATGATGACGACCGTAAAGTGATTTTTATTTGGGATGTAATTTTCAAAAATAAAACTTATAATTTGAGTTTTAATTCTAACAATGATTCTTTTGAGATAATGAAATTCACAGAAAAACCTACTTCCGAAATTCAAGATGAAGATAATTCTAACGTTTTAAAACTATACTAAATCAATATGCCAAAGAATCATAATATATTTATTAGTCATCATGGAAAAGACGATGAACACGTTCAGAGTTTAAAACAACGTTTAAAAGATCAAGGTTACAATATACGTAATAGTTCCATTGATAGCACTAAACATAGACCTGGTAGGCCAAGTGATGCAGTTATTGGTCGTTTACTAAGAAAAGGAATAAGTTGGGCAGGTACTTTTATCTGTCTAATTGGCAGTGAAACACATTCGAGACCATGGGTTAACTATGAAATAAGACAAGCTTATTTACAAGGAAAAACAATAGTTGGTGTTTATTTACATGGTTGTAAAAATACGGTCGAATTGCCCGAAGCATTTAAAAGATATGGTGGAACACCATTAGGATGGAATTCTTTAGATAAGCTTGGAGATGCTATGGCTGGTAAAAATTTACCTGCTGAAAATCCTGACAGTACATCACGTGCACCAATTTACAATATAATTAGAATTAAATGTTAAATACAATATTATGGCATATTATTCATATAAATTAGATCATGACTATGGATTAGCTCCGAATCCATTTGGTGGTTATTGCACTCTTGCAGACTGCAAATCTCATATTAGGAACAATCAAAAACTTAAAATTGGTGATTGGGTAATTGGAACTGGAAGCGTTGGTCTAGGCAATCTTCATCATTTAATTTTTGCAATGAAGGTTGAAGAGAAAATCACATTTATGCAATACTGGGAAGACATTAGATTTCAATATAAAAAACCAGTTATTAATGGCAGTTTAGTACAAATGTATGGTGATAATATTTATCATATAGACCCACATACAAAAAAATGGCTTCAAGAAAATTCAGCACATTCATTAGATGGTGGATTGCCAAATGTTGATCATATTAAAAGAGATACTGGTGGTGCATATGTTTTAATCTCTAAGACTTTTTATTATTATGGCGATAAATGTCCTTTAGTTCCCAAGGAGTTTTTGGACGTTTGTTGTGAAGGTAGAGATATGAAAAGCTCTTCAATTCCAATTGAAATTGGTGATAAATTTATTGAATGGCTAGAATCAAACTTTAATCACGGAATTCATGGTGATCCAATTAGTTGGGAAGCATATAAATTAAAAGATATTAAATATGAGATTATTGAATAAAATTGATAATAAATTAATAATATGAATGATACTACTTCACACGAAATTATAAAATTATCTTTTAATAGTAGTCAGCCATCACTTACTCTTGCAAGTGATTGGATATTTATTTCAATAATCGTTGCAATTATTATTCTTGCATTTATCTTTAGGCATTATTATTCAAGAATGTTTCGTTGGCAAAGTATGGATGTAGAAATATCGGGAACTCCCAAAATGACTTTTAAAGTCGAAAGGAATTACGAGAATCTCTACATCGCAAACCGAATTTACATTGAACTAACAACTCGAAAAGCTGCAATTCCGATTGATGAAAATAATGATAATATTGAAGAAATCTACGATTCATGGTATAGCCTTTTTGGAATTATAAGGGATGAAATTAAAACAGTTCCTGGAAAATACCTAAAAGACCACGACCCCACAAAAGCATTAATTGGTTTGACAAGGAAAATTTTAAATGATGGATTACGACCACATTTAACTGAACATCAAGCTAGGTTCAGGAGTTGGTTAGAGAAAGCAAAAAAAGACCCAAATAACGAAAACCTATCCCCACAAGATTTGCAAAGACTATATCCTGATTTTGCTAATTTAGTTACATCAATGAAAGCTGTCAATTTAATTCTTTCTAAATATGCAGATGAACTTGATAAATTAATAAAAGGAAAATGATTTTATTGACTGTTAGTTAATTAATTAGGTTGATTTTGTTATTTACAATAGTCATCACAAAATTAAGATGATGAAATACAAAGCTTTTATTTCGTACAAACATTCTGGTTTAAGTGAATTGCACGCCACATTTTTAGAAAAGTATCTTAGAACTTATGCTAAACGTACTTTACAACCTCCTCTAAAAATATTTAGGGATGAACAACAGCTCAAGATAGGTGAAAATTTACCGGAACGAATAAAAGAAGCTTTAAATAGTTCTGATTATTTGATTTATTTGGCATCTAATGAAGCATCCGAATCATTCTGGGTTCGAGATGAATTATTATATTGGTGTAAGTCATTAAAAAAGGCAGATAAACTAATAATTATTCTCATTGATGGGAAAATAGATTTTGATATTAAAAACAAAAAAATTGATTGGGAAAACACAACATCTATTCCCAATATTTTAAAAGATTATGTTGATTCTATTCCTCTTTATGCCGATTTTCGAAATTTCATAAATGAAAGTAATATTACTTTACAAAACATTGAATACAAAAACATAATCAATAATATATCTGCTCGTTTAAGGGGAATTACACCAGAAGAAATGAACGGTGAAGAAATTAAAATTTATAAAAAGAATCGATTTCTTCGCAATGCTGTAATCGTTATTATTTCTGTTTTAGGTGTAATCTCATTAATCACTTCAATATTTGCAATATATCAAAGAAATATTGCCATAAATCAGCGAAATAAATCAAATTCTTTATACTTAACAAAAGTATCAGAGGAGTATTATAAAGAAGATAGGACTAAATCATTAGGAATTGCATTGTATTCACATCTATTAGATTCAAATTTAATTGAACCTATAAACCTTATTAACAATGTGATAAATACGTCTCCAGATCTAGATAGAATAGTATATCTACAGTTTCTCGGTGAGCATCATTCCATATCTCCAGATTTAAATAAAGTAGTCAGTTTATACAATAATCATATCTGTATTTGGAGTTCTAATGGAGATATTATAAAAGAATTCCCGTATAGAGATAAACATATTTGTGATTTAGGATTTTCATCAGATGGAAGCAAAATTTTAGAATGTTCTGAAAAGCAAATTAAATTATGGGACATTAATGGAAATAAAATCTGGAAAATTGAAACTAAAGATAATTACATTAACCATCCAACATTTTCTCCTAACGATTTTTTTATTTTGGTATATGGCGATAATAAAAGTTTACTTTATAATAGTACAGGTAAATTATTAGATATTTTGCCTGAAATGTTATTCAAATACTTTGTGTTCACAAAAGATAGTAAGAATATTATTATTCCTAATAAGGAAAATACTATTATTTACAATATCAAAACAAAAGGGAGAAAAATAATTAACGAGAGATTTGTCGATTTTTCAAAGGATCAACAAAAATTATTGTTTCAACAAAAAAATATCATATCGATTTACAACAAATACTTTCAACAAATTAATACATTTAAAACCAACTCAATAAGTAGGTTTAATTGTATGTTTTCATCAAAAGGAGATAAGATTTTATTGTTATCAGATACTATAAAGTTATATGACTTAAATGGGGCGTTGCGTTTCAGTATAAATCAATTTGAAAAATATGGAAACAAAGCTTCTTTTTCAAACACAGATGATGTTTTCTTAACTTACGGGTGGAATAATATAGCTTACTTATGGAATAGTAATGGGAAATTAATTAGAAAATATCAAAATTATCAATCGGTCAAATTTGCTAATTTCATCAATTCAGATCAAGAGATTCTTACTATATCTAAAGATAATTATATCCAAATAAGAAAGAATGATAGTAGTATGGCTTTGCGATATTGGAATAAAGCGGTTAATCTTGAAGTTTTTGAAATAAGGCTTTCACAAGATGAAACTACATTATTTACTTTTAATGGTAATAATCTGTTAAAATGGAATTTAACTCAAAAAAAAGAATTACTTAATATTAGTGGAGAAAAATTTGTTTCTTGCGATCAATCATCAAATTTCAATCGAATATTGTTATCAACCAAGGATAATACAGTTACAGTTTATGATTCGCTTGGCACAATTCTTAAAAGAATAAAGATTGAAAATGAAAGAATAGTTAAAATCATGAATAATAGTAGAAACTTAGTTATATATTGTGATAATAAAAATAATCCAGTGACAAAAGCTATATTATACGATCAAGATTTTAAATTAATTGGAAGTTACAATTCATTGTATCTTGCTCCGGTTTTTTCCTCTGATGGTAAATTTGTTTTATTAGGGAAATCAAAGGCAATTATAATAAAGAATATCGCAAATAAAGACTCTTTTAAAATAAAAAAGATTGACAATTTGGTTTCGCTAATACTTTCAAATAATAATAAATACATTCTTCAAGCAAATTTTGAAGGTTATTTGCAGATATTTAACACAGAAGCTAAATTATTATATTCTTTCAAAATTCCGACTGGTAATATTGATTATGTCACTTTTTCTCCGGATAACTCAACAATTTTAATTCGTTTAGTCGAGGATGGTTTTCATCAACAAGAGCTTGCATTGTATAAACCAAATGGAGAATTAGTCAGAAAAATGATTTTTTGGGATTGGAATTCAAATCTTCCAAGATTCACTTATGACAGTAAAAAAGTACTTGTTTCTGATGGAAATAATCCTAAATTATGGGAATTTATGAAGAATGACTATCAAGAAGGAAGAAATTCTTCAAAATTACCTCAATCATGGGATATCATAACGACAGAAGTATCTCCTGATAATAATAATTTTGCAGTATCTTATAAAAACAATTCGATACATGTTTATAATGACAATGGAGAAATTATCTCTTCTTTCTATCATAAATCGCCAATTACATTTTTACGCTTCTCAAAAGATGGCTCTTTATTATTTGTTGGATCAATAAATGAAGTAAAAATATGGTGCATTCCTAATCTAATAATGATTAATAAACTTAAAAGCAAGCGGGTTCTGAATAGTATTCAAGATATAATGAAAAATATATGAAATTAATTTGTACATCAAACTTAACAGTGCATAGGTTGAATTTTATGTTGTAACCGTGACTCAAAAGCAACAAATTAAACAATGAAACAAATACCTAATACACACTCTTGGGTCATTGACTGGCTGACGTGCAATTTGCAGGTTTTGCTCCCGCATTCACCTTATCGCAGTGCGACACTGAGCCCTCCCGCATCCTAGATATCTATAGAGACGCCAAATGCTCAAAGCCTTGGTCATAAAGGGAAAGTGTAGTAAAAAGTAGACTACTCAAAAATAGAGAGTTTGTTTAAAAAGAGGTAAATTACACACAAGAAAATACGAATAAAATGCATATATAACCAACGGGAAATAGATGAAATAGAGAATATCCTGAAAGATAATGACTCTAAAAATATAGGAATCATTTCACCATTCAGGTATCAGGCAAATCTAATTACAGACAAATGTGCTGCAGCCAGGATTGAAGCTGATACTATTCATAAGTTCCAGGGCAGACAAAAAGATGAGATTATCCTTTCTTTTGTTGTGAATTCATTGGATAAAGACCCTGAAAATATAGAGAACAGACTTTATGATTTTGTTACCAATGATAAATTACTGAATGTCGCTATCTCAAGAGGCAGAAATAAAGTAACTGCTGTTGTTTCTGACAAAGTCTATCATTCAACAAACAATGCCATTCATGATTTTATTAAGTATGCCGAATATCTCTATGGCTCAGAAATTACCAAAGAATCAACTGTAACATCAGTATTTGATTTACTGTATTCAGAATATTCGAATATCTTATTGTCCAGATATAAGGAGCGTCCGAATGATCATAAAACGGAATTGTTGATGTGTGATCTTATCAATGAAGTTCTGAAAGATTATAGCTATATCGGATATTCGATGCATACCAGACTTGGGAGCTTTGTTAACGTACCGGATACATTCAGTGATGAAGAAAAAAAATATCTTCTTCATCCATTGACGCATGTTGATTTTCTGTTCTACAATAAAGTTTCAAAAGAAAAGCTGTTTGTTCTTGAAGTGGATGGTATCGAATTTCACGAACAAGATGAAAAACAGACAAAACGTGACGAAATTAAGGATCGGGCATTGCTATTAAATAATATCCTGATGTATAGATTTAAAACGAATGAGTCAAATGAAAAGCAAAGATTAATTGATATTTTAAGAAGATTTTCGCACTGATTTGAAAGAGGTAAGAGGCAAGAGGTAAGGAATAAGGAATGAGGAATGAGAGATTAGAAGGGAGTAAATAGTAGAAAAATAGTAGGTTGAAGAGTTAGGAAATTTCAGGATGATAGATTTGAACTAACTTGTTTGTAATATTTAATAAACCTGGAATAGCATTGACCTTTATGTTCAATGGAATAGAAATATAAATGTCAAGTATTTTGCGCCGTTTACATGACAATATAAATAAGAGGTAATGGGTAAGTAATGTGGATTGAACGTACGTAATTATCAGACAAAACCCTGGTAATATTGATTTACACAGATTAAAGAATGTTTTACACAGATGAAGAAAGATTGTTCACAGATTTACATTGTTTCTTTTTATGTAAGAAATTAATTTTATCAGACAAGAGATAAATTATTACAAGACTAGTAAAATGTTAGTCTTTTTTATGTTCAGACAAATTGCTTAATAATCTTCATGTTTGGGAAAATAGGTACTCATAATTTTTCTTTATTGAATAAAACAAGTCAGAGTGTACCGTCTGTTTGATACAAAAAAATTATTTATTTACCGTCTGTTTATAACAAATATATTTAAATTATGCCGTCAGTTTGTTACAAATATATATCTTTGCATTAAATATATTTGTCGAAATAACATGATAGAAAGATTGATAATTAAAGAATTAAGGCTGTGGAAAGAGCGGGGTAACCAAAAACCGTTAATTCTACGTGGTGCAAGGCAAGTTGGAAAAACTACTTTGGTAAAAGAATTTTCGAAAGAATATGATATTTTTTTAAAATTAAATCTTGAAATTGAAGAAGACAGATTTCTGTTTGAACAATATGATAAGATTGGAGATTTGTTACAGGCTATTTATCTGGTTAATCAACAAAAGGTGGAAGAATTGCCCACTCTACTTTTTATCGATGAAATACAAAATTCATCTAAAGCAGTAGCAATGCTACGTTATTTTTACGAAGAAGCAAATCAAATACATGTTATTGCAGCAGGATCATTATTAGAAAATTTGCTCAATACACAAAAGATATCTTTTCCGGTAGGTCGTGTGGAGTACATGGCAATGCGTCCTTGTAGTTTTATTGAATTTTTGAATGGATTAGGTGAAAAATTTGATGCAGGATTAATACCATCCATTCAGGTTACTGCAGTTCATGAACGTGTTATGCGGTTATTTAATTCGTACACTTTAGTTGGTGGCATGCCAGCAGCAGTGGTTCAATATGCTCTAAACAGAGACATATTATCAGTATCAACTATTTATGAATCTCTTTTAGAGTCCTATAAAGATGATGCAGAAAAATATGCACAGAATGATACATCTGCAAAAGTCATTCGCCATATTTTAGAAACGGGTTGGGGTTATGCTGCAGAAACCATCAGTTTTGAAAAATTTGGTGGTAGTACTTATAGATCGCGAGAAATGGGGTCTGCTTTTCGAACATTAGAAAAAGCTTTACTCGTTGAATTGGTATACCCAACCTCTGAAACAAGGTTACCGATACTGCCTGATTATCGAAAAAAACCAAAAATTATATGGCTTGATACCGGTTTGGTAAATTATGTGGCCAAAATTCAGAAGGAAGTTTTCTCAGTTAGTAACATACAAGATGTTTGGAGGGGAAGAATTGCAGAACATATCGTAGCTCAGGAATTGCTTACCCTGGATAGCCGGATTTCGGTTACACGTAACTATTGGAGACGTAATAAAGATGGCTCTGAAGCTGAAGTCGATTTTATTTTCCCGTATAAAGGAAAAATTATTCCTATTGAAATAAAATCAGGACATAATGCTCATTTGCGTTCATTGCATTTGTTTATGGAACAAGCACCTCACAATATTGCGATTCGGGTATGGTCGCATCCCCTCAGTGTGGATATAGTAAATACTCCTCAAGGCAAAGAATTTAAATTGATTAATCTGCCATTTTATTATATTGGAGTGCTGGAGAATGTGTTGGAGAAATATTTATAAGATATAGCTCTGAAGTTAGGAATGAGGAATGAAGAAAAAGGAGTAAGAGGTAAGAGGTAAGAGGTAAGTAGTCGGTAGTTGGTAGTCGGTAGTCGGTAGTTGGTAGTCAATAGTTGGTAGTCGGTAGTTGGTAGTTGGTAGTCAATAGTTGGTAGTCGGTAGTAGGTAGAAGGTAGTCCGAAAATTTGGGATTTCGCAAGCTCCATTATAGCCGGCAAGAGGTGAGGAGTGAGGAAGTGCTGTATCTACTGAAACCCTCACTTGTACTGTGATGGCTTCATGAGTGCGTTATAGAACTGATTACGGATAATTATATTAAATTATTATGAAAAGATTTTTACTTATTAGCTTTGTACTTTTGATAACGGGGAGTTTGTGGGCGATTATTAAACCACGGGAAATAAAGTGCGTAAGCAATTATATTCAGCCGGAGACGTTGGTTAGTTTTCCGGAAACCTTTAGCTATTTTAAAAGAGTTGACATTTACAGTTTCGACAACAAACAGACCAATATCGGAGTGACATACAAAAGCAGCAATGGGCTAGTGATAACTGTCTATATTTATCCCGCCGGTGAAGGAACCGAATACCGGTTACGTACTGAGTTTGTTGACTGTCTGCTGCAGATTACCGATGCAATTACACGTAAGATTCGCTCAAATATAGAAGTGGTGTCTTATTCCAATAGCGGTTATAAAATTAACGGGTTAAATGTTGAAGTTGAACAATCAGTGAATAATACCTTTCTGTCGTTGTATGAATGTGGGGAGTGGTTTTTTAAATTACGGATTACCACGGGTGCTCAAGTGAGCAAAGAAAGCATTAAACAGGCGGAACAGGAAATATTGAAACAATTTAATCCCACTGACCTGGTTAGAAAAGCACCACTTAAACCTCGTGCTTCGATCAGTATGGCTCGTGCAGCTTTAAATGATTCCCTGATGCTGGATTGTCAGGTAGGAAGTGCGTTAACCAAATCTAAATGGGCTATAGAGCATGTCGATTCGTTGGAAAGGGCGGCAGGTTTCCCGGGAATATATTTCGAACTGCAGGTAGAAGGGCTAAAAAAAATACTTGAGTTTGCCAGTGAACATCCTGCTATGTCCCGAAGCGAATCAACCGATGTGTACCTGAAGGAACTTTATTTGATAAACAACAGCGGGTATCTGAAAGATTTTATTCGCGATCAGTTTATTGTTCCAATGATTGGTGATCAGGGCACAGAGGCAAATTTTGAGGGGTATGAGAAATGGAAAAAACAAAACCCGCTTCATTTGAACCCGGATAAAAAGTATTATCAGATTTATTACGATATACAGACTAAAAGGAAAAGCCTTGCCGATACGGTGGATGTGTTGTATGCCGATAAGTTGGATTCATGTGTCAATGCGGGATTTGACAGTCTGCAAAGCAATAATTACCTGATCGTTACTAAGATTGACAAGGCTAACGAGGACTATATTCAAATGTTGTGCACCCGTCTGAATGATCGTCTGACAGGAATAGGCAACCGTTTCAGGGTTTTGTACAGTACGAACGCGAATGAATCGATATGGACAGCTATTCCCCTGAAATCGAAGGCTGCAACTGTCATGCTATTAATCCCGGACAATAAATACACCAGGAATACATTCAGCGGTTTCGGGCAGCCGTCAGTATCATTAAAACGTGATTATACGGTGAAAATATTCAACCGGACTACCCATAGCTCTGTCAGCAAAAACATATCCATCAGCTACAAAGACGACGAGATAGAACATGATGTGGAAAAAGCTTTTGACAAAATAAATAAAATTCTGTTGGAATTTAATCAGGGTAAATAATTGCCGGATCGGGCAGTAATAGAGGTGAGGAGTGAGAGGTGAGGAGTGAGGAGTGAGGAGTGAGGAGTGAGGAGTGAGGAGTGAGGAGTGAGGAGTGAGGAGTGAGGAATGAGTAGGTAGTCGGTAGTTTTTAAAGAAGCTATCATCAACGCTTTGTCACATCGTGATTATTATGACAAGGGAGGTGTTTGTATGGTGGAGCTTTTCGACGAACGGGTAGAAATTTCCAATCCCGGTGGGTTGGTAAGTGCAATACCTGTAGCAGAATTCGGCAAGCGAAGTCACTCGCGTAATCCACTTATATTTGGGTTATTTGCCCGAATGCATTTAGTTGAGAAGGTGGGGTCCGGAGTTGCCCGAATGAAACAACTTATGGTGGAAGCAAGCCTTCCGTTGCCTGTTTTTAATACAACAGGTATTTTTAGTGTAATATTACAACGTCCTGAAAAAAGTTCGGTGAAAAAAATCGACATTATTAAAAAAAATGAGGGTGTAAATGAGGGTGTATTTGTAAATATTGAGGGTGTAAATGAGGGTACAAAAAAAATGCTCGAAAATATACTATCTTTTATCAATGAAAATCCAATGGTAAAAATATCAGATATTGAGAGTTTTATAAATAAAAGCAATGCGACAACCGAACGGTATTTGAAAATTTTAAGGGAAAACCACCTTGTCGAGTACGTTGGTGCTAATAAAACCGGAGGTTATAAAGTAGTCGGTAGTCGGTAGTTGGTAGTCACGAAAAATCGGGATGTCGCAAGCTCCATTGGTAGTAGGTAGTCCCGAAAAATCGGGATGTCGCAAGCTCCATTGGTAGTAGGTAGTCCCGAAAAATCGGGATGTCGCAAGTTCCATTGGTAGTCGTTGAGAGGTAAGGAGTTACAGTTGAGAATGGAAAAAAATGTCGTTATGAACCTTATATTGAACTTGTTTTTTTTTATATCTTTGTATCATATTTTAATGAAATTGGTTTTGCAATTGTTATTGCAACGAGTATGTAATTTAGTAAAATAACTGATTGCTTTGAAAATAAAAAAATGTATGTATTTTGTTTCATGATATAAAATTTCAACTTAAAAATCTAAAATTCTTTTAAGATGGGACCTGAAATAAATCAATAGATTCAACTTATTAGCCAAATAGGTAATTTGTTGGTTTTGGGCAGAGCAAAATCAGCTCACGAAGTAAATACAATTATGGTTCAAACCTATTGGGAAATTGGCAAATATATTGTAGAGTTTGAACAAAAAGGAAATGAGAAAGCTGAATATGGAAGCCAGCTTTTCGATAGACTGTCCAGGGATTTAACTACTGCTTATGGTAAAGGCTTTAGCCGGTCCAATCTGTTTTATATGAGAAAGATATATCTCACATTTCAAATTAGTGAGACACTGTCTCACAAATTGACATGGAGTCATTATTTTGAGATATTAAAGGCAGATTCGGATGTGGAAATAGGATTTTACAGCAAACAAGCTGAAAAGGAGCAATGGAGTGTACGTGAATTGAAACGGCAAATGAAGAGTATGCTTTTTCACAGGTTAGCGTTAAGTTCAGATAAAGAAGGTGTCTTGAAATTAGGGAATAAAGGACATAATATTCAACAACCGGAAGATTTACCCAAAGATCCTTTTGTATTGGAATTTTTGAATATACCTGAACAATATCAATATTTGGAAAATGAACTTGAAGAAAAGCTAATCAGTAATTTACAACAATTCTTATTGGAATTGGGTAAAGGATTTGCTTTTATTGGCAGACAATACCGAATGAGTATAGGTGGAAAGCATTTTAGAATAGACTTATTATTTTATCATCGAATATTAAAATGTTTTGTGTTAATTGATTTGAAACGCGGTGAAATAGACCATCAAGATATAGGCAAGATGAATTTATATTTAAATTATTTTAAAAAGGAAGAAGCATCAGAGGGTGATAATGATCCGGTAGGAATAATTTTGGGAACCTATAAGAATCAGATATTAGTAGAATATGCAACTGATAGCATTTCAAATAAAATTCTGTTGGCAAAATATCAACTTTATTTACCGGATAAGTCCGTTTTAGAAAATGCTCTAAAGAACCTGTTAGATTTATAAACAATAGTAATTTAAATAGATACTTCATAAACTAATTAAACCGGCACATCTGGTAGGTAACTGGTCGGTAGTTGATAGTTGGTAGTCGGTAGTCGGTAGTTGGTAGTCCCGAAAAATCGGGATGTCGCAAGCACCATTGGTAGTAGGTAGTAAGTAGTAAGTAGTAGGTAGGAATGTGTTGATGCCTGAATAACGTTGACCGTTTTATTACTTAGTTTTTCATTTAAATTTTAAAAATTATGATAATGATAATGCAACCATTGTTGATTACGGGAAATAACTTTTAGCGAAGCGTTAAGAAAG